>Ga0222426_100020_pt1 | contig 401913 bp, 384 predicted proteins | sample 2B50Ametagenome_FD_180087 | JGI IMG/M metagenome (GOLD analysis project Ga0222426, IMG submission 180087) | Enriched microbial communities from leaf-cutter ant dump, University of Wisconsin, Madison, United States - 2B50A (version 2) | ecosystem: Environmental > Terrestrial > Nest > Insects...
GCAGCAACGGTATCGATCGATGCGGGCGCCGAGGTCAGCCGGCGGGGCTACCGCCTTTTCGGGCCCAGCGATTCACTCTCCCCTGCCGTTGCGACGGCCTCATTGTCTTCTCGACGGATCTACAGCGAGGCGCGGTCGAAAACCCCGCCAGGGCCGGAAGGCAGCAACGGTATCGATCGATGCGGGCGCCGAGGTCAGCCGGCGGGGCTACCGCCTTTGTGGCTCCAGGGCGTTTCCGCTTCCGCTCAAGCCGTGCCCCCTCCGTCGTTCCCGCGAAGGCGGGGACCCAGCGTCTTTACCTTTGCATCAAAGCTTGAAGTCGCTGGGTCCCCGCCTTCGCGGGAACGACGGAAAGGGAGTGAGTTGAAGAGAAGCTGCTTCAGCTATTCACTCTTCACTCTCTCCCCCTGTCTTCACTCTCCCCTTGTCGCTGCGACGGCCTCGTCGCCAGCGCGGCGGCCGCATCGCGGAGCGCGGTATCGATCGACACGGACATCGCCCACGTCAGCCGGCGGAGTCACCAACTTCCCGGGACCCGCGATCCTCACCCCCAGTCCTCAATCCGCAATGATCGCCAGCGCATCCGGTTCGCGGCCGGTCACCCAGTAGTCGATCACCTGCCAGCGCTGGGTGTCGATCACGGCGATCCGGTCGCCGCCGCTGATCGCCACGTAGGCGCGCGGCCGGTCCGCGGCCACCGCCACGCCGATCGGTAGCGCGGCGTTGCCCAGCATGGTGGGCTGGTAGGCCATGTCCTCGCGCGACAGCGGCACCGTGGCGACCGGCACGCGGGTGCGGGTGTCGAACACCGCCAGCGTCGCCGCGCGCGCGTTGGTCACGAACGCGCGCGTGCCGTCGGCCGAGAACGCCACCCGGATCGGGAAGCCCTTGCTGCTCATGCGTCGCTTGACGGCCAGCGTGCGCGGGTCGTGCACGGTGACGGTGCCGTCCTCGCGGTTGGTCACCCAGACCTCGGCGCCGTCCGGGCGCACCGCCACGCCTTCGGCGCCCTTGCCCGCCGGCCGCTCCAGCGTCTTCGCGCCGGTCCGCAGGTCGATGCGGCTGAGCGTGCCGGCCTGGATCTTGGTGAGGTAGGCGACCTGCCCGTCCGGCGACACCGCGACCATGTGCCCGGTGCCGCCGCCGACGTCGATCGCCCGCTCGACCTCGCCCGCCTCCACGTCCACCACCAGCAGGCTGGCCGACGCTTCCGTCGTGACCAGCACGCGGCGTCCGTCGCCGAGGAACCGCACGCCGTGCGGCGCGCCGTGCTGGCCCAGGTCGATGGCGCGCGTCGGCCGCCCGTCCGCCAAGTCCAGCACCGAGAGCGTGCTGCCGGACGTCGCGCCGCCGTAGTTCGTCACCACCGCCAGCCGGCGATCCGGCGCCACCGCGATTTCGTGCGGCGCGTCGCCGGTGCGGAACTCGCCGATCTTGCGGCCGTCGTGCAGCGACAGGCGCCAGACGGTGTCGGCGGACTTGTTGCCGACCAGCAGTTCCGCGGCGTGGCCGGCGGGCGCCGCCGCGCAGGCCAGGCCCGCGAGCACCGCGGCGAACGCGAACGGCAGCGCACGCCCCGCGCTCATCGCCCTTCCTGCACCGGATGCAGCCAGTCGGCGCCGCCTTCGCGGTAGTGCTCGCGCTTCCAGATCGGCACGCGCTGCTTCACTTCGTCGATGATGTAGCGGCAGGCGTCGAACGCGGCGCCGCGGTGCGCGGCGCTCACGCCGACCCAGACCGCGAGATCGCCCACCGCCAGCGTGCCCACGCGGTGCACGCAGCAGGCGGCCAGCAGGTCGAAGCGCGCCCTCGCCTCGGCCATGACGCGCTCGCCTTCGCGTTCGGCCAGCGCCGCGTAGGCTTCGTAGTCCAGGCCGTCCACCGCGCGCCCGGCATGGTGGTCGCGGACCCAGCCTTCGAAGCTGGCATGGGCGCCGGCGCGCGCGTCGAGCAGCGGCGCGCGCAGCGCGGGCACGTCCAGCGGCGCCTCGGACAGGCGGAAGTCCGGCATCGTCAGCCTCCGCTCACCGGCGGGATGAAGGCGACTTCGCTGCCGTCCGCGGGCGCGTCGCTCCAGCGCGCGAACTCGCCGTCCACCGCCACCCGCAGGTGTTCGCGCGGCCAGGCGATGCCGTGCCGCGCCTGCACCTCGGCGTAGAGGGCGGCCAGGTCGGCGGCGGCGGTGGCGACCGACTCGCTGGCCACGCCGGCGCGCTCGCGCAGGCTGGCGAAGTAGAGCAGCGTGACCGTCGCCGCCATCACGCCCGCCCCACGTCGCGCTTGCCGCCGCGCTTGCCGACCAGTTTCGCCGGCCCCAGCACGATGGCGTGCGACAGCGCCTTGCACATGTCGTACACCGTCAGCGCCGCGACCGTGGCGCCGGTCAGCGCCTCCATCTCCACCCCGGTGCGGTGGACCGTGCGCACGTGGCACTCGATCCGCAGCGCGGTCTCGCCGTCCCAGTCCACCGCCAGCCGGCAGCCGTCGATCGGCAGCGGATGGCAGAACGGGATCAGCTCGTGCGTGCGCTTGACCGCCATCGTGCCGGCGATGATGGCGGTGTCGACGATGCCGCCCTTCGCGCTGCGCAGGCCATCGCGCTTCAGCCGACGCGCGACCTCGGCGGGGAAGCGGACGCGGCAGGTCGCGCGCGCCTCGCGGGCGGTGGCGGCCTTGCCGGACACGTCGACCATCGCCGGCCGGCCGTCGGCATCCAGGTGGGTCAGGGCGTTGCGGGGCATGCGGATCCTGCGCGATTCAACCGCCGATAAGATACATCTCGACGCGCCGCCGGTCCCGCACCTCGGGACTGCCGCGCAGTTCGCTGTAGCGGTCGCCGCGCGCGCGCCACAGGCCGGCCAGGTGCCGGGCCAGCGCGTCCTCGCCGCGCGCCAGCACCGTGCGCAGGTCGGCGCCGTCGGCGGCGAACAGGCAGGTGAACAGCCGGCCGTCGGCGGACACGCGCGCCCGGTGGCAGTCGCCGCAGAACGGCGCGCTGACGGAACTGACGAAGCCGATCTCGCCGCCGCCGTCGTCGAAACCGTAGCGCTCGGCCACCTCGCCGCGGTAGTCGGCCTGCAGCGGGTGCAGCGGCCAGCGCGCGCCGATCCGGTCGCGCAGCACCGACGAGGGCACCATCCGGTCGCGGCGCCAGCCGTTGCTGTCGCCCACGTCCATGAACTCGATGAAGCGCACGACGTGCCCGCTGCCGCGGAAGCGTTCGAGCAGCGGCAGCATCTGCGCCTCGTTGACGCCGCGCTGCACCACCGCGTTGATCTTCAGCCGGGCGAAGCCGGCCGCCACCGCGGCGTCGATGCCCGCCAGCACGTCGCCCACCTGCCCGCGTCCGCCCGACATGGCGGCGAACACGTCAGGGTCGAGCGCGTCCAGGCTGACGGTGATGCGGCGCAGGCCGGCCGCGTGCAGCGCGCGCGCCTGGGACGCCAGCAGCATGCCGTTGGTGGTCAGGGCGATGTCGTCCAGGCGCGGGATGGCCGCCAGCCGCCGCACCAGCTCGGGCAGGCGCTTGCGCAGCAGCGGCTCGCCGCCGGTCAGGCGCAGCTTGCGCACGCCCAGCCGCACGAAGGCGCGCACCAGCGTCTCGATCTCGTCGAAGGACAGCCGCTGCGACGCGTCGGTGCCGTAGTCCTGCGGCACGCGGTCGGCCGGCATGCAGTAGCCGCAGCGGAAGTTGCAGGCGTCGATGACCGACAGCCGCAGGTCGTGCAGCGGGCGCCCCAGCCGGTCGCGTGGCGGCGCGACGGCGGTCATGGCAGGACGGTCGGCAGCGGCGGCGCCAGCGCGACCACCTCGCCCGGCGTCGCCACGCGGTGGCCGCGGGCGCGCAGGGCCCGCCCGTCTTCGGCGCTGGCGTAGTGGTACAGCAGGCAGCGCGCCAGCAGCGCCGCCGGGTATTCGCGCTCCAGGTCGTCGACGCCGCTGTGCGAGGGGTTGCCGTGCAGCGCGCAGTCGTGCGCGATCAGTTCGCCGGCATCCGCATGGCGCGCCAGCATCTCCGGGATCGGGCGGGTGTCGCCGGTCCACACCACGCTGCCGCGCAGGCGCAGGCCGAACGCGGTGTCGGGCCAGTGGTGGCGCACGGGGAACACCTCCAGCCGCTGGCCGTCGTGCCAGAACGCCTCGCCGACAGGCACCAGCTGGAACGCGTCCCAGAAGTTCGCCCCGCCCTCGGCCAGCACGTTCGGATAGCTCGCGATGCGCTGGTGCAGCAGCGGCACCAGCGGCGCCGGCACGTACAGCCGCATCTTGCCGCGCCGCGCCGGGTCGAAGTAGCTGGCCACGAACAGCCGCTCCATGCCCGCCACGTGGTCCAGGTGCACGTGGGTGACGAAGACCGCGTCCGGCACGTCGCCGTGCAGGGCCTGGTAGGCCGTCAGCCCTTCGCCGCCGCAGTCGATCGTCAGCCAGGGCCACCCGTCGCGTTCCAGCGAGGCCATCGCCGAGCCCAGCTCGACGGCGCCGGCGTTGCCCACGCCCAGGAAGCGCAGCGTCCAGTCCATGTCAGTAGCCCCGCGACCAGGCGTGGTCGTAGGCGCGGCGCAGGTGGGCGAAGTCGCGGCCGACCTCGTCCGCGTCGCGCGCGCCGCGCAGCTTGAGCAGGGAGCGCTTCAGCCGCGCGAGGTTCTGCTCGCGCCACGCGGTGGCCGGGATGCGCAGCCGGCTGCGGTCGAAGTCGATCAGCCAGCCATGGCCGCTGCCGTCGAAGAGGATGTTCTGCGCGTTGAGGTCGGCATGGTCCAGGCCGGCCCGGTGGAAGCGCGCGACCAGCCGGCCGGCGCTCTCCCAGGGCGCGTCGCCGCCGGCCTGGCCGGCGATGTCGGCCAGCGTGCGCACCTCCATCAGCCGCTCCAGCAGGATCGAGGCGCGGTAGAACAGGCCGTCGCGCACGTAGCAGGCGGCGACCGGGCGCGGCACCGGCAGGCCGCGCGCCAGCAGCGCGCGCGTCAGCCGGAACTCGGCGAAACTGCGGGTCCGGTCCGGGCCGTGCCAGAGGTAGCGGTCCCGGCTGAAGCGCGCGGCCAGCCCGCCGCGGCGGTAGTGGCGCAGCACGCACTGGCTGGAGGGCGCATCGATGAACCACGCCCCGCCCCGCCCGCCGCTGTCGACCGGCCGGGCGCGGTCGCCCCACTTCTCCGGCGCGAACCAGTCCGGATTCGCTTGCCGCAGGTGTTTGCGGTCGAACAGAATCGCACCGTATCCGCGGCCTTCGCGGAACGGCGTCAGGGATTCCGAGGCGTCAAAACCGACCATCCAGCGAGTCTAGCAACAGTTACCCATGATTCCGTCATCGCTCTGCCTGCTCCGACTCTCCGCCCTGGGCGACGTGACCCACGTCGTGCCGCTGGTGCGCACCCTGCAGCGGCACTGGCCGCAGGCGCGCCTGCACTGGGTGATCGACAAGGGCGGCCACAGGCTGCTCGAGGGGCTGGAAGGCGTGGTCTTCCACACCTACGACAAGAAGACCGGGCTGGCCGGCATGCGCGCGCTGCGCCGCGAACTGCCGGCCGGCGGCTTCGACGCGCTGCTGCAGATGCAGGTGGCCCTGCGCGCCAACCTGCTGTCGGCGTTCATCCCCGCGCGGCGGCGGATCGGCTACGACCGCAGCCGCTCGAAGGACCTGCATGGGCTGGTCATCAACGAGCGCATCCCCAACCGCCCCGGCATCCACGTGCTCGACGCGATCGGCAGCTTCTGCGAACCGCTGGGCCTGCGCCAGGACGCGGTGGTCTGGGACCTGCCCGTCCCCGCCGACGCGCACGCCTGGGCCGCCGCCCAGTGGCCCGACGACGGCCGGCGCACGCTGGTGATCTCGCCCTGCTCCAGTCACGAACGGCGCAACTGGTACGCCGACCGCTACGCCGCCGTCGCCGACCATGCCGCGTCGCAGGGCTGGCGGATCGTCCTGTGCGGCGGGCGCAGCGACCTGGAGCGCCGCACCGCCGACGCGATCGCCGCCGCCATGCGCGCGCCGGCGCTGGACCTGGTTGGCAAGGACACCCTGAAGCAGTTGCCCGCCCTGCTGGCGCGCGCGGACCTGGTGATGACGCCGGATTCCGGCCCCATGCACATCGCCAACGCCATGGGCAGCGCGGTGCTCGGCCTGCACGCGGCCAGCAACCCGCGCCGCAGCGGCCCCTACTCCAGCGTGCGCTACTGCGTGGACCGCTACGACAATGCCGCCCGCCGCTACAAGGGCAGGCCCGCCGCCGAGCTGAAGTGGGGCGCCAAGATCGAGCACGACGGGGTCATGGCGCTGGTCACCGTCGAGGACGCCGTCGCCGCGTTCGAGCGCCGCCGCGCCGACCTGGGCGCGTGATCGCCGCCGGGCGCGTCAGGGCGCGCCCGCGCTCCGGTAGTCCTGGTAGGACTTCTCTTCCACGTAGCCGGAGCCCAGCGCCAGGTTGATCGCCTTCTTGATCCGGGCCCGCTCGTCGTTCTCGAAGTAGACGCTGCGGGCCAGGCGCACGAACTCGGCGTCGAAGGCCTGCGCCTTCTCCTTCAGCCGCACGTCGTCCTCGATGGCCCACAGCCGCTCGTTGACGGCCTTCAGCTGCGCGCGCAGCTCGACGATGTCGTGGCCGGCCACCGGGTGGGCCATCCAGGTCTTCTCCAGCGCGGCCAGCTCGTCGCGGACGTGGGCCAGCTTGGCCGGGTCGCTCATGCGCTCGGACTTGATCTGCAGGATGGCGATCTTGTCCAGCAGCTCTCCGAAGGACACGGGGACGAGGATCTCGGACATGGCGGGTTCCCGGCGAAAGGACGCCATTCTAGGCGCTGCCGCCGCGGCGGGCATCCGCGCCGGTTCATGCAACGGCCGGCCGTCCGCCTGCCGGAAACGCAAAAAGCCCCCTGGCGGGGGCTTTCGCGATGCTGGCGGAGAGGGAGGGATTCGAACCCTCGATACGCTATTAACGTATGCCTGATTTCGAGTCAGGTACATTCAACCACTCTGCCACCTCTCCGGTGGCCCCGGGCTCGCCCGGGGGCGTGAATGATACGTGCCGGGCCGCCTCCGGACAAGCCGAGACGGCGCATCCCGCGCGCCCGCGTCACCCGCCCTGCACGTCGGTGAACCCCGGGCGTCCTCCGGGGCGGCGCCCGCCTTGCCCGATGTCCTGTCCGCCCGGATCATTGCGTATGAGCGGATAGGCAACGCATATCCGGACCCGCAGGGCACCATGATCGAATTCGGCCACATCTCCCACGTCGGCCTCAGGCGCGAGCTCAACGAGGACACCTACTACGGCGACAGCGAGCTGGGGCTGTGGCTGGTGGCCGACGGCATGGGCGGCCACGCCTGCGGCGAGGTGGCCAGCGCGCTGGCGCGCGAGACCATCGTGCGCGAGATCCGCGACGGCACGCCGCTGGCGCAGGCCATCCGGATCGCCGACGAGGAGATCATCCGCACTTCCCGGCGCCGCAACGACACCCTGCCGATGGGCACCACCGTGGTCGCCGCCCGCATCCAGGGCAACCGCTTCGAGGTGGCCTGGGTCGGCGACAGCCGCGCCTACCTGTGGCGCGAGGGCCACCTGGCCCAGCTGAGCCAGGACCACAGCTACGTGCAGGAACTGATCGCGCAGGGCGCGCTGACCAACGAGCAGGCGCGCACGCACCCGCACCGCAACGTCGTCACCCAGGCCCTGGGAGTCACCGACCCCAACCACCTGAACGTGGAGACCATGACCGGCGAACTCCGCCCGGGCATGCAGCTGCTGCTGTGCAGCGACGGCCTGACCGAGGAGGTGGACGACGGCAGCATCGCCGCCACCCTGAAGCACGACGACTGCAGCGCGCAGGAATGCGTCGACACCCTGATCGCCGCCGCGCTCGACGGCGGCGGCTCGGACAACGTCACCGCCATCCTGGTGCGCTGCCACTGATCCCCCCTCGTTGCGGGAGCGGCTTCAGCCGCGACGGCACCGCTGGAAAGGCGGGAAGACGCGGATGGACGCGGATGGACGCAGATGGCGGATGGCGGATAGAGCCTTTCGGGCTTTGATCCGCTCTATCTTTATCCGCGTTGATCCGCGTCAATCCGCGGCTTGAAGGCTTTTCGGGTCCGCCGCCGCGGCTGGACGGGCGATCAGGCGGTTTCCAATGCCGGCGGGTCCCACAGGCAGCGGCCGCCCGCCTTCTTGCGCAGGGTCGCCAGCCGCGCTTCGTGCGCGGCCAGTTCGTCCTCGCGCACGCGCACGCGCGGCCGTTCGCCGATCACCGCCGCCTCGAACGCCACCACCACGCGGGACGTCGTGGCCGCCGCCTCGTCCGGGCTGCCGAAGCCGATCTCGCTCTGCCCCGCCGTGAGGTTGAGGTAGACGTCGCACAGCAACTGGGCGTCCAGCAGCGCGCCGTGCAACTGGCGGTGGGTGTTGTCCACGCCCAGGCGCTTGCACAGCGCGTCCAGCGAGTTGCGCTGGCCGGGGAAGCGCTGGCGCGCCAGCAGCAGCGAGTCCTCGACGGTGACGCGGTCGGCCAGGCGGCCGTACTGCTCGCCCAGCCGCGACAGTTCGTAGTCGAGGAAGCCGACGTCGAACGCGGCGTTGTGGATCACCAGCTCCGCGCCGTCGATGAAGGCGAGGAACTCGTCCGCGATGGCGGCGAAGACCGGCTTGTCGGACAGGAACTCCAGGCTCAGGCCGGTCACCTCCGCCGCGCCCTGCTCGAATTCGCGCTGCGGGTTGATGTACTGGTGGTAGGTGCGCCCCGTCGGCCGGCGTTCCAGCAGTTCCACGCAGCCGATTTCGACCACCCGGTTGCCCTTCTTCCATTCCAGGCCGGTGGTTTCGGTATCGAGGATGATCTGGCGCATCAGGCGAGGGCTTCCGTGGGCAGGTGCAGGTGGAACAGCTGGACCTCGCGTTCGATGCGGGGCAGCGCGAGCATTCTCTCAGACGCGAATCCCAGCGTCCGCAACAGGCCGATGGAGGCCGCGTTGCCGGGATCGACGATGGCCCGCAGCTCCGCCAGCCCGAGGCGCGTGCGCGCGTCCGCGATCACCGCCAGCGCGGCTTCCCGGGCGTAGCCCTGGCCGCAGTGGTCCGGCAGCAGCGCGTAGCCCAGGTCCGGGCCGGCCAGGCCTTCGCGCCGGACCAGGCCGCAGTTGCCGATCAGCGCCCCGGTGTCCCGGCGCTGCACGGCGTACATGCCGAACCCGTGCTCCGCGTAGCTGCGCAGGGCGCCGTCGCGCAGGTAGGCGCGCGCCTGCCCGGGCGTGCGCACGCCGCGGTCGGCGATGTAGCGGATGAAGCCGGGATCGTTGAGCAGCGCGAGCATCAGCGCGGCGTCGGCGTCGTTGCGGTCGGACATCGCGTGCAGGCGCAGGCGCGGCGTCTCCGCCACGACCTGCCCGGGCCGCAGCCCTGGACTCACGCCACCGCTCCGTTGCGGTGGCGCACCGCCTCGTTGCGCGCCAGCACGTCGACGCGCTCGTTGTCGGGGTCGCCATTGTGGCCCTTGACCCATTTCCACTCGATCCGGTGGCGGCCGGTCGCCGCGTGCAGGCGCTCCCACAGGTCGCGGTTCTTGACCGGGTCGCCGCCCGCGGTCTTCCAGCCGCGCCGCACCCAGCCGGGCATCCACTCGGTGATGCCCTGCCGGACGTACTGCGAATCGATGTGCAGGGTCACCTCGCAGCCTTCGGTCAGGGCCTCCAGCGCGGCGATGGCGGCCATCAGCTCCATGCGGTTGTTGGTGGTCTGGGCCTCGCCGCCGACCAGTTCGCGCTCCTTCCGGCCGTAGCGCAGGAGTGCCGCCCAGCCCCCGGGGCCGGGATTGCCCAGGCAGGAACCGTCGGTATGGATGCTGACGTGCTTCATGTGTCCTCTTGATCGAATGTCAGGCCGCGGGCGCCGTGCGCCACGCGCGCGCCACCGGCGCGGGGGGAATCAGGCCGACCACGCGCTTCTCCGCCTCCAGCAGGCGGGCGGCGCGCAGCGGCGCCGGGCCGTGGCCGGGCGCGTCCGCCACGCCGCGCCAGACCGGGCCGTAGTGGAGCACGTGCTCCGACGTCGCCAGCCCCGCCGCCGCCAGTTGCAGCCGCCACTGGCCCAGGCCGCGCGGCGCCAGCCCGGCGCCCCGCCAGCGCAGGCGGTAGGGGCTCCACGGGTTCAGCACGAACAGCCACAGCCGCCCGCCGGGTTCCAGCACCCGCGCGCATTCCTGCAGCAGGGGCTGCGGGTCGCCGGCGTCCAGTACGTGCTGGAGCACGATCGCGCCCACCGCCTCGGTCGGCAGCGGCAGCGGCAAGCCGCACACGACCCGCCCGGACAGGCGATGCGACCCCGCCGTCGCCGCCAGCCGCAGCCCGCGCGTGGCGGGCACGCCGGCGGCGGCCGGGCCGGCGCCGGCCGGCACCACCCAGAGCCAGGGTTGCGGGGTCCGGCTGGTGAGCGCCTGGCTCACCCGGGCGTGTTCCGAGGCGAGTATCGGTCCGCCTCGGCCCGTCCCGAACCACGCCAGGGCATCGGGTTGACGGGTAAACGCGAAGGCAGGCATGTTCGGGATTGTAGAGGACGCCGCCCCCGGGCGTCCGTGCCAGCCCGGAGCCCGTTCCCCGATGCGCCTGCTCGCCCTGCCCGCCTTCGAGGACAACTACATCTGGGCGCTGGTCGACGACGACGGGGACGCGCTGGTGATCGATCCCGGCGACGCCGCGCCCGTCCTCGCCGCCACCGGCAACGGCCTGTGGCCCGCCGCGGTCCTGGTCACCCACCACCACGCCGACCACGCCGGCGGCGTCGCCGCGCTGCGGCAGCGCTGGCCGACGCTGCCGGTATTCGCCCCGGACGACGACCGCATCCCCGACGCCACCGCGTGCGTCGGCGACGGCGACGTGGTACGGGTGAAGCACTGGCGGCTCTCCGTGCTCGCCGTCCCCGGGCACACCCGCAGCCACGTCGCCTTCCACGGCGGCGGCCCCGACGGGCCGCCCCACCTGTTCTGCGGCGACACCTTGTTCAGCCTGGGCTGCGGGCGCCTGTTCGAAGGTACGCCGCCGCAGATGCTGGCCTCGCTGGAGCGCCTGGCGGCCTTGCCGGCGGCCTCGCTGGTCTGCTGCGGCCACGAGTACACGCTGGCCAACGCCGCCTTCGCCCAGGCCGTCGACCCGCACAACCCGGCCCTGCGCCGACGCATCGAGGAAGCCCGCGCCATGCGCCATGCCGGCCGCCCCACCCTGCCCACCCCGCTGGCGAGCGAAGTGGCGTCCAATCCCTTCCTGCGCGTGGACGAGGACGCCGTGCGCAACGCCGTCGCGCACCGGCTGGGCCGGCCGCCGGTCGACCGCGTGGAGACGTTCGCCACGCTGAGGCAGTGGAAGAACGATTTCCGCGCATGAGCAGGCGCGACAAGGCAAGCCGGGTCCTCCTGGCGGCAGGACTGGTCATCGCCACCCAGGCCGCGCTCGCCGCGGACCTTGCTTCGGACCTTGCCGCGGACCCCGCCGCCGACGCGGCGCCGGCGGCCGCCGTGCAGGCGCCGCTGCCGCCGGTGCCGCCCATCGATCCCGCCACCGTGCCCGCCAGCCACCAGCGCAGCGGCCTGGAGATCTACCAGCGCTTCCGCGACGGGCTCGCCGACCCGGCCTGCGACAGCCAGGCCACGAACGGCCGCTGGAAGAAGCACTTCAGCCATGCCCCCGGCCAGCTCGCGCGCGCCGACGAGGACGTGCTGCCGCTGTTCGGCTACGTGGTCGACGCGCTGCGCGAGGCCTCGCTGCCCACCGAGTTCGCGCTGATCCCCTTCGTGGAAAGCGGCTACAAGCCGCAGGCGCGCAACCCGAACGGTCCCGCCGGCCTGTGGCAGTTCATCGGCATCACCGCGCGCAACCACGGCGTGCCGATCCGCGACGGCTACGACGGCCGGCTCTCGCCGGTGGATTCCACGCAGGCGGCCGTGCGCTACCTCAAGACCCTGTACGGCATGTTCGGCGGCGACTGGCGGCTGGCGGTCATGGCCTACAACGCCGGCGAATACCGCGTGCTGCAGTCCATGCGCCGCGCCGGCATGAACGCACGCAACGCACGCCCGGCGGAACTGCCGGGGCTGTCCGGCATCACCTACGCCTACGTGGAGAAGCTGCACGCGCTCGCCTGCATCTTCGAGCAGGCCGACGACCGCGACGCCTGGCGGCGGCAGATGGATCGCCCGGTGCCGCGGCTGGCGCCGCATCCGCTGCCCGGCGACGCCACGCTGGAGTCGTGGGCGCGGGCCCGGCAGCAGCCGGCCGCGCTGCTCAAGCGGCTCAATCCCGCGCTGGCGGGCCGCTTCAGCCGCGGGACGAAGCCCCTGCAGCTCCTCGCGCCGACCGGCGCCCCGGCCGGCGGCGCGGCCGACAGCACGGACGCCGCCGTTCCCGCATCGCCCCTCGCGACCGCGAACACGACCGCAACCGTCGCGCCGACCGCCGGCGCCGCCACGCGCACGCACACGGTCAAGCGCGGCGAGTCGGCGTGGACCATCGCGCGCCGCTACGGCATGCCGCCCGCGCGCCTGCTGCGCCTCAACGACCTGAAGCCGGACGCCACGCTTCGTCCCGGCATGGTGCTGAAGCTGGACGACGATCCGATCTGAGGCCGGCGACGGCCCTGTGGAAAAGGGGGCCGGATTCCGGCATGCGGACGCCCTTCCCCGAGACCGTTTTCGCGGCCGGTGCTGGCAATGCGCCGGCGCGCACCAGCACGGGCGCATGGCATCGGGCAAGGCCTCGCCGGTACGGGATGATCCCGGGAATGGGGGTTGCCGCAAGCGTGAGCATCGCCAGGCAGCGGCCGTGTAGGCCGACCTACCGTAGGTCGGCGCTATGCCCCCGACATTCCCTGCGGCGCACGGATCCGGCGCCATGACCCCGGAAGCATCGTCCGGGATGCGATCCCCGCCGGAATCCGGATCCCCGAAAAAGGAATCCCGCCATGCGGCGGGATTCCGGTTGCTGCGACAGAGCCAGTTGAATCAGAGCCGGTCTTCGAACACCTTGACCTTGAAGCGCTTGCGCATCGCGTCGACGTAGGCCTGCGTCGCGATGCCGCCGTTCAGCTGCTCCAGCTGCTGCTGCATCATCGCGCGCTCCTCGGCCGGCATCGTCGCCAGGTCGCCGTCGGTGACCTTGTCGACCGTGAACACGGCGTACGCGCCATCGCCCAGCGCGATCTTGCCCGCCGTCGCCTTGCCTTCCGCCGGACGGGCGGCGGCGAAGATGGTCTCGTTGCCTTCCGCGGTCGGCATCGGCATGCCGCGGCGCAGGCCCGGCAGCGCGTTGAAGCGCAGGCCGTCGGCGCTCGCGATCGCGGCCAGCGACTCGCCCTTGGCGATGCGCGCCACCAGGGCGTCGGCGGCCGCGGCGGCGACCTTCTCGCGCCGGTCGGCGCGGATGGCGGCGACCACGGCGTCGCGCGCCTTCTCCAGCGGCAGGGCCTGCTCCGGCGTGTGCTCGGTCACGCGCATGACCACGCTCTGGTTGGCGCCGATCTCGATCGGATCGCTGATCGTGCCGTCCTGCACCAGCGTGTCGGAGAACGCCGCGCGCAGCACGCCCGGGTACATCGCCGGGCCCTGCGGCGCATTGCGCGGGAACAGGCCGGTCTTCTGCAGCGGCAGGCCCACGGCCTGCGCGGCCGGGCCCAGCGCCGTCGGGTTCTTCAGCGACTCGTTGACCAGCTGGCCGGCCAGGTCGTTGTACGCGCGCTCGCGCTCGCTGGCGGCCTCTTCCGCCGCCAGTTCGCCGCGCACTTCCTCGAACGTGCGGCCCGCGCCGGGCTTGATCGCCTTCAGCTGCAGCACGTGGTAGCCGAAGTCGGTCTTGACCGGGCCGCGGATCTCGCCGGCCTGCATCGCGAACGCCGCGTCCTCGAACGGCTTGACCATCGAGCCGTCCTGCGCGAACGCGGGCAGTTCGCCGCCCGCGTCCCTGGAGCCGGGGTCTTCCGAGTTGGCGCGCGCCAGCGCGGCGAAGTCGCCGCCTTCGCGCGCCTGCTTCGCCAGCGCCGCGGCCTTGTCCTCGGCCTTCTTCAGCGTCGCCGCGTCGGCGCCCGCGTCGGCGGCGACCAGGATGTGCGCGACCACGCGCTGCTCGGGCGTGACGAAGCGCGTCTTCTCCGCCTCGTAGCGCTTGCGCAGCGCGGCCTCGTCGGCCTCCGCCGCCACCGGCAGGGTGTTGCCGTTGATCTCGACGTATTCGATGGCCACCTGCTCGGGCTGCTTGAAATCGTCCTTGTGGGCGTCGTACCAGGCCTTGACGTCGGCATCGCCGACCGGCGCTTCGTCCTCGGCCACCGGCGGCAGCAGCGCGATGCCGATGTCGCGGGTCTCGCCCAGCAGCTTCCACATGCGCGCCTGCTCGCCTTCGGTGGTGAAGTCGGATTCGCTGATGGCCTGTGGGACCAGCATCATGCGCAGGCGCTCGCGCTGCTGCTCGTCGAACTGGGACGGCGTGAGCGGCGGGATCTGCGAGGACAGCAGCAACTGGTACTGCTCGGCGCTGAACTTGCCGTCGACCTGGAAGGCCGGCTCGCTCATGATCATCTTCTGCACCGCGGCGTCGCCGACGACGATGCCCGCGCGGCGGGACGCCAGCGACAGCACCTTGCGGTCGATCAGCTGCTCCAGCACCTTGCGCTTGTTGTCCACGCTCTCGAACTCGCGCGGGTCGAATGCCTCGCCGAGCGCCTGGCGCTGCTGCTGGCGCGCCTGCTCGAACGCCGTGCGGAACTCGTCCAGCGTGACCTCCTCGCGCTGCCACAGCATCGACGCGGGCCACCATTGCGGCGCCGATTCCCACCACGTCGGCGGCGCCTCGACCAGGGCCACGTCGCTGGCCGTGCCGCCCGTCATGTACTCGTTCACGCCCACGAAGGCGAACGGGATGATCAGCAAGCCCAGGATCAGGCTGGCGATCCAGCCGGAGGTTTTGTCGCGGAGTTTCTGCAGCATGTGCGCACGGGACCCGAATTCGTTCAGCCGCGCAGTTTAGCGTGCCCGCGCAGCGGCGTCTCGCCGCCCGGCGGATCCGCCTGGCCGCCCGCGGATCGCCGCCGGCACGCCGGAACCCGGGAAGGCGGACAGCAAAAAGCCCGCTTTCGCGGGCTTTCTGGGTCTAGTGGCGGAGTGGACGGGACTCGAACCCGCGACCTCCGGCGTGACAGGCCAGCATTCTAACCGACTGAACTACCACTCCGCGTGAGACGGACATTGTAAGACGGTTTGCGCGCTTTCCGCTAGACCATCCGACAAATTTTTTGACTCTGCATCGCCCCGATGTGGTGGGTGCTGAGGGTTTCGAACCCCCGACCCTCTCCGTGTAAGGGAGACGCTCTACCGCTGAGCTAAGCACCCGGGCGCTGCGAGCACCCTGCCATCGGCAGCGAGTCGATTAGTTTACGGCATCCTTCAGGGCTTTGCCAGCCTTGAACGCGGGGTTCTTGGACGCCTTGATCTTGATGGTGTCGCCGGTCTTCGGGTTGCGGCCGGTACGGGCGGCGCGCTTGCGGACCTGGAAGGTGCCGAAGCCGACCAGCGTCACGCTGTCGCCCTTCTTGAGGGCCTTGGTGATGCTGGAGATGACGGCGTCGACGGCGCGGCCGGCTTCGGCCTTGGACACTTCGGCTTCGTCGGCGACGGCATCGATCAATTCGGTTTTGTTCATTGAGTAACTCCCTTTGCGGCACAACCGCGGAATGAGTAACCGGGACCCGGGCATCGCGTGCTTCACGGGAACCGGTCGTGGTATCCACGCGCAGCGAGGCGTCGCCCCGTGCGCGCGGGTGACGCCGTTATACCAGCGGGAAAAATGCCACGCAAGCCGAAAACCCAGCAACGGCGCGGGTTTCCGGGCGATTCACGCGACCGTTCGTCACACCGCTCAATGCTTCACGCCGGGCTGTTGCGACCCCTTGCCGCCATCCGTCTCCGGCGTGGGCACGGCGCGTTCGCCGCCGCCGTCGGCGGGCACCGGGGCCAGCGGCCGCTCCAGCGCGAGGTCCAGCACTTCGTCGATCCACTTCACCGGCACGATCCTGATGCCCTCGGTGACGTTGGCGGGAATGTCGGCCAGGTCCTTCTTGTTCTCCTCCGGGATGATCACCGTGGTGATGCCGCCGCGCAGCGCCGCCAGCAGCTTTTCCTTCAGCCCGCCGATCGCGGTGACGCGGCCGCGCAGCGTGATCTCGCCGGTCATGGCCACGTCGGCGCGCACCGGATTCTTCGTCAGCGCGGACACCAGCGCGGTCGCCATCGCGATGCCGGCGCTCGGCCCGTCCTTCGGGGTGGCGCCGTCCGGCACGTGCAGGTGCACGTCGTGCTTCTGCAGGAACTCGGCGTCCACGCCCAGGCTGGCCGCGCGGCTGCGCACCACCGACAGCGCCGCCGAACCGGATTCCTTCATCACGTCGCCGAGCTGGCCGGTCAGCATCATGCCGCCCTTGCCGGGCACCAGCGCGACCTCGATCTGCAGCAGGTCGCCGCCGACTTCCGTCCACGCCAGGCCGGTCACCAGGCCGATCTCGTTCTGCTCTTCCGCGCGGCCGAAGTCGTAGCGGCGCACGCCGGAATACTTCTCCAGGTTCCGCGAGCCGACCTGCACCGCCGCCGCCTTCGACGCCTTCTTCTTCGCCAGGGCCTTGGCGCCGGCCAGCGCGATCTCCTTCACCACCTTGCGGCAGATCTTGGCGACCTCGCGCTCCAGGTTGCGCACGCCGGATTCGCGCGTGTAGTAGCGGACAAGGTCGCGGATCGCGCTTTCGGCGATCTTCAGCTCGTCGGGCTTCAGGCCGTTGGCCTTCAGCTGCTTCGGCACCAGGTAGCGCTGCGCGATGTTGACCTTCTCGTCCTCGGTGTAGCCGGGGATGCGGATCACCTCCATGCGGTCCAGCAGCGGGCCGGGGATGTTCAGCGAGTTCGAGGTGGCGACGAACATCACCTCGGACAGATCCAGGTCCACTTCCAGGTAGTGGTCGTTGAAGGCGCTGTTCTGCTCGGGATCGAGCACTTCCAGCAGCGCCGACGACGGGTCGCCGCGGAAATCCATCGACATCTTGTCGATCTCGTCCAGCACGAACAGCGGGTTCTTGCTGCCGGTCTTGTTGAGGTTCTGCACGATGCGGCCGGGCATCGAGCCGACGTAGGTGCGGCGGTGGCCGCGGATCTCGGCCTCGTCGCGCACGCCGCCCAGCGACATGCGCACGAACTTGCGGTTGGTCGCCTTGGCGATGCTCTGGCCGAGCGAGGTCTTGCCGACGCCGGGCGGGCCGACCAGGCACAGGATCGGGCCGCGCAGCTTCTTCACGCGCGACTGCACCGCGAGGTATTCGAGGATGCGTTCCTTGACCTTCTCCAGGCCGTAGTGGTCGGCATCCAGCGTGTCCTGCGCCACCTTCAGGTCCTTGCGGACCTTGGTGCGCTTGTTCCACGGCACGCCCAGCAGCCAGTCCAGGTAGTTGCGCACCACCGCGGCCTCGGCCGACATCGGCGACATCTGCTTGAGCTTGTTCAGCTCGTTGCGTGCCTTGGTCTCGACCGGCTTGGGCATGCCGGCCTCGGCGATCTTGCGCGCCAGTTCCTCCAGTTCGTTGGGCGCTTCGTCCAGCTCGCCCAGCTCCTTCTGGATGGCCTTCATCTGCTCGTTGAGGTAGTACTCGCGCTGGCTCTTCTCCATCTGCGACTTCACCCGGCCGCGGATGCGCTTCTCCAGCTGCTGCACGTCGATCTCGCCGTCGACGAAGCCGACCAGCAGCTCCAGCCGCTCGCCGACCTCGATGGTCTCCAGCAGCCGCTGCTTGTCGCTCAGGCGCACGCCCAGGTGGGCGGCGATGGTGTCGGCCAGGCGGCTGGGCTCGTCGATGCCGGCCAGCGTCTGCAGCAGCTCGGGCGGCAGCTTGCGGTTGGTCTTCACGTACTGCTCGAACAGGCCCATCAGCGAGCGCGCGACGGCCTCGATCTCGCGCGGCTCGCGGCCGTCGGTGGAGTCGATCTCCTCGCCCTGCCCGTACAGCGAGCCGTCGCGCTCGGCCACGTGGGAGACGTTGACGCGCGCGGTGCCCTCGACCAGCACCTTGATGGTGCCGTCGGGCAGCTTCAGCAGCTGCAGCACCTGCGCGAGCGTGCCCACGGTGTACAGGTCGGCCGCGGCCGGGTCGTCGGTTTCGGCGGACTTCTGCGCCAGCAGGATGATGCGCTTGTCGGCCTCCATCGCCTGCTCCAGCGCGCGCATGGACTTGTCGCGGCCGACGAACAGGGGGATGACCATGTGCGGGAAAACCACCACGTCGCGTAGCGGCAGGACCGGCAGGTCGAGGATTTCAGTCTGGGAACGGCGGGGCATGGGGGCTCCAGCGAGTGCGGAATACGGGGTGTCGGAACACCAATGGGGCCGTTATGGGGCCATCGGCACGGGGATGCAATAGCGGCGCGGAAACACCAGCAAAACCAGCGGGTTGCGTGCCGGGGCCCGAAAAATGAACAGGCGCCACGAGGGCGCCTGTCGGGGACTGCGTGCGGGGCCGGTTCACTCGGCCGCGGCCACCTTCGGCGCCGGCGGGTTCTGGTAGATCAGGTACGGCTCGGACTTGTGCTCGATGACCGACTCGTCCACCACCACCTTGCTGACGTTCTCCAGCGACGGCAGTTCGTACATCGTGTCCAGCAGCACCGACTCGACGATGGTGCGCAGGCCGCGCGCGCCGGTCTTGCGCTTGAGCGCCTTGCGGGCGATCGCGGAGAGCGCGTCCGGGCGGAACTCCAGTTCCACGCCCTCCATCTCGAACAGCTTCTTGAACTGCTTGGTGATGGCGTTCTTGGGCTCGGTCAGGATCTTGACCAGCGCGGCCTCGTCCAGCTCCTCCAGCGTGGCGACCACCGGCAGGCGGCCGACGAACTCGGGGATCAGGCCGAACTTGATCAGGTCCTCCGGCTCGACGTCGGAAAGCAGCTTGCCGGTCTCGGTCTTGCGCTCGGAGCTCTTCACCTTGGCGCCGAAGCCGATGCCGCTGGCCTCGGTGCTGCGCTGCTGGATGATCTTGTCCAGGCCGGCGAACGCGCCGCCGCAGATGAACAGGATGTTCTTGGTGTCCACCTGCAGGAATTCCTGCTGCGGGTGCTTGCGGCCGCCCTGCGGCGGCACGCTGGCCACGGTGCCCTCGATCAGCTTCAGCAGCGCCTGCTGCACGCCTTCGCCGGACACGTCGCGGGTGATCGACGGGTTCTCGCTCTTGCGCGAGATCTTGTCGATCTCGTCGATGTAGACGATGCCCTGCTGCGCCTTGTCGACGTCGTAGTCGCACTTCTGCAGCAGCTTCTGGATGATGTTCTCGACGTCCTCGCCCACGTAGCCGGCCTCGGTCAGCGTGGTGGCGTCGGCGATCGTGAACGGCACGTTGAGCAGGCGCGCCAGCGTCTCGGCCAGCAGCGTCTTGCCGGAACCGGTCGGGCCGGCCAGCAGGATGTTGGACTTGGCCAGCTCGACCTCGTCGTTCTTGCTGCGGCTCTCGATGCGCTTGTAGTGGTTGTAGACCGCCACCGCCAGCGTGCGCTTGGCGCGGTTCTGGCCGATCACGTACTGGTCCAGGACCTCGAGGATCTCGCGCGGCTTGGGCAGGTGGCTGCGGGCGGACTGCGCCTTCTCCTCCAGCTCCTCGCGGATGATGTCGTTGCACAGCTCGACGCATTCGTCGCAGATGAACACGCTGGGGCCCGCGATCAGCTTGCGGACCTCGTGCTGGCTCTTGCCGCAGAACGAGCAGTACAGGATTTTGGTGCTGTCGCCGGAACGGCCCTGACGATCTTCGCTCATGCTGGTATTACTCGGTCGCTCAACCTGCCCGGGGGGCTTGCGGTCGGAGAATAGCACACGGCCCCGGCTTGTCAGCCGGGTCCGTGAACAGGGGGATTTGGCCTGAAAACCGGCAATCCGGGGTATCAGGCCGCCTGGATGGAGTCGTCCGGGCGACGCTCCAGCACCTGGTCGACCAGGCCGTACGCCTGGGCGTCCGCCGCGCTCTTGAAGTTGTCGCGCTCGGTGTCGCGCTCGATGGTCTCCAGCGCCTGCCCGGTGTGGTGCGACAGGATCGCGTTCAGCTTGGCGCGCAGGGTCAGGATCTCGCGGGCGTGGATGTCGATGTCCGTGGCCTGGCCCTGGAAGCCGCCCAGCGGCTGGTGGATCATCACCCGCGAGTTCGGCAGGGCGTAGCGCTTGCCCTTGGCGCCGGCCGCGAGCAGCAGCGCACCCATGCTGGCCGCCTGGCCCACGCAGATGGTGCTGACGTCCGGCTTGATGTACTGCATGGTGTCGTAGATCGCCATGCCCGCCGTGACCACGCCGCCCGGCGAGTTGATGTACAGGCTGATGTCCTTTTCCGGGTTTTCCGCTTCCAGGAAGAGCATCTGCGCCACGATGACGTTCGCCACGTGGTCGTCCACGCCGCCGACCAGGAAGATCACGCGCTCCTTCAGCAGGCGGGAATAGATGTCGTAGGCGCGCTCGCCGCGGCTGGTCTGCTCGACCACCATCGGCACCAGGTTGAGGGCTTTGGTTTCAATACTCATCGGTTATCGCGCCTGTCGTTCGGTTGAAAGGTCCGGCCTAGGATAGCCGGACCTTCTGTCCGGACGGGAGCCCGGCTCAGTTGCGGATGGCTTCCTGGAAGGAGAGCGTCTGCTCCGTGTGCTGGGCGCGCTCGGCGATCCAGTCGATCACCTGCTCCTCCATCACGCGGCCCTGCAGACTGTTCATCAACTGGGGGTCGTTGCGGTACAACTCAATGACCTGCTCCGGCTCCTCGTAGGTCGAGGCGATCAGGCGCAGGGTCTCGTTCAGGCGCTTGGGGTCCAGGCGCAGCTGGTTGCGGCGGGCCACCTCGCCCACCAGCAGGCCCACCAGCACGCGCTTGCGGGCCGCGTCCACGAAGCCTTCGTGGGCGTTGTCCGGGACCTGCACCTGCTGGCCCTGGCGGCGCGCCTGTTCGGCGGCCTGCTGGACCATCACGCGGGCCTCGTTCTCGACCAGGCGCGGCGGCATCTCGACGTGGGCGTAGGCGGCGATCAGCTGCTCGCCCACCTCGCGGCGCAGGCGGGTCATCAGCGCGCCCTTGAGCTCGCGCTCCAGGTTGCTGCGGATGTCGGCGCGGAACTGCTCGGCGTCGCCGCTCTTCACGCCGAAGCTGCGGATGAACTCGCGGTCCACTTCGGGCAGCACGGATTCGGCCACGTCGGTGACCTTGACGTGCACGTCGACCTGGCGGCCCGCCAGCTGCGGCACGCGCCAGTCGGCCGGGAAGGCGACCGACACGGTCTTCTCCTCGCCCTTGGCCAGGCCCACGAGCGCCTGCTCGATCTCGCCGAACATCACGCCCGAGCCGATCAGGGTGGCGCCCTTCTCCACGCCCTCGGCGGGCATGCGCTCGTCGCCGGCCTGCGACCAGGTCTCCAGCACCACGCGGTCGCCTTCCTTCGCGCCGCGCTCGACGGCCTGGAAGGTGCGGCGCTGCATGCGCAGGTTGTCGACCATCTGGTCGATGTCGGCGTCGGTCACCTCGGCGGTGTGGCGGGTCACGTTCAGCTTGGACACGTCGACGTCGCCGAAGTCCGGCACCACCTCGAACGTGGCCACGAAGTCCAGTTCGCCCTCGCCCTGCTTCTCGATGCGCGGGTTGCCGGCCAGCTGCAGTTCCTGCTCGCGGACCGCGTTGTTGAACGTCTCGCGCAGCAGGCCGTCGAGGGCCTCGGCGCGGACCTGGTCGCCGTAGCGCTGCTCGATGACCTTGGCCGGCACCTTGCCCGGGCGGAAGCCCTTGATGCGCGCGGTACGCGACAGCTCGCGCAGGCGGCCGCCGATATGGGTGTCCAGGCGCTCAGCCGGCAGGCTGAAGCTCATGCGGCGTTCGAGGTTGCCGATCGATTCGACCGAAACTTGCATACTCACTGACTCCTGCGGCCACGGCACTGCCGGGGCGATGTTGATAATCCGGGACGCCTGGGACGCGGGCGCGAGGCCCTCCCGGCGGAACTTGTTAGTTTCGCCGATTCCGGGGCCGGCTGCCAGCATTCATGGCCCCGGGCGGGCCAGGCGGGAGGCAGAGGCGAGCCCGCCTGCAGGAGGGGCTTCAGCCCCGACCGTATCTTCACGGCCCGCAAGGAACGGCGTCGGGGCTGAAGCCCCTCCTACAAGGCAAGGCCGGCGGGCGTGGTGCGAAAGGAGGGACTCGAACCCTCACGGGGGTTACCCGCTGGAACCTAAATCCAGTGCGTCTACCAATTCCGCCACTTTCGCGAGGCGCCGGCATTCTACCCGGCCGGCCGCCGGAACCGGCAAGAAACCGGCACAGGGCGCATCCCCGCACCGGATATGGAACGAAGAAGCCGGACCCAAAAGAAAACGCCCGGCAATGCCGGGCGTCTCGGGATTGGTGGGCCGTCAAGGATTCGAACCTTGGACCTATTGATTAAGAGTCAACTGCTCTACCAACTGAGCTAACGGCCCCGAAAAACTGGACGCGTAGTGTAACCGCATCTTCTATTCGTGTGAACCCCCGCGCGGCGCGGAAGCCCTGAAACAGTGGGGTGGCTGAGGGGACTCGAACCCCCGACATCTGGAATCACAATCCAGTACTCTAACCAACTGAGCTACAGCCACCACTGAAACCTGCATCCTGCCGCTTGCACCGGAATGGCGCGCCCGACAGGACTCGAACCTGTAACCGCCGGCTTAGAAGGCCGGTGCTCTATCCGGTTGAGCTACGGGCGCCCGGTCCGGATTCCCGCCCCGCCCCACCGACACGCCAGGGCGCTAGGTCAGGCTGGTCGGGGTAGAGGGATTCGAACCCCCGACCCTCTGCTCCCAAAGCAGATGCGCTACCAGACTGCGCTATACCCCGACGAGGGTCCCGGCATGGCGTCTGGACGCCAACGAGGTCGCGTATTGTCGGAACCCGCGGCCCCGCTGTCAAACGAAACGTCGCGGCCGGCGGCATGCGATATGCTCTGGCGCTTGGGACAGACGTCCGGCAACCACATGAGGGAACCATGGTACGCAGCGGCAATCCGGCATTGAAGGAATCCACCTTCCTCGACCTGGGCAGCGGGACGGTCGTCTCGCGCGACGGCGGGGCGATGACCCTGAACGGCACGGTCAACAAGACCGGCATCCTGTTGCTGCTGGCCGTCCTCACCGGCGCCTTCGCCTGGTCGCAGATCGAGGTCACGCCGGAAGGCGCCACCGGCATGGGCTACCTGTGGGGCGGGCTGATCGGCGGCTTCGTCCTGGCGCTGGCCACCATCTTCAAGAAGGAATGGGCGCCGGTCACCGCGCCGCTCTACGCGCTGGTCGAGGGCCTGTTCCTGGGCGCGATTTCCGCGCTCTACAACCACATGTACGAAGGCATCGTCACCCAGGCGGTGATGCTGACCTTCGGCACCCTGTTCGCCCTGCTGATGGCGTACCGCAGCGGGCTGATCAAGGCCACCGAGAACTTCAAGCTGGGCGTGGTCGCCGCCACCGGCGGCATCGCGCTGGTCTACCTGGCCTCGATGGTGCTGCGCATGTTCGGCAAGGACATCCCGCTGATCCACGAGTCCGGCCTGATCGGCATCGGCTTCAGCCTGTTCGTGATCGTGGTCGCCGCGCTGAACCTGGTGCTGGACTTCGACTTCATCGAATCGGGCGTGGAAGCCGGCGCGCCGAAGTACATGGAGTGGTACGCCGGCTTCGGCCTGATGGTCACGCTGGTGTGGCTGTACCTGGAGTTCCTGCGCCTGCTGGCCAAGCTGCAGTCGCGCGACTGACCCGGGCCGCCGCAGCAGCGGAAACGGAACGGGGCGCTTGGCGCCCCGTTTTCGTTCGCGCCGGCGCCTGCGGCCGCGCTCGCCCGGCATCCACCGCCGCGGAAGCGGGCCGGGCCCGCCCTACTTCGCGCCGCCGCCGACTGGACGGGCGGGCGCCGCGCGGCGCGACGGCCACACCATGAACAGCACGGTCACGCCGGCCAGCAGCCAGCAGTAGTGCACCTTGCCCATCAGCGCCAGCGGCGACAGCCCGGCCAGCGAGGCGGCCAGCAGGATCTGCGCGCCGTAGGGCAGCAGGCTCTGGACGATGCAGACGAAGATGTCCAGCACGCTCGCCGCGCGCGCGGGCGGCACGTCGTGGCGCTCGGCGATGTCGCGGGCGACGCCGCCGCTGATCAGGATGGCGACCGTGTTGTTGGCGGTGAACACGTCCGTCAGCGACGCCAGCGCGGCGATGCACCACTCGCCGGTGCGGCGGCCGGTGTTGCCGCGGGCGACGCGCGAGATCTGCCCGGCCAGCCAGTGCAGGCCGCCGCCGGCCTTCATCAGCGCGCCCAGGCCGCCGATGAACAGCGCGAGCAGGGTGATCTCCACCACGCCCTCGAAGCCGGCGTAGATGTCGTCGGCGAAGTTCGGCAGCCCGTAGTCCTGCGGTGCGAACCAGGCGCCGAACAGGCCGGCCACGACCAGGCCGATGGCCAGCACGACCAGCACGTCCAGGCCGCTGATCGCCAGCGCCAGGACCAGCACGTAGGGCAGCACCAGCCACGGCGAGGCCGGTTCGGCCGCTTCCACCGGCGAGGCGTCGCCGACCACCGCCAGCAGGACCAGGGTCAGCAGCGCGGCCGGCAAGGCGATCTTGACGTTCTCGCGGAACTTCTCGCGCACGGTGCAGCCCTGCGTGCGCGCGGCCGCGATGGCGGTATCGGAGATCACCGACAGGTTGTCGCCGAAGGTGGCGCCGCCGATCACCGCGCCCACCACCAGCGCGCGGTCGATGCCGGCCGCGTCGGACACGCCCAGCGCGATCGGCGTGACCGCGGCGATGGTGCCCATCGAGGTGCCCACGGCCAGCGACAGGAAGCCCGCCACCAGGAACAGCCCCGGCAGGATCAGCGCCGGCGGCAGCGCGCCCACGCCCAGCGCGACCACCGCGTCCACCGCGCCGATCTGCTTGGTGACCATGGCGAAGGCACCGGCCAGCAGGAAGATCAGGCACATCAGCACGATGTTGCTGTCGCCGATGCCGTGCAGCAGCGTGTCCATCGCCTTGACCCCGGCCCGGTGCGCGATCCACAGGCCCAGCGCGATCGCCGGCAGGATCGCCACCGGCGCGTGCAGGCGGTAGAAGCCCATCGCGTCGCCCTGCTCGGTGTAGTACAGGCCCGCGCCGAAGAACAGCAGCAGGAACAGCAGCAGCGGGGTCAGCGCGAGCGCGCTGGGGCGGACGGACATGGCGGGTACCTGCGGGGTGGCCGGCGATTGTGCAGTGCGGAAGCCGGCCCACCAAGCCTGTGGGCGAAACGAAAGCCTTCAAAAAGGGAACGCTGCCGGCGCGCGGCTACCCCCGCGCCGGCCACCACCGGCGGCCGGCCCACACCCACAGGCGGTACAGCCAGGGCCAGTTCGCCCGCGAGGTGCGTGCGGGGCGGGAGGCGTCGGCAGCGGACATCCGCGCGGCCGGCGCCGCGCCCGCCAGCGGCGGCGGCACCGCGGATGCGGGGACGGGCGGCGCCGCGCCCGGGATCAGCGGATGGGCGCCATTGACGCGGATGGGGCCCGTGTCCTCGTCGCTGCCGAACTGCTCGAACGCCCCGATGGCCGGTCCGCCCGCCGGCTGCAGACGCGCCGGTGCGGCTCCGGGCGCCGGTTTCGCCCGCAGCGGCTCGTAGGCCGGCCATCCGGTCGGCGCGGGATAGGGAAACGCGGCGGGCGCCGGCGGCGACGGATGCGCCCGGCCCAGCAGCGGACTGCCGGCGCGCGGCCGCAGCCGGCGCTGGGCGATGTCGGCCAGCATCGGATCGCTGCCCTGGTAGGTGTTCGCCCATTCCGACGGCACGCGCTGCGCGCCGTTCTGCACCCAGTTGTGGCTGCCGGCGACCTTGCGCCCGCCGGTCCACGGCTCGCGGCCGGACGGCCCGCAGTACGGCGCCTCGACGTCGGACGCCGGGTTCTCGTAGACGATCGACGGGCTGCTGCCGGCCGCGGTCTGGAAGACGAGGTTGTTGTGCATCTCCAGCGACTCCTGGCCCAGCTGCACCAGGACCGCGTTGGCGGCGCCGGCGCGGTCGAAGACGATGGTGTTGTTGAGCAGCCGCGCCCGGCCCTGGCTGCGCCCGTTGAGGTCGCCGCCCACCCGGATCGCGTTGCGCCAGCTGGACGTGTGCACGATGACGTTGCCCACCACCTCGGCGTCCTCGCGCCTGAGGTCCGCCGTCCAGCCCGGCTGCTGCGTCTCGCAGTCCGGCCCGATCAGCTCCATCGCCTGGTAGGCCGCGCCCTCGAACCAGTTGTAGTGGATCTGGCTGCGCTCGTGCCGGACCTTGAGCAAGTTGCCGCCGGTGCCGCTGTGCACGTAGTTGTGGCGCATGACGAACAGCGCACCAGGCCAGGCCACCTCGTCGGACTGCATGTAGACCGCGTGCCGGGTGGTGCCCGCGCCCGTGTGCGAGATCTCGCTGTATTCCAGCGTGAAGGAGCCCGAGTTCTGGTCCGCCCCCAGCACGCCGTGGGACGGGCACGCGGTGATCAGCGCGTCGCGCACGGTCACATCGTGCGCTTCGCTGAAGACGCAGGTGCTGGTACCGCCGCGCACCTCGAAGCCCTCGAAGACGACGTGGTTGGAGCGCTGGAACTTGATGGTGTGCTGGCCGCCCTGCAGCACCGGCCGGGTGGCGCCGGCGGCGCGGTTCCAGCGGATCACCACCGGGTTGCCGGGCGCGCCGCCGTCGTTCTCGCCGACCACGATGCCGCCCGCGTAGGTGGCGTTGCCATCGACCTCGACGACGTCGCCGGGCGCGAGGTCACGGCTGGCGAACACCTGCGAGAGTTGCGTGTACTGGCGGCCGGACGGGCCGACGGTATAAGTCGCCGCCGACGCCAGGGACGTGGCCAGGGCCAGGCAGGCCAGCCCTGCGGCCCGTAGGGATCGGATCATGCGCGCGCTCCGGGGGACGGGCGCGATTCTCACACCGGTGGCCGCCGCGAAGGCGGCCGCCGGTCACAGCCTGCGCATGCCGCTCAGACGCGGCTGGCGATGGCCTTGGCGAACGACATCGTGGTGCCCTCGCCGCCCAGGTCCGGGGTCAGCGAATCCCTGGCCTCCAGCGTGGCGATGATGGCCGCGCGCAGGCGCTCGGCCTTCTCCGGCTGGCCCAGGTGGTCCAGCATCTGCGCCGCGCCGAGCAGCAGCGCGCACGGATTGGCCACGCCCTTGCCGGCGATGTCCGGCGCCGAGCCGTGCACGGCCTCGAAGATCGCCGCGTCGGTGCCGATGTTGGCGCCCGGCGCCAGGCCCAGGCCGCCGACCAGGCCGGCGCACAGGTCGGAGATGATGTCGCCGAACAGGTTGGTGGTGACGATGATGTCGAACTGCTCCGGACGCATCACCAGCTGCATGCAGGTGTTGTCGACGATCATCTCATTGCACTGGATATCGGGGTACTGCGCGGCCACTTCGCGCGCCACCTTCAGGAACAGGCCCGAGGTGGTCTTCAGGATGTTCGCCTTGTGCACCACGGTGACCTTCTTGCGGCCGGTCTTGCGGGCCAGGTCGAAGGCGTAGCGCACGATGCGCTCGGAGCCCTTGCGGGTGATCTTCTGCGTCAGCAGCGCGGTTTCGCCGTCTTCCGAGATCGACTGGCCCTCGCCGATGTACGCGCCCTCGGTGTTCTCGCGCACGGTGATCAGGTCCACGCCGGTCGGGAAGCGCGACTTGGTGTTCGGGAACGACTTGGCCGGGCGCACGTTGGCGTACAGGTCGAAGTGGCGGCGCAGCGCCACGTTGATCGAACTGAAGCCCTCGCCCACCGGCGTGGTCAGCGGGCTCTTCAGCGCCACGCCGTTCTTGCGGATGGAGTCCAGCGTGGCCTGCGGCAGCAGGTCGCCGTGCTTCTCCAGCGCGACCATGCCGGCGTCGGCTTCTTCGTACGCCAAGCCGGCCTTGAGGGCGTCCAGCACGTACAGGGTGGCGTCCATGATCTCCGGGCCGATACCGTCGCCGCGGATGACCGTAATCGTCTGGGTCATTGATGTGGGGTTCCGAACAGGGGCGTGCGCCGGCGGGGCCGGGGCGCAATCGCGAAGGGGAAGAGGTGTCCGCCAATTATGCCTGAACCGGCCGTACGGGCCCAGCGACCATGGTCGTAAGGCGGCGCTGCGGGGCGGCCGGAAGCCCGCGGCGGAGCGCACGAAGCGCCATTCTCCCGGCCGTCATCCCGGTGAAAGCCGGGAGCCAGGTTGCCGTTGCCCTTGTCGGGGAGAGCCGAAGCCAAAAGCCAACGGAGCACGTGAAGCACCACCCTCCCAGCCGTCATCCCGGCGAAAGCCGGGATCCAGGTTGCCGTTGCCCTTGCCCGGGAGAATCGAAGTCAAAAGCCAGCGGAGTGTACGAAGCGCCGCCCTCCCGGCCGTCATCCCGGCGAAAGCCGGGATCCAGGTTGCCGTTGCTCCATGCTCGGGAAAGCCGAAATCAAAAGCCAACGGAGTGCACGAAGCGCCGCCCTCCTTGCCGTCATCCCGGCGAAAGCCGGGATCCAGGTTGCCGTTGCTCCATGCCCGGGAAAGCCGAAATCAAAAGTCAAATGGATCCCGGCTTTCGCCGGGATGACGGCTGGGGGCTTCGTGGGCCGGTCGGCCAGTCGACCGATTACCGATTACCGATTACCGATTACCGATTGCCCCAATTGATCCATCCGCCATCGGCCATCGGCCCGTCAGTCAGCCCGTGAGCCCGTCGGTTATCCGGCCGATCAGCCCGCCGGCAGCGCCGGCCTTCAACCGTGGTCGTGCGCCGCCGGGGCGGCCGCTTCGCCGCCTTCCAGCTGGTCGAGGAAATCCACCGCGCGCCGCAGGTGCGGGATGACGATGGAGCCGCCGACCACCAGGCCGACCGAGAAGGTCTCGAAGAATTCCTCGCGGGTCACGCCGGCTTCCTTGCACTGGGCGACGTGGTAGCTGATGCAGTCGTCGCAGCGCAGGACCATCGAGGCCACCAGGCCCAGCAGTTCCTTGGTCTTCACGTCCAGCGCGCCGGCCTGGTAGGTCTGGGTGTCGAGCGCGAAGAAGCGGCGGACGACCTGGTTCGGCTCGTCGAGGATGCGCTTGTTCATCCGCTGGCGGAACTCGGTGAACGCCTTCACCCGGTCCTGGCCGTCGTCGGCGGCGCTCATGCGGCTTCTCCGGCCAGCAGCGGTTCCAGCTTGCCGGCGCGGTGCAGCGCCATCATGTCGTCGTAGCCGCCCACGTGGACGTCGCCCACGAATATCTGCGGCACGCTGGTGCGCCGCGCCCTGGCGACCATCCGGTCGCGCTCGGCCGGATCCAGGTCGATGCGGACCTCGGTCCACTCCCGGCCCTTGCTCTTCAGGAAATTCTTCGCCGCCACGCAGTAGGGACAGATGGCGGTGCTGTAGATCGTGATCTGCGGCGCATGGGCGCCGGACGGGGTGTCGGCCAAGGCAATCTCCGGAACGAAGGCAGGCGTGCTGCGGTCTCAGGCAATATCGGGGGCCGGCCGTGTTGTTCCAGTCAAGGACGTGGAACAGTGCGGACCGGTACCGGTCCGGTTAACCACGTATTCACTCGCCCGGATCGGCGACCCGTCATCCTGATGAAGCCGCCCATTATCCGCCACGGAGCCGCCGTTTGCGTCCCTTGCTGCTCGCCACCGCCCTGACCCTGGCCCTCGCGGCGCCGCTGGCCGCCTCGCAGGAGAGCCGCCTGCCCGACATCGGCTCGTCGGCGGGCGAACTGCTCACTCCGGCGCGGCAGGCCCAGTACGGCGGGATGATGCTGCGCGAGCTGCGCAACTACGGCTACCTGCTGGAGGACCCGCTGGTCACCGACTGGCTGCAGACCGTGGGCAACCGGCTCGGCGCCGACAGCGACAACCCGCAGCAGGCGTACACTTTCTTCATGATGCGCGACCGGCAGATCAACGCCTTCGCCACCCTGGGCGGCTACATCGGCATGAACGCCGGCCTGGTGCTGACGGCCGACCGCGAGGACGAGGTGGCCGCCGTGCTGTCGCACGAGATCGCCCACGTCACCCAGCAGCACGTGCTGCGCGGCGTGGAGCGCGCGCAGCGCGACCAGATCCCGATCCTGCTGGGCATGCTCGGTGCCATCGTGCTGGCGCAGGCGGCCGGCGGCAGTTCCAGCGGCGACGCCTCGCAGGCCGCCATCGCCTCGGCGATGGGGCTGATGCAGCAGCGCCAGATCGACTACACGCGTTCCAACGAATCCGAGGCCGACCGTGTCGGCATACGCACGCTGTCGCGGGCCGGCTACGACATCGACGCGATGGCCGGCTTCTTCGCCAAGCTGCAGCAGGCCACCCGGGTCGCGCGCGGCAGCGGCCGCGAAGCCGTCCCGGACTACCTGCAGACGCACCCGGTCACCACCACCCGCATCAGCGAGGCGCGCCAGCGCGCCGACCAGCTGCGCGGCGACCAGGTCACCGCGGTCACCAGCGTTCCCGGCGGCGAGCGCGTGGAGCGCTTCGACCGGCGCGGCGTCACCCTGCCGGAATCGCGCAGCGACAACCCGCTGCTGCCGGTCCCGGTCACGCTGCCCACGCAGGTCTTCCACCGCGGCGAGACGGGCCAGTTCGACTGGGCCCGCGAACGGCTGCGGGCGCTGAGCGCCAGCACGCCCTCGGCGGCGGTGCGCGAGTACGAGACCCTGCGCCGCCAGGCCGGCAAGCCGCTGACCGGCCCGCAGCGCTACGGCGTGGCGGTGGCCCACCTGCAGGGCGGCGACGACCGCACCGCGCTGGCCGAGCTGCGCCGGCTGGCCGACGAGCAACCCGACAGCCTGTGGGTCGCGCTGACCCTGGGCGAGGCGGAGTCGCGCACCGGCGACCCGGCCGCGGCCAACCGCCGCTTCGACGCCCTGCTGCAGCGTTTCCCGCAGAACCGCCCGGTGGCGCTGACCTACGCCAAGGTGCTGAACGAGCAGGGAACCCGCGAGGCCGGCCAGCGGGCCCAGGCCGTCCTGCGCCCGCTGATGGCGCGCGCCGGCGACGACCCGGTGTTCCAGCAGCATTTCGCGCGGGCCAACGAACTGGCCGGCGACGCCGCCCGCGCCGGCGAGGCCTACGCCGAGGCCGCCTACCTCAACGGCCGGCCGGAGCAGGCCCTGATCCAGCTGCAGAATCTCAAGAAGCGGGGCGACCTGGACTTCTACGCCCGCGCACGGGTGGACGCCCGCATCGCCGCCATCACCCCGGAGGTGCTGGAACTGCGCCGCCAGGGCATCCGCGACCCCGACGTCGAGCGCCGCTGAACGGCCGCCGGGCCGTCCTTGTGACAGTCCGGCGGCATGTCATGCAACCGTCACAAAATTGTCGTCTACTGGCGCGGTCCCCCTCGCTCCCCGGATCCTGCGTGCAGAAGCACATCCTGATCGTCGACGACGAGCCCGCCATCCGCGACATGGTCGCCTTCGCCCTGCGCAAGGGCGAGTACGAGCCGATCCACGCCGGCGACGCCCGCGAGGCGCAGAACGCCATCGCCGACCGCGTCCCCGACCTCATCCTGCTGGACTGGATGCTGCCCGGCACCAGCGGCCTGGAACTGGCCCGCCGCTGGCGCAAGGACGCCATGACCCGCGACGTGCCCATCATCATGCTCACTGCCCGCGGCGAGGAGAACGACCGCGTCGGCGGGCTGGAAGCCGGCGTGGACGACTACGTGGTCAAGCCGTTCTCCGCCCGCGAGCTGCTGGCCCGCATCCGCGCCGTCATGCGCCGCTCGCGCGACGACGACGAGGACGGCAGCGTGTCGGTCGGCAACCTGCGCATCGACGGCGCCGCCCACCGCGTGTTCGCCGACGACACCCCGGTGCCGATCGGCCCCACCGAATACCGCCTGCTGCACTTCTTCATGACCCACCCGGAGCGCGTCTACTCGCGCACCCAGCTGCTGGACCACGTCTGGGGCGGCAGCGTGTACGTGGAGGAACGCACCGTCGACGTCCACATCCGCCGCCTGCGCAAGACGCTGGAACCGCACGGGCTGGAGAACATGGTGCAGACGGTGCGGGGGTCGGGGTATCGGTTCTCGGCGGCGATGTGAAGGTAGTGCGGGGCCGGAGAGCCTGGGATTCGGGATTCGGGATTCGGGATTCGGGATTCGGGAAAAGGGTGCCACCCCGGCCGTCATCCCGGCGAAAGCCGGGATCCATTCTGCTTCTGATGGTGCCTTGCCAGGGACAGGAGCAACGGCAATATGGATCCCGGCTTTCGCCGGGATGACGGCGGACAGACCCCGGTTGATGAAGGACAGAGTCCGGTTGATGAAGGATAGACCCCGGTCGATGCCGGGAAGAACCCGGTCGGCGAATGAAACAGTCCGGCGGACAGCAGCAGAGCCGGGCCGGGACAAAGACCGGAAGAGCCGGGACGTCGGTTCGATGACGAGGGTTGATGGCGGCAAAGGATGAGGATTCGACAAACGGCAGGGCCGGAAAGCACCGCAGGCACGACGCACGCCCTGCCGCAAACCGCTCCCCCTCCCTGATCCGTCCAGCCCTCCAACAGCCCCTCCTTACCCCTCAATCCCTGCTGTCATATACATCTGCCTACAATCGCCCCATGCCCCACCACATCCGTTCCGCCTGGTTCAAGACGCTCGGCCAGTTGGCGTTGATCCTGGCGCTGGCCGTCGTCGCCGGCCTGCTGGTGGGCCAAGTGTGGCCGGTCGTCACCCTCGCGGCGCTGGGCGTGGTCGCGTGGCACTACTGGCGGCTGCGCAAGGTGCTGTTGCGCCTGACCGCGCGCCAGCGGCTGGAACCGGCGGACGGCCAGGGCGTCTGGAATGAGCTGGATCGCCTGCTCCACCGCGGCCAGGCCGAGATGCGCACGCGCAAGCGGCGCCTGCTCGACATGCTGCGCGCCTACCGCGCCGCCGCCGCCGCGCTGCCCGACGCCGTCGTCGTGGTCGAACGCAACAGCCAGCGCGTGCAGTGGTTCAACAAGGCCGCCACCCACCTGCTCGGCCTGCAGTACCCGGCCGACATCGGCGCGCCCGTCGGCGACCGCCTGCAGCCGCTGCCGATGTCGCACTGGCTGGCCGCCGGCCGCAACGCCGAGCCGATGCTCGACGCCGCCTCGCCGGTCGATCCGCACCTGCGCCTGAACCTGCGCCTGATCCCCTACTCCGACCAGCACTGGCTGCTGGTCGCGCGCGACGTCAGCAAGATGCTGCGGCTGGAGCAGATGCGCCGCGACTTCGTCGCCAACGTCTCGCACGAACTGCGCACCCCGCTGACCGTCGTGCACGGCTACCTGGACATGCTGGAGCCCACCGAATTCCCCGACTGGGCGCCGATGCTGGCCGAGATGCAGAAGCAGTCCCAGCGCATGACCCAGCTGGTCGAGGACTTGCTGACGTTGTCGCGGCTGGAGGCGCAGGACAGCCTGCCCGACGAGAACGTGGCGATGGCGCCGATGCTGGCCACCCTGCGGCGCGAGGCCGAGGCGCTCGGCCAGCACCGCCACGCGGTGGTGGTCCAGGACGAGGCCAACGTCGACCTGTCCGGCTCCAACAAGGAGCTGCACAGCGCGTTCTCCAACCTGGTCAGCAACGCGGTGCGCTACACGCCGGCCGGCGGCACCATCACCATCCGCTTCGCGCGCGAGGGCGACGGCGCCGTGCTCAGCGTGCGCGACACCGGCTACGGCATCCCCGCCTCGCACCTGCCGCGCATCACCGAGCGCTTCTACCGCGTCTCCACCAGCCGCTCGCGCGAGAGCGGCGGCACCGGCCTGGGCCTGTCGATCGTCAAGCACGTGCTCAACCTGCACCAGGCGCGGCTGGAGATCGAAAGCGAGGTCGGACAGGGCAGCACCTTCTCCGTCCACTTCGGCGCCGAGCGCGTGGAACCGCGCCTGGACGCCCCCACCCCCATCCCCACGGACAGCCAGACCGCATGAACGCCGCCCTGGACACGACGCCCGCCACCGCGACCGGCGAAGACGCGCTGCGCGACCCGGCGCTCTACCTCAACCGCGAACTGTCGCAGCTCGACTTCAACTTCCGCGTGCTGGCGCAGGCGCAGGACCCGTCGGTGCCGCTGCTGGAGCGGCTGCGCTTCCTGTGCATCTCCTGCACCAACCTGGACGAGTTCTTCGAGATCCGCGCCGCCACCGTGCGCCACGCACTGGACTTCGGGCTGCCGCCGGGCGCGGACGGGCTGGGGCCAGCCGCCGTGCTGAACAAGATCCACGACCGTGCCGCCGAACTGGTGGACGCGCAGTACAAGTGCTGGAACGAGGTGCTGCGGCCCGGCCTGGCCGAGGCGGGCGTGCGCGTGTTCGGCCGCGACAGCTGGAACGCGCGGCAGACGCGCTGGCTGCGCGCCTACTTCCGCAACGAGATCATGCCGGTGCTGTCGCCGCTGGGCCTGGACCCGGCGCATCCGTTCCCGAAGATCCTCAACAAGTCGCTCAACATCGTCGTGGTGCTGAAGGGCAAGGACGCGTTCGGCCGCGCCGGCCACCTGGCGATCGTGCGCGCGCCGCGCTCGCTGCCGCGCATCATCCACCTGCCGCAGCGCGTGTCCGGCGGCGAGCACGACTTCGTGCTGCTGTCGTCGGTGCTGTCGGTGTTCGTGGACGAACTGTTCCCGGGCATGGAGGTCAAGGGCTCCTACCAGTTCCGCGTGACCCGCAACTCCGAGCTGGTGGTGGACGAGGAGGAAGTGGAGAACCTGGCGCTGGCGCTGCGCGACGAACTGGTCGGGCGCGGCTACCGCCCCGCGGTGCGGCTGGAGATCGCGCACGACTGTCCCAAGCCCATCGTGCGCACGCTGCTGCAGAACTTCGCCCTGCCCGAGAACGCGGTCTACCCGATCAACGGGCCGGTCAACCTCAACCGCGTGATCCAGGTGTACGACCTGGTGCAGAAGCCGGAACTGAAGTACCCGCCGTTCACCCCGCGCACGCTGCGCGACAGCGACGCCATCTTCGAGAAGGTCGACGACGGCGACGTGCTGCTGCACCACCCGTTCGACTCTTTCGCGGCCGTGCTCGACCTGATCAAGCAGGCGGCCGTCGACCCGGACGTGCTGGCGATCAAGCAGACCCTGTACCGCACCGGCAAGGACTCGGCCATCGTCGACGCGCTGGTGCAGGCCGCGCGCAACGGCAAGGACGTCACCGTGGTGGTGGAACTGCGCGCGCGCTTCGACGAGGACGCCAACCTGGGCGTGGCCGACCGCCTGCAGGAGGCCGGCGCGCAGGTGGTGTACGGCGTGGTGGGCTACAAGACCCACGCCAAGATGCTGCTGATCGTGCGCCGCGAGGGCCGCAAGCTGCGCCGCTACGTGCACCTGGGCACCGGCAACTACCACAGCGGCACCGCGCGCGCCTACACCGACATCGGCCTGATCACCGCCGACCCGGACATCGGCAACGACGTGCACCTGCTGTTCCAGCAGCTGTCCGGCCTGGCGCCGACCACCAAGCTCAAGCGCCTGCTGCAGTCGCCCTTCACCCTGCACCCGGGCATGATCCGCAAGATCGAGCGCGAGGCGAAGCTGGCGCGGGCCGGCAAGCCGGCGCGGATCATCGCGAAGATCAACGCCATCAACGAGCCGCGCATCATCCGCGCGCTCTACGCCGCCTCGCAGGCCGGCGTGCAGGTCGACCTGATCGTGCGCGGCGCCTGCGCGCTGCGGCCGGGCGTGCCCGGCGTCTCGGACAACATCCGCGTGCGCTCCATCGTCGGCCGCTTCCTGGAGCACAGCCGCATCTACTGGTTCGGCAACGACGGCTCGCCGGAACTGTACTGCGCCAGCGCCGACTGGCTGGAGCGCAATCTGCTGCACCGCGTGGAGACCTGCTTCCCGATCCTCGACAAGGACCTCGCCGCGCGCGTGTTCAAGGACGGCCTGCAGAACTACCTGGACGACAACTGCAATGCGTGGGAGCTGCAGCAGGACGGCAGCTACCTCAAGCTGGCGCCCGGCGACGACGCGCCGCACTCGGCGCAGGGCGCGCTGCTGGCGAAACTGTGAGCCCACCACCGTAGGAGCGCCCCATGGGCGCGATGCTCTGCTCCTGTGCCTGGCCAGCGCGAGAAGCATCGCGCCCATGGGGCGCTCCTACGGTGGCATTCGAGCCGGTAGACTGCACACCATGCCCCCCCATTCCTCCCCCACCTCCCCGCCGCTCAAGGACGGGGACCTGCTGGCCGCGATCGACCTGGGTTCCAACAGCTTCCACATGGTGGTGGCGCGCTCCCTGCTGGGGCAGCTGCGCGTGGTGGACCGTTTGCGCGAGACGGTGCGCATGGCCGACGGCCTGGACGGCAAGGGCGGCCTGTCCGCCGCCGCCCGCGGGCGCGCGCTCGACTGCCTGTCGCGCTTCGGCCAGCGCATCCGCGACATCCCGGCGATGCGCGTGCGCGCGCTGGCCACCAACACCGTCCGCCAGCTGCACGACCCGCAGGACTTCCTGGTCGCGGCGGAAACCGCGCTGGGCAAGCCGATCGAAGTCGTCTCCGGACGCGAGGAAGCGCGCCTGATCTATCTCGGCGTCGCGCACGCGCAGCCGCCGAAGACCGGCCAGCGGCGCCTGGTGATCGACATCGGCGGCGGCTCGACCGAGTTCATCATCGGCCGCGGCTTCGAGACGCTGGAACGCGAGAGCCTGCAGGCCGGCTGCATCGCCAGCACCCGCCGCTTCTTCCCCGGCGGCAAGCTGTCGCGCAAGCGCTGGAAGGAGGCGCTGACCGAGATCGGCGCCGAGTTCCAGCAGTTCGCCGGGCTGTACCGCGGCCTCGGCTGGCAGGAGGCCATCGGCTCCTCCGGCACCAACAAGGCCATCGGCGAGATCTGCGCGGCGATGAAGCTGACCAAGGGCGCGGTCACCGCCGAGGCGCTGCCGCAGGTGCGCGACCGCCTGCTGCAGGCGGACCGCATCGAGGACATCGACCTGCCCGGCCTGTCCGGCGACCGCCGTCCGATCATCGCCGGCGGCGTGCTGGTGCTGGAGGCGGCGTTCGAGGCGCTGGACCTGCAGCGCCTGATGGTGAGCAAGGCGGCGATGCGCGAGGGCATCCTGTACGACATGCTCGGCCGCGGCAGCGACAACGACCCGCGCGACGTATCCACCGCCGCGCTCATGCAGCGCTACGGCATCGACGAGTTCCAGGCCGCGCGCGTGGAAGCCACCGCGATGCGGCTGTTCGAGCAGGTCGAGGACCGCTGGGGCCTGGACGACGACGACGCCCGCATGCTCGGCTGGGCCGCGCGGCTGCACGAGATCGGCCTGGCCATCGCGCACAGCCAGTACCACGTGCACGGCGCCTACCTGCTGGAGCATTCCGACATCGAGGGCTTCTCGCGCCAGGAGCAGCAGGTGCTGTCGGCGCTGGTGCGCACGCACCGCCGCGGCATCCCCAGGAACGCCTTCGACGCCCTGCCCGACCGCCTGCTGCTGAGCGCCAAGCGCAAGGCCGCGCTGCTGCGCCTGGCGGTGCTGCTGCACCGCTCGCACGACGCCGAGGCGATCCCGCGCCTGGACCTGACCGCCAACGGCGACCGCCTGGACCTGGTGGTCGACAAGAAGTGGATCGACGCCCGCCCCCTGCTGCGCTCGGACCTGGTGGGCGAACCCGAGGACATGCAGGGCCTGGGCGTGGCGTTCAAGCCGTTCGTGGCCTGAGCCGTCCGCCGCCGGATGCGGCTTGGGGTTACACTCCGGCCAGCTCAGGGCCCCTGGCGCGGCCTGCCCCGACCGCCCCGCGCCATCCTCCCGCCCGCCCCTGCGGCGTGGACGGGCCCGACCGCCGATTTTTTCGTCGCGTGCCTGTCTTCAGGAGGAAGCCGTGATCGACCGGAGAAATCCCCAGGACCTGCTGGCCGACGCCTGGCTGGAAGGCGGGCCCGGCGCCGCGGCGATCGGCCGCAACGTGGACCGTCTGCTCGACGCCGTGCGCCGCCACCTCGACATGGACGTGGCCTTCGTCAGCGAATTCCACGGCACCCACCGCGTCTTCCGCCACGTCTCCACCCGGCTCGACCGCGCGCCCATCCGCCCCGGCGACTCCAGCCCGCTCGAAGAGGGCTACTGCATGCGCGTGGTCGAGGGGCAGGTCCCGCAGCTGATCCCCGACACCGCCGCCGTCCCGGTGCTGGACCGCATCCCGGAAACCGCCGCCGTGCCCATCGGCGCGCACATCAGCGTGCCCATCCGCCTGCGCGACGGCCGCATCTACGGCACCTTCTGCTGCTTCAGCCTGGCGCCCAACCTGTCGCTGGGCCAGCGCGACCTGCACATGATGCGCGCCTTCGCCGACCTGCTCGCCTACCAGATCGACGGCGACCTGGACGCGATGCAGGAGCACGAGGCCAAGGTCGAGCGCATCACCTCGGTGCTGGAGCTGGGCCAGCCGCACATGGTCTACCAGCCCATCCACCGTTGCAGCGAACGCCGCATCGTCGGCGTGGAATGCCTGTCGCGCTTCGACCTGGAGCCGCGGCGCACGCCCGACGTGTGGTTCGCCGAGGCGCGCGAGATCGGCCTGGGCGTGCGGCTGGAACTCAACGCCATCCTCTCGGCGCTGGCCGGCCTGCGCGGCATCCGCGGCGACTTCCACGTGGCCTTGAACGTCTCGCCGCAGACGGTCGTGAGCGGCGGCATCGATGGCTACCTCGACGGCCTGGACCCGCACCGCGTGGTGCTGGAGATCACCGAGCACTCGCTGGTCGACGACTACGTCCTGCTCAACGAGCGCCTGGCGCCGCTGCGCGCGTCAGGCGTGCGCGTGGCGGTCGACGACGCCGGCGCCGGCTACGCCAGCATGCGCCACGTGCTCGCCATCCACCCGGACATCATCAAGCTGGACCTCAGCCTGACCCGCGGCATCGACGGCGATTCGCCGCGGCGCGCGCTGGCGGCGGCGCTGATCGAGTTCGCGCGGCAGACGCAGTCGCACGTGGTGGCCGAAGGGGTGGAGACGGCCTCGGAACTGACGGCGCTGCAGGCCCTCGGCGTGGACGACGTGCAGGGCTACCACCTGTCGCGCCCGCTGGACGCCCGGGCGCTGGCGCAGACGCTGGCCGCCGAGCGCCAGCGCAACTGAGGCGCGGCGGCGCTCTGGCATGATGCGGCCTTCCCCCTCCGCACCGATCCGATGAAGACCTATCCGCTCGCCGACGGCCTGCCCGCCTCCCGCATCGCCTACGGCTGCATGCAGCTGAGCCGCGCCTGGGACGCCACGCCCGTCACCGCCGACGAACGCCGCCACGCGCAACGCCTGGTCGAAACCGCGCTGGCGCACGGCATCACCCTGTTCGACCACGCCGACATCTACGCACGCGGCAAGTCCGAGCAGGTGTTCGGCGACGTGCTGCGCGCCTCGCCCGGCCTGCGCGAGCGCATGGTGCTGCAGTCCAAGTGCGGCATCCGCTTCGCGGACGACCCGCCCGGCGCGCCGCAGCGCTACGACTTCGACCACGCGCACATCGTGGCCTCGGTGGAAGGCAGCCTGGCGCGGCTGGGCGTGGACCATCTCGACGTCCTGCTGCTGCACCGCCCGGACGCGCTGGTGGAACCGGAAGAGGTGGCGCGCGCGTTCGACGACCTGCACGCCGCCGGCAAGGTGCGCCACTTCGGCGTCAGCAACCACACCGCCGGGCAGATCGACCTGCTGCGCCACCACGTGCGGCAACCGCTGGTCGCCAACCAGCTGGAAGTCAGCCTGCTGCATCACCCCCTGATCGACGAGGGCGTGGTCGCCAACACCACCGGCCACGCCTATGCGGCCGCGGCCGGCACGCTGGACTACTGCCGCCTGCACGGCATCCGCGTGCAGGCCTGGTCGCCGCTGGCCGGCGGCAAGTTCGCCACCGCATCGGAATTCTCGGACCCCGTCGTCCGCGAGACCTCGGCCCTGCTGCGTCGCACGGCCGATGCGAAGGGCGTCACACCGGAAGCCATCCAGCTGGCCTGGCTGCTCCGCCACCCCGCCGGCATCCAGCCCATCGTCGGCACCACCGACCCCGTCCGCCTGGCCGCCTGCTGCGCCGCGGATGGCGTGGAACTGAGCCGGGAGGAGTGGTATGCGTTGTTCACCGCTGCGCGCGGGGGGCGGGTGCCGTGAGGGCATGGCGGGACGGTTTCCGGCGCTGCCCGAGTCCGATTATGTGATGCTGGCTTGCGGCTTTTGGGGCTTATCATCCGTTATCACAATAGTTCTGCCTGAAAATTAATAACTAGGGCGCCCCAAAGCGATCATGGCAACTCTCAAGATCACATCAGTTCCTCCTGGCGAAGCTCCCGCTTGGGTTCGAGAGCAGTGGGTTGGCCTGGAGTTACCGCTGGTTGCAGGCAGTTCCGCTCCACACACACTTCCTACGTTTGGAGTGCTCTCTCATCCAAAGAGCCGGATCAGCTGGCATCTGTCAAAGCTTTTTCGTAGATTCCAGACAGAGACCGGCTATGTGGTGGAATGCTTGCGAGCCATTGAGGTACTTGAAAAATCAAGTCCTGACGCAGCTGCGTGGTGGCGTTCCAATACTCCGGAGCTTCTGCAGCCTGGACAGTGCTTTATGTTCCATGTTGGCGTCGGCCATGTCGCACCATCAGGCGCCGCCTAACATTCATCCAAGCCGACGCCGCTTCGCAGCGTGGCTTAACTCAGGCGCCAGACATCATGAAGCATCTTCTGGAAACTACCCGCGCCTTGCTTTCTATCCTGATCTTCCTAAGCATGCTGCCTGCAAGTGGCATGGACGCGGGAAATCGTCTGCATCCCTCCGTCCAAGCACTCCCAGCTGGTAGGACCGATGCCCTTTCGTTGGGCGAAGGCAACGGTGTCGACGGGCAGCCAACACTGGCAACCCTGTCCGGTGGTGGCTTCATGCTGGTCTACTCCCGATACGAACGTGGCGACATGGATTCATCCAGCCTAAGAGTCGTGGTCTCCACGGACGGCAGCGCCATTTCGGACTCTATTCCCCTTGCCTTTGGAGGCGAAGTCGAGGACGCACCATCGTTGGTCATTACACAAAATGGCACTTGGCTGTACTTCGCCAGTGACGATGGCAGTCTTGGGAACATCAAGTTATGGCCATCCCGACTGGTCGGCGAATCCTTATTCGCCTCCGGACAGGCTGGCGGATGTATCGGGTCTTCGGCGCCTGATTCAGTGGCCGCGCTGCGTCGAGGCTGGCCCCGATGTATTCCTGACGTTTAGAGGGGAGAAATCCAAGCCATATTGGTTTCGATTGAAGGAGGGAACAAAGCAGGACCTGCCACTACATCTAGCCTCGTTCAGCGTGACTTATCCGCGCATCGTCCCCATGACAGACATGGATGCTTCTTTAGCTACCAAAGGCCACCGGACGAAGGATACATGGCCCGTTACTTCGCTATGAGCCCCGACTGTTCCGACCGGTCACAGCCTGCCGCCCTACCCTGGCCCGAACCGCCCAACAAGCCGGATGTCCATGATGCCTACCCACTCCCGAGGTTGGATGCCGGCGTAGATGTCTACTATGTGTATCCATCTCGCAAGGGACCTAAGGCCAAGTTCCAGGTCGGATTCGATCTATACAGGCGTGCAGTGATGCCAGACGGAAGCCTGAGAATGGAAGAACGCCTGACCGCGCGAGACGAATTCAATCCATTTGCCCCTTCCGCACACCGCCTTCCCGATGGAACGATCCTCGTGACGTTCTCGGATATTCATGAAAGTGGAGGGCACGGCGTTTCGTCCTCCCGCATGACTTTGTTCAAGCTGGAGCGAGACGCTGCCGCGCCCGAGTGATTCCATCTTGTCTGGACATAATTATGTGCGCTGTTTCTTGACCTGCAACTTTGGCATCCAGAATGATGCCCAACAATTCATTCAAGCCAAACTCGCTCCGCGGGTCGGCTTAATTCAGGTGTTAGGGGGCAAGGAGATCTCCGCGATGATTCGAGCAGCAGTTATATTCTGCGCACTACTTCTTTCGGCTTGTGCAGCAAAGTACTCGGCACTTCCTCCTCCACCAGAGCAGCCAACACTTCTGATTGATGACCCCAAGACATGTTGCGATGATCCGCGCACCATACCAGAGGCAAGTTCCGATGATGGCGGCGACTCTGATATATCGGCACCCGCGGTTTAACAATTCATTCAAGCCGGCGCCGCTTCGCGGCGCGGCTTAGTCCAGGCGTTCGGCGCCATCTCATGACTTCAACAACCGACTTCGCCAGAACTGTACTCGAACTCCTGTCGGGATTCGGCGAGCTTCGGCAGCGCAAGATGTTCGGCGGCATCTATATTTACTGCGATGACCTGTTCATCGCTGCCGTCCATGACGGCACTCTCTACTTCAAAGCAAACAAGAACACCGCCGATCAGTTCATCAATCGAGGCTTGCGCCCTTTTTCATATCCAAAGCAAGGCGGGATCGCTACCCTTCAGTATTACGAGGCACCGGCGGAGGTGTTTGCTAGTCGTTCCGCCATGAGACGTTGGGCGGATACTGCATTGATTGCTGCAAAGCAAGACGCCTCGTCAAACAAGCCACGGAGGCGTGCCAAATGACACCTGACAATTCATTCAAGCCAAACCCGCTTCGCGGGTCGGCTTGATTCAGGCGTCTGGCTTCATGGACAAGCTTTCGGAAGTTCGCGAAGAAGAAGCAAAGGCCGCCATCCGCGATGCGTGCCACTTCCCCGCTTCAGTCCATGCGCCCGCGCCAAGCTGCTCCAATCCAAGCCGGGTTGCCTCGCTGATTGCGCTATTTCCCCCAACGAACGAATGACTCGCTCCCCATGGCCACTGACTCCCGCTTCATCGACTACTTGGCCGAGCAGGCCGACCTGGGCGACCGGCTGACCTGGAAGAAGATGTTCGGCGAATACGCGCTTTACGTCGACGACAAGGTCGTGGCGTTCGCCTGCGACAACAGCCTCTTCGTCAAGCCGTCCGCAGCGTCCGCCGCATTGGCGCCCGACCTCCCGATGCACCCGCCCTATCCCGGCGCCAAGGACTACCCCGTGGCGGACGAGTTGCTCGACGACGGCCAAGCTCTCCGGCGGCTGATGCTGGAGACAGCCGCGCTCATGCCGCCGCCGAAGCCGAAGAAGCCGACGGGCACGAAACGCAGGGCGAGCAAGTAGCGGCTGCCGGGCTCCGTGCGCGAGGGCGCGTTGCGTAGCCCGCGGACGCCCTGTCCCGTGCCATCGGGCGGCCCGTCATCCCCCGGTCACCGAACCGACACACGCCCTACATCTCCTGCCCCCAGCATGCGCAAAACGTGGAGTTGCGCATGCGCTTTGCCATCGTCACCGAGACGTACCCGCCGGAAGTCAACGGCGTCGCCCTCACCGTGCACGGGCTGGAAACCGGCCTGCGCCAGCGGGGGCATGCGGTGTCGGTGGTGCGGCCGCGCCAGCCGGGCGATGCCGCGCCGGCCGACGACACCCTGCTGGTGCGCGGCGCCCGCCTGCCGCGCTATCCGGGGCTGAAGTTCGGGCTGCCGGCCACGCGCCGCCTGGTGGCGCAGTGGAGGGCCGCGCCGCCGGATGCGATCTACGTGGCCACGGAAGGTCCGCTGGGCTGGTCGGCGGTGCGCGCGGCGCGGCGGCTGGGCATCCCGGTGACGACCGGCTTCCACACACGGTTCGACGAATACATGCGCGACTACGGCCTGCGCTTCCTGGAGCACACCGCGCTGCGCTGGATGCGCCGCTTCCACAACGGCGCCGACGCCACGCTGGTGCCCACGCGCGAGCTGGCCGACTTCCTGCGGTCGCAGGGCTTCCACCACGTGGTGCGGCTGGCGCGCGCGGTGGACGCGCAGCACTTCAGCCCGTCGCGGCGCGACGATGCGCTGCGCGCGCAGTGGGGCCTGGGCCCGGACGACCTGGCGGTGATCTACGTGGGCCGCATCGCCGCGGAGAAGAACCTGGATCTGTCGGTCCGCGCGTTCCGCGCGATCCGGCAGGCGCAGCCGACGGCGAAGTTCGTCTGGGTCGGCGGCGGCCCGCTGCGCGAGCGCCTGGCGCAGGCGCATCCGGACTTCGTGTTCTGCGGTGTGCAGCGCGGCGATGCGCTGGCGCGGCACTTCGCCAGCGGCGACCTGTTCCTGTTCGCCAGCCACAGCGAGACCTTCGGCAACGTCACCCTGGAGGCGATGGCCAGCGGCGTCCCGACGGTGGCCTTCGACTACGGCGCGGCGCGCGAGCACCTGGTCGACGGCGTGCATGGGGCGGCGGTGGCGGACGACGACGGCTTCATCGCCGCCGCGCTGCGACTGGGCGCGGATGCGCCGTTGCGCCGGGCCATGGGCGATGCCGCCAGCGCGGCGATGCGCGCCCTGCACCCGGACCGGGTGGCCGCCGACTTCGATGCCCTGCTCACCGACCTCGCCCTGACACGGAGAAGCCCCCATGCGTCCGTCGCCGTCGCGTAACGCCTTGCTGGGCCGGGATGCCGGCTGGTGCCTGCGGGCCAACCGCTGGGGCGAATGGCGCGGCGTGCGCCGCTTCTTCGCCGCCGTCAGCCGGCTGGGCGATGGCGTGTTCTGGTACGTACTGATGGCAGCGCTGGTCGTCGTCGACGGGCTGGACGGGCTGGCGGCGTCCGCGCACCTGGCCGGCACCGGCGTGGTCGCGCTGACCCTGTACACGCGGCTGAAGCGCTGGACGCGGCGGCCGCGCCCGTTCGCCTCGGACGTGCGCATCCGCGCGTGGATCGCGCCGCTGGACGAGTTCAGCTTCCCGTCCGGCCACACGCTGCACGCGGTGGCCTTCACGCTCGTCGCGCTGGCGCACTACCCGCTGCTCGCGCCGTTGCTGATCCCGTTCGCCGGCTGCGTGGCGGCCTCGCGCGTGGTGCTGGGCCTGCATTATCCCAGCGACGTGCTGGCGGCCACGGCCATCGGGACCGCGCTGGCGGGCCTGTCGATCTGGCTGGTGCCGGGCGTGAGCCTGCTGGGGTGAGGCCAGGCCCAGGAGCCGGCCAGAACGGACTCTGGGGTGTCCGGCTTGGAGCGCTGAACAGCCACGGCACGTAGGAGCGCCCCATGGGCGCGATGCTCTTGCGCTTGATTGAGGTTCCAGGAAAAAGCATCGCGCCCATGGGGCGCTCCTACGGACGGGGGTGCGTTCGCGATGGTATCGGCTACGGCGTATCGAACGCTTCCACCCTGGCGCGGACGAGCGCGGGCTGCAGCTGGCCGGGCCAGTCGCGGTCGTTCGCCACCTGCGCGTCGGCGCGGCTGCGTTCCAGGGCGTCGAAATCGAGGTCGGCGACGGCCCACAGGGCGTCGCCGGCGGTCTGCGCCAGCACGCCGTCCGCGGGCAGGCCGCGGTCCATCGGCGCGAAGATCGCCGCCTCGCCGGTGTTGACGTCCAGCGCCGGGCTCCACGGCGCCTCGCCGGCGGTGACGGACTGCGCGACGAACAGCCGGTTTTCCAGCGCGCGCGCCAGGCAGCCCACGCGCACGCGGGTGGCGCCGGCCGCGGTGTCGGTGCAGCTGGGCACCAGCAGCAGGCGCGCGCCGGCGTCGGCCTGCGCGCGCACCGGCAGCGGGAACTCGCTGTCGTAGCAGACGGCCACGCCGCCGCGCACGCCGTCGACGTCCAGCACCTTCAACGCGTCGCCGCCGTCGATCGCGCCCAGCGCCTTCTCGAAGCCGGTGAGCTGCAGCTTGTCCTGCCACGCGTGCCCGCCCTGCGGCGCGAACACGTCGCAGCGGTTGCGGTAGCGGCCTTCGCCGCGCGCCAGCAGGAAGGTGCCGGCCACCACGTACAGGTCCAGCGCCCGCGCCAGCCGGGCGTACAGCGCCAGCCAGTCGCCGCGGTAGCGCTGGATCGCGGCCAGCGACGCCGGCAGGTCGCCGCGCACGTCGTCGCCGAAGGTCGCGGCCAGCTCCAGCGACAGGTATTCCGGCAGCACGGCCACGCGCGCGCCCTGCGCGGCGGCCTCGCCGAGCACGCGCGCCTGGCGCTCGGCGAAGGCGGCGAAATCCGCCGGCGCCTGGATCGGGTACTTGGCGACGGCGACCTTCATCGCGCGCCCTCCAGCGGCCGCAGCCAGAACGTCAGCGCGTGGTCCACCTCGCCGCGGCCGATCTCGTTCCACGGCAGCCGCATCGTGACGCCGGGCCGGCGCTCGTAGCCTCGCCCGCGCCAGAACGCGTCGTTGGAGCGGTGGCCGGCCGGCGCCCTGGGGTCGTCGGCATCGCGGTCCACCGCGCAGAATGCGGTCCAGCGGAAATGCCCCAGCGCACGCGCATGCGCTTCGCGGTGGTCGAAGAACGCATGGCCGATGCCGTGGCCGCGGTGGTCGTGCAGCAGCACGGACTCGCCGAAGTAGAAGACGTCGTCGGGGTCGATGGCCGCGTCGAGGAACGGCCGGCGGAACGCCTCGGCGTCGTCCGCCAGCGGCAGCCCGGTGGACGCGCCGACCACGCGGCCGTCCGCCATGGCGAGCACGAACACGCTCTCGGCGGAGGCCGCGTACGCGGCCAGGTAGTCGCGCTCGTAGTCGAAGTCGCCTTCGTACAGGTAGGGCCAGTCGCGGAACACCGCCACGCGCAGGCGCGCGACGTCGTCCAGCCAGGGCGTGATTTCCGGCCCGCGGAACAGGCCGAGGGTAGGCGCAGGGGTCATGGCGGGACTCTAGCGCACGCCACCCGGCCGACGCGAGAACCCGGAAGGCCGCGCGTGTCCCGCCTCCGGCGCTATCGGTCTTCCTCGCGCGCGGCCAGCGCCGCTTCGCATCGGTAGCCGTCCTCCATCAGCGTACCGAGCAGCAGGCTGGCGCACGCGGCCAGTCCATAGGCGATCGCCAGCGGCAGGACCAGCAGCGGCGCGAACATGCCGCCGAAAGTCAGTCCCGCGCACGCCACCGCCATGCCCGCCGCGCCGGCCGCCAGCATCACCGGCTGCAACGGCCGCCAGGCGAACCCGGCGACGGCGGCCGCCAGGGCGAAGAGCATGCACGGCACGGCCAGCAGCGCCACGGTGCGCGCGAGGAACGCCATCGTCAGTCCCGCCAGCTGTAGACGACCAGCCGCTCGCCCGGCAGCACCACCAGCCAGCCGACGCCGTTGCGCAGCTGCGTGTAGTACGCGCCGTCCCGCCAGGCCACCGACAGCCGCCGGTGCATGCCGGCGTCGGCGTGCGCCACGCCGGGCCACAGGCCCGATTCGGGGGCCATGTGGCGCCACGCCTCCGGCAGCGGCGAACGCCGCCACGGCTCGTACTGCGTGGGCCCGCGAGGCGGCAGCACGCCGCGCGAGGTGGTGGCGCCGTCGAAGTACGCCAACCCCTGCCGCGCGATGGCCGCGGCCGCATGGTCCGACAGTTCCAGCATCACGGCGCCGTGCGAGGCGCGGCGCGGCGACGGGCCGGGCAGCAGGCAGCGCAGTGGGTCCGGCGGCAGCGCGAAACGCCGCATGCCCGAGGTCTCGATCGCCGGCGGCAGCAACTGCTGCGCGCGACGGTAGAGGCGGACCCGGTTCATCGCCCACCCCGACGCGGACGGGACAGGGAGGGCCGCCGGCGCGACCCTCCCCGGCAGGCGGCGCCGCGCCCGCGGCACGGCTCAGCGCAGTTCCGTGCCCAGCGCATACCAGTCCACCTTGCGGGTGACCCACATGATCACGGCCAGGATGCCGAACAGCAGCAGCGAACCCATCAGCAGCGCGTTGTTCTCGGACTTCAGCAGGATGAACAGCACGCCGTACAGTGCCGTCAGCATCGTGGCGAATCCCGCCGCGCGCAGCCAGCTCTGCAGCACGCCGGACAGGTAGAAGAACTGCAGCCCGATGCACGCCGCCGCCGACACCAGGTAGGCCTGCCAGAACGCGATGTGCTCGGACAGGCTGAGCAGCAGCAGGAAGAAGACCGCCAGCGCCAGGCCCACCAGCAGGTATTGCAAGGGATGGATCGGCAGGCGCTTGATCAGTTCGAACAGGGCGAAGCCGACGAAGGTCAGCACTACGAACAGGATGCCGTACTTGCTGGCGCGGTCGACCTGCGTATAGACATCCACCGTATCCACCAGGCTGACCACGGCGCTGTCGATGGCGGTGTCGCCGGCATCGTCGAAGCCGTATTCGGAGGGCGCGGTGCGCAGCGACGGCGGCCGGGTCAGCTTGCCGGAGGCCGATTCCAGCTGGTTCTGCGCGGCGCTGGCCAGCGACGACACCTGCCAGCGCGCGGTGAACCCGGCATCGTCCAGCGTCTTGCTGTTCGGCAGGAAACGGCCGCCGAACAGCGGCTGCCGCCACGGCGAACTCATCGCGATGTCGTTGCTGTCGGCGATCGGCGCGATGCCGAGCGACTGCGTGCCGGCCAGCGCCATCTCCAGGTGCACGCTGCTGGCCGGCAGCGCGCCGCCCTGCGCGTCCAGCAGCGCATGGATGCCCTCCATCCGCGACGACAGGGCGCCGGTGCCGGCGGCCAGCGCGCGCGGCACGCCGTCGACCTTCAGCGACGGCGTGCCGACCAGCCCGCGCACGTCGGCCATGCCGACCACCACGTAGGGCTGCCCGTAGATGCGACCATCGGCCTGCGGCACCTGCAGCGGCGCGAAACCGGCCTTCATCGCCGCCTTCCATTCGTACACGTTCACCGTGTACAGCCCGATGCGGCGCTCGCCCGGCTGCAGCCGGCCCTCCACCGCCAGCGTCGCGGGCGTCTGCAGCAGGTAGCCTTCGCGGACGTCGCGGCGCACTTCCGGCGTACCGTCCTCCTTCACCGCGTTGACCAGCCGCTCCTCGCGCCAGGGGACGACGCGCAGCGGCCCGACCACCTGCTGCGGCCCGGCCATGCTCTGCGACACCCGCGTCTCCGCCAGCGTGCGGTAGCGCTCGCGGTCCTGGATGACGCCGCGGATCATCATCAGCGGGATGAGCAGCAGCAGGACCAGCCCGCCGACGGTGACGAAACGCAACAGCAACTTCAGTGACTTCATGTCGATGCCCCGGTTGGATACGCGGAGCATCGTCCGGCGGCTCGGTGCGACCGGCAGGAAGCGTGTTTGAAGGCTGTGTGAAGTGCGGGCGCCTCCCTGCCCGCAGCGGGTTCCGCCATCCGGCGAAGTGTCCTTCGACAGCCGGCGGGCAAGGCGTGGCGCGAGCCGACGACCGCAGACCCGGCCACCCCTGTAGGAGGGGCTTCAGCCCCGACCGCTTTTCGCGTCCAATCGAGAAGCGGTCGGGGCTGAAGCCCCTCCTACAGCCTCCGGTCGCCTGCCGCTGTCGCCCCGGCGCTCAGACCACCGGCAGGGTCAGCACCGCTTCCGCGCCACCGCCGGGGCGGTTGCGCAGCGTCGCCTCGCCGCCGTGCAGGCGCATCACCTCGCGCACGAACGGCAGGCCCAGGCCGGAGCTGCGCTGGCCGCCGTCCGGGCGCGGCAGCGAATAGAAGCGCTCGAACACCCGCTCCTGTGCGTAGTCCGGCACGCCCGGTCCCTGGTCGCGCACGACGAAGCGCACCTGCCCGGCGTCCGCCTCCACCGCAAGCTCGACGGTGCCGCCCGGCGGCGAGAACGCGATGGCGTTGTCCAGCAAGTTGCCCAGGGCGCGGCGCAGCAGGAAGCCGTCGCCCTCCACCGCCCACGCGCCGGCCTGCGGCACGCGCACCACCGCCACGCCCTGCGGCGTGAGTTCGGCGTCCAGCCCCTGCACCGCCTCGTCGGCCAGGGCGGCGGCGTCCACGCGTTCCCGCCGCTGCAGCCAGCCGTGCTGCTCCACCTCGGCCAGCGCCAGCAGCTTGTCGATGGTCTCGGTGAGGCGGCGTTCCTGGGTGCGGATGTTGCGGACGAAGCGCTCGCGGTCGGCTTCCAGCAGCGGCTCCTGCAGCAGTTCGGCGGCGGCGCGGATCGCCGCCAGCGGGCTCTTCATCTCGTGCGTCAGCGACTGCACGTACTGCTCGACGTAGGCCTTGCCCTCCAGCTTGCGCCGCATCGTCTCCAGCGCGCGGCCGAGGTCGCCGATCTCGTCGGCGCGCGGCCGCGGCGGCGGCACCGGCTCGCCGGCGCTGACCGCCTGCGCGTAGCGGTTGAGCCCGCCGATGCCGCGCACCAGCCACCAGGTCATCAGCACGCCGATCAGCGCCGAGATGCCGATCAGCCAGGCGCCGCGCAGCAGGATGCTGCGCTGGCTGGCGACGATGAAGGGCTCGATGCTGCGGTTGGGCTGGGACAGCGTCAGCACGCCGATCAGCGTGCGGCCGTCGGCGGGGTCGTAGACCGGCGCGGCCACGTGCATGACGGTATGCGCCGCCTCGCCGGGCGACTCGGGGCTGGAACGGGCGCCGTATTCGCCGCGCAGGGTGCGGTAGACGTCGTTCCAGCGCGAGTTGTCGCGCCCCACGTCGCGGCCCTGCGAGTCGAACACGACCCGGCCGCGCGCGTCGGTGACGGTGACGCGGTAGTCCACCGTGCGCTTCTGGAAGCGCCACACCCAGGCCTTCGGGTCGCGCTGCTGCGCCTGCGCCACGTTGGCGGCGAACGCGCCGTCGGCGATGCGCCCGGCCTTCAGGTCGGCGGCGGCCATCTCCGCCAGCACGTTGGCGGCGTCGACCAGGGTCGATTCCATCGCCTGGCGCACGCCCGGCTTCACTTCGTTGACGAACACGCGCATCACGAAGAACGCGGCGATGCCGACGATCAGGAAGAAGCCGAGGACGAGCTTCAGCCCCAGCCGCATCTCAGGCCTCGACGGCGTAGCCCAGGCCGCGGTGGGTGCGGATCGGGTCGGGGTCGGCGCCGGCCGCGCGCAGCTTGGCGCGCAGCGTCTTGACGTGGGTGTCGACGGTGCGGTCGGCGCTGTCGGCGTCGCTGTCCCAGCCGCGGTCCATCAGCTGCGCGCGGCTGAGGATGGCGCCGGGCCGCTGCAGCAGCGCGTCCAGCAGGGCGTACTCGTAGCGGGTCAGGTCCAGCGGCTGCTGGCGGTAGCGGATGCGGTGGCCGTCGCGGTCGATGGCGAAGTCGCCGCGCACGACCCACTCGCCCGCCCTGGCCTGCACGGCGCCCGCGCCGGACCGGCGCAGGCGCGCGCGCACGCGCGCCACCAGTTCGCGCGGCGAGAACGGCTTGGTGACGTAGTCGTCGGCGCCCAGTTCCAGGCCCAGCACGCGGTCGATCTCGTCGTTGCGCGCGGTCAGGAAGATCACCGGCACGTCGCTGAAGCCGCGCAGCTCGCGGCAGACGTCGAAGCCGCTGGCGTCGGGCAGGCCCACGTCCAGTACCACCACGTCCACGCCGCCGGCGCGCACGCGCGGCGCCACCTCGCGCGCCAGCAGGCAGTGGTCGGCCTCGATGCCTTCGCTGCGCAGCGCGTACAGCACGGCGTCGGCGATGGCGGCTTCGTCTTCGGCGATCAGTACGCGGGGCATGGCGCAAGCATATATGCTGCGCGCCATGAATTACCGCCATGCCTTCCACGCCGGCAACCACGCCGACGTCCTCAAGCACATCGTGCTGCTGGCCCTGGTCGACGCGCTGAAGCGCAAGGACGCGCCGTTCTTCGTGCTGGACACCCATGCCGGCCGCGGCCGCTACCTGCTCGGCGCGGAGGAGAGCCGCAAGACCGCCGAGGCCGCCGGCGGCGTGTTCAAGCTGGCCGGCGCGCCGCGCCTGCCCGACCCGGCCGAGCGCTACCTGCGCGCGGTGGTGGCCAACAACCCGGTCGGCGCGCTGATCACCTACCCCGGCTCGCCGCTGCTGGTGGCGCAGGCGCTGCGCCCGCAGGACCGGCTGGCCGCCTGCGAACTGCAGCCGGACGAGGCCCGGGCGCTGCGGGAGGTGTTCGCCGGCGACGACCGCGTGGCCGTGCACGCCCGCGACGGCTACGCCGCGATGAAGGCGCTGCTGCCGCCGCGCGCGGGCGCGCAGCGCATCGCCCGCGGGCTGGTGCTGATCGACCCGCCCTACGAAGTCCAGGACGCCGAGTACCCGCGGATCATCGCCGCCCTGCGCGACGCGCTGGAGCGCTGGCCGGCGGCGACCTTCGCGGTCTGGTACCCCATCAAGCAGCGGCGCAGCCTGCTGCCGTTCTTCCGCAAGGCCGCGGCGCTGCCGTGCAAGGGCGCCTTCGTGGCCGAGCTGCAGGTGCGGCCGGACGACTCCCCGCTGCGCCTCAACGGCAGCGGCATGCTGGTGGTCAACCCGCCCTGGCAGCTCGACGAGGCGCTGGCGCCGGTGCTGCCGGCGCTCGCCGCGACCCTGGGCGAGACCGGCGCCAGCCATCGCCTGGAGTGGCTGCACGCGCCGGCCTGACGCCGCCCGGCCGGTCACGCGGCGGCCTCGGGGGCTGTGCGAGAATCGCCGCCTTTCCACCGCCGCGACGACCCTCCCCCCATGGCCGGATCCAGCCTGTTCGCCCTGATCGACGACATCGCCACCCTGCTGGACGACGTGTCGGTGATGACCAAGGTGGCGGCGAAGAAGACCGCCGGCGTGCTGGGCGACGACCTGGCGCTGAACGCGCAGCAGGTGACCGGGGTGAACGCCGACCGCGAACTGCCGGTGGTCTGGGCGGTGGCCAAGGGCTCGCTGGTCAACAAGGCCATCCTGGTGCCCGCCGCGCTGGCGATCAGCGCGCTGGAGGCCTGGCTGCACGCCAGGGGCCACGCCATCCCGCTGGTGACGCCGCTGATGATGCTGGGCGGCGCCTTCCTGTGCTTCGAGGGCGTGGAGAAGCTGGCGCACAAGTTCCTGCACCGGGGCGAGGACGCGCAGCGCCATGCCGAGCGCCTCGCCGCCGTGCAGGACGCGAACGTGGACATGGTCGCGTTCGAGAAGGACAAGATCCGCGGCGCGATCCGCACCGACTTCATCCTGTCGGCGGAGATCATCGTCATCTCGCTGGGCACGCTGGCCGGCCGCACCTTCATGGAGCAGGTGCTCACGCTGGTGGCGATCGCCGCGATCATGACCGTGGGCGTGTACGGCCTGGTCGGCGGCATCGTGAAGCTGGACGACGCCGGCCTGGCGCTGACGGCCGGCGCCCGCGACGGCGGCTGGGCCCGCTTCCGGCACGCCCTCGGCCGCGGCATCCTGTACAGCGCGCCGTACCTGATGAAGTTCCTGTCCATCGCCGGCACCGCCGCCATGTTCCTGGTCGGCGGCGGCATCCTGGTGCACGGCATCCCGGCGCTGCACCACCTCATCGAGCCCTACGCCGCCGGCGCCTTCGGCGGGCTGCTGTCGATGCTGTTCAACGCCGGCGCGGGCATCGTGGCCGGGACCGTCGTGGTGGCGGTGGTGACCCTGGTTTCGCGGCTGCGCGGCAAACGCCACGGCGCCTGAACCACGGCCGCCCCGGCCCTCGCCGCCCCGCCGGATTTCATGCGAGCATCACGGCCATGACCGCGCCGAAACGCCTCCCGCCCTGGCATGAACACTTCCGCCTGCCCAGCGGGCGCGAGCTGCTGATCCGCCCCATCCGTCCCGAGGACGCCGGCCCGATCCAGGGCGCGTTCGGCCTGCTGGGCCCGGAGGAGATCCGCCACCGCTTCCTGTACGCGCTGAAGGAGCTGTCGCCGGAAATGGCGCAGCGCCTGACCCACCCGGACCCGAATACCGAGTTCGCCCTGGTCGCCGCCGAGGCGCTGCCGCCGGGCGAGGCCCTGGTGGGCGCGGTGGCGCGCGCGGCGCTGGTCCCGCGCACCCGCGACGCCGAGTTCGCCATCCTGGTCAGCCACTTCATCGCCGGTCAGGGCCTGGGCCGCCACCTGATGCGCAAGCTGGCCAAGTGGGCGCGCTCCAAGAAGCTCGACCGCCTGTACGGCGACGTGCTGGACTCCAACCAGCCGATGCTGGCGCTGGCGCAGTCGCTGGGCTTCAAGCGCGTGCGCGAGAACGACGGTTCCGGCCTGGTCCGCGTGGTGCTGGACCTCAACGAGGATCCCTGAGCCGCGCCGACCGGCGGTCGGCCCGCGGCGGCTCCTTCCCGCGTAGTCGAAGGCATGGGCGCGGCCCCGCCGCGCCGCCGGAGAACCCGCCATGCCCCGCTACCTGATCGAACGCGACATCGAGGGCGCCGGACTGATGACGTCGGCCGAACTGAAGGCCGTCGCGCGGACATCGTGCAGCGTGCTCGACGAACTCGGCCCGCAGGTGCAGTGGGAGCACAGCTACGTCGCCGACGACCGGATCTACTGCGTCTACCGCGCCCCCAGCGAGGCGCTGGTGCGCGAGCACGCGCGCCGCGGCGGCTTCCCCGTCGACCGCATTTCCGCCATCGCGCAGGTGATCGATCCGCTGACCGCGGAATGACCCGCGCCTGATCCGGCACGACATCCACATCCCCGGTAGGAGCGCCCCATGGGCGCGATGCTTTTTTATTGGGGACCCTTCGAACGAAAAGCATCGCGCCCATGGGGCGCTCCTACCGCGCATCGTGCGCACGCGGGCTGTAAACTGGCCGTCCCCTGCGCTGGGCACGCACCGTGTCCGGCGCTGCCGTTGTTTTGCGCGCCCATGACCGACACGAAGACCTCCTCGCCCGATTCCGATCCGCCCGCCGTCCCGCTGCCCCGCGGCGGCCAGTCCCGCGCCTGGTGGCGCGCGCCCGCCTCGCCCACGGCGCTGGCCTGGTCCATCGCCGCCGCCGCCCGCGCGCATGCGGGCCCGGTGCTGGTGGTCGCGCGCGACAACCACGAGGCGCACCAGTTGGAAGCGGACCTGCACACGCTGCTGGGCGGCGCCGCCGACCTGCCGGTGGTGCCCTTCCCCGACTGGGAAACCCTGCCCTACGACCAGTTCAGCCCGCACCCGGACATCGTCTCGCAGCGCCTGGCCGCGCTGCACCGCCTGCCCGCGCTGGCGCGCGGCATCGTGATCGTGCCGGTGCAGACGCTGATGCAGCGCCTGTCGCCGCTGCGCCACATCGCCGGCGGCAGCTTCGACTACCGCGTCGGCCAGCGGCTGGACTTCGACGCCGAGAAGCGCCGGCTGGAAGCGGCCAGCTACCGCCACGTGCCGCAGGTGCTGGACCCGGGCGACTTCGCCGTGCGCGGCGGCCTGCTGGACGTGTACCCGATGGGCGCGGACGCGCCGCTGCGCATCGAGCTGCTGGACGACACCATCGACTCGATCCGCCACTTCGACCCGGAAAGCCAGCGCTCGCTGGACCGGACCGAGGCCGTGCAGCTGCTGCCCGGCCGCGAAGTGCCGCTGAACGAACGCGCGCTCGAACGCGCGATGGCCCTGCTGCGCGACCGCTTCGACGTCGACACGCGCCGCAGCGCGCTGTACCAGGACCTCAAGTCCGGCCTGGCGCCGGCCGGCGTGGAGTACTACCTGCCGCTGTTCTTCGAGCAGACCTCGACGCTGTTCGACTACCTGCAGGACGACGCGCTGCCGCTGCTCACCGACGGCTTCGGCGAGGCGGCCGAGGCGTTCTGGGCGCAGACCCGCAACCGCTACGAACAGCGCCGCCACGACATCGAGCGCCCGCTGCTGCCGCCGGAAGAGCTGTACCTGCCGCCGGACGGCCTGCGCGAACAGCTCAACCGGCGCCCGCGGGTGGAAGTCTGCGGCCCGCAGCACAGCCGCCACGCCGAAGCGCTGCCGCTCGGCGACCAGCCGCTGCCGCCGCTGCCGGTGGCGGCCAAGGACGCACCGGCGGGCGAAGCGCTGAAGTCGTTCCTCGGCCACTACCCCGGCCGCGTGCTGATCGCCGCGGATTCGCCGGGCCGCCGCGAGGCGCTGCTGGAGGTGCTGCAGGCGGCGGAGTTGAAGCCGGAGGTGGTCGGGAGCTTTGCCGATTTCCTTTCAATCCGTCGTCCCCGCGCAGGCGGGGACCCAGCGACTTCCGTGGGTGCCGGAGGAAAAGCCAAGGCACTGGGTCCCCGCCTGCGCGGGGATGACGGCTCTGGGGAGCACACCGTCGACAGCGACGGCCTCCGCTTCGCCATCGCCGTCGCACCGCTCGAAGATGGCTTCGCGCTGGACGATCCGCGCATCGCGGTGCTGACCGAGCGCCAGCTGTTCCCCGAGCGCGCCACCCAGGCGCACCGCCGCAAGCGCACCGGCCGCGAGCCGGAGGCGATCATCCGCGACCTCGGCGAGCTGACCGAAGGCGCGCCCATCGTCCACGAGGACCACGGCGTCGGCCGCTACCGCGGCCTGGTGGCGATGGACGTGGGCGGCATGCCCGGCGAGTTCCTCGAGATCGAGTACGCCAAGGGCGACCGCCTGTACGTGCCGGTCGCGCAGCTGCACCTGATCAGCCGCTATTCCGGCGCCTCGGTGGAAACCGCGCCGCTGCATTCGCTCGGCGGCGAGGCCTGGGCGAAGGCGAAGAAGAAGGCGGCGGAGAAAGTCCGCGACGTGGCCGCCGAGCTGCTGGAGATCCAGGCGCGCCGGCAGGCCCGCGCCGGCCTGGCACTGCACCTGGACCGCGCGATGTACGAACCGTTCGCCGCCGGCTTCCCGTTCGAGGAAACGCCCGACCAGCACCACGCGATCGAATCGGTGATCCGCGACCTGGCCAGCAGCCAGCCGATGGACCGGGTGGTCTGCGGCGACGTCGGCTTCGGCAAGACCGAGGTGGCCGTGCGCGCCGCCTTCGCCGCGGCCAGCGCCGGCAAGCAGGTCGCGGTGCTGGTGCCGACCACGCTGCTGGCCGAGCAGCACTACCGCAACTTCCGCGACCGCTTCGCCGACTGGCCGTTGAAGGTCGAAGTGCTGTCGCGCTTCAAGACCGCCAGGGAGATCAAGGCCGAGCTGGAGAAGCTGGCCGACGGCAAGCTGGACGTCATCGTCGGCACGCATCGCCTGCTGCAGCCGGACGTGAAGTTCAAGGACCTGGGCCTGGTGATCGTGGACGAGGAGCAGCGCTTCGGCGTGCGCCAGAAGGAGGCGTTGAAGGCGCTGCGCGCCAACGTGCACCTGCTGACGCTGACCGCCACGCCGATCCCGCGCACGCTCAACATGGCCATGGCCGGCCTGCGCGACCTGTCCATCATCGCCACGCCGCCGGCCAACCGCATGGCGGTGCAGACCTTCGTCACCCCGTGGGACGCGGCGCTGCTGAAGGAGGCCTTCCAGCGCGAGCTGTCGCGCGGCGGCCAGGTGTACTTCCTGCACAACGACGTGGAGAGCATCGGCCGCATGCAGCGCGAACTGCAGGAGCTGGTGCCGGAAGCGCGCATCGGCGTGGCCCACGGGCAGATGCCCGAGCGCGAGCTGGAACAGGTGATGCTGGATTTCCAGAAGCAGCGCTTCAACGTGCTGCTGTGCACGACCATCATCGAGTCGGGCATCGACATCCCCAACGCCAACACCATCATCATGAACCGCGCCGACAAGTTCGGCCTGGCGCAGCTGCACCAGCTGCGCGGCCGCGTCGGCCGTTCGCACCACCGCAGCTACGCCTACCTGGTGGTGCCGGACAAGCGCAGCATCACCGCCGACGCGCAGCGCCGGCTGGAGGCGATCGCCTCGATGGACGAGCTGGGCGCCGGCTTCACCCTGGCCACCCACGACCTGGAGATCCGCGGCGCCGGCGAACTGCTGGGCGAGGACCAGAGCGGGCAGATGGCCGAGGTCGGCTTCAGCCTCTACACCGAACTGCTGGAGCGCGCGGTGCGCTCGATCAAGGCCGGCCACCTGCCCGACGTCGACCTGGGCCAGGAGCACCGCGGCGCCGAGGTGGAACTGAACGTGCCCGCGCTGATCCCCGAGGACTACCTGCCCGACGTGCACACGCGGCTGACGCTGTACAAGCGCATCAGCAGCGCGCGCGACAAGGAGGAACTGCGCGACCTGCAGGTGGAGATGATCGACCGCTTCGGTTTGCTGCCCGACCCGGCCAAGTACCTGTTCGCCACCGCCGAGCTGAAGCTGGCCGCGAACGACCTGGGCATCCGCAAGCTGGAACTGGGCGAGCACGGCGGCCGCATCGTGTTCGAGAGCAAGCCGAAGATCGACCCGATGGCGGTGATCCAGCTGATCCAGAAGCAGCCGAAGCTCTACACCATGGACGGCCCCGACAAGCTGCGCATCCGGGTGCCGCTGCCGGACGCGCCCGACCGTTTCAACGCCGCCAAGGGCCTGCTGACCACCCTGGCCGCCTAGCGCAGCCACCAGGCCCCTGTAGGAGGGGCTTCAGCCCCGATGCTCTTCGTCCAGGCGTTCGCGACTGCCAGCTTGCCCATCCGAGGGTCCTCTCTCGCGATGATCCTCGGACCCGGGCGAAAGCGTCAAAAGCATCGGGGCTGAAGCCCCTCCTACAGGGAGCGGGCTCTAGTGACCCCTCTGGGAGAGCAGCAGGGGCATGGCCGCGCCTACAGCTGCGATTCGATCGGCAGCCAGCCTACCGCGCGCGCCAACCAGCGGCGCCAGGCGCTGGCCTCGGGCTCGCGGTCCCAGGTGCGCGGCGGCGTCGATGCGCCGTCGTCCCAGCGCAGCGCGCCGTCCTGCAGGCGCACGCGGTAGCTCTTGTCCGCGGCGATCTTGCTTTCGTAGCTGCGCAGCAGCGCGGCCGTGGCCGCGCGGTCGCGGAACAGCACGCCCATCTCGGTGTTGAGGTTGACCGAGCGCGGGTCCAGGTTGAACGAGCCGATGAAGCCGCTCTCGCCGTCCACCGCGAAGGCCTTGGTGTGCAGGCTGGCGCCGCTGGAGCCGAACAGGCTGCTGTCCTGGCGGCCGTGCGGCATCAGTTCGAACAGGTCCACCCCGCCTTCCAGCAACGGCACGCGGTAGGGCGCGTAGCCGCCGTGCACGGCCATCACGTCGTTCGCGGCCAGCGAATTGGTCAGCACGCCGACCCGCACGCCCTGCGCGCGCTTGGCGACCAGCCAGCGGGTGCCCTCGTCGCCCGGCACGAAGTACGGGGAAATCACCCGCAGTTCGCGCCGCGCGGCGTCCATCGCCTTGCCGAGGCGGCGCACCAGCCACTCCGGCTGTCCCTCGCCCTGGCCCTTGGCGGCCGGGTCGGAGTACACACCCACCTCGTCCAGCCAGTACAGCGCGTTGCCACCCGCCAATGCGGGAATGGTGGGCGAACGCCGCAACCGGGCGACGTAGTCCTTCGCCTGCGTGGAGCGGTAGCCGGCGTCGCCGTGTTCGCGCAGGCGGTCCAGCGCGCCGTCCTCCGCGGTCGTCAGCGCCGCCAGCGGGATCACCGAGGCGCTGTTCCAGAAATCGTCGAAGATCGCCGCCGCCTGCGCGACCGCCGGGCCCAGCAGCACCACGTCCAGGTCGAGGAAGTTGGTCTGCGCGGCGGCGTCGAAGTACTCGTCGCCGACGTTGCGCCCGCCGACCACCGCCACGCGGCCATCGGCGATCCACGCCTTGTTGTGCATGCGGCGGTTCATGCTGACCGGGCGCAGCAGCATCTCGGTGGCGCGGCCGAGCACGCCGGCGCGGCTGCGCGAGGGGTTGAACAGCCGCACTTCGATGTTGGGGTGCGCGTCCAGCGCGGCCAGTTGCGAATCCTTGCCGTGCGCGGTCATGTCGTCCAGCAGCAGGCGCACGCGCACGCCGCGGTCGGCCGCGCGCAGCACTTCGTAGCCGAGCAGGTTGCCGGTGAAGTCGTGGTTCCAGATGTAGTACTGCAGGTCCAGGCTGCGGCCGGCGGCGCGGGCGGTGCCGGCGCGCACGGTGAAGGCGTCCAGGTTGTCGGCCAGCAGCGCCATGCCGCTGCGGCCGGGATGCGCGCGCAGCAGCGGGGCGACGGCGCGGTCGAGCGGGGTGGCGTCGGCGGCCGTCGGCAGCGACTGCGACGCCGGCCCGCGCGCGCGTTCGGCGAAGCGGCCGTAGCTGTACAGCGCCGTGCACGATGCCACGACCAGGACCAGCAGCCCGATGCCCAGCCGGCGCAGCCACTTGCGCATGGTGTCCCCCTCTTCACGCCTGTAGCCCTATCGTAGCGGCAGCGCCGTGACGGCGCCGCTTGCGCGGCACCGCCGGCCGTTGCACGCTCGACGCCCCTTCCCGGCCCAGGACCGCCATGCGACCGCCGCACCCGCTCCGCTCCACCGCCCTGCTGCTCCTGGCGACGCTGGTCGCGGCCTGCGGCACGACGCGCGCGCGCCACGACGCCGCGGCGGCCCCGCTCACCTTCGTCGTGGTGCGCCACGCCGAGAAGGCCACCGACGACCCGCAGGATCCGGCCCTCTCCGCGGCCGGCCGCGCGCGCGCCGACGCGCTGGCCGAACGCCTGCGCGACGCGCCGCTGGTCGCCGCCTACGCCACCGAGTTCCGGCGGACGCGACAGACCGTGCAACCCGCGGCCACCGCGCACGGCGTGCCGGTCGATGCGTACTACGCGCGCGGCCCGGCCGACGAGGTCGCGGCGCAATGGAAGCAGGCGCATCGCGGCGGCACCGTGCTGGTGGCTGGCCACAGCAACACCGTGCCCGACCTGGTCGCGGCGCTGTGCGGATGCGCGGCGGCGCCGATGGACGATAGCGAATACGACCGCCTCTCCATCGTCCGCATCGGCGCCGACGGCGCGGCGACGCTGGACGTGCAGCGCTACGGGACGCCGTCGCCGCGATGAGCGCGCTGTTCGGCGACTGGGACGGCAGCATCGCCGGCGCGCGCCGGTTGCAGGAAGCGCTGGCGAAGGACGTCGAACTGCGCGACGGGATGCCGGAAACACCGCGCTGGCTGGCGGGATTCGACGTCGGTTTCGAGAACGAGGGCGCCACCACGCGCGCCGCGGCCGTGTTGCTTGCCGCCGACACGCTGCAGCCGGTCGCCTCGGAGGTGGTGCGGATTCCCACCACCATGCCGTACGTCCCCGGGCTGCTGAGCTTCCGCGAGCTGCCCGCGCTGGTCGCCGCGCTCGAACGCCTGCCGCACGCGCCGGACCTCGCCTTCGTCGACGGCCAGGGCATCGCGCACCCGCGCCGCCTGGGCATCGCCGCGCATTTCGGTGTGGCGACCGGGCTGCCCAGCATCGGCGTGGCCAAGAACGTGCTGTGCGGCCGCCACGACGCGCCCGGCCCGCTGGCCGGCGAGCGTACGCCGCTCATCCACCGCGGCGAACACATCGGCTGGGCGCTGCGCAGCAAGGTGCGCTGCAACCCGCTGATCGTCTCGCCGGGCCACCGCGTCTCGATGCAGGGCGCGCTGGACTGGGTCCTGCGCACGCTGCGCGGCTACCGGCTGCCCGAGCCCACGCGGCTGGCCGACCGGCTGGCCTCGCGGCGCGGCACCCTGCCCGGGTGAAGTCGTCCCGCAGGCCGGGGGTGCCGGGCCGGTGCCTGCCATCGTGAGCGTCGGTGATGCAGCCCCGACCTGCGGAGGCTGGGCGCCCTGCTGCGCGGCACGGAGTGCGTCTGGTCGGGACGAGGAAGCATCGTTCGCCACGGATCGCGCGGATGGACGCGGACAAGGCATTGAAGTGAAGTGCTTGTCGATGGCGCTCCATGCGCGACGACGTGTTCCGTCCTGTTCGCAGGGGTCGGCCCTGCCGGGCCGACGCCTGTCATCGCGGGGTTCGCGTGCGTAGCGCCGGCCTGCGTGTTCGGCTGAACCGACCGGGCCTCAGCGCAGTTCGCGGCATTGGCCGGCCTCGCAGGCGACCAGCAGTTTCTTGTTGCCCCAGCAGGTCGCGGCGTAGACGCGCCGGTCGCCTTCGCTGCTGAAGGGCTGGAACCCGGTCACGCAGTTGCGCATGCCCGCGAGGGTGCGCGCCGTGTCGGTAGGATCGCCTTCGTAGGCGAGGACGGGGCCGGTGTCCGTCGATCCCGTCGTCGCGGTCGTCGGCGATGCCCGGGGCGCGGCGGGAACCTCGGGCGACGCCATGGCCGGAGCCGGCACGGCCGTGGCCGCCGCCGCGGCGGGCGCGCGATGGCCGGCGCCGGCCAGCAGCTCGTCGATGACGGGCGCCATCTTGGATTCGGCGCTCTTCCACTTGTTCAGCGCCAGCCCGCCCTTGCCGCGCAGGTGGTACTCCGCCGCCGCGATCTGGCGGCCGTCGTGGTCGATGCGCAGTTCGGCGTGCGACAGGTACGTGCCCAGGTCCCAGGAACGCAGCGCGGTATAGCTCAGCACGTAGGCGCAGCCGGGCGGCGGCGATCCCGTGAAGACCTGCGAGGTCAGGCCGTTGCGCTGGATGCCCTCCTGCAGGATGCCGACGAATCCGGGCACCGTGACCCGCGGATTCTCCTGGATGCACAGGTGCCGCAGCGGCACCGCGCTGCCCACCGGCTTCACCTGCACCGAAGTGCAGGCAGGCAGCCCCGCCACCATCGCCAGCAGCACGCCGGCGAACGCTGTTCGCTTCATTCCCCTCTCCCCTTTCATCGGGCCAGCCACCGGACCGTCCGTCCCCTGACGCCATCGCGTGCGCCAGGCGGCAGCATGCCCCTGCGGCGGATGGCGTGCAACGGACCGTTTCCGTGCCGCGGCCGGCGCGGGCGCCGCGGTGTGCGATGCTCTGCGCCATTCCATGACGCCACGCCGCCGAGGACCCGCCCATGACCACGATCATCGCGCCCCGCGTGCACGACCTCGGCGACGGCTTCAACGTGCGCCGCGCGGTGCCCACCCTGCAGGCCCGCAGCGTGGGGCCGTTCGTGTTCGTCGACCACATGGGGCCGGCAGTGTTCGAGCCCGGCCGCGGCATCGACGTGCGGCCGCACCCGCACATCGGCCTGGCCACGGTGACCTTCCTCTGGTCCGGGGCGATCAACCACAAGGACACGCTGGGCTCGGAGCAGGTGATCGCGCCCGGCGACGTCAACTGGATGACCGCCGGCCGCGGCATCGCGCATTCCGAGCGCACGCCGGTGGACGTGCGCACCGGCCGGCACGAGGTGCACGGCATGCAGACCTGGGTGGCGCTGCCGAAGGCCTACGAGGAGGTCGCGCCGGAATTCCACCACCACACCGCGGCGACGCTGCCGGCGATCGCGCGCGCGGGCGCGCGGCTGCGGGTGATCGCCGGGCGCGCCTACGGCGAGGAGTCGCCGGTGAAGGTGTTCAGCGGCACCTTCAACGTCGCCGTCGACCTGCAGCCGGATGCCGAACTGGAGATCGACGGCGGCCACGCCGAACGCGCGCTCTACGTGCTGGAGGGCGACGCGCAGGTGGACGGGGCCGACATCCCGGAGAAGCACCTGGTGGTGTTCGACCGCGGCACGCGGCCGGTGCTGCGCGCGAAGACGCCGGTGAAGGGCCTGCTGCTGGGCGGCGAGCCGGTCGACGCGCCGCGCCACCTGTGGTGGAACTTCGTGTCCAGTTCGAAGGAGCGCATCGAGCAGGCCAAGCAGGACTGGCTGGCGGGCCGCTTCGGCCACGTGCCCGGCGAGACCGAGTTCATCCCGCTGCCCGAACGCTGACGCCGGCGGGCGGGCCCGGCCAGGCGTGAGAGGTACTTCACTTGCGCCGGCTAACGCAAAGCAAACACTTGCGCCGAGCCGCTTCCGCTATCGTGCGCACGCCGTCATGTGACGGCGCGCACACGGATCGGGGGCTGGCATGAGCCTGGCAAAGAAACTGGTAGCGGAATTCCTGGGAACGTTCTGGCTGGTGCTGGGCGGCTGCGGCAGCGCCGTGCTGGCGGCCAATTTCGGCGGCGACGGCAACCCGCTGGGCATCGGCCTGCTGGGCGTGTCGCTGGCGTTCGGCCTGACGGTGCTGACCGGCGCGTACGCGTTCGGCCACATCTCCGGCGCCCACTTCAACCCGGCGGTCAGCGTCGGCCTGTGGGCCGGCGGGCGGTTCCCGCTGAAGGACCTGGTGCCCTACATCGTGGCGCAGGTGATCGGCGCCACCGCGGCGGCCTTCATCCTGTACCAGATCGCCAACGGGACCGGCACGTTCGCGATCGACGGCAACGCCGCCGGCGCGTTCGCCACCAACGGGTACGGCGCCATGTCGCCGGGCGGCTACGCGGTGGCGGCGGCGTTCCTGTGCGAGGTCGTGCTGACCGCGTTCTTCCTGATCGTCATCATGGGCGCCACCCACGGGCGCGCGCCGGCGGGCTTCGCCCCCATCGCGATCGGCCTGGCGCTGACGCTGATCCACCTGATCAGCATCCCGGTCACCAACACCTCGGTGAACCCGGCGCGCTCGACCGGCGTGGCGCTGATGGTCTCCGGCACGCCGCTGTCGCAGCTGTGGCTGTTCTGGCTGGCGCCGATCCTGGGCGGCCTGATCGGCGGCATGCTGTACGGCTGGCTGGGCCGCGACGAGCGCTGATCCGCGCACGCGGGGCCCGGTCCGCCGGGTCCCGCTGTGATTGCGTTCTCCTTCGCGCCGCCGGCGCGTTGTTTTGCGGCGCAGCATGGGCTATGGTCGGGACGACTGCCGGACGGGAGACCGGCAGCCGGTTCCGTGGAGCGCCGGGGGATGCAGCGGGCGCGGGGCGGGGGAGAGCCCCTGACGAGACGGATCCGGATCGCTTCGCACCACTTTGCCCGTCTTGCCGTGGCGCCATGCCCAGGGGGATCCCGATGAAGACCTTGACCGCGTTCTGCCTGCTGTTCCTGTCCGTCCCCGCGTGGGCGCAGGCCTCGCCGCCGTGCCCCACCCTGCCGGCCAACGCCGGCCTGCAGTGGGAACAGCGCGTGGACAGCAGCTTCATCGCCTGCAAGGCGGTGACCGCCGACGGCCGCCAGGTGCTCAACGTGATGCTCACCTCGCGCAATCCGAAGATCCGCCTGGACCGCCGCCTGCGCGAGGAAGGCAGCACCTTCTCCGGCGAGGAGATCTACTGGTACCGGCTCGACCTGGGCGGCCAGAACGTCCCCGGCATGGCCTCGCGCCGCATCACCGTGGTCGAACTCGACAACGACCGCTACGCGCAGGTCTGGATCAACGCCGACTCGGCCGAGGAACTCGGCGCGATGATCTCGCTGGCGCAGCAGCTCGACGTCAGCGCGACCAGCGCGCAGCTGTCCGCCGGCAACTGACGCCGGCCGGCGCGTGGCGGGACGGCGTCCCGCCGCCTTCGCCTCAGAAGCGGCCTTCCTGGAAGTCGACGAAGGCCTGCATCAGCTCCTGGCGGGTGTTCATCACGAACGGGCCGTGCCGCATCACCGGCTCGCGCAGCGGCCGTCCCGCGACCAGGATCAGCCGCGCGGGCTGGCCGCCGGCGCGCAGCCGCAGCGCATCGCCGCCGCCGAGCACGCCCATCTCGTGGGTGTCCAGCGCGCGCGCCGCGTCGCCTTCGCCGACCGTGACCGCGCCTTCGAACACGTAGGCGAACGCGTTGTGCCCCGGCGGCAGCGCGTAGTCCCACGCCTGCCCGGGCCGCAGCGCGATGTCGAGGTAGACCGGATCGGTGGCCGGCTGCGAGATCGGCCCGACGGTGTCGCCGACCGCGCCGGCGATGACCTTCACCTCCACGCCCTCGGCCGGGTGCGCCACCGGGATCTTCTCCGGCGCGAACTCCTGGTACTTCGGCGCCGTCATCTTGTCGCGGCCCGGCAGGTTCACCCACAGCTGGAAGCCGCGCATGCGGCCGGATTCCTGCTCCGGCATCTCCGAGTGCACCAGGCCGCGGCCGGCGGTCATCCACTGCACCGCGCCCGGCGTCAGCAGGCCCTCGTTGCCGTGGTTGTCGCGGTGGCGCATGCGGCCGTCGAGCATGTAGGTCACCGTCTCGAAGCCGCGGTGCGGATGCTCCGGGAAGCCGGCGATGTAGTCCTCGGCCCTGTCGGTGCCGAACTCGTCCAGCAGCAGGAACGGGTCCAGGTCCGGCAGGTCGGGGCCGCCGATCACGCGCGTCAGCTTGACACCGGCGCCGTCGGAGGTGGGGCGTCCACGGACCGTGCGGATCACGCGAGCGGGCGAGGTGTCGGTCGGGGTGGTGCTCATGGGCGCCTCCGTTTCAGTTGCCGACAGGATGGCGACGGTCCGCCCCGTTCGGAACGCCGGCCGCCGTAACCTTCCGTTCCACCGATGGCATGCCCGCGCCGGAATCCCTGTAGGAGGGGCTTCAGCCCCGACCGCGGCGGCGGCGGCGAAAACAGTGGCCGCGGATGACGCGGACATGCGCGGATACGGCTCGTTGCTTCATCCGTGCACTCCGTGCCCATCCGTGGCTACGGGCCTCCTGTTTCCGCGGTCGGGGCTGAAGCCCCTCCTACATGGCGGTCAGGCGATGTAGACGGACTTGATGTTCATGAACTCGTGGATGCCGTGCTCGGCCAGTTCGCGGCCGAAGCCGGAACGCTTGGTGCCGCCGAACGGCAGGCGCACGTCGCTGCGGACGATGGCGTTGACGAAGGCCGCGCCGACCTGCAGCTGGCGCGCGATGCGGTCGCCGCGCGCCGCGTCGCGCGTCCACACGCTGCCGCCCAGGCCGAAGGTGGTGTCGTTGGCCACGCGCACGGCCTCGGCGTCGTCGCGCACGCGCAGGATGCTCGCCACCGGGCCGAACAGTTCCTCCTCGTAGGCCGGCATGCCCGGGCCGACGGCATCGAGGATCGACGCGGGATAGCCCGCGTACGACGACGCGTCCGGTTCGCCGCCGAGCAGCACCTTCGCGCCCCTGGCGACGCTGGCCCGCACCTGCCGGTGCAGTTCGTCGCGCAGGTCCTGCCGCGCCATCGGCGCCAGCGTGGTCGCGTCGTCCTGCGGGTCGCCGAGCCGCAGCTTCGCGGCTTCCTCGACGAAGCGGGCGACGAAGGCGTCCGCGATGCCCGCCTGCACGATGAAGCGCTTGGCCGCGATGCAGGTCTGCCCTGCGTTGCCGAAGCGCGACGCCACCGCGCCGGCGACAGTCTTCTCCAGGTCGGCGTCGTCCAACACGACGAAGGCGTCGCTGCCGCCCAGCTCCATCACGCTCTTCTTCAACTGACTGCCGGCGTTGGCGGCGACGGAGCGGCCGGCGCGCTCGCTGCCGGTCAGCGTCACCGCGGCCACGCGCGGGTCGCGGATCGCCTCCGCCGCCTGGTCGTTGTCGATGTGCAGCACGCCGAACACGCCGTCCGGCACGCCGGCCGCCGACAGCACCCCGGCGATGGCGTCGGCGCAGCGCGGCACGTTGCTGGCGTGCTTGAGCACCGCCACGTTGCCGGCCATCAGCGCCGGCGCGAGGAAGCGGAACACCTGCCAGACGGGGAAATTCCACGGCATCACCGCCAGCACGCAGCCGATCGGCTCGTAGCGCACGTAGCTGCGCTGGCCGTCGGTGGCGACGGGCCGGTCCTGCAGGTAGTCGGCGGCGTGGTCGGCGTAGTAGTCGCAGGCGCCGGCGCACTTGTCGACCTCGGCCAGCGCCTCCTTGCGCAGCTTGCCCATCTCGGCGGTCATGGTGCGCTGGATGTCCTCGCGGCGCCGGCGCAGCTCGGCGCCGACGGCGCGCAGCAGCTTGCCGCGTTCGGGCAGCGACCGCGCGGACCAGCCGGGGAAGGCCCGCTGCGACGCCGCCAGCACGGCGTCGACCTGCGCGCCCGTCATCAGTTCATGGCGGTATTCGACCTGGCCGGTGGCGGGGTTGATGGTGTCGATGGTCATGGGAGGCGGCTTCGGGAGGCTTCAGGCGTCGGGAGATGGAACGAGTGCACGGGGATTCTGCGACCGGCGACGTTACGGAGCCGTGGCGGGGCCGCCGGTCCCGGACGGGCGGGCAGGCCCGCGCGCGACCTCGCACCCGTCATCCCGGCGAAAGCCGGGATCCATTTCGATGCCTGCGCCTTGCGGGGAAGCAGGGCAACGGCAGGATGGGTCCCCGCGTTCGCTGGGACGACGGGTGAGGGAGTGGCGGGCCTTTCGTCCTTCCGAATCCTCCATCGCATCCCAACCCGGCCATTGATCCTTTGTATCCACCCTTGACCCTGACTGACCCTGGTCCTGGTCCTGGTCCTGGTCCTGGTCCTTGTCCCTAACCCCTGGCCCCTGGCCCCTGGCCTCTGGCCCCTGACCCCTGGCTCCTGGCTCCTGGTCCCTGCCCCTCTTGCCCTCACCCGTTCTCCTGCAACGCCAGCTGCATGTCCCGCTGCCGCCGCTTCTCCTCGCGGTACATCAGCCACCAGCCGACCAGGGCGGCGAGGCTGACCACCAGGATCATCAGCGTGGCGAGCGCGTTGATCTTCGGGCTCAGGCCCAGGCGCACCGAGGAGAACACCTTCATCGGCAGCGTGGTCGAGCTGGGGCCGGCGACGAAGCTGGCGATCACCACGTCGTCCAGCGACAGGGTGAAGGCCAGCAGCCAGCCCGACACCAGCGCCGGCGCGATGATCGGCAGCGTGATCAGGAAGAACACCTTGATCCGGTTCGCGCCCAAATCCATCGCCGCCTCTTCCAGCGACTTGTCCAGCTCGGACAGGCGCGAGGACACCACCACGGTGACGAACGCCAGGGTGAAGGTGACGTGCGCGATCCAGATCGACAGGATGCCGCGCGGCTGCAGACCGACCACCTGCCCCAGCGAGACGAACATCAGCAGGATCGACAGGCCGATGATCACCTCGGGCATCACCAGCGGCGCGGTGATCAGCGCGCCGAACAGCGTCTTGCCGGGGAAGCGGCGCATCCGCGTCATCACCAGCGCGGCCATCGTGCCCAGCACCACCGCCGCGGTCGCGGTCCAGAACGCCACCTTGATGCTGACCCAGGCCGCGTCCAGCATCTGCTTGTCGCGGAACAGCTCGCCGTACCACTTGAACGAGAAGCCCGACCACACCGTGGCCAGCCGCGACTCGTTGAAGGAATACACCATCAGGATCAGCACGGGCACGTACAGGAACGCGAAGCCCAGCCCCAGCACCGTCCAGTTGACGGCGCGTTGTCCGATGCGGCTCATGTCAGCCTCCCTTCCATCTCGCGCTGCTGCACCCGGTTGAAGATCAGGATCGGGATCAGCAGCAGGATCAGCATGACGATGGCCACGGCGGACGCGGCCGGCCAGTCGCGGTTGTTGAAGAACTCGCCCCACAGCACGCGGCCGATCATCAGCGTGTCCGGGCCGCCGAGCAGCTCGGGGATGACGAACTCGCCCACCGCCGGGATCATCACCAGCATGCAGCCGGCGACGATGCCGGCCTTGGACAGCGGCAGGGTGATGCTGAAGAACGCCTTCCACGGCTTGGCGCCCAGGTCGTAGGCGGCCTCCAGCAGGCGCTGGTCGTGCTTGACCAGGTTGGTGTACAGCGGCAGCACCATGAACGGCAGGTAGCAGTAGACGATGCCGATGTAGGCCGCCATCGGCGTGTACAGGATCTGCAGCGGCTCGTCGATGACGCCCAGCTTCATCAGCAGGTTGTTGAGCAGGCCGTTGTTCTTGAGGATGCCGATCCAGGCGTAGACGCGGATCAGGAACGAGGTCCACGACGGCAGCACCACCAGCATCATCGCGATGTTGCGCGAGGAAGGCGGCAGCCGCGCGATCACGTAGGCGATCGGATAGCCCACCAGCAACGCCAGGAAGGTGGAGATCGCGGCGATCTTGATCGAGCTGAGGTAGGCCTGGACGTACTGCGAGTCGGTGAACAGCGCCGCGTAGTTGCCCAGGTTGAGCTTGAGCGTCAGCGCTTCGTCGATGTATTCCAGGATCGGCGTGTACGGCGGCATCGCGATCGCCAGCTTGGCGAACGAGATCTTCAGCACGATCAGGAACGGGATGGCGAAGAACAGCAGCAGCCACACGTAGGGCACGGAGATCACGCCCCAGCGCGGGCCGGGCAGGCGCTTGCCGAGCGAGCGGAGGATGTTCATGAGGTCAGCACCACGCCGTCGTTGTCGCCCCACCACACCCAGACCTCGTCGTTCCAGGTCATGCCCTCGCTGGCCCAGCGCTGCACGTTGGCGAAGTTGGCCATGAACTTGTACCCGCTGGGCAGGCGCACGTGGTAGACGGAATGGCTGCCGAAGTAGGCGATGTCCTCGATCGTGCCGCGGGCCTTGTTGTAGCGCTGCTCCGGCTCCTGCTTGCCGATGCCGAGCTTTTCCGGGCGCACCGCGAAGGACACTTCCTGGCCCTCGAAGCCGGAGATGCCGTGGCCGATGTAGATCGGGTCCGGCAGCTGCGGCGAGCGGATGGTCACGTAGTCGGACTCGTCCTCCTCCACCACGCCGTCGATCAGGTTGACCGAGCCGATGAACTCGGCGGCGAAGCGGCTGGTGGGCTGCTCGTAGATCTCGTCCGGCGTGCCGACCTGGCGGATCCAGCCCTGGTCCATCAGCGCGATGCGGGTGGCCATGGTCATGGCCTCCTCCTGGTCGTGGGTGACCATCACGCAGGTCACGCCCGACTTCTCGATGATGCTCACCAGTTCCAGCTGCATCTGCGAGCGCAGCTTCTTGTCCAGCGCGCCCATCGGCTCGTCCAGCAGCAACAGCTTCGGGCCCTTGGCCAGCGAGCGCGCCAGCGCCACGCGCTGCTGCTGGCCGCCGGACAGCTGGTGCGGCTTGCGCTTGGCCAGCTTGCCCAGCTGCACCAGCGCCAGCATCTCTTCGACGCGCTTGCGGATGGCGTCCTTCGGCAGGCCGTCCTGCTTCAGGCCGAAGGCGATGTTCTGCTCCACCGTCATGTGCGGGAACAGCGCGTACGACTGGAACATCATGTTGATCGGCCGCTCGTACGGCGGCAGGTCGTTGAGCGGCTGCCCGTCCAGGTAGATCTTGCCGGAGGTCGGCTTCTCGAAGCCGGCCAGGCAGCGCAGCAGCGTGGACTTGCCGCTGCCCGAGCCGCCCAGCAGGGCGAAGATCTCGCCCTTGCGGATGGTCAGGTTGGTGTCGTCGACGGCGACGAAGCCGTCGAATTCCTTGCGCACGTCGACGATGCGCAGGTACTCCTGCGCGCTCGCCTTGCCGTTCTGCCCCGTGTCCTTGCCGCCGCTGCCCTGCTCTGCCATGTGGTGTGCCCCGGTTCTGATCGTGTAGGACGGTGACGCCGGTCGGTCGCCCGCCGCGCGGGCCGCGAGGAGGCCGGTCGCGCCTTCGGCGCTGCCGGCAGGCGTCGCTTCCCACCCTGCCGACAGGCGGCGAAGCCGCCGGCCCGCCCCCTCGCCTGTTCTTTCACTTGCCCGTCTTCAGCTCCGTCCAGATGCGCGTGTACTGGCGGTCCACTTCCGGCGGGATGATGGCGAAGGTGAACAGCTTGGCCTCGACCTCGGGCGTCGGGTAGATCGTCGTGTCCTCGGTGATCGCCTTGTCCATCAGCTCCTTCGACTGCGGGATGGCGTTGGGGTAGCTGATGAAGTTGGAGTTGTTGGCCATCACCTGCGGGTCGAGCAGGTAGTCGATGAAGGCGTAGGCCTCGTCGACGTGCTTGGCGTCCTTCGGGATCGACAGCATGTCGAACCACTGCGGCGCGCCTTCCTTCGGGATGGCGTAGGCGATGTCGACGCCGTTCTTCGCCTCCGCGGCGCGGTCGCGCGCCTGGATGACGTCGCCGGACCAGCCGACCACCAGGCAGGTGTCGCCGTTGGCCATGGCGTCGATGTACTGCGAGGAATGGAAGTTGCCGATGTAGGGGCGGATCGTCTTCAGCAGCGCCGCCGCCTTGTCGATCACGGCCGGGTCCTGGCTGTTCGGGTCCTCGCCCAGGTAGTTCAGCGCGATCGGGATGATCTCCGACGGCGTGTCGAGGAAGGTCACGCCGCAGTCCTTCAGCTTGGCGATGTTCTCGGGCTTGAACACGATGTCCCAGCTGCCGGCGATGCCGGTGTCGCCGAAGGCGGCCTTCACCTTGTCCACGTTGTAGCCGATGCCGGTGGTGCCCCACATGTAGGGGACGGCGTACTGGTTGCCCGGGTCCTGGTTCTCCAGCCGCTTCATGATGGCCGGGTCCAGGTTGGCGTAGTTGGGGATCTTGCTCTTGTCCAGCGGCAGGAACACGCCGGCCTGGATCTGCCGGCCGAGGAAGTTCATCGTCGGCACCACCACGTCGTAGCCGCTGCTGCCGGCCAGCAGCTTGGTCTCGAGCACCTCGTTGCTGTCGAAGACGTCGTAGGTGACCTTGATGCCGCTGGCCTTCTCGAAGTTCGGGATCGTGTCCTCGGCGATGTAGTCGGACCAGTTGTAGACGTTGACCTGCTTGGCGCCTCCGCCCGCGTCGGCGCCGGCCTCGCCGCCCGGTTTTCCGCCGCACGCGGCGAGGCTACACAGGGCCAGGGTCGTTGCCAGGGTGCGCAATTTCATCGATCTCTCTCCAGTCGGCCCGCAAGGGCGGCGTGATGTGGTCGGTCCGCGGCCGGGGCCGCTGTCCGGGCGTGCTGTCGATCCAGTGGCCTGTTCCCTGCCTGCACTGCTCCCCTTCCCCCTCCCTTGCGCCGCCGCCTCCGTTCGCGCGGAAGCGGCGCCACGACGGCGGAGGGCGCGTCCGTCACGGCCCGCGCCCTCGTGTGTTTCAGCGTCCGGTCTTGAGTTCCGTCCAGATGCGCGTGTACTGGCGGTCCACCTCGGGCGGCAGCACCGCGAACGTGAACAGCTTGGCGTCGACCTCCGCCGGCGGATAGATCGTCGGGTCCTCCGCGATCTCGGCGTCCACCATCGGCCGGGACGCCGGCACCGGGTTCGGGTAGGTCACGAAGTTGGTGTTGGCCGCGGCCACCTTCGGGTCCAGCAGGTAGTTGATGAAGGCGTAGGCGTTGTCGACGTGCTTGGCGTCCTTCGGGATGGCCAGCATGTCGAACCACTGCGGCGCGCCTTCCTTCGGGATCGAGTACGCCACGTTGACGCCGTTGCCGGCCTCGGCGGCGCGGTCGCGCGCCTGGATGATGTCGCCCGACCAGCCCACCACCAGGCAGACGTCGCCGTTGGCCAAGTCGTTGATGTACGAGGACGAATGGAAGTTGCGGATGTAGGGGCGGATCGTCTTCAGCAGCGCCGCGGCCTTGTCGATCACCGCCGGGTCGAAGCTGTGCGGGTCCTCGCCCAGGTAGTTCAGCGCGATCGGGATCAGTTCCGAGGGCGTGTCCAGCACGGTGATGCCGCAGTCCTTCAGCTTGGCCGCGTTCTCCGGCTTGAACACCACGTCCCAGCTGCCGGTCACGTCGGTGCTGCCGAAGACGGCCTTGACCTTGTCGACGTTGTAGCCGATGCCGCTGGTGCCCCACAGGTACGGCACCGCGTACTGGTTGCCCGGGTCCTGCAGCGCGATGCGCTCCAGCATCTTCGGGTCGACGTTCTTCAGGTTGGGGATCTTGGACTTGTCCAGCGGCAGGAACACGCCGGCCTGGATCTGCCGGCCGAGGAAGCTCAGCGACGGCACCACCACGTCATAGCCGCTGCTGCCGGCCAGCAGCTTGGTCTCGACCATCTCGTCGCTGTCGAACACGTCGTAGGTGACCTTGATGCCGGTGGCCTTCTCGAACTCCGGGAGGGTGTCCTCGGCGATGTAGTCGGACCAGTTGTAGACGTTGAGCGTCTTGGCCGACGCGTCGCCGCCGGCCTTGTCGTCCTTGCCGCCGCAGGCCGCCAGCGCGGCCGCGGCCAGCACGACGGTGAGGGTCTTGAGCTTCATCGTGTTCTCCATGAAACAGGATCGGGGGATGGCGAGCATCATACGCCCGGGCCGTGGCGATGTGACGCAGTGCACGCCGCGCGCCGGGGCCGTCAGAGCCCCAGGTCCGCCGCGGTGTCGTCCAGCGCTTTCCAGGCCTTGTCGAACAGTTCGTCCACCTGCGCCCGGGTGATCACCAGCGGCGGCGACAGCAGCATGGCGTCCCAGGTGGCGCGCAGGATCAGGCCGTGGCGCAGGGCGTGGTCGCGGCAGACCGGGCCGACCGTGCCGCGCTCCGGGAAGAACGCCCGCGCGCGCTTGTCCGGCACCAGTTCCAGCGCGCCGACCATGCCCGCGATGCGCGCCTGCCCGACCAGCCGGTGCTCGCCCAGCTCGGCCCAGCGCTGCGCCAGGTAGGGGGCGACCTCGGTCTTCGCGCGCTCGACGATCCTCTCCTCCTGCAGGATGCGGATGTTCTCCAGCGCCACCGCCGCGCACACCGGGTGGCCGGAATAGGTCGCGCCGTGCGCCAGTTCGCCGCCCTGCGCCTTCAGCACACCGGCCACGCGGTCGTTGAACATGGCCGCGCCCAACGGGATGTAGCCGGAGGTGATGCCCTTGGCCACCGGCATGATGTCCGGCTGGAAGCCGAAGTACTGGCTGCCGAACCATTCGCCGGTGCGGCCGAAGCCGCAGATCACTTCGTCGGCCACCAGCAGCACGTCGTACCGGCGGCAGATGCGCTCGATCTCGGGCCAGTAGGTCCTGGGCGGGATGTAGACGCCGATGGCGCCCATGATCGGCTCGCCGATGAAGGCGGCCACGCGGTCCGGCCCGAGTTCGAGGATCTTCTGCTCCAGCCGGCGCGCCGCGACCAGGCCGTATTCGTCCTCGTCCAGGTCGCCGCCGTCGGCGAACCAGAACGGCGGATCGATGTGGTGGATGTCCGGGATCGGCAACCCGCCCTGCTTGTGCATGCCCTTCATGCCGCCCAGGCTGGCGCCGGCCATGGTGGTGCCGTGGTAGCCGTCGTGGCGGCCGATGAAGATGTTCTTCCGCGGCTGGTCCTGCACCGCCCAGAAATGCCGGACCAGGCGCAGGATGGTGTCGTTGGCCTCGGAGCCGGAATTGACGAAGAAGGCGTGGTTGAGGTCGCCCGGCGCCAGTTCGGCCAGCTTGGCGGCCAGTTCGATGGTCGGTTCGGTCGTGCACTGGAAGAAGCTGTTGTAGTAGGCCAGCTGCGTCATCTGCTTCGACGCGACCTCGCCCAGTTCCTTGCGGCCGTAGCCGATGTTGACGCACCACAGGCCGGCGAAGGCGTCGAGCAGCCGGTTGCCGTCGGCGTCCCAGACGTAGCAGCCCTCGCCGCGGGTCAGGATGCGCGTGCCCCGCTTCGCCAGCGCGGCGTTGTCGTTGAACGGATGCAGGTGGTGCTCGGCGTCGAGCTGCTGCAGGGTGCGGGTGTCGAGTCGGGTCATGCGGGCTCCATGGATTCGAGCCCCTCTCCCACCGGGAGAGGGGTTGGGGTGAGGGGCAACGAAGCCGCGATGATCAACCATCGCGGCCCATCGCCCCTCATCCGGCGCTACGCGCCACCTTCTCCCGGAGGGAGAAGGGAACAGCATTCAGTCAGACGTTCAACAACAGGAATTCCCGCTCCCACGAGCTGATCACGCGGAAGAAGGTCTCGTATTCCTTGCGCTTGACCGAGACGTAGGCGCGCACGAAGCGCGCGCCCATCAGGTCCTGCAGCGGCTTGCAGCCCTCCAGCTCGTCCAGCGCCTCGCCCAGCGAGCGCGGCAGTTCGAAGCCGATGTCCTGCGCGCTGCTGGCCAGCGGCTCGGTCGGCTTGAGCTGTTCGCGGATGCCCAGCAGGCCGCAGGCCAGCGTGCCGGCCATGGCCAGGTAAGGATTGGCGTCGGAGCCGGCGAAGCGGCTCTCCACGCGCATGTTCTCCGGCGTGTCCATCGGCACGCGCAGGCCGCAGGTGCGGTTGTCGTAGCCCCACTGCACGTTGATCGGCGCCACCTGCCCCAGCGCCAGGCGGCGGTAGGAGTTGACGTTGGGGCCGAAGAACGCCATCGCCATCGGCACGTACTTCTGCAGCCCGGCCAGGTAGTGCCCGAACACCTTGCTGCCCTTGCCCTCGGCCTTGCCGGCGAACACGTTGCGGCCGGACTTCACCTCCACCAGGCTCTGGTGGATGTGCATGGCGCTGCCGGGCTCGTTCTCCATCGGCTTGGCCAGGAAGGTGGCGTACACGCCGTGGCGCATCGCCGCCTCGCGCATCGTGCGCTTGAACAGGAACACCTGGTCGGCGCGCGACAGCGCGTCGGAGTGGGTGAAGTTGACCTCCAGCTGCGCCGCGCCGGATTCGTGGATCAGCGTGTCCACGTCCAGTTCCATCGCCTCGCAGTAGTCGTACATCAGGTCGAGGATGGGATCGAACTCGTTGACCGCGTCGATGGAATACGACTGCCGCGCCGTCTCCGGGCGCCCCGAGCGGCCGGCCGGCGGCAGCAGCGGGAAGTCGGGGTCGGTGTTCTTCTGCACCAGGAAGAATTCCAGTTCCGGCGCCACCACCGGGCGCAGGCCTTCCTTCTCGTAGGCGGCCAGCACGCGGCGCAGCACGTTGCGCGGCGCCAGTTCGTGCGGTTTGCCCTCCTTGGTGTAGCAGTCGTGGATGACCTGCGCGGTGGGATCCGCCGCCCACGGCACCATCCGCACCGTGTCCGGGTCGGGCCGCAGGAACATGTCCGAATCCGACGGCGAGGTCAGTTCGTAGTAGTCGTCCGGGTAGTCGCCGGTGACGGTGGTGGCGAAGATGCCTTCCGGCAGGCGGGTGCCGTAGTCGTGGCTGAACTTGTCGGCCGGGATGATCTTGCCGCGCGCGTTGCCGGTGATGTCCGGCACCAGGCATTCGACCTCGGTGATGCGGCGTTCCTTCAACCAGCGCCGCAGCGAGCTTTCGGAAGGCTCGGCGGCCGCGGGCTTCTTGCGTTGGGCGGGTTTCTGGCTCATGGCGGGACATCGGTCGGGAGGGAAAGGCCGGGCGCGCGCGGCGGCCGGGCGCAGTGCGTCACGGGCGCGTCAGCGCCCGCCCTCCCATGGCGGCGGGTGCCGCCGCTTCATGCCGTCCTCCCGGCCGCGCGGGCGCGGCAGGCGTCGCCGAAGGCGCGGAACGTGGCCAGGTAGAACGGGTTCTCGGCGACCTTCCATTCCGGATGCCACTGCACCGCCAGCATGAAGGCCGGGCCGTCGTGGCGGAACGCCTCGATCAGGCCGTCCGGCGCCTGCGCCTCCACCACCAGGCCTTCGCCCAGCCGGCGCACGCCCTGCCCGTGCAGCGAGTTCACCGTGGCCCGGGTGTCGCCGGACAACGTCGCCAGCATGCCGCCGGGCACCAGCGCCACGCCGTGCGCGGGGCCGTACTGCACGTCCAGCGGATCGTCCCGGTTCTCGCGGTGGTCCATGAAGCCCGGCTGCTCGTGCACCTTCTGGTACAGCGTGCCGCCGAAGGCGACGTTGACCTCCTGGAAGCCGCGGCAGATCGCCAGCACCGGCACGCCCATCCCGATCGCGAGCGGGATCAGCGCCAGGTTGGTGGCGTCGCGGCGCGGATCGAGCAGGTTGCCTTCGTAGCTGGATTCGTCGCTGTAGTGGTGCGGCTCGATGTTGCTGACCGCGCCGGTGAGCAGCAGGCCGTCCAATCCTTCCAGCACGTCGCGCAGCGGCAGCACCGGGTCCAGCGTGGGCACCAGCAGCGGCAGGCAGCCGGCGCCATCGACCACCGCGCGCACGTATTTCTCGCCGACGGCGAGAAACGGATGCGCACCGATTTGCTTGTGGTCGGTCGGCAGACCGACCCGCGGCAGCGGGGTCATGCGGGAAGCCCGGGATGGCTTGCGGGCAACTTAACCCGGCCGTTTTATTTTTACAACACGAGCCCGCCTGATGGCATTTTCGGCGCCGATATGGTGCGCTGCGGCACCAATTTCGGGCATTTCGGTGACCTGGGGAAATTTTCGCGTTGAGTATTCTTGACGCACCGAGGGCTCTGCTAAGCTGCGCCGCAGCCTCCAGGAACGCCTCCATGCGCCCCGATCCCGCCGCGCCTTCCCTGCCTGCCGACGATGCCGCCACCCTGGCCGCGATCCCCGATTGCGAGCAGGTCGACCTGCTGCTGCCGGACATGAACGGCCTGCTGCGCGGCAAGCGCGTGACCCGCGAGGCGCTGGACAAGGTCTACCGCGACGGCGTGTGCCTGCCGATGTCGCTGATCGCCACCGACATCACCGGCAACACGGTGGAGGAAACCGGGCTGGGCTACGACATCGGCGACGAGGACCGCGTCTGCCGGCCGGTGCCCGGCTCGCTGCGGCCGGTGCCGTGGTCGCCGCGCCCCGCCGCGCAGCTGCTGCTGTCGATGGAGGACGCGCAGGGCGGCATGTTCGACGCCAACCCGCGCGAGGTGCTCAAGCGCGTGCTGGCGCGCTACGCCGCGCACGGGCTGAAGCCGGTGGTGGCGGTGGAGCTGGAGTTCTACCTGTTCGACCAGCGCCTGGACGACGCCGGCCGCCCGCGCACCTCGATCAACCCGGCCACCGGCCGGCGCAACACCAGCACGCAGGTCTACTACATGGAGGACCTGAACGACTACCGCGGCTTCACCGACGCGGTGGCCGCCGCCTGCCGCGCGCAGCGCATCCCCGCCGACACCGCGGTGGCCGAGTACGCACCGGGCCAGTTCGAGATCAACCTCAAGCACCGCGACGACGCCCTGCTGGCCTGCGACGACGCGATCTACCTGAAGCGCGCGATCAAGGCGGTGGCGCAGCAGCAGGGACTGATGGCCAGCTTCATGGCCAAGCCCTTCGCCGGCCAGGCCGGCAGCGGCATGCACATCCACGCCAGCGTACTGGATGCCGACGGCCGCAACGTCTTCGCCTCGCCGCCGCACGCGCCGGCCGACGCACTGAAGCACGCCATCGGCGGCCTGCAGCGCAGCGACCAGGACTGCCTGCTGCTGTTCGCCCCGCACGCCAACAGCTACCGGCGCTTCGTGCTCAACGCCTTCGTGCCGCTCAACGACGTGTGGGGCTACAACAACCGCACCGTCGCCATGCGCATCCCGCACAGCGACGAGGCCAACACCCGCATCGAGCACCGCATCGCCGGCGCCGACGCCAACGTCTACCTGGTCACCGCCGCCGTGCTGGCCGGCATGCTGCACGGCATCGAGCAGGGCCACGACCCCGGCCCGCCGGTCACCGGCAACGCCTACGAGCAGACCGGCATCCGTACCCCGTTCTGGCGCGAGGCGATCGCCTCGTTCCTGGGCAGCGACTTCGTCCGCGATCAGTTCGGCGACGCCTTCCGGCACATCTACGGCCAGCAGAAGCTCAAGGAGATGCACGGCTTCTACACCGAGGTGACGGACCTGGAGTACGCGTGGTATCTGCGGGCGGTGTGATGCGTCGCCGGCCCCAGCTCCCGCGGCACTTCACCACGTCGTCCCAGCGCAAGCTGGGGCCCATTGGGCTCCTTTCGCCAGCCTGCGAAGGCACCGGGAGAAGTGCGGACGAGCCCAAGAGCAAAATGGATTCCAGCTTGCGCTGGAATGACGGCGCAAGGATCCGCTCGATCGTTTCCTCACCTCCCACCGTACCCCTGCCGTCGTCCCAGCGAACGCTGGGACCCATTGCACTCTTTTCGCCGGACCACGAAGACAGCGGAAAAAGTACAGGCAAGAACAAAAGCGAACTGGATTCCAGCTTGCGCTGGAATGACGGCGTGAGGATCCGTTCGATCGGTTCAATGGATTCCGGCGTGCGCCGGAATGACGGAGCGGGGATCCGTTCGACCGGTTCCTCACCTCCCGCCGTGCCCCTGCCGTCGTCCCAGCGAACGCTGGGACCCATTGCGCTCTTTTCGCCAGACCACGAAGACACCGGGAAAAGTACGGGCAAGAACAAAAGCGAAGTGGATTCCAGCTTGCGCTGGAATGACGGCGTGAGGATCCGTTCGATCGGTTCAATGGATTCCGGCGTGCGCCGGAATGACGGAGCGGGGATCCGTTCGACCGGTTCCTCACCTCCCGCCGCGCCCCTGCCGTCGTCCCAGCGAACGCTGGGACCCATTGCGCTCTTTTCGCCAGACTACGAAGACAGCGGAAAAAGTACGGGCAAGAACAAAAGCGAACTGGATTCCAGCTTGCGCTGGAATGACGGCGTGAGGGTCCGTTCGATCGGTTCAGTGGATTCCGGCGTGCGCCGGAATGACAGGGCGGGGGGGCGATGAGTGCATCCGTGTCCCCCGCGCCGTATCCCGCCTCCTGGTACGCCGCCAGCGCCACCCCGCTGCCGCCGCAACCGGCGCTGGAAGGCCGCATCGCCGCCGACGTCTGCATCCTCGGCGCCGGCTACACCGGCCTGGCGACGGCGCTGGAACTGGCCGAGGCCGGCTACGACGTGGTGGTGCTGGAGGCCGAGCGCATCGGCTGGGGCGCCTCCGGGCGCAACGGCGGCCAGGCCATCGCCGGCTTCGGCTGCGGCGAGGCCGCGCTGGAGAAGCTGGTCGGCTTCGACGATGCGAAGAAGATGTTCGACCTGTCGGTGGAAGGCCTGCGCTGGCTGCGCGGGCGCATCGACCGCCACGGCATCGCCTGCGACTGGCGCGACGGCCACGCCACCGTGCCGATCAAGCCGCGCCAGCAGCGCGAAGTGCAGCAGGCGGTGGAGGACTTCAACCTCCGCTACGGCCATCCCGTGCAGTGGTGGGAGCGCGACCGCCTGCGCGCCGAACTGGCCAGCGAGCGCTACCTCGGCGCGATGTACGACCCGCTCAGCGGCCACCTGCATCCGCTGGAATACGCGCTGGGCCTGGGCCGCGCCGCGCTGGCGGCCGGCGTGCGCATCTTCGAGGGCTCGCGCGTGACCCGGCTGGTGCGCGGCGCGCGGCCGGTGCTGGAGACGGCCCGCGGCGCGGTCGCCTGCGACACCGCGGTGATCGCCGGCAACGCGCTGCTGCGCGGGATCGCGCCGGAGCTGGAGGCGCGGATGATGCCGGTGGGCACGTACATCGCCGCCACTCCGCCGCTGGGCGAGGACCGCGCGCGCGCGCTGATCCGCAACGGCATGGCCGTGGCCGACACCAACTGGGCGCTGGACTACTTCCGCCTCGGCCGCGATCACCGCCTGCTGTTCGGCGGCCGCGCCAGCTATTCCACCCTGCCGCCGCCCAACCTGCGCGGGGTGATGGCGCGGCGCATGCACCGGGTGTTCCCGCAGCTGCGCGACGTCGGCATCGACTACCTGTGGGGCGGGATGATCGACATCTCGCTCAACCGCGCCCCGCACTGGGGACGGCTGGCGCCCAACCTCTACTTCGCCCAGGGCTTCTCCGGCCACGGCGTGATCGCCACCGGCCTGGCCGGCACCCTGATCGCCGAGGCCATCCGCGGGCAGTCCGAGCGGCTGGATCTGTTCGCCCGGATCGGCCACCGCCCGTTCCCCGGCGGGCGCGCCCTGCGCACCCCGCTGCTGGTCGCCGCCATGGCCTGGTACAAGCTGCGCGACGCGCTCTGGTAGCCCCCGGCCGTCATCTCACATTACATGAGGCGGCGCTCAAGACGGGCCCCCGCCCGCCGATATCGGGACATGTATTCCCTGTCCCGTCCCTGACGATGCCGACCCTCCAGCGCATCTCGCCGTCCCTCCCCGCCGGTCCCTCCGCGCTGCCGCAGCGCGTGCTGGTGGTGGAGAACTCGCGCACGCACGCGCGGCTGATCGGCGAGGCCATCGAACAGAAGCTCTGCCTCCCGGTGTTCCACGCCTCCACCCTGGCCGAGGCGCGGATCGCGCTGGACCGGCATCCGGACTGGTTCATGGTGGTGACCAGCCTGGTCCTGGCCGACGGCGACCACGACGAGGTGGTGGACTTCTTCCTGTCGCGGCGGCTGCCGACGGTGGTGGTCAGCGGCGTCTACGACGAAGACCTGCGCGAACAGCTGCTGCGGCGGCAGATCGTGGACTACGTGCTGAAGAACACGCCGGGCAGCATCGACTACCTGGTCTGGCTGGTGCAGCGGCTGGAGCGCAACCGGCGCATCGCCGCGCTGGTCGTGGACGACTCGGCCTCGGCCCGCCAGCACGCCGCGGCGCTGCTGTCGATGTACGGCTTCCACGTGCTGGAGGCGGCCGACGGCGAGGCCGGCCTGGCGATGCTGGACGCCCATCCCGACATCCGCCTGGCCATCGTCGACCAGGAGATGCCCGGCATGAAGGGGCACGAGTTCACCCGCCGGCTGCGCGCGCGCCACGCCCGCGACCACCTGGCCATCATCGGCATCTCGGGCACCAGCGACGGCAGCCTGGTGCCGCGCTTCCTGAAGAGCGGCGCCAACGACTTCCTGCACCTGCCGTTCTCGCGCGAGGAGTTCTTCTGCCGCGTGTCGCAGAACATCGACCAGTTGGAACTGATCGGCACCCTGCAGGACCTGGCCACCCGCGACTTCCTCACCAGCCTGCCCAACCGCCGCCACTTCCTGGCCGAATGCCACGCCCTGCTGCCCAACACGCTGGGCCGCCAGCAGGCGGTCACCGCGGCGGTCATCGACATCGACCACTTCAAGCACGTCAACGACACCTACGGCCACGAGGCCGGCGACGTGGCGCTCAAGGCGGTCGCACAGGCCATCGCCCGGCACGCCGGCCCGCAGGACCTGGTCGCGCGCTTCGGCGGCGAGGAGTTCTGCGCGCTGGTGCCCTACCTGGGCGAAAGCGAGGCGGTGGAGTATTTCGAGAGGCTGCGCGCGGCGATCGAGGCGCTCGACATCGTCGTCGGCGACGAGACGCTGCGCCTGACCGTCAGCATCGGCCTGTTCCGCACCCGCTTCCCCGGCCAGACCCTCAACCACCTGCTCGGCGAAGCCGACCGCCGCCTCTACCTGGCCAAGGCCGGCGGCCGCAACCGCGTGGTGGCCACGGGCTGAGGCCGCGCCCTTCCCTGCTCTGTGGGAGCGACGCGAGTCGCGACCGCACGCCAGCAAGAGCATTGGACACGGATCAACGCGGATCAATACGAATGAACAAATGAACACGGATGAGGCTGCTCGCTTTGATCCGATTTTTCTTGTTGATCCGTGTCGATCCTGGCTTGAAGGTTGCCAGGGTCTACGGTCGCGACTGACGTCGCTCCTGCAGGGAGGACGGGAGGCGGCCTGCGACCGGATGTCGCGGCATTGATCGGGATCAATGCCCGGGTTGCGCGCGCTGCCTAGATTGCCCCGGCATGCCGGCATCCGCCGGCAGGGGATACGCGCATGACACTGCTGATCTGGCAGGACGACATGGACACGGGCATCGACATCATCGATGGCCAGCATCGCCGCATCGTGGAGATGATCAACCACCTGCACATCACCCAGAAGTCGATGGAGCGCTTCGCCGTGGCCGAGGTGATCGACGAACTGGTCGACTACACCCTCTCGCACTTCGCCTTCGAGGAGGAGCTGATGGAAGAGGCCGGCTATCCGTTCAGCGCCGCGCACAGGCGCGTGCACGAGGTGTTCACCAAGCGCGTCTCCGAGTACCGCCTGCGCTTCGAGGCGGGCGAGGACATCGTCGACGACCTGCGCAGCATGCTGTCGCGCTGGCTGTTCAACCACATCCGCAACGACGACAAGGCCTATGCGGAATCGGTGAAGCGGCACCTCAACCGGTTCGTGCGCGAGCACCAGCAGGGCGGCTGGCTCAGCCGCACCGTCAAGCGGATCTTCGGCTAGCGCATCGCGCGCGCAGAGTCTGTGCACGCCGGCCAGGCAGGCCCACCCACGCCCGCGTGGCGTACGCCGCGCGATGCCCGGCGACCCGGGATACGCACGTCGTGCGCTACTTCCGGCGCGGCATCGCCAGCAAGGCCAGCAACGTCAGCGTCGCCATGCCGGCGAGGTACCAGCCCACCGACGCCAGGCCGTAGCGCTCGCCCAGGCGCGTGGCGATGTAGGGCGCCGGCGACGCGCCGAGGATGCCGGCCAGGTTGAACGCCAGCGACGCGCCCGTGTAGCGCACGGCGGTGGGGAACATCTCCGCCAGGATCGTGCCGCAGGGCCCGTAGGTCAGTCCCATCGCGCCCAGCCCCAGCGCCAGGAACGCCAGCACCCCCAGGTCGTTGCCGGATTCGAGCAGCGGCGCGAACGCGAAGCCGAAGGCGATGATCAGCAGCGTGGCCACGATCATCGCGTTGCGCCGCCCGAAGCGGTCGGCGTACAGCGCCGACAGCGGGATCGTCAGCGCGAAGAACAGCACGCCGGCCATCTGCAGCAGCAGGAAGTGCTCGCGCGAATAGCCCAGCTTCGACGTGCCCCAGCTCAGCGAGAACACCGTCATCAGGTAGAACAGCACGAACGTGGCTACCAGCGCGAACGTGCCCGCGACCAGCGCGAACGGATGCTCGCGCACCGCGGTCAGCATCGGCACCTTCACCCGTTCGTCCTTGTCCAGCGCCTTCTGGAAGTCCGGCGTCTCGGTGATCCGCAGGCGCACCCACAGGCCGACGAAGACCAGCACCGCGCTGGCGACGAACGGGATGCGCCAGCCCCAGGCCAGGAACTGCGCATCGGTCATCAGCTCGGTCAGCAGCAGGAAGATGCCGGTGGAGCACAGGAAGCCGATCGGCGCGCCCAGCTGCGGGAACATGCCGTACCAGGCACGCCGGCCGGGCGGCGCGTTCTCGGTGGCCAGCAGCACCGCCCCGCCCCACTCGCCGCCCAGGCCGATGCCCTGCCCCAGCCGGCACAGCGCCAGCAGCACCGGCGCCGCGAGGCCGACCTGCGCATAGGTCGGCAGCAGGCCGATCACCACGGTCGAGATGCCCATCGTCAGCAGCGCGGCCACCAGCGTCGCCTTGCGGCCGACGCGGTCGCCGAAGTGCCCGAACAGCGCCGATCCCACCGGCCGCGCGACGAAGGCCAGCGCGAATGTCGCGAACGACTGCAGCGTGGCCGTGGTGGAATCGCTCTGCGGGAAGAACAGCTTGGGGAAGACGAGCACCGCCGCCGTGGCGTAGATGTAGAAATCGAAGAACTCGATGGTGGTGCCGATCAGGCTGGCGAACAGCACCCGGCCGGGCGAATTGGCGGGTACCGGGGCAACGGCGGTGGCGGTCATGGGCAGGCGCGCAGGGACGGTGCGCCGATTCTGGCAGAAGACCGCCGCCTGGTGTTCCCCTCCTCCCCTGCCCCTTGCCTGTGGGAGCGACGTCAGTCGCGATCGGGTGCTGGAGCAAGAGCATGGGACACGGATCAACGCGGATGGACGCGGATCAGACCCATTGCACTGATCCGCTCCGTTCGCATCGACCCGTGGCGGGATGCCTTCCGAACGCACCGTCGCGACTGACGTCGCTCCCACAACCCCGGCCCTTGGGTGCCCCCTGTAGGAGCGACGTAAGTCGCGACCGGAAACTCGAACAAAGCCCTGGACACGGATCAAGGCGGATAGGCACCGATCAAACGCGTCGCCTTGATCCGCCCCGCCTACACCCGTCCGTGCCTGCGCCCACACCACGCGTGACGCCGCGACGCCGCGACGCCGCACCCAGCTCGAAGGACACGGGCACTTCCCCGTGGGAGCGACGTCAGTCGCGATCGGAAGCTCCAACGAAGGCACGGGACATGGAATCAGCGCGGACGGACGCGGATGGAGCTTTTCTGCCTTGATCCGCCTTGTCCGCACCGATCCGCGCCGATCCGTGGCTGAAGGCTGCCTTGGGTCCGCGGTCGCGACTGACGTCGCTCCTACAGGAGGCACCCGCGGCGGTCAGGTGTCCAGATTGATCCAGGTGGCCTTGATCTCGGTGTACTTGTCGAAGGCGTGCAGGGACTTGTCGCGGCCGTTGCCGGACTGCTTGTAGCCGCCGAACGGGGCGGTCATGTCGCCGCCGTCCCAGTAGTTGACCCACACGCTGCCGGCGCGCAGCTTGCGCGCTACGCGGTGGGCGCGGCTGATGTCGCGCGTCCACACGCCGGCGGCCAGGCCGTACTCGCTGTCGTTGGCGATGCGCAGGGCTTCCTCCTCGCCGTCGAAGGCGATGACGGACAGCACCGGGCCGAAGATCTCCTCGCGGCTGATCGTGTGCCCGGGCGCCACGTCGTCGAACACCGTCGGCTCGAGGTAGCAGCCGCCGGCCACGACTTCGGCGCGCCGGCCGCCGAGGACCAGCTTCGCGCCCTCGTCCTGCCCCTTGGCGATGTAGTCCAGCACGCGCCGCGTCTGCCCTTCGTCCACCATCGCGCCCATCGGCGCGCCGGGGTCGAGCGGATGGCGCGGGCGCATCGCCTTGCCGGCCTCGACCACGCGGGCGACGAACTCGTCCTTGATCGAGCGCTCCACCAGCAGGCGCGAGGCCGCGGTGCAGACCTCGCCCTGGTTGTAGAAGATGCCGCCGGCCGCCGCCTTCGCCGCGGCGTCCAGGTCGTGCGCGTCGGCGAACACGATGTTCGGGCTCTTGCCGCCGCACTCCATGTAGGCGCGCTTCATGTTCGACAGGCCCGCGCACTGCAGCAGGCGCTTGCCGACCGCGGTGGAGCCGGTGAACACCAGCCCGTCCACGTCCATGTGCAGCGCCAGCGGCTCGCCGGCGGTCTTGCCGAAGCCGGGCACCACGTTCAGCACGCCGGCCGGGAGGCCGGCCTCCATCGCGATCTCCGCCAGCCGGATCGCGGTCAGCGGCGATTTCTCCGACGGCTTCAGCACAATCGAGTTGCCCATCGCCAGCGCCGGCGCCAGCTTCCACGTCGCCATCAGCAGCGGGAAGTTCCACGGCACGATGGCGCCGACCACGCCCAGCGGCTCGCGCGTGACCAGGCCCAGCTCGTCGGGACCGGTGGCCGCGACCTCGCCGTAGACCTTGTCCAGCGCCTCGGCGGTCCAGCCCATGCAGCGGATGGTCGCGGCGATGTCCACGTTGCGCGCGTCGCCGACCGGCTTGCCCATGTCCAGCGATTCCAGCAGCGCCAGTTCGTCCGCGTGCTGTTCGATCAGGCCGGTGAACTTCAGCAGCACCTTCTTGCGGTGCACCGGCCGGGCGTTCGACCAGCTTCCCGCCTCGAAGCGGCGGCGCGCGGCGGCGACGGCGCGGTCGATGTCCTCCTGCTGCCCGTCGGCGACCCGGCCGAGCACGCGGCCGTCGATGGGGCTGACGCAGTCGAAGGTCCCGCCTGCGGCGGCCTCCACGTACCGGCCGTCGATGAAGGCCTGCGTGCGGATGGACAGCGCATCGGCGAGGGCCTGCCAGTCCTGTTGCGTGCGGGGTGCGGTCATGCAACCTCCAATTGATTCTTCATTTCCAGCGACAAAACGGACCATAAGGTCCGCCCCGCTGCCTTCAATACTCGTTGTACTTCTTCGCACTACCGCGCACGCGGTCGGCTGGATATTTTTCAGCGTTCAGATTCAGCTTTCTGGCTGCACATTCCAAGGGATCCAAGGAGAATTTGTCCGCGAGATTAATCAAATACAGCTGCACATCTCCTATCTCCTCGCGCAGCCTGGACAATTGGGATTCACTCAAGCTTACGCTCTCAATCTCTGTCAGCCAGAGGAAAATCTCCAGAACCTCAGCTGCTTCAGTAGCAAGACCAGAAGCAAGGTTTTTTGGAGAATGGAATTTCTCCCAGTCTCGTTCGGCATTGAATGCGCGCAATCGCTCTTTCAATATGGACATCGTCATCACAGCACAATACTCGGTTGCTGAACCCCAATAAATTCTCGGATTCTTGCTTCGTGCTCATGACTCAACCTCTTGAATGTCATGACTGATGAGTAAGTCGATGCCTCTGGACCTAGCACATCCTTCATATCGAAAGGCCGACTCATCAACTGAGTCTTTTCGCAAGTAACCAAATATCGCCACCGCCCTTCTGTTCCTGGCCAGTATTGCTCCGCCTCGCCAGGCCTCAACAGTTCGATTGCCCTCAATGCCATCAAATACCTTATCTGGCGCTCTCCTCGCTGGCAGTCCGCACGATTCTTGCTGACCAGCACCCATTCGCCGACATTCCAGGCTTTAGGCTTGCCAGCGAAAGCGTGCTTTTCATTGCTTATGACACTATCGAACGTACTTCCAGATGTCTTAAACAGGAACATAGGCATTGATCCCATTCTGCAGGTGAGCACTGATCTTGGTGGCTGATCAAAACGTCGCCGGCGTGTTCGCGCTGACGACCACCGCGTCCACCTCGCCCAGGTTGCGGAAACGATGCGGGGTGCGGCTTTCGAAGTAGTAGCCCTCGCCCGCCTTCAGCACGCGGACCTGGTTGCCGACGGTGACCTCGAGTTCGCCGGCGATCACTACGCCGCCCTCCTCGCCGTCGTGGCTGAGCATGCTGTCGCCGGTGTCGCTGCCCGGCGGCATCACCTCGCGCAGGATGCACATCTGCCGCTGCGGCCGGTGCTGGCCGAGCAGGAAGTAGTGGATGCCGTTGCTGCCCACGTCGGGCAGTTCGTCGGCGCCGTAGAACGGGCTGTCGGGAAGGCCGGCGTCCAGGTCCAGGGTGAAGAAGTCGGCCAGCGAGATCGGGATGCCGTCCAGCACCTTCTTCAGCGAACTGACCGACGGGCTGACCTTGTTCTGCTCGATCAGCGAGATGGTGCTGTTGGTGACGCCCACGCGCTTGGCCAGCTCGCGCTGGCTGAGGCCTTTGGATTTGCGGACCAGCTGCAGGCGTGCGCCGATGTCCATCACCACCCTTTTGTACGGACCCACGTGTTGCCGGATACTTTACACCCCGGCACCGGGTCGTCAAACGGGACGGGGACACCCTTTCCATGCGCTCGCGGGACGACAAGGACGCACTGTAGGAGGGGCTTCAGCCCCGACGCTTTTCTCCGGCATGGCGGTCGGGGCTGAAGCCCCTCCTACAGGGGAGCACTGGCAGTTGTAAAGTTTTTTCAACGCGCTAAGCTGCGCGGGTCCCCTTGCCAGGAGCCGCCATGAGCGCCGACGACACCTCCTCCTCCCGCGCCCTGGCCGACCACTACGCCCGCCAGAACCGGGAGGCGCCCGGCTCGCTGGACAACTTCTGGATGCCGTTCACCGCCAACCGCCAGTTCAAGGCGCGGCCGCGGCTGCTGGCCAGCGCCTCGGGCATGTTCTACCGGGACGTGGACGGCCACGAGGTGCTCGACGCCACCGCCGGCCTGTGGTGCTGCAACGCCGGCCACGCGCGCCCGCGCATCGTCGAGGCGATCCGGCAGCAGGTCGGCACGCTGGACTTCGCGCCCAACTTCTCGATGAGCTCGCCGCTGCCGTTCAAGCTGGCCGAGCGGCTGGCCGCGCTGGCGCCGGGCGACCTCAACAAGGTGTTCTTCAGCAACTCGGGCTCGGAAGCGGTGGACAGCGCGCTGAAGATCGCGCTCGCCTACCATCGCGTGCGCGGCGAGGGCCAGCGCACGCGCTTCATCGGCCGCGAGAAGGCCTACCACGGCGTCGGTTTCGGCGGCATGTCGGTGGGCGGCCTGCCGAACAACCGCAAGTGGTTCGGCCCCGGCCTGCCGGCGGTGTCGCACCTCCGCCACACGCTGGACCTGCAGCGCAACGCGTTCTCCAAGGGCCTGCCGCCGCACGGCATCGAACTGGCCGAGGACCTGGAGCGCCAGATCGCGCTGTACGACGCCTCCACCATCGCCGCCGTGATCGTCGAGCCGATCTCCGGCTCGGCCGGCGTCGTCATCCCGCCGCAGGGCTACCTGCAGCGCCTGCGCGAGATCTGCGACCGGCACGGCATCCTGCTGATCTTCGACGAAGTGATCACCGGCTTCGGCCGCGTCGGCCACGCCTTCGGCGCGCAGCGCTTCGGCGTGCAGCCGGACATGATCACCGCCGCCAAGGGCATCACCAACGGCTGCGTGCCGATGGGCGCGACCTTCGTGTCCGACCGCCTGTTCGACGCCTTCATGGAAGGCCCGGACAACGCCATCGACATGTTCCACGGCTACACCTACTCCGGCCACCCGCTGGCCTGCGCCGCCGCGCTGGCCACGCTGGACACCTACGAGGAGGAGAACCTGTTCGACAGGGCGCTGCAGCTGGGCGACTACTGGCAGGAGGCCCTGCACGCGCTGCAGGGCCTGCCGAACGTGGTGGACATCCGCAACTACGGCCTGATCGGCGCCATCGAACTGGCGCCGCGCGCGGGCGCGCCCGGCGCGCGCGCCTACGACGTGTTCGCCCGCGCCTTCCACGAGGGCCACTTGCTGCTGCGGGTGACCGGGGACGTCATCGCGCTGTCGCCGCCGCTGATCGTGGAGAAGGAGCACATCGACCGCATCGTCGCCGTCCTCGCGGATACCCTGCGGGCGACCCCGTGAGATCGCATCCACGCCGCCCCCGCTCCCCACGCGCGAGGCCCGTTTCCCGCAACCGGAGAGCACCATGCTGATTGGCGTCCCCAAGGAAATAAAGAACCACGAGTACCGCATCGGCCTGACCCCGGCCGGCGCGCGCGAACTGGCGGCCAACGGCCACCAGGTCATCGTGCAGCGCGACGGCGGCAAGGCCATCGGCCTGACCGACGACCAGTACGCCAGGGCCGGCGCGCAGGTGGTCGACACGCCCGAAGAGGTCTTCGCCCGCGCCGACATGATCGTCAAGGTGAAGGAGCCGCAGCCGGCCGAATGCGCCATGCTGCGCCCCGGCCAGGTGCTCTACACCTACCTGCACCTGGCGCCGGACCCGGAACAGACCCGGGCGCTGGTCGCCTCCGGCGCCACCTGCATCGCCTACGAGACCGTCACCGACCGCAAGGGCGGGCTGCCGCTGCTGGCGCCGATGTCGGAAGTGGCCGGCCGCATGTCGATCCAGGCCGGCGCGCACGCGCTGGAGAAGGCCCAGGGCGGCTCCGGCGTGCTGCTCGGCGGCGTGCCCGGCGTGAAGCCGGCCGAAGTGCTGGTGATCGGCGGCGGCGTGGTCGGCATCAACGCCGCGCGCATGGCGATGGGCCTGAACGCGCACGTCACCGTGCTGGACCGCTCGCTCGACCGCCTGAAGTACCTGGACGAACTGTACGGCCACCAGCTGACCACGATCTATTCCACCCGCGACGCCATCGAGGAGCGCCTGCCGGACACCGACCTGGTGATCGGCGCCGTGCTGATCCCCGGCGCCGCCGCGCCCAAGCTGGTCTCGCGCGCGCAGCTGAAGCTGATGCGCCCCGGCTCGGTGCTGGTGGACGTGGCGATCGACCAGGGCGGCTGCTTCGAGACCTCGAAGGCCACCACCCACCAGGACCCCACGTACGAGGTGGACGGCATCATCCACTACTGCGTCGCCAACATGCCCGGCGGCGTGGCGCGCACCTCCACCTTCGCGCTGACCAACGCCACCCTGCCCTTCGCCGTGCAACTGGCCAACAAGGGCGCCCGCCAGGCGCTGCTGGACGATCCGCACCTGCTCGACGGCCTGAACGTGCACGCCGGCAAGGTCACCTACAAGGCCGTGGCCGACGCCCTGGGCTACGCCTACGTGCCGGCGCGCGAGGCGTTGGGGTAGTAGTACTCCATACCCCGTACGAGCGCCCCATGGGCGCGATGCTTTTGCCCCCGACCCCGATCCGTGAAGCATCGCGCCCATGGGGCGCTCCTACGGGAATCCACCTATCGGAGAAACGACATGAGCCACCCGCTGCACCACTACTTCGACGGACAACGGGTGGAAGGCGCCAGCGGCCGCTTCGGCGACGTCTTCGATCCGGCCACCGGCGCCGTCGCCGCGCGCGTGCCGCTGGCGTCGGTGGAGGAAGTGGCGCGCGCGGTGGACGCCGCCTCCGCCGCCTTCCCCGCCTGGGCCGCCACGACGCCGCTCACCCGCGCGCGGGTGATGTTCCGCTTCAGGGAACTGCTGGAAGCGCACGCCGGCGAACTGGCGAAGATCATCACTTCGGAACACGGCAAGGTGCTGTCCGACGCGCGCGGCGAAGTGACGCGCGGGCTGGAAGTCGTCGAGTTCGCCTGCGGCATCCCGCACCTGCTCAAGGGCGAGCATTCGATGGACGTCGGCCGCGACGTCGATTCGTGGACCGAGCATGCGCCGCTGGGCGTGGTCGCCGGCATCACCCCGTTCAACTTCCCGGCGATGGTGCCGCTGTGGATGTTCCCGGTGGCGCTGGCCTGCGGCAACACCTTCGTGCTGAAGCCGTCGGAACGCGATCCGTCGGCGTCGCTGTTCATGGCCGACCTGCTGAAGCGGGCCGGCTTGCCCGACGGCGCGTTCAACGTCGTGCACGGCGACAAGACCGCGGTGGACGCGCTGCTGGACGCGCCGCGCGTGCAGGCGCTGAGCTTCGTCGGCTCCACGCCGATCGCCGAATACATCTACGCGCGCGGCAGCGCCAACGGCAAGCGCGTGCAGGCGCTGGGCGGTGCCAAGAACCACATGGTCGTGCTGCCCGACGCCGACCTGGACGGCGCGGTCTCCGCGCTGCTCGGCGCCGGCTACGGCTCGGCCGGCGAGCGCTGCATGGCGATCTCGGTGGCGGTCTGCGTAGGCGATGCCATCGCCGACGCGCTGGTGGCGAAACTCGCGCCCCGGGTCGCCGCACTGAAGATCGGCCCCGGCTGCCTCGACCCGGAGATGGGCCCGCTGGTCACCGCAGCGCACCGCGACAAGGTGCGCGGCTACGTCGATGCCGGCGTGGCCGAAGGCGCGGAACTGGTCGTGGACGGCCGCGGCCACGTGGTCGAAGGCCATGCCGGCGGCTTCTTCCTCGGCGGCTGCCTGTTCGACCGCGTGACGCCGGGCATGCGCATCTACCGCGAGGAGATCTTCGGCCCGGTGCTGTGCGTCGTGCGCGTGCCGGACCTGGAGACCGCGCTGCGCCTGGTCAACGAGCACGAGTACGGCAACGGCACCGCGGTGTTCACCCGCGACGGCGGCGCCGCGCGCGAGTTCGCCCACCGCGTGCAGGCCGGCATGGTCGGCATCAACGTGCCGATCCCGGTGCCGATGGCCTTCCACAGCTTCGGCGGCTGGAAGCGCTCGATCTTCGGCCCGCTGCACGTGCACGGCCCGGACGGCGTGCGCTTCTACACGCGCCTGAAGACCGTCACCGCCCGCTGGCCGGACACGCACGCGGCCGAGTTCGCGATGCCGACGATGAAGTAAAGTCGGCGCCAGTCCACCCGAGGTACCGGCGCATGTCCCTGCTTCGCACCCGCATCGTCCCGTCGCTGCTCCTGCTGGCCGCCGCCGGCGCCTCCGCGTCCGAGCCCGTCGCGCAGGTGCGCGTGGCCTTCGACCGCGACGGCGTCGTGTCGACCCGTGCCGAGGGCATGGCCGACATCGCCGCGGGCCGCGCCGTCACCGCCGACGACCCGGTGCGCATCGCCTCGATCTCCAAGCTGGTCGTCGCCATCGGCGTGATGCGGCTGGTGGAGGCCGGCACGCTGGACCTGGACGCCGACGTGTCCGGCTACCTGGGCTGGCCGCTGCGCGACCCGGCGTTCCCCGACGTACCGATCACCCTGCGCCTGCTGCTGTCGCACCGGTCCAGCCTCACCGACGCCGCCGGCTACTACGCCACGCCGCTCGGCGAGCCGCTGAAGGCCATCCTCGACGATCCGAAGGCGTGGGACGCGGAACACGCCCCCGGCACCCACTTCCGCTACACCAACCTCAACTTCCCGCTGGTGGCGATGGCGATGGAGAACGCCACCGGCGAGCGCTTCGACCGCCTGATGCGGCGGCTGGTGCTGGCGCCGCTGTCGCTGGACGCCTGCTACAACTGGGACAGCTGCGACGCCGCCACCGCCGCGCGCGCGGTGGTGCTGTACCGCGACCGCGAGCCCGTGCGCGACGACCACCGCGGCGTCAAGCCCGCGTGCGCCGTGGTGGTGGCCGAGGGCGGCGCCTGCGACCTGGCGCGCTGGAAGCCCGGCGACAACGGCGCGCTGTTCTCGCCGCAGGGCGGGCTGCGCATCTCCGCCAACGGGCTGGCGAAGATCGGCCGCCTGCTGCTGAACGGCGGCGAGGTCGACGGCGTGCGGCTGCTGCGCCCGGCCAGCGTCGCCGCGCTGGTGGCGCCGCAATGGACCTTCGACGGCCGCAACGGCGTCACCCACGAGGAAGACACCGGCGACGCCCGGGCGCTGGCGTCGTTCTGCCGCTACGGCCTGGCCGTGCAGACGCTGGCCACGCCGAGGGCCGGCTGCGGCGACGATCCCTTCGGCGACGGCGTCGCGCGCGTCGGCCACGGCGGCGACGCCTACGGCCTGCTCTCGGGCCTGTGGGTGGACCTGGACGCGGGCACCGGCGTGGCCTACTTCGCCACCGACGCCGGCGGCTCGCCCGCCGGCATCCGCTCGGCCTTCCAGCGGATCGAGGAAACGCTGGCGGCGGGCGAACCCACCACGCCCTGAGGCGCGATGCGGCGGGGCCGGCGACCGGTGGCCGCGGGGACTACGCGCGCGTCAGCCGCCACGCGCGGTGGATGCGGGCGTTGCGCTCGAAGTCCGGCGGGATCGTGCCGGCGCTGATTTCCTCGCAGCGCGCGAACCCGGCCACCGCGTTCTCCTCCAGCCGGAAGCGGCGGAAGTTGTTGCTGAAGTACAGCACGCCGCCCGGCGCCAGCCGCGCCACCGCCGCGCGCAGCAGGCGCACCTGTTCCTTCTGCACGTCGAAGTCGTCGGCGCGGGCGGAATTGGAGAACGTCGGCGGGTCGCAGAAGACCAGGTCGTACTCGCCCTGCTCGGCCTCCAGCCAGCGCAGGGCGTCGGCCTGCACCAGCCGGTGCCGCGCACCGCCCAGGCCGTTCTCGGCCAGGTTGTCGGCGCACCACTGCAGGTAGGTCGCCGACAGGTCCACGCTGGTGGTGGCCGCCGCGCCCGCCACCGCCGCCTGCACGCTGGCCACGCCGGTGTAGCAGAACAGGTTGAGGAAGCGCTTGCCGCGCGCTTCCTGCGCCATCCGCCGGCGCAGCGGGCGGTGGTCGAGGAACAGGCCGGTGTCGAGGTAGTCGAACAGGTTCACCCGCAGCCGCGCGCCCGACTCGCGCACCACGATGAATTCGTCGCGCTGCTGCATGCGGCCGTACTTGGCGCCGCCCTTGCCGCGCTCGCGCGACTTCACCGCGACCTGCTCCTGCGGCACGCCGAACACCTCGCGGGCGGCGGCCAGCAGTTCGCCGAAGCGGCGGCGCACGTCCTGCTCCGGGATGCTGGCCGGCGCGGCGTATTCCTGCACGTGCAGGAAGGTGCGCGCCTGCCCGCCGTCCTCCGTGTAGACGTCGATGGCGGCGGCGTACTCGGGCAGGTCGGCGTCGTAGGCGCGGTAGCAGGTCACCTGGTCCTGCTCGCGCCAGCGCTTGAGCTTCTTCAGGTTCTTGCGCAGGCGGTTGGCGACCATCTGCGCGCCGTCCGACAGCGGCCTGGCCTCGCGCGGCTCGCGGGCGGGCACGGCGACAGGATCGCAGACGATCAGCGCGCACTCGATGGCGCCGTTGAACAGCTGGTACTTCCTGCCGGCGCGCAGGCCGGTGGCATGGCCCAGCTCGGCATCGCCGCACAGCAGGCTGGCGCGCCACTGCGGCACCGCCCGCCGCAGGGCGTCGCCCAGCGCGCGGTACAGCGCGGCGTCGGCGGCCAGGCGCTCGTCGTAAGGCGGGTTAGAGGCCACCAGGCCGCGCGGTTCGTCGCGGACGGGCAGCTGCGCGACGTCGCGCACGTCGAACCGCAACTGGCCGGCGAGGCCGGCGAGCACCGCGTTGTCGCGCGCGGCGCGGATCGCGCCCGGGTCGATGTCGCTGCCGAAGAACACCGGCTTCAGGGCCTTGCGCCCGTCCGCCTCGCGCCGCACCGCGTCGGCGAACAGCGCGCGCCAGCCCGGCGCGTCGAAGCCCAGCCACCGCGACGGCAGCACGTTGCCGTGCCGCTGCAGGCCGGGCGCGACGTCGGCCGCCATCAGCGCGCCCTCGATCAGCAGCGTGCCGCTGCCGCACATCGGGTCGAGCAGCGCGCCGCCCTCGTGGTACAGCGCCGGCCAGCCGCCGCGCATCAACACGGCGGCGGCAAGGTTTTCCTTCAGCGGCGCCTCGTTCTGCGCCTGCCGCCAGCCGCGCCGGTGCATGGGGCCGCCGCCGAGGTCGATGGACACCGTGGCGCGGCCCTTGCGCAGCGACAGGTTCAGGCGCACGTCGGGCTGCTCCACGTCCACCGAGGGCCGCTCCAGGCCCTGCTGGCGCAGGCGGTCGACCACCGCGTCCTTCACCCGCTGCGCGGCGAAGCGGGCGTGGGTGATGGCGTCGCCGGACACGTGCGCGTCCACGGCCAGGGTCAGTTCCGGCCGCGTGTGCCGTTCCCACGCGATCGCCATCACGCCGTCGTACAGCGCCTGCTCGTTCGGGCAGTCGAACTCGGCGATCGGCCACAGCACGCGGCTGGCCAGCCGCGACCACAGCACGGCGCGCTGCGCGTCCGCCTGCTCGCCGTCGGCGTTGACGCCGGCGATGGTGGCGGTGGCCTTCGGCACGCCGAGCGCGAGCAGTTCGTCGGCGAGCAGGTATTCCAGGCCCTTGGCGCAGGAGACGAAGAATTTCAAAGCGGGACCTCGGCTGACAAGAGCCGTCATCCCGGCGAAAGCCGGGATCCATTTCGACGTTGCTCCAGGCTCTGGCGGCACCAGCGGAAAGCAACATGGATTCCGGCTTCCGCCGGAATGACGGCAAGGAAGATCAAAGACCGGCCAGCAGCTGCCCGAAGGCCTCCGCCGAAGCGGCCACGTGGCCGGACAGGCGGTGCGCATCGTCCACCAGCAGCAGGCGCGCGCGGCGCGGCTGCGCCCAGGCGGCGACGGCCTGCGCCGGGATCAGTTCGTCGTCCCAGCCGTGGATGACCGACACCGGCACCGCGGCCGCGTCCAGCGCCGGCAGCGGGCCCATCGCGATCGGCGGCGCCATCAGGAACAGGCCGCGCACCGGCACCTCCAGCGAGATGCGGCCGGCGATGTAGGCGCCGAGGCTGGAACCGGCCAGCACCACCGGACCGCGCGCGGCCGCCGCCCGCGCCAGGCCGCGCAGGCGGTCGAGCCGGGCGACCACGTCGCCGAGCGAGCTGACCTCGCGGCGCGCGTCCAGGTCGGTGTAGTCCGGGCGTTCGTGGCTCCAGCCGAGGCGTTCGGCGACGTCGGCCAGCGCGGTGACCTTGGTCGCGTCCGGACCGCTCTCGAAGCCGTGCGAGAGGATGCAATGGCCGCGCGTACCGGCGGGCATGCTCACAGCGCCTCCACCGCGTCGCCGAGGCGGAACGCGCCGCCCTCGACGATGCGCGCGCACAGGCCGCCGTGGCCGCGCATCGCGTTGTAGCCGCCCGGGCCGAGCGCGTCCTCCATGCGCGAGCAGGGATCGCACTCCTCGGTGCCTTCGAACACCGCGTCGCCGATGCGGAAGCGGCGGTCCTTCAGCGCGGCCAGCGGGATGCCGGAGACCACCACGTTCCGGCGCAGCAGCGCCGGCGCCAGGTCCGGCCGCTGCGCCAGCGCGGCGACCGCCGGCAGGTGCTCGGCCTGGATCAGGGTGATGCCGCGCTTGCCGCTGCCGCCCTTGTAGCGGTCGCCGACCAGGCCGGCACCGGCCACGGCCTCGGTCGCGTCGACCGGCACCATGGCCACGTCGCGGGCCGGCCGCAGCCCGATCCACTCCACCTTGCCGGCGCGCGGCAGGGTGGCCATGAGCCTGGCCAGCGGGGAATCGGGGGACAGCGGCATGGGAAAACCCGCGCGACGGGAAAGGCCGCCAGTTTACCGGACGGGCCCGCCGCCTGCCCCGCCTGCTAGCATCGGCGCATGACGTCCGATCCCCGCGCATCCGCCCTCCTCGTCGATCCGCTGCCCTACGAACAGGCGCTGGACGCGCGGCCGCTGTCGCAGGTCGACCTGGTGGTGATCCACTGCACCGAACTGCCCGACCTGGCGACGGCGCGGCAGTACGGCGAACGCGTCCTGCACGCCTCCGGCACCGGCAACAGCGGCCACTACTACATCGACCGCGACGGCAGCGTCCACGTGTACGTGCGGCCCGACCGCGTCGCCCACCACGTGCGCGGCTACAACCCGCGCTCGGTCGGCATCGAACTGGTGAACACCGGCCGCTACCCGGACTGGCTGGCGGTCGGCAGCCAGACGATGGAAGAGCCCTACCCCGACGCGCAGATCGCCGCCCTCGCCGCGCTGCTGGCGGACCTGCGGCGCGACCTGCCCGCGCTGCGCTTCATCGCCGGCCACGAGGACCTGGACACCGCCCGCGAACCGGCCAGCGACGACCCGGACGTGCTCGTCCCGCGCAAGATGGACCCCGGCCCCCTGTTCCCCTGGGACGAGGTGCTGCGCGCCACCCCGCTGGAGCGCCTGGTCCCCCAGGCGGATCCTCACCCCCTGTAGGAGCGGCTTCAGCCGCGACCGCACGGCCGGAAAGCGGGAGACACGGATCAACGCGGATAAGCGCGGATCACGCGGATAAAGCTTTTTTCTTGATCCGCTTTATCCGCGTTGATCCGTGTCAATCCGTGGCTGAAGGCTTTTCAGGTCCACGGTCGCGGCTGAAGCCGCTCCTACAGGGGATGAGGGGCCTGCCGATCACGGGGGGGCCGGTATAATCCGCGGCCTCCGCATCGAACAGGCTCCGCCGTGCCCGCGCCCGAACCCGTCGTCTCCGAGCTGATCGAACTGCTGTCGCTGGAGCGGCTGGAGGACAACCTGTTCCGCGGCCAGAGCCGCGACATCGGCACCAAGTACGTGTTCGGCGGCCAAGTGCTGGGCCAGGCGCTGTCGGCCGCGCAGGCCACCGTCGACGGCAGTGCCGGCGAGCGCCGCGCGCATTCGCTGCACGCCTACTTCCTGCGCGCCGGCAACATCGAGGCGCCGATCGTCTACGAAGTGGACCGCACCCGCGACGGCGGCAGCTTCTCGGTGCGCCGCGTCACCGCCATCCAGCACGGCCGGGTGATCTTCTTCTGCGCCGCCTCGTTCCAGGCCGAGGAGGACGGCGCCGAGCACCAGCTGTCGATGCCGGAGGTGCCGCAGCCGGAGGACATCGGCCCGGCGCCGCCGGTGCCCGCCGAGGTGATGGCCACGCTGCCGCCGAAGGTGCAGCGCTGGCTGTCGCGGCGCGGCCCGTTCGAGTTCCGCCACGTCTATCCGCGCGACGAACTGAACCCGCCCAAGCGGCCGCCGTTCCAGCAGGTCTGGTTCCGCCTGAGCGAGCCGGTCGGCGATTCGCCGGAACTGCACCGCGCCCTGCTCGCCTACGCCTCCGATTTCCAGCTGCTGGGCACGGCCACGTACCCGCACGGCATCAGCTACTACCAGCCGAACGTGCAGATGGCCTCGCTCGACCACGCGCTGTGGTTCCACCGCCCGTTCCGCGCCGACGACTGGCTGCTGTATTCCATCGACAGCCCCAGCGCGGGCGGTTCGCGCGGGCTGGCGCGCGGGCAGATATTCGACCGCCAGGGCCGGCTGGTCGCCAGCACGGCGCAGGAAGGCCTGATCCGCGTGGTGCCCGACGCCGAAGCGGCCTCGGCCGTGCCGGCGAAGGACTGAGGGCGCGCGCATGCGGCAGGTGTTCTCCAGCCAGCGGATCGAGACCGTCGAAGGCGTGGCCAAGCTGCTGACCGACGCCGGCATCGCCGTGCACATCAGCAACGGCCGCTCCTACCACAGCAAGCGCGGCGGGCAGTTCAGCTATACCGAGCCGGTGAAGGCGCAGCAGCAGCCCGCGGTGTGGGTGCGCCACGCCGAGGACCAGCCGCGCGCGCGCGAACTGCTGCGCGAGGCCGGGCTGCTGGAGACCACGCGCCCCGGTTACGGCCCCACCTTGTCCTTCCGCAGCGACCAGGACGCGCCCGCCGCCCCGCAGCGCGCGTGGGCCTGGCGCATCCGCCTGGTGCTGCTGGCGCTGATCGCGCTGGCGGCCGCGGTGATGTGGATGCGGCGCCCGGCGCCGCCGCCGGCCGCGCCGGTGCCGCCGCAGGTCCAGCCCTCGCCGTCCGGGCCGGCTCCCGCGGACGAGGAAGAGGACCGCATCCGCATCCAGCCCGCCACCGGCGGCTGAGCGCCGGACCCCGTGGCGCGCCGCCCGGTCACATCCGCCGCGCCGCCGCGTCAGGGTCGTCAACCCACCCGATGACGCCGCGCCCATGAATGCGATGACCCTGGACCTGATGCTGCAGTCCGAACTGCCCGCCGCCGCCCGCGGCAGCCAGGAGGCCTACGGCCGCATCGTCGACGCCTGTCAGAACACCGTCACCGCCATCGCGCTGGCGATCACCCGCGACGTGCAGGCCAGCGAGGACATCGCCCAGGAAGCCTTCCTGCGCGCCTGGCAGCAGCTGGACCGGCTGAAGAACGCGGCCAGCTTCCTGCCGTGGCTGCGCCAGATCACCCGCAACCTGGCGCGCGACTGGCTGCGCGCGCAGCACGGCCGCCCGCTGTCCGGCGAGGCGGCGGAGATCGCCATCGGCATGGCCGCCGATCCCGGCCCCACGCCGTCGGAGCGGCTGCTGCGGACGGAAGAGGAGATCGTCGCCACCGAGATCATCTCGGCGCTGCCCGAAGACAGCCGCGAGACCCTGCTGCTGTTCTACCGCGAGGGCCAGAGCTCGCAGCAGGTCGCCGAGCTGCTGGGCCTGAGCGACGCGGCGGTCCGCAAGCGGCTGTCGCGGGCGCGCGCGATGGTGCGCGAGGAACTGCTGAAGCGTTTCGGCGAGTTCGCGCGTTCCACCGCGCCGACGGCCGCCTTCACGATGATCGTGCTGGGCGGCCTGGTCGGCGCGATGCCGGCCGCCAGCGCCGCGACGGTGATCGGTTCCGGCGTGCTGGGCAGCGGCCTGGTGGGCAAGCTGGGCACCGGCGGGCTGACCACCGGCGGCGTCGCCGGCGGCGTGGCGGGCGGCTCGCTGGGCGTGATGTTCGAACACCTCACCCGGCACCCGGCGGCGCTCGGGGGCATCGTCGGCGGGGTGATCGGCGGCCTCGTCGGCTACGCCTTCACCTGGTGGTACCTGGCGCGCTTCTGCCGGACCGCGCAGGAGCGGCAGCAGGTGCGCCGCTTCATGGCGCTCAACACCGCCACCGGCTCGGCCTGGCTGTTCTGCGTGATGCTGGCGACCGTGCTGGTGTCCGGCTGGCAGGCCATCCTCGCCGTCGCCGCCGTCGGCCTGGCCGCGATCAACTACCAGTACCTGGTCCTGCTGCCGCGCGTCATGGACCCGATCCTCGCGCACCCGGCCAACGCCGCGCGGCGGCGCGGCTACGACTACGTGATCGGCCGCAAGGCGGTGGTGCTGAGCAACGTCGTCGTCGCCGCCGCGCTGCTGTTCGCGCTGGTCCGCTCGGGCCGCCTGGTCCTGTAGTTCCCCCGCCCCGCCGCGATGGGTCACACTCCGCCCCGTCGGTCGTCGTGCCCGCATGACCCGGAACGAGCGGAGACCCGATGGACGCCCTGGCGATCGAACTTTCCCTGCGCGAGGCGCTGCCGGCGGCGGCGCGCGGCGACCATGCCGCCTACGGCCGCGTCGTGGCCGCGTGCCAGAACGCCGTCACCGGCATCGCGCTGGCGATCACGCGCGACGTGCAGGCCAGCGAGGACATCGCGCAGGAAGCCTTCCTGAAGGGCTGGCGGCAGCTGGCGACGCTGAAGAACCCGGACAGCTTCCTGCCCTGGCTGCGCGAGATCACCCGCAACCTGGCGCGCGACCACCTGCGCGCGCAGCGGCGGCGGCCGATGACCGGCGGCGCCGCCGAGCTGGCGCTGTCGCTGGCCGCCGACACCGCGCCCACGCCCGCGGAGACGCTGCTGCAGACCGAACAGGAACGGGCCGCGCGCGAAGTCATCGCCGCGTTGCCGGAGGACAGCCGCGAAGTCCTGCTGCTGTACTACCGCGAAGGCCAGCGCTCGCAGCAGGTCGCCGCGCTGCTGGGCATCACCGACGCCGCCGTGCGCAAGCGCCTGTCGCGCGCGCGGCAGTACGTGCGCGAGGAACTGATCGTGCGGTTCGGCGAGTTCGCGCGCGCGTCCGCGCCGTCGGCCGCGTTCGCCAGCGGGGTGCTGGGCATGCTGGCGGTCGCCGCGCCGCCGACGGCGGGCGCGGCCGTGCTCGGCGGCGGAGGCGCCGCCGCGGGCCACGGGGTGCTGAAACTGCTCGGGGGATCGGTCGGGATCGCCGCGCTGGGCACGCTGCTGGGCGTCGCCGCGGTATGGCTGGGCATCCGCAAGCCGCTGAGCGCGCCGCTGGACGCGCGGGAAAGGAAGGCGCTGATCGCCTACGGCGCGTTCAACACCACCCTGATCTTCGCGTTCATCGCCGGCATCCACTGGCTCAAGCAGGTGCCCGGCTGGTGGCCGCACCTGCTGCTGTCGCAGGCCTACGTCGTCGGCATCTGCTGGGCCAGCGCGCACTGGCTGCCGAGGATCCTCGCCCGCCGGCACCAGCGCGACCTGCTCGTCGATCCCGTCGGCACCCGGCGCCGGCTGGCCTGCCAGCGGCGTCGCGCGCGCTGGGGCATGGCGGCGGGCTTCACGCTGGCGACGGTCGGCATGCTGGCCGGCCTGTGGGCCTCCGGACGCCTGGCGCTGCCGTGAACCGCATGCGGACGGGCCCGCCTCCCGTGCGGGCCCGTCCGGGCGGGCTTACTTCCTGACCGGCCGCGCGGCGGCCAGTTCGTCCTTCGACAGGAAACCGTCCTTGTTCGCGTCCAGCGCGTCGAAGCGGGCGGCCAGGCGCGCGTTGGCCTTCACCTCGTCGCGCGACAGGCGGCCGTCCTTGTTCGCGTCCACCGACGCGAAGCGCTCGTCGGCGCGGGCCTGCATGCGCTGCTGGAACGCGGCGCGGCGCTGCGCGTCGGCCTGGTCGATCTCCGCGCGGGTCAGCTTGCCGTCCTTGTCGGCGTCGGCCTTGGCGAACCATTCATCGCGGCGCTGCTGGCCGCGCGCTTCGCGGTCGGCACGGTCGATCACGCCGTCCTTGTTGACGTCCAGCGTGTCGAAGCGCTCGGCGAAGCGCGGTTCGGCCGCGGCTTCGGCGCGGCTGATCCGGCCGTCGCCGTCCTTGTCCAGTTGGCCGAAGCCGCCGCCGTGGCGCGCGCCGCCGTGGCGGCCGTAGCCGCGCATGCCCTTGCGGTGCGGACGCTCGTCGGCGGTCAGCTTGCCGTCGCCGTTCCTGTCCAGTTCGGCGAAGCGCTCGGCCAGGCGCGGATGCACGGCGGCCTCGGCCTTGTCGATGGCGCCGTCGTTGTTCTTGTCGAGGCTGGCGCGTGCCGGCTTCGCGGCGTCGCCGGCCTGCGTGGCGGCCAGCGCGGAACCCGCGCCGAGGGCGGCCAGCACGGCCACGAAAAGCAGGGTCTTGCGGTTCATCGTGTTCTCCTGGAAACGTGGCGCCAGCTGCGCCAGTGACACGGAAAACGCGCCCGCGCCGCGCCCGTTGACCCGCGGACGGACGCGTTCAGCCGGCGGACGGTCGCGGTCCACGCGACGCCGGCGCCGCAGTATGCTGCCCGCATGTCCGCCCCGCTCGCCCGCGCCCTGTCGATCTTCGGCCACCCCGTGCTGGTGCTGCCGATGGCGATGCTGGCGATCGCGCTGGCGCAGGGCGACCGCCGCACGGCGGCCTGGTCGGCGGCGGGCCTCGGCGCGTTCGCAGCGCTGGTGATGGGCTTCTCGTGGTGGCAGGTGCGCCGCGGCCGCTGGGGCCACGTGGACGCCAGCGCGCGCCACGAGCGCGGCGCCCTGAACCGCTTCCTGCTGGTCGCGCTCGCCATCGGCGCGGTGCTGGTCGCGTGGCGCGGCCAGCAGCCGGCGCTCGCGCTGGGACTGGCGCTGTCGGCGCTCATGATCCTGGCGGCCCTGCTCACCGCGCGCTGGTGGACGCTGTCGCTGCACCTGGCGTTCGCCGTGTTCGCCGCCCTGCTGCTGCGCGAACTGGGAACGGGCTGGATGCTGGCCGCGTTGCTGTTCGCCGCGGCGGTGGCGTGGTCGCGGCTGGCGCTGAATCGCCACGCGCCCCGCGACCTGGCGGCCGGCGCCGTCGTCGGCGCCGCCGCCGGCCTCGCGTTCTGGCCGCTGGCCGCGCGCTGGGGAGGCTGACGGTGGGCAAGGACACGCATGCCATCGACGACCTGCGCCTGTTCCACACCGGCGAGCATCCCTGCGGCTACTGGCCCGACCGCGTCGCGCGCGACCTGGTGCTGGATCCGCGCGACCCGCGCCTGCCGCAGCTGTATCCCGATGCGCTGGCGTGGGGTTTCCGCCGCTCCGGCGACATCGTCTACCGCCCGCACTGCCGGCAATGCCGCGCCTGCGTGGCGGTGCGGATCCCGGTGGCCGACTTCGCGCCGGACCGCAGCCAGCGGCGCTGCGCGGCGCGCAACGCGCGGGTGGAGACGCGGATCGTCGCCGCGCTGCGCGGCGAGGAGCACCTGACCCTCTACCAGCGCTACCTGGCGGCGCGCCATCCGCTCGGCGGCATGGACGACCACGGCGCGACGGAGTTCGACCAGTTCCTGGTCGGCAGCTGGTCGCGCGGGCGCTTCGTGGAGCTGCGCGAAGATGGCCGGCTGCTCGCGGTGGCGGTGACCGACGTCGTCCCCGGCGCGCTGTCGGCGGTCTACACGTTCTACGAACCCGCGCTGGAAGCGCGCAGCCTGGGCACGCTGGCGATCCTGCGGCAACTCGAATGGGCGCGGCGCGACGGCTACGCGCACCTCTACCTCGGCTACTGGATCGACGGCCATCGCAAGATGGACTACAAGCGCCGCTTCCGTCCGCTGGAGCATTTCGACGGACGCCACTGGACGCGCACGGAAGTGTGAGTCTTGCGTCGCGCGACGCGGCGCAAATGTGAGTGGCTTTTCCACGACGACGCACACAGAATCCGCGCGCTGCCGCGCGCACGTGTCCCGGCATGCGAACCACCCCTTCATACATTCCGGAGTCCCGCATGAAGTCCAACGTTCTCGCCCTGGCGGCGCTGAGTGTCCTGTTCCTGTCCGCCTGCAAGCCCGCCGCCGACGCACCCGCGGTCGACGACGCCGTCGAAACCGCGACCGCCGAAGCCGCGGCCGACGCCATCGACGCCGGCACCGGCGTGGCCGAGTGCGACCAGTACCTGGAGAAGGTCTACGCCTGCATCCGCGACAAGGTGCCGGCCGCGCAGCGCGAGATGATGGAACAGGGCATCGAGCAGTCGAAGGCCGGCTGGTCGGCGGTCGCCGACAAGGCCGAGCTGGCCAACCAGTGCAAGGCCGCGATGGACCAGGCCAGGACCGCCTACACGGCGATGGGCTGCGCGTTCTGAGTTCGTCCGGGCCGGCCCGCCGCCGGCCTTCGGCGCCCCGGTCATCCGGGGCGCCGTTTTTCTCGCGGCGGTCATCCCCGCATGACAGAATCGACGCATGCGCATCCCCACCGCCCTGCTCCCGATGATCCTCGCCCTCGCCGCGTGCAGCGGCAACGCCCCGCACAGCGACGGCCCCGGCACCGCCGGGCAGGCGCTGCGGGTGTCGACGTACAACACCTCCCTCTATTCCGACGAGGCCGGCGGCCTGGTCCGCCAACTGGAAGGCGACAGCGTGCATGCGCGCAAGATCGCGGCGGTGCTGCAGAAGGTGCGCCCGGACCTGGTGCTGCTCAACGAGTTCGACTACGACGACGCGCACCGCGCCGCCGACCTGTTCCAGCAGCGCTACCTGGAGGTCGCCCAGCCCGGCGGCGGCGAGCCGCTGACGTACCGCTACCGCTACCTCGCCCCCGTCAACACCGGCGTGCCGAGCGGGCTGGACCTGGACGGGAACGGCACGGTCGGCGGCGAGGGCCGCGACCGCGGCAACGACGCCTGGGGCTACGGCCTGCACCCCGGCCAGTACGGCATGCTGGTGCTGTCGCGGTATCCCATCGACGCGGCGCAGGTGCGCACGTTCCAGCTGCTGCGCTGGAGCGCGCTGCCGGGCGCGCAAAACCCGGTCGATCCCGCCTCGCGCGCGGCGTTCTACCCGGACGCCGTCTGGACGCAGTTGCGCCTGTCGTCCAAATCGCACTGGGACGTGCCGGTGCGCACGCCCGGCGGCACGGTCCACTTCCTCGTCTCGCATCCGACCCCGCCGGTGTTCGACGGCCCGGAGAACCGCAACGGCCGCCGCAACGCCGACGAGATCCGCCTGTGGCGCGAGTACCTGGCGCCGGGCGACGCGTCCTGGCTCTGCGACGACCAGGGCCGCTGCGGCGGCCTGGCCGGCGACGCGCGCTTCGTCATCGCCGGCGACCTCAACAACGACCCGGTCGACGGCGACGGCCACCACGAGGCCATCGTCGAACTGCTCGAACACCCGCGCGTGCTGCGCATGCCCACGCCGCGCAGCGAAGGCGGCGAGGAGGCCGCCCTCGCCTACGCCGCGAAGGGCCTCCGGCATCGCGGCGCGCCCGCACACGTGACCGGCGACTTCGGGCCGCGCACCGGCGCGATGCGGCTGGACTACGTGCTGCCGTCCACCGGCTTCGGCCTGGCCGGCAGCGGCGTGTTCTGGCCGAAGCAGGACCACCCGGACGCCGCCATCGCCGACGGCAGCGACCATCACCTGGTGTGGGTGGACCTGATCCTCTGAAGCGCTGGAGGCGGCCTTTCCCTCGCAGGTGTGGGAGCGACGTCAGTCGCGAAGGGCAGGCAACGAGGGAAAGCTTCGCGACTGACGTCGCTCCCACAGGAATGGTCCATTCCCGGATCGACGCTGAAACCGGGGGCGGCTGGAATACGGGCGGCGGTCGATCTGCTTTGGCCCGGCCGGCAGCGGCGTGCTCCACACGAAACAAAGCCATCCGGATGCAGCTACCCCCGATGGCAGGGACCATCACTGGATGCGGTTGGATTCAACCCATCAAACCAGCCGAAATCTCCCTATTCCTCTGTAGGAGCGACGTCAGTCGCGACAGCCCATCGGCAGTGATTCGAGAAATCCGTCGCGATTGACGTCGCTCCCACACCGATACCACACCCGGCATCCTCCATCCGGGCCGAAGCCGGATACCGGGAATGCGGCCGAAACGGATACCGTTGCTCACCGGCTTCGACCTCACCGGCAGCGGCGCATTCCAACCGATTGGGGATTCACCGGCACCGTCATCATCGACGGCAGCAGCCGTCACCCGGATCGACCTGACTCCCCGAAACGACATGCCGAAGTCTCCCTCCCCATTGTGGGAGCGACGTCAGTCGCGAACAGCCGGCGGCGAGGAAACGCCTCGCGACTCACGTCGCTCCCACCGCCGGGGCCGCCACGCGCGGGCCGAAGCCGAACACCGATTCACTCTGCGCCGACACGATCATCCGGATCATGCTGCCGGGCACCATCAGCTCGACCTGCACGTCGTGGCCGTCGGCGTTCTTGCCCACCAGGGTCATCTCGGTGAAGGCACCGCCGGTGTCGATCTCCTTGCAGAAGATGTGCGGCCCGTCGGGCTGGTCGGTCAGGTAGGGCCGGATCGCCTCGCCCAACGCTTCAAGTGCCTGCGGGAAGAAGAACACGGCGTAGCCGCTGTTGCCGTTCATGGGTTTCTCCGTCGTGACCGGGGCCGCGCCCCGGCCGGAATCGTCGCTCGTCGCGGGTCGGAGACCTGGCCCCCGGCCTATGACAGTTCGATGGCGATGGCGGCAGCCGCTTCGCGCGCCGTCGCGCGGGCGGCGTCGATGGTCCCGCCGCGCGCCAGCGTCACGCCGACGCGGCGGTGGCCTTCCACGCGCGGCTTGCCGAACAGGCGCAGCGCGGTGTCGGGCGCGGCCAGGGCGCCATCCACGTTGCCGAACACCGGCACGCCATGCCCATGCGCGAGCAGCGCGCACGAGGCCGACGGCCCGTTCTGGCGGATGGCGGGAATCGGCAGGCCGAGGATCGCGCGCGCATGCAGCGCGAACTCCGACAGTTCCTGCGACACCAGCGTGACCAGGCCGGTGTCGTGCGGACGCGGCGAGACTTCGCTGAACCACACCTCGTCGCCCTTCACGAACAGTTCCACCCCGAACAGGCCCCAGCCGCCCAGGTCGTCGGTGACCGCCTTCGCGATCGCCTGCGAGCGTTCCAGCGCGCGCGCCGACATCGGCTGCGGCTGCCAGCTCTCGCGGTAGTCGCCGTCGACCTGGGTGTGGCCGACCGGATCGCAGAACGACGTGCCGCCGGCATGGCGCACGGTCAGCAGGGTGATCTCGTAGTCGAAGTCGATGAAGCCCTCGACGATGCAGCGGCCGGCGCCGGCGCGGCCGCCGGTCTGCGCGTAGTCCCAGGCGGCGTCGATGTCGGCTTCGCCGCGCAGCGTGCTCTGGCCCTTGCCGGAGGACGACATCACCGGCTTGACCACGCACGGCAGGCCGATGGCGCGCACGGCGGCGCGGTACTCGTCCACGGTGTCGACGAAGCGGTACGGCGACGTCGGCAGGCCGAGTGTCTCGGCGGCCAGCCGGCGGATGCCTTCGCGGTCCATGGTCAGCCGCGCGGCGCGCGCGGTGGGGATCACCCGCGCGGCGCCTTCGGCCTCCAGCGCCACCAGCGTCTCGGTGTGGATCGCCTCGATCTCCGGCACCACCAGGTGCGGCCGTTCCTGCGCGACCAGCGCGCGGATCGCCGCCGGGTCGAGCATGTCCAGCACGTGCGCGCGGTGCGCCACCTGCATGGCCGGCGCGTCGGCGTAGCGGTCGGCGGCGATCACCTCCACCCCCAGCCGCTGCAGTTCGATGGCCACTTCCTTGCCCAGTTCCCCCGACCCGAGCAGCAGGACGCGGGTGGCGTGGGGCGACAGCGGGGTTCCAAGGGTGGTCATGCGCACGGATCCGGGAAGGGGCGCGCCAGTTTACCGGGCCGGCCGACGGACGGCGCCCGCACCCGTTGACATTTGATATCAGATTGATATCTTTCTTCCAACATCATCGACCGGGGAAACAGGCCATGCTGCACGTGATCCACCTCGTCCGGCGCCGTTGGCCGGCCCATGCCGGCACCGTCGTCGCCACCTTGATCGCCCTCTCCGCCGCCCTGCTCGCGCTGGGCGCCGGCCTCATGCTGCCGTAACCCTTCTCCGAGACCACGACCATGAAAGAGAACGCGAAGTCGTCGCTGCCCGGCATCCCCACCCTGCTCGGCGTCCTGGTCCTCGCCCTGGGCGCGGCCGCCATCTTCATCAACGCGGCCGCCTCCAAGCAGCCCGCGCAGCTGCTGCTGGCCGCCGTGCCCGGCCTGCTCGCCGTCTTCGTCCTGGCCGGCCTGTACAAGCTCGAGCCCAACCAGTCCGCCGTGCTCAGCCTGTTCGGCAAGTACGTCGGCACGGTGAAGGACAACGGCCTGCGCTGGAACAACCCCTTCTTCAGCAAGCGCAAGGTATCGCTGCGCATCCGCAACTTCGAGAGCAGCCGGCTGAAGGTCAACGAGCTGGACGGCAGCCCGATCGAGATCGCCGCGGTCATCGTCTGGCAGGTGGTGGATTCGGCCGAGGCCGTGTTCAACGTCGACGACTACGAGAGCTTCGTGCACATCCAGTCCGAGGCCGCGCTGCGCGCGATGGCGTCCAGCTATCCCTACGACCAGCACGAGGACGGCCAGATCGCGCTGCGCAGCCATCCGCAGGAGATCTCCCAGCACCTGCAGGAGCAGATCGCCGAGCGCCTGGGCAAGGCCGGCGTGGACGTGATCGAGGCGCGCATCAGCCATCTGGCCTATGCGCCGGAGATCGCCCAGGCCATGCTGCAGCGGCAGCAGGCCAACGCGGTGATCGCCGCCCGCACGCGGATCGTCGCCGGCGCGGTGGGGATGGTGGAGATGGCGCTGGCCGAACTGCAGAAGAACGACGTGGTGAAGCTGGACGAGGAGCGCAAGGCGCAGATGGTCAGCAACCTGCTGGTCGTGCTGTGCGGCGAGCGCGGCACCCAGCCCATCGTCAACACCGGCTCGATCTACTGAGCCGGCGGACGGGACCGTGTCGGAGAAGAAAGCCTATCCGCTGCGCATCAACGCCGACGTGCTGGCGGCCGCGCAGCGGTGGGCGGACGACGAACTGCGTTCGCTCAACGCGCAGATCGAATACGTGCTGCGCGACGCGCTGCGCAAGGCGGGCCGGCTGCCGAAGGCCGGTGCGAGGGACGGACGGGAGGACGGGACATGAGCACACGCTGGACCTATCTGGTGGTGGAGGCGAAGACGGGCATGATGGGCGGCTTCAAGAACGAGACCCTGCAGGACGAGCTCAACAAGCTGGGCAAGCAGGGCTGGGAACTGGTGAACGTCGTGCATGCGTATCCCACCGTGTCCTCGCCCACGATGATCCTCAAGCGGCCGGCCTGACCGCGGTCGCCGGCGAGGGCGCCGACACTACCCTCGCCTTCCCCACCGACGTTTCGCGACGCCCCCGCAGGAGCACGCTTCATGCACCACCGACAGGAATTCCCGGTCGCGCCGCCGCCTTCGCACGCGGTCGGATGGCTCTGGCTGCCCATGCTGCTCGCGGCCGGCGCGGTGATCGTGGCGATGACCATGGACGCGCGCACGCCGCCGCCGCTCGCCGGCTGGCTGGCGCTCCCGTTCGTGCTGCTGGTCGGCACGCTGCTGACCCTCGCGCTGCGGCGGCGCCGGATCGTGCTGGACAACCGCGAGCTGCAGGTCCGGGCGACCTTCTACACGAAGCGGCTGGCGGTGGAAGCCATCGACCTGGACAAGGCGCGCGTGCTGAGCCTGGAAGAGCACACCGACCTGGCGCCGATGCTGAAGACCAACGGGTTCAGCCTGCCGGGCTTCAAGGCCGGGCATTTCCGCCTGCGCAACCTCAGCAAGGCGTTCTGCCTGGTCACCGACCGCACCCGCGTGCTGTGGCTGCCGCAGCGCGACGGCGGCCAGGTGCTGCTCAGCCCGGCGCGGCCGGCCGACCTGCTGGCGCGCCTGCGCGAACTGGCGGGGCCTGCGCCGCACCGCTAAGCTGCGGGCATGCCCCGCCTGCCCGCCCGGCCGCTGAAATCGGTCCTGCTCAACACGCCCCGGATCGAACTGTGGCCGGCCGACCTGCTGCGCGCGCGCAGCAACGGCGACGCGCGCACGCTGGCCGGCGCGCATGCCGTGCTGCGCCGCAAGCGCGACGGCCGCTACCTGGCCGCGGTGTCCGCGCGCGCCGTGCACCCGCTGGCGCCGGGCCTGCACCGCGAACCGGGCCTGGACGAGGCCTGGGATGCGCTGGAGCGGCTGGAAGGCGCGACGCGCGGCTTCGACGCCGACGCGCAGGGGGCGCTGCCGCTGCACGCCTTGCAGACGCGCCTCCACGCCCTGGGCCTGGACGAGGACGCGTACGGCGCGCGCACCGGCCTGGCCCTGGTGGCCGAGCCGGCCGCCCTCGCCTTCGCCGGCGTCGACCGCTACCGCCGGCCGCTGTGGCTGACCGCCGCCGCCGCGCGCGCCTGGCGCGCGATGCAGGCCGCCGCCGCACGCGAAGGCGTGGCGCTGGACGCGGTCTCGGGCTATCGCAGCCACGACTACCAACTCGGCATCTTCGAGCGCAAGCGCGCGCGCGGACAGGCCGTGGAGCAGATCCTCACGGTCAACGCCGCCCCCGGCTACAGCGAGCACCACAGCGGCAACGCGCTCGACATCGGCACGCCCGGCGAGCCGCCGGCCGAGGCCTCGTTCGAGCGCACCGCCGCCTTCGCCTGGCTCACCCGTCGCGCCGGCGAGTTCGGCTTCGTGATGAGCTATCCCCGCGACAACCCGCACGGCATCGTCTACGAGCCGTGGCATTGGTACCATCGCGGCCAGGACGGCGGTGGGGACCGCTGAGGCCGCGGCCAGGCGCCGCACGCAGGGGGACGTCGCATGGAAAACCCGTACCAGACGCCGGCGGCAGACGTCGGCGCCGTCGCCGGCGCGCAATCCGCCCGGACGTTCAAGGATCCCACCTGGCTGACCTGGGCCAGCCGCATCTGCCTGGTGGCGGGCGCCCTGGTGTCCGCGCTGATGATCGCCGTCATGGCCCGGCAGTACCGGCTGTTCGAGGCGGCGCAGGCCAACGGATGGAGCGTGGACGATGTCTACGCCGAAGCCGGCCTGGTGCTGTTCGCCGCCACCCTGCTGCAGTTCGTGACGATGATCGCCTCGTTCGTCTTCATCGGCATGTGGATCTACCGCGCGGCCTGGAACGCGCGCAGCCTGGCCGGCGCGCGGCAGCTGGATTTCACGCCCGGCTGGTCGGTGGGCTGGTACTTCGTCCCGTTCGCCAACCTGTGGAAGCCCTACCAGGCGATGAAGGAAATCTGGCGCGCCAGCGCGCGGCCGGACAAGGTCGAGGCGGCGCCGACGACGGCATGGCTCCCGCTCTGGTGGTGCCTGTGGCTGGCCTTCAACATCGTCAGCAACTTCGCCAGCCGCAAGGCGTGGAAGGCGCAGACCGCGGAGGCCGAGATGGACAGCGCGCTGGCCTCCATCACCTGCGACGCGATCAACCTGCCGCTGTGCCTGGTGCTGCTGGTGATCGTCACGCGCGTGCACCGCATGCAGTGGCAGCGGCAGGCCGAGCGCCTGCAGGCGCTCGCCGGCTGACGCGCCTGCGGAGCGCGCGGCGCCGGCGCCGGGCTCAGTCCTGCGACCGCTTGGTCGGCGCCTTCGCCTCGGTGCCGGCATCGGCGATGCGCCACAGGTACTGCGCCGCGTAGGTGCGGTAGGGCCCCCACTTCTCGCCGCGCGCCAGCAGTTCCTTCGGCGTCGGCATGGCCTCCAGCCTGTCGACGAACTGCGCGCCCTTGCGCACGCCCAGGTCGTCGATGGGCAGCACGTCCGGGCGGCCGAGCCGGAACATCAGCATCATCTCCACCGTCCAGCGGCCGATGCCGCGCACCGGCACCAGCGCGGCGACGATCTCGTCCTCGTGCATCGTCGACATCTGCCGCAGCGTGGGGATCTCGCCGCGCTGCTCGCGCGCGGCCAGGTCGCGCAGCGCCAGCGTCTTGTTGCCGGACACGCCGCAGGCGCGGAGCGCGGCGTCGTCGATGCGGCCCAGCGTGTCGAAGTGCAGGCGGGTGCTGCCGATGGCGGCCTCCACGCGTCCCACGATGGTGGCGGCGGCCTTGCCGCTGAGCTGCTGGTAGAGGATGGCGCGCGCCAGCGCGTCGACCGGGTCGAAGGACTTGCGCCAGGTGGGTTGCGGCTCGATGTAGCCGATCCGCTTCATCCACGCGCCCAGCCTGCGGTCGCGCCGCGCCAGGTGGTCCCAGGCCTGTTCCGTGTCGAAGCCGCGCGCGTGCCGGGGCATGGCGTCAGCGCCGCACCGCGTCCAGCGCCCACAGCACCCAGCCCAGCATCAGGCTGATCCCGCCCGCGGGCGCCAGCCGGGTGCTCAGGCCGCCCAGCGCGCCGGCCACCAGGCTGCCGGAGAACAGCAGCGTCCCCAGCAGCAGCAGGCACAGGGCCGTCTTGCCCATGCGGCGCGCCGTGCCCGCGGCCAGCGCCGCCAGCGCCACCCCGTGGCCGAACGCGAACAGCGCCGCCGACTGCAGGTGCGATTGCGCCTGCGCGTCCGCCACGCCGTGCGAGGCATAGGCGGCCAGGCCGACCGCGGCGGCGGCGAGCAGGCCGCCGGACAGTGCGAGGAAGGAAGGCTTGCGTTGGCGCCGGTCGTAGTTCATCGGTGCAGCGGACCTCGCGAAGGGACGGGCGTCCTGCCGGTGGCGGTCGGGAAGCGGGCGGATCGGGACCCCGGAAACGCAACGCGCCGCATGATGCGGCGCGTTGGCGGGGTACCCGTCGTCATGGACGAAGGTCCTGGCGGTGTTACTGCTTGACCGCCCAGTAGACGTCGAACTTGCCGTCTTCCAGGAAGGAACCGTCGATGCCGGACTTCCACGACTCGTACGGACGGTCGACGACCTCGTGGCCGCTGGTCACGGCCCAGGCGCGCAGCGCGTTGCGCTGGTTGTCCAGCTGCGACATGTAGCCGGTGTAGCTGCCATAGGCGGCCTTGCGGGGCTGCAGGCGCGCGTACTCGACGGGCGCGCCCGACGGGATGGTGACCTTCAGCTCGCCGGCCGGCACGTCGGCCGGCGGCGCGACCGGCGGCACGGCGGCGGCTTCGTCGCCATCGGCCTTCGGCGCGGCGGTGCCCTTGCGGACCGGCTGGGCGACGTCGAAGGCGTACTTCTCGGTGCCGAAGTCGGTGGTGATCACGCGCAGCGGGCCGGCGGCGACCAGGCCGTTGGCGTCCATCACGCGCTTGATCCATTCCTGGTTGGACTTGAGCGAGGCCTTGATGGCGTCGTTGTTGCGGTCGATGTTGCCCGCGTTGACGAACAGGATGTCCTCGGCCGGCAGGTCGACGATCTTCAGGTCGGTCAGCGTGCTGCCTTCCTCGCGGTAGTCGAAGTTCGGCACCGTGGCCAGCATGTTGGACAGCTTGGACAGGCCGGCCTTGACGGCGTCGCCGACGTGGCGGCTCACGTACATGCCGGCGTAGCGGCCGATCAGGTTCCAGCCGTACCGGACCTCGTACTTCTGGGTGATCTTGACGTTGCGGTTGTTCTTGCCGCTCGGCTCCAGCGCGAAGGTGCTGCGCTTGTCGGTGCCCATGCGCTTGTCGGTGATCGCGTACACGATCTTGCCGGTGCCGCCGGACGGCGCCGGGCGCTCGCTCTCGACGATCTCCCAGCTGCCCTGGCCCCAGCCCGGGTTGGCGGAGTTGAAATCCACCTTGGCGCCGACGCCCGCGTTGTTCTCGCCGCCGGAGTAGCTCAGTTCGTTGGCCGCGCTCGGGACCAGCGGGTTCCAGTCCTTCAGCCGGCGCACGTTGTTCAGCGTGTCGAACACGATGGTCATGCGGCGGTTCGTCTCGACGCTTTCCTGCAACTCGCGCGAGGACGGCAGGATCAGGCCGATCACCAGAAACAGCGCCAGGACCAGCGCCAACGCAATCACGAACTCGATCAAACGGGTCATTCAGGAGTCTCCGGGGGCCGGTGCCTCGGCCGTGAAAAAAATGCACCGCGCATCCTAGCAGGGTTGGCCGGCTTCGCGCAGCCCACCTGACACCGGTGGGCGGCCCTATTCCCGGGCGTATGGAAGGAACCCTGGCGCCCTGCCCGCCTGCCCCGCGCACGGCGCCGGCACGGGCATCCTCCCGTCACATCCGCGGGCATCCGGAGGCCCTGGGCAGGCATGCGCGAGCGCACGTGCCCAGCCCGAAGAAGGTGGATCGCCGCGGCCCTGCGAAGCAGGGTCTTGCGGGGACGTGGACGCCGGCGCGCTGCGCCGGGCAGGCATCCTCGGCCATGGCGCCGCTGGCGTCGGGGGCGTAGCCCCGGCGGCTGATCCCGCAGGTGGGCCCTGCGCGGCTGACGTAGCTCTGGAGGCGGAACACCTCGAGCACGGTATGCATGCGGTTACATATACCGGGCCGGCCCGGCGTCGGGGCGCAGCCCCGACCTGCGCGACCGGCATACCGGAGCCGGAAGGCCTCGGGCACGGCCCGGGTGCGGTCGCGCACGCCGCGCCTGAAAGGATGAGCCGCCCTGGACTTGCGGGCACGGCCCCGGCAGGACGGCGAACGCCCGGCGCGCCGCGCCGGGCCCGCCATCCTCCGGTCAGACCAGCTGGAGCTCGAAGGCCTTGAGCACGGCGCGGGTGCGGTCGCGCACGCCGAGCTTGGAGAGGATGTTGGACACGTGGTTCTTGATCGTGCCCTCGGCCACCCCCAGCGAATTGGCGATCTCCTTGTTGGAGAAGCCGCTGGCCATCAGCCGCAGGATCTCGGTCTCGCGGTCGGTCAGCGGGTCCGGGCGGTCCAGGCTGACGAACTCGTTGCGCATGTGCTCCAGGCCCGACAGCAGGCGCTGGGTCACCGCCGGCTGCACCAGCGAGCCGCCCTCGGCCACGGTGCGGATCGCGCCGACCAGCTGTTCCAGCGACACGTCCTTCAGCAGGTAGCCCTTGGCCCCCGCCTTCAGGCCGGCCAGCACCAGCTGGTCGTCGTCGAAGGTGGTCAGGATGATGGTGGGCGGGAGCTGGTCGGCCCGCGCCAGCGCCTGCAGGGCCTCCAGGCCCGACATCACCGGCATGCGCATGTCCATCAGCACCACGTCGGGCCGGACCTGCGGCACCAGGTCCACGGCCTGGCGCCCGTCCGCGGCCTCGGCGACCACCTCGATACCATCGTCCAGGGCCAGCAGGGAGCGGATGCCCTGGCGTACCAGGGTTTGATCGTCGACCAGGCAGACACGGATCACGGGGTTCCTCCGGAGCTGAGCTCGGGTGTGGGTGCGGATGGGGAAACGGGGCGGTGGACAAGGCCGGGGGCGGCCTCGCTGACCGGCAGGGCGATGTGCAGGCGGAAGCCCTGGCCGGGACGGGTTTCGATGCGCAGGTCGCCGCCGTACTGGGCCAGGCGCTCGCCCATGCCGGTCAGGCCGTTGCCGGCGACGACGTGCTCGCTGCCGGCGCCGTCGTCGCGGGCGTCGATCAGGATCCTCGCGCCCTCGCGCCGGCAGTGCAGCCACAGGTTGCGGGCGCCGGCGTGGCGCACGGCGTTGGTGATGATTTCCTGGGTGCAGCGCAGCAACACGTGGGCGCGGTGCGGGTCCTCGAGGGTCAGCGGCTCTTCGATGTCCATGTGGATGGCCAGCGACGGCACCTTCTCGGCCAGCGGCACCAGCGCCGCGCCCAGGTCGATCGCGCCGCTGTCGCGCAGCTGGCTGACCGCCTCGCGCACGTCGGTCAGCAGCAGGCGGGCCAGGGTGTGCGCCTGCCGCACGTGCTCCTGCGCACGCCCCTCGGTCATGTGGCCGGCCACTTCCAGGTTCAGGCTCAGGGCGGTCAGGTGGTGGCCCAGCAGGTCGTGCAGTTCGCGGGAAATGCGGGTGCGCTCGTTCACCCGGGCACTTTCGGCCAGCAGCACGCGGGTGGCGCGCAGCTCGGCGTTGAGCCGGCGCTGCTCCTCGCGGGCCTGCGCCTGCTGCCGCGCCACGTAGGTGGTGATCAGCACGAAGGCCGAGAACCCCACGTAGAACATCGACTGGAACAGGGCTTCCCAGAAGTTGAAGTCGTCGCGCGCCATGAACGACGGCACCAGCAGCACGTGCGCGGCCAGCAGCCAGGCCACCGCGAAGCGCAGTTCGAGCAGCCACGGCAGCACGCCGGCCATGATCAGCAGCAGCACGGCCCCGAGCCCGGTCTGGGTGTAGAACCCCACCCCGATCGCCGTCGCCGTAAGCACCATGGCCAGCGGCACGTTCCAGGCCACCGGCAGGCCGTCGCGGCGGCCGTCCAGGGCGCGCGTGGCCAGCCAGTACACGGCGCCGAAGGTGAAGTAGCACACCGCGGTCAGCGGCAGGTTCACGCCCTGGCCGTCGGTGCCGCTGGACGGCGGCAGGACCCACACGTTCAGGATGATGGGGATCCCCACCAGGGCCCAGGTGTAGAGGCCGGCGGCGCGCAGCAGGCGGGTATGGCTGAGTCGTCCCAACATCCGGGCATCTTAGGCGCAATCGCGCACGGCCATGTCCCAACTAAAGTCATGCCGGCGTTCTGGAAGGGGACGGACGGGTTCATCCGCCACTCACCCGCCGCCTCGCCCCCCGCTGCGGCGCCATGCGATAATCCGGCCCCGGCCCTGCGCCGCCCTGCAAGACCCGTTCGGAGTCAGGTAATGTCGATTGTCATCCGCGACGTGCGCGAGCACGAGCTGGATTCCGTCCTAGCCCTCAACAACAATGCCGGACTGGCGATCCTGCCGCTGGATTCGGCCCGGGTCCGCCGCTTCTACGAGCAGGCCGAATACTTCCGCGTCGCCGAGCGCGACGGCAACCTCGCCGGCTTCCTCGTCGGCTTCGGCTCCGCCGCCGCGCACGACAGCAGCAATTTCGCCTGGTTCCGCGAGCGCTATCCGCAGTTCTTCTACATCGACCGCATCGTCGTGGCCAGCCGCCGCCGCGGCGGCGGCGTCGGCCGCGCCTTCTACGCCGACGTGCAGAGCTACGCCGAGCTGCGCTACCCGCAGCTGGCCTGCGAGGTCTTCCTCGACCACGGCGCCGACCCGGCCCTGCTCTTCCACGGCAGCTTCGGCTTCCGCGAGGTCGGCCAGAACGTCATGGACGAGGCCAGCGTGCGCGCCAGCATGCTGATGAAGGAACTGTGCAGCTACCCGTGGGTGCGCGACACCTACGGCGACGCCCTGCCGCAGGCCCCCTGGACCCGCACCCGCCTGCTGGCCGGCGACGTCGGCGCCCAGCGGCCGACGGGCACATGAGCGTGACCCGGGCCCCCATGGACTACGAACAGGCCGGCGAACTGAAGATCGGCCAGGTCGGCATCGCCAACCTCCGCATCCGCACCCTCGACGTCGACCAGCTCATCCGCGAGATGCGCGAGCGCGTGGAGCGCGCGCCCAAGCTGTTCGGCCGCGCGGCCGTGATCGTCGATTTCGGCGGCCTGGCGCGCATGCCGGACGCTGCCACGGCGCAGGCGCTGATCGACGGCCTGCGCGGCGCCGGCGTCCTGCCGGTGGCGCTGGCCTACGGCAGCCGCGAGACCGAGGCCCTGTCCGAGCAGCTCGGCCTACCCCTGCTGGCCAAGTTCCGCGCCCAGTACGAACCGGTGGCCGGCACGCCGGCCCCGGCCGCCGCCCCCGCCCGCCCGGTCGCGGCCGACGCCGCGCCGGCGAAGGCGGCGGCGCCCGCGCCGGCCCCCAAGGCCGCCGAAACCAGGCCCGGCCTGGTGCAGAAGACGCCCGTGCGCTCCGGCCAGCAGCTGTACGCGGAGAACCGCGACCTCACCGTGCTCAGCACGGTCGGCGCCGGCGCCGAGGTCATCTCCGACGGCTCGATCCACGTCTACGGCGCGCTGCGCGGCCGCGCCCTCGCCGGCGCCCGCGGCAACGCCGAGGCGCGCATCTTCTGCCGCGAATTCCACGCCGAACTGGTCGCCGTCGCCGGCCACTACAAGGTGATGGAGGACGTGCCCAGGGAGCTGCGCGGCAAGGCCGTGCAGATCTGGCTGGACCAGGACCAACTCAAGATCGCCGCGCAGGACTGACGCGGCGCGACCCCACTAGAAGAACGACCAAGGAGAACACCGTTGGCTGAAATCATCGTAGTCACTTCCGGCAAGGGCGGCGTCGGCAAGACCACCACCAGCGCCAGCATCGCCTGCGGCCTGGCGCGGCGCGGCAAGAAGGTCGCGGTCATCGACTTCGACGTCGGCCTGCGCAACCTGGACCTGATCATGGGCTGCGAGCGCCGCGTCGTGTACGACTTCGTCAACGTCACCCAGGGCGAGGCGACGCTGAAGCAGGCCCTGATCAAGGACAAGCGCTTCGACACCCTGTTCGTGCTGGCCGCCTCGCAGACCCGCGACAAGGACGCGCTGACCAAGGAAGGCGTGGAGAAGGTGCTGAAGGACCTGGCCGACGACGGCTTCGACTACATCGTCTGCGACTCCCCGGCCGGCATCGAGAAGGGCGCGTTCCTGGCCATGTACTTCGCCGACCAGGCCATCGTGGTGGTGAACCCGGAAGTGTCCTCGGTGCGCGACTCCGACCGCATCCTCGGCCTGCTCGACTCCAAGACCCGCCGCGCCGAGAACGGCGAGCCGCTGAAGGCCAACCTGCTGCTGACGCGCTACAACCCGGCGCGCGTGGAAGGCGGCGAGATGCTCAGCATCAAGGACGTGGAGGACGTGCTCGGCCTGAAGACGCTGGGCGTGATCCCCGAGTCGGGCGACGTGCTCAACGCCTCCAACAAGGGCGAGCCGGTCATCCTCGACCTGGAGTCGCCGGCCGGCCAGGCCTACGACGACACCGTGGGGCGCCTGCTGGGCGAAGACCGCCCGATGCGCTTCATCTCGCTGGAGAAGAAGGGCTTCTTCAGCAAGCTGTTCGGAGGTTGAGCATGGGACTGTTCGATTTCCTCAAGGCCAAGAAGAACACCGCCGAGACCGCGAAGAACCGCCTGCAGATCATCATCGCGCAGGAGCGCAGCTCGCGCGGCGCCCCCGACTACCTGCCGCTGCTGCGCCGCGAACTGCTGGAAGTCATCAAGAAGTACGTCAACGTCGACGTCGACGCGGTCAAGGTGGACCTGATCAAGGACGGCGACCACGACGTGCTGGACATCTCCGTCGCGCTCCCCGAAGGCAACCCGTAACCCAGGCATGACCCCGTAGGAGCGCCCCATGGGCGCGATGCTTTTCGATGCGTGACGAAAAGCAGAAGCATCGCGCCCATGGGGCGCTCCTACGGGGCACGTCCTTTTCCGATGATGGCCGCCCTCTCCGACGCAGACGCCTCCGTGCCCGACGTGCTGCGCGTCCGCGACCTGCCGTTCGAGGCCGCCGCGGCGCTGCTGGCCGGCCACGGACTGGGCCTGCACAGGGTGGACGACGGCGCCCCCATCCCCGGCAGCTACTGGGGCGAGCCGGAGGCCGGCGTCATCGCGCACGACGTGTACGTGCGCGGCGACACGCCGGTGCATTCGATGCTGCACGAGGCCTGCCACCTGATCGTCCTGCCGCCCGAGCGGCGCGCGCAGGTGCACACCGACGCGACCGATTCGGTGATCGAGGAGGACGCCACCTGCTGCCTGCAGATCGTCCTGGCCGACGCTCTGCCCGGCGTCGGGCGCGCGCGGCTGATGGCCGACATGGACGCCTGGGGCTACACCTTCCGGCTGGGATCGGCGCAGGCATGGTTCGAGCACGACGCCGACGACGCCCGCGCGTTCCTCGCGGCGCGCGGCCTGCCGCACCGCTGAAGCCCGCCCCCTCCCTGTAGGAGCGACGTCAGTCGCGATCGCGCGCCGATGGCCTTCCATGCCGCGCGACGATGAGCGCGCCGCAGCGCGCCCGGGCGGCGAACAATCCATTCCCGATGAATGGTCCGGGGCCGCAGTCGCGACTGACGTCGCTCCCACAGAAGCACAAAGAAAGGGACGCCCTCTCCCCCGCACTTGCACCCCCTCCCCCGCCCTCACTACCCTTCCGGTTCCCGTGCCCGCCGCACCCCGAAGGACTTCCCGTGAAGCAACGCCATCTCCTGCTCGCCCTCGCCCTCGCCGTCGGCGCCTGCGTGGCCACGCTCGCCGCCTGCAAGAAGGACCAGCCCGCCGACACCGCGGCCGCGCCCACCGCGCCGCAGGGCGAGAGCGCCGATGCGTTCATCGCCCGCGTCAACGACGAATTCCGCGCGATGTACCCGGAACTGACCGCCGCCCAGTGGCTGTCCAGCACCTACATCAACGACGACAGCCAGTTGCTGGCCGCCAAGGGCAACGAGCGCTACCTGACCCAGCTCAACAGCTGGATCGAGCAGGCCAGGAAGTTCGAAGGCCAGCAGATGTCGCCCGCGACCGCGCGCTCCATCCAGTTGCTGAAGCTGGCCACCTCGATGCCCGCGCCGAAGGATCCGGCCAAGCTGGCCGAACTGACCCAGATCGCCACCCGGATGGAGGGCACCTACGGCGCCGGCACCTACTGCACCGGCGGCGGCGACGCGAAGAAGTGCCGCCAGCTCGGCGAACTGGAGGACGTGCTGCGCAGCAGCCGCGACTACGACGCGCAGTTGGACGCCTGGCAGGGCTGGCACACGATCGCCCAGCCGATGCGCAAGGACTACGAGCGCTTCGTCGAACTGGTCAACGAAGGCTCCAAGGAAATGGGCTACGCCGACGCCGGCGAGATGTGGCGCAGCGGCTACGACATGACCCCGGCCGAGATCGCCGCCGAGACCGACCGCCTGTGGGGCCAGGTCAAGCCGCTGTACGAGCAGCTGCACTGCTACACCCGCACCAAGCTGCAGGCCACCTACGGCGTGGAGAAGGGCCAGGTCAACGGCCTGCTGCCGGCGCACCTGATGGGCAACATGTGGCAGCAGGACTGGGGCAACCTGTGGGACGTGCTGGAACCGTACGAGGGCGCCGGCAGCCTCGACATCACCGGCGCGCTGGAGAAGCAGTACCAGGCCGACTACCAGGCCGCGCTCGGCAAGGCCGGCCCGGGCCCGGGCACCGACAAGCTGTTCCAGGCCCAGCGCGAGGCGCAGCTGCAGGTCGCCAGGCAGATGACCGAGCGCGCGCAGGACTTCTACACCAGCCTGGGCATGCCCAAGCTGCCGGAGAGCTACTGGTCGAAGACTCAGTTCATCAAGCCGCTGGACCGCGACGTGGTCTGCCACGCCAGCGCCTGGGACATGAACATGGCCGGCGACGTGCGCACCAAGATGTGCATCAAGCCGAACGAAGAGGACTTCACCACCATCTACCACGAGCTGGGCCACGTCTATTACTACCTGGCCTACAACAAGCTGCCGCCGCTGTTCCAGAACGGCGCGCACGACGGCTTCCACGAGGCCATCGGCGACACCATGGTGCTGGCGATGACGCCGGACTACCTGAAGTCGATCGGCATGGTGGACGCCACCCAGCAGAGCAACGAGGCGCTGATCAACGCGCAGATGCGCATGGCGCTGGCGAAGGTGTCGTTCATGCCGTTCGGCCTGATGATCGACCGCTGGCGCTGGGGCGTGTTCGACGGCAGCATCAAGCCGGCCGACTACAACAAGGCGTGGTGGGAGCTGAAGGCGAAGTACCAGGGCGTGGCGCCGGCCACGGCGCGCGGCGAGGACTTCTTCGACCCGGGCGCCAAGTACCACGTGCCGGGCAACACGCCGTACACCCGCTACTTCCTCTCGCACGTGCTGCAGTTCCAGTTCTACAAGGGCCTGTGCGACGCGGCCGGCTACCAGGGCCCGCTGTACGAGTGCAGCTTCTACGGCAACAAGGCCGCCGGCCAGAAGTTCTGGGCGATGCTGGAAAAGGGCGCCAGCCAGCCGTGGCAGGCCACGCTGAAGGAACTCACCGGCGGCGAGAAGATGGACGCCGGCGCGGTGCTGGAATACTTCGCCCCGCTGCAGGACTGGCTGAAGCAGCAGAACGAAGGCCAGACCTGCGGCTGGCAGGCGCCGGCCACCGCCGCCGCGCCGCCGCCCGCGGCGCCGGCGAAGTCGTAAGGCAGCAACCGGCGGGCCGGCGACGGCCCGCCTCCCCCGGACGTTCAACGACAAGGAAGCCCGCCCCATGAAGACCCGTCTCGCTCTCCGCCTGATCGCCGGCCTGCTGGCCGCCGCGCCCCTGCTCGCGAACGCAGCCGCCACCCAGGTCGCCGGCGAAGCCAGCCGCACGCCCGCGCAGGCCGCGCCGGCGTGGAAGCTCGCCGCGTTCCCCGCGCGCTCCAGCACCACGATGGGCTACCGCGAGATGCCCATCCAGCGCCTGCTGCAGTTGCAGTTGCGCAACGCCGCCCCGGAGATCAAGGCCACCCAGATCGGCATCGGCCGCCAGCTCGCGAGCGAAGGCATGGCCCGCACGACGCCCGTCCTGCGCTGGGTGCCGCTCCAGGGCGGCGGCAGCGTCGCCCGCCTGCTGGTGCAGTCGCCGGACGCCCTCGGGCTGCGCGTGGGCCTCCAGCTGAAGGGACTGCACCCGCACGTGGAACTGCGCTTCGCCGGCTCGGACGACCCGTCCCGGGTCGTCGCCGCGGTCACGGTGGCCGACGCGCAGGCGATCGCCGGAAGCGACGGGATCTTCTGGAGCCCCGCCACCGACGGCATCGCTCAGATCATCGAGGTGTACCGTCCCGCGCACGTCGCGGCCGCGCAGGCGCGCGTGCAGGCGCCGCAGGCCTCGCACCTGCTGGCCAACAGCGGCAACAGCTTCAAGATCGTGGAGAAGCTCGGCGAATCGGACAACTGCAACATCGACGCGGTCTGCCGGGTGGACAGCCTGGGGCCCGCGTACGTGGAAGCGAAGAACGCGGTCGCGCACATGGTGTTCAACCTCTACAAGAACGACGGCGGCGTCCACGGCACCTACATCTGCACCGGCACGCTGCTGAACGACACGACGCCGGCCACCCAGACGCCCTGGTTCTACACGGCGGACCATTGCTTCCGGGGCGGCTCCGACGGCGTCCCGGCGCAGGACCGCGGCAAGGTCGCGGCCAGCCTCAACACCTACTGGGGCTACGAGAATTCGACCTGCGGCGGTTCCAACGGCGTCAGAAGCAATCCGCTCACCGGCGGCGCGGACGTCATGTTCCACGACGCCAACGTCGATGCCCTGCTGCTGCGGCTGAGGAATCCCGCGCCGGCCAACGCCACCTTCGCCGGCTGGGACGCCAGTGCGCTGGCGCCGGACGCCGAGGTCGTCGCCCTCCACCATCCTTCCGGCGACGCGAAGAAGTATTCGCGCGGCCAGCACGTCGCGGACATGTACTCGCGGCAGTTCACCGTGGCCTGGCTCGAAGGCACCACCGAGGGCGGCAGCAGCGGCTCGGGGCTCTTCACCCGCCACGGCGACAACAGCTACCGCCTGCGCGGCGGCCTCTACGGCGGCGACGCGCTGTGCTCCAATTCGGGCAGCATCGCCAACACGCTGAACCGCGACCACTACTCGCGGCTCGACCTGGTCTTCCCGCAGATCAAGCAGTGGATCGCCGCCGACCCGGTCCGCGAGCACGGCTCGCAGCCGCTGGTGCGCGCCGCCGGCGCCGTCGCCCAGGGCCAGGGAGCCCGCGCCGCCGCGGCGACGGCAGCGCCGGCGCCGCCGGTGGCCCGCCCCCTCGTCGAGCGTCCCCGTCCGGCCGCTCCCTCGCGGACCGCCGTGCGCGAACGCTGACCGCGGAAGCGGGACCGCAGGAAAAGCCGGCGCATGCCGGCTTTTTCTTTCCCCGTCCCCACGCCGGCTTCATCGGCGGCACACACCGCACGCGCAGGCTGGCCGCATCCCGCCCATGCGCCCGACGCGACCGCGATGCCGACGATCTTCACCCACGCCCTGCTCCCCCTCGCCGCCGGCGCCGCGCTCGGCCGGGCGCGCATCCCGCCGCGCCTGGTCGCCGCGGGCATGGCGGCGGCCGTGCTGCCCGACGCCGACGTGGCGATGTTCACGCTCGGCATCGACTACGCGCATGCCTTCGGCCATCGCGGCGCCAGCCACTCGCTGGCCTTCGCCCTGGCCTGCGGGCTGCTCGCCCTGGGCGTCGCCCGATGGCGCCGGGTACCGGGCGCCATCGCCGGCGTGTTCGTCGCCCTGTCCGCCGCCTCGCATCCCCTGCTGGACATGCTGACCGACGGCGGCCTCGGGGTGGCGCTGTTCTGGCCGTGGTCGGACGCACGCCACTTCGCGCCATGGCGGGTGGTCGAGGTGTCGCCGTTCGCGCACCGGTTCTTCAGCGCGCGCGGGCTGGAGGTGATGCTGTCGGAACTGCGCTGGATAGGGCTGCCGACGCTTGCGGTCGCCGGCATCGCGGCCCGTCTGCGCCGCCGTCCTGCGATTGCAGGAGCGACGTAAGCCGCGACCGCGGAGCATCCATGGTCATTTCGGGGGGCGAATCGCGGTAGCCGGGCGGAACCGTCGCTTCCCGGCGCCAGCGCCCGATGGAAGCATCACGTGCCGCCGGGATCGGCGGTCGCGACTTGCGTCGCTCCTACAGCGCGCATGGCGTAGGTCCGTTACGTCCGGCACAGGCTCGGCCTTGATGCTCCTCATCCATTGCGCCGCCACTCCCTGTTGTAGGAGCGACGCAAGTCGCGACCGCAAAGCATCCGTCGTCATATCGCCGGGCGAACCGCGGTAACCGGGCGGAACCCATCGCATCCCCGACGCCAGCGCCCGACGGAAGCATCACATGCCGCCGGGATCGGCGGTCGCGACTTACGTCGCTCCTACAACGTGCATGGCGTGGCCGCCACCGTGCCTTCAGTTGACGTCGGGCGCAGGCTCGGCTTTGGCGCTCTTCATCTGCTCCGCCAGCTGCGCTTCGAACTGCTCCAGCGTCAGTCCCTGCGCGGCGGCCTCGATCACCGCGGTGTCGCGCAGTTCGTCGGAATACACCAGCCGCACGGCGTTGCCCTGCGCTTCGTGCAGCGCGGCGGCCTGCTTGATCATCGCCAGCACTTCCGCGGCGCTGTCGGAGCTGCCGGCGATGCGGCCGTCCATGCCCAGCACCCACACGCCGGCCTGGCGCACGACGCCGGCCAGCAGGTCGCCCTGCGGATTGCGCAGCTCGGCGTGCGGCTCGATGGCCGGCGCGTTCGCGCGCGCCTGGTGGTACGCCTTGGTGGCCTTGCGCTTCTTCGCCTCGCGGCGGGCCTTGGACTGGATGGACATGGGAGTCTCGCGGAAGTCAGAGTTGGTCGGTGGGTTCCAGCGCGGCGGGGTCGCGCGGGCAGGCGGGCAGGCGCCGGCTGGCCTGCGCTTCCCATTGCCACATCAGCCAGCCGAACAGCGTGAAGGCGGCCATGCCCAGCGCCAAGTGCAGGCCGTGGTGGCTCAGCAGCGGCGACAGCAGGCCGGCGACGGCTGCGTTGACCACCAGGTTGCCGAAGGCCTGCAGGGAGGACGCCGCGCCGCGCTGGCGCGGGTACATGTCGAGGATCGCCAGCGTCAGGATCGGGAACACCAGCGCCACGCCCAATGCCGCCAGCATCATCGGCAGCACCGCCCACGGCACGCGGATGTCCGCGCCGGCCCAAGCGTTGTAGCCCAAGTTCGCCGCCATCGCCAGCGCCATGCAGGCGTAGCCGATCCGGACCAGCCGCGCGCCCTCCACGCGTCCGGCCGCGCGGCCGGACAGGAACGCGCCCAGCACCATGCCGCCGATGGTGGGCAGGAACAGCCAGGCGAACTGCTGTTCGTTGAGGCGCAGCAGGTCCATCACGAACGCCGGCGCCGACGCGATGTACAGGAACAGGCCGCCGAAGCTCAGCGAGCCGGCCAGCGCCAGCCGCAGGAAGCGCCGGTTGCGCACGATGCCGACGTAGTCGCGCAGCAGGCGGCGCGGCGACACCTTCAGGCGCGCCTCGGCCGGGTGCGTCTCCGGCAGCCACCCGGCCACCGCCGCCAGCAGCAGCAGCGAGAAGCCGGCCAGGAACCAGAAGATCGTCGGCCACGCGCTCCAGCCCAGGATCCAGCCGCCCACGATCGGCGCGATCGCCGGTGCGATGCCGAAGATCATCGACACCTGGCTCATCAGCCGCTGCGCGTCGTCGCCCTGGCGCGCGTCGCGGATCACCGCCCGGCCGACGATGAAGCCCACGCCCGCCGACAGGCCCTGCACGGCGCGGAAGAGCAGCAGCGTGGCCATGTCGGTGGCCAGCGCGCAGCCCACCGACGCCAGCAGGAACACCGACAGCCCGCCCAGGATCACCCGCTTGCGGCCGAACGCGTCCGACAGCGGCCCGTGCACCAGGCTCATCAGCGCGTACGTCAGCAGGTACACGCTGATCGTCTGCTGCATGGCCACCTTGTCCGCGCCCAGCTGCGCGCCCATCGCCGGGAACGCCGGGAAGATGGTGTCGATCGAGAACGGGCCGAACATCGCCAGCCCGCCCAGCAGCAGGGCCAACCGGCGATTGGAGATGGCCTTCATCGCGCCGCCTTCGCCGGCACGGGTGGAGGCGGCGGGACCGGCTCCGACGCGGGCGCGGCGACGGGCGCCGCGGCCGCGGCGGATTCGATCCGGCTGATGTTCGCCACCGGCAAGGCCTCCACCCGGCCGGCCTGCGGCCACCACACCAGGACGAACGCGCTGGTGGTGCCCAGCAGCCGCGCCGTGCCCGGCAGCGGTGCGTCGGCGCCGGCCAGCGTCAGGCGCACGTCCTGCGCCGCATTCCCCGCGGTGCCGGCGACGATGCCCTGCGCCCGCACGGTGCCGTGCACGCGCAGCAGGTGCAGCGACAGGGCCAGGAAGGTGAACACGAGCAGCGTGTCGGTGCGCACACCCCACAGGCCCATCCAGCCGCGCTGTTCCGGCAACACCAGCGCGCCCCAGCGATGGCGCTCGCGGAAGGCGCGGGCGCGTTCGGGATGCCGTTCGGCCCACGCCATCGGCAGCGACGACAGCCACAGCACCAGCAGGGCCGCGCCCAGCATCAGCGCGTAGTCCGGCCGACGCAGGCCTGCGATGAACAGGTCGCCGCCCTGCAGGTAGTCCAGGATCGGCAGTCCCAGGCCGCGGTAGAACCAGTAGCCGGACCACAGGCCCATGAACGAGACCAGGATGTAGGCCGCGCTGATGAACAGCACCGGCTCGCGCTTCATCACCGCGAACAGGCGGCCGGCCAGCGAGGGCTCGGCGGCGGCCGCGACCGGCTCGTGCCGGGCCGTCCTGGACCGGGGCGCCGCCGCGGCCGTCAGGGTGACGTCCGGCGCGGCGGGCGGTTCGGGGGCGGCGACAGGGTCCATGCGGTGTCCGGGCTCCAGGGGGCGCGTTCATTCTACCTGCCGGGCGGCGGGCCACCGCCGCGGCGGGCTATAATCCGCGGGCAACCCCTGGTGGGAGAAGCCGGTCGCCCGCGACCGGCTGCCGAAGGCGCAAACGCCCGTAATCGCTCAGGCCCGATACCACCGCCGCAGCAAACACTCTGGAGAGACCGGCCGCCTCCGCGGCAGCGCCGGCGCCGAAGGGGCACGAAGCACGCGACCTCGTCCGCCGCGCTTCCAAACTCTCAGGCAAAAGGACAGAGGGGCACCCCACGTGCGGCTTCCGCACGCCGGTCCTATCGCCCTTCCGGATGCCTTCCATGTCCCAGACTCCCTCGCTGCGCGAACTCGAACACCACGGCGCGTTCCTCGAACGCCACATCGGCCCCAACGACGCCGAGATCGCGCACATGCTGCGCACGGTCGGCCACGACTCGCTGGAGGCGATGACCGACGCCATCGTCCCGGCCAGCATCAAGTCCGCGCAGCCGCTGGCCCTGCCCGCGCCGATCAACGAAGAAGAGGCGCTGGCCAAGATCCGCGCCGTGGCCGCGCGCAACCAAGTGTTCCGCAGCTTCATCGGCCAGGGCTACTACGGCACCCACACGCCGAACGTCATCCTGCGCAACATCCTGGAGAACCCGGCGTGGTACACGGCCTACACGCCGTACCAGGCGGAGATCTCGCAGGGCCGCATGGAAGCGCTGATCAACTTCCAGACCATGGTCGCCGACCTGACCGGCATGGAGATCGCCAACGCCTCGCTGCTGGACGAGGCCACTGCCGCCGCCGAGGCGATGACGCTGGCCAGGCGCTCGGCCAAGTCGAAGTCGAACACCTTCCTGGTCGCCGGCGACACCCATCCGCAGACGCTGGAAGTGCTGGCCACGCGCGCCGAGCCGCTGGGCATCGCGGTGGACGTGGTCCGCTCCACCGACGCCTTCCACGAGAAGCTGGCCGCCGGCGACTACTTCGGCGTGCTGGTGCAGTACCCCGCCTCCAGCGGCTGGGTCGAGGAGTGGTCGAAGGACGCCGACACCATCCACGCGCACAACGCGCTGTTCGTCGTCGCCACCGACCTGCTGGCGCTGACCCTGCTCAAGCCGCCGGGCGAGATGGGCGCCGACATCGTGGTCGGCAACACGCAGCGCTTCGGCGTGCCGTTCGGCTTCGGCGGCCCGCACGCGGCCTTCATGGCCTGCCGCGACGCCTACAAGCGCAGCATGCCGGGCCGCCTGATCGGCGTGTCGGTCGATGCCGAGGGCAAGCCGGCCTACCGCCTCACGCTGCAGACGCGCGAGCAGCACATCCGCCGCGAGAAGGCCACCAGCAACATCTGCACCGCGCAGGTGCTGCTGGCGGTGATGGCCAGCATGTACGCCGTCTACCACGGCCCCGACGGCCTCAAGCGCATCGCCGAGCGCGTCGCCCGCCTGACCGCGATCCTGGCCGAAGGCCTGCGCACGCTGGGCCATCCGGCCGTGCACGCCAGCGCCTTCGACACGCTCTGCATCGAGCCGGGCGACGCGCGCGAGGCGATCCTCGCCCGCGCCCGCGACGCGCGCATCAACCTGCGCGTGCGCGGCAACGGCTCGCTGTGCATCTCGCTGGACGAGACCACCACGCGCGCCGACGTCGAAGCGCTGTGGGGCGTGTTCGCCGGCGCAGGCGCCGCGCTGCCGTCGGTCGACGCGCTGGACGCCGGCGCGCCGTCGCTGGTCCCCGCCGCCCTGCGCCGCACCAGCGCGTTCCTGACCCACCCGGTGTTCAACACGCACCACAGCGAGCACGAGCTGCTGCGCTACATGCGGGCGCTGGCCGACAAGGACCTGGCGATGGACCGCACCATGATCCCGCTGGGCAGCTGCACCATGAAGCTCAACGCCACCGCCGAGATGATCCCGGTGACGTGGCCGGAGTTCGCCAACATCCACCCGCTGGCCCCGGCCGAGCAGGCGCAGGGCTACCGGCAACTGATCGACGAGCTGGAAGCGATGCTGGTGGAATGCACCGGCTACGACGCCGTCAGCCTGCAGCCCAACTCCGGCGCGCAGGGCGAATACGCCGGCCTGCTGGCGATCCGCGCCTACCACCGCGCGCGCGGCGAAGGCCACCGCGACATCTGCCTGATCCCGGAATCCGCGCACGGCACCAACCCGGCCAGCGCGCAGATGTGCGGCATGACCGTGGTCGTCACCAAGTGCGACGCCAACGGCAACGTCGACGTCGAGGACATCCGCCGCGCCGCCGAGAAGTACGGCGACCGCCTGGCCGCGATCATGATCACCTACCCGTCCACCCACGGCGTGTTCGAGGAGGACGTGGTGGAGATCTGCGAGATCGTGCACCGGCACGGTGGGCAGGTGTACACCGACGGCGCCAACATGAACGCCCTGGTCGGCGTGGCCAAGCCCGGCAAGTGGGGCTCGGACGTCAGCCACCTCAACCTGCACAAGACCTTCTGCATCCCGCACGGTGGCGGCGGCCCCGGCGTGGGCCCGTGCGCGGTGAAGGCGCACCTGGCGCCCTACCTGCCGAAGGCGGCGCACTCGATCGGGGCGCGCGGCGAAGGCGCCGGCGGCATGGTCAGCGCCGCCGGCTTCGGCAGCGCCAGCATCCTGCCGATCAGCTGGATGTACATCACCCTGATGGGCGCGGCCGGCCTGCGCCGCGCCACCCAGGTGGCGCTGCTCAACGCCAACTACATCGCCAAGCGGCTGGAACCGCACTTCGAGACGCTCTACACCGGCCGCAACGGGCTGGTCGCGCACGAATGCATCCTCGACCTGCGCCCGCTGAAGGACCGCACCGGCATCAGCGCCGAGGACGTGGCCAAGCGCCTGATCGACTTCGGCTTCCACGCACCCACGCTCAGCTTCCCGGTCGCCGGCACGCTGATGGTGGAACCGACCGAAAGCGAATCGCTGCACGAGCTGGACCGCTTCATCGACGCGATGATCGAGATCCGCGAGGAGATCCGCGCGGTCGAGGACGGCCGCCTGGACCGCGAGGACAACCCGCTGAAGCACGCGCCGCACACCGCGACGATGGTGATGGCCAGCGAGTGGACCCACGCCTACCCGCGCGAACTGGCCGCGTTCCCGCTGGCCACGCTGAAGCTGCAGAAGTACTGGCCGCCGGTCTCGCGCGTGGACAACGTCTACGGCGACAAGAACGTCATGTGCGCCTGCATCCCGGTGGACGCGTACAAGGACGAAGTGGACGCCTGAGCCGCGCTGGACCTCCATGAAGAAGCCCCGCATCCGCGGGGCTTTTTTTTGGTATCCGGATTCTGGTACGGGATCGCATCGATGCCAAACGGATGCGTGCGGGCCATGGCCCTGAATCTGCGTGCCGCAGAGCACGTCGGGGGCGTAGGGCCGACCTATCGTAGGTCGGCCCTACGTGGCCGACGCCCCGCATCCGCGGAGGTTTTTTGGTATCCGGACTCTGGTGCAGGATCGCATCGATGCCAGACGGATGCGTGCGGGTCATCACCCGGAATCTGTATGCCGCAGAGCACGTCGGGGGCGTAGCCCCGACCTGCGCGTAGGTCGGCCCTGCGTGGCCGACGCATGGGGACGCTCACGCTCCCGGCAAGCGCCGTTCCCTTCACGCGATCACCTACAGCGCCGGCGAGGCCTTGCCCGACACCATGCACTCGGGAAAACGGCTTCGGGGGAAGCCATACATAGGAAGCCGGACACCTTTTTTCGCCTGCACGCCGGACGGTTTCCCGTGCCCACCCGCAGGCGCGCCTCAGCGCAGAGCGGTCGCGTGCGCCGCCGCCAGGGCCACCGCATCCGCGCCGGCGGGGAAGTGCAACTGCCCGGTGGCATCGTTCGCCGCCGCCCACACGGCCTGCGCGACATCGGCCTCGCGGGTGAAGGCGGCGCCATCGGCGAGCGCCGCGAACACCTGCTGCGCGTAGCCGGCATACGCCTCCGGCACCAGCCCGCGCATGCGTTCCTCGCCGTTGGCGGTGAAGCGCGTGGTGGGCGCGTAACCGGGTTCGACCAGCTTCACCGCCACATCGAAGGCGGCCATTTCGTGCGCGAGCGAGGCGGTGAATCCTTCGATGGCCTTCTTGCTGGCGGTGTACGCGGCCACCAGCGGCATCGGCGCCAGCGTGGCGCTGGAGGTCACGTTGACGATCACGCCGGCGCGACGCGCGCGGAACTGCGGGATCACCGCCTGCACCATCGCCATCGTGCCGAAGGTGTTGGTCTCGAAGATCTCGCGCACCGTCGCCATCGGCGTGGCCTCGAAGGCGCCGAACAGGCCGAGGCCGGCGTTGTTCACCAGCACGTCCAGCGGACCCGCGGCCTGCACGGCGGCGGCGACGCTCTCCGGCCGGGTGACGTCCAGCGCCAGCACGCGCATGCGGTCGTCGTCGGGCAGCAGGCCGGGACGGGGCGAACGCATGGTGGCGACGACGCGCCAGCCCTGCGCATGGAAGTGGCGGGCGGTCTCCAGGCCGTAGCCGGAGGAGCAGCCGGTGATCAGGACAGTCTTCATGGGGGTTTCCGGGGTAGTTGATCCGGTGGAGACGATAGGCGAGGATCACAGGACCATCCATGACGAAACATCTTGATTTCTTCGTAAATCGTCCAGAATGTCCGACCCCCTCTCCGACATCGTCCGCCTGCTGCGCCCCCGCGCCGCCTTCTCCAAGGGCATCAGCGCCGCGGGCCGCTGGGCGGTGCGCTACGCCACGTTCGGCGAACCCAGCTTCTGCGTGGTGCAGGAAGGCCGCTGCGTGCTGGCGGTCGATGGCGAGGACGCGATTACGCTGGAGGCCGGCGATTTCGTCCTGCTGCCGGCGACGCCGGGCTTCACGATGTCGGACGGGAAGACCGCGCTGCCCCGCCACGTCGATCCCAAGGTCGATCCGCTGCCCGCCCACGACGTGCGCCATGGCCGGCAGGAAGGCCCGGCGGACGTGCGGCTGCTCGGCGGCTGGTTCCGCTTCGACGCGCACGATCCCGCCCTGCTCGCTTCCCTGCTGCCCACGCTCGTGCACGTGCGCGGCGTGCCGCGGCTGTCGCAGCTGGTGGCGCTGCTGAGCGAGGAGGCGGACGCGGACAGGCCCGGGCGCGAGGTGGTGCTGTCGCGGTTGGTGGACCTGCTGCTGGTGGAAACGCTGCGCGCGGCGCCTGCCCAGGATGCGCCGCCGGGCCTGCTGCGCGGGCTGGCCGATGCGCGTCTGGCCACCGCCCTGCGCGACCTGCATGCCCGCCCGTCGCATGCATGGACGGTGGCGCAACTGGCCGACCGGGCGGCGCTTTCGCGCTCGGCGTTCTTCGAGCGCTTCACCCGCACCGTGGGCGTGGCGCCGATGGAATACCTGCTCGCGTGGCGCATGGCGATCGCCCGGGACCTGTTGCGCCAGGGCGGCACCCGCGTCGGCGAGGCCGCCGAACAGGTGGGCTACCGCTCGGCCAGCACCTTCAGCACGGCCTTCCATCGCCACGTGGGCATGCCGCCGCTGCGCTACGCGCGCCAGCATGGAACCGCCCGACACGGCCAGGCGGTGGCCGCCGGACGGTAGCGCCGCGCGCGCGACGGCGCGTCGCCTGCGGCTATCATCGCCGGCATGCCCAGCGCCCTCGCCTTCGTCCTCGACGCCCTGATCTTCATCGCCCTGGCCTGGGTGGCGTGGCGCGCGCTCGGGCGCTCCCTCCCCATCGCCGTCATCCCGATCGTCATCGGCCTGCTGCTGGCGGCCACCGGCGCGCTGCCGCCGGCGTGGGGCGTGCCGTCGGCGATCGGCGACAGGGTCGGCTGGGTGGGCGTGCTGCTGCTGGCCTTCACCGCCGGGCTGGAAACGCGCCTGTCGGCGCACCTGCCCACCGCCGCCGACGCCGCGCCGCTGCCGCGCACGCAGGCGCTGCGCTTCGTCGCCAGCGCCGGCATGGCGCTGCTGCTGCCGTTCGTCGCCGGCACGCTGGCGGCGCACCACTACTTCACCGGGCTGCCCGGCTGGGATGCGCCCAGGGGCGGCGCCTGGATGGGATCGCTCGCCATCGGCCTGTGCCTCGCGGTCAGCGCGCTGCCGGTGCTGATCGGCATCGTGCGCGAACTCGGCCCGCTGCACCGCCCGCTCACGCAACTGGCACTGCGCATCGCGGTGATCGACGACGCCGTGCTGTGGATCGGGCTGGCGCTGTTGCTGCTGGCGGCCGAGGGCGGCTCGCTGTTGGCCGGCGCCTCCGGGCTGCACGTGCTGGCGGTGGCCGTGGCCGTCGTGCTCGCCGCCGCCGGCACGCTGGCGCAGCGGCTGCGCGCGCAACCGCCGGGCTGGCTGGTGTGGCTGTCGCTGCCGGTGTTCCTGGCCGCCGGCGCCTGGGCCAGTTCGCAGCTGGGCCTGCATGCGCTGCTGGGTGCGTACTTCGGCGGCGCGATGGTGCCACCGGCGTGGTCGAAGCGGCTGCCGGTGGAGCGGCTGGGCCGGTTCGCGCTGATCGGGCTGGCGCCGCTGTTCTTCGGCCACAGCGGGCTGAAGATCGACGGCAGCGTGCTCGGCTGGGCCTCGCTGCAGGCGGCACTGGCGCTGCTGGCGCTGGCGGTGGCCGCCAAGCTCACCGCCGCGCTGCTGTGCCCGCCGTCGTCCGCGCTGTCGCGGCGCGATGCGCTCGCGGTCGGCGCGCTGCTGCAATGCAAGGGGCTGATGGAAATCGTCGCGGCCACCATCCTGCGCGACAAGGGCCTGCTGTCCGAGCATGCGTTCGCCGCGCTGGTCACGCTGGCGGTGCTGTCCACGCTGCTGACCGGCCCGTTCTTCCGGCTGCTGGTGAAGCGGCGCGCGGCCGCCACGACGGACGAACGGCAGCCGGCCTGACCGTCTGCGGTATCCGTGGACGGCAGGTTTCCCGCAAGGGGGAAACGTCGGCGCAGGCGGCGTTTTTCTCAGCGCCGGGCGCTTCGTAAACGTGAGTCCATCCGTGAGCGCCTGCGCACTTCCCATTAATGTGAGCCATATCGCGCGCCTTCCGCGTCAAAGGCCGGCGGCCCGTGTCGATATCCCGGGCAACGGCACGTGCCGCTGCACATCGGGAAAATCGCCATGCCCTCGCTGAAGGAACGTTTCCAGCACCTCCGCCTCTCCACCCGCCTGCTGATCGGGTTCGCCATCCCGGTCGCCCTGCTGACGGCCAACGGCGTGTCCGGTTCGCGCGCCATCCACACTACCCAGCAGGGGCTGGAAACGGTGTACCGCGACCGCGTCGTTCCCCTGCGCGGGCTGAAGGTCATCGCCGACGCCTACGCCGTGGACGTGATCGACGCCACCAACAAGTGCAACGCGGGGCTGATCTCGCCGGAGCAGGCCAACGCCGCCGTCGGCCATGCGCGCGAATCGATCCGCACCGAGTGGGAGCAGTACCTGGGCACGCAGCTCACGCCCGAGGAGCGCCGGCTGGGCCAGGAGGCCGACGCGCTGTTCCGGACCGCCGACGAGCACGTGAACCGCCTGCAGGAAACCCTGTCCGGCCTGCAGGGCGACTGCACCGGCCGCCTGGCCGACTTCGACGGTGCGCTGTACGCCAGCATCGACCCGATCAGCGGCAAGGTGGCCGAACTGATCGAGCTGCAGTTGCGCGAAGCGAAGACGCAGTACGTCGACGCCGAGCAGCGCTACACGTCCACCCTGCGCTGGACGGTGGCGTTGATCGCGTTCTCGGCGCTGCTGTGCGTGGCCGTGGGCGTGCTGATCGCGCGCGCCATCATCCGCCAGCTCGGCGGCGAGCCGGCCTACGCCGCGCAGGTGGTGCGCGCCATCGCCCGCGGCGACCTGGGCCAGGCCGTGCAGGTGCGCGCGCCGGATTCGCTGCTGGCCGACATGGACGCGATGCAGGGCAGGCTGCGCGAATTCATGACCGCGCAGTCGGCGCTGGCGGAAGAACACGAGACCGGCGACATGGACGCGCGCATGCAGGCCACCGCCTTCCCCGGCGCGTTCGGGCAGATGGCGCTGGCGGTCAACGGCGTGATCGACAACCAGGTCGGCGTCAACCGCCGCGTGATCGGCCTGCTGTCCGAGTACGCGGTGGGCGACCTGCACGGCGACATGCCCGAGCTGCCCGGCAAGATGGCCGTCATCAGCCACACCATGGCCACCGCCAAGTCCAACCTGCAGGCGATCAACGCCGAGATCCAGCGCCTGGTCGACGCCGCCGCGCGCGGCGACTTCGGCGCGCGCGGCGACGAGGCCGCCTTCCAGCACGCGTTCCGCGACATGGTGCGCGGCCTGAACAGCCTGATGCAGGAAGCCGACGGCGGCCTGTCCGACGTCGGCGGCATGCTCGACGCGCTCGCCGCCGGCGACCTCACCCGCCGGCTGGACCGCCAGTACCACGGCGCGTTCGAGCGCCTGGCCGGCAGCGCCAACGCCACCGCCGCGCAGTGGTCCTCGCTGGTCGCGCACATCCACCAGACCAGCGAAGCGGTTTCCACCGCGGCCAGCGAGATCGCGGCCGGCAACGACGACCTCGCCCGCCGCACCGAGCAGCAGGCCGCGTCGCTGGAGGAAACCGCCTCGTCGATGGAGGAACTGTCCTCCACCGTCCGGCACAACGCCGAGAACGCCCGCGAGGCCAACGACCTGGCGCTGGGCGCCAGCGGCGTGGCCCGGCGCGCCGGCGAGGTGATGGGCCAGGTGGTCGCGTCGATGCAGGCGATCGAGACCTCGTCGCGCCGGATCGAGGACATCATCAGCCTGATCGACAGCATCGCGTTCCAGACCAACATCCTGGCGCTCAACGCCGCGGTCGAGGCGGCCCGCGCCGGCGAGCAGGGACGCGGCTTCACCGTGGTCGCGTCGGAAGTGCGCGGGCTGGCGCAACGGGCCGCCACCGCGGCGCAGGAGATCAAGGCGCTGATCGAGACGTCGGTGCAGGACGTGGTCGGCTGCACCCAGCTGGTCGGCGAGGCCAGCGGCACGCTGCGCGAGGTGGTGGGCTCGGTGGAGCAGATGGCCTCGCGCATGGGCGAGATCTCGCTGGCCACGCGCGAGCAGAGCCAGGGCATCGAACAGGTCAACAAGACCGTCGGCCACATAGACCAGTCCACCCAGCAGAACGCCGCGCTGGTGGAGGAAGCCACCGCCGCCTCGCGCGCGCTCGACGAGCAGGCGCAGCAACTGCTGCAGATGGTCGGCAGCTTCCGTTTCGAGGACGCGCCGCTGCAGGCGGCGGCCTGAAGCGATCGCCCGGCTGCGATGCGCGGCCGGGCGCGCGGCGGTCAGAAGCGGATGCGCACCGACGGCGCGCTGCGCTCCGCCTCGCCGTGGTACACCGCCTCGATGTTGTTGCCGTCCGGGTCCAGCACGAACGCGGCGTAGTAGCCGGGATGGTAGGGACGCGTTCCCGGCGCGCCGTTGTCGGTGCCGCCGTGCGCCAGCGCCGCCTTGTGGAACGCCTCCACCGTCGCCCGGTCCCCGGCCTGGAACGCCAGGTGATGGCGGCCCGTCAGCGCGCCCTGGGCGGCCTGGCTGTCGGCGGTGGAGACGAACAGTTCGTCGACCCAGAAATAATCCTCGCCCTGCCCGCCCAGCGGGATGCCGAGCACGTCGAGCACCGCGGCGTAGAACGCCTGGCTGGCCTTCAGGTCGCGCACGACCAGCTGGACGTGGTCGATCAGGCGACCGCGGTGCAATTCGTTGGTTTCCATGGCGTGTTCCTCCGGTTGAAGAGCCGACAGTGATCGCATGCGATGCGGACAAGGAGTGTCCGCAGGCTCGCGTTGCGCGCATGTCAACGATGGCTCCCGGCGATCGTACGCAGGCGCGCCGCGCGGCGGAGGCGGTGAACGCGCCGGGACAGCGCGCGTTCACGCCGCAGCGTGATCCCGGCCGCAGTTTCCCACGCGCGCGCATCCGGCATTGACGCGGTCTTTGCAGACCGCCCGCGACACTGCCCACGTGGTCGGCGCCGCAGCAGCGGCATTCCGGATCCAGGTGAACAGCCACGGCGACCACAAGGGTACCGTTGTGCGAAGCCCTAGCTTCGTCCAGCTTGGCTGCAGCATGTGCGTCCCCGTCGAAGGATCGCTGGCGCGGTGCCCTCTTCAGCGACTTGGCGCAACGAGGCGCCATCCCCTCTCCTCCGCATGCGGAGGAGAGGGTCGGGGCGAAGGGGAGCATCGCGATCCGCCGGCGGGCATCTCGCATGACGGCCAGCGAAGGCGCTGCATGGCAGACCTCTTCGTATCGTCGTGCTGCGGCATCGGCTTCCTCATCGTGCCAGTCGTAGCAACGAACACGCTCCGCGCGCCCGCCACCGACAGCCCGGTCGGATCCAGTGCGCCGGCCTCGTCATCGCGCCGCGCGCGCCGGTTGCGCCGGCGGCCGGCATCGGGCGACAGGCGCCTCATACGTTCGGCGGCAGTGGCGCGCGGACGCGCGGCGCGGGTTCGGCCAGCGACGCCAGCGATTGCAGTTGGCAGAACGTGGCGTCGTAGGCCGCCACTTCCTCCTGGTACTGGCACAGCGCGCGGAAAGGATTGCGCGCCGACAGCGCCTGCGCGGCCGCGCGCAGGCGTTCGCCATCGGGATGGGACTGCACCAGCGCGGCCACCCACACGGTGAGCGCTTCCAGTTGGCCGGTGGTGCGGGCGTCGCTGGTTTCCAGGCGGTCCAGCAGCGTGTGCAGGTGGCTTTGCGAATACAGCAACATGGGGCATGCGTCCGGTGCGTGGTCATCGCGGCCGGCCCCTGCTCCAGCGCGTCGTTTTCCCTGATCACGGGCGCCGCCGGCGATGCCGGCCATCGCCCAGCAGCCGGAGTCAGGCGCCGTTGGGGAAGGCGTGACTTCCGGCCTAGGTGTGAGGTTTCAATGAGCCTACGCCGCCTGCTTCGAGACCTCGGCCCAGCGCCAAGCGGCGCTGGACCACTGGCTCCATCACTACAACTGGCATCGGCCGCACACCGCCGCCAGCGGCTTGGCCTCGGCCTCCCGGCTGGGGCTCAGCCAAAACAACCTATTGAAGCTCCACACCTAGGCGGCACGGCGCATGCACGGTCAGGCGCGCAGGTTCACCTCCGCCACCTTGTCCTGGTAGTCCTCCTTGGGATCCACGCCCAGCAGCAGCTTCACGCCCGCCAGCAGGCTCTGCTCGTTGAGCCAGATCTCCGCGTGCTCGGCATCGAAGCGCAGCAGCGCGAGCCTGGGGTCGTCCTTGCCGCCTTCGTACCAGGCGGCGACGAACGGATTCCACAGGCGCTCGATCACCGCGCGGTCATCATCGCGCACCAGCGTGCCCTGCAGGCTGGCGAACAGGTCGTGGCCCATCGAGGCGAACGTCGCGAGGGCGCGCTGCGGCGCATGCGTCCGCTGGGCCAGCAGGTTGTCGGTGGCGGTGAAGATCCACAGCGGCCCCCGGCCCTCGTGCTCCAGCAGCGCGGTCATCGGCCGCGTGTGGCCGTCTTCCACGCCGTCCAGGCCCAGCATCAGCGTGCGATCGGACTTGACCGCCTTCCAGAGCTTCTTCTCCAGTTCCTCGGGGGTATGCATGGCGCGCTCCTGTCGTCGGGGATGCGGCCAACGTAGGACGGCAGGCGTGCGGCTGCCGTCAAGGTCGCCCGCGGGCGTCAGCAGGCCGTCAGCTTTGTCGCGCGCGCGTCACGGCGGGCACGCTGGCGCGTGAACCGCAGGGCGCGCTTTCACCGCCTGTTCGCGATCACCTGCGCAGGCTGGCCCGGCGATACCCCTACAGGAGACTCGCCATGACCATTCCCCGCATCCTGCTGTCGCTGGGCCTGCTGTCCCTGATGCCGGCCGCGGCCGCGCAGACCTACGGTCCGGAAGACGAAGGCCGCCGCTTCGGCGACGGCAGCAAGATCGAATGCCGCAACGTGGAAGTGCAGAAGAACAGCCGCGATCCCAACCGCGTCGCCGGCACCGCCATCGGCGCCGTCGTCGGCGGCCTGCTGGGCAACCAGGTAGGCAGCGGTTCCGGCAAGAAGGCCGCGACCGTGGGCGGCGCCGTCGCGGGCGGCGCGATCGGCCGCAAGGTGCAAGGCAACAACCAGGAAACCAAGGGCGACCGCGTCGTCGAGCGCCGCTGCGAGCGCGTCTATCGCTGAGCGCTGCCTCGGTCGGACGCATGCCCGGACCTACGGACCCGCAGGCGTTCCGTGCGGTACGCCAGTGCGGAACGACGCCGGGCGGCGACCAATGTGAGTTGCGGCAGGCGGACCGGGGGCGTATAACACACGTTATAATCCCGGAAGCCCTGCGACCATGAAGCTCAAGATCACCACCATCGGCAACTCCGCCGGCGTCATCCTGCCCCGCGAACTGCTGGCGCGCCTGCGCCTGGAGAAGGGCGACGAACTGCACGCGCTGGAAACCCCCGACGGCATCCGCCTGACCGTCTACGACCCGACGCTGGCCGAGCAGATGGAGGTCGCCGAGCAGGTCATGCGCCAACGGCGCACGCTGCTCAACAAGCTGGCGCAGTAACAGGTACGCAGCCGTGATCACGTGGATCAGCAGGACGCTGACTCTGGCCATCCATGACCGCCAGCTTGCCGAGCACGGAGGCGCCGCCGGGACGCGCGACGAGGGGCTGCTGGACGCCGCCCTCGCGCGGCCGCAGCAACTGTTCGCCTACGGCGACCCTCCACCCGATTTGGCCCATCTTGCTGCCAGCGTCGCCTACGGCTTGGCACGCAACCATCCCTTCGTCGACGGCAACAAGCGCACCGCGGCCGTCGCTTGCGAAGTCTTCATCGTGCTCAATGGCGGCAGGCTGCACGCGGACGACATCGCGCTGTATACGCAATACGTCGGCCTGTCCGAAGGCGCGATCAGCGAGCGCGAATTCGCCGACTGGCTGCGCCCGCGCATCGTCGTGGCGACCAAGGGCAAGGTGCAGGAAAAGCGCGCGGCCTACCGGCGCTGACGACCTGCGCGGCGCGGTGAGCCGCATCGCACCCGCACGGCATGGCGGAACGCCGGCCCGCGGCAGCCGGACCTTTGCGCTCGCCGTGCCTTACGAAGCGGAACCGCCGCTACATCTCCTCCTGGCACGCCCGCTTCAGGCGGTCGTCGCCGCTGCCGGCGCAACGGGCGGCATAGGCGCGGGCGGCGTCGGACTTGCCGGCGCGGCGGTTGAGGCGCACACCGTAGGGCAGCAGTTCCGGCGGATCGCCCAGGCTCTTGCGGCTGGTTTCCAGCACCTGCAGCGCCTGCTCGCGGTCGCTGCTGCGGCTGGCCATGTCCAGCGTCATCTGGTGCAGGGCGAACAGCGAGTCCGCGCGCCCGATTTCCTGCTGCAGCACCGGCAGCGCCTTGTCGCGGTCCATCTGCGATTCCATCAGCCGCATCGCGGTGTACCGCACCAGCGGCGTTTCCGACGCCGGCCCCTGCACCAGCGCCTGCAGCACGGCGTCCTGCTGGCTGCGCGTGAGGCGGCCGGTGTCGGCGCCCAGCACCCGGTGCACCAGCTGCATGGAGTCGAACAGCAGCTTCACCTGGCGGTCGCCCTCCCACGGCAACGCACGCATGTCGGGCCGCTCCAGGTCGGCGTGCCGCGTCTCGATGTGCTGGCGCACCTGCTCCATGCGCAGGCTGGAATCGCGGTGGGTGTTGCGGCCGGCCTGCTGCACGCGCTGCTGGGTGGCGCCCACCAGCGCGGTGATCAGGTTGTCCACGCCCTTGTTGTCGTCCAGCCGGCGCTTGGCCGAGCGTGCCTGGTCGCTGTTCTGCAGGTAGCGGCCGACGGTCGCGGCCAGCCCGTCCTGCAGCGCGGCCGGCTGCTGCGCGCGGGCCTGCAGGCGCTGCTGTTCCCACAGCTCCATGCGGCCCAGCATGTCCATCATGCCGATGGGGTTGTAGCCGGCGGCCACCATCAGGTCGGTGCCGAGCCTGTCGGCCTCGTCCTCCTGCCCGCGGGCGCGGGTGGGCACGATGCCGGCCTGCACCGACTGCATCGCCGTCTCGCGCATCAGCGCGTGGCGCACGTAGTCGGTGCTGGGGCGCGAGGTGTTGACGCCGGCGTACTCGCGGTCCAAGTACAGCGAGGTCAGGCCCGCGCCGATGCCCTTGGCGGTTTCCAGCAGGCTCTTGCCGGAATGCTTGCGCAACACGTGCACGTATTCGTGCGCGATCAGCGCGGCGATCTCGTCGCGGCTCTGCAGGCTCTCCAGCATGCCGGCGGCGATAAAGATGGAGCCGTCCTCGGCCGCGTACGCCTGGAAGGTCGGGTCGGGGATCACGTGGATGCGCGCGGGCGGCGCCTTCGACCCGGCGGCGCGGCGGATTTCCTGCAGCACCTGGTCCAGCGCGGCGTCCAGTTGCGGCTGCCGCACCACGCCGTAGGCCCAGCGCTGGCGCTCCACCGGCGTCATCGCGCGGTTCTGGCGGAACGACTGCAGCACCCCGCCCAGCAATTGCGCATTGCGGGTCAGGCGCTCCATGTCCTTGTCGCTGATCAGCGGCTTGCCGGCCTGCGCCGGCAGCGCGGCGGCCAGCGCGCAGGCCAGCAGCACGCGCGCGCGCCGGTTCACGGGCAGCCCTCGCCCGCCCCGCGCACGCCGGCGGTGGCGGCGTCGCGGCCGGCGGTCACGCTGGACGAGCCGCGCGCGGGCGCGCAGCGCACGCCGGGCGCCAGGCTCAGGTCGCCGTCGATGCGCAGCTTCAGCTTGTCCACCCAGACGGGACCGGAAGCGGTCTGCACCTGCACATAGCCCTTGCGCGAGACGTCCAGCACCGCGGCATCGGCCAGCGAGGCGCCCGCCACGTGCTGGCCGGTGCGCTTGAAGCGTTCGCCGTCCTGCTCGTAGGTGGCGACCTGCTCACTGGTCGCCTGCACCACCCGCGCCTTCAGCGGCGGGTCGCTCCACGCCCAGGCCGACGCCACCGCCAGCAGCAGCACCGCCACCGGCAACGCCGGCAGCCACCTCTTCCCCGTTTCGCCCTTTTCCATCGTCGTCCTCCTGCACATCGGGGCGGTGCTGCCCCAGGTTCGCCACGTAATAGGTCACCGCCAACGCCAGGCCCATCAGCCCGATCCAGTCCTGCGGCGGCTGCCGCCAGACGACCTGCGCCAGCGCCGCCACGCCCAGCCCCGCGCCCAGCGACGCCGCCGCCATCAGGCCCAGCCGCAGCCAAGTGCCCCGCGCCCACAGCAGTACCGCGCCGGCCGCCAGCGACAGCAGCAACGCGTTGGCCAGCGCGAACAGGCGATTGGCGCCTTCGGTGCGGTGCACGCGGCGCTCGCCCCAGGTCATCAGGTTGTCCAGCGCCATCGCATGCAGGTACACGCCCGGGATCTGCTGGTGCACCGGCGAGGCGACGCGGTCGTTCAGGCCCACCAGGTGCGTGCCCACCAGCACCACGCGGTCGGACAGCGCGTCGCGCATCGCCTCGTCGTCGAGCTGCTCCTCGAACACGGTGAACGTGTACGCGCACTGCTTGCGGTTGCGGTCCTCGGCCTGCTCGTCGCGGCCGCTGTTGAAGCTGTCCTTCAGCAGGCCCCAGGCCTCGGCGATGCGCGCGCCGACGCCGGCGTCCACATCGCGCGTGCAGGGATCGTCGATCGCCTCCGCCTTCCGCCGCGGCAGCGTGCTGCCCCATTGCACCACCAGCGGCTGCGCGCGCGCCGGCGGCGACAGCGCGCCGGCGGTTTCGGCGCATCCGGCGGCGGACGGCGGGCATGCGGCGTCGTAGAGCGCCAGCGCCACGCTGCGCGTGTCCGCGCCCGGCCCCTGGCCCGCGTCCTGCCGCAGGGTCGTGCCGTGCTCGTTGATGCGGTCGCCATCGATGGTCAACGGGTAGTCGCTGCCCGCGCCCTGCCAGCTGGTCACCACGTCGCGCGCACCGCCGGCGCCGGAGAAGATCGAACGGCCGCCGGGCGCGGCCACGCCGAAGTACACGGGAATGCCCGCGGCGGCGATCTCCTCGCCGATGCCCAGCCGCGCGTCCTCGTAGCTGTCGTCGTAGTCGCGGCGCTGCTGCATCAGGATGTCCAGGTACACCGCGCGCGGGCGCTGCGCGAGGATGCGCCGCAGCAGTTCGTCGTAGTAGGCGTACTGCGGCGGCCAGCCGATGCCGCGCGCGTCCAGCGTGTGGTCGTCGATCATCACCACTGCGATGTGGTCCTGCGCGGCGCTGCCGTAGAACGGCGCCAGCACGCGCGCGGTGATGCGCTGGGAATGCGCCTTGCTGGCGTTGTCCAGGCCGAACGGCTCCAGTTCGTTCATCAGCAGGCCGAGCAGCAGCATGCCCAGGAATATCGGCAGGCCGGCATCCAGCAGGCGCATCGGCAGGCGCCGCGGCGCGGCGGGCCACGCGGGAAGGCGCAGGCGGCGCGCGCCTGCCGCGACCCAGCCCGCCACCACCGGCAGCTTCAGCCGGCGCGCCGCGCGCACCAGCAGCGGATGCGCCGCCTTGAAGTCGTTCCAGAAGGCATGCAGGCCGACGCCCTCCACGCCCCCGGAGACGGCGGGCGCCGGGGCCTGTGCTTGCGTCTGCGATGCGGTCGTTCCCGACACGGCCTCCCCCATCCCCGCCGGCACCCCCGTCCCGGCTCTCGTCACATTAACGGCGCCCCGGGGGTGGTTCAACCGAGGCGCGCAGGGGCATGCAGGCGTTAGCGGCCGACGGGCGCGGGGATTGAGCCCGGCGCGGCGTGGCGGCGGGCATGGTCCGTGGCCGCCTCCGGCGATGCGCCGGCCCGCCCGTCCAGCACGTCGTCGATGAACTCGGTCAGCGCCAGCATCCGCAGGCTGCGGCGCACGGTGAAGTAGAACGACAGGACGCCCAGGACCGCCCCCACGGTCAGCGCGGACACACCGGTGGGAATGAAGCAGGCGCCCGTGCCCAGGTTATGCCACCAGGCCGATACCCCGTCCGTGGGCGCCGGCATGCAGGCCCTCGCCAGCGGCGCGGCGCCCAGGCTGCTGAGCGCCAACAGCGTGCCGGCCACGAACGCGGTGAACCCGAGCCAGACGACGTTGCTTTCCTTCCAGTGCGCCGTCAGCAACCGGACCCGGCGCCACGCGTGCGGCTGCGGGAAGCGGTCCGCCAGCACCTTCGCCTCGTGCGTCAGCCGGCGGAAGCGCAGGTCCAGCCCGGAGGTCTCGATGAACTTCGCGTAGACCAGCGCCATCGGGATGCTCACGACCATGAGCAGCATCCCCAGGAGTCCGATCACGTAGGCCGCCAGCATCACGACCGCCGCGCCCGTGCGCCCGCCCCAGGCGGCCAGGAACAGGGTGATCGGCAGGCACGACACCGCCGCCACCATGAACACGGCGGCCACCGCGTCCAGCCGTTCCTGCCAGGGGCCTTTCAGTTCCGGCGTGTCGAGTTTCTTCGCCGATGCGCGGAGCGCCCGGATCATGTCGCTGGTGTGCATGGGTCCCCGCAGGGCGTCGATGGATGGGAAGGCGCCGCGTGGCGCGGCGGCCCCCTACCTTCCCCTGTCGCCGTCGCGGGTCCTGCGACGCGGGCGCTCTTCCGACCACGAACGGCGTGGCGGCGACGCGCTCTTCGTCTTCGGGAGCAGCCCGGAACCGCGCGCCTCAGTCCCGCAACTTCAACGCCGGGTTCTCATCGATGGTCCCGTCCTCCCGCACCACCACGTAGCGGGTACCCGCGCGGTCGAACAGCACGGGGATGGGCGTCTTGAACAGCGGGCGGCGAACGAACTTCAAGCGCCAATGGAAGGTTTCCATGGTGTGGATGGTGGCCTGCTGCTCCGGCGTGAGGCCGGCGAGCAGCGTGGCGTCGTCCCTCTTCTGGGCGCCCTTGCGGCGCTCGGGGGTGCGCGGTGCGGTGCCGGGGGCATCCGGGTCGGGAGGATCGCGGGGGCGATGCGGGTCCGTCATCGGGTGGGGACTCCTGATGGCGTGCGGTTGCGCCTTGCTGCGACGCCGCGTGCGGCGGGATTCCACCATGTCGCGGCGCGCGGCAAGAACGCGTGAGGACGCGGGCCCGCGCCCTTGTTCCGTTCAGCGACGGCAAGACGCCGTCCATGCGCGACGGCCTTCGTCCTCCGTCGGTACCGCCTGCGAGGTGGAGGCCGGCGCCCTTCCCTGCTTCGAGGGAAAACAGGCGGCGGCGTTCAGGCGCGCAGCTTGAGCGTCGGATGTTCGTCGAGGGTGCCGTCTTCCTCGATCACCACATGGCGCGTTCCGTCACGGTCGAACAGCACGGGGATGGGGGCGCGGAACAGCGGGCGGCGCACGAAGGCCAGTCGCCACTGGAAGATCTCCAACGCTTCCAGCGTCGTCAGCTGCGCGGGCGTGAGGCCGGCGCGCATGGCGTCGGCGTCCTGCACGGGCGCGGGCTTGCGGCGCTCGGGCGCATGCGCCGCGGCGGCCGGCGCGGGGGTGTGCCAGGGGCCGGCGATGACGCGGGTCTGGGCGGAACTGCGGGACATCGGAAACCACTCCACGGGGAATTCGGCGGATGCCCCGTCGGGCCGCAGGACGCGACCGGAGGGGCTGGAGAGTGCGATGCAAGGCGTGTGCCGGAACCGGGGCGCCGGAACGAAAAGCCCTGCGTGGGCGGGCCTCCGAAGGTACGGGGACCCCGGCGTGCGGCGGGATGACGGGCGAAACCGGGCCCGACTGCCGGCATGACGGTTGAAGCGGCATCGGGTTCCCGGCTGGATCGCCGCGGACCACCGCGCCGACCGCGGCACGGGCGACCCAGGCGAACGGCTCCTTCCGGGCCATGGTGTGCTCGCGATCCGGGCCCGTGCCCGCGATGGCCGGCCGGGCGTGTGCCCGGAAACGAAAAGCCCCGCGCGAGCGGGGCTTTCGAAGGTGCCGTCACCCCGGCGTGCGCCGGGATGACGGGTTGGAGCCGGGCGCCGATGCCACCGGGACGACGGCTGGCGCGCCGCCGGGTTCCAGTTGGATCGCCGTGGAGCGCGGCGCTGATTGCCGCGGCAGCGACGACTCAGGCGAACGGATCCTGCAGGACCATCGTGTGCTCGCGGTCCGGGCCGGTGCTGACGATGGCCAGCGGGCAGCCGGACAGTTCCTCCAGCGCGCGCAGGTAGGCGCGGGCGGCCGGCGGCAGCTTCTCCCACTCGGTCACGCCGTGGGTGTTCTCCTCCCAGCCCGGGAACTCCAGGTACACCGGCGTGCACTCTTCCCAGCCGCCCGCGTCCAGCGGCGCGTACTCGGTGCGCTTGCCGCGGTATTCGTAGGCGATGCAGACCTTCAGCTTCTCCATGCCGTCCAGCACGTCCAGCTTGGTGATGCACAGGCCGGAGATGCCGTTGATGGCCACGGCGCGCTTCAGCGCGACGATGTCCATCCAGCCGCAGCGGCGCGGGCGGCCGGTGGAGGCGCCGTATTCCTGGCCGCGGTCGCGGATGCCCTGGCCGACATCGTCGTCCAGTTCGGTCGGGAACGGGCCGCCGCCCACGCGCGTGGCGTAGGCCTTGCAGATGCCCAGCACGTAGTCGATCGCGTCCGCGCCCACGCCGGTGCCGGCGAACGCGCCGCCGACGGTGGTGTTGGAACTGGTGACGTAGGGGTAGGTGCCGTGGTCGATGTCGAGCAGGGCGCCCTGCGCGCCTTCGAACAGCACCCGCTTGCCCTGCTTGCGCAGGTCGTGGAGGATACCGGCCACGTCGGATTTCATCGGCTGCACGTACTCGCCGAAGGCCAGCGCCTCGTCGTAGGTCCTCTGGAAATCGACCGCCTCGACGTCGAGGTACTTGGTCAGCACGAAGTTGTGGTAGTCCAGCGCGGTGCGCAGCAGGTCTTCCAGTTGCTTCGGATAGTGCAGGTCGGCCACGCGGATGCCGCGGCGCGCCACCTTGTCCTCGTAGGCCGGGCCGATGCCGCGGCCGGTGGTGCCGATGGCCTTGCCGCCAGCGGCCTTCTCGCGGGCCTGATCCAGGGCGATGTGGTACGGCATGATCAGCGGCGTGGCCGGGCTGATCTTCAGGCGCGAACGGACTTCCACGCCGGCCGATTCCAGTTCGTCGACCTCCTTGATCAGCGCCGCGGGCGAGAGCACCACGCCGTTGCCGATCAGGCACAGCGCGTCCGGGCGCAGGATGCCGGAAGGGATCAGGTGCAGGACGGTCTTCTTGCCGCCGATGACCAGGGTGTGGCCGGCGTTGTGGCCGCCCTGGAAGCGGACCACCGCTCCGATTTCCTCGGTGAGCAGATCGACGATCTTGCCCTTGCCTTCATCGCCCCACTGGGCGCCGAGAACGACGACTGACTGACCCATGACGGGTAACTCCTCGCTTGGTGGCGGCCATCGGGGCCGCCGGGAAGGGTCGCGCCGGGCCGCGGCGTCACCGATGCCGGCAGGCTCCATCGGGGAGCCGCCCGCCACGCCAGGCCCAGACACGGAAAAAGCCGGCGGTCTTCCCTGCGGGAGCCCGTCCGGCTTTTGTGCATTATCCGGGTTTCCCGGGGCGGGGGCTACCCTGGCCGGACCATCCGTTCAGTGCCTCAGCCACCACAGCAGGGTCAGGCCGAAGATCAGGACGAACCCGCCGACGGCGCGGACCTGGCCGTCGGACATCTGCAGCAGGTGCATGGCCGCGCGCTTCCAGCTGGCGGGGATGGCGAACAGCACCAGGCCTTCCAGGATGGCGACCAGGCACAGGGCGGACCAGAGTTCGGACATCGGCGGGATCCTGGCGCCATGCGGGCGCCGCGGCGGGTGTCGGAAAAGGAAACGCCCGGCGCGGCGGCGACGGGCGGAAACGGTGCCGGCCGCCCTGGAGGCGGCCGGCGGCGGGGCTCAGCGGTCGTTGCGCATGTACTGGAGGAAGGGGTCGTTCTTGTCCAGCACGATCACGCCCTGCCCGTCCGCGAACGAGGCCCGGTAGGCCTCCAGGCTGCGCTGGAAGGCGTAGAACGCGGGATCGCGATTGGCGGCCGCGCCGTAGATGCGGGCGGCCTCGGCATCGCCTTCGCCGCGCAGCTTCTGCGCGTCGCGCTCGGCCTCGGCCACCAGCACGGTCTGGTCGCGGTCGGCCTGGGCGCGGACGATGCGGGCCTGCTCCTCGCCCTCGGCGCGCAGCGCGCTGGCCACCTGGCGGCGCTCGGCGCGCATGCGGTCGTAGACCTGGCCGATCACCTCGCTGTCGGTGGGCAGGTCGATCTGCTTGAAGCGGATGTCGACGATCTGCATGCCCAGCGTCTTGGCGCCGGCGTTGATGCCGGGCAGCTGCTTCTCGATCAGCTCGTTGCGGTTGCCGGACACCAGCTGGGTCAGCGTGCGCGAGTTGATCTCGTTGCGCAGCGATTCCTTGATGATCGGCGCCAGGCGGTCGGTGGCGGTCTCGGCGTTGCCGCCGGTGGCGCGGTAGAAGTCCGCCGCGTTGACGATGAAGCCGATGGCGATGAAGTCGACGCTGACGTCCTTGCGCTCGGAGGTCAGCGAACGCTCCGGCGGGAACTCGTTGGCGGTGAAGCGCTGGTCGAACACGCGCGCGGTCTCCACCAGCGGCCACTTGAAGTGCAGGCCGGGGCCGATCTCGCTGCGGGCCACGCGGCCCAGGTTGAGCACCAGGCCCACCTGCCCTTCGCGGACCACGTAGACCGAGCCCATCAGGCCCAGCAGGAGCGCCACGGCGATGCCGACGATCACGGAAGTCCTCATGGCTGCGCCTCCTCACGGCCGGCCGGGCGGGGGGTGCGCACGGAACTCCTTGCGCCGGACGGGGTGCTCTCCACCTGCGGCATCACCACTTCGGCGGGGATGGCGCCGGCGGGCGCCTGCGCGCCGGACGGCGCGGCGGCGTTGCCCATCGGCACGTAGAGCAGCTGGCGGCCGTCGCCGCCGACGACCTTGCGGTTGTCGGCCAGCACCTGCTGCACGGTGTCCAGCCACAGGCGCTTGCGGGTCACTTCCGGCGCGTTGCGGTACTCGTCCAGCAGCAGGCTGAAGCGGGTCGCGTCGCCGGTGGCCTTGGCGATGGCGGCGGTCTTGTAGCCTTCGGCCACGGTGCGCACGCGCTGGGCCTGGCCGCGGGCCTCGGGCACGATCCGCGCGGCGTAGGCGCGGGCCTCGTTGACCAGGCGCTCGTTCATCTGCTGGGCGCTGTTGACCTCGTCGAACGCGGGCTTGACCTCTTCCGGCGGGCGCGCGTCCTGCAGGCTCAGCTCGGTGACCACCAGGCCGGTGCGGTAGGCCTCCAGCGAAGCCTGCAGCGCGGTGGACGCGGCGGCCGACAGCGGGCCGCGCGCGTTGAGCGCGGCGTCCAGGTTGGAGCGGCCGATCACCTCGCGCACGGCGCTCTGCGCGGTCTGCTCCAGCACGCGGGTGGCGTCGGTGGTGCCGAACAGGAACTTCTCCGGGTCGCCCACGCGGTACTGCACGTTGAACGACACGGTGATGATGTTCTCGTCGCGGGTCAGCACCGGCAGGCTGTTGCTGAAGGTGCGCACGCCGGTGGCGTTGACCTTGGTGACGCTCTCGATCGGCCACGGGAACTTGAAGTTCGGGCCCGGCTGCATGGTGCGGTTGTACTGGCCGAAGCGCAGGACCACGCCGCGGTCCTGTTCGCCGACCAGCTGGAAGCTGGAGAACAGCACCAGGATGCCCACGCCCAGCAACACCCAGCGCAGCGGGTTGCCGCCGCCACCGGCGCCGCCGAACAGGCCGCGCAGGCGCTCGACGACCTCGCCGATGCCGCCGCCCTGCCGGTTGCGCGGCTTCCAGTTGTTGTTCCGGTTGCCGTTGTTGCCAGATCCGCCGCTGCCGCTGCCAGGGGTGTTCCAGGCCATGCCCACTCCGTCTTGATGGATTCGCGCGGCCCAGGACCGGCGCAGGGTTTCGATTCTACTAGATAGGGGCGCCCCGGCCGGGAGGCAACCCCGGGAGGTCATGGGGGGCCCCTTTCCTTGTGGGAGCGACGCAAGTCGCGATCGACCTTCCCCGCCATGGCCGTTTCCGCTAACGACCCATTCGCGACTTACGTCGCTCCCACACGAAACACCTATTGCCAGTCTTCCGCCACGGCCGCCGGCAGCAGCGCCTCCAGCGGGTGGCCGCCGGCCTGCGCGGCCAGGCGCTGGGCGTCGGCCAGGGCCAGGTCGACGGTGACGCGCCAGCCGTGCTCGTCGAAATCCTCGGCCAGCACCGCGCCCAGCGCGTGCAGCCGCGCGCGCAGGCGCGCCGAGTGCGCCGGCAGGTGCAGTTCGCCGCGCACGCGCTGGAAGCCCAGCCGCTGCGCCAGCGCGCCCTTCAGCAGGTCGATGCCCTGGCCGTCGCGGGCCGAGATCCACACCCGTTCGCGGCCCATCCCGGCGCTGGGGGCGTCGCCTTCGTCCACGCCCGGGTCGGGCTGGTCGTGGCGCGGCTGCGCACCTTCGATGCGGTCGATCTTGTTGAACACCAGCATCTGCGGCAGGTCGCCGGCGCCGATCTCCTGCAGCACCTCGTCCACCTGCGCGATGCGCTCCTCGCGGTGCGGGTCGGCGGCGTCGATGACGTGCAGCAGCAAGTCGGCCTCGCGCGCCTCGCTCAGGGTGGAACGGAACGCGGCAACCAGTTCGTGCGGCAGGTCGCGCACGAAGCCGACGGTGTCGGCCAGCACCACCGCGCCGCCGGGCAGGTCGATGCGGCGTACGGTGGGGTCCAGGGTGGCGAACAGTTGGTCGGCCGCATAGGCCTCGGCGCCGGTCAGCACGTTGAACAGGGTCGACTTGCCGGCGTTGGTGTAGCCGACCAGCGCCACCCGCGGCAGTTCGCTGCGCACGCGGGCGCGGCGCATCTGGGTGCGCTGCACTTCCACCTTCTCCAGCCGCTTCTGCAGCTGTTCCACGCGCTTCTGCAGCAGGCGGCGGTCGGTTTCCAGCTGGGTTTCGCCGGGGCCGCGCAGGCCGATGGAACCGCCGCGCTGGCGCTCCAGGTGGGTCCAGCCGCGCACCAGCCGGGTGGCCATGTGGCGCAGCTGCGCCAGTTCCACCTGCAGCTTGCCCTCGTGGCTGCGCGCGCGCTGGGCGAAGATGTCCAGGATCAGCCCGGTGCGGTCCAGCACGCGGCGCTGCAGGTGCTTTTCCAGGTTGCGCTCCTGGCCGGGCGAGAGCGGGAAGTTGACCAGCACCAGGTCGGCGCCGGTGGCGTCGGCCGCCGCCTTGACCTCTTCCAGCTTGCCGCTGCCGATCAGCGTGGAGGGATTGGGACGGTCGATGCGCGCGGTCAGCAGCGCGGCGATGCTGGCACCGGCCGAGCGCGCCAGGTCGCTGAATTCCTCGGTCACGCCGTCGTCGGGACGGCCGCCGGCATGCGGCTGGATCAGCAGCGCATGCTCGCCCTTGCGGGATCTTTCAAACAATGGGGTCGCGCCTCTTCAATCGAGGCGGCCATTATCACGCGGTTTCGTCGTCGCCGCCTTCCGCGCCGTCCTCGCCCTGCTGCACGTAGCCGCCGCCCGGGCCCACGCGCACGTTGCGCGCCGGCACCACGGTGGAGATGGCGTGCTTGTAGACCATCTGGCTGACCGTGTTGCGCAGCAGGACCACAAACTGGTCGAAGGACTCGATGGTGCCCTGCAGCTTGATGCCGTTGACCAGGTAGACCGAGACCGGGACGCGCTCGCGCCGCAGTGCATTCAGGAAAGGATCCTGCAGGGATTGCCCCTTGGACATGTCGTACTCCCGCCTTGCGTTCTTATAGTAGGTATGTGGTGCCGTGCCGGGCCGACGAACCGCTCCCCTGTCGTCCCGGAGCCCCGATGTTACACAACATCGGCGCCCGGGGGCGTTGCCGAGTCAGGCAGCCGGTCCCAATTCGGGCAATGCGCCGGCGCGGGCCCAGGCGGCGGGGAGGAACAGCGACAGCGCCTGCTCCAGGCGGTCGCGATCGCGGGCCGGGTCGAACCAGCGCGCATCCAGTTCCCCGCGCAGCCAGGTCAGCTGGCGCTTGGCCAACTGGCGGGTGGCGGCGATGGCGCGCTCGCGGAAGGCCGCGGCGTCGCCCTGCCCGTCGAGGTATTCCCAGGCCTGGCGATAGCCGACGGCGCGCACCGCCGGCAGGTCCAGCGGCGCTTCGACGGCCTGCATGGCCGGCAGCGCGCGCAGGCGGCGGACTTCGTCGAGGAAGCCCTGTTCCAGCATCACGTCGAAGCGATGCGCGATGCGATCGTGCAGCGTGGCGCGGTCGGCCGGCGCCAGCACCAGCTTCAGCACGCGGAACGGCGGCCGCGCACCGCGCGCCTCGCGCTGCCACTGGCTGATCGGCTTGCCGGTCAGGCGGAACACTTCCAGCGCCCGCTGGATCCGCTGCGGGTCGGTGGCGTGGATGCGCGCCGCCGCGACGGGATCGACCTGCGCCAGCGCCGCATGCAGCGAGGGCCAGCCCCGGGCCTGCGCCTCCGCGGCGATGTCCGCGCGCAGCGCCGCGTCGGCCGCCGGCATCGCCGCCAGGCCTTCGAGCAGGGCCTGGAAGTACAGCCCGGTGCCGCCGGCGAGGATCGGCAGGCGGCCGCGCGCGGCGATGTCGTCCAGCGCACGGCGCGTGTCCTGCGCGAACTCGGCCGCGGAATACGCCTGCCACGGGTCGCGCACGTCCAGCAGGTGGTGCGGTACGCGCGCCCGCTCCTCCGCGGTCGGCTTGGCCGCGCCGACGTCGAGGCCCCGGTAGACCAGTGCCGAATCGACGCTGACGATCTCGCCGCCGAAGCGTGCCGCGACGTCCAGCGCGAACGCCGTCTTGCCCGATGCGGTCGGGCCCATGATGACGATGGCGGGGGGACGCGTGTCGGACATGTCCGGTGGCGCAGGAAAGGGCCGCATAGCGTAGCCTGCGGCCGCGGCGGCGGCGATGCATCGCCTCGACGGCGCCCCTGCGACGACGTGTCACAGTTTCTTCCGGCACCCGGATCGGAAAGCGGCAAGATAATCGGACACCGCACCTTCAGCGCTTCCTTCGGCGGCCGCTATTAACTTCCCGTGCGCCACCAGGACCATGACGCCCAAGGCCCGGATTGTCATGCAACCGCAACGACACGACGCCATAGCACCCGAAGGCAAGGCATTGCGCTGGCAGAACGCGGATGAAGAACGCGTGAAGGCCATCGCACTGGAAAGTGCGCATGGAATCACGCTTGTCCGCTTAACCCCGCATGACCCGAGTAAATCGGAATGCCCGACGATCCTTGCGCCAGGCATTTTGTCCGATTATTTGTGCGGCACTGCTCGATATAGCAAATCGGCAGTGGCAATTTTCAAATTGCGCGTTACTCTTCCATCGCGCGTGATGGGTTGGTCGAAGCTTGGCCTTCCCGTCTCGGACCGACGGGGGCGCTCCTCACCAGGGTGCGTGACGGTCCGCAGCGAATCACTTCCGCATCCGTACCGCGTGACGGGACCGGTCTCGACCGGCCGGACCGTCGCCAGGGAACGCCTGCACGTCGCCCCTCGAACACGCACAACCGAATGATGCCTTCTGCTTCCGCCCTGCGCACCACGCTCCTGCCCCTCTTCGCCCTGGGGCTCGGCGCCCTGCTAGCCGCCTGCGATGGCGGCCAGATCCCTCTCGACGCCAGCGTCGCCGCCGAGGCGCAGCCCGAACCCGAGGCCGCCGCACAGGCATCCTCCGCCCGCGTGGCCGCGTCGGCCGTGGCGGTGAACGCGGTCGCCACCGCGGCGCCCACCACCCCGATCATGTTCGTGACCCAGGTGCCGACCTCCGGCGACATCTTCGCCGGGCGGCTGGCTTCGTTCGCCAACCACCTCACCGGCATGACCTCGACGCCGCGCGGCGGCGACCTGATGATCCGCTACCCCGACGGCTCGCTGCGCAACCTCACCAAGGAAGCCGGGTTCGGCATGGAAGGCCGGCAGGGCGCGAACGCCATCGCCGTGCGCGAGCCCACCGTGCACTGGGACGGCAAGAAGGCGGTCTTCAGCATGGTGGTCGGCGCGCCCAGCAAGCAGTACGAAACCATCAACGCCCGCTGGCAGATCTACGAAGTCACGAACCTGGCGCAGGGCCAGACCGCGAAGATCACCAAGGTCGCCGGCCAGCCGACCTCGTACAACAACGTCTCCCCCCTGTACGCCAGCGACGACCGCATCCTGTTCGCGTCCGACCGGCCCCGCTCCGGCGAGGCGCACCTGTACCCGCAACTGGACGAATACGAGAGCACCCCGACGCTGGTCGGCCTGTACAGCCTGACCCCGTCCACCGGCGAGCTGCGCCTGCTCAACCACACGCCGAGCGGTGCCTTCTCGCCGACCATCGACAGCTACGGCCGCGTCATCTTCACCCGCTGGGACCACCTGCAGCGCGACCAGCAGGCCGATGCCGGCACGTTCGGCGCCACCAACTACGCCAGCGAAGCCGCGGGCGCGGCCAATATCGGGCGGCAGGCCGAGAACTTCCCCGAGTCGCGCCTGGGCATGAACTCGACCACCTACGGCCGCGTCAACGCGCTCACCTTCAACCTGTTCACGCCCTGGCAGATGAACCAGGACGGCACCGAGGAACTGACGCTCAACCACATCGGCCGCCACGAACTGAACTTCGGCTACATCGAGCGCTCCTTCGCCACCGACACGGCGATGTCCGACAACACCAACACCTCGATCATCGCCAACAAGAAGTACATCCGCGGCGACGGCGGCATCTTCCAGATCCGCGAGGATCCCCGCACCCCCGGCACTTACTACGGCGTCTACGCGCGCGAATTCGGCTCGCTGACCACCGACCAGATCGTGCGCTTCAACGGCGCGCCGACGCTCAACGCCGAGCAGATGGCCATCGTGGACGCCTCGCCCGCCGCGGTCGGCAACAGCCTCTCCGGCGGCCGCTTCCGCAACCCGCTGCCGACCAGCGGCGGCCAGATGCTGGCCAGCTACACGCCCAGCCCCACGGTGCAGAGCGATTCGCAGCTCCGCCTGTACCAGTTGCGTACCGATGCATCGAACATGCTGGTGGCCGGCAGCGCGCTGACGTCCGGCATCCGCAAGTCGGTGTCCTGGTGGAGCCCCGACGTGCTGCGCAGCTTCGACGGCATCCTGTGGGAAGTGGAGGCCGTGGAAGTGGTCGCGCGCCAGCGCCCGACCGCCGGTAGCTGGACCCTGGAGGCCCCCGAGAAGGCGGTACTGGCGGAAGAGCAGATCAACGAGACCGCGCTGCGCAACTGGCTGAAGGCGAACAACCTGTCGCTGATCGTGACCCGCAACCAGACCAGCCGCGACCGCGGCGACCTGCAGCAGCCGTTCAACCTGGAAGTCCCGGGCGGCGCCAAGACCACCAAGGGCAGCGGCAAGGTCTACCAGATCAGCCACTACCAGGTATTGCAGGGTAACCAGGTGCGCGGCTATCCCGGCTTCGAGAACGGCCGCCGCGTGCTCGCGCAGCCGATGACCAGCAGCCAGTACAACCTCGCCAACCCCGGCGGCCCGGCGGGCAGCACCAAGATCGCCGCGGACGGCTCCACCGCCCTCTTCGTGCCGGCCAACCGCGCGCTGGCGTGGCAGACCACCGACGCCAGCGGCGAGCCGGTCGTGCGCGAACGCGTGTGGGTGACCATGCAGCCGGGCGAGATCCGCACCTGCGCCGGCTGCCACGGCGAGAACAGCCTGAACCAGGCCGGCCGCGCCGAAGCCACGAACAAGCCTGAAGCGCTGCGCGCCCTGCTGCGCCAGTGGAAGACCGCAACAGGAGGCGGCGCCGACGGCGCGCCGATCCTGGTCAATGGCGCGCAGCCGCTGACGCCGGTCCGCGGCACCGCGTCGGCCTCGCAGCCGACCGTCTCCGGCGCTTCGCCACAGGTCGCCACGCCTTCCTCCGCGGAAGACGCCACGCTGACCTCGGCGGTGATCGAACAGAGCCGGCGGCCGGCCGTCGTGCGCCGCAGCCTGCCCACGTCGGGACGCCGCGTGACCGAACGCTGAGTCCGGCGGTAAAGGCAACAAAGACAAAGGGCCCGCTTCTCCGGAAGCGGGCCTTTTCATTGCCGCATCAGTCGTCGTCCGGCCAGCGGATCGCGGGCGTCGCACCGGTCTTGCGCGGCGCGGGAACCGCGGCCACGGCGTTCCAGACCTTCAGCGCGTCGACGGTGGCGGCGACGTCGTGCACGCGCACGATGGCGGCGCCGCGCTGGGCGGCGATCAGGTGCGCGGCCACCGAGCCGGCGGCGCGTCCGGCCGGCGCGTCGCGGCCGGTGAGCTGGCCGATGCTGCGCTTGCGCGACAGGCCCGCCAGCACCGGCACGCCGAGTTCGGCGAAGCGTTCGAGCTGCGCCAGCAGCTGCAGGTTGTGCGAGGTGTCCTTGCCGAAGCCGAAGCCCGGATCGACGACGATGCGCTGCCTGGCGATGCCCGCCATCTCCGCGGCGAAGATGCGTTCGGCGAGGAAACGATGCACCTCGCCGACGACGTCGTCGTAGTGCGGCGCCGCCTGCATCGAGCGCGGCTCGCCCTGCATGTGCATCAGCACCACCGGCACGCCAAGCGCGGCGGCGGCCTCGAGCGCGCCTTCGCGCCGCAGGGCGTAGACGTCGTTGATCATGCCCGCGCCCGCCTGCACGGCGGCGCGCATGACCTCGGGCTTGGAGGTGTCGATGCTGATCGGCACCGCCACCTGCGCCGCGAGGCGTTCGATCACCGGCACCACGCGGCGCAGCTCCTCTTCCACGTCCACCTCGTCCGCGCCCGGCCGCGTCGATTCGCCGCCGATGTCGAGCAGGTCCGCGCCCTCCTCCACCAGCCCCAGCGCATGCGCGACCACGGCCTCGACCGTGCCATGCGCGCCGCCGTCGGAGAACGAGTCCGGGGTGACGTTGACGATGCCCATGACCTGCGGGCGGTCGAGCCTGAGGAGGCGGCCGCCGCAGTCGAGCTGGGGAACGGTGTCGAACATGGGCTTTCCTTCCGGTGCCGGGGAAACGTCAGCGCAGGTCGCCGAGCTGCGCGCCGTCGACGGGGTTGTTCAACCACGTCGCGATGTCCTTGCCGATGGCCGTGACGGTACGCTCCAGAACCGCGCAGGAGCCCTTGAAGCCGGCGCCGAACCCGCCCCGGGAGTTCCGCCGCGCCACGACCTTCGCGACCTGCTCGCCGTCGCGATACAGCCAGCCTTCCACGGTGACGGACTTGTGGTGGCCCATCCATGCGTTGCCGGCGCTCTGGGCGTCGTGGATTTCCAGTTTCAGGGCCTGCCCGGACGCGATGTCCAGCGTGTCCTGCAGGTCGACCCGGTGGCCGGCTTCCGATGCGAACCGGGCCAGCGCTTCAGTCAACTGCGTGTCGATGGCGCACTCGCGCTTGATGTTGCCGGCGACGATCGCGTCCTCGGCGAACGGCACCGAGCGCTGCGCCTTGACGTCGGCCGCCTGCGCCAGCGGGGCGAACCCGAGCGCCGCCAGCATGGCGAATCCTGTCCACGTTGCTTTCATCCCATCCCCCTGATTGAACCGAATGGCGGCCCGGCGGCGTCCCCGTCGCGGGCGTGGTGTGGCCCAAGAAAAAAGAAAGGCCAGACGCAAGTCTGGCCTTTCGTCGTCACGCTGGCAACGCGCCTCAGGTCTGCGCGGCCGGCCCGCCGATCGGCGGCAGCGGGCGCGATTCGGGCTTGTCGTCCTTGCCCGACTTGCCCCAGCCGGCCGGCGGCGGCGGTTCGCGGCCTTCCATGATGGCGTCGATCTGCGGCGCGTCGATGGTTTCGTACTGCAGCAGCAGTTGCGACATCGCGTGCAGCTTGTCGAGGTTCTCGGTCAGGATCGTCTTGGTGCGCGCATAGGCGCGGTCCAGGATGGCGCGCACCACTTCGTCGATCCGGCGCGCGGTCTCGTTGGATACGTTCTTGTGCTGGGTGACCGAACGGCCGAGGAAGACTTCGTCCTCCTCCTCGCCGTAGGCGATCGGGCCCATCTCGTCGCTCAGGCCCCACTTGGTGACCATGTTGCGGGCCATCTTGGTGGCGCGCTCGATGTCGTTGGAGGCGCCGGTGGTGACCTTGTCGTTGCCGAAGATCAGTTCCTCGGCGACGCGGCCGCCGTACAGCGAGCACAGCTGCGACTCGATGGCGACGCGGTTGAGGCTGTACTTGTCGCCCTCGGGCAGGTACATGGTCACGCCCAGCGCACGGCCGCGCGGGATGATGGTGACCTTGTAGACCGGGTCGTGCTCCGGCACCAGGCGGCCGACGATGGCATGGCCGGCCTCGTGGTAGGCGGTCAGCGTCTTCTCGTCCTCGCTCATCGCCATGGAGCGGCGCTCGGCGCCCATCAGGATCTTGTCGCGGGCGCGGTCGAAGTGGTCCATGCGGACCTCCTTCGCGTTCTCGCGCGCGGCGAACAGCGCGGCCTCGTTGGCCAGGTTGGCCAGGTCGGCGCCGCTGAAGCCGGGCGTGCCGCGGGCGATCACCATCGGCTCGACGTCGTCGGCCAGCGGCAGCTTGCGCATGTGCACGCGCAGGATCTGCTCGCGGCCCTTCACGTCGGGCAGGCCCACCACCACCTGGCGGTCGAAGCGGCCCGGGCGCAACAGCGCCGGGTCCAGCACGTCGGGGCGGTTGGTCGCGGCGATCACGATCACGCCTTCGCCACCCTCGAAGCCGTCCATCTCCACCAGCAACTGGTTGAGGGTCTGCTCGCGCTCGTCGTGGCCGCCGCCCAGGCCGGCGCCGCGATGGCGGCCGACCGCATCGATCTCGTCGATGAAGATGATGCACGGCGCGTGCTTCTTGGCCTGCTCGAACATGTCGCGCACGCGGCTGGCGCCGACGCCGACGAACATCTCGACGAAGTCGGAGCCGGAGATCGAGAAGAACGGCACCTTGGCCTCGCCGGCGATGGCCTTGGCCAGCAGCGTCTTGCCGGTGCCGGGCGGGCCGACCATCAGCACGCCGCGCGGGATCTTGCCGCCCAGCTTCTGGAACTTGCCCGGGTCGCGCAGGAACTCGACCAGTTCGCCGACTTCTTCCTTGGCCTCGTCGCAGCCGGCGACGTCGGCGAAGGTGACCTTCACCTGGTCCTCGCCCTGCAGCTTGGCGCGCGACTTGCCGAAGGACATCGCGCCCTTGGCACCGCCGCCGCCGCCCTGCATCTGGCGCATGATGAATATCCAGAAACCGATGATCAGCAGCACCGGCAGGAAGTTGAACAGGATCGCCACCAGCGAGATGCCGCTGTCGGGCTGCTCGCGGTCGAAGGTGACGTTCTTGCTGATCAGCTCGTTGACCAGGCTGGGGTCCTGGGGGCCGTAGACGGTGCCGGTCTGGCCGTCCTTGCGCTTGAAGGTGATCGCGTTGGTCGACAGGTTGCTCTCGTTGGTGAACTTCACCGAGGCGACGCGGCCGGCTTCGACTTCCTGCAGGAACTCGGAATAGGTGATCGCACCGCCGGTCGCGCCGGCGCCGCCCTTGGGCGAGAAGCTCTGGAAGACGACCATCAGCACGACGGCGACGACTACCCACAGCAGCAGATTCTTGGTCAGGTCGTTCATCCTCATCGGCTCCGGCGTTCCTCTTTCGTATTGCGCACTTTACGTCACCTTACTTGATCTGGGCCCGCTTGCCCTGGCCCAGGGCGTACACCTCGGGCGAACGCTTGCGGGACGCGTCCGGCTTGCGGATCGCCACCTTGTCGTAGCGGCGGCGAAGCTCGCGGATGTAGTCGTCGAACCCCGTGCCCTGGAACAGCTTGATCAGGAACGCGCCGCCCGGCTTCAGGTGCCGGTCGGCGAACTCCATGGCCAGCTCGGCCAAGTACATCGCCCGCGGCTGGTCGACCGCGTCCACACCACTCTTATTGGGGGCCATATCCGACAGCACAAGGTCCACCGGTGCGCCGTCCAGCATGGCCTCCAGCCGGGATAGGACGCCTTCGTCCCTGAAATCCCCATGAAGGAACTCCACCCCCGCCAGCGGCGGCATGTCCAGGATGTCCATCGCCACCACCCGGCCGCTGTCGCCCATCGCCTGGCGGACGAACTGCGACCAGCCGCCGGGGGCGGCGCCCAGATCCACCACCACCATGCCCGGCTTGAGCAGGCGGTCGCGCTCCAGCAGCTCTTCCAGCTTGTAGGCCGCGCGCGAGCGCAGGCCCTCGGCCTGGGCCTTCTTCACGTAGGGATCGGAGAAGTGTTCCTTGAGCCAGCGCTGGCTGCTCTTGCTGCGGGTGGCCATGGCCGACGGGTCTCCGGGCACGCTGCGACGGGAGCCGCCGGAGCCGTTCTGGGGGGTGGCCATGATACCCTGATCGCCCTTTTCGACCCGTACCGTGCCGCATGCCTGTTGTCCTGACCGCCGCCCAGACCCGTTTCCTGCGCGGCCAGGCCCACGACCTGAAGGCGCTGCTGCAGATCGGCAACAAGGGCGTCACGCCGGCGTTCGTCGCCGAGCTGGACGGCGTGCTGGAGCAGCACGAGCTGGTCAAGGTCAAGGTCGCCGGCGAGGACCGCGACGCGCGCGACGCCATCATCGGCGAACTGGCCGACAAGACCGGTGCGGCGCTGGTGCAGCGCATCGGCCACACCGCCGTGCTGTACCGCCCGAGCAAGGAACGCCGGCACATCGTGCTGCCGCGCGGCTGACGCCCTGCGCGCGACCCGTTCGCCATGCAGCTGAGCCACGAACTTCCCGACTACGCCTACACCCTGCGCGCCGCCGACGGCCACAGCGCACGGGTGAACGACCGCACGCTGGCGGCCAGCTTCATCCTGTCCCCGCACCGGCTGGTCGAGGACTGGCCGGTGCGCGACAGCGCCGCGCTGACCCCCGACGACCTGGCGCCGTTGCTGGCCCTGCAGCCGGAAGTGGTGCTGCTGGGCACCGGCGAGCGCCAGGTGTTCCCGCCCGCCGCGGTGATGGCCGCCTGCCTGCGCCAGGGGATCGGCCTGGAAGTGATGACCAACGCCGCGGCCGCCCGCACCTTCAACGTGCTGGCCGGCGAGGCGCGCAAGGTCGTGGCGGGATTCCTGCTGGCGCCGCGCTGACCCGTCGCGGCCGTGCGTCGCGTCCTTCTTCCCGCCGCCGCCGCGCTCCTGCTGGCGGCCTGCGCGCGGCCCGCGCCCGACGCGGCGCAGCGCCATGACCGCTGGCGGGCGAGCGCGGAAGCGGCGGGACTGGTCGACTACGAACGGACGCTGGCCGACGCCGGGGTCGGCGACGTCATGCCGATGCGGGCGCTGCTGCGTTCGAGCCGGCGCTGGCAGGCCTGCGGCGCGCCGGAATTCCTGCTGCCGCCCCCGGAGCGCGCGGCGGCCATCGTGCCGACGTTGCGGGTGGCGCGGAGGCTGCAGGCGATGGGCATCGTGGAGGCCGACGGCGTCCGTTCGGGCTACCGCTCCGCCGCGCTGAACCGCTGCTCGGGAGGCAGCGGCCGCAGCCGCCACCTGCTGAACAACGCACTGGACTTCGACCTGGCCGACGCTACGCGCGTCGCCGCGCTGTGCGCTTTCTGGCGGACGGAAGGCCCGGCGCTGGCGATGGGGCTGGGCTTCTACACGCCGACGAAGATCCACCTCGACACCGGCGGCTACCGCACCTGGGGCACGGACCACCGCCGCGGGACGTCGCTTTGCGTCGCCGATGCCGCCGGTCAGTCGGCCGTGCGCGCCAGCCGCACCCAGACGCCGTAGTGGTCCGAGGGCCACGCGCCCGACGCATCGGCGCGATCGAGGATGATGCGGGCGTCGACGACGCTGAACGCATCGCGCTGCGCGAAGACGTGGTCGATGCGGATCGGCGCATGGCCCAGGTGGGTGTTGAGTGTGGTGTGCGCGGGCGTGTTGGCGTCCTCGCCGGCGTGGACCTGCGCGTAGGCTTCGATGAAGCGCGCCCGCAGCGGCGCCAGTTCCGGCGTGTCCGAGCGCGTGTTGAAGTCGCCGCCGACGATCGACGGGACGTCGCCCGCCGTCTCGTCGATCAGCGCGAGCACGCCGGCGATCTGCTCGGCGCGGATCGCCCCGCCCTCGGGCTTGTAGTGCAGGTGGGTCGCGTAGACGTTCAACGGCCGGCCCGCCACCGTGGTGCGGACCCAGCCGGCATTGCGGTAGTCGTCCAGCGGCGCCAGCTTGACCTCGCGCGACTGCTCGATCGCACCCTTGACCAGGATGGCGTTGCCGTAGCGGCGCGCCTGCCCCGGCGCATCGGCCGAGAAGAAGCGGTACCGGTAGCCCAGCCGCTCCGCCAGCGCCTGCGCCTGGTTGGGCAGCGCGGTATCCTGCAGCACTTCCTGCAGCACGATCACGTCGGGCGCCAGCGTCTTCAGCTCCGCCACGATCAGGTCCTGCCGGTGCGGCCAGTCCTGCTTGTCGTGCCAGAGGTTCAGGGTGACGACGTCGACGGTGGCGGGCGCGGAGGGCGCGCGCGGGGACTGGCAGGCGGCCAGCGCCACGGCCGCCGCCGCCAGCGCGGCGAGAACCGGGTACCGCCAGTGGGACAGGATCATGGCGTGCTCCTCAACGCGGCGGCAGGTATTGCAGCGGATCGACCGGCTTGCCGTTGTGGCGGATCTCGAAGTGCAGCATGTCGCGCGTGGCGCCGCTGCTGCCCATCTCGGCGATCTGCTGGCCGGCCTTGACGCTCTGGCCTTCGTTCACCAGCCGCTTGCGGTTGTGGCCGTACGCGGACAGCCAGGCCTCGTTGTGCTTGACGATGATCAGCTCGCCGTAGCCCACCAGGCCGGCGCCGGAATACACCACCACGCCGTCGGCCGCCGCGCGCACCGCCTGTCCGCTGCTGCCGGCGATGTCGACGCCCTGCCTGGTGGCGTCGCCGGCGGCGAACCGGCCGATCAGGTGCCCGTCGGCGGGCCAGCGCCACGCGAACCCGCTGCTCGCCGGCACCGGCGTCGCCGGCGGCCGGGTGACGGGCGCGGGCGGCGTCGTGGGCCGGGTCGTCGTGCCCGTGCCCGTGCCCGTGCCCGTGGCGGGCCGGGCCGGCGCGGTCGTGGCGGCGGTACCGCTGCCGCTGCCCGGATACAGCTTGAGCGTCTGCCCCGGGTAGATCGTGTACGGCGAGGCGATGCCGTTCCAGCGCGCCAGGTCGTTGACGTCCACGCCGTTGCGGAAGGCGATGCCGTACAGCGTGTCACCGCGCTGCACGCGTACCGTCGCGCCGGGCCGGGCCTGCGAGGGCGCGCGCGTCGACGACGAGGAGGACGGTTCGCGCACCACCGTGGTGGAGCAGGCGCCGAGCATCGCCACGGCGAGGCCGATCAGGAGGGCGCGTGTCGCGCGGTTGCCTGGGCAGAGCATCGTGATCATGCGTTGGGTCGTTTCCTCGCTGGGCGCGGCCGCGCCACCTCAGCTGGTCAGCCGCTGGAACAGTTCGCGCACGGCGATGCCGCCGCCGCCGATCAGCACGCCGAAGTAGACGATCGTGCCGATGTTGGCCAGGTGGCCCAGCAGGATCGCGCCCCCGTCGCGCTGGATGAAGCCGATGGCGTACAACAACAGCGCCAAGGCTGGCAGGGTGTTGCTGAATGGCACGAATCCGAACGGCGCCATCAGCAGCAGCGCCGCCAGGATGAAGGCGAGGTTGTTGATCGTCCCCTGCCCCGCGCCGTCGACGAAGAAGCGCAGGCGCCGCGGCCGGCTGATCTTCTCCATCCGGCGCACCCACACCAGGCCGGCCGTCAGGCCCGGCCGCAGGCGCGCGGCCGGCAGGGCCTTGTGCTTCACGCGCGCCGGCAGCCACAGCGGGCGATTGAACAGCCGGCTGACGCCGACCAGCAGGATGGCGGCGCCGAACACGGTGCTGACGCCCGGGATCGACACCGGGATCAGGAACACCAGCGTCAGCAGGATCGTCAGCAGCAGCAGGCCTTCGTCGCTGAAGACGTCCAGCAGCTCGCCCAGGCTCAGGCTGTCCGGCGGCAGGCGTTCGATGATGCCGGCCAACTGCTCGCCGAGCGAAGCGGCCTGGCCGGGCGCGCCGGCCCCGTGCGCGGGATCGGCCATGCCGCTCAATCCAGCGTTCCCGACAGCAGCGGCACGAACACCACCGGCGCCAGCGTGGTTTCCTCGACGCTGCCGTCGGCGCGCTTCACCAGCCGCACCAGCGACTGCGAGCCGCTGCCGCCCACCGGCGCCACGAGTTGTCCGCCCACCGCGAGCTGCTCGACCAGCACGGGCACCAGCGCCGGCGCGGCGGCGGTGACGATGATGGCGTCGTACGGGCCGTGCTCGGCCCAGCCGATGCGGCCGTCGTCGTGCTTGCTGCGCACGTTCACGCCCAGCTGGCGCAGGCGCTTGCGCGCCTGCCGGAGCAGGTCGCCGATGCGCTCGACCGTGTAGACCTCCAGCCCCAGCACGGCGAGCACGGCGGCCTGGTAGCCCGAGCCCGTGCCGATCTCCAGCACCTTCTTCGGCGCGGTCTCCAGCAGCACCTCGGTCATCCGCGCGACCACCCACGGCTGGGAGATGGTCTGGCTGTGGCCGATCGGCAGCGCGGTGTCCTCGTACGCGCGCGTGGCCAGCGCTTCGTCGACGAACAGGTGGCGCGGCAGCGTGCGGATGGCGTTGAGCACGCGCTCGTCGGCGATGCCCGACTCGCGCAGGCGCTCGACCAGCCGGTCGCGCACGCGCTGCGAGGTCATGCCCATGCCCACCGCCTCGGGCTGCAGCCGCAACCGCGGCGTCATGCCGACGCCTCCAGCGCGGCGGTCAGCCCGCCGACCCAGCCGGCGACCTTTTCCAGCGCCTGGTAGCGCGTCAGGTCGACGTGGATCGGGGTGATCGAGATGTGGCCGGTGCGCACGGCATGGAAGTCGGTGCCGGGGCCGGCGTCCTGCTCGCGCCCCGCGGGGCCGATCCAGTACACGGTGCGGCCGCGCGGATCGGGCTGCGGCACGCACGGCTCGGAGCGGTGGCGGTTGCCGAGGCGGGTGACCTCGAAGCCGCGCACGTCCATCCATGCCAGGTCGGGCACGTTGACGTTGAGGATGGTGTCGGCCGGCAGCGGGTCGGACTTCAGCCGCGCCACGATTTCCACCGCGGCGCGCGCGGCGGTCTCGTAGTGCCTGGCGTCGTGGTTCTGCGTGGCCAGCGACATCGCCACCGCGGGCAGGCCCAGGAAGCGCCCTTCCATCGCCGCCGACACCGTGCCGGAGTAGATGACGTCGTCGCCCATGTTCGCGGTGTTGTTGATGCCCGAGACCACGATGTCCGGCTCGAACTCCAGCATGCCGGTCAGCGCCAGGTGCACGCAGTCGGTCGGCGTGCCGGCGACGCTGCAGGTGTAGTGGTCGATGCGCTTGAGCCGGATCGGCAGGTCGAGCGTCAGCGAATTGCTGGCGCCGGAGCGGTCGCGGTCGGGGGCGACCACGTACACCTCGTGGCCCGCGTCGCGCAGGCCCTCTGCCAGGATTCGGATGCCGGGGGCGTCGACGCCGTCGTCGTTGCTGACCAGTACGCGCATGGGTTTCCTCGGGAACGGCCCCATGATACCGGAACCGCGCCCGCCCTTCCCGCGCTTGCGTCGCGTCGCGATGCCGCTACGCTGGCGGCATGGCCCGCTCCGACCCGCCCGACGACGACGACGCCGCGCTGTTCCGCGATGCGATAGGCGACGTGCGCCGCCTGCGGGACGCGCCGCCGCCGCCGCGCAAGGCACCGCCGAAGCCCGCGGCCCGCATGGCCGAGCGCGACGAGCATGATGCGCGCGGCGAATTCCAGCGCGGCCTGGACGCGCTCGACCCGCTGTCCGCGGGCGACGTGCTCAGCCACCGCCGCGACGCCCTGCCGCCGCGCGCCTTCCAGCGCCTCAAGCGGGGGCAGTTCTCGGTCCAGGACGAACTGGACCTGCACGGCGCCACCGCGCTGCAGGCCGAGGGACTGCTGCGCCGGTTCCTGGCCGAGGCCCATGCGCACGACCACGGCTGCGTGCGCGTGATCCACGGCAAGGGCCAGCGCGCCGAAGGCGACGCGCCGGTGCTGAAGAACCTGGTGGACCGCCTGCTACGCCAGCGCGCGGACGTGCTGGCGTTTCACTCGGCGCCGTCCACGCAGGGCGGCACCGGTGCGGTGCTGGTGCTGCTGGCGCGCGGCCGCGGCTGACCGGCGTCCGCGCGGGCGCGGCGCACCGGTCGTCGCCGCTCATTGCTTGGCGGCGGTCTTTTCCTCGAACCGGGGCGGATTCACCCAGGTCAGGTGGATGCCGCGGCGCTTGGCGATCCGCTCGACGTAGGCGATGTACTGCTGTTCGGCGGTGAGTTCGCGCTGCGCGGGCGGCGGCGAAGACGCGGTGCCGCCCGTGCTGGCGCAAGCGGCCAGCAAGGCGCAGGCGGACGAGACGACGGCAAGGCGAAGCACGGCGTTCATGGCGATTCCTCCGGCATGCGGGAAGAACATCGGGCGTCTGCGGCACCGTCCCCGCCGGGCGGCGCGACGGCCCTCGCTTCCGCTTATACGCCTGCCGCGCGGCGCATCCAGTGCCTTCAGGCGCGTTCCGACGGACGGTCCTGCGGAGACGCGGCGTCCCGGACCGACCCCAGTTCGTGCAGCAGCGCGGTGGCGTAGCTGCCCGGCGGCAGCGCGAACGCCAGGTGCAGCACCCGTGCCTCCGGCCAATGCCAGGCCAGCCCCTCCGGTTGCAGCCGCAACGCCCGGCGCTCCTGGCGCAGCCCTTCCTTCTCCAGTCCCGCGCGCAGGGCCGGCGCGTCGCCATCCTGCAGCGCCGCTTCCTCGCACCGGCGCGCTTCGCCCTGCGTGCGCGGCTCGCCCGCGCCCCACAGCGGGCCGCTGGGATGGATGTCGAAATCGGCCAGCCGCCGCGCCAGCGCGTCGCTCCACGGCTCCGGCCCGAACACGCTGCGGCTTCCCGCCAGCATCCAGACCTCGCCCTCCAGGCCGCGGTTCCAACTGCCGTCGGCGAGCCGGGCCGCCAGCACGCGGTTGAACAGTGCCGAGCGCGCGGCGGACACCAGCAGCGAGCGCTGCTCGCGCCGCACCCGGCGGCCGGCGAACATCGCCAGCGCCGCCGCGACGTTGCCGCCGTCGCGGCCGAAGCGCTGCTCGCCGAACCAGTTCGGCAGGCCGTGCGCGGCGATGTCGCGCAGGCGCGCCTCGATGGCGTCGGCGTCGCCGTCGACGTCGCGCAGCACCAACTCGAAGCGGTTCCCCGCCAGCGCGCCGCGCGGCAGCTTGCGCGCATGCCAGCAGGATTCGATCACCGTGAGGTCGTCCGACGCCAGGCCGGCCAGGTCCGGCGCGACCTTGCGCGGCAGGTGCACGCTGAAGCGCTGGCGCGTGACCGCGTGGCGGTCCTTGAGCCCCGCGTAGCCCACGCCCATCTCCGCGATTCCGGCCCACGCGGCGATGCGCTTGGCCGCGAACGCGGTGTTCATGCCACGCTTCTCGACGGTCAGCAGCAGGTGCTCGCCTTCGCCGCTCGGCGCGAATCCCGGCAGTTCCTCGACGAAGAAATCCTCCGGCGCGCAGCGGATGCGCGCCGACAGCACCGGCGCGCCGAACGCGCGCGGCAGGTCGCTCACGCCTTCACCAGCAGCACCACCGCCTGCGCGGCGATGCCTTCGCCGCGCCCGGTGAAGCCGAGCTTCTCGCTGGTGGTGGCCTTGATGCTCACCGCGTCCACGTCGATGCCCAGGTCCTCGGCCACGCGGGCGCGCATCGCGTCGGCGTGCGGGCCCACCTTCGGGCGCTCGCAGACCACAGTCACGTCGGCGTTGCCGACGCGCCAGCCGCGCTCACCGACCAGCGCGTTGCAGTGGCGCACGAAGGCGCGGCTGTCCGCGCCCTTCCAGCGCTCGTCCGACGGCGGGAAATGCCGGCCGATGTCGCCCAGCGCCAGCGCGCCGAGCATGGCGTCGCACAGCGCATGCAGCACCACGTCGCCGTCGCTGTGCGCCAGCACGCCGCGGTCGTGCGGCACCCGCACGCCGCCCAGCATCACGTGGTCGCCGTCGCCGAAGGCGTGGACGTCGAAGCCCTGGCCGATGCGGATGGCGGGGGGGATGGAGGAGGTCGGCATGGGTCAGGAGGAAAGCGGGAACGGGGAACCGGGAACGGGGAATGCGGGATACCGGAGCGGCCGCGCGCCATCGACATGCGGAGAAAGAACCCAAGGAAGCATGGAAGCGTTCATTCCCCGTTCCCCGTTCCCCGTTCCCGCTTCTGCAACGCGAACTCGAACCGCTCCAGGTCCGCGCGCGTGGTGATCTTGAAATTGCTTTCGGCGCCCTCGACCAGCAGCGGGCGCAGGCCCAGGCGCTCCATCGCCATGGCCTCGTCGGTGACTTCGATGCCCGCCGCCGTCGCGGCTTCCAGCGCCCGCGTCAGCTGCAGCCGGCGAAAGAGCTGCGGCGTGAACGCGCGCCAGAGCCGCTCGCGCGGCTCGGTGCCGTCGATGCCGCCGTCGTCGCCGGCGCGCTTGAGCGTGTCGCGCACCGGCGCGGCGAGGATCGCGCCGACCGGATCGTTGCGGCCGCGCTCCAGCAGCTGCGACAGGTCGGCGAGCGACAGATTCGGCCGCGCGGCGTCGTGCACCAGCACGAAATCGTCGGCACGCACGCTGTCCGGCAGCGCGCGCAGGCCGGCCAGCACCGAGGCCGCGCGCGTCGCGCCGCCCAAGCAGGCCTGCAGCGGGCGGCCGCCGAAGTCGGTCCAGCCGGGCCAGTCCGGATCGTTCTCCGACACCGGCACCACCGCGCCCTCGACCGCGTCGTGCGCGAACAGCGCCGCGAACGTCCAGGCGATCAGCGGCCGTCCCTGCACCGGCAGGTACTGCTTGGGCAGTTCGCCGCCGAAGCGGGTGCCGCGCCCCGCGGCCGGCACCACCGCCCAGATGCGCGCCATCAGGGCGTCGCCCTGTCGTCGGCCGCGTCCCCGCCGTCGGCGGGCGGCGCGGCCATCGGCTCGACGACGCGGTAGAACTTCTCGCCCGGCTTGATCATGCCCAGCTCGCTGCGCGCGCGCTCCTCCACCGCCGATTCGCCGGACTTGAGGTCCTCGACTTCGGCGGCGAGGGCGTCGTTGCGCTCCTGCAGGCCGGCGTTCTCGCGCTTCTGCACCTCGACCTGGGCCTCCAGCGCCACCACCTGCCCGGAGCTGCCCACGCCGAACCAGAACTTGTACTGCAGCCATCCCAGCAGCAGCACGAGCACCAGCAGCAGCCAGGGCGCCTTGCGCATGGATTATTGCTTCAGCGACACGAAGGCGTTGCGGCCGGCGTAGCGCGCCTTGCTGCCCAGCGCTTCCTCGATCCGCAGCAGCTGGTTGTACTTGGCCACGCGGTCGCTGCGGCACAGCGAGCCGGTCTTGATCTGGGTCGCCGTGGTCGCCACCGCGATGTCGGCGATGGTGGTGTCCTCGGTCTCGCCGGAACGGTGCGAGACGATCGCCGCGTAGTGGGCGTGGTGCGCCATGGCGATGGCTTCCAGCGTCTCGCTCAGCGTGCCGATCTGGTTGACCTTGATCAGGATGGCGTTGGCGGTGCCGGACTCGATGCCTTCCTTGAAGATCTTCGGGTTGGTGACGAACAGGTCGTCGCCCACCAGCTGCACCTTCTTGCCGATGCGGTCGGTCAGCAGCTTCCAGCCGGCCCAGTCGTCCTCGGCCAGGCCGTCCTCGATGCTGATGATGGGGTACTGCGCGGTCCAGTCGGCCAGGAAGTCGACGAACTGCTCGCTGGTCAGGCGCTTGTTCTCGCCGACCAGGTGGTACTTGCCGTTGTCGAAGAACTCGCTGGAGGCCACGTCCAGGCCCAGCAGCACGTCCTCGCCGGCGGTGTAGCCGGCCTTGCCGATGGCTTCCAGGATGGTGTCCAGCGCTTCCACGTTGCTGCGGAAGTCGGGCGCGAAGCCGCCCTCGTCGCCGACCGCCGTGCTCAGGCCGTGGCCCTTCAGCACCGACTTCAGCGAATGGAAGATCTCGGTGCCGGCGCGCAGCGACTCGGCGAACGACTCGAAGCCGACCGGCAGCACCATGAACTCCTGGAAGTCCACGTTGTTGTCGGCATGCGCGCCGCCGTTGATGATGTTCATCATCGGCACCGGCAGCGACACGTCCGCTTCGGCGATGTCGGACAGGTACTGCCACAGCGGCTGCCTGCGCGATGCGGCCACCGCGTGCGCGTTGGCCAGCGACACGCCCAGCAGCGCGTTGGCGCCCAGGCGGCCCTTGTTCTCGGTGCCGTCCAGGTCAATCAGGCGGCGGTCCAGGCCTTCCTGGTCGGCGCCGTCGAAGCCCTTCAGCGCGGCCGCGATCGTGGTGTTGACGTTCTCCACCGCCTTGCGCACGCCCTTGCCCAGGTAGCGGGTCTTGTCGCCGTCGCGCAGCTCCACGGCCTCCTTGGTGCCGGTGGACGCGCCGGACGGCACCATGGCGCGGCCGAACGAACCGTCGGCCAGCGTGACCTCGGCTTCGAGGGTGGGATTGCCGCGGGAATCGAGGATTTCGCGGGCGTGGATCTTGGCGATGTTGGTCATGGCGGGGTCGGGTTGGGGGATGTGAGGGAGTGTTCCACTTCGGCCAGGGCGCCCAGGCTGTAACGGCTCTGGTCGACCATGAAGGTGCCCTGCAGGGGCACGATCTCATCGTCCTGCCCTGCCGGCATCCTGGCAAAGATAAGGTAATCGCGCCCTTCCATCAGCACGACGTCGCAACTGGTTATGCCGTTCTGGATCAGCGAGGACACGGGCAGCGTCCCTTTCAGGGCGCGCACCAGGGTGAATTCCACGGAGGTGGTCGGCAATCGGATGGGCACGTCCAACGGCGGGTCGGTGAATATCCGTTCGGCAAACGCGGCAGCCTCAGGACTCAGTGGGCGGACATGATCGACATGAACGATCGCGACCAGGTCCGAAGCCTGCGCCAACGCGCCAGGAGGCGGGGACGAAATCGGCGGATCGCTCCTGCAGGCATCGGCATGGAACGGCGCAATGGCCAGCCCTCCCAGCAGGCAAGCGACCGACATACGCGCCGTCGCATGCCGCATGCCGGCCGAACGCCCGGACACCATCAGGCCGTGCTCTCCAGGAAGCCGTTCTTCTTGGTGACCACGTCCGCCACGTGCGGAGGCTGGTCCAGGCCGACTTCAAAACCGCAGTGTTTCATCCATTCACCTTTGATCGGAGCCCCTCTCCCACCGGAAGAAGGGCTGGGGTGAGGGTTGGGTGGACCGGGAAGGCTGCAACAGCCCGGACGCCACCGTACCCTCATCCGCCCCTTCGGGGCACCTTCTCCCGGCGGGAGAAGGGAAAAGCCGTCACGCCCGCGCTTCCTTCAGCAGCTTCCCGCCCGCCTTCTTCTCGCGCGCGGCGCGGATGAAGCCGACGAACAGCGGATGGCCGTCGCGCGGGGTGGACAGGAACTCCGGGTGCGCCTGGCAGGCCAGGAACCACGGGTGCGCGCTGCGCGGCAGTTCCACCATTTCCACCAGCAGGTCGTCCATCGACTTGGCGGCGATCACCAGGCCGGCGTCCTCCAGCTGCGTGCGGTAGCGGTTGTTGAACTCGTAGCGGTGGCGGTGGCGCTCGGCCACCACGTCCTTGCCGTACAGTTCGCGCGCCAGCGTGCCGGGCTTCAGGCGCTGCTCCTGCAGGCCCAGGCGCATGGTGCCGCCCAGGTCGGAGCGCTCGTCGCGCTTCTCGACCTCGCCGGTGGCGGTGCGCCACTCGGTGATCAGGCCGATCACCGGGTGCGGCGACTGCTTGTCGTTCTCGGTGCTGTTGGCGTCGTCCAGGCCGGCCACGTGGCGGGCATAGTCGACCACCGCCGCCTGCATGCCGTAGCAGATGCCGAAGTACGGCACCTTGTGCTCGCGGGCGAAGCGCGAGGTCAGCACCTTGCCCTCGAAGCCGCGGTCGCCGAAGCCGCCCGGCACCAGGATGCCGTCCACGCCCTGCAGCAGGGCCATGTCGGTGCCTTCCAGGTCCTGCGCCTCGATCCACTTCAGGTTCACGCGCGTGCGCTGGCGCAGGCCGCCGTGCTTGAGCGCCTCGCCCACGGACTTGTACGCGTCCTGGTGGTCGACGTACTTGCCGACCACGGCGATGGTCACTTCGTCCAGCGGGTTGAGCGTGGCGTCGACCGCGGCCTCCCACTCGGACAGGTCCGCCGCGGTGGCGTTCTCGATGCGGAACTGGCGCAGGACGATGTCGTCCAGGCCCTGCCGGTGCAGGCCCATCGGGATGCGGTACAGCACGTCCACGTCCGGCACGCTGATCACCGCGCGCTCGGGCACGTTGGTGAACAGCGAGATCTTGCGGCGCTCCGAATCCGGGATCGGCTGCTCGGAGCGGCACAGCAGCACGTCGGGCTGGATGCCGATGGAGCGCAGTTCCTTCACCGAGTGCTGGGTGGGCTTGGTCTTCAGTTCGCCGGCCGCGGCCACGTAGGGGACCAGGGTCAGGTGCATGAACAGCGCCTTCTCCGGGCCGCGCTCGGTGCGGATCTGGCGGATCGCCTCCAGGAACGGCAGCGATTCGATGTCGCCGACGGTGCCGCCGATCTCCACCAGCGCCACGTCGAAGCCCTCGGTCGCCTCGTCGATGCAGCGGCGGATCTCGTCGGTGATGTGCGGGATCACCTGCACGGTGGCGCCGAGGTAGTCGCCGCGGCGCTCCTTGCGGATCACGTTCTCGTAGATCCGGCCGGTGGTGACGGAGTTCTTGCGGCTCAGGCGCGTGCGCACGAAGCGCTCGTAGTGGCCCAGGTCCAGGTCGGTCTCGGCGCCGTCGTCGGTGACGTACACCTCGCCGTGCTGGAACGGGCTCATCGTGCCCGGGTCGACGTTGATGTAGGGGTCCAGCTTCATCATCGTGACCTTGAGGCCACGCGCTTCGAGAATGGACGCAAGCGAAGCGGCGGCGATGCCCTTGCCTAGCGAGGACACAACGCCGCCGGTAACGAAAATCAGGGGAGTCATGGGCGGGGCTCCGGAAAGCCATAGTCTACAGGCAACGGGGGTCGCCCGGAAGCGCGACGCCCCGCCGGAGCGGGGCGCGCGAAGCCATCGATGCGCCCCGGAACCCTTGTGCGGCAAGGGTTCCGGGGACGGGAGCGGGTCAGGGCTTGCGCTCTTCCTCTTCCTCGCCGGCCTTCTTCTTCTGGTCCTCGGCAGCCTTGCGCTGCTTGGCGGCGGCCTCGTTGGCGGCGCGGCGGCGCGCCTTGGCTTCCGGATCGGAGGGATCACTGGTCTGGGACTGGTCCTGCTTCGGCTTGTCGGCGTCCGAGCCGGACCGGGACTGGGCGAACGCCTGGACCGCGAACAGCGCGCCGGCGACGGCGGCGGACAGCAGCAACAGGTTGCGGGACTTCATGGCGGTACTCCTCGTGGATGGCGGGAACGTGGTGGCGCCGGACGGCGCTTCCAAGGGGCTTCCATGTCCGCGCGGCAAGCGTAGCGCCCCGTGCCCGGCCCCCGACTGAACATGGCAAAAATGCCCTCCAGGCGGCACACTGCCGGCCCCATCCCGACCCCAGCGAGGACGTCGCATGCGCTTTTCCCCCCGGCCGTTCGCCGCCGCCCTGGCCGCGCTGGCGCTGACGCTGCCCGCGATGGCCTGGGCGCAGCGCACGGCCCTGCCGCTGAAGGAGATCCGGCTCGACCAGATGGCGCAGGACACCCAGCGCACCCACATGGGCGACGACACCATGGAACTGGTGTGGCTGATCCCGCCGCTCTACTGGCAGGCCTCGGCGATGCAGCAGGCGGCGCTGTCCGACGTGGACCGCAAGCAGTTCACCTCGCAGCTGGAAGGCTACCTGCTGGTGGCCACGGTGCGCGGCAAGGTCGGCATGGCGGGGATCGACGAGTTCGCCGGCGCCGACGCGCTGCTGGGCGACCTGCGCATCGTCGACGCGGCCGGGGCCACGCACGCGCCGCTGGCGCCGTCCCGCATCCCCGCGCAGCTGAAGAACCTGCTGTCGATCCTGCGCCCGGTGATGGCCAACATGATCGGGCCGATGGGCGACAACATGCACTTCGCCGTCTTCGACGCGCGCGACGCCAAGGGCAAGCCGCTGTTCGACCCGCTGGCCGACGGCCGCGTGGAGGTCCGCACCGCGCTGCGCGCCTACCCGTTCCGCACGCCGCTGGGCAGCGCGCTGCCGCCGCAGCACGACCCCAGGACCGGCGAGAGCTTCCCCGGCGACTATCTCTACAATCCCTACACCGGCGGCGCCCTGCAGGGCGCCGCGCAGCCGCACTGAGAAACCGCACCCCCATGAGCAGCAGTCGCTACAACGCCGCCGACATCGAAGTCCTCTCCGGCCTGGACCCGGTCAAGCGCCGGCCGGGCATGTACACCGACACCGCGCGCCCCAACCACCTGGCGCAGGAAGTCATCGACAACGCGGTGGACGAGGCGCTGGCCGGCCACGCCGGCAGCATCGAGGTCACGCTCTACAAGGACGGCAGCTGCGAGGTCAGCGACGACGGCCGCGGCATGCCGGTGGACATCCATCCGGAGGAGAAGATCCCCGGCGTGGAACTGATCCTCACCCGCCTGCACGCCGGCGGCAAGTTCAGCAACAAGAACTACACCTTCTCCGGCGGCCTGCACGGCGTCGGCGTCAGCGTGGTCAACGCGCTGTCCACGCTGGTGGAGGTGCACATCAAGCGCGAAGGCAGCGAGCACCGCATCACCTTCCGCGACGGCGACCGCGCCACGCCGCTGGAAGTGGTGGGCACGGTCGGCAGGAAGAACACCGGCACCCGCGTGCGCTTCTGGGCGGACCCGAAGTACTTCGACACGCCGAAGTTCAACGTGCGCGCGCTCAAGCACCTGCTGCGCGCCAAGGCCGTGCTGTGCCCGGGCCTGAACGTCACCCTGTTCGACGAGGCCACCGGCGAGCGCGACAGCTGGCACTACGAGGACGGCCTGCGCGACTACCTCAAGGGCGAACTGGCCGGCCGCGAGCTGCTGCCGCCGGAGCTGTTCGCCGGCCAGCTGAAGAAGGACAGCGAGGTCGTCGACTGGGCGGTGGCCTGGGTGCCGGAAGGCGAGCTGGTGCAGGAGAGCTACGTCAACCTGATCCCGACCGCCCAGCACGGCACCCACGTCAACGGCCTGCGCAGCGGCCTGACCGACGCGCTGCGCGAGTTCTGCGACTTCCGCAACCTGCTGCCGCGCGGCGTGAAGCTGGCGCCGGAGGACGTGTGGGACCGCGTCGCCTTCGTGCTGTCGCTGAAGATGACCGACCCGCAGTTCAGCGGCCAGACCAAGGAGCGCCTGTCCTCGCGCCAGGCCGCCGGCTTCATCGAGGGCGCCGCGCACGACGCCTTCAGCCTGTGGCTGAACCAGCACGTGGACCTGGGCGAGCGCATCGCGCAGATCGCCATCGAGCGCGCCAGCGCACGCCTGAAGACCGAGAAGCAGGTCGTCCGCAAGAAGGTCACCCAGGGCCCCGCCCTGCCCGGCAAGCTGGCCGACTGCATCAGCCAGGACCTGTCGCGCACCGAGCTGTTCCTGGTGGAGGGCGATTCGGCCGGCGGCAGCGCCAAGCAGGCGCGCGACAAGGATTTCCAGGCCATCCTGCCGCTGCGCGGCAAGATCCTCAACACCTGGGAAGTCGCCTCCGGCAGCGTGCTGGCCTCGCAGGAAGTGCACGACCTGGCCGTGGCCATCGGCTGCGACCCGGGCAAGGACGACATCTCCGGCCTGCGCTACGGCAAGGTGGTGATCCTGGCCGACGCCGACTCCGACGGCCTGCACATCGCCACCCTGCTGAGCGCGCTGTTCCTGCGCCACTTCCCCGCGCTGGTGGCCGCCGGCCACGTGTTCGTCGCCATGCCGCCGCTGTTCCGCGTGGACGTGGGCAAGCAGGTGTTCTACGCACTGGACGAGGAGGAGAAGCGCCTGCTGCTGGAGAAGATCGAGCGCGAGAAGATCCGCGGCGCGGTCAACGTCACCCGCTTCAAGGGCCTGGGCGAGATGAACCCGGCGCAGCTGCGCGAATCCACCATCCACCCGGACACGCGCCGGCTGGTGCAGCTGACCGTCGACGACGACCTGCAGACGCGCGGGCTGATGGACATGCTGCTGGCGAAGAAGCGCGCGGGCGACCGGAAGACGTGGCTGGAGACGAAGGGCGACCTGGCTTCTTTGGAAGTCTGATCGCGGCGATTCGTTGCATGGGGCCGTTGCGACGGCATCCTTGGCCCGAAAGCGGCAAGACCGCGGGGCGCGGCTTCGCTCGAAGGCTGATCGCGGCGGTTCGCTCCGCTGGAAGTTTCGCGAGCTTTGCTCGATCCGGGGCAAAGCAACATGGGTCCCAGCTTTCGCTGGGACGACGGATATCCCGGACCGTCGTCCCAGCGAAAGCTGGGACCCATTCGCTCCTGCTCCAGGTTTCCGCGATCATCGCCGCCGCACCGGTCGCGACGCCCGCGACAGCCGCGCCACGCACGTCGGTTGAACATGTTGTTCACCCAACCGATGCGATAACCCGGGCATGGCGCGCGCACCGGGACACCTCCATCCGTACACCTTTGGCCTCGAGGAGGAATACTTCCTCGTGCGCCGCAACGGGCGCCGCCTGCGGCACATGCCGCGGCGCTTCTTCGACGCGTGCAGCGACGCGCTGGGGCCGCGCTTCGGCAGCGAGATGCTGCAGACCCAGGTCGAGGTGCAGACCGCCGTGCACGACGATCCGCGCGCCGCGGAAGACGACCTGCGCGGCCTGCGCCGCACGGTCGGCGGCATCGCGCACCGGCACGGGCTGGGGATCCTCTCGGCGGGCACGCATCCGTCGGCGCAGTGGCGCGGCCAGCTCAGCACCGACAAGCCGCACTACGACCAGGTGATGGGCGAACTGCAGATGCTGGGCCAGCGCAACCTGCTGTGTGGCCTGCACGTGCACGTGCAGCCGGCCGATCCCGCGCAGCGCGTCGTGCTGATGGCGCGGATGCAGCCCTTCCTGCCGCTGCTGCTGGCGCTCAGCACCTCGTCGCCATTCTGGATGGGGCACGCCACCGGCCTGATGGGCTACCGGCAGACGGCCTACCAGGAGATCCCGCGCACCGGCCTGCCGCCGCTGTTCCACGACCAGGCCGAGTACGACCGCTACGTGCAGCGCATGGTCGCCGCGAACGCCATCCCGGACGCGGGCTTCCTGTGGTGGGCGCTGCGGCCTTCGCTCGCCTTCCCCACGCTGGAACTGCGCGTCACCGACGCCTGCACCGACCCGCGCGATGCGCTGGCGATCGCGCAGCTGTTCCGCTGCCTGGTGCGGTACCTGGACCGCCGGCCGCAGCTGCACGCCGGCCTGCGCGCCGGCGGCCAGGCGGTGGTCGAGGAGAACCTGTGGCGGGCGCAGCGCCACGGGTTCGACGCGGGGCTGATCGACCTGGGCAGCCGCCGCCTGGTGTCGGTGCGGGAGATGCTGGAAAGCACGCTGGACGCGCTGGACGACGACATCCGCGCCCTGGATTGCCAGGCGCAGATCGAACGCCTCTGGCAGATACTGGAGGAAGGCAGCAGTGCGCACCGCCAGCTCGACCTCTACCGGGCGCGGCGCCAGCAGGGCGCGTCGCGCGAGGAAGCGCTGGCCGGCGTCATCGCCTGGTTGATGGAGGCCACCGTCGCATAGGCCGCGTGCCCCGCTCCGTCAGCGCCGGTCGGCCCTGGCGCGGAGGCGGCGCAGCTGGCGGTCGGAGCCGACCCCGACGCGCGCCGCGATCGTCGCGGCGCGCAGGCCGGCGTCGCGCAGGCGGTTGGCCATCGCCAGCCGCAGGCCGGACAGGTAGTCGTGCACCGACATGCCGGTCGCGTCGCGGAAGTGCCGGGTCAGGCTGCGCACGCTCATGTGCTCGCGCGCGGCCATGCGCCGCAACGACCAGTCCTCCGCCGGCGCCTCGGCGATCGCGTCCTGCAACCGGTGGATGCGCGCGTCGACGTGGTTGCGCCCCTGCAGCCACGGCGAGAGCGCGGGCTCGTCCGGGCCGCGGCGCAGGTACACCACCATCTCGCGCGCCACCCGCGCGGCCAGCGACGGGCCCGCGATCCCCGCGAGCAAGTGCAGGGCCAGATCGATGCCGGTGGTGATGCCGGCGCTGGTGTACACGCCGCGGTCGTGGACGAACACGCGGTCCTCCTGCACGTGCGCATCGGGCGCGGCCGCGCGCAGTTCCGCCAGCAGCGCGTGGTGGGTGGTGCAGCGGCGCCCCGACAGCCAGCCGGCGTGCGCCGCGTACAGCGCGCCAGAACAGATGCAGGCCAGTCGCACGTCCGCGCCGCGCAGCCGCCGCAGCCAGTCCAGCAGCATCCGGCGCGCGGCAGCGTCGCCGGGCGCGTGCCGCGTGGACCCGCAGAGGATCACGATGCTGCCAGGCGCCAGCGCGTCCGGCAGCGGCGCCGCACCGGCGATGCCGATCCCGAGCGTGCTCCCGACCACTTCGCCCGCCGCCACCGGCGCGACCGTGCGCACGCGGATGTCCGCACCCAGCAGCGCGGCGATCCGGAACGCGTCCGCGGGCGCCGCGTAGTCCGTCAGCAGCAGCCCGGGCGGCAGGACGAAGACGATCTCGGTCATGCCGCCAGCGCGTCCTCCACCGTGGCGATGCGCGCGAAGCGGCGGTCCAGCACCAGTTCGGTCCGCGCCTTGATGTCCTCCGGCGCGTACTCGCGGCCGCTGCCGGCGTGGCGCATCGGGAACGTCAGCGTGGCCTCGGTGACGAAATCGACCTGGTAGCCGAGGTCGGACGCGACCCGCGCCGTGGTTTCGCAGCACTGTTCGGTGCGGATGCCGGCGACCACCAGCCGGCGGATCCCCTGCCGGCGCAGCCACAGGTCCAGGCCGGTGCTGGTGAACGCGTTGTGCGCCTGCTTGCGGAATTCGACCGCGGCGCCGTCCTCCAGTCCGTGCAGCGGCCGCAGCAGGCCCGACGCGGCGGAGAACGGGCCGTCGGCCTGCTCGTGCAGGATGCGTACCACCGGCCACTGCCGTGCGTGGGCGCCGGCGAGCAGGCGCCGCAGGTGCGCCATGAAGCCGGGGACGTCGTCGGTGCGCCAGTACGGCGTGTGTTCGAAGGACGCCTGGACGTCGATGCTGAGCACGGCGGTGTCGCGGATCATGGCAAGGCTCCGGAATGAACGGGCCACCAGACTAGGATGCCGTGCAGGCCCACAGAAGGCCATTCCGGGACAGCCTGCGGACATTTCCGGCCAGGCTCACTTCCCCTGCCGCGGCGCGCCGTGCCGGGACACCGCGAACACGCCCGCCATCACCAGCACCGTGCCCGCGACCTGCCACGGCCCCATCGGCTCGCCCAGCAGCAGCAGGCTGAGCACGATGGTCGAGACCGGCCCGACCATGCCGATCTGCGCGGCCAGCGTCGACCCGATCCGCGCCACCGCCATCATCACGGCCAGCACCGGCAGCACCGTGCACAGCGTGCCGTTCACCAGCGACAGCGCATGCACCTGCCACGGCAGCGTCAGCGCCTCCGGCGGCCGCAGCAGCGCGAACTGCGCCAGGCACAGCACGCTGGCCACGCTGCTGGCGTAGGCGGTCAGGCGCACCGCGCCCACGCGCGCGACCAGTTCGCCGCTGCCGACCAGGTACAGCGCATAGGCCAGCGCGCTGCCGAACACCAGCGCGCCGCCCAGCAGGATGTTCGACCCGCCCACCTGCAGGTCGTGGCCGAACGCCAGCGCCACGCCCGCGTAGCTGACCAGCAGCGCGACGGCCTGCCGGCGCGCGATGCGCTTGCCCAGCGCGAGCCAGCCGATCAGCGCCACCAGGGTCGGGGTGAGGTAGAGGATCAGCCGTTCCAGCGTGGCCGTGATGTAGGCCAGGCCGGCGAAGTCGAGGAAGCTGGCCAGGTAGTAGCCGAGGAAGCCGAGCAGCACGATCCTGCCGCGGTCGCCGGCGCCCAGCGGCGCGCTGCGGCGCGCGGCCCACAGGCCCATCAGCACGAAGAACGGCAGCGCCACCAGCATGCGCAGCGCCAGCAGGGTGACCGCGTCGGCGCCGTAGCGGTAGCCCAGCTTGACGATGATGGCCTTGCCCGAGAACGCGATGGCGCCCAGCGCGGCCAGCGCCACGCCGGAGCGGTTGATGGCGTGCGGCAGCGGATGCGGCGGCGGCGCGTCCACCGCTTCCGCCGGCGCCACGTCCAGCGGCTGCGCCAGTTCGTCCTGCGCGTCGCGCGACGGCGTCATCGGCCGCGCTTCATCGCAGCGTGCATTCCAGCAGCCGGCGGATCAGCGCCTGCGTCGGCGCCGCGCGCGCGGGCAGGTAGGCGAACGTGTCCTCGTCCATGTAGTTCAGCTGCGCCAGCTCCAGCTGCACGGCCTGCACGCCGTGGGCGGGATCGGCGTAGTGGCGGGTGATGTAGCCGCCGCGGAAGCGGCCGTTAACCACGAAGCTGTAGTCCGCCTGCGACGCCAGCACGTCTTCCAGCGCCTGCTGCAGCGCGGGCGAGCAGCTGGCGCCGCCGGCGGTGCCCAGGTTGAAGTCCGGCAGGCGGCCGTCGAACAGGAACGGCACCTCGCTGCGGATCGAATGCCCTTCCCACAGCACCGCGCGGCCGTGCGCGTCGCACAGGCGCGCGAGTTCCTGTTGCAGCGCCCGGTGGTAGGGGCGCCAGTAGGCATCCACGCGCGCGGCGATCTCGTCCGGCGCCGGTTCCTGCCCCGGCAGGTACACCGGGTCGCCGCTGAAGCGCACGACGGGGCACAGGCCGGTGGTGTTCTGGCCGGGATAGAGCGAGACGTCGTCCTCGGGCCGGTTGAGGTCGACCACGTAGCGCGAGTACGCCGGCACGAGGATCGACGCGCCCAGCTCGCGCGCGAAGGCGTACAGCTCGGCGACGTGCCAGTCGGTGTCGGGCACGCGGCGCGCGTCCGGCGTCAGCCGGGCGGCGATGCCGTCGGGAAGCCGCGTGCCGTTGTGCGGCAGGCTGATGAGCAGCGGCGCGGTGCCGCGGTGCAGGGTGAAGGTGTCCATGCCGCGCATTCTATCGCCAGCGCGGAGGTGCCCGCCGGCCGTAGGAGCGGGCCATGCCCGCGATGCTCTTCGGTCGGGCCACGCAAAAGCATCGCGGGCATGGCCCGCTCCTACGCGGCGCCCCGTTACCGCATCAGCACGACCTCTTCCGCGCTCGTGGGATGGATGGCGACCGTGTCGTGCAGGTCGGCCAGGGTGATGCCCTTCTTCAGCGCCACCGCGAAGCCCTGCAGCATCTCGTCCGCGCCCTCGCCCAGCAGGTGGATGCCGGCCACGCGCCGTTCCTCGCCCACGCACACCAGCTTGAACAGGCTGCGCTGCGGCGAATCGGCCAGCGCGTGCGACATCGGCCGGAAGCGCGTGGTGTACGCCTGGACGCCGTCGCCGTGGCGTTCGCGCGCCTCGGCCTCGGTCATCCCCACGCTGCCCAGCGGCGGGTGCGAGAACACCACAGTGGCGATGTCGCGGTAGTCGAGCTTCGCGTCCGGCTGCCCGCCGAACACGCGGTCCATCAGCCGGCGCGCCGCCGCGATCGCCACCGGCGTCAGCGCGGCCTGCCCGGTCACGTCGCCCACCGCGTAGACGCCGTCGGCGGTGGCGTTCTGGCGGTCGTCGACCCGGACGAAGCCGCGCGCATCGGTCGCCACGCCGGCCGCGTCCAGCCCCAGGCCGGCGGTGTTGGGCACGCGGCCGGTGGCGAAGATCAGTGCGTCGAAGCGTTCGCTGCGCGTGCCGTCCGCCGCCAGCACGACCACGCCCTCGCCCGGCGCCTCCTCCAGCGCCGCCACCACGTGGCCGAAGTGCAGGTGCACGCCGTGCTGGCGCATGTCCTCGGCCAGCGCGGCGGTCAGCTGCTCCTCGAAGCCGTCCAGCAGCCGCGGCCCGCGCACGAACATCTCCACCTGGCTGCCCAGCGCCTGCAGCACGCCGGCCAGTTCCACCGCCACGTAGCCGCCGCCGACGATCGCCACGCGCGGCGGGGCCGCGCGCAGGTCGAAGAAATCGTCCGACACCCGGCCGCGCGCGGCGCCGGGGACGTCCGGCCGCCACGGCCGGCCCCCAGTGGCGACCAGCACGTGCGCCGCCCGCAGCGGCACGCCCTCGGCGTTGACCACGGTATGCGCGTCGACGAAGCGGCCGCGGCACGGCATCAGCGCCACGCCGGTCTCGTCCAGCCGCTTGCGGTAGCTGGCGTGGATGCCGGCGATGTAGCGCTGGCGATGGACGACGAACTCCTTCCAGTCCAGCGCCGGCAGCGCGACGTCGAAACCCAGCGAGGCCGCCAGCGCGATCTTCTGCGACAGTTCCGCGGCCAGCCACATCGCCTTCTTCGGCACGCAGCCGACGTTGACGCAGGTGCCGCCCAGTTCCTTCGGTTCCAGCAGCGCGACCCGGGCGCCGTGCGCCGCCGCGCGGAACGCGCCGGCCAGGCCGCCGGAACCGCCGCCGATCACGATCAGGTCGAAATCCAGCGGCTTCATGCGAATCGCTCCGGTCGGTAGGGCGCGGGGTCGAAGGCCGGGGCGCGGCCGGTCATCAGGTCGGCCATCAGCTGGCCGGTCGCCGTGCTCATGCTGATGCCCAGCATGCCGTGACCGGCGGCCAGCCACACGTGCTGGTGGCCGGGCGCGCGCCCGAGCAGCGGCAGGTCGTCCCAGGTCATCGGCCGCCAGCCGCACCAGCGCTCCTGCACTTCCGGGCCGACGGGATCGCGCAGGAACTCGCGCGCCCCGCGCTCCAGCGCGGCCAGCCGCGTCGGGTTGAGGGCGTCGTCGTGGCCGGAGAACTCCATCGTGCTGCCCAGCCGGAAGCCGCTGTCCCACACGGTCACGCAGACCGAGCGGTCCTTCAGCAGCATCGGCCGGCGCGGCACGCACGCCGGCCGCGAATAGGTGATCGAGTAGCCCTTCCCGGGCTGGATCGGCGCCTTCACGCCCAATGCGCGCGCGAACGCCGGCGTCCAGGCGCCGAGCGCGATCACCGCCTCGCGCCCGCGGCGGACGCCCCTGGCGGTCGCCAGCCGCACGCCGTCCGCCGTCGGTTCCAACCGCTCCACCCGGCACTGTTCCTCGACCAGGCCGCCGCGCTCGCGCACGGCGCGCGCGAGTTCGGCCACGTAGCGGTCCGGGCGCAGCCGCGCGTCGCCGGGGAAGCGGATGGCGCCCGCCACGCCGGGCAGCATCGCCGGCTCCTCGCGTTCGTAGGCCGCGCCGTCGAAGACCTGCGCGGCGATGCCGAACTCCGCCAGCGCCGCGCATTCGTCGACGTAGCGCTGGCAGAGGCGCGGATCGCGGAACACGTAGTCCAGCCCCGCTTCCTCGAACTCGCAGTCCAGCCGGTAGCGCCCGACCCAGTCGGCCAGCCGTGCCCGCGCATCGTCGAGCAGGGCCGCGCGCGAGCACGTGCTCCGCCGCCAGTCGCGCAGGTTGCAGCGCGCGGCGAAACGCAGCAGCCAATGCCACAGCGCCGGATCGACGCGCGGCTTGAGGTAGAGCGGCGCGTCCGGGGTGAACATCCAGCGCAGCGCCTGCGCGACCACGCCGGGCGCGGCCAGCGGCGGCGCGTGGCTGGGCGTGATGGTGCCGCAGTTGCCGTGCGAGGCGCCGCTGCCGGCCGTGGCGGCTTCCAGCACGCGCACGCCGCGGCCGGCTTCCAGCAGCGCCAGCGCGGTCGCCAGGCCGATGGCGCCGCCGCCGATGACCAGGACGTCGTCGTGGGGGGGATTCACGCCGCCAGTCTAGTCGCAATCAGGCGCGGCGAAGGCGCATCGGCTGCGCCTTCGCATAGGTCAGCGACCGCCACAGCCACTCGGCCGGGCCGAACCGGAACCGCGACAGCCAGGCCCGGCTCAGCAGCACCTGCGCGGCGAACAGGGCCAGCGCGAACAGCGGCTGCCAGGCGCGCGGCAGCTGTTCGAAGTAACCCAGGCCGTAGCCGTAGAAGATCCACGTGCACACCAGCGACTGCATCAGGTAGTTGGTCAGCGCCATGCGGCCGGCCGGCGCCAGCCACGCCAGCGCGGCATGCAGGCGCGGCGACGCCAGCGCGCGCAGCATCCAGGCCACGTAGCCCAAGCACATCAGCAGGTTGGCCAGCATCTGCAGGGCGAAGGCCGTGGACAGCCGCAGGTTGAACGCCGCGAAATCCAGCGCCGGCGCCAGCGCCACCGAGCCCAGCATGGCCAGCAGGCCCAGCGGCAGGGCCCCCCAGCGCAACCCGGCGTACAGCCGCGGGAAATCGCGCGGCCGCGCGATGGCGCCGCTGCGCACGAACCATGCGCCCAGCAGGAAGATGCCGAACACGATGAAACCGAACATGCTGATGTTGCTGAGCGCCATGCCCGTGCTCTTCAGCCGCTGCCAGGTGGCTTCGGCGTAGCTGCCGCTACCGTAGGCGGTGCGCTCGCTGTCGATCAGCACCTGCATCTGCGCGCCGATCTCCGCCATCGCCTTGTCCCATGCCTCGGTGCCGTCCAGCAGCGAGCCCAGCGCGCCCATCAGGTACATGAAGCCGACCGGCGCGGCATACGCGCCCAGGCCCAGCCAGACGTACCAGCGGTGCGGCAGCGGCCGGAACGCCAGCAGCAGGAACGAGCAGAGCGCGTACGTCAGCAGGATGTCGCCCGCCCAGACGAAGACCGCATGCGCCACGCCGATGCCCAGCAGCACCAGGCCGCGCCGCCAGTACACGCCGGCGAACGGGCGCCCTGCCTGTTCGGCACGCTGCGACATCACCGCGAACCCCATGCCGAACAGCAGCGAGAACAGCGTGTAGAACTTGCCCTGCACCAGCACGTAGACCAGCAGGTCCACCGTGCGGTCGAGGCCGCCCAGCGCCGGATCCACGCCGGTGCCCGACGCCATCACCGGCCCCACGAACCCCTCGATGTTCATCAGCAGGATGCCCAGCAGCGCGAAGCCGCGCAGCACGTCCATCGCCTCGATGCGCTCGGTCGCCGCGATCGGCGCCAGGTGCTCCACGCTCGCTGTCGTCATTCCCTTCCCCATGGCCTCGGACCGCCGATTAGACCATGCGCGGCGCGGCGGGCCGCGCGCAAAAAAGAAAGGCCCGCTCGCGCGGGCCGTTCCGGTGCATCGCGCCGCGGCGCGGCTCAGTGGTGGTGGCCGCCGTCGCCGTGCACGTGGCCGTGCTCGAGTTCCTCGGCGCTGGCTTCGCGCACGTCGACGATCTCCACGTCGAAGTGCAGGTCCTTGCCGGCCATCGGATGGTTGAGGTCCACGTCCACCACGCTCATGCCGACCTTCTGGATGGTCACGGCGCGCGGGCCGAAGTTGGTCTGCAGCACCACCTGCTGGCCGGGCGCCAGGCGCTGGTTGCCGAAGTGCTTCTTCGGCACGCGCTGGGTCAGGCCGTCGCGGCGCTCGCCGTAGGCGTCGGCCGCGGCCACGTCCACACCGAAGCTGTCGCCGGCCTCGCGCTCCTGCATGGCGTTCTCCAGGCCCGGGATGATGTTGCCGTGGCCGACCAGGATCGCCAGCGGCTCGCGGTCCCTGGAGCTTTCGATGGGCTCCTGGCCGACTTCGGACACGGTGTAGTGGAAACGGACGACGCTGTCTTTTGCGATTTTCATGCGGGACTCTGGGCGGAACCTGCCGGCCGGCAGGACGGGCGCGGCTTGTCGGCCGCAAGGGAATGCGGCGAAGATGCGCCGCGATGAAGGCCCGACATTATCCCGGCTTGCCCGTGCCCGCGCCACTTCGGCGGGGGGCGGTCCTCCTGTTCTGCGCGGGCCTGCTCGCGCTGGCCGGCTGCGGCGGGTCCAGGCCGCAGGCGCGCAAGGCCGCGCCGCCGCCCGCGCCGCGCGACTGGCCGGCCGTGCAGGCCGAAGACCCGGCCGCCGCCGCGGCGGTGCTGATGCGCGCGATCGGCCTGGTCGGCACGCCGTACCGCTACGGCGGCAACACGCCCGAATCGGGCTTCGACTGCAGCGGGCTGGTGACCTACGTGTACCGGGACATGCTGGACCTGCGCCTGCCGCGCACCTCGCGCGAGCTGGCGCAGGTGCAGGGCCCGAAGATCGAGCCGCGCCGGCTGGCGCCCGCCGACCTGGTGTTCTTCGGCAGCCGCGGCAGCGTCACCCACGTGGGCATCTACGTGGGCGAAGGCCGCTTCGTGCACGCCCCCAGCACGGGGGGCACGGTCCGGCTGGACCACCTGGACGGCCCCTACTGGCGGGACCACTACAGCGGCGCGAAACGCGTCCTCCGTTAGGAATCGGTCAACTCTGTGACGGCCAACGTTCACATTTAACGAATAAATAACGATTTCTGAACCAATTCGGCCCGTCCAGCCGGCATCATCGCGCCTCACCTGTTAACTTCCGCCCGCGCGTGACGACCGACGACGACCTGCCAGCAGGCCAGCCAGCCGCCACCCACCGCCTGTCGCGGGGGATCTACCGGATCCTCCTCAGCCTGGGACTGTGCGCCGCCGCGTCGGCCGCCTGGGCCCAGAGCGCGCCCGCCGGCCCCGAGGCCGCCCCGCCCGCCGCGCCGAGCGCGGACGTCGTGGAAGCCCCCTCGGTGGCCCTGCCCCGGACCGTCACCGCCAGCGTCAAGGAAAAGGCCGCCGAGGCCGCCACCGCCACGCTGTCCGCCCTGCTCCCGCGTCTGGCCGCCAGCGACACGCTGCCGCTGGTCGACCGCTCGGCCATGGTCGCCGGCGACATCAGCAAGCTGCTGGCCGCCTACGACCTGAGCAAGGAAGGCGTGGTGGCGCAGGAACAGCAGGGCGGCAAGGTCCAGGCCGTGCTGCAGCGCGCGCTCGCGCTGATGGGCACGCCCTATCGCTGGGGCGGCACGTCGCCCGACAGCGGCTTCGACTGCAGCGGCCTGGTCGGCTACGTCTTCCGCACCGCGCTGGGCATCGAACTGCCGCGCGTCTCCCGCGACATGGCCGCCAAGGCCGACGCCGAGATGATCCGCACGCGCGAGGAACTGCGCCAGGGCGACCTGGTGTTCTTCGGCTTGAAGGGCCGCGTGAACCACGTCGGCATCTACGTCGGCGAAGGCCGCTTCCTGCACTCGCCGAGCCGCGGCAAGGACGTGCGCGTGGACAGCCTGACCACCGGCTACTGGGCCAACCGCTACCTGAGCGCCCGCCGCGTCGAGATGTGACCCGCGCGCCGCGAGGCACCGCATGACGAAGGCCGCCCCGCGCGGCCTTCATGCGTTTCCGGCTCCGGTGCGGCGCAGCTTGCGCCGGCCGGCCGGTTGCCGCCATCCTCCGGCGGACGCGCCACCACCTGTTTCCTCGCGCCGAAGGGGAGTCGTACGCGATGCAGGCGACACTGCTGACCAACCTGCTGCTGCCGTTGGCCTTGGGCATCATCATGCTCGGGCTGGGACTGGGCCTGACGATCGACGACTTCCGCCGGGTGGCGCGCTATCCGCGCGCGGTGCTGATCGGGCTGGCCCTGCAGACGCTGGTGCTGCCCTGGGTCGCGTTCGGCCTGGCGCTGGGCTTCGGCCTGCCCGCCGAACTGGCGGTGGGCCTGATGCTGCTGGCGGCCTCGCCCGGCGGCGCCACCGCCAACATCTACAGCCACCTGGCGCGCGGCGACGTGGCGCTGAACATCACCCTGACCGCGATCAACAGCCTGCTCTGCCTGCTGACGCTGCCGGTGATCCTGGACCTGTCGCTGGAGTACTTCCTCGGCGCCGGCCAGTACGTGCCGCCGCCGACGAAGAAGGTGGTCGAAGTGGCCGTCATCATCCTGCTGCCGGTCGCCCTCGGCATGCTGCTGCGGGCGAACGCGCCCGGCTTCGCGGCGCGCGCGGAGAAGCCGATCCGGCTGCTGTCGGTGCTGGTGCTGGCGCTGCTGGTGATCGCGGCGGTGGCGCAGGAATGGAAGACGCTGACGACCTACTTCGCCATCGTCGGCCTGGCCTGCCTGCTGTTCAACCTGGCCAGCATAGGCGCCGGCTACGCGGCGCCGCTGGCGCTGCGCCTGCCGAAGCGGCAGGCCATCGCCATCGCGATGGAGATCGGCATCCACAACGGCACGCTGGCGATCTTCATCGCCCTCAACGTGCTGCAGAACGCGACCATCTCGGTGCCGGCGGCGGTCTACAGCCTGCTGATGTTCGTCACCGCCGGCGTGTTCGCGTGGTGGGTATCGCGCAACAACGGCGAGCCACCCGGGTAAGCGGGAGCTGTGGGAACTGTGGGAACTGTGGGAACTGTGGGAGCGACGTCAGTCGCGATGGGCGGTCCAGAGGGCATCATCGCGACTGACGTCGCTCCCACAGGAAACACAGGAAATACAGGAGGCACCGCGGCTCATCCCGCGCGCGGCTCGCCTTCCTCGATGCCCACGTTGCTCGACGCCGCCTCGTAGACCCCGCGGTCCAGCAGCCCGGTCTCCTTCGCCACCAGCACCGGCACCAGCATCTGCCCGGTCACGTTGGTCATGGTGCGCATCATGTCGAGGATGCGGTCGATCGCCACCAGCAGGCCGATGCCTTCCAGCGGCAGGTTGGCCGCGCTCAGCACCAGCGTGACCATCACCGTCGCCGTGCCCGGCACGCCGGCGGTGCCGAAGCTGCCCAGCACCGAGGCCAGCAGGATGACGAAGTACTGGTTCACCGACAGGTCCAGGCCGAAGTACTGCGCCACGAAGATCGACGTCAGCGCCGGGTAGATCGCGCCGCAGCCGTCCATCTTGATGCTGGCGCCGAGCGGCACGGCGAAGGCCGCGTAGTCCTTGTCCACGCCCAGGTTGTGGGTGACGCTGCGCAGCGCCACCGGCATCGAGGCGAAGCTGGACGAACTGGCGAACGCGACCTGCATGCCCGGCGCGGCGCCGCGGAAGAACTTCCACGGATTCAGCCCGTGCGCCAGCAGCAGGCTGCCGTACACCACCACGATGTGCAGCGCGCAGGCCAGGTACAGCGCGCCGATGTAGCTGCCCAGCGGCAGCAGCTTCTCGAACCCGTAGGTGCCCACCAGTGCGCCGATCAGGCCGAACGTGCCCAGCGGGGTCATCTCCAGCACGAAGCGGGTAACCTGCACCATGGTGTCGCTGGCCTCGCCGGCCAGCTTGCGCAGGCCCGCGCTGCGTTCGCCCAGCTTCACCAGCGCGAAGCCGAGCAGGCCGGCGAAGAAGATCACCTGCAGGATCTTGCCGTCGGTCAGTGCCTTGAACGGATTGGCCGGCACGATGTCCAGCAGCACCTGCACCGGCGTGGGCACCTCGCGCACCTGGTAGTCCGGCGCCATCATCAGCCCGGTCAACCCCTTGCCCGGCTGCACCACCCAGCCCACCGCCAGGCCCACGCACACGGCGAGCGCGGCGGTCGTGGCGAACCACAGGAAGGTGCGCCCGCCCAGCGCCGCGACGGACTTCTGCCCATGCAGGCTGGACACCGCGTTGACGACCGCGAAGAACACCAGCGGCACCGCGATCATCTTGATCAGGGTGACGTACAGGTCGCCCAGCGGCTTCAGCCAGACGCCGGACGCCGGCCCCAGCCACCAGCCCACCGCCGCGCCCAGCACGAAGCCGGCGACGACGCGCTGCCAGAACGGGATCTTCAACCAGGCCGACACCAGCTTCATCCAACGCGAACTCGGGGAAACGGACGCGCCACCTTAGCCCATGGCCCTCCGCGGGGCGAGCGTGCGGGCGGAATGGCGGGTGTCATGAACAGGACACTGCGCGGGCGGCATAATGGGACGATCGCCACTGCCCCGTCCGCCATGCCCCTGCGCCCCCTCGCATCGCCCTTCGCCGGCCTCGCCCTGCTCACCCTCCTCGCCGGCTGTGCCAGTTCGCCGTCCGCCCCGTCCCCCTCCGTCGCCGTCGACGTGCCGCCCGTGGCGCACCCGCAGGGCGAGACGCCGCAATGGTGGTACCGCAGCGGCGCGGCGAAGGCCGCCGCCAACGGCGCCATGCAGGGGCGCGCGAAGAACGTCATCGTCTTCCTCGGCGACGGCATGAGCCTGACCACCGTCGCCGCCGCGCGCATCTTCGAAGGCCAGCGCAAGGGCGGACCGGGCGAGGAGAACCTGCTGAGCTGGGAGCGCTTCCCGCACACCGCCTTCAGCAAGACCTACAACACCGACTCGCAGACGCCCGACTCCGCCGGCACCATGACCGCCGTCGCCACCGGCGTGAAATCGCACATGGGCGCCATCGGCGTGTCGGCCGGGCGCAAGGGCGAATGCACGCCCGACGGCAGCAAGGACCTGCTCAGCTGGCTGACGCTGGCCGACAGCGCGGGCCTGGCGACCGGCATCGTCACCACCGCGCGGCTGACCCATGCCACCCCGGCCGCGACCTACGCGCACGTCTCGCACCGCGACTGGGAGAACGACACCGACCTGCCCGCCGAGGCGGTCGAGGCCGGCTGCACCGACATCGCCCGGCAACTGCTGGCCGCCGCGCGCTTCGGCCGCGGCCCGACGGTGGCGCTGGGCGGCGGCCGCGGCGAGTTCCTGCCGGTGGACGTGCGCGATCCCGAAGAGGACGACAAGGTCGGCCAGCGCCTCGACGGCCGCGACCTGGTCGCCGAATGGCGGCAGGCGCACCCGCAGGGCGCCTACGTCTGGAACACGCGGCAGCTCAAGGCCGCCGCCGACGCGCCGCAGCTGCTGGGCCTGTTCGAATACGACCACATGCAGTTCGAGCACGAGCGCCGCAAGGACGACGACGGCGAGCCCTCGCTCGCCGACCTGACCCGCGCCGCCATCCGCACGCTGTCGCGCAATCCGGACGGCTTCGTGCTGCTGGTGGAAGGCGCGCGCATCGACCACGCCAACCACTACGGCAACGCCTACCGCGCGCTCGACGAAACCGTCGCCATGTCCGATGCCGTGCGCGCCGCGCTGGAAGCCACCTCGCGCGACGACACCCTGATCCTGGTCACCGCCGACCACTCGCACACGCTCAACTTCGTCGGCTACCCCGTGCGCGGCAACCCGATCCTCGGCAAGGTGCGCGGCCAGGGCGGCGAGGACGACACGCCGGGCGACCTCGCCCGCGACCAGACCGGCCACACCTTCACCACCCTCAGCTACGCCAACGGCCCCGGCTACACCGGCGCCAGCAACCGCCAGCCGGCCGGCCCGAAGACGTTCCTGCACGCGCCGAGCAGCGTGGAGCCGGCCGACGGCCGCCCCGACCTCGGCCACGTCGACACCGAACACCCCGACTACCTGCAGGAAGCCCTCGTCCCGCTGAAATCCGAATCGCACGGCGGCGAGGACGTCGGCATCTGGGCCAGCGGCCCCGGCAGCGACGCCGTCCGCGGCACGGTGGAGCAGAACACGATCTATCACTTCATCGTGCAGGCCACCCCGAAGCTGCGCGCCCGCCTGTGCGCCGCCGGCACCTGCGACGCGAACGGCGTACCGGTGGAACTGCCGAAGCCGGCGGATTTCGAGAAGAAGTGAACCCTCACGTCACGAGGCCACGGACACGCCGCCCGTAGGAGCGGGCCATGCCCGCGATGCTTTTTCGCCATCTCGACGAAGAGCATCGCGGGCATGGCCCGCTCCTACGGTCAGGCGGGTGCCGCAGCAGACTCCGGAACCGGCGATTGCGGCCTGATCTCCTGCACGATCCGCCCCTGCTCCATCACCAGCACGCGGTCGGCACTGGCGATAGTCTCCGGTCGATGGGCGACGATCACCTTGGTCAGCTTCAGCGCCTTGACCGCATCATTGACCAGTCGCTCCTTCATCACGTCCAGATGGCTGGTGGCTTCGTCCAGGAACAACAGCTTCGGATTGCGATAGAGCGCCCGCGCCAGGATCACGCGCTGCTTCTGCCCGCCGGACAGCGAGCTTCCCATGTCACCGATCAGGCTGTGATAACCCATCGGCATGGCGGCGATCTCGTCGTGCACGGCCGCCAAGCGGGCCGCGGCCTCGATACGGACCTGGTCCGTCTCGGGGTCGAAGAAGCTGATGTTGTCGGCCATGCTGCCGGCGAACAGCTGATCGTCCTGCATCACCGCGCCGACGATGGCGCGGACATTCCTCGGACCGATCCGGTGCAGATCGTGGCCTCCCACGCGGATGGCGCCCTCGCTGGGTGGCAACAATCCCAACAGCAGCTTGACCAGCGTAGTCTTGCCGCAGCCGGAGGCACCAACGATGGCGACGGATTCGCCAGGCCCCACCGTAAAGCTGCACCCATTCAACACCCACGGCTCGCCCTCGGCGTAGCGGAATGACAAATTCTCCACCTCGATACGGGGGTGTTCTGGCGGGGGCGCTTCCTGCAGACTCTTCACTTCCTCGGGGGGCGTCAACACGATGTCGGCCAGACGCTCACCATGCAGGCGCAACATGCGGAATTCGATCCACTTGTCGATCAACCCGCCCATGCGCTGGGCAAATTGGTCCTTGTAGGCCAGGTAAGCGATCAGCATGCCCACCGAAAACACGTTCTGTATCGCCAGCAGCACACCGATCCAGATCACCGCAACGCGCTCGATGCCGAACACCAGTTGGCTGGCGCTGTTGAAGCCCAGTCCCATCCGCGCAAGCCTGACCTCTTGGTCAACCGTCTCGGTCATCAGGCTTTCGTACGGGACCTGCCGGCGCATCTCCTCGCCAGCCAACTTGAGGCTCTGCATGCCACGCAGCGTTTCCAGTAGATGAGTCTGCTGGTTGGCGGCTGCAACCAGCTGCTTCTCCGTCACCCCGCGCACCGGACTGTATGCCAGCCAGCGGATCAGTAGGTACAGCGATACCGCAGCCAGTGTCACCAAGGCCAGCTTCCCGCTGTAAACCAGCATCAGGCCCAGCGTGACCATCGCCATCAACCCGTCGATAGCCGCCTCCACGAAACTGGTAGTCAATGTGCGCTGGATCGCCTGTACCGACGACATGCGCGACGTGACGTCACCCAGGTGGCGCTTCTCGAAGAAATCTAGCGGCAGTTTGAGCAGGTGGGCGAACACGTTACCCATCCACTGTAGGCCCAGCCACGAAGACAGGTAGATCACGGACCAGCCGCGCAGCAGGCCAATGCCGATCTCAAGTAGCAGCGCCAGCCCGAAACCCAGCCCCAAGACCGTCAGCAGGTCGTGATCGGCCGACACCAGCACCTGATCCACGACCCACTGCATGTAGAACGGTGCCAGCACCACGAACACCTGCAACGCTACGGATAGCAGCAGGACCTGTGCCAGCGCACGCCACAGGCCACGGATGGGCCCGGTCAGTTGTCGTGCGGTCACCGCAGGCACAGCCTTCCGCGGCTTGAATTCGGCCGCGGGCGTCAGCTCCAGTGCTACGCCGGTGAAATGATCGGAGACTTCCGACAACGACAATTTACGTTCGCCAATGGCCGGGTCGAGGATCGTGACCTTCGATTTCCCCACCTTCTTCAGGACCACGAAGTGGTTCATGTCCCAGTGCAGGATACAGGGCATCTGCAGGTCAGCCATTCCCTCCAGCTCCAGCCTCAGAGCGCGCGACCGCAGCCCCAGTTGCTGGGCGACGTGGATCAAGTTCGTCAACCTGGCGCCCTTCAGCGAGAGCGGGAATCTCCGGCGCAGTTCCCGGATTCCGATGCGCATGCCATGCGCATCAAGCACCATGGCAAGCGATGCCAGTCCACACTCGGCGGCTTCAGACTGCAGTATTAGCGTCATGAGAGGAGAACGGATCCCAGGCATCGGGGCAGCTCAGGCGATGGCCCTCTCGACGCTGTCGACCGGGCCCTGCTTCGAGGCCGGACCAATAGAGAGGTCCCATCTCTTCTGAGCCGACTCCTTGTCGACGACGTATTGCTCCGAGCCCAAGTAGTCCGCCAGCGTAAGGGCCGGCAGATCATCGGAGACGGGCGCATGGAAAGAGGCCAAGTACCGGCAGAACATGTCCAGAATGCCGATGTCCGGATTCCTCTCCTCTATCCACAGGAACTGGCCTTGGTCATTGACCTCCAAGAAGAAGTAATCGCCTTGCCCGGTCACGATTAAGTCAATGCAGCCGAAATCCAAGTTCATCCTCCTCATGAAACCGAGCAACGCATCCCTTATGGAATCCGGAACGTCGTGGAAAACACTCAGCTTCGACCTGCCAAGCAGGTCTCCACGCCAATCGACGGAGGACTCACGCCGCGCCTGTGAATCGATCTTTATGAAGAGAATGTCGCTCCCCATGACAACTGCCCTGAGCTCGAATGCTTTTTCGACATAGTCCTGGTAGATCGCGGGGCACAGCCGGATCGAATCCTTCATCGCCACAAGCCCGTCATCGAGAACATTGGCATGCTGGATGAACTCCTTGTCCCCCTCCATCCAGCCCGGCTGGAAGAACGGCTTCATCAAGGTCCGTCCGCCGGAGGTCCTGTAGAACTCCCCGACCATGTCTGGATCGTTCCCGATGACCGTGCGCGGAACACGCAACCCGGAATTCCTTGCAACCACGAGTTGGTACAGCTTGCTCTGGGCAGCCAGCCCGGCCACGTGATCATTGACGAACTTCATGCCCGACGCGCAAAGCGCGGCATGGATGTTCGAAACCGTCGCCCGACATTCCACGGTCACGTGGTGCCTGTCCAGCTCGTGGACCCCCCGGGTGTTGAACAAGCCGAGATTCAACCTGCGACTCCAGACCGCTGAGACAGACGACGAGTCGAATGACATGTCTTCCGAGATCTCATGGCCCCTCATCGAAACCCCGATGCCACCGGCACTGTCCAGCTTCAGGCCAACAGACTCCGATGACGGAAGGCTGGCCATGTCAAGTATCGAACATGGCACTCCCAACTTCCTTGTCCCCCAAGCAACCGCCGTGGCATGCAGGTCGTCGAGAAGACTGAGAATCAGGATCATCGCACCACCCCGGTGGAATCGTCCTGCAGCCCCGCTGGTGACGAAGCCGTGAACTCCTCGATCACGATCGAGCCGTGGTAGCCACGCGCCGTGACCTCTTCCGAGAGCGTCACGCCCTGCCTGAGCGAACGCGCCTGACCGGAAACACTCTTCACGCCGCACTCCGGCATCGGGCTTCCGCCACAGGCCCAGTACTCACCGCGGGTCGAATAGACGGGAAGCGAGACTGGATCCAGCTCGGACAGCTGCGCCCCAAGCGGATCCTGGTCGTCGAAATCGCTCCTGATGACCCGAGCGTGGTAGTTGCCGGAAAGTACCAGCGTGAAATCCGGATTGACCCTGTCGTGCGCGGAAAGAACGTTGCGTGCCCTCGATCCGCCCGACGGAGCTCCCTCGTCTGACGGCACGTAGCAGATAACTTCAATCTGCCTCCCGGACAGCCGCAAGCGCTTTGCCTCCCTGACCAGATCGAGAATGGCTTGACTCGAGCGCCCGTCCTGCCTCTCAACCTCCCTCTTCCAGAAGTCACCGAACAAAAAGGACTCTTCGCTTCTGGCTCCGCTCAGGTACTCATCCACCAGCCCCTGCTGATCCGCCGGAATCTCAAGTCCCAGCAGGACCGCACCCTCCTTCGACTTCAGGTCCATCAGGGCGGAGACGATCGCCGGCGTTTCCTTCGTTCCGTGGACCTCACCGATGATCAGTACGTCCCGCGCGCCCAAGGACCCAACGATAGCCTCCGGGACACCAGCCAAGCCGGGGTCGCCACCATCCGCGGCGGTGACTCGACCGGCGTGCAACAACAGCGACGCAACCATCGCACACGCGAACAGGGTACTTGTCTTCATACTCATCGGCATTCTCCTAGCTCTCCTAGCCACAGATCTTGTCGGCCATCAATCAACACGACGACGGGGCCAGGCGGTAAGGCGCAGGCGGCACTTGATCGTACCGCCTGCGGGGATAGCTACTTACAGCATGACCGCACTATCACCAGGAACGCTCCAATCATCCGGAATCCACCCCTTGCCATCGCCCTTATCACAGGACGTGTCGAAGCACTTGCCTCCCGAAACCCTACGCATTTCCTCAGACGTGAGTTCGCGGGCCAAGTGACGACCAAGAATACGAGTATTGTTGTTCATGCTTTTTTCCTCTGGTTGGTTGGCACACTCCCCGTGCCAGTGGGTCCGGGTCGAGCCCGGAATCTCTGTGGAGGTTCTGGGCTAGTTGCTTCCGACCTTTCCCTTGATCGAATAGAGTGGCTCGAGGATCCATTCGATCAGCGTCCTGCGCTCGCCCAGCACATCCGCATCCACCAGCATCCCCGGCTTCAACATCTCGGGCTTGCCATACGCGGTGATCGCCTGCCGTGCCAGTGAAACGGTCACTCGGTAGAACGGTTCGCCCTGCTGCGCATTGCCGACCAATGCACCCAACTCGCCGGAACTCAGGGCACTGCGACTGATCGCGGCTACACGCCCCTCCTGATGACCGAACTTCTGATACGGATAGGCCTGGTAGCGCAGCAGTACCCGGTCACCCGGCCCAATGAAGCCGATCGCACGACTGGGCACCAGCAACTCGGCTTCCAGGCGTCCGTCGCCCGGCAGCAGCGTCATCAAGGGCTGCCCGGCCTGCACCGCCTGTCCAGGCTTGACTACCTGCGTCGCCACCACGCCCGCCACCGGCGCATTCACCACCAGCGCACCGCTGGCCTGGGTCTGCACGCGTTCCTGCTCCAGTTGCGCCAGGTCGCGTTGGTAGCCAGCCTCGCTGGCCTGCGATTGCGCCGGCAATTCCTGCGCAGCCTGCTGCAATTGCACCATCAGGCGGCGTGTGCCGATTGCCTGTCGCTGCAACGCCTGCACCTGACCGGTGAACTCCAGCACAGCGGCCTCCTGCTGCTTGATCTGCAGAACGCTGACGTACTGGCCGCCTTCCAGCTTGCGCAAGCGCTCCAGTGTCTCGCTGGCGATGCGGACCTGGTCTTTCCGCGTGGTGATTTCCGATTCGATCTGCGCCAGTTCACGCTGCGCCACGGCAAGCTGCGCCTGCACGCCCTGCGACTGCACCCGTAGTTGCGCGTGCTGCGCATCCTGTGCGGACAACAGACCATCCTGCCGCTGCCGCAAATGCTGCTCCAGCGCAATCTGCGTATCGCCGCCGTTCACTGTCGCGCGCGGCACGGTGATCAGTGCCAGCGCGCGTCCTGCAACCACCTGGCCTCCTTCCGTCACGTCCAGCCGCGTCACGACCCCCGTCGCCGGGGCCAGCACCGTCGCCAGTCCTTGCGTGGGCACCAGTTGGCCAGTGACGGTGGAACGACGCGTATAAGTCCCGAGCGTCACGAACAGGACGATGGTCGTGGCCGCCACGACCGCCGCCAGCGTCAGCACCCACAACCGCAGCGGCTGGGCCAGTGAGATGCCGCCCAGCCAGCTGCCACGCTTGGCTTCGAGGACTTCGGGGCGGAACAGCGGTTGCGTCATTGCGAGGGTGCGTCCTTGTGTGCGGAAGGCTCGACGTCCCTGCCGATCCGGATATTCCGGCCGGCGCTGTCTGCCTCTTGCCTTCCCGGCGATCCTGCCGTGCGAACGGCATGCACTTCAATCAACCGCTCTCTTCGAGATGCCAGTACAACTGGCAATCACTTCTTTCTCCGCGTTCCGTATCAAGCACTTCCAAGCGAGTGCCAGCGAAACTGCACAAGTTCCCGTCAATATTCCTGACGCGATAATGTGAGTTGCTTCGGGTAAGTCGCGCGTTTAGTTTTGTTGCCGAACTCAACGACTGAATAGACACGCATGAAACTTTCTATGCGCATCCGGATCGCGCGGCAGCGGGCACGACTGTCCCAGGAAGCCCTTGCCGCGAATCTGGGCGTCACCCGCAGCGCGGTGGCGAACTGGGAAGGCGCCGACGATGTCCTGCCCGCATCCGCTCGGCTCGCGAAGCTCGCCAAACTGACCGGCGTGAACTATGAATGGCTGGCGACAGGCCGTGGAGCCATCGGCTATGCCGGCAACGACAGCGGAGCCCCGGCCATGGAGGGCGACGTGGTGTACGACGAATTCGAACGCCGCCTGCTGGATGCATTCAGGCGAATGAAGCCTGCGGCGCGCTTTCAATCCCTGTTGCGGCTGGAAGAGGAGGCAACATTGTTGGCGAAGGCCCGGTACAAGACACGGGCGTGAAGCAGGCTTCCCATCTTATTTTCATTCCGGCGACAAGGAATATCGCCGCCACCACGCACTGCGCTGGCCAGCAGCGGCGATCCAGTGCAAAAGATGGGCAGCCGTCAGCAACGATTGCGAGTACGGCCCACACTACGATGTAGCTCAGAACGGCTTCGCCAACACCAGCCACACCACCGCGATCAACGCGAACAGCGGCAGTTCGTTGAACCAGCGCAGCGCCTTCGGCGACGGCAGCGTCTTGCCTTTCGCCACGCCCTTCAGCCAGCGGCCGGCGACGATGAAGTGCGCCAGCATCAATGCGACCAGCGCCAGCTTGGCGTGCAGCCAACCCGTGCCCAGCCCGACCATCGTCTGGAAATCCGGGATCACCCGGTAGCCGAGCCACAGCACCAGCCCCAGGATCACCGCGATGCCGAACATGCTGTGGCCGAAGCCGTACAGGCGGCGCCCCATCAGCAGCAGGCGCGCCTGCACGTCGGCCTGGCCCTGCGTCTCTGCCAGGTTGACCAGGATGCGCGGCAGGTAGAACACCGTCGCCATCCAGGCGATCACGAAGACGAGGTGGAAGGTCTTGATCCAGAGGTAGAGGCTGGTTTTGTCCACGCTGGCCGGCTCCATCGCTTGCGGTGGTGATGCGGGATTTTCCGACACTGCCGCGGGGCTGTCCAACGGGAAGGGATGCCACGGCCTCGTCGTTCCGGCGTAAGCTGGAACCCGTTCCGATGTGGTTGTCGCCCTGCTTCGTCCGGGAAGGGCAACGGCGCAATGGATCCCGGCGTACGCCGGGATGACGGGCGGGGCGTCCTTGCTCCCTTCCCTCTTTTCCCTTCCCTCCTCCCTTCGACCACCCATGACCAAGCACTACGACGCCGCCTACTTCCAGCGCTGGTACCGCGACGGCGACATCGGCGGCGCGCCACGGCTGGCGCGCAAGGTCGCGCTGGCGGTCGCGGTGGCCGAATACCACCTGGAGCGCCCGGTCCGCACCGTGCTCGACATCGGCTGCGGCGAGGGCGCGTGGCGCGCGCCGTTGCTGAAGCTGCGGCCGACGCTGCGGTACCTCGGCTTCGACGGCAGCGAGTACGCCGTCCGGCGCTTCGGCCGCACGCGCAACCTGCACTACGCCCGCTTCGAGGATTTCCGGTACCTGCGCCCCTGCGAACCCGCCGACCTGCTGGTGTGCTCGGACGTCATGCACTACGTGCCGACGCGCGAACTGAAGCGCGGCCTGCCCGGGCTGGCGGAGCTGTGCGGCGGCGTGGCCTTCCTGGAGACCTTCGCCAAGGAAGACGATTTCGAGGGCGACCACGACGGCTTCCAGCCCCGCAAGGCCGCGTGGTACCGGCAGGCCTTCAACGGCCTGGGCTTCCAGTCGGTCGGCAACCATTGCTGGCTGGGGCCGCGCCTGGCGGGCGACGTCGCGGTGCTGGAGGCCGCGGATTTCCGGCCGATAACCTGAACAGGCACGCGCGGGCCACCGGGCTTTTGCGGTATGCTGCGGCGCAGCACCATGCACCAAATGCGGGATTCGGACCAGCCATGACCCTGTACCAACTGCACGAACTCGGACGCGCATGGATGGCGCCGCTGGCCTACATGGCCGAAGCGAACGCGCGCATCTTCTCCGCGCCCACCAGTTGGCTGTCCAACGTACCGGGCGCCGAGCGCATCGCCGCGGGCAACGAGCTGATCTACCGCATCGGCAAGGACTACGAGAAACCGGCGTGGGAGATCCACGAGGTCGAGGCGCACGGCCGCACCGTGCCGGTGGTCGAGCTGGAGGCGGTGAAGAAGCCGTTCTGCCGCCTGCTGCGCTTCAAGCGCTACACCGACGACGCCGACACCATCGCCGCGCTGAAGGACGACCCGGTCGTGCTGGTGGTGGCGCCGCTGTCGGGCCACCACGCCACCCTGCTGCGCGACACCGTGCACACGCTGCTGCGCAACCACAAGGTCTACGTGACCGACTGGGTCGACGCGCGCATGGTGCCCGGGTCCGAGGGCGCCTTCGACCTCGACGACTACGTGGCCTACGTGGAGGAGTTCATCCGCCACATCGGCGCCGAGAAGCTGCACGTGATCAGCGTCTGCCAGCCGACCGTGCCGGTGCTGGCCGCGGTGTCGCTGATGGCCGCGCGCGGCGAAGCCACGCCGCGCTCGCTGGTGATGATGGGCGGGCCGATCGACGCGCGCCGCAGCCCCACCGAGGTCAACGGCCTGGCCACGCGCAACCCGCTGTCGTGGTTCGAGAACAACGTCATCCACACTGTGCCGATGCCCTACCCCGGCGAAGGCCGCCGCGTGTACCCCGGCTTCCTGCAGCACGCCGGCTTCATCGCGATGAACCCCAGCCGCCACTTCATGTCGCACTGGGACTTCTACGCGGACCTCGTGAAGGGCGACCTGCAGGACGCGGAATCGCACCGCCGGTTCTACGACGAATACAACGCCGTGCTCGACATGCCCGCGGAGTACTACCTGGACACCATCCGCACCGTGTTCCAGGAGTTCCTGCTGCCGCGCGGCCAGTGGAAGGTCGACGGCGAACTGGTGAAGCCCGCCGCGATCAGGAAGACCGCGCTGATGAGCATCGAGGGCGAACTGGACGACATCTCCGGCCAGGGCCAGACCGCCGCCGCGCACGACCTGTGCACCGGCATCGCGAAGGCGCACCACCGCCACCTGACCGTCGAGGGCGCCGGCCACTACGGCATCTTCAGCGGCCGCCGCTGGCGCGAGAAGGTCTACCCGCAGGTGCGCGACTTCATCGCGAAGTACGCGGGCTGACCCGCCACGCTTGTGGGAGCGACGTAAGTCGCGACGATGGCGCTAGGCCATGCGCCAACTCGCATCACACGAAAAAGCCGCCCGATGGGCGGCTTTTTCGTTCGCGACTCACGTCGCTCCCACAGGCGCAGTGGATCAGACCACCGGCGTGCGCACCAGCAGGTGCTTGGCCAGCCAGCCGTGGAAACGGCCGGTCCAGCGGGCCAGGTGCAGGGTGGCGAACAGCAGCAGGAACCCGGCGACGAAGCTCAGCGGCCACAGCCACGGCGAATCGGGCGTGAGGTTGAGGACGTCCACGTCGAACGCGCCGGCATGGCCCAGCATCAGCGCGACCGGCAGCGCCATCAGGCCCAGCGACGTGGCCAGCAGCGTCACGGCCACGGTGAAGTAGGCCACGCCCAGCGGATGCATCAGCAGCAGGTACAGCATCGCCGTCCAGGTGCGGCCGTCGGTGAACAGTTCCTTCAGGCGCGTCAGCCACGGCTTGTCGCGCTGGGTGTACAGCGGCCGGCGCGGCATGCGTTCGCCCAGCAGCACTTCCACCACGCGGCCTTCCACCAGCGACAGCAGGCGCACCGACATCAGGAACAGCAGCAGCAGCGGGATGCCGACGATCAGGACCAGCAGCCCGGCCGACAGGCTGGCGCCGGTGACGACCCAGGTGAAGTAGAAGATGCCGGTCGCCAGCGACAGCAGCATGTAGAACAGCGCGCCATAGGTGCGCGGGTCGGCGGCGACGCCGAAGAAGCGGCCCGCCAGCGACCGGCGCTTCGGCGGCACCGGCGGCCGCAGCGCGCGGGCGACCGTCACCTCGGTCTCGCGGTAGATGTCGGCCACTTCCTCCGGCGCACCGTAGCTGCCGGCGACGGCGGCGATCACCTCGGCCTCGGACTTGCCGGGGTTCTCGGCCAGTTCCGCGCGCAGGTATTCCTCGGCGTCGTAGAGGGCGTCCTGGACCATGGCCTTGTCGGCGCCCGCCAGCGCGGCGCGCAGCTGGTCCAGGTACTCGGGGATGGTGGTGGGCAGGCGGCTGCCGGTGGACGTGGTGGTGTTCATGCGGGTATCCCCTCAAGCACGGAATCGACGGAATCGCGGGTGGCGCGCCAGGCGGCGGCCCAGGACTGCAGGGTCAGCCGCCCTGCCTCGGTGATGCGGTAGTAGCGGCGCGGCGGGCCGGCGACGGAGGGCTCGATGAAGCTGTCCAGCAGCCCGCCGCCCTCCAGGTTGCGCAGCACCGGGTACAGCGCGCTCTGCTTGCCGCTGAGCACGCCCTCGCCGACGCGTTCGAGCTGCTTGGCGATCAGGTAGCCGTACAGCGGCTCGCCGGCGCGGGCCAGCACCGCCAGCAGCGCCAGCGACACAGTGCCCGCGCTCAGCTCCTTCTGGAACTTCTTCAGGTGGTTGTCGGATTCACTCATGGCTCCCCCCTTCGCGGGCCTTCCGCTAGGTTGGAGACGATGCTATTGCGAAGTCTGATATAGCGGATGTGCCAGTAGTCACTGGGACCGGCGGCCTCCCTACAATCGACCGGTCTCCCGTCCCGGAACCGCCATGCGCCCGACCCTGCTCCTGCTCGCCTGCCTGCTCGCCCCGTCCGCCGCGCACGCGGCCGAACCGCCGAAGTACCTCAGCGCCCAGGAGATCCTGGACGCCTCGCCGGACGGCGACTGGCGCACGCTGGACCCGGCGAGCACGCTGTACATGGACGTGCCCGGCGGCCGCGTGGTGATCGAACTGGCGCCGGCCTTCGCGCCCGCGCACGTGGCGAACATCCGCACGCTGGCGCACGAGGGCTTCTGGAACGGGCTGGCGATCTACCGCTCGCACGACAACTTCGTCGTCCAGTTCGGCGATGCCGACGCCGAGGACACGGCCAAGGCGAAATCGCTGGGCGGCGCGAAGACGGCGCTGCCGGCGGAGTTCGCGCGCACGTCCGAGGGCCTGGGCTTCACCCGCCTGCCGGACGCGGACGGCTGGGCGCCGGAGGTCGGCTTCGTCGACGGCTTCCCGGTGGGACGCGACCCGAACACCGGCGAGACCTGGCTCGCCCACTGCTACGGTGCGCTCGGCGCCGGCCGCGGCGGTCCGCCCGACAGCAGCAACGGCAGCGAACTGTACGTGGTGACAGGGCAATCGCCGCGCCAGCTCGACCGCAACATCACCCTGGTCGGCCGCGTGGTGAAGGGCATGGAACTGCTGAGCGCCATCCCGCGCGGTCCGGAGCCGATGGGCTTCTACGAGCAGGCCGGGGAACGCACCCCGATCGCCGCCATCCGCCTGGCCAGCGACGTGCCCGAACGCGAGCGCATTCCGCTGCAGGTGCTGCGCACGGATTCGAAGACCTTCGCCGCCGCCACCGAGGCCCGCCGCAACCGCCGCGACGGCTGGTACGTGCGGCCCGCGGGCCACATCGACCTGTGCAACGTGCCGCTGCCGGTGCGCGAAGCCAAGCACTGACAACACTCCCTGTAGGAGCGACGTCAGTCGCGACCGCGGAAACAAAGCGCCATTGGCCACGGATCACACGGATAAACGCGGATAAGACCCAATGGCTGTATCCGTGTTCATCCGTGTGATCCGTGGCGAAAGCCATCCGACGCACCGCGGTCGCGACTGACGTCGCTCCTACAGTCGCTTGTGCGCTTCCTCGATGATGCGCTTGTTGCGGATGCGCACGGCGCCGACCATCAGCAGGCGCATGTCGCGGACGATATAGTCCGCCAGCGCCGCGTCGTCGATGTCGTCGCCATCGATGTCCAGGCGGAAGTCCTGGCCCTGCAGGCCGCCGCCGTTGCTGAAGTCGATCTCGAAATCGAATACCACGCGCTTCTGCATCATCGCCTCGGAAAGTCTTGTGTGGGAAAGCAACCTGTGAGGCGATGCGAGTCGTCACCGCCGCATATCAAAGGTTTTTTGCCACGGATTGCGCGGATAGACGCGGATAAGACCGGGTGGCTGTATCCGTGTTCATCCTCGTGATCCGCGGCTAATGACACTTCGTTTTCGCGGTCGCGACTTACGTCGCTCCTACAGGAGGGGGACGGTCACGCTGCGCGCTGGCTGGCGGCCACGCTGCCCAGGATCAGGGCGCCGGCGGCCAGCATGGCGGGCGTGACCGGTTCGCCGAGGAACAGCCAGGCGAAGCCGGCGCCGAACAGCGGCACCAGGTAGGTCACCGTCGACGCGCGCGCCGGGCCGATGCGGTGGATCAGCCGGTAGTACAGCAAGAAGGCATAGCCGGTGCAGACCACGCCGATGGCGATGGCCGCGCCCCAGGCGCCGGCACCGACGGTTGCAGTGGGCCAATGCGTCGCGGCGAACGGCAGCACCAGCAGCGCCGCGCAGCCCAGCGTGGCGGCGGCCGCGGCGGCGGGCGGCAGCCCGGCCAGGTGCTTGCGCACCAGGTTGACCCCCACGCCGTACAGCAGCGCGGCGGTCGAACCGGCCACGACCGCGCCGCCGACGCTCAGGCCGCCGGCCTTGCTGGTCGCCAGCACCACCACGCCGACGAAGCCGACCAGCAGCGCGAGCGAGCGGCGCGTGCCGATCTTCTGCCCGAAGAACAGGAAGCCCACCATCGCCGCGAACAGCACCGTCATCGCATTGCAGATCGCGCCGATCGCCGCCGGCGAGCGCTGCGCGGCCCAGGCGAACAGCAGGAACGGGATCGCCGAGTTGACCGCGCCGATGACGGCGAGCGTCGGCCACAGGCGCGCGGGGAACCGCGCGCGCTCGCGCCAGAGGAACGGCAGCAGGATCAGCGCGCCCAGCGCCAGCCGCACCTCGACGAGCGCGAAGGGGCCGAACGGGTTCGCCGCGATCCGCATGAACAGGAACGAGCTGCCCCAGATGGCGCCCAGCGCCAGCAGTTCCAGCGGCGTGCGCCAGTCGCGCCCGGCGGCCTGCGGCAATGCCCCGGCCATGCTGTCACCCTGCGCCATCGCGGCTTCCTCGTTCGTGCCTGCCGCCATTCTCGGGCAATCCACCGGGCCCGCAAGCGCGTACCATGCGGGCGAGCCACAAATCTGGCTTGTGCCTGGAGCCGCCATGAGCCTGCGTCCCGCCCTGTTGCCCGCCCTGGGCGTGTTCGCCGCCGCCGCGCGGCACCAGAACTTCGCCCACGCGGCGGACGAACTGCACCTCACCGCCAGCGCCGTCAGCCACCACGTGCGCAAGCTGGAAGCCTTGCTCGGCGTGGGGCTGTTCCAGCGCCATGCCCGCGGCGTGAAGCTCACCACCGAAGGCCGGCAACTGGCCGATGCCGCCAACGCGGCGCTGGGCGACATCGACGCGGTCGCCTCGCACCTGCGGCTGGCGGGCAGGACCGCCACGCTGCGCATCACCACCCTGCACTCGCTGGCGTACTGCTGGCTGCTGCCGCGGCTGCCGCGCTTCTGCGCGCGCCACCCGCACATCCGCCTGCACGTGGACACCGGCATCGCGCTGACGCGCTTCGACGACGACGGCCCCGAACTCGGCATCCGCCACGGTCCCGGCCACTGGGCCGGCCTGACCGCGCACCACCTGATGGACGACGAACTGTTCCCGGTCGCCTCGCCCGCGCTGCCCGGCATCGACGCCGTGCACGCGCCGCGCCAGATCGCGCAGTTGCCGCTGGTCACCGACCTGGCGCTGCAGGGCTGGCGCGACTGGTTCCGCGCCGCCGGCGTGCGCGGCCTGCGCCTGCCGCCGATGCACAGCTTCAACGACAGCACCGACGCGATGCGCGCCGCGGTGTACGGCGTCGGGGCGGCGCTGGCGCGGCGGCACGTCGCGCAGCCCTACCTGCAACGCTACGAACTGGTGCGCCTGCCCGGCCCGGCGCTGAAGGCGCGCTTCGCCTACTACGCGGTCCATCCCGCGCACAAACCGCCCAGCGCCGCCGCGCAAGCCTTCATCGACTGGCTGAAGGAAGAGGCGCGCGACGAGCGCACGCCGCTGCCGCCGATGCCGGACGAATTCCTCGGCCGCCGCGGCGGCGGTTGACCGGCGCGGCGATCTTCAGGGCACGGCCTTGAGCGCGTGCACCACGGCCGGCTTCAACCCGCGCACGCCGGGATCGTCGGACTGGTCGGCTTCCAGGTAGACGTTCGTCAGGAAGGCCATCAGGTCGTGCCGGCGCGCCAGCCAGGCGCGGTCGGCGTAGGCCTGCGTCGCATCCCCCAGCCGCGGCGGCAACGCGGCGAACCAGCGCGTCCATTCGTCCCCGTCCAGCAGGCCGCGCCGGGCGGCGTACACCACCGGCCGCGCCAATCGGCCGGGCTCGCCGAAGACGTAGGCGTGCGCGCTTTCCGGCACGACCTGCGCCGCGACCGCCGCCAGCAGCGCGTCCACCTGCGCACGATCCACCTGCGCGTTGAGCACCAGCTGCAGCACCCAGTCCGCGCCGTGGGCGACGCCATGGCGCCAGCCTTCGGCGTCGTCGAAGCCGCGGTAGTCGCGCACCGCGGCCAGGTAGGCGGCGGCGCGCGCGACCATGCCGGCGCGTTCCTCCGCCGACATCCACGGCGCCACGCGGTCGGTGCGCGCAACCTCCGACAGCACCAGCGCGGCGAACGGCGGGCCGAAGCCTTCGGCATCGTCCTCGTCCAGCATCGCGTAGAGGCGGTCGCGCAGCGCGCGGCGTTGCGCCACGTCCAGCCGGCCCGCGCGCAGCCACGCGCTGAAGCCTTCGTAGGCCACGCCGTCGCGCAGCGTCGGGTCCGGATCGGCCAGGCAGGCCGCCAGCGCGGCGAGCACGTCGTCGGGCACGGCGAACGCCTGTTCCCGCAACGACCGCAGCGCGCCCGCGTCCGTGCCTTCCGGCGGACAGGCCGCCAGCGCCGGCGGCGACAGCAGCAGGCCCATCCACACCAGCCACGCGTTCGAACGCATCGTCATCTCCCAAGGTCCTGCGCTGCTGTTCCATGCCGGACGCCTGCCGCGACCGCGACTGCGCCGGTCGCCGGCGCGGAGAACGTCGCCGGGCCGCCTCGCGCGGCTGCCGTCAGAGATTGGCGCCGTCGAAACGGGCGACCTTCAGCGCCGCCAGGTCCACGTCCGGCAGGCAGCGCACGTTGACCGCGACCATCCGCGCGCCGGTGGCCGGATGCGCGGCATCGCCGAACGGCGCGATGCCGCAGGTGGCGCAGAAGCGGTGCTGGATGTGGTGCTTGTTGAAGGTGTAGGTGGACAGGTCGGCTTCCGGCGTCTTCAGCACCAGCGCCTCGCGCGGGCCGAACCACAGCAGGCCGCCGCGCCGGCGGCACAGCGAACAGTTGCAGTCGGTGACCTCGGCGATCTCGCCCTCGACCTCGAACGCGATGCGGCCGCAGTGGCAGCTTCCCTCGTGCTTCATGTCATCGTCCTCCGTTGCCCGGGGCGCCAGCGTATATCGAATGGCACGGGCGCGTGCATGACCTTCGGCCTATCCTGTGCGCTCCGCCCTTCCTTGCACCGCAACAGGATTCCCATGCGCAAGACCCTGCTCGCCGCCGCCCTCCTGGCCTCGCTGGCCGCCTGCCAGAAGGGCGAAGCCCCCACCGCCGCCACCGGCGCCGGCACCCCGGCCGCGGCGGCGGATACCGCCCGGGCCGACGCCGCCTTCGCCGACCTGTCCAGGCGCGCCCTCGAAGGCTGGCTGCAGCTGTCGCCGGTGAGCGCCACCCAGATCGGCGAGCACCGGTACGACGGCGACCTGGACGACCTGAGCGCCGCCGGCCGCCAGAAGAGCCTGGAGTTCAGCCGCACGATCCTCGGTGAACTCGACGCGCTCGACGTCGCCGCGCTCTCGCGCGAGAACCAGGTCGACGCCGCCATCCTGCGCAACCAGCTGCAGTACGACGTCTGGACCACGGAGACGCTGCAGGGCTGGGCGTGGGACCCGCAGGTCTACAACAACGTCGCCGGCGGCGCGCTCTACGGCCTGATGGCGCGCGAGTTCGCGCCGCTGCCGGAGCGCCTGAAGTCCGCCACCGCGCGCATGCAGAAGATCCCCGCGCTGCTGGCGCAGGCGCGCGAGAACCTGGACCCGGCGCGCGTGCCGAAGGTGCACGCCGAGACGGTGGCCAAGCAGAACGCCGGCATCCTCAGCATCGTCGAGACCTTCATCACGCCGAACCTGAAGGAGCTGCCGGACGCCGATCGCCAGCAGGCGCAGGCCGCCATCGAGGGCCTGAAGCAGGCCGTCGCCGAGCACCAGGCGTGGCTGGACAAGACGCTGGTGCCGAACGCCAAGGGCGACTTCCGCATCGGCCAGGCGCTGTACGATCAGAAGCTGCAGTTCGCGCTGCTGTCGTCGCTGTCGCGCGCCGACATCAAGCAGCGCGCCGAGGGCGAACTCAAGCGCGTGCGCGAGGAGATGTACGGCATCGCCCGCACCGTGCTGAAGGACAGGCCCGGCGCGCCTGCCCTGCCCGACGCGCCCACCGCCGACGAGCAGCAGCAGGCCATCGAGGCCGCGCTCGAACTGGCCTACGCCGAGCGCCCGGCGCGCGACAAGGTGGTGCCGGACGCCGAAGCCGCGCTGGCGCAGGCCACCGAGTTCGTGCGCAAGCACGACCTGGTCACCCTGCCCGACGCGCCGGTGGAGATCATCGAGATGCCGGAATTCCAGCGCGGCGTGGCGGTGGCCTACTGCGATTCGCCCGGCCCGCTGGACAAGCACCTGAAGACCTTCTACGCCGTCTCGCCGATCCCGGAAGACTGGAGCCAGGCGCAGGTCGATTCGTTCCTGCGCGAATACAACAGCCGGATGATCCACCTGCTGAGCATCCACGAGGGCACGCCGGGCCACTACCTGGAAGGCTGGCACTCGGCCAAGTTCCCCTCCACGCTGCGCGCGGTGCTGCGCTCGGGCATGTTCGCCGAAGGCTGGGCGGTCTACACCGAGAAGATGATGGCCGACGCCGGCTACCTCGACAACGACCCGCTGTTCCGCCTGGTGCAGCTGAAGTTCTACCTGCGCACCATCGCCAACGCGATCCTCGACCAGGGCGTGCAGGTGGACGGCTGGACGCGCGAGCAGGCGATGGACCTGATGGTGCGCCAGACCTTCCAGCAGGAGCGCGAGGCCGCCGGCAAGTGGACGCGCGCGCAGCTGACCTCGGCGCAGCTGCCGACGTACTTCGTCGGCGTGCAGGAGCACTTCGACATGCGCAAGGCGGTCGAGGCCAAGCAGGGCGCACAGTTCGACCTGAAGGCCTACCACGACCAGGTGCTGTCCTACGGCGCGCCGCCGGTGCGCTTCGTGCGCCAGCTGATCCTGGACGAGCCGATCCGGTAAGGCCCGGCATCCGCCTTGCCCGTAGGAGCGCCCCATGGGCGCGATGCTCTTGCTCCTGATGCCGATCCCGTGAAAAGCATCGCGCCCATGGGGCGCTCCTACGGAGGAAGGCGCGAATCGGATCCTGTAGGAGGGGCTTCAGCCCCGACCGTGGCAGGCGGAGAATACGGACCGATGCGGACGACCGCGGACAAGCATCCGCTTCATCTGCATCGAGCCGCGACCATCGGCGGCGAAGGTTGCCTGGTCCCGCGGTCGGGGCCGAAGCCCCTCCCGCAAGGACGGTTCAGGCCAGCGGTCCTGGGGCCACGATCACGCCGTTCGCGTCGGCGTAGATCCAGTCGCCCGGCGCGATCGACACGCCGGCGAACGCCACCGGCACGTCCACCTCGCCCAGCCCGCGCTTTTCCGTCTTCATCGGATGCGCCGCCAGCGCCTGCACGCCCAGCGGCAAGGCGGCGAGCGCCTCGACGTCACGCACGCAGCCGAAGATCAGGAAACCCGACCAGCCATGCTTCACCGCGTTGGTGGCGATCTGGTCGCCCAGCAGCGCGCGCCGCAGCGAACCGCCGCCATCGACGACGATGACGCGCCCCTCGCCCGGCGTCGCCGCCAGCTCGCGCACGCGCGAGTTGTCCTCGAAGCACTTCACCGTCGCGGCCGGCCCGGCGAACGCGGGGCGTCCGCCGTAGCCGCGGAACACCGGTTCGGCCACCTGCACCTCGGGGAACGCGTCGCACAGGTCGGGCGTGGTCCAGGACATACGGCATCTCCAGCGTGGGATGGCCGATGGTAACGCGGCCGCGACGGGGCCCACGCTATCCTGCCGGCATGGACGACCTGTTCGCTTCCGCGCCCCCCACGGCCACCGCCGGCATCCGCGTCGGCATCGGCGGCTGGACGTTCGCGCCCTGGCGCGACAACTTCTACCCGGCCGGCCTCGTGCAGCGGCGCGAGCTGGAGTACGCCAGCCGCCGACTGACCGCCATCGAGATCAACGGCACCTATTACGGCGCGCAGAAACCGGCGGTCTACGCCGGCTGGCGCGACCAGGTGCCGGATGGTTTCGTGTTCTCGGCCAAGGCGCCCAAGCGCATCATGCAGTCGCGCTCGCTGGCCTCCGCGCGGGCGCAGGTGGAGGATTTCGTCGGCGGCATCGCCGAGCTGGGCGCCCGGCTCGGTCCGCTGGTCTGGCAGTTCGAGGCGGGCCGCCGCGTGGACGTGGACGAACTGGACGCCTTCCTCGCGCTGCTGCCGCGCGAGGTCGACGGCCGGCCGCTGCGGCACGCACTGGAGATCCGCGACCCGGCCGCGGTCGATGCGGACCTGGTCAACCTCGCGCGCCGCCACCAGGTGGCCACGGTGTTCACCGACTCGGCCGACCATCCCTCCTTCGCCGACCTCACCGCCGATTTCGTCTACGCGCGGCTGATGCGCTCGCAGCCGATCGAGACGGGCTACCCGCCGAAGGCGCTGGACTTGTGGGCGGAACGCGCGCGCGCGTGGTCGCACGGCGAGGACATCGGCGACCTGCCACACGTGGCCGAAGCCGCGCCGCCGCTGCCGCGGCGCGACGTGTTCGTGTTCTTCATCAGCAGCGCCAAGGAGCGCAATCCCGCCGCCGCGATGGAACTGATCCGCCGCCTGTAGGAGCGCCCCGTGGGCGCGATGCTTTTCACGGGACCGGCATCATGCGCAAAAGCATCGCGCCCATGGGGCGCTCCTACGGAGGGGTCAGTACGGCAGGGGCCGCCTGAGCAGCCACAGCGCCACGCCGCAGCCCACCACGCAGGTGAACGCCACGTAGTGCGCCGGCGCCAGCGCGCCCCAGGACGCCGACAGCCACGCGATCAGCGGCGGCGTCAGCCCGCCGAACACCGCGTAGGCGACGTTGTAGGAGAACGACAGGCCGGAGAAGCGCACTTCCGGCGGGAACGCCGACACCATCAGCGCCGGGGTGACGCCGACCACGCCGCAGCAGAACCCGGCCAGCGCGTACCAGCCCAGGAACTGCGCGTCCCGCCCGGCGGCGAGCGCGCCGTACAGGCCGTAGGCCGCGGCGCCCAGCAGCAGCGAGCCGGCCAGCAGCGCGCGCGCCACGCCGACGCGGTCCACCGCCCAGCCCGCCGCCAGGCAGCCGGCCACCAGCGCCAGCGTCGCCAGGCTGTTGCCCTGGAACGCCAGCGCGGGGGCGATCCCGAAGCCGGTCTGCACCAGCGTCGGCGTCAGCAGCACGATCACCACGATGGCCGCGGTCAGCTGCCACGATGCCAGCATCGACAGCGCCACGGCGGGCCGGTGCGCCGCCAGCACCTGCTTCACCGGCACCTGCCGCGCCAGTTGTTTCCGTTCGCGCATCTCGACGAACACCGGCGTCTCCTCCAGCCAGCGCCGCAGCCACACCGCGACGAAGCCGAACACGCCGCCGAGCACGAACGGCACGCGCCAGAGGCCCGCCTGCACCTCCTCCGGGCCGTGGTGCGCGTTGATCCACGCCGCCAGCAGCGAGCCGATCAGGATGCCGGCGGTCAGCCCCGCCGTGAGCGTGGCGCAGGCAATGCCGACGCGCCCGCGCGGCACGTGCTCGGCGACGAACACCCACGCGCCCGGCACCTCGCCGCCCACCGCGATGCCCTGCACGATGCGCATCGCCAGCAGCAGCACCGGCGCCAGCGCGCCGACCTGCGCATGCGTGGGCAGCAGGCCGATCAGCAGCGTGGGCACGGACATCATGAAGACGCTGAGCGTGAACATGCGCTTGCGGCCCAGCCGGTCGCCGAAATGCGCCATCGCGATGCCGCCCAGCGGCCGCGCCACGTAGCCGGCGGCGAAGATGCCGTAGACCTGCAGCTGCGCCAGCCACGGCGCCGTGCCTTCCGGGAAGAACAGCACGCCGAGGGTCTTGGCGAAGAAGACTAAGACGACGAAGTCGTAGAACTCCAGCGCACCGCCCAGCGCGGACAGGCCGAGCGTCTTCGCGTCGCGGCGGTCGAAGGGACGGGGGAGCGCGCGCGGTCCGTCGCCGGGATTCATGCGGTCATCCTGCCGGGTGGCCATGGCGCGCGAACATCGCACGCCCCGCCCGCGAGCGTCCAGCCGCGGGTGACGCTAGCCTGCGGCGCGCAACGCCATGGCGCGGCGCGCCAGCACCCGGTCGACGACGACCAGCGCCAGGCCCAGCGCCAGGAACAGACTGAGCAGGACCGCGGCGTTGGCCAGCACCTGCCGCCAGCCCAGCGCCGCCAGGTCGACGAAGGGATACGGGTATTCGGCCAGCCAGGCGCCGCGCAGCATCAGCCAGCCCAGGTACGCCAGCGGGAACGCCAGCCACGCCACCGCGTGCCGCCAGCCCAGCCGGCCGTGGCCCGGCGACGCCAGCCACCAGCCCAGGTACAGCGCCGGCACCAGGTAGTGCAGGCCGAGGTCGGCCCACAGCCACGCGCCCTGCGGGTCCCAGGTGCTCTGCAGGATGGCCGCGTACACCAGGCCGGTGACGCCGATGTACAGCGCCACCGCGCCGCGCACCGGCGCCCGCATGAACACGCCCTGCGGCGCGAACCACGCCTGCGCCGCCACCAGCAGGACGCCGAGGTTGCTGAGGATGGTGAAGTAGCTGAGGAAGCGGATCGTGCCCAGCAGCGGCCCGACGTTGTCGCGGGTGGCCAGCAGGATCAGCAGGTACTGCAGCGCCAGCACGCCGGCCGTGGGCAGCGCCACCAGGGCGGCGGCGCGGCGTTGCAGCGGCGAAGGGGCGGCATCGTGCATGGCGGGGTCCGGCAGGGCCTTGTCCAGCAAGTCACGCAGGTTGCGCGCACGGGCGGCCATGGCCGCCCGCCGCCGGCTTCGGCGACAATGCGCGCCATGCCGATGCCGCCGACCGCCAAAGCCCAGCTGCAGATCCACCTGTGCGTCGTGCTGTGGGGCTTCACGCCGATCCTGGGCAAGCTGATCAGCCTGTCGGCGCTGCCACTGGTGTGGTGGCGGATGCTGATCGTGGTGGCCGCCCTCGCCCTGCTGCCGCGCGTCTGGCGCGGGCTGCGCGCGATGCCGCCGAAGCTGGTGCTGGCGTACTGCGGCATCGGCCTGGTGGTGGCGCTGCACTGGCTCACCTTCTACGGCGCCATCAAGCTGTCCAACGCCTCGGTGGCGGTGACCTGCATCGCGCTGGCGCCGGCCTTCACGTCGGTGATCGAGCCGTGGCTGACGCGCCGCCCGTTCTCGTGGCGCGAACTGGTGTTCGGCATCGCGGTGCTGCCCGGCGTGGCGCTGGTGGTGGGCGGCATTCCCGACGGCATGCGGCTGGGCGTGGTGGTCGGCGCGCTGTCGGCGCTGCTGGTGGCGGTGTTCGGCCCGCTCAACAAGCGCCTGATCGACCACGGCGAGCCGTTGACGATCACCGGCCTGGAACTGGGCGCCGGCACGGTGCTGCTGACCCTGCTGGCGCCGCTGATGCCGATGCTGTTCCCCGCCTTCGCCGGCGACCTGTTCGTGCTGCCCGGCTGGAAGGACGGCGCGCTGCTGGTCGTGCTGTCGCTGGCCTGCACGCTGCTGCCGTTCGCGCTGTCGCTGGTCGCGCTGCGCCACCTGAGCGCCTACGGCGTGCAGCTGGTGACCAACCTGGAGCCGGTCTACGCGATCGTGCTGGCCATCGTGCTGCTGGGCGAACAGCGCGAGCTGACGCCGCTGTTCTACCTCGGCGTGGGCATCATCCTGGCGGCGGTGTTCCTGCACCCGCTGACGCAGCGCCCGCGGCGGATCGAGCACCCCGAGGTGCTGGGCACGTCCGAGGCCAAGGGCATCGTGGACTGATGCCGACGAGGAGCCGCGCCATGCCTTCCCTCCGCCTTCCCGCCCGGGCCGCGTTCGCGGCGCTCGCCCTGTCCGCGGCCGCCTCGGCCGCGGCCCAGCCCGGCGCGCCCGTCTACCGCGAGATCAAGGACTGGGTGGTGGCCTGCGACAACACGGCCCGCTGCGAGGCCGCCGGCATGACCGAGGCCTATCCGCAGCTGGTCCTGCGCCTCGTGAGCGACGCCGGCCCGGACGGTGCGCCGACGCTGCTGCTGGAATCCGAGGCCGCGGTCGATCCGGCCAGGCTGCGCCTGGACGGGCGGCCCTTCGCGGCGGCGGCGCTGCTGCAGTCCGCGGCCGCCGGCGACGACGGCCGCCAGCGCATCGGCCGCGACGCCGCGCAGGCGCGCGCCTTCCTCGACGCCATCCGCGACGGCGAACGCCTGAGCGCCGGCGACGGCGGCGACGTGCCGGCCGCCTCGCTGGCCGGGCTGGCCGCGGCGCTGCTGCTCATCGACGAAACCCAGGGCCGGCTGGGCACGGTCACCGCCCTGCTCCGCCGCGGCCCGCGGCCGGCCGCGCACGTGCCGGCCGCGCCGCCGGCGCCCGAGCTGCCGCGCGCCCACGCCGCCCCGCCGCTGACGGACGCGCAGCGGCAACGGCTGGTGCAGCGCGTGCGCGCGACCGGGGCGCCGCAGCGCGAGGACTGCACGGTCGAGGCCGCCGACGCCTACGACGAGGCCGGTCCGCTGGGCGAGGACGAAGCCCTGGTCCTGGTCGAGTGCTGGCGCGGCGCCTACCAGTCCTCCAGCCTCGCGTTCCGCCTGCCGCGCGACGGCGCGGGCACGCCGCAGCGGGTGCGGCTGGCACTGCCGTTCGCGATCGACGGCGAAACCCGGGTCGTGGAGGAATTCACCGGCGCGGGCTACGCCGACGGCGAACTGTCCCACTTCGCCAAGGGGCGCGGCCTGGCCGACTGCGGGGAAAGCGCCAGCTGGGTGTTCGACGGCCGCGACTTCCGCCTGCGGCAGTACCACCGGCTGGGCTGGTGCCGCGGCGGCCATCCCGGGGAATGGCCCGCGTTGTGGCGCAGCCGCGGCGACTGAAGGCCGCCGCGGCCGCGCGGGCGTTCCGCGCTCAGCGCGCGACCATCACCGGCACCGGGCTGAGGGCGATGACCTTCAGCGCCACCGAACCGACCAGCAGCTGCTTCAGCGCGCCGCGCCCGTGCGTGCCCATCACCACCAGGTCGGCCTTGCTGGTCTTGGCCTGCTTGACGATGCTCTCGGCCGGCTCGCCCACCAGCACCTTCTCCACGAACGGAAGCTGCGCGCGCTTCAGCGCGGTGCGCGCCTTCTTCAGCGCGTAGGCGCCGTTCTCGGCGTGGTAGCGCTCCACCCCGTCGATGCCCAGTTCCAGCGCGACCGAGCGCAGCAGCGGGGGATCGACGTACACGAGGGTGACGGTGGGCAGGTCGGCCAGCGACTTGCTCAGTTCCACCAGGTGGCGGACGGCCGCCAGGCCGATCTCGCTTCCGTCCACGGCCAACAGGATCTTCATCGTCGTGCTCCGCTTGCGGGCGGGCGCACCATGCGCCGCCGATGCCGCCACGATGCGTCAATCCGTCGCGGCCCGCATTGATCGCGATCAAGCCGGGCGGCGTTGGCGCCTCACGCCGCCGGCGGGATCACCAGCCGTCCTGCCCGGGCAGCAGGCCGCGCAGTTCCTGGTCGGTCAGGTTGCGCCAGCGGCCGGGCTTCAGGTCGCCCAGCTTCACGTTGTCGATGCGCACGCGCCGCAGCTGGGTGACGCGGTAGTCGAAGGCGGCGGCCATCAGGCGGATCTGGCGGTTCAGGCCCTGCGTCAGGGTGATGCGGAAGCCGAACTTCGCGATCCGGCCGGTCCGGCACGGCAGCGTCGTCTGCCCGTGCACGCGCACGCCGCGGGCCATGCCGCGCAGGAATTCGTCGGTCACCGGCTTGTTGACCGCCACCAGGTATTCCTTCTCGTGGCGGTTCTCCGCGCGCAGGATCCGGTTGACGATGTCGCCGTTGCTGGTCAGCAGGATCAGGCCCTCGGAATCCTTGTCCAGCCGGCCGACCGGGAAGATGCGCTGCTCGTGGCCGACGAAGTCGACGATGTTGTCCTTCACCGACGCTTCCGTGGTGCAGGTGACGCCGACCGGCTTGTTGAGCGCGATGTAGACGTGCCGGCGCTTGCCCGCCTTGGCGGCGCGCGCCTTCAGCGGCTGGCCGTCGACCAGGACCTCGTCGCCCTCGCCCACCACGCCGCCCATGCCGGCGGCGACGCCGTTGACGGTGACGCGGCGCTCGGCGATCAGGCGGTCGGCCTCGCGGCGGGAACAGAAGCCGGTTTCGGCGATGTGCTTGTTGAGGCGGACGGTCATGCCGCCATTATCCGGGATCGGGCGGGCGCCGTGCGGGTCAGGCGCAGGCGGCGACGGGCGCGGCGTCCCACGCCTCCAGCAGCTCCTCCAGCGGGCACGGCACGTGCACCGCGTAGCCCTGCACCTGCGCGATGCCGACCTCGCGCAGCTGCGCCATCACCGCCTCGCATTCCACCCATTCGGCGATGGTGACCTTGCCCAGCGCCTGGCCCATCTGGCTCATCGAGCGCACCAGCGCCAGGTCGGCGTCGCCCTGCGCCAGGTCGCGGATGAAGGCGCCGTCGATCTTCAGGATGTCCACCGCCAGCCGCTTCAGGTAGGCGAACGAGGACAGCCCGCTGCCGAAGTCGTCCAGCGCGATCCGGCAGCCGCGCGCGCGCATCGCGTCGATGAAGCGGCAGGCGTCGTCCAGGTTGGCGATCACCGCGGTCTCGGTGATCTCGAAGCACAGCCGCGCCGCCATCCCCGGGTGCCGGTCCAGCAGGAGGTTGGCGTGCTCGAGGAAGGCGGGGTCGGCGATCGACTGCGCGGACACGTTGACGTGGCACAGGTCCACGCGCGCCAGCTGCGCGGGATGGGCGGCGAAGTGGCGGCACACGGCGTCCACCACGAAGCGGTCCACCGCCATGCCCTGCCCGTAGCGCTCCATCGCCGGCAGGAACTCGCCCGGCGCATGCAGGCGGCCCTCGCGGTCGCGCAGCCGCACCAGCACCTCGTAGCGCAGGCGCGGGCTGCCGTCCAGCGCGACGATCCGCTGCGCGTACAGCAGCAGGCGGTCCTCGGCGATCGCCAGCTGCGTGTGCGCGACCCATTCCAGCTCGTGCCGGCGCCGCGACAGGCTGGGATCGGAATCGCGGTAGCAGCGGATGCGGTTGCGGCCTTCCTCCTTGGCCACGTAGCAGGCGGCGTCGGCGGCGCGCAGCAGCCAGTCCACGTCCATCGCCGTGTCGTTGATCTCGGCCACGCCGATGCTGCAGTTCAGCCCGAAGCTGCGGCCGTTCCACTGGAACGAGGCCTCGGCCAGCGATGCGTGGATCCGCGCCATCGCCGATTCCGCCTCCTCCAGCGTGGTGTCGTGCAGCAGCACCGCGAACTCGTCGCCGCCCAGCCGCCCCAGCCAGTCGTCGCGGCGCAGCTGCGCGGCCACCCGGGCGGCGAAATGGCACAGGAACCGGTCGCCCGCGGCGTGCCCGCAGGTGTCGTTGACCAGCTTGAACTGGTCCAGGTCGATGTAGCAGAGCGTATGCCGCCCGGCGCAGCCCCGCGCCTGCCCCAGCGCGCTGCCCAGCCGGCGGGCGATCTCGCGCCGGTTGATCAGGCCGGTCAGCTCGTCGTGGCTGGCCTGGTGCGCGATCTCGCAGGCCAGCGCGTGCGCCTCGGACACGTCCTCGGCCAGCACGAACACCTGCCCGCCGCGGCGCGCGCGCGGCGCCACCACCGAGGCGGTCCAGCGCACCCAGCGCACGTCGCCGTCGCGGCGCACGAAGCGGCGCTCGCCCGGCGCCAGCAGGCGCGGCCAGTCGATGCCGCCGGCGGCGTCCAGCGGCAGGTCGTCCGGGTGCAGCACCTCCGCCAGCCGCTGCGCGCGCAGTTCGTGCAGCGGCATCGCCAGGATCTGCGCCAGCGCTTCGTTCGCCTGGGTGAAGCGGCCCTCGCGGTCGAGCTTGAGCATGCCGACCGCGGACTGGTGGAAGGCCATGCGGAATTCGCTTTCGGTCTCGCGCACGCGCCGCAGCGTGCCGCGCATGACGTGCAGCGCGTACGCGCACAGCACGATGAAGGCCAGCGCGCTGAGCGCCAGCAGCACGCGCCGCATGAAGTCCGCGCCCGCGGCCAGCGAGCGGGAAAACGCCAGTTCCTTCGGCCGCAGGCGCGCGTCGATCGCCATCAGCTGTTGCTGGTAGGCGTGGATGCCGCCTTCGTCCAGCGCGCCCTGCGCGCGGCGCGCCTCCATGTCGTCGGCCAGGGCGACGAGCTGCTGGATCTCGGTTTCGGCCTCGCGCCACAGGCGCACCGAGTCGCGGAAGTACGGCGCCCCGGCGAGCGCGCGGTACATCCAGACCAGGCGGTCGATGTCCTCCGGCGCGTTGCCGCCCCGCAGGAACCCCGCGCGGGCCGCGGGCAGGTCGATCGGGTCGCGCTCCAGCGCCAGCCGCGCGGCACGGTCGCCCAGCGGCACGCGCAAGGCGGCGCGCGCATCGGCCAGGTCGTCTGGATGGCCGTGGCGGGCGTAGCGGTACAGGCCCAGCACGGCGCGCTGCTGGGCCTTGGACCAGTGGCTCTCGCCGATGATGTAGGCGGTCGCGCCGGCCTGGGTTTCGAGGACGGCCGCCGTCAGCAGCGCGCCCAGCGCGGACAGCAGGATGAGCACCGCGACCCGCGCCGGCAGGCGCTGCAGGCCACGGTCGCCGTCACGGCCGGGGGGCCGGCTGGCGGTGGTTGCTTCCTGGTTGTCCACATGTCGCTCCTGTCGGCCCGCACCGATGGAAGGCGCTCGCGCCGGCCTTCTTCCGTTCATCGGCCCGCCGCCGCCGGGCTTGAGGCCGGGCCGCCCGCCGGCCGCGGCCGGCCGACGCATGGCCGCGCCGCGTCAGTTGCTGCCGTCCTGCGCGGCTCCGGCGTCCACCACCCGGTCCCGCCCGGCCCGCTTGGCCCGGTACATGGCCTCGTCGGCGCGGCGCAGCAGCGAGGCCGCGTCCACGTCGTCCGGCCCCAGCGTGGCCAGGCCGATGCTGGCGGTCACGACCAGGCCGTCGATCCCCAGCCCGGTCCCGGCCGCGCCGACCTGGGCGCGCATCCGGTCCAGGCGCTGGCGCGCGGCCTCGCCGCCGATGCCGGGCAGCAGCACCAGGAATTCCTCGCCGCCCATGCGGATCACGTCCGCGGGGTCGCGCACCACCGAGATCAGCGTCCGTGCCACCGTCACCAGCACGCGGTCGCCGACCGCGTGCCCGTGCACGTCGTTGATGCGCTTGAACAGGTCGATGTCGAGGAAGCCGATGGCCAGCAGGCTCCCGCCCGTGCGCGCATCGTGCATGTGCTGCTCCAGCCGCTTCAGGCCGGCGCGGCGGTTGGGCAGGCCGGTGAGTTCGTCGGTGTCGGCCAGCGCGCGCATCTCGTCGCGCTGGCGGCGCAGCTGGCCCAGGCGCAGGTTCAGCACGTAGGCGCTGACCGTCAGGAACCAGGTGATCGACAGCTGGATGGCCTCGACGCGGTACTCGATCAGCAGGCCGTTGTCGGCCGCGTCCATCGCCGCCATCGCCAGGAACGGCAGCACCGCGGCGATCGCGGCGGTGGCGTCGGCGCGCTGCCGGCGCAGCGAGGCCACGCCCAGCGCCAGGATGGCCACGCACCCGGCGACGAAGCCGGCGTCCATGGCGGTCGCCAGCCGCGACAGGCCTTCCGGCGGCAGCCAGGCCGCCGCCGCGCCGGTGGCGCAGACGGCGGCAGTGAGCCAGGGCAGCCAGCGCCGCGTGCCGCGCCAGGTCCGCCCGCCGCCGGCCAGCAGCCACATCACGTAGAGCAGGACCGGCAGGCCCAGGCAGGAGAAGGCGACCAGCCAGCGGGACTCGTCGCCGACCGGCAGCCACGGCTCCGGGTAGCCGCTCAGGCCGCTCAGCACCGCCTGCCCCAGCACGCTCAGGACGCACAGCAGGGTGTAGCCGAGGAAGACGCGGTCGCGCGTGCTCAGGAAGCCCATCAGCGCCATGAACGCCAGCGCGATGGCGATCGCCACGCAGGCCGTGCGCACCAGCAGGCGCGCGGTGTCGAACTGCTGCACCGGGCTGGGCGCGCCGATGCGGACGGTGGGGATCCAGCCGGGCTTGAGCGGCCTGGCCCACGCCACCTGGATCGGGTCGCGGTTGCCCGCCGGCGGCACCACCACCATGCCCACGCCGGCGCGGAAGCGCGAATCGCGCGTGCGCGCGTCGTGCATGTGCCCGCAGATCTCGCGGTCGCCGTGGTGCACGCGCACTTCGCCGGCGAAGATGTTGAACACGTTGATCGCCTGCGGCGCCCCCGACCAGCCTTCCGGCGGCGCGGGGATCTCGACCCGCTCGGTCAGCGCCGCCAGCATGGCCGGCGTGCAGTGGCGCTGCGGCGCCTGCTCGGACGTGGGCGCGCCGGTCACCAGGTAGTCGCGGCCGGGCTGCGGGGCCGCCTGCGCCTGCGCCGGGCACGACAGCGCCCAGAGCAGCAGCAGCCACCCGGCGATCCCGCCTCGTTGTCCCCCTTCACCCCTCACGAACACCCCGGTACGTCGCCGCCCTCCCGAGACCCGGTGTGCTGGCTTGCGTCTACGAAATGCAACTTCCGTGCCACCCCCGGCGCCCTCGCGCCGGGCCGTCCCTCATCCGCGCGGCGGCCCCTTCCGGTGCGGCCTGGCCGCCGCCCTGTCGCCCCGCGGCTTGCCCTTGCCGGCGCCCGCTCCCCCGAACCGGCGCGGCGGCGCGTCCCCGCCGTCCTCGCCCTGCTTGTGGATGCGCAGCTGCTGCCCGGACACCCAGACCTTCTTCAGGTGCATCAGCACCTCGCGCGGCATGCCCTCGGGCAGGTCCAGCACGGTGTGGTCGTGGTGGATGTCGATGCGGCCGATGTAGCGGCTCTCCAGCCCGGCCTCGTTGGCGATGGCGCCGACGATGTTGGCCGGCTTCACCCCGTGCGCGTGGCCGACCTCGATCCGGTAGGTCTCCATGCCGACCTCGGGCGCGCCGCGCGGCGGCTTGTCCGCGCGCGGGCTTCTTGCAGGCGGGGCTTCGGCCCCGGCCTCCTGGTCGCGCCCACGCCGGGCGGCCGGGGCCGAAGCCCCGCCTGCCGTGGCGCGCTCCTCGCGCTCGCGGCGCGGGGCGTTGCCGTAGGTCTCGCTGCGCGCCGGGCGCGGTTCGCGCGGGGTGCGCTCCTGCGACAGCAGCAGCGGGGTGTCGCCCTGCACCAGCTTCGCCAGGGCCGCGGCGATGTCCACCGCCGGCACGTTCTGCTCGCGCTCGTAGCGTTCGATCAGCGCGCGGAACTCGCCGGCCTGCCCCGAGGCCAGCGTGTCGGTGATGCGGTCGAGGAACTTCTGCACGCGGCGGTCGTTCACCGCCTCCACGCTGGGCAGCTGCATCTCCTCGATCGGCTGGCGGGTGGCGCGCTCGATCGCGCGCAGCATGCCCTTCTCGCGCGGGGTGACGAACAGGATCGCCTCGCCGCTGCGCCCGGCCCGGCCGGTGCGGCCGATGCGGTGCACGTAGCTCTCGGTGTCGTACGGGATGTCGTAGTTCAGCACGTGGCTGATGCGCTCCACGTCCAGGCCGCGCGCGGCCACGTCGGTGGCGACCAGGATGTCCAGCTTGCCGTCCTTGAGCTGCTGGATGGTCTTCTCGCGCTGCGCCTGCTGCATGTCGCCGTTGATCGCGGCGGCGGCCAGGCCGCGCGCCTGCAGCTTGTCGGCCAGTTCCTCGGTCGCCGCCTTGGTGCGGGCGAACACGATCATGCCGTCGAACGGCTCCACTTCCAGGATGCGGGTCAGCGCGTCCAGCTTGTGCATGCCGCTGACCCACCAGTAGCGCTGGCGGATGTTGGCCGAGGTGGTGGTCTTGGCCGCGATGGTGACCTCGACCGGCTCCTTCAGGTAGGTCTGCGCGATGCGGCGGATCGCCGCCGGCATGGTCGCCGAGAACAGCGCCACCTGGCGCGTCTCCGGGGTCTTCTTCAGCACCGTCTCGACGTCGTCGATGAAGCCCATGCGCAGCATCTCGTCGGCCTCGTCCAGCACCAGCGTGGTCAGGCCGGACAGGTCCAGCGAGCCGCGCTCGAGATGGTCGATGACGCGGCCCGGCGTGCCGACCACGACGTGCACGCCGCGCTTGAGCGCCTGCAGCTGCGGGTAGTAGCTCTGGCCGCCGTAGATCGGCAGCACGTGGAAGCCGGGGATCTTGCCGGCGTATTTCTGGAACGCCTCGGCCACCTGGATCGCCAGTTCGCGCGTGGGCGCCAGCACCAGCGCCTGCGGGCGGCCGGCGTCCAGGTCGATGTTGGCCAGCACCGGCAGCGCGAACGCCGCGGTCTTGCCGGTGCCGGTCTGCGCCGTGCCCAGCACGTCGCGGCCGGCCAGCATGGCCGGGATGGTGGCCGCCTGGATCGGCGACGGGGTCTCGTAGCCCACCTCGGCGATGGCCGCCATCACGGGCGCGGGCAGGCCCAGGTCGGCGAACAGCAGGGGGGATTCGGGGGAAGACGGGGAAGACATGGGGCACTCCGGGGCGTCGCGAGCCGCGCGCCGAGCCGCGTATTGTGCGCTTTCGCGGGGGCCCTGTCGCGCCGCAGCACGCCGGGGGCCGGCCGCGCGTGATTTTCCGCGCGCCCCGGCGAACCACCTTCCAGACCGCACAATCGACCGGGTGACCGGATGGAAGCGACCACGACCATGAACCGCACGGACACGGACGCCCGCGAGGACTTCCCGGCCCTGCTGCAGCGCCACCGCGGCATCGTCGCCAAGGTGGCGGGCACCTACGCCTGGCAAGCGGACGACCGCGACGACCTGATGCAGGAGATCGCCGCGCAGCTGTGGCGCGCCTGGCCGTCCTACGACGGCGCCCGCCCGTTCGCCACGTGGATGTACCGGATCGCGCTGAACGTGGCGATCTCGCACGTGCGCAGCGCCGCCCGCGGCGCGCGGCCCGAATCGTGGGACGACGCTCGCCACGACATCGCCGACCCGCGCGCGCACGACCACGAGGCGCGCGAGCAGGTGGACCGGCTGTACCGCTTCATCCACGCGCAGCCGCCGCTGGACCGCGCCCTGCTGCTGCTCTACCTGGAAGACCGCAGCTACCGCGAGATGGCCGACGTGCTGGGCCTGAGCGAGACCAACGTGGCCACCAAGATCAGCCGGCTGAAACAGCGGCTGCGCCAGGAACTCTGACCCGATGACGCTTTCCCACGGAGCCACCGCCATGGAACCCGATGACCTGAAACTCGCCTGGCAGGCGCTGTCGTGCCGCCTGGAGCGGCACGAGGCCCTGCAGACCTGGGTGCTGCTCGAACAGCGCAAGCAGAAGGCGCTGTCCCGCCTGCGTCCGCTGTTCTGGGGCCAGGCGGCGCAGACGCTGTTCGGCACCCCTTTCATCCTGCTGGCCGCGTTGCTGTGGATCCGCGGCGGACAGTCCGCCGCCGGCCTGCCGTGGACGACCGTCGTGGCCGGCATCGTCGTGCAGCTCTACGGCATCGCGACCGTCGCGATGGCCGGCGAAACCCTGCGCCGCATCGGCCAGGTCGACTACACGCTGCCCATCGTCGAGATCCAGAAGCGGCTGGCACGGCTGCGGCGCACCTACATCCTCAACGGCATGCTGACCGGACTGCCCTGGTGGTTCCTGTGGGTGCCGGTGCTGATGGTGCTGGCCGGCCTGGGCGGCGTGGACCTGTTCGCCCGCGCACCGGGCCTGGTCTGGATCGGGCTGGGCGTCGGTGCGGCCGGCCTGGCGGCGACGGCGTGGTTCCATCGCTGGTCGCGCGACCCCGCGCGTCCGCGCCTGGCCAAGGCGATGGAGGACAGCGTGGCCGGCGGCAGCCTGCGGCGCGCGCGCGCGCAGATCGAGGAGATCGCCCGCTTCGAGGCCGAATGAAGCTGCCGTCGCGTAGACTGCGCGCATGCCGCGCATCGACTTCGACCTCGACCTCGACCACGAATACGTGGAACTCAACCAGTTGCTGAAGCTGGTCGGCATCGCCGACAGCGGCGGACAGGGCAAGGCCCTCGTCGCCAGCGGCGCGGTCACGGTCGACGGCCAGGCGGAACTGCGCAAGACCGCCAAGATCCGCGCCGGGCAGACGGTCCGCATCGGCGACGCGGAGATCCGGATCCGCGCCGCGGCGCCCGGCTGAGCCCGGCGCGGCGCGACCGGCCGCGACGCACTTCACGGCGTGGCGTCCGTCCCCGGCGGCGGCGCGGCGTCCGCGCCTTCGGCCGGATCGGCCGCCTCGTCCGCCTCCGCCACCCGGTCGAACTCGGAGAGCGGGCTGTCGGCCGGGCACTTCGCGTCCGGGAACCGGAACCGCTCGCGCAAGGCCAGCCCGCAGGCCTGCATCTGGTCCAGGTCGGTGCCCGCGGCCTTGCATTCGTTGTCGAAGCTGCGCATGAAGGCGTCGCGGCGCAGCACGAAGTCCTCGCCGCAGCGGCGCATCAGCTGCAGCCGGTCCAGGTCGTCCTGCGCGGCGTTGGTGCCGTCCAGCCCGTATTCCTGCAGTTCGTCCTTGCTGAGCAGGCGCAGCCGGCGGTTGGGCACAGTCATCATCAGGTCGGCCACGGCCACCGCCACGCCGTTGCGCGACAGGTAGTCCTTGACGCGGTCGTAGACGCCGCGCAGTTCCTCGTTGAGCTGGCTGCGCGTGGTGGCGGTGGAACTCATGCGGATGATGCGGTGCACGCCGACCTTGCCGGAGATCATGCGGTTGTCGCCCGCGCCCAGCACGAACACGCAGGCGCTGTGGCAGACCGAGCCCTCGCGCACCCAGATGGTCCAGCGGTTCGCGCCGATGGCGTCGCCGGCGCGGATCGCGTCCTCCACCTGCCCGCCCGCCGAATCCAGGTCGAGGATGCGCTTGTGGATGCCCATGCGGTCGGCGATGTCGGCCACCCGCGAGACCAGGTCGGTGAAATCGGCGGCGATCTTGCCCTGGTAGCGCAGGCGCAGCACGCCGCCCTTCTGGCACGGCGACAGGGCGTCCACCACGCTGAAGAAGGCCAGCGATTCCAGCGGCGTGCCGTCGCCCTCCTCGGTGGTGTAGTCGGCCTGGCAGCTGACCCAGGCCTTGCCCGAGGCGACCTTCGCCACCGGCCAGTCGGTCGGCAGGCCCTCGGGCGGGGCCGTCCGCGACGGCGCCACCGGGCCGGACGACACCGCGCCGTCGCCGCGTTCGGCCTGCTGGGCCGGCGTGTCCGCCGGCCGCGCGTCGCCGGCGGGCGCCTGCGCCAGGGCGTCGGGCGCGGCCGTGTCCGGCGCGCCGGCCCGGCACCCGGCCAGCGCCAGGCTGGCGAAAAGCAGCAGGGAAACGGCAAGGCGCAGGCGGGGGGACAACATCCGGTGGTTCACGGCACGCCGCCAGGGCCGGAAGGCCATGGCATGGGAGGGAGGCGACCTAGTCTAGTGTCAAACCCGGCGCGCCAGCCCACCGTGCGATGAACCTGCGGCGGCGCGCGGCGTCACAGCAGCGCCCACAGCACCCGCAGCAGCCCGCACAGCGACACCAGCCAGATCGCGCTGCGCAGGTACGGGATGCCCGCCGCGTACACCGGCACGTAGGCCAGCCGCGCCCAGAAATAGCACTGCGCGCCCAGCGCGGTGCCGGCGTCGCCGCGTTCCAGCAGCGCGACCGCCAGCACGGCGGCGGCGAAGAACGGGAACGTTTCGAGGAAGTTGCGCAGGGCCCGGTCCACCCGCGCCGCCGCGCCCGCCAGCGGCGGCGGCGCCGCGTCGCGCGCACCGACGTTCCACTTCAGCCCGCGCTGCCGGGTGGCCAGGGCCGCGCCCAGCAGGACGTGGGCCACGCCCAGGGCGATGGACCAGGCGAGCATCTCCAGTTCGATCGGCATGGCGGACCTTCCTGCGGACGGTGCGGCCACTCTAGCGCAGGCGCGCCCGCGCCCGCGGCCCGCTCGACGGAAAGGCAGGCAGGGCGCGCGGCATCCTACGGGCGGCCCGCAACGCCCGCCGCGATCCCGCACGCGATTTGCCGGCCCGGTTCACCCATCGCCGCTTCCGCGCTTGCGGCCCGGCAGCGATTTGGGTATCACAGTGGCACGGGGTGTCGGCCCCGCAGGGGACAGCATTGGCGATACACCCGGACCTCAGGCGGCCCATGCAGTGGGCGCAGCGCTTCGCCGCTGCACTCGCATGGCTGCTGGCGGTCGCCTTCACGCTGGCGAACCTGGGCAGCGGGCACGCCCTCGACGACAGCGTGCCGGTGATCGGGGTGATGGTGGCCATCGCCACCTGGCGCAGCGAACAGCTCCAGGTGAGGCTGGCGGTGGCCGGCCTGCTCACGCTGCTGTTCCTGCTGCACCTGTGGCATTTCCACACGCTCGGCGTCTGCCTGGTGCTCGCGGCGGCCGCGATCATCGGCTGGGCGAGGTTGTGGCGGGGGTTCTGGCCGGAATTCGTCATGCGCGGCTGCGCGGCGGCCATGCTGCTGCTGGCGGTGCAGCCGGTGCTGGGCGCGCTGCAGCCCGGCGGCCCGGACGCCGAGATCGACTGGTCGCTGGCGCTGTCGGCGCTGGCGATGTTCCTGCTGGTCTACACGCCGTCGCTGCGCGCCGGGCGCGCGCTCGACACCAGCGCCGAACTGGTCGCGTTCGTGCTGGCCTTCGCGGTGCTGGCGCTGGCCGGCTGGCACGCCCCCGGCAGCCTGGTCGGCCGGATGGGCGTGGCCTACCTGCCCATGCGGCCGCTCTCGACGCTGAGCGTGGCCCTGGTGGCGCTGGCGCTGCTGTTCCGCCAGCGCCAGCGGGAACGGCTGGCGTGGATCCTGCTGGCGGTGGTGACCGTGCCGCTGGCGCTCACGCTGCTGCAGACGTTGGCCGGCGTCGTCACCCCGGCCAGCGCCGCGCTGCATCGGCTGGGCTGGCTGCCGCGCGCCAGCGCGGCGCCGATCGGCGGCTATACCGACTACGGCGTGCTGACCGCCTGGCTGGCGGTGGCGGCGATGCCGCTCGCGGCGCAGCGCTGGAAGAACCTGCGCTGGGGCGTCACCCGCGGCCTGGGCATCGCGATGGCCTCGATCGCCGGCATGGCGACGCTGGGATTGCTGATCCAGTTGCCGTACCACCGCGAAGGCCTGTCGATCTACCAGATCTCGCTGACCGCCTCGGCGCAGCTGGTGGCGCTGGGCCTGGCGCTGGCCGTGGCCGGCGAGAACTCGCTGCGCGAGCGCCTGTTCGGCGTGCTGCCGATGGCGGCGGCGCTGGTGCTGGGCGGCATGTTCTGGTTCGCCGCCACCGCCGACCGCGATGCGATGGCGCGGCGGGTGATGGAAACCCAGACGGCCAGCGCGGCGCCGACCTTCCTGCGCGGCGTGGAACTGCGCCGCGGGGCGTTGCGGCAGCTGTCCGCGTCCCTGGCCGCGGCCCGGCCCGAGGCCGCCGCGGCGCTGTTCGACCACCAGGTCGACGACATGGTGCGCGCCTACTCGGCGTTCCGCGTGGTGCGCAGCGTGGGCGACGACGGCGAGTTCCGCTGGGTGCAGCCGGGCTTCGACGCGCCCGCCGCCCCCTCGCCTCCGCCGCCCGTGCCCGACGAGGGCGACCTGCTGCCGGTGCCGGGCGGCTGGTGGCTGACCATCGACGCCGCCGGGCGCCGCACCCAGGCGTACATCGCGCTGGACGACTTCGTGAAGACCCTGAGCAAGGCCGCGCTGTCCGATCGCCCCGTCCGGGTGACCGCCGACGGCATGGCGACGGTGGAACAGGGCGTGCCGTCGGGAGCGCCGCTGTCGGTGCAGACGGTGGCGTTGCCCGGCCACGAAGTGCGGCTGGAATCGTGGGCGCCGCCGGCGGTGACTTCGTTCGTGCTGCCGCGCGCGCTGCTGGTGGGCGGCCTGAGCAGCGGCATGCTGATCGCGTTCGTGCTGTTCCTGCTGGACCTCTCCCGGCGGCGCGCCGCCGAAGCCGCGGACACCGCGCACTCGCTGCTGCTGGAAACCGAGCGCCGCCTCGACGCGCAGCGGCGGCTCAACGACGCCGCCGCGCTGGACAGCGCCACCGGGCTGCCGCGCTTCTCCGCGCAGGCCACCCTGATCGCCGAGCGGATCGCGGCGCACAGCGCGTCCGGCCACGGCCTGGCGATGGTGGACCTGGACGGGTTCGGCATGGTCAACGATTCGTTCGGCCACGACGGCGGCGACGAAGTGCTGCGGCGCATGGGCCAGCGCATCGTCGCCGCCTGCGACGGGCGCGGCGAGGTGTACCGCTACGGCGGCGAAGGCTTCCTGGCGCTGTTCGCCGACATCGACATCGACCAGCTCACCCGCATCGCCGAAGACATCCGCCGCGCCGTCGGGCAGCCCATCGCGCTGTACTCCACGCACCCGTCGTTCACCGTGACCGCCAGCATCGGCCTGGCCCATTCGCCCGAACATGGCGCGGACCTGCAGACCCTGCTGCGCAGCGCCGACGACGCGCGCCAGCTGGCCAAGCGCGCCGGCCGCAACCAGGTCCGGCTGCCGTCGGCCAGCACGCAGCAGGAAGCCAACGACCGCCTGAGCCGGGTCACCGCCCTGCGCGAGGCGGTCGCCCGCGGCCAGCTGCGGCTGGCGTACCAGCCGGTGGTCGCCGGCGACACCCTGCAGCTGACCGGGTTCGAGGCGCTCGCGCGCTGGCGGCATCCGGCCTGGGGCGAAGTGCCGCCGTCGCTGTTCATCCCGCTGGCGGAAAGCGCGGGCCTGATGGAGGACATCGGCCACTTCGTGCTGGAACAGGCCTGCGCGCAGCTCGCCCGCTGGCGCGCGATGGGCCTGCGCACGCTGGGCGTGGCGGTCAACCTCTCGCCCAGCCAGCTCGGCCAGCCCACGCTGGCGCCGTGGATCGCCGAGTGCCTGCGCCGCCACGCGCTGCCCGCCGACGCCCTGACCCTGGAACTCACCGAGAGCGTGCTGGTGGAGGACATGGGCGCCGCGCAGCAGATACTGCAGGCCCTGCACGCGCTGGGCGTGCGGCTGGCGCTGGACGACTTCGGCACCGGCTATTCCAGCATGGCCTACCTGCAGCGCCTGCCGCTGGACGTGATCAAGATCGACCGCAGCTTCGTCGACGGCATCGCCGCGGAGAGCACCGACCGCGCCATCGCGCGCACCATCCTCGTGCTCGCCCACGAGATGGGGCTGCGCACCATCGCCGAAGGCGTGGAGACGGCCGAGCAGATGCATGCGCTGCAGCAGATGCAGTGCGACGGGATGCAGGGCTATTTCTTCGGCCGGCCGATGGAAGTGGACGAAGCCACCACGGTGGCGCGCGGGGAACTGCGCCACCTGGCGTCCTGAAGTCCGCGCCGGCGCGGGGATCGCGGCTCCTGCCGGGCGCTCCGGCCAGCATGCGCGGCGGCGCACGACATCCGCGAAGTTTCCGGCATCGGCTTTCGTCGGCTCTCCACGTGCGGCCGGCGGCACTGCTTCCATGCACCCGCGCGCGCATCCCGCGAGAGTCGACGGTGGAAGCCGCGCACCGGCCCTCCGCCACGGCCGCCCTGCGCCGACGAACGGCCGTTGACTTGTATAGTTAGGACTCCTAACTTGTTCGCATGATCGACCTCCCCGTCCAGCGCAGGCAGGCCGCCCGCGGCCTGGAGCAACTCGCCACCCTGGTCCGCGCGCAATCGTGGCGGCAGGACGGCACGCCGTCGCTGCCGCCCACCCAGGCCGCGGTGCTGCGCATGCTGCAGGGCGTGCAGGACGGATGGCGCGCGCGCGACATCGCCGAACGCCTCGGCGTGTCGGCCGCCAGCCTCAGCGATTCGCTGAAGGCACTGGAGGGCAAGCAGTGGATCCGGCGCACGCCCGACCCCGACGATGCGCGCGCCGCGCGCGTGCGGCTCACCGCCGCCGGCAGCCGCCTGGCCACCCGCCTGCAACGGCCCGACCGGGGCATGGGCCCGCTGGTCGAATCGCTGGGCGAGGCCGACCTCGGCGCGCTGCTGCGCGTCACCCAGTTGCTGGTGAACGAGGCGCAGGAACAGGGGCTGGCCACCGGCCTGCGCACCTGCCTGGGCTGCGAGTTCTTCCGTCCCTTCGCGTCGGGCCGGCCCGACGCGCCGCACGTCTGCGCCTTCCTCGGCACGCCGTTCGGCGATGCCGAACTGCGCATGGACTGCGCGGAACAGCGTCCGGCCGACGACGGCCGGCGCCGCGCGAGCGCCACGCGCTTCCGCCAACCCGCTCCGCCCTAGGCGGCAGAGATGGGCGGCGCCCGACTGCCATCGGACGCCGCCCGGTACCTCCCACCCACCCTGCAAGAGCAAGCAAGAGGAACCCGATTATGCGCCACAACCTTTCCACCCGCCGCGTCGCGCTGGCCGCCGCGCTGGCGCTCGCCACCGGCGGCGCGCACGCCCACGACGGTGCCCACGCCGGCGGCCTCAGGCCCGCCGCCGACCAGGCCGTGGCCGCCGACTTCGACATCGTGCACGCGAAGATCGCCACCGAGGGGAACGTCGCCACCTTCCACATGGCGGTCTCCGGCAAGGCCGGCCGGACCCGGCCCGCCGCCACCGGCAAGCTCGCCGGCAGCGACGTGTTCTCCTACGTGTGGCCGACCACGATCGATCCGTACGAAGTGGGCTTCGACCGGGGCGCCGGCATCCTGGCCCTGGCGGTCACCGCGCACCCGGATTTCGACGACACACCGCTGTACGACGAGAACGGCGACGGCAGGCGCGACAACGACGGCGACCTCTGGCACAGCCACTGGGTCGTGCTGAAGCCGAACGACGCCTGCGGCCCCGGCGCGCTGGGCGTGGTCGACATTCCCGCGGGCGGCAAGCCGCGCCTGCCCAAGACCTGGCCGGGCCTGCCGCTGCTGCTGGACAGCCCGGGCTGGAGCCCGACGCTCGATGCGGCAACGGTGGAAGTGAAGGTGCCGTTCGACGACATCGGCGTCGTGGCCGCGGGCGGCTTCGACGGCGTCACCGCCGGCCTGCGCGTCAACGCCAGCGTGCACGCGCCGCTGCTGTGCGTGGTGGACGTGTTCAAGGTGGCCTCCGGGGACCTCAGCCTGCCCGGCAAGCCGAACAAGTAGACGCACTGCACGCGCCGGCCCGTGCGCGGGCCGGCCGTGCGCCACGGGACCGTTCTCCATGGCCAACGAAAGACGTCCGGCGCCGCCCTGGCAGGTGGACCGCTGGTTCAACACCGCCACGCCCCTCGCGCTGGACGCGTTGCGCGGCAAGGTCGTCGTGCTGGAAGCCTTCCAGATGCTGTGCCCCGGCTGCGTCTCGCACGGACTGCCGCAGGCCGCGCGGGTGCACGCCGCGTTTCCGCGCGGGCAGGTCGCGGTGATCGGCCTGCACACCGTGTTCGAGCACCACGCCGCGATGACGCCAATAGCGCTGGAAGCCTTCCTGCACGAATACCGCATCGCCTTCCCCGTGGGCGTGGACCGTGCCGATCCCCACGGCCCCCTCCCGCAGACGATGCAGGCCTACGCCATGCGCGGCACGCCGACGCTGGTCCTGATCGATGCACGCGGCGACATCCGCCACCAGCACTTCGGCCAGGTCAGCGACCTGGTGCTGGGCGCGCAGATCGCGTCGCTGGTGCACGAGGCGCAAGTCGTCACAACCACCGATGAGACACAACCGGGACCTGCCCAGGCAGGCGACTGCGGACCCGCAGGCTGCGCGCTGCCGCCCTGACGTCGGCTGGCCGGTCCTCCCCGGCGCCGGCGTTCGAGGGGCACAGGGATTTCACGGCGCGTTCGCGCCGCTCAGGTTCGGATAGCCCCATGCACCGCCCGTCCACCCCTGCCCCGCTGTCGCTGCTGCATCGCCTGGCCTTCATGGGCCTGGGGGTGACACTGGCGCTGGTCGGCGGTGCGTTGCTGCCCTAGATCCGCGTCCTGGTCATCCGCCGTGCGGATCCGGCCCGGCATCCAGCACGACTCCACGCTTGCGATGCGGCGGCACGCATGCCGGGCGCGATGGCGTGCGCCGCATCGCAACGCGATCGGCGGCGCGGCCTCCGCGCGGAGGCCGCGCGCTCAGGTCCAGTGGAACGGGACGCCCGGCCGCAGCACGCCCTGGAAGAACGCCAGCAGGGCCAGCGCCGCCAGCACCAGCCACGCCAGCGGCCAGCGGCCGCGTATCCGGGGCGTGGCGCCGACATCGCGCCATGCGCCGGCCTGCATCCAGGCGATCCCCGGCACCGTGACCAGCACCGGCAGCAGCGCGACTTCCAGCCATTCGCGCGGCACGCGGTACGGCAGGATCAGCACCGTCGCCAGCAGCGCGGGCACGGTGACCCGCCACAGCATGTGGCGTGCGCGTGCCGCCGGCGTCATCGATGCGTCCGCATCCGTGGCGATCTCCAGCACCGGCCGCCGCAGCGCCAGCGCCACCAGCGCGATCGCCGGCAGCGCCAGGCAGGCAGCCAGCGTCCTGGCGGCCGGCGGCAGGCCCAGGTAGTCCATCGCCATGCCTACGTCGCTGCCGCCGCTGAGCGCGCCGATCACCACCTGCGGCAGCGCCATCAGCAGGCCGGCGAAGGCCAGCCAGACCAGCAGCATCCGGCGCGCCGGCGTGCGGCCGGCGCCGCGGCGCGCCGCCCGCAGGCAGGCCAGTCCCATCAGCGCCGTCGCCAGCGCGCCGGTGCCCTGGAACAGCGCGGCCAGGGGATGCTCGCCGGCCCAGCGATGGTTGTTGTGGAAAAGCGTCGGCTGCAGGCCGGGCGTGAACGCCTTCGGCAGCACCAGGAAGACCTCCTGCACGAAGAACGTCAGGTTGAAGGCCAGCACGTAGAGCAGCATCGACCCCAGCATCGCGCGCCACGGCGGCCGGCCCGGCCGCGCGTCGCGGCCCGCGCCCGGCGTGCGGGCGCGCCACCGGTTCGCCACGCCCCAGGCCAGCGGCACCGGCAGCGCCACCAGCAGCGAGGCCCACAGCAGGAAGGCGGCCTGCGTCATGCGGCCTCCTTCCGGCGCAGCGACCAGAAGCCGATGTCGCGGCGGACGCGGTAGCCCATCCGCTCGTACAGCGCCTTGGCGCGCGGGTTCTCGTGGCTGACGTGCAGGAAGGGCTGCGCGCCGCGCGCCAGCGTCCCGTTGGTCAGCCAGGCGGTCAGGCGGCGCGCGTAGCCGCGGCCGTTGAAATCGGGATGCGTGCAGATCGCGCTCATCTCGCGGCTGCCGTCGCTGCCCAGCCGTTCGCCGATCATCGCCGCCAGCCGGCCATCCTCGCGGATGCCGAAGTAGCGCCCCAGGTCCAGGGTGCGCGGACGGAAGTAGTGCGGATACACCAGGGCGGTCAGCGCCAGCGCCTCCTCGCGCTGCGCGTCGCCCAGCGGCACGATCGCCGGGCCTTCGACGACCTCCAGCGGCGCATCGCACACCATCTGCGCCAGCGGGCGGAACGCCTCCAGCGTCCAGCCCGCGGGCACGGCCGGCGCCACGCCCAGCAGGTAGACCGACTCGCCGGGCGCGACCAGCCGCTCCAAGGCGTCGCCCACGTGGACGTCGGCGGCCGCGACGCCGAGGAACGGCGCATGGTCGGCCGGATAGCGCGCCACCTCGCCGATGCGCAGCGCGATGCCGCGATGGATCGACTCCAGCGCGGACCAGAAGGGATTGTCGAGCGTGTCGGCCATGAAGCGGGAATCGGGGACGGGACCGCGATTATCCATGTTCGTCCCCGCGCGTCACGAGGCGGCGCACCTCCGTGCATCCCGCCGCCGCGCTCCGTATGCTGCGCGCATGACGACATCCGCCGCCCTGGCGCCGCCGCGCCGCGCCGTCTACGCGCTGTGCGCGCTGCTGCTCGCCGGCTGCGCCACCGCACCGCCGGCGCCCACGCGCCCGCCCGCGGACACGCGCGGCGAGATCGTGCGGCGCATGCCGGCCAAGGTGGCCGACCGCGCCCTCTGGGCCGCCGACATCGAGACCGCCTTCGCCGCGCAGCGCATCGAGCCCAGCAGCGAGAACATCTGCGCGGTGCTGGCCGTCGTCGAGCAGGAGTCCGGCTACGTCGCCGATCCCGCGGTCGCCAACCTGCCGGCGATCGCGCGCGGCGAGATCGACCGCCGCGCGGCCGCGCTGCACGTGCCGGCGTTCATGGTCGACGCGGCGCTGGCGATCCGCTCGCCCGACGGCCGCCGCTATGCCGATCGCCTGCGCACGGTGCGCACCGAGCGCGACCTCAGCGACCTCTACGAGGACATGATCGGCAGCGTGCCGCTGGGGAAGCGGCTGTTCGCCGACTACAACCCGGTGCAGACCGGCGGGCCGATGCAGGTCGGCATTCCGTTTGCCGAATCGAAGGCCGCCGGCTACCCGTATCCGGTCGAGGGCAGCATCCGCGACGAGGTGTTCACGCGCCGCGGCGGCCTGTACTTCGGCATCGCCCACCTGCTCGGCTACCGGACGCCGTACACGCGCAAGGTGCACCGCTTCGCCGACTACAACGCCGGCTGGTACGCCAGCCGCAACGCCGCCTTCCAGAACGCGGTCGCGGTCGCCAGCGGCATCCCGCTCGCGCTGGACGGCGACCTGCTGGCCCCCGGCGCGCCGCTGGACAGGCCGGGCCAGACCGAACGCGCGGTGCGCACGCTCGCCGCCGGACTGCGCATGGACGACCGCGGCATCCGCGACGCGCTGGAACGCGGCGACCGGCTCGACTTCGGCGACACCGCGCTGTACGCGCGCCTCTATGCGCTGGCCGAAGCGCGCGCCGGCAAGCCGCTGCCGCGCGCGATGATCCCCGGCATCCGGCTGGAGAGCCCGAAGATCACCCGCGAACTGACCACCGCCTGGTTCGCCACGCGCGTGGACGAGCGCTACCGCCGCTGCCTGCAACGCTGACGGTGCGCCCCAGCCCGGCGACCCGCCCCGCCAGCGCGCGAACGCGTGCCAGGACGGCGTAACCGGCATCGCGCGCATCGGCACGAAGTCCGTCGCGAACCGCGGCGCCACCCTGCGGAACATGCCGCGCACGCACCGGGCGAACCCGGCCGGCGCGGCACCGCGCCCGTCGCAGGAACCGCCGTCACGCCCTCTTCCTCCGGACCGTGGCAGGTTGAACGCCCCGCCCCGTGCCGCGGCGGCCGGCCGCCTGTCGAAATCGCCGCCGGCCGTTCGTCGCGTCCAGGAAGGCGTCATCCCGGCGCCGTCTCCGCAGGAGGTTCCCATGCCGTACATCGATGGTTTCGTGGCCGCCGTGCCCACCGCCAACAAGCAGAAGTTCATCGACCACGCCAACCTCGGCGATCCCGTGTTCATCGAACTGGGCGCCACGCGCGTGATCGAATGCTGGGGCGACGACGTGCCCGACGGCACCGTCACCGACTTCCGCAAGACCGTGCAGGCGAAGGACGACGAGGCGGTGGTGTTCTCCTGGATCGAATGGCCCGACAAGCCCACCCGCGACGCCGGCATGCAGAAGATGATGGAGGATCCGCGCATGTCGCCGGAGAACAATCCCATGCCGTTCGACGGCAAGCGGCTGATCTACGGCGGCTTCGTGCCCGCGCTGGAACTGGGCGACGCCTCGGCGCCCACGACCTACGTCGACGGCTTCATCATCGCCGCGCCGACGGCGGCCAGGGCCGCCTTCACCGACTACGCCACCACCTTCGACGCCATCTTCATCGGATACGGCGCCACCCGCATCATCGAGGGCTGGGGCGATGACGTGCCGCGCGGCAAGCAGACCGACTTCTTCCGCGCCGTGCAGGCCACCGACGGCGAGACGGTGGCGTTCTCGTGGGTGGAATGGCCCGACAAGGCCACCCGCGACGCCGGCATGCAGAAGATGATGGAAGACCCGCGCATGGACCCGGCCAATCCCGACAACCCGCCGATGCCGTTCGACGGCAAGCGCATGGTGTACGGCGGGTTCGCGCCGGTGGTGGAACTGCGGGCGTAGCGCGCGGCCGGCTGCGGACCGCGGCGGCGCGCTACAGTGTGGCGCGCCGGATGGCGGCGGCGGAGGACGGAACGCGATGACCCGGACAGGCGGATGCCGTTGCGGCGCGGTGCGCTACACCCTCGACGCGGAGCCGGCGGCGGTGCGCCTGTGCTGGTGCCGCGACTGCCAGTACTGGGCCGCCGGCAATGCGGCGGCGAACATCCTCGTCGCGCGCGCGGCGGTCGCCGTGCGGGGCGAGTTGCGCGGCTGGGAGAGCCTGGCCGACAGCGGCCACCGCATGCGGCGCTCGTTCTGCCCCGCGTGCGGCACGCAGGTCTTCAGCGAGGCGTTGGAGAACGCCGAGCGCCTGGTGATCCGCATCGGCACGCTGGACGATGCGACCGGGCTGGCGCCGCAGACGGTCATCTGGACGGATTCCGCGCCCGCGTGGGCCCGCATCGATCCGTCGCTGCAGGCGTTTCCGCGCCAGCCCTGATGTCCCGTGCCAGCGCGGCACGGCGGTCCGGACGCCGTCGCCGACGCGCGGGCGAACCGCCTGCCGGCGACGGCACGCCGCAACCGGACGCACCGTTCCGGCAGGCCGCCGCGGGAAACGCGTAGCATGGACGGCCATGAACCCGGGAGGTGCGCTTGTCTTCCTTCTCCGATCCCCACCTCGTCGCGCGCTACGCGGAAGGCCCGGTCAGGCAGGTGCCGGGCTTCCATGGCCTCAAGCGGATGGCATGGCTGTTGCTCGTCGAAGCCGTGCCCGACGACGGCGCGGTGCTCGTGCTGGGCGCCGGCGGCGGGCTCGAACTGAAGGCGTTCGCCGATGCGCAGCCGGGCTGGCGGTTCACCGGCGTCGATCCCTCCGCGGACATGCTGGCACTGGCCCGCACCACGCTCGGCCCGCTGGCATCGCGCGCCGTCCTCGTCGAGGGCTACATCGACGATGCGCCGGCGGGTCCCTTCGATGGCGCCACCTGCCTGCTCACGCTGCATTTCCTGACGGCGGAACAGCGACTGCACACGCTGATCGAGATGCGGCGGCGCCTGAAGCCCGGCGCGCCGTTCGTGGTCGCGCACCACAGCTTCCCGCAGGCCGACGGCGACAAGACCCGCTGGCTCGCGCGCTACGCCGCCTTCGGCGCGGCATCCGGCATCCCGGCGGCGGACGCGGCGAACGCCGCCGTCGCGATCAGCGCGCGCCTGCCGCTGCTGTCGCCCGAACAGGACGAGGCGCTGCTGCGCGAGGCCGGGTTCACGCACGTCGAGATGTTCTACGCTGCGTTCACGTTCCGGGGCTGGGTGGCGCGCGCTCCTTCCTGAGACAGCGGAAGGAAACGCAGCGCACGGAAGACACCAGCCCGCGCCATGCGCGATGCCGCATGGACCGGCCCGGCATGAACCCGCGCACGGCTTTCTTTCGCCCTTTTCCATCCGCCGGTCCTGCGGCGTCTCGGCGGGTTCTTCTTCCCTTCTTTCTTCCTGCCCGGCACCTTGTCCATCACGTGCACGCCGATGACGTCGCGACCGTCGCGGGCCCACGCATCCGGCGGGCGGGAACGGCGAAGCCGGGGCGTGGACCCAGGCCCGCCCGGTCGTCCGTCCGCCCCCCTCGCTCAGGCCAGCTGGTCCTTGAGCCTGTCCAGGCTCTCTTCGGTCCCGTGCAGCCGCAACGCGCGATCCTCGTGTCCGTCCAGGTAGGCGAGCTGCTCGATGTAGACCATGCGCGTGCCGCGCGGCGTGGCGAAGAACTCCACCGTCACCAGCGAGGCCGACAGCCTGCGCCCGTCCACCCGGATGTCGTAGGCGAAGACGATGCGCCTCGCGCCGACGATGTCGAAGAAGACCTTCTCGACCTCCTGGACGCGCCCGTCCGGATAGGCGACGCGATGGGTCTCGTGCCCGAAGGGACGGAAGTCCAGGCGGTAGTCGGTGGTGTATTCCGCGTGGCAGTCCGACCAGCGCCGCTTGGCGGCTGGATCGGCCCAGGCGTCGAACACCGCGCCGGGCGCGGCGTCGAACTCGCGCTCGATCACGAACTGGGTATGCGTACTCGGGATGTGCGGGGTCATGCCGGATCCTTGCCCTTGCCTGCGAGATAGAGGCCGAGTCGGTCGAACTGGGCGTCCAGCAGTTGCTTGCGCTTCGCCACCCAGTCTTCCATCGCCTGCAGCGACCCGGGCCGGATCGCGTAGGTGCGCACCCGGCCCACCTTCTCGGAGGCGACGAAGCCGCCCTGCTCCAGGACGGCCAGGTGCTTGACCGCGGAGGGCAGCGCGAGGCCGAGCGGCCCGGCCAGTTCGGACACCGACGCCGGCCCGCGGCTGAGCCGGTCCAGCATGCCGCGCCGGTGGACGTCGGCCAGCGCGAAGAACATCCGGTCGAGTTGCGCGGGCGCCGGCTGGGGGACCATCTCAGGCCTCCGGGTCGAAGAACCGCCGCGCCAGGCCGGCGCGTCCCGGGTAGTAGCCGAAGTGCGGCCGCGCATGGTCGATCGCCAGAGCCACCGAAGGGTGCTCGACCAGCCGCTCGAAGTACGCCGGCAGCTGCGCCAGCTCCTGCGGCAACGGCACGTAGGTGATGGCGTAGAACAGCGCGGGCGCCGCGGCGCAGTCGGCCAGGCTGAAGGCCTCGCCGGCCAGCCAGGTGCGTCCCGTCAGGTGGCGTTCGAGGATGCCGTAGCTCGTCAGCAGCATGTCGCGCGCGCGCGACACGCTGCGCGGGTCCCGCTCGTCCTCCGGCCGCAGCAGGTCGGCCGTGAAGGCCTGCATCGGCGTCATCACGTACAGGTCCATGAAGCGGTCCCACCTCCGTACCTCGAGCGCGGCGGCGGGATCGTCCGGGACGAGCCTGGCGCCGGTCGAGGCGTGCTGCTGGAGATACTCGATGATGATGCTCGTCTCCGGGACGGGGCGGCCCTGGTCGACGAGCAGGGGCATCTTTCCCAGCGGCCACAAGGCCAGGTAGGCGTCCCGTTCGCCCGGGTCTCCCAGGTTCAGCAGCCGCCTGTCGACCTCGACACCGAGGACGTCGACGGCGATCAGCACCTTCTGGCAATACGACGAGAGCGGGTGGTAATGCAGCGTGGGAGCCGGCATGGGTGCCTCTATACTTTCCAATTTAGGAAAGTATTGGCGGGCCGGTCCGGGAAGTCAAGCCGGGACATCGGGACGGCTTCAGACCGCGGCGACCACTTCCCTCCGCCGGAGCCCGCGAACAGGAACGGCCCGGATGCCCGGGCCGTTTCTCCCTCGCGCCTGCGGGATGCCGTCTACAGCATCGGCAACTTCAGTCCCTGCTCGCGCGCGCACTGCCGCGCGATCTCGTAGCCGGCGTCGGCGTGCCGCATCACGCCGGTGCCGGGGTCGTTCCACAGCACGCGGGCGATGCGGCGGTCGGCGTCCTCGGTGCCGTCGCAGACGATGACCACGCCGCTGTGCTGGCTGTAGCCCATGCCCACGCCGCCGCCGTGGTGCAGCGACACCCAGGTGGCGCCGCCGGCGACGTTGAGCATGGCGTTGAGCAGCGGCCAGTCGCTGACCGCGTCGCTGCCGTCCTTCATCGCCTCGGTCTCGCGGTTGGGCGAGGCCACGCTGCCGCTGTCGAGGTGGTCGCGGCCGATGACGACCGGCGCCTTCAGTTCGCCGTTGCGCACCATCGCGTTGAACGCCAGCCCCAGCTTGTGGCGCAGGCCCAGGCCGACCCAGCAGATGCGCGCCGGCAGGCCCTGGAAGCTGATGCGTTCGCGCGCCATGTCCAGCCAGCGGTGCAGGTGGGCGTCGTCGGGGATCAGTTCCTTGACCTTGGCGTCGGTCCGGTAGATGTCCTCCGGGTCGCCGCTCAGCGCCACCCAGCGGAACGGGCCGACGCCGCGGCAGAACAGCGGGCGCACGTAGGCCGGCACGAAGCCGGGGAAATCGAAGGCATTTTCCAGGCCTTGGTCGAACGCCATCTGGCGGATGTTGTTGCCGTAGTCGAACGTGGGCACGCCCATCCGCTGGAACGCCAGCATCGCCTCCACGTGCACGCGCATGGACTGCTTGGCGGCGTCGCGCACGCGCTCCGGCTCCGCCTTCTGCGCGGCCAGCCACTGCTCCACCGTCCAGCCGATGGGCAGGTAGCCGTGCACCGGGTCGTGCGCGCTGGTCTGGTCGGTGACGGCGTCGGGACGCACGCCGCGCTTCACCAGTTCCGGCAGGATCTCGGCGGCGTTGCCGAGCAGCGCGATCGACTTCGCTTCGCCGGCCGCCGTGTACGTCGCGATGCGGGCCAGCGCGTCGTCGAGGTCGGTGGCCTGTTCGTCCACGTAGCGCGTGCGCAGGCGCATGTCGATGCTGGACTGCCGGCATTCGATGTTGAGCGAACTGGCGCCGGCCAGCGCGGCGGCCAGCGGCTGCGCGCCGCCCATGCCGCCCAGGCCGGCGGTGAGGATCCACTTGCCGGCGAGGTCGCCGCCGTAGTGCTGGCGGCCCATCTCGACGAAGGTCTCGTAGGTGCCCTGCACGATGCCCTGGCTGCCGATGTAGATCCACGAACCGGCCGTCATCTGGCCGTACATCATCAGGCCCTTGCGGTCGAGTTCGTTGAAGTGCTCCCAGGTGGCCCAGTGCGGCACCAGGTTGGAGTTGGCGATCAGCACGCGCGGCGCGTCGGCGTGGGTGGGGAAGATGCCGACCGGCTTGCCGGACTGCACCAGCAGGGTCTCGTCGTCGCCGAGTCCGCGCAAGGATTCCAGGATGGCGTCGTAGCACGCCCAGTCGCGCGCGGCGCGGCCGATGCCGCCGTAGACGACCAGCGAGGCGGGGTCTTCCGCCACTTCCGCGTCCAGGTTGTTCTGCAGCATCCGGTACGGCGCCTCGCTGAGCCAGGACTTGCAGGCGAGCGTGCCGCCGCGCGGGGCGCGGATGACGCGGGAAGGATCGTGGCGGGGATCGGACATCGCGGGTTCCAGGTGCAGGTGTGGCGCCATTATCCGCGGGAGCGGCGGCCGGGCGCGAGCCGGCATGCTGCAGTGCGTGATGGCGCCCATGGCAGAATCCAGCCATGAACGCCTTCCGCCCCGTCGTTTCCCTGCTCCTGCTGGCCTGCCTGCCGTGCATGGCGCCGGCCATGGCCACGCCGCCGGACCGCGTGCTGGTCTTCACCAAGACCGAGAAGTTCCGCCACGACGCGATCCCGGTGGCGGTGGCGATGCTGCAGGAGATCGCCGCGGACGAAGGCCTGGCGGCCGACCACACCGAGGACGCCGGCGCCTTCACCGCCGCCAACCTGGCGCGCTACCGCGCGGTGGTGTTCGCCAGCACCACGGGCGACGTGCTGGACGATGCGCAGCAGGCGGCGCTGGAAGGCTTCGTGCGCGCGGGCGGCGGCTTCGTCGGCGTGCACGCGGCAGCGGATACCGAATACGACTGGCCGTGGTACGGGCGGCTGGTCGGCGCGTACTTCCAGGACCATCCACCGGGGCTGCAGTCCACACACGTGCAGCCTGAGCACGACGGAATGCCGACCGGCGAACGCTGGCCGGTCACCGACGAGTTGTACAACTACCGCGCCAACCCGCGCGGACAGGTGCGCGTCATTGCCACGGTGGACGAGCGCGAATACGAGGGCGGCAAGATGGGCGCGGACCACCCGATCGCGTGGTGCCACGCCTTCGACGGCGGGCGCAGCTGGTACACCGGGCTGGGCCACGACGCGAAGGTCTACGCGGATGCCCGCTTCATCGCGCAGCTGCTGCGTGGACTGCGCTACGCCTCGGGGCGGTCGGACGGCTGCTGACGGGCGAGCGCCTTCTCCCTTCGGCAGGGAGAAGGCGCTCGGGAAGAACGCGGATCAGTGGACGGCAGGGTCCAGCGTGCGCAGCGCGTCGGACAGGTTGAGGTGGCCGGTGCGCTCGATGTCTTCGCGGGTGTAGGCGCGTCCCGGCTGGCCGGTGCAACGCGGCTTGCCGTCGCGCTTGGCGATGCGGCTGCCGGTCTCGCGCACGCAGTTGGCTTCGGAAAGCGGCTGCTTCCCGGCATCCGCCGCCGGTGCCGGTGCGACGGCATCGGCCGGCGACGCGGCTTCGGCGGCCGGGACCGGCACGTCCGGCGAAGGCGCGGCCTGTGGTGCGGCGGCCGGCGACTGGGCGTGCGCGGTGGCGGCCGCGAGGCAGGCAAGGAAGGCGAGGAGGGGAAGGCGCTTCATGGTCGGCTCCCGGGCGTGAATGTGACTCCACGATACGCCGCCCGGCATCGGCGAGACAGGTCCCGCGCGCCCTTCGTTTAGGCCGCCCTCAGGCGGCCGGACACGCCGTCCTGCGGCCCTCGTGGAAGCGCTGCACGGCGTCGGCATCGGCCTTCTGCGGCGGGATGCCATCGTCGAACAGCACGCGCCAGGCGCCGTCCTCGCCGCGCTGCCAGACCGAACCGAAACGGCCGACGCGCGCCTCGCCGGTCGCCGGGTCCTCGTACAGGGCCGGGCCGCTGGAATACGCGGTGCGGCCGTCGCCCCCCAGCGTGACCACGGCGGGATACCAGCTCAGCTTCAGGCCCTTGCCCTCGATCAGCGGCATCCACTCGCGGGTGATGGCCTCGCGCCCGCGCGTGGGCGCGCGGCTCACGCCAAAGGCGGCGTCGGGATGCAGGTAGTCGGCGAAGGCCCCGGCGTCGTGGTCGGCGACGGACGCGGCGAAGCCGAGCTCGCGCTGCCAGACCGCGCATTCCGCCTGACGCGCGGCCTCGGGCGTGGCGGCCTGGACGGTGCCGGCGAGCGACGCCAGGGCCAGCATGGACGAAAGTCGGACGACGGCTGTCATGCGGATTTCCCCGGAGTCTGCCAAGCTGTCGCGGATTTCAGCCCTTCTCCGTACCGCATGCGCCTGCCATTGGTCAGGGTGACGGTGCTGGCCGCCCTGCTCTGCACGGCCGGTTGCGCCACCACCCCCTCCACCGCCCCGACGCCGCCCGAACCGCACAGCGTCGTGCTCATCTCCATCGACGGCCTGCCCGCCAGCGCGCTGGGGCGCGGCGACACGCCGACCCTGGACCGCCTGGCCGCCGAGGGCGTGCGCGCGGAATGGATGACGCCCTCCTACCCGGTGCTGACCTTCCCCAACCACTTCACCCTGGTGACCGGGCTGCGGCCGGACCGCCACGGCATCATCCACAACAGCATGCGCGACGACGAAGTCGGCGGCTTCAAGGTGGCCGACAAGAAGGCCGGCGCCGACGCGCGCTGGTGGCAGGGCGAACCGATCTGGAACACCGCCGAGAAGGCCGGGCTGCGCACCGCCATCTGGGCCTGGCCGGGCAACGCGGCGCCGATCGACGGCCGCCGGCCGACGCGCTGGGTGCCGTACTCGCCGGAAATCGGTTCCACCGAACGCGCCGACCAGGTCGCCGGCTGGCTGACCGAGCCGCCCGCGACCCGCCCCCGGCTGGCCGCGCTGTACTTCGAGCGGGTGGACAACCTGGGCCACGACAAGGGCCCGGACGCGCCGGAGACGCACGCGGCGATCCGCGAAGTGGACGCGGCCGTGGGCCGCATCGTGCAGGCGCTGGACGCCCACGGCCTGCGCGCGGCGACGGACGTGGTGGTAGTGTCCGACCACGGCATGGCACCGGTGCGGCCGGACCAGTACATCGCGATCGAGGACATGGCCGCGTTCGAGCAGGCCGAGGCGGTGAGCACCGGCCAGGTGATCGGCTTCAACCCGCGCGCGGGCTACGAAGCGGTCGCGGAACAACGCCTGCTCGGGCGCCACGACCACTACCAGTGCTGGCGCAAGCAGGACCTGCCCGCGCGCTGGCACTATGGTGCGCATCCGCGCGTGCCGGCGATCGTCTGCCAGTTCGACGAAGGCTGGAACGCGCTGCCCGCAGAACAGCTGCGGCGCGTGCCGAAGGAGCGGCTGAACCGCGGTTCGCACGGCTACGACAACGTGCTGCCGTCGATGCGCGCGGTGTTCGTGGCCGCGGGTCCCAGCTTCCGCCGCGGCGCGACGCTGCCGGCGTTCGACAACGTCGACGTGTATCCGTTGCTGGCGAAGCTGCTGGGCGTCGCGCCCGCGCGCAACGACGGCTCCGCGGACACGTTCGCGCCGGTGCTGGTGCCGCGGGCGGAACCGGCGCATTGATGTCCGGAAACGGGGAGTCCGCATCCGCCGGCGGTGCTAGCCTGCGCGCATGCTTCCCGCCGACGCTTCCGCCCTGCCCGACCCGCACGTCTGCGAGCAGGCGCGGCTGAGCCGCGACGCCCGTTTCGACGGGCTGTTCTTCACCGCCGTCACCAGCACCGGCATCTACTGCCGGCCGGTATGCCCGGCGCCGGCGCCTAAGCCGCGCAACATCGTCTACTACCGCCACGCCGCGGCGGCCGAGGCCGCCGGCTTCCGCCCCTGCCTGCGCTGCCGGCCGGAACTGGCGCCGGGCGACGGCACCTGGCGGCGCGGCGACGAAGCGGTGGCGCGCGCGCTGAAGCTGATCGACCAGGGCGCGCTGGCCGAGGCGCCGGTGGCCGCGCTGGCCGGCAGGGTGGGCCTGGGCGAACGCCAATTGCGCCGCCTGTTCACCGAGCGCCTGGGCGCCACGCCGGTGGAAGTGCACGGCACCCGCCGGCTGCTGTTCGCCAAGCAGTTGCTGACCGAAACCGCGCTGCCGGTCACGCAGGTGGCGCTGGCCGCCGGCTTCGGCAGCCTGACGCGGTTCAACACCGCGTTCCGCGAGGAATACCGGATGGCGCCGCGCGACCTGCGCAAGCGCGAAGCGCCGCCGCAGCACGATGCGATGACGCTGCGGCTCGGTTACCGGCCGCCGTACGACTTCGCCGCGATGCTGGATTTCCTGCGCGGGCGCGCGCTGCCGGGCGTGGAACTCGTGGACGACCGCGGCTACGCGCGCGTGATCGGCACGGCCGACGCACCAGGCTGGTTGCGGGTGAGCGCCTGGGAGGGCGACGCGCATGCGTTGAAACTGGAACTGCACGGCGCCGTGCCCGCGGAGTTGTTGGGCATCGTCCATCGCCTGCGCCGCATGTTCGACCTGGATGCGGACCCGCAGGCGATCGCGCAGGCGCTCGGCGGCGACGCGCGCCTGCGGCCGCTGCTGCACAGGCGCCCGGGCCTGCGGCTGCCCAGCGGCTGGGACGGCTTCGAGATCGCGGTGCGCGCGGTGATCGGCCAGCAGGTCAGCGTGGCGGCGGCGCGCACGCTGACGGCGCGGCTGGCGCAACGCTACGGCACGCCGCTGGCGACGCCGTTCGAAGGGCTGACGCAGCTGTTCCCCACGCCCGCCGCGCTGGCCGACGTCGACCTGACCGGGATCGGCCTGACCCGCGCGCGCGCCGACACCGTGCGCGGCCTGTCGCGCGCGCTGCTGGACGGCCGCGTGGACTTCAACCCGGAGCGCACGCTGGAGGACTTCACCGCGCGCTGGGTGGCGCTGCCCGGCATCGGGCCGTGGACCGCGCACTACATGGCGCTGCGCGCGCTCGGCCATCCCGATGCCTTCCCCGCCGACGACCTGGTCCTGCAGAAGGCCGTGCCGGCGGACGGCACGCGCATGACCGCGCGCGCCCTGGCCGCCCGCGCCGACGCCTGGCGCCCATGGCGCGCCTACGCCGTGATCCAGCTGTGGCGCGACAGCATGCCCGCCCCGAAACCCCCTGCCGCTGTGGGAGCGACGTAAGTCGCGATGGGGCGTTACCGGCAACCCATCGCGACTTACGTCGCTCCCACGAACCTCCCACGAACCTCCCACGAACCTCCCACGAACCTCCCACGAACCTCCCACGAACCTCTTTCCCGCAAACTTCTTCTACAGCTTCCCAAAAACTCCCACTCTCCTGCGAAGACCATGATCCTGTTCCGCCTCCTCGACAGCCCCGTCGGCACGCTGACGCTCGCCGCGACCGGCGACGGCCTGCACGCGATCGAATTCCCGCGCAACCGGCATCCCGCGGACCGCGAGGGATGGCAGGCGGGCGGCCATGCGTACCTCGACCATGCGGCACGCCAGCTGGACGCCTATTTCGCGGGGAAACGCCGCGCATTCGACCTGCCGCTGGCCCCGCGCGGCACCGACTTCCAGCGCACGGTGTGGATGACGCTGGCCGGCATCGGCTACGGCGAGACGATCAGCTACGCGCAGCTGGCGCAGCGCGTCGGCAAGCCCACCGCGATGCGCGCGGTCGGCGCCGCCAATGGCCGCAATCCGTTGCCGATCGTGCTGCCCTGCCACCGCGTGATCGGCGCCGACGGCTCGCTGACCGGCTTCGGCGGCGGGCTGCCGACCAAGCAGTTCCTGCTGGAGCTGGAAGGCGCGCTGCCGAAGGCCGATGACCTGTTTTCCCAGCCGTAGGAGCGCCCCATGGGCGCGATGCTCTTCGGCCAGGTCACGCAAAAAAGCATCGCGGGCATGGCCCGCTCCTACAGGCGGAAGGGCACGTGCATTCGCAGGAGCGCCCCATGGGCGCGATGCTCTTCGGCCAGGTCACGCAAAAGCATCGCGGGCATGGCCCGCTCCTGCAGGCGGAAGGGCACGTGCATTCGTAGGAGCGCCCCACGGGCGCGATGCTCTCCGGCCAGCGCGCGCAAACGCATCGTGGCCATGGCCCGCACGGGGGCCGTGCATTCGCGGGGTCACATCCCGCGGAAGCGCTGCTGGAACGCGCCGCTGACCGGCAGCACGTCGTCGCGGCCCTTCATGGTCAGCTGCCAGCGGCCGAGTTCGTCCTTGCGCACGCGGTCGATGGCCTTCACCCGCACCAGCACGCCGCGGTGCACCTGCCAGAACACGTCCGGGTCCAGCCCGGCGAGCAGGTCCTTCAGCGCGGTGCGGATGATCGCCTCGTCCTCGGCGGTGACCACGCGCACGTACTTGTCCTGCGCCTGGAAGAACAGCACGTCGTCGACGGCGATCATGCGCACGCTGTCGCCGACGCTGGCGGTGATCCAGCGGATCAGGCGCTCGCCCTGCGGGCGCAGGCGCGCCTCCAGGTCGTCGATCAGCGTGCGCAGGTCGGGCGGGCGCGCTTCCGCAAGCCGCGCCTGCACGCGCGCGACCGCCTGCACCAGCCGCGCGTCCTGCACCGGCTTGAGCAGGTAGTCGGCCGCGCCCGCCTCGAAGGCGCGGATGGCGTAGTCCTCGTAGGCGGTGGTGAACACGACCAGCCCGCCCTGCGCGACCACCTGGCGCGCGACGTCCAGTCCGCTGACGCCGGGCATGCGGATGTCGAGGAAGGCGACCCGTGGACGGTGTTCGGCGACGACCTCCAGCGCCGACACGCCGTCCTCGCAGACCGCGACGACGTCCAGCGCGGGCCAGGCGGCCTGCAGCTGCGCCAGCAGCGCGCGCCGCTGCGGCGCTTCGTCCTCGGCGACCAGGGCGGTGACGCGGGTCATGCCGGCGACCCTACCGGCACGCGGATCTCGGCGCAAACGCCCTGCCCGCCCGGCGCGGGGAACAGCCGGAACGCCGCCTCCGCGCCGAAGCGCGCGGCGAGCTGCTCGCGCACGTTGGCCAGGCCCACGCCGGTGCTCAGGCCCGGTTGCAGGCCGGCGCCGTCGTCGGTCACGCGGACGCGCAGCGATGCGCCTTCCTGCACCGCGTCGATGTCGATGCGGCCGGGACCGGGCCGCGGCTCGATGCCGTGCTTGATCGCGTTCTCCACCAGCGTGATCAGCAGCGACGGCGGGAACGGCAGCGCGCGCAGCGCATCGTCCACGCGGATGGCGTGGGCGAGCCGCCCGCCCATCCGCACCTGCATCAGCCCGAGGTAGCTTTCGCACAGGTCGAGCTGCTGGCCCAGGGTGGCGTGCAGGCCGCGGTCGTCGCGCAGCTTGGGGATGCTGGCGCGCAGGAACGCCACCAGCGCGTCCAGCGTGGCCTCGGCCTGCGCCGGATCCTGGCGCACCAGCGCGCGCACCGAGGCCAGGGTGTTGAACAGGAAGTGCGGTTCCACCTGCGCCTGCAGCACGCCCAGGCGCAGGTCGGCTTCGTGCACGCGGCCTTCCAGTTCGCTCAGTTCGCGCGCGTGGCGATGGTGGTCCCAGCGGCGGCGCTCGCTGAAGTACGCGCGCAGCGCCAGGCCGCCGCCGAACAGGCCGTAGATCGCCACGAGCGCGGTGACGTTGAGCGCCAGCCCGATGGCCTTCACCAGCGGGCCGGGCCGGGGCGGCTCGACGTTCATCCCGAGGGCGGCCAGGCCGGGCTTCACCAGTTGCTCGATGTACGACGACGCCACCCGGTCGACGAAGAAGCTCAGCACCACGCCCGCCAGCACCGCCAGCACCACGCCCTTGCGCTCGCGCGCCGTCGGCCATCGCGCATGGCGCACGGCCGTCGCCAGCGCCGGGCCCAGCGCCGCCATCAGGCTGAAGGCGACGAACTGGGTGGCCGCGACCTTCGCCGCCACGGCGAGGTCCTGCACCGCCACCCCGGTGCCCGCGCCGATGAAGGCCGCGACCACGGCGATCACGCTGCAGAACAGCAGGCTGCGGCCCAGCAGCCAGCGCGCGCTGAATACCGGGTACTGGCGATAGCGGCTCCAGACCGCGTTGCCGCCGATCAGCACCTCGGCCGGCAGCTTCTGCTGCAGCGAGTAGTCGCGAGGCATGCTCAATTCCTTTCGCCGCGCAGCTGCTGGCCGGCCTGCTTCAGCGTCAGCGCCACCACCTTGCCGGTCGCGTCGCGTTCGAAGCGGATCTCCGCGCCGACGGCATCGGCGACGAACACGTCGCGCTTCACCGCCTGCACCGGCAGCGCCGGCTGGCCGGTGCCCTGGACGGTCAGCGCGTCGCCCTGCGCCTTCACGGCCAGGGCGAAGCCGGGCACCAGCGGGTACTCGCCTTCGTATTCCTTCAGCGTGGCGGCGTCGACCTGCACGGCCGGCGTGCGCGCGGCGGCGTCGAGGCGGCGGGCGGGCACCACGCTGCCCGCCTGCATCCAGATGAAGGCCTGGCCGTCCGCGGTGCGCTGCGGGCGCAGCACGGCGTCGAAGTCGCGCGGGTAGAAGTCGCCGGCGTCGTCGTAGCCCATCGCGTACACGCCCTGCCCGGCGGGATGGATCTCCAGCGCGTCGCCGTCGCGGCGCAGGGTCATCTTCATGCCGCCCTGCAGCGCGTACTCGCCCGCCAGCGCGTCGAGCAGGGCGCCGTCCGGCTTCGCCTCGCGGCGCGGCTTGCCCAGCGGGAAGCTGGGATCGACCAGGTGCAAGCCGAGCGAGCCCAGGCTGCCGATCGAGTTCCACGTGGTGTCGGACAGGATCACCACGCCGCGCTGCTTCTCCTTGTCGAACGCCACGAACGAGGAGAAGCCGCCGGTGCCGCCCTCGTGCAGGTGCACGGTACGGCCGGCGACCGGCAGCAGCATCCAGTTCATCGCCATCGCCGGCGCCTCGGACACCGGCTGCTGCGACAACCGCAGCGCCGGCGTGACCGGCGTCGGCGTCGCGGCCAGCTGGCCCTGCACGTAGGCCACCATGTCGTCCAGGGTGGCGCGCACGCCGCCCACGCCGGCCAGGTCGGTGGCGAAGTGCCAGGCCGGCGCGGGGCGTCCGTTCGGCGTATGCCCTTCCGCGGCGCGGATGCCCGCGGGGGCCGCATCGAGATAGGCGTGGCGCATGCCCAGCGGCGCGAACAGCCGCTGCTTCAGCAGCGTTTCCAGGTCGGTGCCGGCGCGGCGCGCGACGGCGTACGACAGCACCATCGAAGCGAAGTTGGAGTATTCGAACGCCGTGCCGGGCGCGGCGGCCAGCGTGGCGTCGCCCAGCGACGCGAGCAGCACGGCTGCGTCCAGCCTGGCGTAGGGATCGTCCATGCCCGGCGCCGCCATGCGCGACGGCAGCGCGGGCAGGCCCGAGGTATGCGTCACCACGTGGCGCAGCAGGATCGGCTTGCCCTGGTAGTCGGGCACCCGCGTGCCCTCCGGCAGCCACGCGGACAGCGGATCGTCCAGCGACCCCTTGCCCTGCAGGATCAGGTCGGCCAGCAGCGCCGCGGTCATGGTCTTGCTGACCGAGCCGATCTCGAAGGCCGCGTCCGGGCCGATGCGCGCGGCGTCCTTCGCGTCCGCGCACTGGTAGGTGCGCGCCACCGCGTCCTGCTCGATCACCGCGACCGCCATGCAGGCGCCGGTGCGGTCGCCGTGCAGGCGCTGGCGGACCACGTCGGCGAGGGCGTCGTCGGTCGTGGCCTGGGCGGTTCCGCCGACGATGGCCAGCGTCAGGGCAAGGGAATGCGCGAAGGACATGGCGATGCTCCGAGAGGGACGGCGGCCATGCTGCCGCAGCGCACCGCACGCCGGGTGGGCATGGGACGGGCGCGCCCGTCGCGGCGACGGAACCCCCGATCCGGACGACGGCCGCCGCGGGAAAGCCACGCCGCGCCGGTCCTCAGTCGCGCAGGAGCTGCCGCAGGGTCTGGCCGTAGCGCCGCGCGATGGCCTCGCCATCCACGTGCAGGCCCCCGCTGACGACCTCCCGGCCCGCGACCCGCACGCGGTCCACCAGCGGCCGGTTGCCGGCGAACAGCCAGCGGTCCACCACGTCGTCGGGCGTCGCGCCCGCCAGCGCGGGCGCTTCGGCATCGAGCAGCACCACGTCGCCCGTGCTGTCGGCAAATCCCGTGGCATCCGCCGCACTGTCCCGCACGCCGCGCACCAGCGTCCCGCCGACGCTGGGCGAGCCGGCGGCCACCGCGATGTTGCGATGGCGCGTGGCCAGGCGCTGGCCGTATTCCAGCCAGCGCAGTTCCTCCACCGGCGACACCGACACGTGCGAATCCGAGCCGATGCCCCAGCGCCCGCCCGCGTCCAGGTAGTCGCGCAGCGGGAACAGGCCGTCGCCCAGGTTGGCTTCCGTCGTCGGGCAGATCGCCACGGTGGCGCCGCGGGCGGCGATGCCGCGGACCTCGTCGCCGGTGAGGTGGGTGGCGTGCACCAGCGTCCAGCGGCGGTCGACGGGGAACGTGCGCAGCAGCCACTCGACCGGCCGCGCGCCGCGCCGCGCCAGGCAGTCCTGCACTTCGCCGACCTGCTCGGCGATGTGGAGGTGCACCGGCGCCTCCGCCGGCAGCGCCGCCAGCACCTGCCGCAGGGCGTCCTCCGGCACCGCGCGCAGGCTGTGGAAGGCGCAGCCGACGCGCAGGCGGTCGTCCTGCAGCGGACGCAGGGCGTCGAGCAGGCGCAGGAAGCCGTCCGCGTCGTGGCCGAAGCGCCGCTGCCGGTCCGACAGCGGGCGCCCGTCGAAGCCGCCGGTCATGTACAGCACCGGCAGCAGGGTCAGGCGGATCCCGGTGTCGCGGGCCGCGGCGACCAGCGCCTTCGACATCGCGGCCGGATCGTCGTAAGCCGTGCCGTCCGGCTGGTGGTGCACGTAGTGGAACTCGCACACCGTCGTGTAGCCGGCCTCCAGCATTTCCGCGTACAGCTGCGTCGCCACCGCGTACGTGCTGTCCGGCGTCATCCGTGCGGCGAAGCGGTACATGATCTCGCGCCAGGTCCAGAAGCTGTCTTGCGGATGCGTCTGCCGTTCCGCCAGGCCGGCCATGGCGCGCTGGAACGCGTGCGAATGCAGGTTGGCGATGCCCGGCACCCGCCAGCCGCCGTCGGTGGCGACGGCCAGGGCCTCACTGGAATCGATTCGTGACATGGCGGTGCTTACGGCCGGCGACGAGGGTGCGTTAGGCTACCGCGTCGCTCCCGCTCCTGGCATGCCCATGACCTTCGCCGACATCGCCCTGCTCGCCGCCGCGGCCGTCCTGTTCGCGGCGTACGTGTCCGTCCGGGCCGCGCGCGGCGGTCGCGAGGGCGGCGGCAACGGCAGCGTCCACGGATTCGAAGGCGACGGAGGCGGCGATGGCGGAGGCGACTGACCGCATGGCGCCGCGCTGGGACGGCCTGCTGGTCAACGCGCGCCTGGCGACGCTGCAGGGCGAGGCCGGCTACGGCGCGGTGGACGACGGCGCGCTGGGCTGGCGCGACGGCGTGCTGGTCTTCGCCGGTCCCGCGGGCGACCTGCCGGCGGCGCCCGGCGCGCTCGCCGGCACCGTCATCGACGCGCGCGGCGAGTGGGTGACGCCCGGGCTGGTCGACTGCCACACCCACGTCGTGTTCGGCGGCGACCGCGCCGGCGAGTTCGAACAGCGCTTGCAGGGCGCCAGCTACGAGGACATCGCGCGCGCCGGCGGCGGCATCGTGTCCACCGTGCGCGCCACCCGCGCCGCCGGTGAGGACGACCTGCTCGCGCAGTCGCTGCCGCGCGCGCGCGCCCTGCGCGACGACGGCGTGACCACGCTGGAGATCAAGTCCGGCTACGGCCTGGACCTGGAGAACGAGCGCAAGATGCTGCGGGTGGCGCGGCGGATCGGCGCGGAGCTGGGCATCGCGGTGCGCACCACGTTCCTCGGCGCGCACGCGCTGCCGCCGGAATACGCGGGCCGCGCCGACGCCTACATCGACGCCGTGTGCGACTGGCTGCCGCGGCTGCACGCGGACGGACTGGTGGATGCGGTGGACGCGTTCTGCGAGCGCATCGGCTTCACCGCGGCGCAGACGCGGCGCGTGTTCGACACAGCGCGCGCGCTGGGGATACCGGTGAAGCTGCACGCCGACCAGCTCAGCGACGGCGGCGGCGCGGCGCTGGTGGCCGGCTTCGGCGGCCTGTCCGCGGACCACGTGGAATACACCTCGGACGAAGGCGTCGCCGCGATGAAGCGGGCCGGCAGCGTGGCGGTCCTGCTGCCGGGCGCATTCCACGTGCTGCGGGAGACGAAGCTGCCGCCGCTGGACGCCTTCCGCGCGCACGGCGTGCCGATGGCGGTGGCGACCGACTGCAATCCCGGCACCTCGCCGCTGCAATCGCTGCGGCTGGCGATGTCGCTGGCCTGCACGCACTTCCGCCTGACCCCGGAGGAAGCCCTGCGCGGTGCCACCGTGCATGCGGCGCAGGCGCTGGGCCTGCGGGACCGGGGGCGGCTGGCGGCGGGGCAGCGCGCGGACTTCGTGCGCTGGCGCATCGGCCAGCCCGCGCAGCTGGCCTACTGGCTGGGCGGCGACCTGGTGTCGGCGGTGCACGTGGGCGGCCGCGAGGTCGCGGCCTCGTAGCAGCCTCGTAGCAGCGCGGACCCGTGGAAAAACGAAAACCCCGGCGCTGGCCGGGGTTTCGCGTTCGCTGCCGGCGGACCGGCGCGGATGGCTTACGCCTTGGCGACGGCCTTCTTGGCGACGGCCTTCTTCGCCGGCGCCTTCACGACCGACTTCTTGGCGGTGGCGGTGGCGGCCACGCCGGCCTTGGCGACGGCGTGCTTGCGCGCGTTGCCGTAGCTGGACGAATAGCGCTTGCCCTTGGCCGTCTTGCGATCACCCTTGCCCATCTTTGTTCTCCTGATTCATTGAAAGTCCGCCCAGGTCGGGGCGGTGCGCGGGCGTCCACCGGACCGGGGCGCCGCGCACGAGGCCGCAAAGCCTACCACAGCGGGGCCCCGCCGGCCCCTGCCTCGCGCCGGAAGGCCGCTTCAGTGGGCGCAGCTGGCGTCGTGGACGTGCCAGTGGTTCAGGCGCAGGTTCAGCAGGTGGGCCAGGCCCACCAGGGTGCCGCCGACCGTCATCACGATGGCATGGGGCACGACGGCCTCGTGCACCGGCGCATACAGCACCCCGGCCCACAGCGCCGCCAGGCCGAACAGCAGCATGCCCAGCGCGCGGAAGGCGCGGTGGCGGCGATAGCCCCAGACCAGGCTGAAGAGGCCCAGCACGGTCACGAAGGTCACGAAGCCGCGCTCGAAGCCGTCGCCCAGCCACACCGACAGGCCCAGCGAGGGAATCGCCGCCAGCAGCAGCGGCGTCATCGCGCAATGCAGCGCGCAGACCAGCGATCCGGCGGCGCCGAAGCGGTCGATCAGGGAGCGGAGGGTGGACTTCATGGGAGGCAAGTATGACTTCCGGGAGGGTTATATTGTCACTATTGGTATATTATAACATCTTCGACATTCCCACCATGAGTGAATCCACGCCCATGCCATCCCCGCGCCGCGCCCTCCCCGCCCCCCACCTGCTGGCCACCGCCCTGGCCTTCGCCCTCGCCTCCCCTGCCGCGCTGGCCAACGACGCCGGCGGCGCCCAGGCCAAGGACCTGGACGCCGTGGTGGTGACCGCCTCGCCGCTGAAGGGCGATGCCGAATCCGTGGCCACCCCGGTGGACGTGCTGTACGGCGAAGACCTGGACAAGGCCAAGGCCGGCACCCTCGGCGAGACCGTCGCCAAGCTGCCCGGCGTGCAGACCACCTACTTCGGCACCGGCGTCGGCCGGCCGATCATCCGCGGCCAGGAAGGCCCGCGCGTGCAGGTGCTGTCCGGCGGCATCGGGTCGATGGACGCCTCCACCGTCAGCGCCGACCACGCGGTCAGCATCGAGCCCTTCCTCGCCGACCAGATCGAGGTGCTGAAGGGCCCGGCCACCCTGCTGTTCGGCAGCGGCGCCATCGGCGGCGCGGTCAACGTGGTGGACGGCCGCCTGGCCGAGTCGATCCCCGACCAGCCGCTGAGCGGCCGCGCGGAAGTGCGCGGCAACACCGTCAACGACGAGCGCACCGGCATGTTCCGCCTCGACGGCGTGAACGGGAACTGGGTGCTGCACGTCGACGGCCTGGTCCGCGACACCGACGACTACGACATCCCCGGCGTCGCCATCCTCCACGACCACGAGGAAGAGGAGGAGCACGAGGAAGAGCCGCAGCCGCACGGCACCCTGCCCAACAGTTCGGTGAAGACCCGCGCCGGCGCGATCGGCGCGACCTGGCTCGGCGACCGCGGCTACTTCGGCCTGGCCGCCAGCACCTACCGCACCGACTACGGCATCCCCGCCGGCGCGCACGTGCACGGCGAGGAGGACCACGACCATGACCACGACGGCGAGGACGACCACGACCACGACGGGCACGAGGAGGAAGGCCCCGTGCGCATCGACATGGTGCAGAACCGGCTGGACCTGAAGGCCGGCCTCTACGATCCGCTTCCGTTCCTGCAGAGCCTCAACCTGCGCGCGGCCTGGAACGACTACGAGCACGTCGAACTGGAAGGCGGCGAAGTCGGCACGCGCTTCACCAACGAAGGCTACGACGCCCGCCTGGAAGCGGTGCAGAAGCCGTGGAACGGCTGGCGCGGCGCGTTCGGCCTGCAGTTCGGCAGCACCGATTTCAGCGCGGTCGGCGAGGAGGCCTTCGTGCCGTCGACGGTCACCGACACGCTGGGGCTGTTCGTGGTGCAGGAGAAGGACTTCGGCCCGTGGAAGCTGGAACTGGGCGGCCGCTACGACAAGGTCGAGCTGAAGCCGGACGACCGCGCCGCGACCGACTTCGATGCGGTCAACCTCTCCGCCGCCGCCATCTGGCGGCTGGGCGACGGCTTCGACCTGCGCTTCGGCCTGGACCGCTCCGAACGCGCGCCGACCAACGAGGAGCTGTTCGCCGGCGGCACCCACGTGGCCACCCAGTCCATCGAGATCGGCGACGGCGCGCTGGATACCGAGCGCGGCACGCGCGCGGAGATCGGCGCGCACTGGCATACCGACCGCATGGAACTGAAGCTGGCCGTCTACCGGACGAAGTTCAAGGACTTCATCTACCTCACCGACACCGGCGTGGAAGAGGAAGGCTACCCGGTGCGCCTGTGGACGCAGGACGACGCCACCTTCACCGGCGCCGAGGCCGAGGCGAAGATCCGCCTGGCCGACACCGCCGCCGGCGCCTGGGACCTGCGCCTGTACGGCGACTACGTGCGCGCCGAACTCGACGGCCGCGGCCTGCGCACGGTCGCGTTCGAGGTCCCGCACGGCGACCACACGCACGGCTACGAGGTCGAGATCGCGCAGGGCGGCTACCTGCCGCGCATCGCGCCGATGCGCGTCGGTGCCGACCTGGGCTGGTCGCTGGGCGGCTGGCGCGCGTCGCTGGGCGCGGTGCGCTACGGCAAGCAGGACGACCTGGCGCAGAACGAGGAACCGAGCGACGGCTACACGCTGATCGATGCGCACCTGGCCTACCGCTGGGACCGCACCGCCTCGAGCTGGGAAGTGTTCCTGGACGGCAGCAATCTGACCGACGAGGAAGCCCGCCCGCACACCTCGCTGCTGCGCGACTACGCGCCGCTGCCGGGCCGCGGCGTGGCGTTCGGCGTCCGCGCGTATTTCTGACCGGCCGCGCCTGATGGCGCGCACCGCGCGCATGCCCCGTCATCCGGGGCGTGCGCGTGGTGTGCGTTGTCCCTTGTCCCATCGTCCCGACGCGGGCCGGGACGCAGCGACTTCCTCTTCCGGCCGCAATGATCCGCAGCTGGACAACAGCGGAAGCGTCACGCACGGGTCCGTCCGTCATCACTGCGCAGTCCGGAATCCGGCGACGTCCCTTCCCGTTGCCGTGATCCTCGGCCATACGATGGCAACAACAGGGGCACCGGGTACCGCTCCGCCCGTCATCCCGGCGCGAACCGCGATCCAGCGACTTCCTTTCCAATCGCAGTGATCCTTGGCCATACGACAGCACCGGAGGCCGGTCCATCCGTCATCCCGGCGCAGGCCGGGATCCACTGCCTCCAATGTTGCTTGGTCACGGAGCTACGCGATCGGAAAGGAAGTCGCTGGATCCCGGCCTGCGCCGGGATGACGGGGCTGGAATGACGGGACCGGTTCCAGCAGCCATGACCTGCGCCTTGACACACAATAGGTGCATATACACATACTAGGCACCCTACCCCGCGAGCGGTCCGCATGGACACTCCCACGCCCAGCGTCTGCACCTGTTTCCGCGTCCGCCGCGCCAGCCGGCGCCTGACCCAGCTCTACGACCATCTGCTGGCGCCCGCCGGGCTGAGCCTGAACCAGTATTCGATCCTGCGCCGCGCCGAGCGCGAGCCGCGCACGCTGGGCGCGCTGGCCGAGGAACTCGGCATGGACCGCACCACCCTCACCCGCAACCTGTCGCCGCTGGTCGACGGCGGCCTGCTGGAGTCGCGCCGCGGCGACGATGCGCGCCAGCGCGTCATCTCCATCACCGCCGCCGGCAAGCGCACGCTGGCCGCCGCGCGCCCGCGCTGGCAGCAGGCGCAGGCCGTGGTCGACGGCATGCTCGGCGAAGCGGGGCTGGCCCGCCTGCACGACGACCTAGACGCGCTGGATGCACGGCTGCGCGATTACCTGGAAACCGCCGCATGAGCACGTCTGCGCCGCGCATGCACTGGGGCCTGCTGCTGGCCGCGTCCGCCACGCTGATGATCACCATGGGCGCGCGCCAGACCACGGGCCTGTTCATCGCCCCCATCCACCAGGACACGGGCATCGGCATCGCGGCGATCAGCTTCGCGCTGGCGATCGGGCAGTTCACCTGGGGCGCCGTGCAGCCCGTGTTCGGCGCGATCGCCGACAAGCGCGGCTCCACCGGCGTCCTCGTGTGCGGCGCGGTGCTGCTTGCGCTGGGGCTGGCGCTGACGCCGCACCTGACCTCGCCGTGGGGCCTGATGTTCACGCTGGGCCTGCTGACCGCCGCAGGCGCCGGCGCCGGCAGCTTTTCCATCCTGATCGGCGCCACCGCGCAGCAACTGGCGCCGGAGAAGCGTTCCTTCGCCGCAGGCTTCATCAACGCGGGCGGCTCGGCCGGGCAGTTCGTGTTCGCGCCGCTGGTGCAGGCGGTGATCGCCGTCGCCGGCTGGGCCAGCGCGATGTACACGCTGGCCGTCGCGTCGCTGCTCGCCATCCCGCTGGCCTTCCCGCTGCGCAGGAAGGCGGCGAACGCCACGGCGCCCGCCACCGCCGTCGGCGACATCGCGCTGAAACAGCAGATCGCCCTCGCCCTGCGCGACCGCAGCTACTGGATGCTGCACCTGGGCTTCTTCACCTGCGGCGTGCACATCGCCTTCCTGGTCACGCACCTGCCCGGCGAAGTGGCGCTGTGCGGACTGCCCGCCAGCGTGTCCGCGGTGGCGCTGATGCTGATCGGCCTGTTCAACGTGGCCGGCAGCCTGGCCGCCGGCGCGCTCGGCCAGCGCGTGCGGATGAAGTGGATCCTGGCGGCGATGTACGCCAGCCGCGCCGCGATGATCGCGCTCTACCTGCTGGCGCCGCCGACGCCGCTGACGTTCTACGTGTTCGCCGCCGCGCTGGGCTTCACCTGGCTGGCCACGGTGCCGCCCACGGCCGGCCTGGTGGGCAAGCTGTTCGGCCCGCGCTATCTCGGCACGCTGTTCGGACTGACGCTGCTCTCGCACCAGCTGGGCGGCTTCTTCGGTGCCTGGCTGGGCGGCGTGGCGCTGGAGCGCTTCGGCGACTACACGTGGATGTGGTACGCCGACATGGTGCTGGCGCTGCTGGCCGCCGCCGCCAACCTGCCGATCCGGGAGACGTCGCCACGGGCCGCGCCGGCGACGGCCTGAAACCGATGCTGCCCCTGTGGGAGCGGCGCGAGTCGCGACGAGGCATGCCCACGGCAGGGACGCCATCGACCGCGCGATCCCCGTTGCCCGGCGGCATCGACCGCCTCCGGCGCGATGCTGCCTCCCTCAGCCCGCGTTGCGCGCGCGTATCGCCGCCAGCTGCGCGTGGTTCGCCTCGGCCCAACGGTCCACCGCCAGCAGCGTCCGGCTCAGCGACGCGCCCAGTTCGCTGAGCCGGTAGTCGACGTGCGGCGGCACGGTCCGGTAGTCGGTGCGCACGATCAGGCCGTTGTCCTCCAGCTCGCGCAGGGTCTGGGTGAGCATCTTCTGCGAGATCCCGCCGATCCTGCGCAGCAGTTCGTTGTTGCGCATCGGCTTGCGCCGCAGCGCCGGCACGATCAGCAGCGCCCACTTGTTGGACACCAGTTCCAGCGCCTGGCGCGACGGGCAGTTCTCGCTGTACACGTCGGCCACGGCTTCGTCGTCGTTCTTCATGGTTACCCGAAGGTGCGTACTTGTGGCGTGGAAAGTGTGGCGCCATCCTCGCGCCATCGTCAACGACACGGGTATCCGCCATGGGATGGACCTATCTGATCCTCGCCGGCCTCACCGAAGTGGTGATGGCCTTCGCTCTCAAGCAGAGCGAAGGCTGGACCCGCCCCGGCCCGTCCGCGCTGGCCATCGTGGCCACCGGCGCCAGCATCTTCCTGCTCACCCAAGCCATGAAGCACCTGCCGCTGGGCTCGGCCTACGCGATCTGGACCGGCATCGGTTCGGTCGGCGTGGTGCTGGTGGGCATCGTGTGGCTGGGCGAATCGGTCTCGGCGCCGCGGCTCGCGTGCATCGCGCTGGTGGTCGCCGGCACCGTCGGCCTGCGCCTGGCGCACGCCTGAGCGCATCGACTTCCCCCCACGGAGACTCCACGCATGAACACCCGGATCCTGCACGTGCAGGCCTCGCCTTCGCCCGACTCGCGCAGCGCCGCCGTGGCGCGGCACTTCCTGGCCGAACACGCCAGGCGCGCCCCTGGCGCCGACATCGAACACATCGACGTCTGGCGGGAAAGCCTGCCGCATTTCGATGCCGAGATGATCGCGGCCAAGTTCGCCGTGCTGCGCGCCGGACGGGCCACCGACGAACAGCGCCGCCGCTGGGAGACGGCGCAGGCCCTGTCGCGCCGGTTCAACGCGGCGGACAAGTACGTGTTCAGCGTGCCGATGTGGAATTTCGGCCTGCCGTACCGGCTGAAGCACTACATCGACGTGGTCACGCTGGCCGGCGAGAACTGGACGTGGTCGCCGGCCGGCGGCTACGAAGGCTTCCTGCACGGCAGGAAGGCGCTGCTCGTCTACACCAGCGCGGGCGACTACCCGGTGGCGCCGACCGATGCCGCGAACGACTTCCAGAAAGGCCAGATGCGGCGCTGGCTGACGTTCCTGGGCATCACCGACATCGTCGAGATCAGCGCCGCGCCCAGCCTGGCGCCCGCAGACGTCACGGCCGCCGCGCTGGCGCGGGCCAGGGCGGAGGCGGAACGCATCGCGATGGATTTCTGAACCACGAGCGGCCGGGAGCTGGGGTTCCCGGGCAAGATGCGGGCGGGATCGCCACCCTGCCATCGTCGCCGCTGGTGATGGCGTTCCATGCGGTCCAAAGCGGTGCGGTGCGGCTTGCCGTCATGGACGCGGCGCAGACTGCGAAGAAACAGCGCTATCGCTTCCCTCTCACGCCCCGCATTCAGCAGGCAGCACCGGAACGGGATTCACTCCGCGCAGCGCGCGCACAGCCCGTGGACTTCCAGCGTCTGCGCCTGCGGCTGGAAGCCCAGCGCCTTGGCGCGGGCTTCCAGTTGGGCCACGACCTCGCGGTCCTCCAGTTCCACCGCGCTGTGGCAGCGGTCGCAGATCAGGAACGGCACCGAGTGCTGCGCGCTGTTGGGATGGTGGCAGGCGACGAAGGCGTTCACGGATTCGAGCTTGTGCACGAAGCCGTTGGCCATCAGGAAATCCAGCGCGCGGTAGACCGTCGGCGGCGCGTCGGCGCCCACGCCCTTGGTGGCGCGCACCCAGTCCAGCAGTTCGTAGGCCTTCACCGGCTTGCCGGCCTCGGCGATCAGCTGCAGCACGCGCGCGCGGATCGGCGTCAGCCGCAGGCCGCGCTCCTGGCACGCGCGCTCCACCGCCGCCACGAACGCGTGCGCGTCGTGGACGTGGTGCTTCGGGTCGGTGCAGGCGTGGGCGTGCGGCATGGGGACTCCGGGATCAGGCCGTCGTACCTGTCTTGATAAGTGCTGCGTCGATGCGTTTCAAGGCTTCGCCGCGGCCGGCCAGGTAGACCGTCTGCGAGATGTCCGGGCTGACCTGGGTGCCGGTGATGGCCACGCGCAGCGGCTGCGCCACCTTGCCCATGCCGATCTCCAATGCGGCCGCGGCCTCGTGCAGCGCCGCGGACACGCTCTCGGCGGTCCAGTCCGCCAGCGCGGCCAGCCGCTCGCGCGCCTGCGCCAGCGGGGCGCGGGCCGCGGCGCCGAGGTGCTTGGCCACCGCGGCTTCGTCGTAGGCCTCCAGCGGGCGGTACCAGACCACGGCCTTCTCGGCCATGTCCTTCAGCGTCTGCACGCGGTCGCGCAGCGCGACCACGACGTCGGCCGGCGCCGGGCCGGCGGCGAGGTCCACGCCCAGCTTCTCCAGCTGATGGACCAGGTGCGGCGCGACGGCGGCCGGGTCGTCGGTCTTCAGGTAGTGCTGGTTGACCCAGCCCAGCTTGGCCATGTCCAGGCGCGCGGCCTTGGAGTTGACGTCCTTCACGTCGAACAGGGCGATCAGCTCCTGCCGCGTGAACAGTTCCTGGTCGCCGTGCGACCAGCCCAGCCGCGCCAGGTAGTTGACCAGCGCGTGCGGCAGGTAGCCGGCGTCCCTGTACTGCATCACGTCGGCCGCGCCGGTGCGCTTGGACAGCTTGGCGCCCTGCTCGTCCAGGATCATCGGCATGTGCGCGAACTTCGGCACCGGCGCGCCCAGCGCCTCGTAGATGTTGATCTGGCGCGGGGTGTTGTTGATGTGGTCGTCGCCGCGGATCACCTCGGTGATGCCCATGTCCCAGTCGTCCACGACCACGGCGAAGTTGTAGGTCGGGTAGCCGTCCGGGCGGAAGATCACCATGTCGTCCAGCTCGCCGTTGGCGATCTCGATGCGGCCCTTGATCAGGTCGTCGAAGGCGACCACGCCGTCGAGCGGGTTCTTGAACCGGATGACGCGGTTGGGATCGTCGCGGTACGGCAGGCCCAGGTCGCGCGCGCGGCCGTCGTAGCGCGGCTTCTCCTTGGCGGCCATCGCCGATTCGCGCATGGCCTCGAGCTCTTCCTTCGTCTCGTAGGCGTAGTACGCCTTGCCGGCGGCCACCAGTTGCTCGGCCACCTCGCGGTAGCGGTCGATGCGCTGCGTCTGGTAGACCGGGCCTTCGTCGTAGTCCAGGCCCAGCCAGTCCATCGCCTCCAGAATCGCGTCGATCGCGGCCTGGGTGCTGCGCTCGCGGTCGGTGTCCTCGATCCGCAGGACGAAGTCGCCGCCGCGATGGCGCGCCTCCAGCCAGCAGTACAGCGCCGTGCGGGCGCCGCCGATGTGCAGGTAGCCGGTGGGGCTGGGGGCGAAGCGGGTACGGCAGGCCATGGGGAAGCTCGAGGTACGGAATCCCGCAATTTTACCCTGTCCCTGGTAGGAGGGGCTTCAGCCCCGACCGCGCGCGCCGCCGCTGGCGGATACGAAGTGGACGCGGCGCGCCCGCCGGGCCCGTCGCGGACGCAAGGCTGGGCTGGATGCGCGGTCGGGGCTGAAGCCCCTCCTGCAGCGTCTCCTGCCACCGTCGCGCAGTCGCCGGCCTACAATGGCGCGGCCATGACCACCCTCTTCATCTCCGACCTGCACCTGGATGCCGAACGCCCGGCCATCACCGAACTGTTCGGCGCGTTCATGCGGCGCGAGGCTCCGCAGGCCGATGCCCTGTACATCCTGGGCGACCTGTTCGAGGCCTGGGTGGGCGACGACGACCCGTCCGAGACCAGCGCCTACGTGGCCGCGCGCATCCGCGAGGTGGCGGACGGCGGCGTGCCGGTGTTCTTCATCCGCGGCAACCGCGACTTCCTGCTGGGCGACGCCTTCGCGCGCCGCGCCGGCCTGCGCATCCTGCCCGACCCGGCCGTGGCGATGCTGTACGGCAAACCCGTGCTGCTGATGCACGGCGACCTGCTCTGCACCGGCGACACCGCCTACCAGGCGTTCCGCGCGCAGACGCGCGACCCAGCCTGGCAGGCGCAGTTCCTGGCGCAGCCGCTCGCCGCGCGCCTGGCCTTCGCCGCGCAGGCGCGCGCGGCCAGCCAGGCGCACCAGGGCGGCATGAAGCAGGACGACAGGGCCACGTTCGAAACGCTGACCGACGTGACGCCCGCGACCGTGGAAGCGACGATGGCCCGGTTCGGCATCGACACGCTGATCCACGGCCACACGCATCGCCCGGCGATCCACGACCTCCGCGTTGATGGCCGCGCCTGCCGGCGCATCGTGCTGGGCGACTGGTACGAGCAGGGCTCGGTGCTGCGGGTCGATGCGGACGGCATGGAACTGGACGCCCTGGCCTGACCGCCTGCGCGCGGGCGCGTGCGCACGCCGTAAATGTCATTCGAGTCACACTGAAGCCCTCGGCCGCCGAACGGCGCGCGAGGCTGCTTATACTCGCGCTCCCGCCCTCCGGCGCAGCGCGCGCATCGCACGATGCCGACAGAAGCCTTATTCCAGAAAGCCGCGCGCATCACCGAGCGCATCCGGCGATACAACGCCGGGAAGGCGGCTGCGCGCACCCTCCACGAACGGGTGCCCGGCAGGCGCATCGTCACCGTGTGCGAAGCGGTCCACCGCTTCTTCGTGGAGAACCCGCGCGAGCCGGAGGCTCCGGTGCTGCTGATCGAAGGCGACGTCGTGGTCGACGGCGTGCTGGACGGCGCCTGGCTGGACCGGCAGCTGTCGGGCCTGCCGCGGAACCGCAGGCCGCGCGGCGCGATCATCGCCGGCGACCTGGCCGTGGGCGATGCGATCGTCGACGACGACGCGCTGGAACTCGCCGTGCTCGGGAACCTGGCGTGCGAGTACCTGCATTCGGAGCGCGGCCGCATCGAGGTCCGCGGCCACGCCCGCGTCGCGCACGGCATCCACGGCGGCCGCGACGGCGGTTTCCTGCGCATCCGCGGCCGGCTGGACTGTCCCTACTTGGTCGCCGGCGACCACGACATGCCGCGCTCCGCGGCAGGCGATTTCATCCGCATCGAAGCCGGCGACGACGACGCGCGCGAGGACGTCGCCATCGACGACCGCCGGGGCGGCGGCCGGGGCTGGGACGGGCGCCACCCCGCGGAGCCGGCCGCCTGCCTGCCGCCGGCGGCGCTGGACGGGAACGGGCGCTTCTCGGCCGAACGGTTCTTCCGCATCGTCAGGCGCGGCGAAAACCCGTTCGCGGCGGGCCGGCAGGGCCGGCCGGCGCTGACGCTGGTTGCGTGACGGGCCTGCCGCGGACCGCCGCGGCGCCGGCATCGGGCGCGCGCGCGGCTGACGCCTAGGGCGCTTCGAGCGCCACCAGTTCGTCCTCGTCGAAGCCCGCCAGCAACCGCGCCTCCACGTTGAACGGCCCGTGCAGGTAGCCGCCCGCGTATTCGCGCAGCAGTTCGCGGAAGCGCATGCGCGGCTCCACGCCGCGCTGGTCGCAGTACCAGCGGAACCAGCGCGAGCCGGCGGCGACGTGCGCGACTTCCTCGCGCAGGATCAGTTCCAGGATCGCCACGGTCGCCTCGTCGCCGAGGTCGCGCAGCTTGACGATCATGCCGGGCGTCACGTCCAGCCCGCGCGCCTCCAGCACGCGCGGCACCAGCGCCATCCGCGCCAGGCCGTCGTGGGCGGTCTTCTCGGTCATCTCCCACAAGCCGTTGTGGGCGTCGAAATCGCCGTAGTCGTGGCCAAGTTCGCGCAGGCGGTCGCGCAGCAGCACGAAGTGCCGCGACTCGTCGTGCGCCACTTTCACCCAGTCGGCGTGGAAGTCCGCCGGCAGGCCGCGGAAGCGGTAGACCGCGTCCCAGGCCAGGTCGATGGCGTTGAGTTCGATGTGGGCGATGGCGTGGACGAAGGCCGCCCGGCCCTGCACGCTGCCCAGGCCGCGGCGCGGCAGGTCGCGCGGATGCACCAGCACCGGCTTCGCCGGCCGGCCCGGCATGCGGATCGGTGCCGGCGGCGGCGCGTCGTCTGGGATGGCCAGTTCGCCGCGCGCGAAGGCGCCGGCGTAGCGCTGCGTCAGCGCAACCTTCAGGTCCACGTCGGCCGCGTCCAGGCAGGCGCGCGCGGCCTCGAACAGCGTGGTCATCGCGGGCCCGGTGCCGGCCTCAGCCGACGCGGCGCTTGCGCTTGGCCTCGTCCGAGCGCATCTGCTCGATGCGCTCGAAATAGCCCGGCTCGATGCCGGTGACGTACTCGCCGTCGAAGCAGGACGAGTCGAAGTCGGCGAGGTTGGGATTGCCTTCGCGCACCGCGGCCTCCAGGTCTTCCAGGTCCTGGTAGATCAGCCAGTCGCAGCCCAGCAGCTTCTCGATCTCCTCGACGCTGCGGCCGTGCGCGACCAGTTCGTCGGCGGCCGGCATGTCGATGCCGTAGATGTTGGGGTGGCGCACCGGCGGCGCGGCGCTGGCCAGGTAGACCTTGCGCGCGCCGGCGTCGCGCGCCATCTGCACGATCTGCTTGGAGGTGGTGCCGCGCACGATGGAATCGTCCACCAGCAGCACCACGCGGTTGCGGAATTCCAGGTTGATCGGGTTGAGCTTGCGGCGCACCGACTTCACCCGCTCGCCCTGCCCCGGCATGATGAACGTGCGGCCGACGTAGCGGTTCTTGATGAAGCCCTCGCGGTACTTCACGCCCAGCACGTTGGAGATCTCCAGCGCGGCGTCGCGCGAGGTGTCCGGGATCGGGATGATGGTGTCGATGTCGTGGTCCGGGCGCAGGCGCAGGATCTTCTCGCCCAGCTTCACGCCCATGCGCATGCGCGCCTTGTGCACCGAGACGTTGTCGATCATCGAGTCGGGGCGCGCGAAGTACACGTACTCGAAGATGCACGGCGAATGGCCGTGCGCCTCGGACACGATCTCGCTGAACATCTCGCCGCGCGCAGTGATGACGATGGCCTCGCCCGGCTGCACGTCGCGCAGGCGCGTGAAGCCGAGGATGTCCAGCGCGGCGGACTCGGAGGCGACGATGTACTCGGTGCCCTCGCCGTGCTCGCGCTTGCCCAGCACCAGCGGGCGGATGCCGTGCGGGTCGCGGAACGCCACCAGGCCCAAGCCCAGCACCACGCTGACGACGGCGTAGCCGCCCTTCACCCGGCGGTGCACGCCGGCCACCGCGCGGATCGCGGCTTCCGGGCTGAGCGTGCGCTGCAGGTCCAGTTCGTGCGCGAACACGTTCAACAGCACTTCGCTGTCCGAATCGGTGTTGATGTTGCGGCGGTCCTGTGCGAACACGTCCTGGCGCAGCGCCTCGGTGTTGATCAGGTTGCCGTTGTGCGCCAGCGCGATGCCGTACGGCGAGTTGACGTAGAACGGCTGCGCCTCGTCCATGCCCTCGGAGCCGGCGGTGGGATAGCGGCAGTGGGCGATGCCCACGCGGCCTTCCAGCACGCTCATGGCCTTGGCGTTGAACACGTCCCGCACCAGCCCGTTGTCCTTGTGCACGCGCAGGCGCGTGCCGTCGGCGGTGGCGATGCCGGCGGCGTCCTGCCCACGGTGCTGGAGGACGGTCAGCCCGTCATAAAGCTGGCCGGCGACGTTCTGGTTGCCGACGATTCCGACGATGCCGCACATGGTGGATCTACTCCGGTTTCGACGCGGGCGAAGCGGGCGGGGAGACGCGCTCCTGCGGGGCGCCGGGTTCGTCCAGCGGCAGGGGCAGGCTTTGCAGGCGCGCATTATCGCCCGCCGGGCGCCCGTTGCCAAAGTCCAGTTCCTGCACGGTCCATTCCGGCAGCCACTGCGACAGCCACTGCGCGCCGGGCAGCAGGACCGGGACGATGGGCGAGCGATGCCATTCAGGTTCGCGCGGCAGGTCGGTAAACGCGGCCAGCAACAGCAGCACGCAGGCCACGAACGCGCCCCGCAGCACGCCCAGGGCGAGCCCCAGCGCGCGGTCCAGGCCGGACAGGCCAATGGTCTTCACCAGCTGCCGCACGATCCAGCCGGTCACGCCGACGACCAGCATGACCACGACGAAGCTCAGCGCGTAGCCGCCCAGCAGCTCGCTGGCCGTCGGCGGGCCGTCGTCGGACAGCCAGACCGCGACCTCGGCGCCGTAGTGGAAGGCCACCCAGCCGGCCAGCAGCCACGCCACGATCGACGCCGCGGCGCTGACCAGGCCGCGCATCAGCCCGAACAGCGCCGAGACCGCGATGATCGCGAGCAGCGTCAGGTCGAGTGCGCTCATGCGCGGCTCCCGCGCGCGCCGTCGCCGCCGGAGAAGCGTGGGCCGGTCAAGGGTGCGGACGCACCATGCCGTCGATGCCGACCTTCGACGCGACCTGCGCCTTCAGCCGGTCCGCCTCGGCGCGGCTGGCCACCGGCCCCACGCGCACGCGGTTGAGCGTGCCCTTGTCGGTGCGGACCTGTTCGACGAAGGCGCTGAAGCCGGCGTTGCGCACGCGGTCGCGCAAGGCGTTGGCGTCGGTCGCGCTGGAGAACGCGCCCAGTTGCACCGCGAAGCCGGTGCCGGACGCGGCGGGCGCGGCTTCGGCCGGCTTCGGCGCCGGGGGAACGGGCTTGCTGGCGGCGGGCGGCGCCGGCTTGGGCTCCGCCGGCGTCGCGGCCACGGGCCTGGATTCGGTGGCGGCGGGCTTCGGCGCGGGCCTGGCCGGTTCCGGCGGCAGGGCCTGTGGGGTGACGGCCGGGCTGGCGGGGACGGCGGCGGTCGAAGCGGCAGGCGCGGGTGCAGCCGCCGGCGGCGCAGACGCGCCTGTATCCAGCGTCACCACCTGCGCGTTGACGTCGCCACGGACCTTGACCGCTTCCAGGCGCGCGGCTTCGGCCTGCGGGCGGTCGGCGAACGGACCGACGCGCACGCGGAAGGCCGGCTTGCCGTTGATGGTCGCCGGCTCGACGAAACCGGGCAGCGACGCCTGCTTCACGCGCGCCAGCACGGCATCGGCGTCGGCCTGCGTGGCGTAGGCGCCGAAACTGACGGCGTAGTCGCCGCCGGCGGTCGCGGCGGGTTGCAGCGCGCCGGCCGGCGGCGCGGGTTCCGCGGCGGGCGCGGCGACCTGGCCCTGCAGCCCCACCGCGCCGCTGGCCGGCGCGCTACCCGGCGTCACCAGCGGCAGTTCGCGCGTCTCGTATTCGCCGTCGGCGGCGGGCGGCACGTCCAGCGGCACGTCGGACACGCCGCTGTCGGGCGCGGGGCCCTTGACCAGCATGGGCAGGAAGATGACGGCCAGCGCCACCAGCACGACGGCGCCGATCAGGCGCTGTTTCAGGGCAGTATCCATCCAGGTCCACGGGCAGCTGCGGCGGGAATGCCGCGGCGATTATACGGCGCGCGCCGTGGCGCTCCCCGTCAACGACCTGAATGCAGCCGCTGCAGCGCGTCGGCGACGGTGTGGAAGGAACCGAACACCAGCACGCGGTCGCCGGGCGACGAGGCCGCGAGCGCGGCCTGCAGCGCATCGCCGACGCGGGCGTGGCGGGTCGCGCCTTCCGCCGCCGTGCCTTGCAGGCGCCCGGCGAGCTGCGCGGCGTCCTGCGCGCGCGGGCCTGCGTCCAGGCCCGCCAGGTGCCACTGCAACGGCATGCCGGCGAAGGCCGCGACCACGCCCCGCACGTCCTTGTCGGCGAGCGCCGCGAACACGGCGCGGGTGGCGCCGTCGATGGCGTGCGCCTGCAGCCAGGCGGCCAGTTCGCGTGCCGCCTGCGGGTTGTGGCCGACGTCCAGCAGCACGTCGATGCCCTCGTGCCTGACGTGCTGCAGCCGGCCCGGCAGCACGGCATTGGCCACGCCATCGGCGAAGGCGCTGTCGGGAACGGTGACGTCCGGCAGCGCGCGCAGGGCGGCGATGGCGGTGGCCGCGTTCGCCCGTTGCGCGGGCGCCGACAGGGCCGGTTGCGGCAGGTCGAGCTCGGCGCCGACCTCGCGCCAGCGCCAGCGCCGCGCGTCGATCGGCTCGTGGAAGAAATCGCTGCCCAGCCGCAGGGCGTTGGCGCCGATGGCGTAGGCGTGGCGCAGCACGCTGGACGGCGAATCGACTTCGCCCAGCACCAGCGGCTTCCAGGCGCGCGCGATGCCCGCCTTCTCCGCGCCGATGGCCTCGCGGTCCTCGCCCAGCCAGTCGGTGTGGTCGATGTCGACCGTGGTGATCACCGCCACGTCGGGGTCGACCAGGTTCACGGCGTCGAGCCGTCCGCCGAGACCGACTTCCAGCACGGCCAGGTCGAGGCCGGCGCGTTCGAACAGCCAGAGCGCGGCGAGCGTGCCGAACTCGAAGTACGTCAGCGGGATGGACGCGGGTTCGGGAGCGGATGCGGTGGGCGCGTCGTGAGCCTGAGGATATTGGCTTCGTTCGCCCCTCTCCCCAACCCCTCTCCCGGTGGGAGCGGGGCTCGATCGCGCGGCTTCGACGGCGGCGAAGGCGTCGACCAGCAAGGCGTCGTCCGCTTCGGCGCCGTCGATGCGCACGCGCTCGTTGTAGCGCAACAGGTGCGGCGAGGTGTACGCGCCGACCTTCCAGCCGGCGGCGCGCGCGATGGCCTCGATGAAGGCCACGGTGGAGCCCTTGCCGTTGGTGCCGCCGACGGTGACCACGCGCGCGGCGGGCCTGCCGAGCGCCATCCGCGCGGCGACCGCGCGCACGCGGTCCAGCCCCATCTCGATGGCGCTCGGGTGCTGCCGCTCGATGTAGGCGAGCCATTGCGGCAGGTCGGCGCCGGGCGGCATGCCCATCAGGGCTTCTCCAGCGGCGGCAACGCCGGACGGGGCGGCAAGCGCGGCTGGTTCGGCGTCGCCGAGCGGATCCGTTCGCGCAGCGCATCGCAGGCCATCGGCTCGCCCTCGCACAGCACGTTGCCGACGTACCAGCTCATGGTGTCGTCGCCCACCAGGCGGCGGCGCACGACGGCCGACGGCATGCCCGGGGCCAGCGCGACGTTCCAGTGGCTGAGGCCCTCCTCGTCGCGCAGGGTGAATTCCGAGACCGCCCCCGGCACGGCGTCGCGCTCGCGGAAGGCGTAGCGTTCCAGCATCGACCGCGCGGCTGCGACCGAGGCGACGCCGATCGGGTACGCATCCTGCACGAAGCCCGGCAGCGTTCCGTCCGCACCGACGGCGGGCGGTGCCGCCGCGCCGCCGCGGCGCTGCATGAAGTAGGCATCGCGGGGCCTGCCGGTGACGCGTTCGAGGGCGTATTCCGGCGGGATCTTGAAATCGACCGGCACGCGGGCGCGCGATGCGATCGGCCTGCCTTGCTTTTTCGCGGGCGTGAAGCGCCATGCGCGCGCGCCGTCGAGCGCCGCCCGGTCCAGCGGCGCGCTGGCCGAGGGCGTTTCGACCTGCTGGTCCACCACCCGTCCGCCGGCGTCGATGGTGACGATCAGCGTCACGATGCCGCCGATGCCCTGCCAGGCCATGTCTTTGGGATAGGGCGGCGCCGTCATGTCGAGGGGCGCGGCGTACTCGTCGGGCGCTTCGAAGCCGTGCGCGTCCGTGCCGCCGTCCGCAGGCGGGGCGGCCTGCGCCGCACGCTGCGCCAGCAGCAGCGATGCGCCGAGGACGCACGCCAGGATCGGGCGGCCGGCACGCTTCATCGCGCTTCCTCCACGGCGGTCCGGGCGCGGCTCAGAGCGCGCGGTGCTTGGCTTCGCCGAAGAACGGCGTGTGGTGGGCGCAGTCGTTGAGGCGGACCACTTCGAGCTGCTCGACCGACGGACCTTCCAGCAGGTTCAGCGTGGTCGGGGCCTGGCGGAAGGTCCACAGCTTCGCGATCGGCAGGCCGAGGACGCGGCACAGCAGGACGCGGTTGACGGCGTCGTGCGCCACGACCAGCAGGGTGTCGTCGTCGCCCAGCCCGTCGGCCGCGCGCGCGAGGCCGCGCCACGAGCGGTCCAGCACCTGGCGCAGCGATTCGCCGCCCGGCATCAGCACGGTGTCCGGCTCCTCGCGCCAGGCTAGCAGGCGCGCCGGGTCCTTCTCCTGGATCTCGCTGGCCAGCAGGCCTTCCCATTCGCCGTGCGCGATCTCCTGCAGGTCGGCGTCGGTGGCGAGCATGCCGGCGCGCGCCTGGCCGAGGGCGAAGCGCGCGGTGCTCTGCGCGCGCGACAGCGGCGAGGCGACGGCGCGGTCGATGCGCACGTCCTGCAACCGCTGCCCCAGCGCGGCGGCCTGTCCTTCGCCGACCGGCGAAAGCGGGATGTCGATCTGGCCCTGGTAGCGGCCTTCGGCGTTCCACGGCGTTTCGCCATGGCGGGCAAGCAGGATGCGCATGCGTCGGTGGTTCCGGTTCTGGGGGACGTGTCCGTGTCGGGTCCGGCAGCCGGAAACGAGGACGGGAGCGGATGATACCGCGCCGCGGCAAACCCCAGGCACGGCAGTCGCGCGCCGCCATCCCCGCGCGGCACTGAACGCGGGCCCGGGATCGTCCCGGGGCCCGCGCCGTCGCGCGGCCCTACTTAGCGACGCCGATTTCCTCCAGCAGCTGCGGCGCCGGATAGACCTCTTGCATGATCCAGCGCAGGTAGCGGCCGTCCACGGCGATCATGCGGGTCATCTTCGGGTCGAACACCCAGTTGGAGCTGACCGATTCCCAGTTGCCGTCGAAGGCCAGGCCGACCAGCTTGCCGTGCGCATCCAGCACCGGCGAGCCGGAATTGCCGCCGGTGATGTCGAGGTTGGACAGGTAGTTCACCGGCACCGAGCCCAGGCGCTTGTCCTCCAGCCCGCCGTAGCGCTTGGCGGCCACGGCGTCGAGCAGCGCCCGCGGGGAATCGAAAGGCTCCTCGCCGGTTTCCTTCGCCACCACGCCTTCCAGCGTGGTGAACGGGGTGTACTCCACGCCGTCCTTCGGCGCATAGCCCATGACGTTGCCGAAGGTGATGCGCAGCGACAGGTTGGCGTCCGGATAGACGAACTGGCCCTGGCTCTTCTTGTGGTCGGCCAGCGCCTGCAGGTACACCGGGCGCGCGGCCAGGTTCTCGCCGGCGCGCGTCTTGCGCTCCTGTTCCAGCTGCAGCAGCGTGGGCATCACCGCCACCGCGTACTGGATGGCCGGGTCCTTGCTCGCCTCGAACGCCTTGCGGTCGGCGGCGAACCACTTCAGGCGCTCGCCGGTGCTGCCGAGCCCGGTGCCGGCCAGGCGGTCCAGCGCGCGCTTGACCGCGGCGGCATCGTGGCCGCCCAGCCAGGCGTCGACGGCGGCGACGCGCTGGTCGGCGGGCAGCTTGAGGTATTCGTTCAACCAGTATTCCTGCAGTTGCCGGTCCATCGCCGCCACGTAGCGGCGCTCGAGCTGCTTCTGCGCACCCTCGATGGCCGGCAGGTCGCGTTCCTGGTAGCCGGACTCGCGCTCGGCGTCCGGCTTCTCGCGCTCGATGGCCAGGCGGTACAGCTGGGTGGCCGAGCCGATCGTCGCGGTGTTGTTGAACATCGCCAGCGCCAGGTCGCGCTCGCGCGTGGCCTTGCCCTGCTCCAGCAGCGCCAGCAGCTTCGCGTGCGCGTCCAGCGCGGCCTGGCCCTTGGCGCCCTGCCCCTGCAGCCATGCCAGCACCGCGGCTTCCTCGCGCTGCTTCTGGCCGGCGGCGTCGATGCGCTTGAAGCCTTCCAACTGGCCGTCGTAGTTCTTGCTGGTGTTGTTCCAGCCGGCCATCGTGGCGGCGTACTTGACCTGGATGTCGGCGTTCTTCGCGCCGGCCTCCCGCACCATCGCGATCAGGTGCTTGTAGTGGCGCGCGATGGTCGGGTAGGTCCATTGCGCGGTGTTGTCGAACTCGGCCGCCAGCGCGTAGCGGTTGGTCGAGCCCGGGTAGCCGGCCACCATCACGAAGTCGCCCGCGCCCAGCGGCTGGTCGGCGAACTTCAGCCAGTGCTTCGGCCGGTACGGCACGTTGTCCGTGGAGAACGCGGCCGGCTTGCCGTCCTTGCCCACGTAGGCGCGGTAGAAGGCGAAGTCGCCAGTGTGGCGCGGCCACATCCAGTTGTCGATGTCGCCGCCGTACTTGCCCACGCTGCCGGGCGGCGCATACGCCAGGCGCACGTCCTTGATCTCCAGGTTCTTGAACAGGCGGTAGGTGTTGCCGCCGGCGAAGCTGTACAGGCGGCAGCGGAACCCGGCATCGGCCTCGCAGTCGGCAATCAGCCGCTTCTCGAAGGCTTCCAGCGCCCGCGTGCGGGCCAGCGCATCGTCGCCGGCCGCGGCGATGGCGGCCCGGGCGTCCCTGGTCACGTCGGTGATCTCGTCCAGCACGAACACGCGCGCGTTCGGGCCGGCGCTGACTTCGTCCGCCGTCGCCGGCGCGTTGAAGCCGTTCTTGATCAGGTTGTTCTCGGCCGTGGAGTTCAGCTGGATGGCGCCGTAGGCGCAATGGTGGTTGGTCACCACCAGGCCGTTCGGCGACACGAAGCTGGCGGTGCAGCCGCCCAGCGCGACCACCGCGCCCATCGGGTCGCCGGTGAGGTTCGACAGCTGCTGCGGCGACAGCTTCAGTCCCGCCTGCTTCAGCGGCCCGGCGATCTCGGGCAACTGCTGCGGCACCCACATGCCTTCGCCGGCGTGGGCGAACTGGGCGGCGAGCAGCGACAGGGGAACCGCGATGGCGGCGGCGAGCAGGTTCGGACGCATGGAGACCCCGGGACGGAGAGGAAAGTCACGATTGTAATGAAGCCGTCCCCCCGGCCGACCATGACTTTCGTCCTAGGCGGGCGCGCCGCCGCGCGCCCGCGCTGTCAAGAGGCGTCGCAGCAGGCCCGGGCGGGGCCCGGGCGTATAATCCGCGCCCTCAATTCCCGTGGGATCGACGCGCGATGGCACAGACGATGAAGGCGCTGGTGAAGCGCGAGGCCGGCAAGGGCATCTGGATGGAGGAACTGCCCATCCCGCAGCCCGGCCCGAACGAGGTGCTGGTCAAGCTGGAGAAGACCGCGATCTGCGGCACCGACCTGCACATCTACCTGTGGGACGAGTGGAGCCAGCGCACCATCAAGCCGGGCCTGACCATCGGCCACGAGTTCGTCGGCCGCATCGCGCAGCTGGGCTCGGCCGTGACCGGCTACGAAGTGGGCCAGCGCGTGTCCGCCGAAGGCCACATCGTCTGCGGCCATTGCCGCAACTGCCGCGGCGGCCGCCAGCACCTGTGCCCGAACACCGTGGGCATCGGCGTGAACGTCAACGGCGCCTTCGCCGAGTACATGGTGATGCCGGCCAGCAACCTGTGGCCGATCCCGGACCAGATCCCGTCGGAGCTGGCCGCCTTCTTCGACCCCTACGGCAACGCCGCGCACTGCGCGCTGGAGTTCGACGTGGTCGGCGAGGATGTGCTGATCACCGGCGCCGGCCCCATCGGCATCATCGCCGCCGGCATCTGCAAGCACATCGGCGCGCGCAACGTGGTGGTCACCGACGTCAACGACTTCCGCCTGAAGCTGGCCGCCGACATGGGCGCCACCCGCGTGGTCAACGTGGCCAGCACCTCGCTCAAGGACGTGATGGCCGACCTGCACATGGAGGGCTTCGACGTGGGCCTGGAGATGAGCGGCAACCCGCGCGCCTTCAACGACATGCTCGACTGCATGTACCACGGCGGCAAGATCGCCATGCTCGGGATCATGCCCAAGGGCGCCGGCTGCGACTGGGACAAGATCATCTTCAAGGGCCTGACCGTGCAGGGCATCTACGGCCGCCGCATGTACGAGACCTGGTACAAGATGACGCAGCTGGTGCTGGGCGGCTTCCCGCTGGGCAAGGTGCTGACGCACCAGCTGCCGGTGGACCGCTTCCAGGAAGGCTTCGACCTGATGGAGGCCGGCAAGGCGGGCAAGGTGGTGCTGAGCTGGAACTGAGGGCCGCCGGCCCCGAGGCAAAAAGAAAGGGCGCCAGAGGCGCCCTTCTTTTTTCGTGCCGAGCGCTGGATCAGGGAACATCCACCGAAAGGGTGAACACCAGGCCGGGCTTGTAGATGTCCGAGCCACGGCGCAGTTCGGAAGCGTCCGAGCCGAACGTGTCGTAGTACCCCAGGGTCGCCGTCGCCGGGCCGAAGCCCTTGGAGAGGGTGATGGCGCCGTCGTAGTAGTCGTCGCGGCCATCGCTGCCGGCGTCGATCGACGTGTATCCGGTGCTGGCGCCCAGCGAGAATCCCGTGTCGCCGATGTCGTAGCTGGCCGACAGGCCGGCATAGATTTCTTCCGCGCCCGTGTTGCTGTAGTCGTCGGCATAGGCCAGGATGCCGCCGACCGTCACCGGGCCGCTCCACGTCACCTTGGCGATGTACTCGTTGTAGTCGATGTCGCCGTAGTCGCCCGAAGCGCCCTCGTAGGTGTAGCGGTTCACGCCCAGGTCGATGTTCCAGCTGTCGCTGAGGTCCTTGCTCCAGCCGATGAAATAGTCGACTTCGAAGTTCGGGCCGCGAACGCCGGGCTCCGGATCGCCGAAATCCACGTTGGAGCCCCACACGCCGGCGTAGAGGCCGAAGGGTGCGGTGTAGGTGAGGCCGGCCTGGAAGGCGAGTTCGTTGTCGGTCTGGGAAACGCCACGGAACACGTAGTCGCTGGTGACGGCGAAGGTCGCGCTGAGCGGCGAGGATGCTTCTTCTTCCTCGGCCTCCTGCGCGAAGGCGGCCATGGGCAGCGCCAGCAGCAGGGCGGTGGCGAGGGCGGTGCAGAGCTTGACGGGCTTCATCCGGTTTCTCCTGGGATGTTGGCGGACGGTGGCGTTGCGTGGCGGGCGCAGTGGGCGGGTAACCAAACCGCCATCACGGGTTCACGGTTTTTTAACCGACCCGATAGTGCGACGCAACAATCACCGCCGTCAAGTGTCTTCCGACCCGAGGCGGAACCGTTTCTTCTTCAATCATTTCAGCGACTTGCGTCGCATCACGCTGGTGCCGATGCACCCGCCAGGGGAAACCATCCGAACCGTTTTGGTGCCAGTCGCACCTCCGCGCCGGGCACGGCCGCGTCCCCTTGCAGGTCGGCCGGCAGTTCCACCTCCACCTCGGCCTGGCCCTCGTGCAGGCGCGCGCGCAGCCGCAGGCGCGGCCCGGTGCGTTGCGCCGCCACCACGGTCGCCGGCCAGGCGTCGGGCGCGTCGCTCAGGCGCAGGTCCTCCGGCCGCACGAACACCTCGGCGTCGCCCTGCCCCGCCGCCGCGGCCCGGCCCGCGGCCGGCAACGGCACGCCGCCGACGTGCAGCCTGCCCTCCCGCCACCGCGCGGGCAGGCGGTTCACCGCGCCGACGAACGAGTACACGAACGGCGAGGCGGGCGCGTCGTAGGCGTCGGCGGGGCTGCCCACCTGCTCGATGCGGCCCCGGTTGAGGATGGCCACGCGGTCGGCCAGTTCCAGCGCCTCTTCCTGGTCGTGGGTGACGAAGACCGTGGTCAGGCCGGTGCGGTCGTGCAGCTCGCGCAGCCAGCGGCGCAGGTCGCGGCGCACCTGCGCATCCAGCGCGCCGAAGGGCTCGTCCAGCAGCAGCACGCGCGGTTCGATCGCCAGCGCGCGCGCCAGCGCCACGCGCTGGCGCTGGCCGCCCGACAGCTGGGACGGGTAGCGCGCGCCCAGGCCTTCCAGTTGCACCAGCGACAGCAGCTCGGCCACGCGGGCGCGCACCCGCGCCTCCGGCACCCGCTCGCGGCCGCGGCGCACGCGCAGGCCGAAACCGATGTTCTCCTCCACCGTCAGGTGGCGGAACAGCGCGTAGTGCTGGAACACGAAGCCCGCGCGCCGCGCCTGCACGCTGAGGCGCGTCGCGTCCTCGCCATCGAACAGCACGCGCCCGCCGTCGGCGTGCTCCAGGCCGGCGATGACGCGCAGCAGCGTCGTCTTGCCCGAGCCGGACGGACCGAGCAGCGCCAGCAACTCGCCCTGCCGGATGTCGAGCGACACGTCGTCCAGCGCGGCGAAGCTGCCGAAGCGCTTGTCCAGGTGTTCGATCTTGATGGCCATGCCTGCGGTTCCCATGTTGTTTTTTCGACGCGGCTCGAAGCGGAAAAGGCGGAAGCAACGAAGCCGTGGAAAGGCCGGAAAAGCGGAACCGGAGCGCGCCCCTCTTTCCCACCCTGCGTTTCATCCGCTCTTCCCGCTCCGATCCGTGTCGAAACCCTCCTGCCCATTCAGTGCCGATGGCTCGCCGCCAGCGCCTCGCCGTGGCGCCATTCCAGCCAGGTCTTCAGCACCAGCGTGACCAGCGCGGTCAGCGCCAGCAGCGAGGCCGCGGCGAACGCCGCGCTGTACGCGTACTCGTTGTAGAGGATCTCCACGTGCAGCGGCAGCGTGTTGGTGCGGCCGCGGATGTGGCCGGACACCACCGAGACCGCGCCGAACTCGCCCAGCGCGCGCGCACTGCACAGCAGCACGCCGTACAGCAGCGCCCAGCGGATGTTGGGCAGGGTCACGCGCCAGAACGTCTGCCAGCCGCTGGCGCCCAGGCTGAGCGCGGCCAGTTCCTCGTCCGTGCCCTGCTGCTCCATCAACGGCATCAGTTCGCGCGCGATGAACGGGAAGGTCACGAAGATCGTCGCCAGCACGATGCCGGGCAGCGCGAAGACGATCCTGGGCAGCTGCAGGTGCAGTTCGCCCAGCAGCGGCAGCGTCACCCGCCAGCCCTCGTCGATCAGCGCATAGGCCCAGCCCTGCGCGCCGAAGATCAGCACGTAGATCAGGCCCGCCACCACCGGCGACACCGCGAAGGGAAGATCGATCAGCGTGACCAGCCAGCCCTTGCCGCGGAACTCGTGCTTGCTGACCGCCCACGCGGCGGCCACGCCGAAGGCGAGGTTGAGCGGCACCACGATCGCGGTCACCAGCAGGGTCAGCTTCACCGCGGCCAGCGCATCGGCCTCGCTCACCGCGGCGACGAACGCGGCCAGGCCGCCCCGCAGCGCTTCCACGAACACCAGCGCCAGCGGCAGCAGCAGGAACGACAGCAGGAAGCCCAGCGCGCCCAGCACCAGCAGCACCCGCACCCAGGCGGGTTCGGTGGTCGCCGCGCGGGGGCGGATGGCGGGGCGTGAGGGGGCTTCCACGGCGCGGGGCTCCGGGGCGATGGCGATGACGGCGGAAATGGCCTCGCCCATGCTAGCCCCCCGCCCGCCTGCCGGTGCGCTGCAGGCGTGCCTGCAGGGTGTTGATCAGCAGCAGCAGCGCGAACGACAGCAGCAGCATCGCCGCGGCGATGGCGGTCGCGCCTTCGTAGTCGAACTCCTCCAGCTTGATCGTGATCAGCAGCGGCGCGATCTCCGACACGCCCGGCAGGTTGCCGGCGATGAAGATCACCGAGCCGTACTCGCCCACGCCGCGCGCGAACGCCAGCGCGAAGCCCGCCAGCACCGCCGGCCACAGCGACGGCAGCACCACGTGCCGCACCGCCTGCCAGCGGCTGGCGCCCAGCGTGGCGGCGGCCTCCTCCAGTTCGGTCTCCACTTCCGCCAGCACCGGCTGCACCACGCGCACCACGAACGGCAGACCGATGAACACCAGCGCCACCGTGATGCCCAGCGGCGTGTAGGCCACCTTGATGCCGGCCGCTTCCAGCCACCGGCCGATCCAGCCGGTCGGCCCGTACAGCGCCGTCAGCGCGATGCCCGCCACCGCGGTGGGCAGCGCGAACGGCAGGTCGATCATCGCGTCGAACACGCGCTTGCCCGGGAACCGGTAGCGCACGAACACCCATGCCACCAGCGTGCCCATGACGGCGTTGAACGCCGCCGCCGCCAGCGCGGTGCCGAAGCTGATCCGCAGCGCCGCCAGCACGCGCGGCTCGGTCCAGACATGCCACAGGCCGGAGAAGCCCAGCCCGCTGGCCTTGACGAACACGCCCACCAGCGGGATCAGCACGATCAGCCCCAGCCAGGCCAGCGTGTAGCCCAGGCTGAGGCCGAAGCCGGGGATGACGCGCCGCGGGCGCGCCTTCGCCGGCCAGGGATGCACTGCCGCCACGCTACTTGGCCTGGATCTGGTCGAACACGCCGCCGTCGGCGAAATGCGTGGCCTGCGCCTTCGCCCAGGAGCCGAAGACGCCGTCGATCGTCACCAGTTCCAGCTTCGGGAAGCGCGCGATGTCCTCCGGCGCCGCATGCTGCGGATGGCGCGGGCGGTAGTAGTGCTTGGCCGCCAGCCGCTGGCCGGCCGGCGAGTACAGGTACTTCAGATAGGCCTGCGCCACCTCGCGGGTACCGTGCTTGTCGACGTTGCGGTCCACCAGCGCCACCGGCGGCTCGGCCAGGATCGACAGCGACGGCACCACGATGTCGAACTTGTCCGGCCCCAGTTCCTCGATCGACAGGAAGGCTTCGTTCTCCCACGCCAGCAGCACGTCGCCGATGCCGCGCTGGACGAAGGTGGTGGTGGAGCCCCGCGCGCCGGTGTCCAGCACCGGCACGTTGCGGAACAGCGCGCGCACGAAGTTGCGCGTCTTGGCTTCGTCGCCCTTGAAGATCTTCAGGCCGTAGGCCCACGCCGCCAGGTAGTTCCAGCGCGCGCCGCCCGAGGTCTTCGGGTTCGGCGTGATGACCGACGTGCCCGGCTTCACCAGGTCGTGCCAGTCGCGGATGTTCTTGGGATTGCCCTTGCGCACCAGGAACACGATGGTCGAGGTGTACGGCGCGCTGTTCTCCGGCAGGCGCTTCTGCCAGTCGGCCGGGAACAGCCTGGCGCGCTGGGCGATGGAATCCACGTCGTAGGCCAGCGCCAGCGTCACAACGTCGGCCTCCAGCCCGTCGATCACCGAGCGCGCCTGCTTGCCGGAGCCGCCGTGCGAGGTCTCGATGCTGACCTTCTGCCCCTTGCTCTTCTGCCATTCGGCGGCGAAGGCGGTGTTGAACTCGCGGTAGAACTCGCGCGTGGGGTCGTACGACACGTTGAGCAGCTTGACGTCCTTGCCGCCGGCGGCGGCGGCCACGGTCAAGCCGAAGGCCAGCAGGGCGATGCGCGCACGGCGGGGGAAGAAAGGAGTTTTCATGCGGTTTCTCCGGGGATCAGAACGCGACCTGCAGTCGCGAGAACACGGCCTTTTCGTCTTCGCGGTCGCCGGTGGCGGCCCCGCCGTCGAACTGCGTATCCAGGTAGTTGACGACCAGCTTCAGGTTGCTGGTGAGGTACCAGTTGACGCCCAGCGTCCATGCCTTGGCGCGGCGCGCGGACACCGCCGCGTCGGCGAACAGCGGGAAGGCGTCGCCGTCGATTTCCAGTTCGCCGTAGCGGCCGACGATCTCCCACGCGCCCCAGCCGCTGCCGGGGCTGAACGGCTTCGACGGCTTCACCACGCCGCGGTAGCCGGCGTCCTCGCCGGTCAGCACCCAACTGGCGGTGGCCTGCCAGGCGGTGTTCTCCAGGTCGGCGCGGGTGCCCGCCGCCGTACCGCTGGTGACCAGCAGTTCCTGCCTGGAGGCAATGTACTCGGCGAGCAGGCCGAAGCGCCCGCGGTACAGGTAGCCCTGCGGCGAGAAGCGGCGGTGTTCGCCATCGGCCGCCACCGCGGCGCGGTAGTTGAAGAACTGCGCCTGTCCCTGCGTGCGGTAGCGCGGCAGGAAATTGTTGCCCGCGCCCTGCTTGTCGCCGATGCTGCCGGCGATGCCGAATCCCAGCCCGGACCACGAACTGCTGGTGTTCTTGAACGGTTCGAAGAACAGCCGGCCGGCGTATTCGAATGCGTCGTCCGGGTTGGCGGTCGCGGCGTCGCGGCCGTCGGGCGCGCCGTTGTAGACGCCGGCCACGTAGCTGACGCGGCCGCCGGCGAACTCGCCCTGCGCCTGGATGCCGAGGTCGCGGTTCGGCGCCAGTTCGGTGGGGAAGCTGCGTTCGATCAGCCCGATCGCGCTGCCGGACTGCAGCCGCTCCAGCCCGATCGGGCCCTTGACCTTGCCCGCGCGCAGGGTGAACGCCGGGTCGAGCTTCACGTCCACGTAGGCGTCGACGATGGTGGCGCTGTCGCCGGCGAACTCCGGCGTCAGCCGGAACGCCACCCGCTTGCCCAGCGCGCCTTCGATGGTCGGCCGGATGCGGCGGAACAGGAAGCTGTCGTTCTGCGGCACCTGGTCGTCGTCGAAGAAGAAGCGCGCATCGCCCTGCACCAGCCCGCGCAGCTTGAACTCGTAGTCGCCGCTGGCCGACTTGAGCGAAGCGCCCTTGTCGTTCACCGCCACCACCGGCGCGTCCTTGGCCTTGGCGGCGGCTTCTTCCTGCTGCAGTTCGAGCCTGCGCTCCAGGATGCGCAGGCGCTGGTCCAGGTCGCCCAGGGTGGCCGGGCCGGACTCGCTTTCGCCGGCCGTCGCCGGCGCCTCGCCGACGCGCCGTTCCAGGGCTTCCAGTCGCTGCAGCAGGTCCTGCACGGAGGGCGCGTTCTGCGCCTGCGCGGGGAGCGCCAGCGAACAGGCCAGCGCGCCCAGGATGGCCACGCCCCTGCCGTTCCGCCTGCCCGGTCCCGTGCCTGCCCGCATGACGCCTGTCCCCGCGCGATGGCCGTCTTCGGCCGGAGACGCGATGCTGCGTGCGCACATGCGGGCAGGGAAATGACGAAAGGACGTCCGCTTATGCCTTACGCGCATGACGCCGGGCCGTCCGCGGACGGGCGGTTAGAATGGCGCCTTTCCTCCCTCGCCCGCGCCCATGTCCAGCCCGCTGACCGCCCACTACGCCACCACCCTCGACGAGATCCGCGCCCAGGGCCTGTTCAAGGCCGAACGGGTCATCACCAGCCCGCAGTCGGCCGAGATCACGCTGGCCGACGGCCGCACGGTGCTGAACTTCTGCGCCAACAACTACCTGGGCCTGGCCGACCACCCGGACATCATCGCCGCGGCCAAGGACGCGCTGGACACGCACGGCTTCGGCATGGCGTCGGTGCGGTTCATCTGCGGCACCCAGGACCTGCACAAGCAACTGGAGAAGACGATCGCCGACTTCTTCGGCACCGAGGACACCATCCTCTACGCCGCCTGCTTCGACGCCAACGGCGGCCTGTTCGAGCCGCTGCTGGGCGAGGACGACGCGATCATCTCCGACGCGCTCAACCACGCCTCGATCATCGACGGCGTGCGCCTGTGCAAGGCCAGGCGCTTCCGCTACGCCAACTGCGACATGGCCGACCTGGAGAAGCAGCTGCAGGCGGCCGACGCCGCCGGCTGCAGGACCAAGCTGATCACCACCGACGGCGTGTTCTCGATGGACGGCTTCATCGCGCCGCTGGACGAGATCACCGCGCTGGCGAAGCGGTACGGCGCGCTGGTGCACATCGACGAGTGCCACGCCACCGGCTTCCTCGGCGCCACCGGCCGCGGCTCGGCCGAGGTCAAGGGCGTGCTGGACCGGATCGACATCTTCACCGGCACGCTGGGCAAGGCGATGGGCGGCGCGCTCGGCGGCTTCACCACGGCGCGCAGGGAAGTGGTCGAACTGCTGCGCCAGCGCTCGCGCCCCTACCTGTTCTCCAACTCGCTGCCGCCGCACGTGGTCGCCGCCGGCATCAAGGCGTTCGAGATGCTCGACGCCGCCGGCGAACTGCGCGAACGGCTGGCCGCGAACACCGCCTACTTCCGCGGGAAGATGACCGCCGCCGGCTTCGACGTGAAGCCCGGCGTGCACCCGATCAGCCCGGTGATGCTGTACGACGCGCCGCTGGCGCAGCGCTTCGCCGAGCGCCTGCTGGAGGAAGGCATCTACGCGATCGGCTTCTTCTTCCCGGTGGTGCCGCAGGGGCAGGCGCGCATCCGCACGCAGATGAGCGCCGCGCACACGCGCGAACACCTCGACCGGGCCATCGACGCGTTCATCCGCATCGGCCGCGAACTGGGCGTGCTGAAGCCGTAGGCGGTCCGCCGGCGCCCGCGCTCAGCGGGCGCGCCGGGTGGCGGTGCCCGACGCTTTCGGCTTGGCCGGCGCGCCGGTCGCCACGCGGATGCCGCGCGCCTTCATCCAGGCGTCGAATTCCTCCGCCGTCATGCTGCGGCCGCCCTGCTGCATGTCGAAGCGATGGCCATGCGGCCCCGCGTGCACGGTGACGACGTCTTCCGCGGCGGCCTGGCCGGTAGCGGCGTGCTGCGGCCTGGACGCGCATGCCGCCAGCGCGGCGACGGACATCAGCAAAAGGCAACGCGCCGGCAGGCGCGCGGTCGGGCAAGGCATGGTCGTTCCCCAAGGATCAGGCGGGAACGAGTGTAGGCACGCGCCGTGCGGCGAACCCGGACCGCCGTCGCGCAATCAGCGGCCGGCCGTCGGCGCGAGCGCCTCGCATTCGGCCGCGTCGAGCAGGCGCCATACGCCCTTGCCGAGCGTGCCGAGCGCCAGCGGGCCGATGGCGACGCGCACCAGCCGCAGCACGCGGATGTCGAACGCGTCCAGCAGTCGCCGGATCTGCCGGTTGCGGCCCTCGTCCAGCACGATCTCCAGCCAGGCGTTGCGCTCGCCGCTCCGCAACAGGCGCGCCGCGCGCGCGGACAGGTGTTCGCCGTCGGCTTCCACGCCGGCCTGCAGCGCACGCAGCAAGGCGTCGTCGGGCACGCGGTCGACCTGGACGTGGTAGGTCTTGTCGGGGCCGTGCGCGGGATCGGTGACGCGCGCGGCCCATCCGGGATCGTTGGTGAACAGCAGCAGGCCTTCGCTGGCCTTGTCCAGGCGCCCCACCGGCGCCAGCCAGGGCAGGCCCGCGCCGTCCAGGCAGCGGTAGACCGTCTCGCGCCCGCGCTCGTCGCGGGTGGTCGTGACCAGGCCGCGCGGCTTGTTGAGCATGAGGCAGCAACGCGCCGCCGCCGCGACCACCCGGCCGTCGACGCGCACGACGGCGCGGCCGGCGACCACGGGGAATTCCGGATCGCGGACGATGCGGCCGTCGACGGACACCCTGCCGTCGGCGATCCAGCGCGCGGCCTCGGTGCGCGAACACACGCCCTGCTTGGAGAGGACGCGCGCCAACCCGTGGCGCACGCCGGCACCCGCGGACGCGCGCGGACGGGCGCTCGGTCGCGGATCGCGGGGCGGGCGGCGCGCGGGCATGGCGGGGCCGGAAAGCGGAACGGCCGGGGATGCCGGCCGTTCGGGGATCAGTTCTTGGCGGGCTCGGCGGGTGCCGGGGCCGGCGCGGCCGCCGCGCCGGGCGCCTTGACCACGCGCACGCCGCGCGACTTCATCCAGGCGTCGAACTCGTCGGCCGTCATCCGCTTGCCGTTCTGGCTCATGTCGAACCGCCAGGGCGTGTTGTCGTGCTCGGTCTTCGGCTGGTAGGCGGCCGGGCTGGCGGCGGCCGCCGCCGCGGTCGGCGCGGTCGGCGCCGGCAGTGCGCTGGCGACGTTGCGGCAGCCTTCGATGCGCAGCCGCAGCAGCACGCGATCCACCGACTGCGCCTCGTCGAACGCATGCGAGGCCAGCACGCCCGACGGCGCGCCCAGCTGCGTGGCGGTGGCGGTGAACTCCGGCGCGACCGGCGCGATCACCGTGACCGGCGCCTTCAGCGGCGCCGGCACCAGGCTGCCGGCGCAGTCCGGCGCCGCATGGGCGGCAGGAATCGCGGCGATGCACAGCAGGCTGGCGAGGACATGGCGGCGCATCGGGGGGACTCCTGTGTATTCCTGTTCGTGCGGCGAGTGTAGGCAGGCCCCCCGGGCATGGCAAGGAAATGCGCGCGCGCGGCGCCGTCGATGCCGCAAGACGGAAACCCGGTCACGCAATCCGTGCCCGCGCCGCCACGAAAAAAACGAAGCCCGGCGCGAGGCCGGGCTTCGGGTGGTGCGGGAAGAACGTCCGATCAGTTCTGGACGTTCAGTTCCGTACGACGGTTGCGCTCGTTCTTGCAGCCCGGCAGGGTCTGCGCGGTCGGCTCCAGCGGACGGCTCTCGCCGTAGCCGTTCGGGCCGGCCAGACGCGAAGCGTCGACGCCGTTGCTGGTCAGGTAGTCGTACACGGTCTGCGCACGACGCTGCGACAGCGACTGGTTGTAGGCGTCCTTGCCGCACAGGTCGGTGTGGCCGGCCACTTCGACGCGCAGGTCGGGGTAGCGCTTCAGGATCTCGGCGGCTTCGCTCAGGATCGCGATCGCGTCCGGACGCAGGGTCGACTTGTCGAAGTCGAAGTTCACGCCCTTCAGGTCGATCGAGACCTGCACCGGGCAGCCGTCCGGACCGATGGTCTGGCCAGCCTGCGAACCGGGGCACTTGTCGTCGCAGTTGTTGACGCCGTCGCCGTCGTCGTCCAGGTCCGCGCAGCTCGGGGCGGCCGGGGGAGCCGGCGGGGCCGGCGGCGCGGCCTTCGGGCCCAGCGGGATCACGACGCCGACCGAGGCCAGCACGTCGCCGAACCAGTCTTCGCTGGGAGCCGCAGTGCTCTGGTCGTCGAAGTCGGCGCGGTAGGCCAGTTCGGCGCGCACGCCCACGCGGTTGTCGAGCGTGGTCTGCAGGCCGACGCCCAGCTTGGCGGCGAGGTTGTTGTCGCGGCGCTGGTTGGTGGCGTTGAGCAGCGACTCTTCCTCATGGCGCTGCAGGCCCAGGCCGGCGACGATGTAGGGGTTCCAGCTACGGCCGTCCTGGATGAAGTGGCGACGCAGGTCCAGCGAGATGCCGTACTGGCTCCACAGGGTGTCCTGGTTGGCTTCGAAGTTCGGGTTCTGGTAGTTCAGCTCGCCGTCGACCGACCAGTTGGGGCTGATGAACTTGCCCAGGCCCAGGCCCAGGAACGGGGCGTTGCGGGTGGTGCGGTCGTCGTCCTGCAGGTTGAAACCAGCCGAGCCGGTCAGGTACCAACGGTCATCGAACTCCTGCGCCACCGCATGGTTCGCGAGGCTCAGGCCGCCCAGCAGCGCGGCGCAGAGAATCTTCTTGTTCATTTGCAGCTCCTTTCCTTGTAAAAGTTCAGTTGTAGAGAAACCGAAAGACTTCGTTTTACGTTGGTTCCGGCGGTTCTAGTTGTTATTCGAGGCGACAGCCTCCCGTCGCCTTGCTGAACAGATTATGCGGCGGTACGTGAAGACTGTGTTAACGGTACCATAACAAGTTGAGCAAGGTTAACACTCTTGTGGAGAACTGGCGCCGGTCTGCGCGGGCGCCGGCCCCGCCAATCTACCCGACCCGGCCCCCTTGCCCAATCCCCGCGGCCGGTCTCCTGGCGGGCAACACACCGGTCCACGGACGGTCCTTGGTAAGTCGCCGCGGGATACCGATGCTGGCGGGATGAACACGCCCTTCCCTGCCATCCCCGCCCTTCCCAGCCTCTTCCTGTCGCACGGCTCGCCCCTGCTGGCGGTCGAGGACTCTCCCACCGGCCGCTTCCTTGATCGGCTGGGCGGGCTGCTGCCGCGGCCGCGCGCCATCGTGGTGGCCTCGGCGCACTTCGCCCGCGCCGTCCCGACCCTCACCGCGGCACCTTCGCCGGACACGATCCACGACTTCGGCGGCTTTCCGGAGGCGCTGTACCGCATCCGCTATCCGACGAACGGGGCGCCCGCGCTCGCCGGCGACATCGCCCGGCGGCTGGCGGCGGCCGGGTTCGAGGCGCGCACCGACGACCGGCACGGCCTGGACCACGGCGTGTGGGTGCCGCTGCGGCGGATGTATCCGGCGTCGGACATCCCGGTGGTGGCGCTGTCGGTCGATCCGGCGCGGACCGCGGACTGGCATTACCGCCTGGGCCTGGCGCTGGCGCCGCTGCGGGCCGAAGGCGTGCTGGTCGTGGGATCGGGCGGGTTCTCGCACAACCTGCGCGCGCTCGACTGGCAGCACCCGCAGGCGGCCGCCCATCCCTGGGTCGCCGCCTTCACCGATGCGCTGCGCGAACGCCTGCTGGCCGGCGACGTGGCCGGCGCGCTCGACTGGACCGCGCTGCCGGACGCCCACCGCAACCATCCCACCACCGAGCACCTCTTCCCCCTGTACGTCGCGCTCGGCGCCGCGGGCGACGGCGCGAAGGGACGGCTGCTCCACCGCGACGTGGAAATGGGCGGCCTGGCGCTGGACGCGTTCGCCTTCGACGTCGCCTGATCACGCGGACAGTCCGCGCTCCCAGGGCGGGTGTTCGCCGAACTGCTCCAGCAGGAAGTCGGCGAAGGCGCGCACGCGCGGCGGCACCAGCCGGCGTTGCGGCATGACGGCGCTGATCGCGGTGGTGGCCAGCGGATGGTCGGGCAGGAGGATCCGGAGCCGTCCGGCGCGCAGGTCGTCGGCCACGTGCCACAGCGAGTGGATGACGATGCCCTCGCCGGCCAACGAAGCGTCGCGCAGCACTTCGCCGTAGTTGCTCTCGAAGCGTCCCTGCACGCGCACCGCCATCTCGCCGTCGGCCGGCGTGCCGAAGCGCCAGACGTCCTGGCGCCCGTTGCTGCCGACCAGCAGCAGGCAGTCGTGTTCCGCCAGCGCCTCCGGCGTGCGCGGCTCGCCGCGGCGGCGCAGGTAGTCGGGCGAGGCGCACACCACGCGCCGGTTGGCGGCGATCCGCCGCGCCACCAGCCGCGAGTCCTCCAGCGCGCCGATGCGGATGGCCAGGTCGAAGCCCTCGCTGACCAGGTCCACCACGTCGTCGCTGAGGTGGGCGCTGAGCCGCAGCTTCGGATGGCGCGCCAGGAACGTCGGCAGCAGCGGCGACACGTACTGGCGCCCGAACGAGGCCGACATCGTCACCCGCAGGGTGCCGGCGACCTCGCGCGCGGTCTCGCGCAGGCCGGATCCCAGCGTCTCCAGTTCCTCCACCAGCACCCGGCCCTGTTCCGCCAGCGCGGCGCCTTCCGGCGTGGGATGCAGCCGGCGGGTCGTCCGGTGCAGCAGGCGCACGCCCAGGTCCTTCTCCAGCCGCTTGAGGCGCTGGCTGGCCACCGCCACCGACAGGTCCAGGCTGTGGGCGGCGGCGGTGATCGAGCCGAGGTCGAGCACGCGCAGGAACAGGGTGAGGTCGCCGACACGGTCCATTATCAATGATCCGTTGATAGTTATTCGCCATGTTCTCGGTTTTTCGCAGGCTTGGGAAGGCGCACCCTGCACGCCCTGTTTCCCGTCCCCTCATCCGATGGCCACCCCTCCTCCCCCTCCCTCCTCCCGGATGCCCCTCGGGCTGTATGCCCTGACCGCGGGCGCCTTCGGCATCGGCACCACCGAGTTCGTCATCATGGGCCTGCTGATGCAGGTCGCCGCCGACCTGCACGTCTCCATCGCCGCCGCCGGCCTGCTGATCTCCGGCTATGCGCTGGGCGTGTTCGTGGGCGCGCCGCTGCTGACCGCCGCGACCGGCCGGATGCCGCGCAAGGCGGTGCTGGTGGCGCTGATGGTCGTGTTCACGCTCGGCAACCTGGCCTGCGCGCTGGCGCCGAACTACGCGCTGCTGATGGCGGCGCGCGTGGTCACCTCGCTGGCGCACGGCACCTTCTTCGGCGTCGGCGCGGTGGTCGCGACCGGGCTGGTGAGCGAGGACCGCAAGGCCTCCGCCATCTCCATCATGTTCACCGGCCTGACCGTGGCCACGCTGCTCGGCGTGCCCGCCGGTGCGTGGCTGGGGCTGCACCATGGCTGGCGCGCGACGTTCTGGGCGGTGACCGCCATCGGCGTGTTCGCCACCATCATCATCGCCACCCTGGTGCCGGCCGATCGCGGCGCGCCCGCGCCGCTGCCCTTCCGCGAGGAACTGCGCGTGGTGGCGCGCCCGCCGGTGCTGCTGGGCCTGCTGATGACCGTGCTGGGCTTCGGCGGCATGTTCACCGTCTACACCTACATCCAGCCGCTGCTGACGCAGGTGACCGGCTTCGCCGACACGGCGGTCTCGCCGATCCTGCTGGTGTTCGGCGTGGGCATGATCGTCGGCAACCTGCTGGGCGGGCGCTTCGCCGACCGCAGGCTGGCGCCGGCCCTGCTCGGCACGCTGGCAGCGCTGGCGCTGGTCATGGGCGCGATGGCGTTCGCGCTGCACAGCCGCTGGGCGATGGTGCTGTTCACCGGCCTGCTGGGCGCGGCGGCGTTCGCCACGGTCTCGCCGCTGCAGCTGTGGGTGCTGCAGAAGGCCTCCGGTGCGCAGAGCCTGGCCTCCAGCCTCAACATCGGCGCCTTCAACCTGGGCAACGCGCTGGGCGCGTGGCTGGGCGGCGTGGTGATCTCGCAGGGGCTGGGCCTGGCGGCGCTGCCGTGGGTCGCCGCGCTGGTGCCGGCCTCGGCGTTCGCGGTGGCGCTGTGGGGCATCGCGCGGGAGCGCCGGTCGCCGCCGCAAACCGCGCTTGCCTGCGCATCGCCGCCGGCGGGCGAATGCGCCTGATCGTCTTCCTCCCATGCACAGGGAATCTTCCATGGACACCCGTTTCCTCGGCCGTTCCGGCCTGAAGGTCTCCGCGCTCGGCTTCGGCGCCGGCACGTTCGGCGGCAAGGGCCCGCTGTTCGGCGCCTGGGGCAATACCGGCGCGGCGCAGGCGCGGCACATGATCGACCTCAGCCTCGACGCCGGCCTGAACTTCTTCGACACCGCCGACGTGTATTCCGACGGCGCTTCCGAGTCCATCCTCGGCGACGCCCTGCGCGGGCGCCGCGACCGGGTCGTGCTGTCCAGCAAGACCGGCCTGCGCCTGGGCGACGGCGCCAACGACGCCGGCACCTCGCGCCTGCGCCTGCTGAAGGCGGTGGACGCGTCGCTGGCGCGGCTCGGCACCGACTACCTGGACCTGCTGCAACTGCACGCCTTCGACGCGATGACGCCGATCGAGGAAACCCTGTCCACGCTCGACGGCCTCGTCCGCGCCGGCAAGGTGCGCTACCTGGGCGTGTCGAACTTCGCCGGCTGGCAGCTGATGAAGTCGCTCGGCATCGCCGACCGCCACGGCTGGACGCGCTACGTCGCCAACCAGACCTACTACTCGCTGGTCGGCCGCGACTACGAATGGGAGCTGATGCCGCTGGGCATCGACCAGGGCGTCGGCGCGGTGGTGTGGAGTCCGCTGGGCTGGGGCCGCCTGACCGGCAGGATCCGCCGCGGCCAGCCGCTGCCGCCGACCAGCCGCCTGCACGACACCGCCGGCATCGGCCCGCCGGTGGATCCGGAGCGCCTGTTCCGCGTGATCGACGCGCTGGACGAGATCGCCGGCGAGACCGGCAAGGCGATCCCGCAGGTGGCGATCAACTGGCTGTTGCAGCGTCCCACCGTCAGCACCGTGCTGATCGGCGCGCGCGACGAGGACCAGTTGAAGCAGAACCTCGGCGCGGTCGGCTGGAACCTCACGCCCGCCCAGGTCGCGCGCCTGGACGCCGCCAGCGCGGTGGAAACCCCGTATCCGTACTATCCCTACTGGCGCGGCCAGTTCTCCGAACGCAGCCCCCTCCCCGTCTGACACCCGCATCACCGGAGCCTCCCCATGAAAGCCGTCGCCCTGACCCGCTACCTGCCCATCGACGATCCGCAATCGCTGCGGGACGTGGAGATCGAGAAACCCGTCGCCACCGGCCACGACCTGCTCGTGCGCGTGGAAGCGGTGTCGGTGAACCCCGTGGACACCAAGGTGCGCGCGCCGAAACCGCAGGTCGAAGCGCAGCCGAAGGTGCTGGGCTACGACGCCGCCGGCGTGGTCGAAGCCGTCGGCGAGGCGGTGGCCCGCTTCAGGCCCGGCGACGCGGTGTACTACGCGGGCGACGTCACCCGCCCGGGCACCAACGCGCAGTTCCACCTGGTCGACGAGCGCCTGGTCGGCCGCAAGCCGGCGTCGCTCGATTTCGCGCAGGCCGCCGCCCTGCCGCTGACCACGATCACCGCGTGGGAACTGCTGTTCGACCGCATGCCCTACGCGCCCGAAGGCGGCGGCGACGGCAAGTCGCTGCTGGTGATCGCCGGCGCCGGCGGCGTGGGCTCCATCGCGATCCAGTTGGCGAAGCGGGCCGGCTTCACCGTCGTCGCCACCGCGTCGCGGCAGGACACGATCGACTGGTGCAGGGCGCTGGGCGCCGACCACGTGGTCAACCATCGCGAGCCGCTCGGCCCGCAATTGAAGGCGCTGGGCTTCGACACCCTCGACGCCGCGCTCAACCTGGCCGACACCGACCGCTACTGGACCGAGCTGGGCGATCTGCTGGCACCGCTGGGCCACGTCGGCCTGATCGTCGAGCCGCGCGGCGAGCTGCGCATCGGCGACCCGTACAAGGCCAAGAGCATCGGCATCCACTGGGAGATGATGTTCGCCCGCCCGCGCTTCCGCACCGCCGACATGGGCGAACAGGGCGCGATCCTCGACCGCGTCGCCGCCCTCGTCGACGCCGGCGCGCTGCGCGGCACGCTGAAGGAAACGCTGTCGCCGATCAACGCCGCCAACCTGCGCGAAGCGCACCGCCGGCTGGAATCGGGCACCACCCTCGGCAAACTGGTCGTCGCCGGCTGGTGACCTCGCATCTGTAGGAGGGGCTTCAGCCCCGACCGCCACCCCACAGGATCCGCAGGGCCAACAAAAGCAGAAAGCGGAAACTCGGATCAAAGCGGATGAGCGCGGATACGGCAAAAAGCAACCGGCTTCATCCGTGTGATTGGCTTTGATCCGTGTCGAAACCGCTTCTCCGGAATCCGCGGTCGGGGCTGAAGCCCCTCCTACAGGGGGTCATGCGGCGGCGGCTTCTCCGCTGCGGTCGCGCTTGAGGACGGCGACCGGTTCGGCCCAGGCGCTGGCGGCGCGGCGCTTGCTGGTCGCCAGTACCAGGTCGGAGGGCTCGAACACGTTGACGTTGTGGGTGATCGGCGTGGTCAGGATGTACTGCGCATCCGTGGAGCGCAGGAAGCGGCCGACCTTCTCGATGTTGGCCACGTCCAGGTGCGCGAACGGTTCGTCGATGAAGACGAAGCCGCCCGGCTGCTCCTCGTCGCGCAGCAGCGCCACCAGCAGCAGCAGCGACTTCATCACCTGCTGGCCGCCGGAGGCCTCGCCGTCGTCCAGGCCGATCCAGCCCTTGCGGTCGAAGTCGAAGCGCACGGTCAGGCCGGCCTGCGCCAGCGCGGTGTCCTCGTTGACCAGTTCCGGCAGCTCGGCGTCCACGCCGATGCCGGCCAGGTCGCCGAGCGCGGCCAGGTTGCGCTTGTAGCGGCGCACGGTGGCGCGCAGCACGTTGATGTAGGCGCCGCGCGCTTCCTCGGTCAGGCGGCGGGCGCGGTGCAGGTGCGCCTCGCGCTTGCCGATGGCCGCCTCCAGGCCGGCGTGGTCGGCGGCGAACTTGTCGCGCAGCGCCACGCAGCCCTCGTCCTCGACGTAGCCGCCGCGCGCGATCCGCTCGTCGATGCGCTCCAGTTCGCGCCGCACCGCGCTGGCGCTCTCGTACTCCTCGCGGGCGGCGCGCAGCACGGACGCGCGGCGCCAGGCCGCCGGCATCTGCGCGCGGCGGCGGCGGAACTCGAGGATCCGCTGCGCCAGCGCCGTGCGTTCCTGGCCGATCTGCTGGCCGCGCTCGCGCAGCTCGTTCGCCAGCGCCTTGATCTCGCCGGCGCGGCTCGCCGCCGCGATGCCTTCGGCCTTGTCCTGCGCTTCCAGCCGGTCCAGCCGGCCGCGTGCGTCCGTCAGCGCCGACGCCGCCTGCGCCGCCGCGTCCGCCAGTGCGGGCAACCGCTCGGCCGCGTCGGCGAATTCGGCGGCACGCGTGACCAGTTCCTGTCCGGCGTCCAGGCCGAGCAGGCGCGACTGCGCGGCATCGAGCCGCCTGCGCAGGGCGGCCAGCGCGTCCTCGCGGACCTGCGCGCGATCCTGCAGCATCGCCTGTTCCGACCGCAGCGACGCCAGCTGCGCCTGGCGCGCGCCCGCGCCGAAATGATGCGCGCCGCCGCCGACGTGGCGGCCGCCGCGCTGTTCGCGCAGGTAGCCCTTGGCGGTGATCCAGTCCTGGCCCTTCGGCAGGCGGTGGCCGGCTTCGACGTCGCCGACCCGCTGGATGCGGTCCAGGTGCCGCGGCAGCCACGCCGGCGGATCGTCGGAGAAGCGCACGACCTCCAGCAGCGAGCCCCGGGTCGCCTTCTCCACCGGCGCGCGGTCGGCGACGACGAAGTGGCGGTACTGCAGCTGCTCGCCGAGGCGCCAGGCCTCGCGCGCGTCCTTCGGGTGTTCCAGCAGTACCAGGTGGCGGTACGGCGCGAGCACGGCTTCGACGGCGACCGCCCACTCGGGATCGACCACGTCGACCAGCTCGGTCAGCACGCGATGGGCGATGCCCTGGCGGTCCAGCGCGGCGCGGAAATCGCGCTCGAACGGTTCGACCACCCGCCCGCCGCCGCTGAGCGCGGCCACCTGCGCGGCGATCTCGCCGGCGCGCTGGCGGTCGCGCTCGGCTTCCAGCTTCAGCTCGGCCTGGCGGCGCCGGCCGTCCTCCAGTTCGCGGCTCAGCGCATCCACGTCGGCGACACCGCGTTCGGCCTGCAGCGTCGCCAGTTCGTCGTGGCGGCGCACCAGCGACTCGGCGTCGCGCGCGTGGTCGCGCGCCTGCGTGAAGGCGGTCTCGGCCTGCCGGAGTTGCGCGCGCGTTTCCGCCAGCGCGGCCTGCGCGCCGTCGCGCTGCAGCTGCGCGGCGACCTCCTGCGCCAGCAGGTCCGCATGCAGGCGTTCGCGCTCGCGCAGCGCGCGGCGCAGGCCGGTCAGGCGCGGGCGCGCGCCCTCGACGGTGGCGCGCAGGTCGGCCAGCTCTACCTTCGGCGCGATCTCGGTCTGCAGGCGGTTGCGCTGCGCGCGCAGCGACAGGCCGTCCTCGAACGAGCGCACGTCCGAGCGCGCCGACTCCAACTTGACGTGCAGTTCGGCCAGGCCCTGCTGCAGCTGGCCGATCTCCTTCTCCACGTCGAACTGCTCGTTGCGGGCGCGCTGGTAGTCGTCCAGCACCGCCTTGTCCTCGAACACGTCGAAGACGAGTTGCAGCAGTTCGCGCGGCGACAGCTGGCACAGCTTGTCGGTGGCGCCCTGCTCCAGCGTCAGCACGCGGCAGATGGCGCGACTCAGGCCGGCGCCGGCCAGCCGCACGCGGTAGTCGCGCACGCCCAGCCAGTCGCCGCCCTGTTCCAGCGTCTCCACCGGCACGTCGCCGGCGACGATCTGGTAGTCGCGCGACCAGTCGCCGCCGCGCTTGCGGATGCGGCAGGCGATGGTGACCTGCTCGTCCATGTGCGGGAAGAACGCGCGCTTGCCGCGCCGGTCGACCGGGTTGCTGACCACCGCGCGCAGCCAGGCGTAGGGCTTGCCGTTGTGGCGCAGGTAGGTCTTGTAGTCGCGCGCCATGTCGCGGTCGTCGATGGCCAGCAGCGTGCGCAGGGCGTCGAGCAGCGTGGTCTTGCCGGAGCCGTTCGGCCCGACCACGGTGATGATGGAGGCGTCCAGCGGCAGCGTGTAGCGCTGCCAGTAGTCCCAGTGGACGACTTCCAGGCTGCGGAACTCAAACATCGGCCTGCTCCTCGATCGCTGCGTCCACGGTGTCGTCGAGGGCCTGTTCCGCGGGCGACGCGGGCGCGGCCGCCTGCGAGGCGCGTGCCTCCTCGATCACGTGCGCCAGCGCGCCGTCCATCACCCGGCTGGCGATGCGCTCGTAGTCGAAGGCGAGGTCGAGCAGCGGCCCCTCGTGGATGCGCTCGCGGCGGCGCACGATGAAGCCATGCCGCTGCAGCGTGCCCAGGTTCATCTGCAGCCGGCCCTTGCCGCCCAGCCTGTCGGCGAAGTCGGCCAGCAGCGTGCGCTCGTTGATCGGCTCGACCACCTCGGCGCCGACCGGCACCGGCTTGAGTTCGGCGAACATCTGCTCCTGCTCGTGCTGGCGCTCGCCCTCCTGCCGCGCGACCTGGCGCTGGCGCTTGGGCAGCACCAGCAGCGCCCACAGCACCACCAGCAGCGCCACGGTGTCGCGGCCCAGCGACAGGTTGCTGGCGGCCCAGGCGTCGCCATGGCCGAATACGTCGCTCTCCTGCGCGCGCGCGATGCCGACGGCGACGTGCGCGGCGTAGGGATGTTCGAGCAGGCGCAGGCCGGCGGCGGCGAGGCGGCGGTCCAGGTCGTCGCGCAGTTCGGCGTCGACCAGCATCTGGCGCACGGCGCGGTCCTCGCGCGGCAGCCAGCGTTCGGCCAGCAGCCGGGCGATCAGGGAAGCGAGGGCGTCGTTCATGCGGTGCGGGTTTTCTTCTTGCGGGCGGGCGCGGGCTTGGCCGGCGCCCGCGGGGTCTGCGGCAGCAGGCGGCCGCGGCTCATGTAGGCCACGCCGGCGCGCTGGACGGATTCGAATGCGGGTTCCACGTGCCAGTGCATCGGCAACTGCGCCAGCGAGGCGGTGACGCCGTGGCGGTTCTCCGCGCCGGCGTCGCCGATCAGGCCGAGCAGCGACAGCCGGTACGCGCTGAGCGCGAAGCCGTCCTGCGGCACCCAGTCCGCCAGCGGCGCTTCGGCCTCCAGCGCGGCCAGCTGGTCGAACCACTGTTCGGCAGGGCCGTAGTCGTTCTGCGCGACCGGCGCGTGCGCGTCGACCGGCGCGGCCTGCGCGGGCGGCAGCGAGGCGTCGTCCTGCGCGGCGCGTTCGCGTTCGACCAGTTCGTACTCGGCCACGTCCAGCGCGATCGGCCCCAGCGCGAACGCCGGCTGCGGCATCCGCGCCAGCGCGCCGTCGGCCAGCGCGGCCAGCGCATCGCTGTCCAGCGCGCGCAGGTAGCGGTTGACGTCGGACGAGGACAGGCCGCTGGCGCCGAGGTGCACGCGGTGGCGGTCGAGCTGGTTGAGCGCGCGCTGGAACACCGAGGCCTGCCGCAGCAGCGCGCTCTGGGCGCGGCCGATCTGCTGGGCGACGCGGTGGGTGGCGGTGTCCAGTTCGCCGTCGGCGGCGATGTCGCGGATCAGCGCGGTGCCCTTCTCCACCCATTGCCAGACCGACTGCAGGGTGTCGGCGGCGCGCTGGATGCGGTGTTCGGAGCCGCTGAGCACGGCCTGGTCGAAGTCCTCGCGCAGTTCGTTCAGCCGCGACAGCAGGTGCTGCAGGTCGTCGGCGGTGACCCGGCCCATCGCCTGGCCGGCCGCCAACTGCGCGGTCACGTAGGCCAGTTCGTCGCCCTCGCGGTTGAACTGCAGCAGCAGGCCGATCGCGGCCAGCGCCTGGCGGCCGACCGGGCTGATGCGGTAGCGCTGGCTGGGCGCGTCCCACAGCAGCAGGCCGTGCTCGCGCAGGCGGCCGAGCACGGTGTCGAACTTGACCGGGTCCAGGTAGGCGAACTGGTCGCGCAGTTCCTGCGGCGTCCAGTCCGGCGCCTGCCCGCGCTCGCCGATGGTGCGCAGGACCAGCAGGCGCACCATGACGCTCTCCTCGCCGCCGTGGAACAGCGTCGAGAAGGCCCGCAGCAGGTCGCGGGCGTTGAGCAGGGGGTGGAGGTCCGGCAGGTCCGCGGCGGCGAAGCCGGCGCGCAGGTAGTCGTGCAGGGGCGGTGGGGCGGCGTCCATGGAGTCCCGGGAACCTGGGGGCCCTATGGTCCCCGAGCCCGCGGGGACGGACAACTCTTGCAAGCCGGGCGGCTCTGTGCCCTGCTTCGCGCCACGGCTACCGGCCCCGGGGCCGGGCCCGCGCGGACTTGCGCCGGGCGCCCGGCCACGGCATCGTGCCTACTTCCATACGCAAGCGTATCCATCGCCCGCATGACGTCGACCGCCGCCGCTCCCGACTCCACGCCCTACCCGCACCTGTTCGCCCCGCTCGACCTGGGCTTCACCACGCTGCGCAACCGCGTGCTGATGGGCTCCATGCACACCGGGCTGGAGGACCGGGCGAAGGACTTCCCGCGGCTGGCGGCGTATTTCGCCGAGCGCGCCGCCGGCGGCGTGGGCCTGATCGTCACCGGCGGCTTCTCGCCCAACCTGGTGGGCTGGCTGAAGCCGTTCGGCGGCAAGCTGTCGTGGCCGTGGGAGGCGCGGCCGCACCGGTTCGTGACCCGGGCCGCGCACGAGCACGGCGCGAAGATCTGCGCGCAGCTGCTGCACGCCGGCCGCTACGGCTACCACCCGCTGACGGTGGCGCCGTCGAAGCTGAAGGCGCCGATCAACCCGTTCACCCCGCGCGCGCTGTCCGCCCGCGGCATCGAGCGGCAGATCGCCGCCTACGCCAACGCGGCGAAGCTGGCCCGCGACGCCGGCTACGACGGCGTGGAGATCATGGGGTCGGAGGGCTACTTCATCAACGAATTCACCGCCCCGCGCACCAACCGGCGCGACGACGCCTGGGGCGGCACGCCGGAGAAGCGGATGCGCTTCGCGGTGGAGATCGTGCGCCGCGTGCGCGAGGCGGTCGGCCCGGACTTCATCCTCATCTACCGGCTGTCGCTGCTGGACCTGGTGGACGACGGCAACCAGTGGGAGGAGATCGTGATGCAGGCCAAGGCGGTGGAGGCCGCCGGCGCCACGATCATCAATTCCGGCATCGGCTGGCACGAGGCGCGCGTGCCCACCATCGTCACCTCGGTGCCGCGCGCGGCCTTCGTCGACGTGACCGCCAAGCTCAAGCCGCACGTGCGGGTGCCGCTGGTCGCCACCAACCGCATCAACATGCCGGACGTGGCCGAGGGCATCCTGGCCGCCGGCAAGGCCGACATGGTCTCGCTGGCGCGGCCGCTGCTGGCCGATCCGCAGTGGGTGGCGAAGGCGCGCGCCGGCGCGCCGCAGGCGATCAACACCTGCATCGCCTGCAACCAGGCCTGCCTGGACCACGTGTTCGCGAACAAGCTGGCGAGCTGCCTGGTCAATCCACGCGCCTGCCACGAGACCGACCTCACGTATAAGAAGACCTTCGCGCCGAAGACCATCGCGGTGGTCGGCGCCGGCCCGGCCGGGCTGGCCTGCGCCACCGTGGCGGCCGAGCGCGGCCACCGGGTGACCCTGTTCGACGCCGCCGGCGAGATCGGCGGGCAGTTCAACTACGCCAAGAAGATCCCGGGCAAGGAGGAGTTCCACGAGACGCTGCGCTACTTCCGCCACCGGCTGGAGGAGACGCGGGTGGAGGTGAGGCTGTCCACGCCGGTGGCCGCGGCCGACCTGGCCGGCTTCGACGAGGTGGTGCTGGCGACCGGCATCACCCCGCGCCGGGTGGCCTTCCCGGGCGCCGACCACGCCAAGGTGGTGAGCTACGTGGACGTGCTGTCCGGCCGGGTGCGGGTGGGTCCGCGCGCCGCGCTGATCGGCGCCGGCGGCATCGGCTTCGACGTGGCCGAGTTCCTGGTGCACGAAGGGGTCTCGCCCTCGCTGGACCCGGCCCGCTGGATGGCCGAATGGGGTGTGGACCCGAGCTTCGAGGCCCGCGGCAGCTTGGCCCGGCCGCGGCCGGAACCGCCGGCGCGCGAGGTCTGGCTGCTCCAGCGCAGCCCCGGCAAGCCCGGCGCGCGGCTGGGCAAGACCAGCGGCTGGGTGCACCGGGCCACGCTGAAGGCCAGGCAGGTGAAGATGCTCGGCGGGGTGGAATACCTGGGCGTGGACGATGCCGGCCTGCGCATCCGGGTGGACGGCGCCGACCAGGTGCTGCCGGTGGACCACGTGGTCGTCTGCGCCGGCCAGGAGCCGCGCCGCGACCTGCACACCGACCTGCTGGCCGCCGGCCGGACCCCGCACCTGATCGGCGGCGCCGACGTGGCCGCCGAACTGGACGCCAAGCGCGCGATCGATCAGGGCAGCCGGCTGGCGGCGCGGCTGTAGAAGCCCTTCGGGACACGGTGCCTGCCCTGGTAGGTCGGCCCTGCGTGGCCGACGCCGTGTTGCCGGCCGCCCCCGAGCGTCGGGGGCGTAGCCCCGACCTACGACTCCGGGATCCGGGGGGACGGTCTGTAGGAGCGCCCCATGGGCGCGATGCTCTTCCTGTCGCGCCGCACAAGAGCATCGCGGGCATGGCCCGCTCCTACGGGATGGAGAGGTCCAGGGCTGTCCGGTCGGGCGCATTTCCGACCCGGAGGGCCCTCCCCGATGCGACACGCCTCACATTTCCAGCCAGATCCGGCGCCCCGGCGTCAAGCCGTCCCGTTCAGCCCGAGTTGGGCCGCCCCCGCCTACCTTGCGCGCACTTTCCGGCCCGCCGCCCAGTTCAGGCGGGCTGAGCCCGGCGCTCGGACCCTTCTGGTCCGGCCTTGCCGGTCCCCGGGCAGCCCGTGTGAAGGCTGCCTCCCCATAACGCCCTGCCGCGTCCCATGTCTGCCCTTCCCTGCGTATCGGGAGAGGCAGGGGCGCGGGAAAGACGGAGCAAGGAGTTCCCATGAAACTGGCCTGGATCCTCTGGCTGTCGCAGATGCTGCCGCAGCCGGCCGCCGATTCGCTGTGCCTCAGCACGACCGTGTACCTGGAAGCCCGCGACCAGACCCTGCGCGGCCAGCAGGCCGTCGCCGAGGTCGCCCTGCGCCGCCGCGACAGCGGCCTGTGGGGCGACTCCGTCTGCTCCGTGGTCACCGCCCGCAAGCAGTTCGCCCCGACCATCCTCGGTCCCGACACCCGCCTGAAGAACGCGGACGCCTGGGCCAAGTCGGTCACCGTGGCCCTGAACGCCGAGCGCAACTGGGCCCTGCCGCCCGGCCAGCGCAAGGAGATCGTGCCGGGCGCCAGCCACTTCATGGCGCACCAGATCGCCAGCCCGAGCTGGCGCAACGCCTACCACGTGGCCACCATCGGCGACCACACCTTCCTGCGCGTGCAGAAGCTCAAGCCCCGTTCCTGAAAACGAGCGCTTCCGAAGCGTCGCCAGCCAACGCGCCATTCTATCCGCCGAAACCGAACCCGCATGGCACCTGCTCCCCCGTCCCTGCGGGAGAGGGCACGGGGTGAGGGCAAACCGCCGCGATGCCCGCGGTTCGCGCACGGCACGATCCGTTGCGCCGCGCATCACGCCGCAACCATTCAAGGCCCGCGATAATCGCGGGCCTTTCTTTTTTCTCAAGGGGAACCGCATGAAGCTCTACACCAAGCCCGGCGCCTGCTCGACCGCCGACCACATCGCGCTGCAGTGGACCGGCCAGCCCTTCGAGGTGCAGGTGATGACCGCCGCGGAGATGAAGGAACCGGCGTACCTGGCGATCAACCCCACCGGCGCGGTGCCCGCGATCGTCGACGGCGATTTCGTGCTGACGCAGAACGCCGCGATCATGGGCTACATCGCCGACACCTACCCGCAGGCCGGGCTCGCCGGCGACGGCTCGCCGCGGCAGCGCGCGCAGGCGGCGCGCTGGCTGGCCTTCGTCAATTCCGACCTGCACCCGGCGTTCCGGCCGCTGTTCGGGCCGGCGCTATTCATCGCCGACGAGACGCAGTTCGACGCGGTCAAGGCCGCCGCGCGCAAGCGCCTGCGCGGGCTGTACGAAAGCGCCGAGCAGCGGCTCGAAGGCCGCGACTGGCTGGCCGGCTTCCGCAGCTTCGCCGATCCCTACTTCTACATCACGCTGCGCTGGGCCGAGCGCACCGGCGTGGACCTGTCCGGCCTGCCCAACCTCGCCGCCTTCCGGCAGCGCATGGAGGCCGATCCCGGCGTGCAGGCCGCCCTGGAAGCCGAAGGCCTGGCCTGACGGCCGGGCGGCGCGCGCGTCAGGCCAGCGACGCGCGCACGTCCTCCAGCCAGCGCGTGGCGAAGGTGTGGTCGCGCGCCTTGGTCAGCGAGGTGGCGATGTCGGGCAGCAGCGCGGCCAGTTCGTCCGCGTCGGCGCAGCGCTCGACCTTGAGCTGCAGGAAATAGCCCTTCAGCCCGATGTGGGCGCGGATGTCGTCGGTGATGCGCGTGTACAGCAGCTTGTAGCGCTCGGCCGGGGTCAGCGCGGCCGCCTGCGCGCTCGCGCCGCCGGCCGGCACGGCGATGGCCGCCAGCAGCGACGAAGCCCCCGAGCGCCGCTCGATCAGCCCGTCCGCGGCCAGCAGCTGCAACGCGTCGTCGGGCGCGTGCAGGCCGCTCATCAGCGTCCGCAGCTCGTCGTCGTCGCGCTGGCCGTCCACCAGCAGCAGGATCGAACGCAGGCCCGCCGGCAGCTTGCGCGTGCGCTGCTGGATCTCGTTCCGGCCGGCCTCGGTCTTGCACCACATCGTCTGCATCGGCATCCCCCGTGTCGCGCGACGGGCCCCTCCCGGCGGCCGCGACATGCCCTCGTGCGCCAGTAGTACCGCGCCGCGCCCGGACGGCGCTGCCACACCGGTCACACAAACGACACGGGGCCGTCCCGGCCTGCGCCGGAACGGCCCCGCGTGGGTTCGGCAGAGGCTCAGCGCTGGTCGATCGGCACGAAGGCCAGGTCTTCCGGGCCGGTGTAGTTGGCGCTGGGGCGGATGATCTTGCCGTCGATGCGCTGCTCGATCACGTGCGCGCTCCAGCCGCTGGTGCGGGCGATGACGAACAGCGGGGTGAACATCGCCGTCGGCACGCCCATCATGTGGTAGCTGACCGCGCTGAACCAGTCCAGGTTCGGGAACATCTTCTTGATGTCCCACATCACCGACTCCAGGCGCTCGGCGATGTCGTACATCTTCATGTTCGACTGCTCGGCCGACAGGTCCCTGGCCACCTGCTTGATCACCTGGTTGCGCGGGTCGCCGACGGTGTAGACCGGATGGCCGAAGCCGATCACGACTTCCTTGCGCTCCACCCGCGCCTTGATGTCGGCCTCCGCCTCGTCCGGCGTCTCGTAGCGCTTCTGCACCTCGAAGGCCACCTCGTTGGCGCCGCCGTGCTTGGGCCCGCGCAGCGCGCCGATGCCGCCGGCGATGGCGCTGTGCATGTCGCTGCCGGTGCCGGCGATCACCCGGCAGGTGAAGGTGGACGCGTTGAACTCGTGCTCCGCGTACAGGATCAGCGAGGTGTGCATCGCGCGCACCCAGCTCTCGCGCGGCGGCTCGCCGTGCAGCAGGTGCAGGAAGTGGCCGCCGATGGAGTCGTCGTCGGTCTCCACGTCGATGGCGCGGCCGTTGTGGCTCCAGTGGTACCAGTACAGCAGCATCGAACCGAGGCTGGCCATCAGCTTGTCGGCGATGTCGCGCGCGCCGGGATGGTTGTGGTCGTCCTTCTCCGGCGACACGCAGCCCAGCACGGACACGCCGGTGCGCATCACGTCCATCGGGTGCGCCGACGGCGGCAGTTCCTCCAGCGCCGCCTTCACCGTCGCGGGGATGCCGCGCAGCGACTTCAGCTTGGCCTTGTACGCGGCCAGCTCGGCGCGGTTGGGCAGCTTGCCGTGCACCAGCAGGTGCGCGATCTCCTCGAACTCGCTGGTGGTGGCGATGTCGAGGATGTCGTAGCCGCGGTAGTGCAGGTCGTTGCCGCTGCGGCCGACGGTGCACAGCGCGGTGTTGCCGGCGGCGGTGCCCGACAGGGCGACGGATTTCTTCGGCTTGAAGCCGGTGGCGGGTGCGGTGTCGCTCATGGTTCCTCCCGTTGCGTGATGTGGGTGCATGCGCCGGCGACGGCGCGCGCGGATGCCGTTGCGGGTCAGCCGCCCTGCTTCGAGAACAGCGCGTCCAGCTTGTCCTCGTAGGCGTGGTAGCCGAGGAAGTCGTACAGCTCGGCGCGCGTCTGCAGGGTGTCGACGATGTTCTTCTGCGTGCCCTCGCGGCGCACGGTCTCGTAGAAGTTCAGCGCGGCCTTGTTCATGGCGCGGTAGGCGCCGCAGCAGTACAGCGCGATGTCCACGCCGGCGCCGCGCAGGTCGTCGGTGGTGAAGAACGGGGTGGAGCCGAACTCGGTCAGGTTGGCCAGGATCGGCACCTTCACCGCGGCCTTGAAGCGGCGGTAGTCGTCCAGGGTCTTCATCGCCTCGGGGAAGATCATGTCGGCGCCGGCCTCGACGTAGGCCACGGCGCGCTCGATGGCGGCGTCGATGCCTTCCACCGCGGCGGCGTCGGTGCGCGCCATGACGACGAAGCCGGCGTCGGTGCGCGCGTCCACCGCGGCCTTGACGCGGTCGACCATCTCCTCCTTCGGCACCACTTCCTTGCCGGGGCGGTGGCCGCAACGCTTCTGGCCCACCTGGTCCTCCATGTGCACCGCGGCCACGCCGGCGCGCTCGAACGCGCGGATGGTGCGGGCGATGTTGAACGCGCCGCCCCAGCCGGTGTCGATGTCGACCAGCAGCGGCAGCCCGGTGGCGTCGACGATGCGGCGCGCGTCGGTCAGCACGTCTTCCATCGTGCTGATGCCCAGGTCGGGCATGCCCAGCGAGTTGGCGGCCACGCCGCCGCCGGACAGGTACAGCGCCCTGTAGCCCACGCGCCTGGCCATCAGGCCGGCGTAGGCGGTGATGGCGCCCATCACCTGCAGGGGGGTTTCTTCGGACAGCGCGGCGCGGAACTTCGCTCCCTGCGAAGCGGCGGCGCCGGCGGATGCAGTGCTCATGCGGCGGACTCCTGGATGTCGGCGGCCGTGGCGGGCCGCGTCGGCGAGGTGCGTGAAGGGTACGCCCCTCCTCGGGCGGCAAATCTGGCACCATCCGCAGGGTTGATCAATCTTGATCGAACGAATCAATATTTCCGCATGGCCTCCGCCACCGACCTGCTCTCCGCCCGCGAGACCTGCCGCCTGCTCGGCATCAGCCAGGCCACGCTGTACGCCTACGTCAGCCGCGGCCTGCTGGAATCGCGGCCCGGCAAGGACCACCGCAGCCGCCTGTACCTGCGCCAGGACGTGGAGCGGCTGGCCCAGCGCAAGCAGGTGGGGCGCGGCGCGGCCCGCGGCGCCGCGCAGAGCCTGGACCGCGGCCTGCCGGTGCTGGAGACGCGGATCTCGCTGATCCGTCCGGACGGCCCGTACTACCGCGGGCGGTCGGCGATCGCGATGGTGCACGAAGGCGCGACGCTGGAAGACGTGGCGCGGCAGCTCTGGGACTGCGGCGACGAGGATCCGTTCGCGGCGCCCGCGCTGGCGCAATGGCCGGCGGTGGTCGCCCCGCTCGCCGCGGACGCGGCGCTGCCGCCGCTGGAACGCGCGATGGCCGCCATCCCGCTGCTCGCGCTGGACGTGCGCCACTCCTTCAATTCCGCGCCGCGCGTGCGCCACGAGATCGCCGCCGGCCTGCTGTGCCACAACGCCGCGCTGCTGGTCGCGCGGCCGCCCTCCGATGCCGCGGTGCACCGCGTGCTCGCGCAGGCCTGGCATCCCGGCGACGACGGCTTCGCCGAACTGGTGCGCGCCGCGCTGGTGGTCTGCGCCGACCACGAACTCAACGTCTCCGCCTTCGCCGCGCGCGTGGTCGCCTCCACCGGCGCCCACCTGCACGCGACGGTGTGCAGCGGACTGGCGGCGCTGTCGGGGCCGCGCCACGGCGGCGCCACCGCGCGCGCGTACGCGCTGATCGCCGATGCGCGCGAGGCGGCCTCGGCGCGCGCCTTCATCGCCGAGCGCTGGCAGCGCGGCGACGACCTGCCTGGCTTCGGCCACGCGCTGTATCCGCAGGGCGACCCGCGCGGCGCCGAACTGCTGGCGCGCGCCCGCGAGCGGCACGCCGGCACGCGCGCGATGGCGGCGCTGGAAACGCTGATCGTGGCCACCGAGGACATCAGCGGCCTGCGGCCGAACATCGACTTCATGCTCGCGGCGATCTGCCATCTCAACCGCCTGCCCGCGGTGCCGGCGCTGGTGATGTTCGCCGCCGGGCGCCTGGCCGGCTGGCTGGCGCACGCGCTGGAGCAGCAGGCGCAGGGCCGGCTGATCCGGCCGCGCGCGCGCTACACCGGCGTCACGCCGCCGCCGTCCGACCGAGCGGATGAAACATCAGGCCGGCATGTTTGACATCGCCGCCGCATGCAGGGACCCTGCCGGGGTCTGCTTCCACCCGCTCCCGTGATGCGCGCTGCCCTCGCCCTGTCCCTGCTGCTGACGATGATGATCCCCGACACCATCGCCCGGAACACCCACAACCCGAACCCGCCCGCCCCCGCGGACACGCCGGCCACGGCCACGCCGGTGCCGCCGCCGCCCGCCTGGCTGCCGGCGCTCGACGCCCTGTACGACGCCGGGCTGCGCGCGCCGGGCCTGGAGGACCGCCGCTTCAGCGCGGAGCACTGGTGGTCGGTGGCCACGCCGTTGCTGGACCGCAGGCGCGGTTTCGACGTGGAGGAGATCGGCCGCAGCGTGGAGGACCGCCCGCTGCGCCACGTGCGCTGGGGCAAGGGCAGGACGCAGGTGCTGCTGTGGTCGCAGATGCACGGCGACGAGAGCACGGCCACGATGGTGCTGGCGGACCTGTTCCGCTTCCTCGGCGAGCACCCCGACGATCCGCGGGTGAAGCAGCTGCGGGCCAACACCACCCTGCACTTCCTGCCCCTGCTCAATCCCGACGGCGCCGCGCGCTTCCAGCGCCGCAACGTGCAGGGCATCGACATCAACCGCGACGCGCGGATGCTGGCCACGCCCGAGGCGCGCACGCTGAAGGCGCTGCACGACCGGGTGAAGCCGGCCTACGGCTTCAACCTGCACGACCAGCGCGTGGGCTACCGCGCCGGCGATTCCGACCGCGGCACCGCCATCGCGCTGCTGTCGCCGCCGTACAACCACGCCGCCGACGTCAACGACGTGCGCACGCGCGCCATCGAGGTGGCCGGCGTGATCCGCACCGCGCTGGAACCCTACCTGGCCGGCCACATCGCGCGCTGGGACGAGACCTTCGACCCGCGCGCCTTCGGCGACCTCACCACCCAGTGGGGCACCAGCACCGTGCTGATCGAGGCCGGCGGCATCGACGGCGACGTGCAGAAGCAGCACCTGCGCAAGCTGTACTTCCTCGGCCTGGTGGCGGCGCTGGACAGCATCGCGACCGGCCGCCACGCCGGCGTGCCGCACGCCCTGTACCGCGACCTGCCCGAGAACGGCGACGTGTGGCCCGACCTGCTGGTGCGCGGCGGCACGCTGGCGGTGCCGGGGCGGCCGCCGGCGCGCGCCGACCTGCTGGTCAATTTCCGCGATCCGCTGGCCGAGACCGACGGCGCCATCGGCGGCGTCGGCGACCTGCCGCAGAAGGCCCGCCGCACCATCGATGCGCGCGGGCTGTTCATCGTGCCCCTGCCGGGACGCGCGGGCGGACGCGCCGTGGTCGAGGACGACGACGACGCGGACGAGAGCCCGCGCGCGCCGCTGCCGTTGACGCCTGGCGCCCGCGCGCGCTTCGTGCTGAGCCGCGATCCGCAGGGCCGCGAGGTGGTGTGGACGCTGGACGGCAGCGTGGACCCGAAGGCGCCCTCGCCGCCCCGCTGAGCCTCAGCTGCCGACGTCGGGCCCGCGCTGCAGCGCGCGCTTCACTTCCTCCAGCGCGTTGGGATCGTCCAGCGTGGAGAGGTCGCCCGGATCGGCGCCCTGCGCCAGCGCCTGCAGCGAGCGCCGCAGCAGCTTGCCCGAGCGCGTCTTCGGCAGCGCGTTGACGATGTAGACGCGCGCCGGCCGCGCCACCGCGCCCAGGTTCTGCTCCACCGTGCGGCGCATGCCGTCGGCGGCCTGCACGCGCTCGTGCGGCGCGTCGGTGGCCTGGCGCAGCGTGGCGAACACCACCGGCACCTGCCCCTTCAGTTCGTCCGCCACCCCGATCACCGCCGCCTCGGCCACGGCCGGGAAGCCGGAGACGGATTCCTCGATCTCGCGCGTGCCCAGCCGGTGCCCGGCGACGTTGATGACGTCGTCGGTGCGTCCGAGGATGAAGGTGTAGCCGTCCTCGTCGCGGATGGCCCAGTCCAGCGAGCTGTACAGCAGTTCCCTGAAGTGGCTGAAATAGCTGGACAGGAAGCGCGCGTCGTCGTTCCAGATCGTGGTCATGCAGCCCGGCGGCAGCGGCGGCTGCATCACCAGCACGCCCTTCTGCCCGGGGCCGACCTCCTCGCCGGTGGTCTCGTCGATCACCTTCATGCGGTAGCCGAGGTTGGGGAAACCCGGCGAGCCGAAGCGCACCGGCTTCATGTCCAGGCCCGGCAGCAGCGTCAACGCCGGCCAGCCGGTCTCGGTCTGCCAGTAGTTGTCGATCACCGGCTTGCCCAGCGCCTCGGTGATCCAGTGCGCGGTGGGCTCGTCCAGCGGCTCGCCGGCGAGGAACAGGTACTTCAGCTCGGACAGGTCGTGGCGCTTGATGAAGTCGATGTCGTGCTTCTTCAGCACGCGCACCGCGGTCGGCGAGGAGAACATCGTGCGCACGCCGTACTGTTCGCACAGCGCCCACCAGATGCCGGCGTCCGGCACGGTCGGCAGGCCTTCGTACAGCACCGACGTGGCGCCGACGATCAGCGGACCGTAGACGTTGTACGAATGCCCCACCGCCCAGCCGACGTCCGAGGTGGAGAACATCGCCTGCCCCGGGCCGACGTCGAACACCGTGCGCATCGACAGCGCCATCGCCACCGCGTAGCCGCCCACGTCGCGCTGCACGCCCTTGGGCTTGCCGGTGGTGCCGGAGGTGTAGAGCAGGTAGCTGGGCTCATTGGATTCCAGCCATTCCACTGGCACCTGCGTGTCGCCGGCCTCGGCGCGCAGCGTGGCATAGTCCTCGTCGCGGCCGGCGACCTTCGGCTCGGCGGGGTCGAGCCCGCGCGAGACGACCAGCACCTTCGGCGGCGGCGTGGCGGCCTTCGCGCAGGCCTCGTCGACCAGCGGCTTGTACGGGATCACCTTGCCGCCGCGGCTGCCGGCATCGGCGGCGATCAGCAGCTTCGGCCGCGCATCGTCGATGCGCAGCGCCAGGTTGTGCGCGGCGAACCCGCCGAACACCACCGAGTGCACCGCGCCGATGCGCGCGCAGGCCAGCATCGCGAACACGGCCTCGGCCATGTTGGGCATATAGATCACCACCCGGTCGCCGCGGCCCACGTCCAGCCGCTTCAGCACGGCGGCGAAGGCGTTCACCTCGCGGTGCAGTTCGCGGTAGGTGAGTTCGCGGGTGGTGTCGGTCTCGGTGGAGACCGCGACCAGCGCCAACTGCTCGCCGCGCTCGGCGAGATGGCGGTCCACCGCGTTGTAGCAGAGGTTGGTCTGCCCGCCGACGAACCAGCGGCGGAAGGGCGGGTTCGAATAGTCGAGGATCTTCTGTGGCGGCACGTGCCAGTGGATCGCCTTCGCCTCCTCGCCCCAGAAGGCCTCGGGCTGCTCGACCGAGCGCCGGTAGACGTCTTCGTATGCCATGCGATCCTCCCAGGTACGGCGGCTGGAGGCAGCATAGACCCGCGTTCCGGGCGGCACCTTCCTACCTTGGTCGCAGGCCGCGGTCAGGACACGGGTGCGGCCCTCGTCCCTGGCGCCGCCAGGCGATCGACCGCAGCGCACAGCAGCGGGGCCAGCACGAACAGGCCGAGGAAGTACCTGCCCTGGACCTCGAACACCACGTGCACGCTCCAGAACCCGACCAGCCACAGGACAGGCAGGGCGCCCAGCGGATTCCTCCACCGCAGCAGTCCGAAAGCCGTCCATGCGCACGCCAGGATGACGAGACCGCGCACCCAGCCGTACGCCTTGCGCTCCACCTTGAGGGCGCGATGGTAGCCGGCGTCCAGCCGCTCCCGGTCGGGACTCGCGTCGATGCGCGCACGGACGTTGGGGGACTCGATCAGCCAGTACAGCGCATACGGCGGAGGACTCAGGATCTCGGGCGCCTTGCATCGCACCACGGCGACCCAGTGCGCCATGGGCTTCGCCTGCAGGCGATCGACCACCGCCTGCGAGAGCGGCTTGTGCAGGTCGTCCTTCGCCGCCCGCGCGGCTTCGACCGACCAGTAACCGCATCCCTTGGCGCGCTGGTCGCTCGATACCAGCAGCCCGCCATACAGCGTGACCGCGGAACTCGTGCGGATCTCCTTCGTCCTGCCGCTGGAGACGCGCATCGCCATGTCCACCGCGAAACCGCAGACGGACCCCACGAGAAGCGCCAGCACGAAACGATGGAATCCCGGCGACAGGCGGCTGCGCAGGAGCAGCGCGACCGGGACGGACAGGATCAGCAGCGTCCATAGCACCAATGCGTATTGGGGCTTGGTGGACACGGCAACCGCGATGCATGCCACGGCCAGTCCGAAGCGCCATTTCCAGGAAGGCGGAAGCCTCGCGTCGGCCAGCAGCCAGAAGGCCGTGCCCAGGTGGGTGGCGGCGACGAGATCCAGCTGCACGATCCCGGCGAACGGGGCGATCAACAGCAGGTAGAGCGCCACCAGCTGGGCGAGGATCCTCCAGCGCCCGGTATCGAGCCGATAGGCCAGGAACAGGAGCCACAAGGCCGAGGGAATATTGATCGACAGCGCCGAGGCCACGGGCGACAGGCCCAACGCCTTCGGCAACGCGAGGATCCACAGGCCCAATCCACCGCGCACGTAGGCATCCGGCTGTCCGGCAGCCTGCCAGTAATACAGCCAATCGCTGTGCGGCTCGGGCCACCACCATGCCGCCAGTCCAATGCCACCCACCACCAGCAGGAGCGCCTGCGCACCCGCCAACGTCATCCAAGCCTTGGGGTAGTGTCGTTTCCGAGTATCCGACATGTCCATGGTAGTCCGGCCATCGATCCGCATTCGGCGGCGATCCTATCGCAGGTTGCCACGGAACCCGGCGCGCGGCAGGCAAAAAGAAAGCCCCCTGCCTTGCGGCAAGGGGCTGCTGCGGATGCGCTCAGCCCAGCAGGTGCGCCACGCCGCTGCGCTCTTCCTCCAGCTCGGCCAGCGTCTTGTCGATCGCCTTCTGGCTGAAGTCGTCGATCGGCAGGTCGCGGACCATCGTGTATTCGCCGTTCTCGGTGGTGACGGCGAAGCCGAACATCACGCCTTCCGGGATGCCGTAGCTGCCGTCGGACGGGATGCCCATCGTCACCCACTTGCCGTTGCTGCCCAGCACCCAGTCGCGCACGTGGTCGATGGCGGCGTTGGCGGCGGAGGCGGCCGAGGACAGGCCGCGCGCCTCGATGATCGCGGCGCCGCGCTTGCCGACCTGCGGGATGAAGGTGTTCGCGTTCCAGTCGGCGTCGTTGATCTTGTCCTTCAGCGACTGGCCGTTGACGGTGGCGAAGCGGTAGTCCGGGTACATGGTCGGGCTGTGGTTGCCCCACACGACCAGCCTGTCGATGTCGCCCACGGCCACGCCGGCCTTGCTGGCCAGCTGCGACAGCGCGCGGTTGTGGTCCAGGCGCAGCATCGCGGTGAAGTTCTTCGCCGGCAGGTCGGGCGCGGACTTCATCGCGATGTAGGCGTTGGTGTTGGCCGGGTTGCCGACCACCAGCACCTTGACGTCGCGGCTGGCGACCTTGTTCAGCGCGGCGCCCTGGGCGGTGAAGATCTTGGCGTTCTCCAGCAGCAGGTCCTTGCGCTCCATGCCGGGGCCGCGCGGGCGCGCGCCGACCAGCAGGGCCACGTCGGCGTCCTTGAACGCGACTTCCGGATCGTCGGTGCCGACGATGCCGGCGAGCAGCGGGAACGCGCAGTCCTCCAGTTCCATGATCACGCCCTTCAGCGCGGCCTGGGCCTTCTCCAGCGGCAGTTCCAGCAGTTGCAGGATGACCGGCTGGTCCTTGCCCAGCATTTCGCCGGAGGCGATGCGGAACAGCAGTGCGTAGCCGATCTGGCCGGCGGCACCGGTGACGGCAACTCGGACGGGGGTTTTCATCGTGGGGACTCCTGTGGAAAGCGGGGAACGGGGACCTGCGAACAGGGATGCGGCATCGGGGGCGAGGCGGGCCGGCGTCGCGGGGAACCTTCCATTCCCGGTTCCCCGCTCCCTGCTCCCGCCTTGCTCGTCACGTCAACTCGGCGAAGAACTCCTGGAACCGCTGCAACCCCGGCGCCAGCTGCGGCGTCGGGCAGGTGTAGCTGATGCGCAGCGCGCGCGGCTCGCCGAAGGCCGAGCCCGGCACGCAGGCCACGCCCTTGGCGTCGAGCAGCGCATTGCAGAAGTCGACGTCGTTCTCGATCTTCACACCGCCGTGCGACTTGCCGAAGGCGCAACTGATGTCCGGGAACACGTAGAACGCGCCCTGCGGCCGCGGGCAGACCACGCCCGGGATCGCGGCCATCGCCGCCAGCACCTGGTCGCGCTTGGCCTGGAACTCGGCGTTCTTGGCCGTGGGCACGTCCTGCGGGCCGGTCAGCGCGGCGATCGCGGCCGCGGTGACCACTTCCGGCACGTTGGTGATGTGGTTGGAGTTCATCGTGGTCAGCGCCTTGGCCACCACTTCCGGCCCGGCCATGAAGCCCACGCGCCAGCCCGGCATGCCGTAGGTCTTGGACAGCGAGTCGACGAACACCGTGCGCTCGCGCAGTTCCGGCCGCGCCTGCACGAAGTTCGTGTACGCCAGCCCGTCGAACAGCATGCGGTTGTAGATGTCGTCGGTGACGATCCAGGTGTCCGGGTGCTTCACCAGCACGTCGGCCAGCGCGGCCACCTCCTCGGGCGCGTAGACCATGCCGGTCGGGTTGGACGGGTTGTTGAACAGGAAGACCTTGGGCTTGTGCGTCGCCAGCGCCTCGTCCAGCTGCGCCGGCGTGAGCTTGTAGTCCTGGCTGGCCGGGCACGGCAGCGGCAGCGCCCTGGCGTTGACGATGTCGGCGATGTCGGCGTAGGTGGTCCAGTACGGCGAGGGATAGGCGATGGTGTCGCCCTCGTCCAGCAGCGACTCGGCCAGGTTGTACAGGATGTGCTTGGCGCCGATGCCGGTGGACACGTTGGCGCGCGTGTAGCCGGTCAGGCCCAGGGCCTCGATGTGCCGCAGGAAGGCGTCCAGCAGGGCGTCGGTGCCGCGGTTGCTGCCGTACTGGCCGGAATCCTTCGCCAGCGCGTCGCGCGCGGCCTGGTAGACGTGCTCGCCGGGCAGGAAGTTGGGGACGCCGATCGAGAAGCTGATGATGTCGCGGCCTTCGGCCTTCAGTTTCCGGGCCTTTTCGGCCACGGCCATGATCGCACTCGGCTTGGCGCGACCGATGCGCCGGGCAAGCGTGGGCATTGCACAACCTCGCGTGGGAACGGTTGGGGGGCGGTACGGCCGTTTTTGCGGCGCAAAATGGTATCACGCGCGCCCGTTCCGGCCGATGCGCCAAAGGTCCAAGGCGGCGCACGGCGCCGCCCGGACGGGGCGCGGGATCAGGCGCTCAGGAGGCGGTTCCACTCGGCCACGCGGTCGGCCCGGGCCGCCAGCGCGGCGTCGGCATCGCCCTCGATGGTGACCTTGCTGATCAGGTCGCCCTGGCGCACGGCGTCCACCACGTCCAGGCCCTCGACGACCTTGCCGAACACGGTGTGCTTGCCGTCCAGCCACGGGGTGGGCACGTGGGTGATGAAGAACTGGCTGCCGTTGGTGTTGGGGCCGGCGTTGGCCATGGACAGCACACCGCGCTCGTGGCGCACGCCGTTGGTCGTCTCGTCCTCGAACCGGTAGCCCGGGCCGCCGCGGCCGGAGCCCTCGGGGCAGCCGCCCTGGATCATGAAGTCGGCGATCACGCGGTGGAAATTCAGGCCGTCGTAGAAGCCCCGCTTGGCCAGGTTGACGAAATTGGCCACCGTCAGCGGGGCCTTGTCGGGGTACAGCTCGATCTTGATCGGGCCGCGGGCGGTGTCGAAGGTGGCGGTCAGGGACATGTATTCAGCTCCAAGTGCCCGGATGGGCCGGTTGACCGGCTATAATAGCGCGCTTCCTTATCCGCTCCCGTCCTCGCGCCCTGCCCCTTCGAAGGGGGTGTCCGGGTGCGTTTTCCCGATCCCAGAATCCATGTCCATCCAAAACCTCCGCAATATCGCGATCGTCGCGCACGTCGACCACGGCAAGACCACCCTCGTCGACCAGCTGCTGAAGCAGTCCGGCACCCTCTCCGAGCGCACCGTGCTGGCCGAGCGGGTGATGGACAGCAACGACCAGGAAAAAGAGCGCGGCATCACCATCCTGGCCAAGAACACCGCCATCAACTGGCGCGAGAACCGCATCAACATCGTCGACACCCCGGGCCACGCCGACTTCGGCGGCGAGGTCGAGCGCGTGCTGTCGATGGTGGACACCGTGCTGATCCTGGTCGACGCGATGGACGGCCCGATGCCGCAGACCCGCTTCGTCACCCAGAAGGCCTTCGCGATGGGCTTCAAGCCGGTCGTGGTGGTGAACAAGATCGACCGCCCCGGCGCGCGCCCGGAATGGGTCGTGGAGCAGGTGTGGGACCTGTTCGACCGCCTGGGTGCCACCGCCGAACAGATGGACTTCCCGATCGTCTACGCCTCGGCGCTGAACGGCTACGCCAGCCTGGACCCGGAAGCCCGCTCCGGCGACATGACCCCGCTGTACGAAGCGATCATGCAGCACGCGCCGAAGCCGGACGTGGACCCGGAAGGCGCTTTCCAGATGCGCATCAGCCAGCTGGACTACAGCAGCTTCGTCGGCGTGATCGGCATCGGCCGCATCCAGCGCGGCACGCTGAAGAAGAACATGCCGGTGGCGGTGATCGACCGCGAGGGCAAGAGGCGCCAGGGCAAGGTGCTGCAGGTGCTGGGCTTCCTGGGCCTGGAGCGGATCGAGCAGGAAACCGCCGAGGCCGGCGACATCGTCGCCATCTCCGGCATCCAGGAGCTGACCATCTCCGACACGGTCTGCGCGCTGGACGTGCCCGAGGCGCTGCCGCCGCTGACGGTGGACGAGCCGACCATCAGCATGACCTTCCAGGTGAACAACTCGCCGTTCGCCGGCAACAAGGACCTGTCCGGCGGCAAGTTCCTGACCAGCCGCCAGCTGAAGGAGCGCCTGGAGCGCGAGACCGTGCACAACGTGGCGCTGAAGGTCGAGCAGCTGGAGGACGCGGACAAGTTCCTGGTCTCCGGCCGCGGCGAGCTGCACCTGTCGGTGCTGATCGAGAACATGCGCCGCGAGGGCTACGAGCTGGCCGTGTCGCGCCCGGAAGTGATCATCAAGGAGATCGACGGCCAGCTGATGGAGCCGATCGAGCAGCTCGTCGTCGACGTGGAGGAAGTCCACCAGGGCGGCGTGATGGAGAAGCTGGGCACGCGCAAGGCGCAGCTGAAGAACATGGAGCCCGACGGCAAGGGCCGCGTGCGCCTGGACTACGAGATCCCGGCGCGCGGCCTGATCGGCTTCCAGAACGAGTTCAAGACGCTGACCCAGGGCTCGGGCCTGCTGTTCCACGTGTTCGACCACTACGGCCCGAAGGAACAGGGCGCCATCGCCAAGCGCATCAACGGCGTGATGATCGCCAACGCGCCGGGCGCCACGCCGGCCTACGCGCTGGGCCCGCTGGAAGAGCGCGGCCGCCTGTTCGCCGCCGAAGGCGACAACGTGTACGAAGGCCAGCTGGTCGGCATCCACTCCAAGGACAACGACCTGACCGTCAACGCGATCAAGACCAAGCCGCTGACCAACATGCGCGCCTCGGGCAAGGACGACGCGATCAAGCTGACCCCGGCGATCAAGTTCTCGCTGGAGCAGGCGCTGGACTTCATCGAGGACGACGAACTGGTCGAGGTCACCCCGAAGGAAATCCGCCTGCGCAAGAAGATGCTGACCGAGAGCGACCGCAAGCGCGCCTCCCGCGCCGCCTGATCGCCGCGGCGCGCCTTGGACACGCCCGCCTACGACCCGGACCCCAGGGCGCATCCGGGCCTGCACGCCATCGCCCTGTTCGAGGGCGCCAAGGGCGTGCTGGCCCTGGCCTTCGCCGGCGGCCTGCTGGCAGTCGGCCCGCAGCGCCTGCGCGAAGCCGTGCAGGCCCTCCTCGGGCGCGTCATCCCCGACGCCGGCCCCGGCGTAATGAGCCAGTGGCTGGACCGGATCAATCCCGAGTCGGTCCACGTCGCCGTGCTGATCGTCGCGGTCTACGCCGGCATGCGGCTGCTGGAAGCCTGGGGCCTGTGGCGCGCCCGCGCCTGGGCCTCGTGGCTGGGCTGCATCGGCTCGGCCGCCTACCTGCCGCTGGACGCCTACGCGCTGTACCACCACCCCGGCTGGCACACCTGGGCGCTGCTGGTCGTCAACCTGGCGATCGTGTGGGCGCTGTGGCGCGACATCCGGCGGCGCCGGCGGATTTGACGCGCGGGCCGGCGCCTGCGTAGCCTGCGGCATCCTCGCGAAGGTGCCCGCATGCGTCGATCCCTGCTGCCGCTCGGCCTGATGTTCGCCCTGGCGGCCTGCCGCCCGGCGACGCCGCCGGGCGCCGCCGCGCCGCCCGCGCCCACCGACTTCATCTACGCCGAGCTGGACATCGCCGACCTGCAGGCGCGCATGCAGTCCGGCGAACTGGACAGCCGCCGGCTGACCCAGGCCTACCTGGACCGCATCGCCGCCATCGACAAGGCCGGGCCGCAGTTGAACGCGGTCATCGAACTGAACCCCGACGCGCTGAAGGAAGCCGCCCTGCGCGACGTGGAGCGCCGCGCCAATGCCGCGCGCGGCCCCCTGCACGGCATCCCCGTGCTGCTGAAGGACAACATCGACGCGGTGCCGATGGCCACCTCGGCCGGCTCGCTGGCACTGAAGGACTTCCGCCCCGGCCAGGACGCCTTCCTGGTGCGCCGCCTGCGCGAGGCCGGCGCGGTCATCCTGGGCAAGACCAACCTGAGCGAGTGGGCCAACTTCCGCTCCCTGCACTCCACCTCCGGCTGGAGCGGGCGCGGCGGCCAGACCCGCAACCCGTACGCGCTGGACCGCAATCCCTGCGGCTCCAGTTCCGGCAGCGCGGTGGCGGTGTCCGCCAACCTGGCCGCGGCCAGCGTGGGCACCGAGACCGACGGCAGCATCCTGTGCCCCGCCGCGATCAACGGCGTGGTGGGACTGAAGCCCACCGTCGGCCTGGTCAGCCGGCAGGGCATCCTGCCGATCTCGCACAGCCAGGACACGGCCGGGCCGATCGCGCGCAGCGTGGCCGACGCCGCCCTCCTGCTGGGCGTGCTGGCCGGCCGCGACCCCGCGGACGCGGCCACCACCAACGCCACCTGGAACACCACCCTGGACTACGGCGCGCGGCTGACGCCCGGCGCGCTGAAAGGCGCCCGCATCGGCGTACTGCGCAGCAAGGCGGCGATCCACCCGGACGCCGCCGCCGCGCTGGAGGGCGCCATCCAGGTGATGCGCGAGGCCGGCGCGACCGTGGTCGACGCGGAGATCCCCACCGACGGCCAGTGGAACGCGGACGAGCTGGAACTGATGCTCTACGAGTTCAAGCACGGCGTGGAGCGCTACCTGAAGGAACGCAACGCGCCGCTGACCACGCTGACGCAGCTGATCGGCTACAACGAGCAGTACCGGCTCTCCGAAATGCCCTACTTCGGCCAGGACCTGCTCGAACGGGCGAACGCCAAGGGGACCCTGGGCGAGGCCGACTACATCACCGCGCGCAGCCGCGCCCGGCGGTTGGCCGGACCGGAAGGCATCGACGCGGCGCTCAAGGCGCAGCAACTCGACGTGCTGGTGGCGCCGACGACCGGACCCGCGTGGCTGACCGACCACAAGGCGGGCGACCATTTCCCCGGCGCCGGCTACAGCGCCGCCGCGGTCGCCGGCTACCCCAGCCTCACCGTCCCGATGGGCCACAGCGACGGCCTGCCGCTGGGGATCGTGTTCATGGGTCCCGCATGGAGCGAGGCGCGGCTGATCGCGCTGGGCTACGACTATGAACAGCGGACGCGGGCGCGCAAGCCGCCCGAGTACTGGCCCACGCTGCCCGCGCGCGCGCTGCGGCGCTGATGCGCAGGCGTAAATGTGAGTCATCGCGGCCGCAAGAATGCTTGCAGGCGCAACGGGTTCGTGGCGTGATAGCGGCAACGGGTAGTTGGGGATGACACGCGTGGAGTCTGGCGCGGACCGGGCATCGGAGTTGCGTGCGTTCAGTGGATCGGGATCCACGGCGCGGCGGCGGCAGCGCAACCTGAATTCGCTGGCCTGGGGCGTGCTCGTCATCGCCTGCCTGCTTTCGCTGTGGGCCGGCACGACCGCCTGGAACCAGGCGCGCGAGCACGCGCGCGCGCAGTTCGACGCGCGCGCCGACGCCATCGCCACCGCCGTGTCCACCCACATGAACGCCTACGAGGACACCGTCCGCGCCGCGGCCGCGGTGCTGGAAGGGCGGCAGGACATCGAGCAGGACAGCTTCCACGCGTTCGTCGACAAGCTGCAGGTGCCCAGCCGCCAGTCGGGCGTGCACGGGCTCGGCTTCGCCCGCCGCGTGCGCGCGGAGGAACGCGAGGCCTACCTCGCCGCGCAGCGCCGGCGCTACGGCGACACGTTCGCGATCCACCCGGCGGGCGAGCGCGGCGAATACATCGTCGTCGACCTGCTGTACCCGGACGTGCCCGGCATGCGCCCGCTGCTGGGCAAGGACGTGATGGCGGAAGCGGTGCGCCGCCACGCCATCGAATCCGCCCGCGACACCGGCGAACTGGCGGCCGCCCCGCTGGTCGCACTGGGCGACGCCGCCAAGGGCAGCACCGGGCTGCCCGGCTTCCTGCTGTACGCGCCGGTCTACGCCGACCCGGTCGCCGCGCGCGAAGGCGTGGAGGCGCGCCGGCGGCTGCTGCGCGGCTTCGCGACCGCCGGCTTCGGCTGGCAGCAGGTCCTGGAGGACGCGATCGGCCTGGCCGACGGCGACGCGTTCGACCTCCACCTGCTCGCCCGCGGCCAGGGCGACGCGCCGGTCTACCGCACCCACGCGCTGGAGGACCGCTACGGCCGGGACTGGCGGCCGGCGTTCACCGCGCAGCGCGACCTGCGCCTGCTGGGCAGCGACTGGCGCCTGGTGCTGCGCTCGCCGCCGCTGCGCGAGGCGCTGCCCGGCCTGGCCTCGATCGTGCTGCTGACGCTGTGCGGCATCGGGCTGGGGCTGCTGCTGTTCCTGCTGCTGCACAACCTCGCCCGCACCGAGCGCCGCAGCCGGGCGCTGCTGGACGCGGTCGCCGACCACCTGCCGGCCCTGATCGCCTACATCGACGGCGGCGGCCGCTACGGCTTCGCCAACCGCGCCTGCCGCGCCTGGTCGGGCACCCCGGAGGCCTGGAGCGACCGCCACGTGGACGACGTGCACGCCGCCGACCCGGAGTTCCTCGCCTCGCTCAAGCGCGCCATGCAGGGCTGCACGGCCGACCACTGGATCGCGTGGGACGCCGAGCTGGGGCCGCTGCCGCGCCCGGTGCACCTGTACCTGGTGCCCGACGTCGAGCCCGGCCGGAAGATCGCCGGCTGGTACCTGATGGGCAACGACGTCAGCGAACAGCGCCAGGCGCACCGCGAGCTGGCGATGGCTCGCGACCACCTCAAGCGCGTCACCGACCGCCTGCCCGCGCTGATCGCCCAATTCGACATCCGCCACCGCCTGGTCTTCCACAACCGCGCCTTCGCCGAGCAGCTGCGCTGGCGGATCCCGCTGCGGCCCGGCGCGCACATGCGCGACCTGTTCGGCGAGGAGGCCTACCTCAAGCGCATCCCGCACATCGACGCCGCCCTGGCCGGGCGCGACGGCGAGTTCGAGAGCAGCTTCGACACCGCCGACGGCACCCGCCGCATGCACAGCTTCTACACGCCGGACATCGACGAGCACGGCGTGGTGTGCGGCTTCTTCGTGATGGCGGTCGACATCACCGAGAAGACCCGGCTGGAGCACGCGCTGCACAACGCCAACGAACTGGCCGAGGTCACCCTGACCTCGATCAGCGAGGCGGTCATCACCGTGGACGTCGGCAACCGCGTGACCTACATGAACCCGGCGGCGGAAGCGCTCTGCGGCTGGAGCCTGGAGCAGGCGCTGGAGCAGCCGCTGGAACGCATCGCGCCGCTCGCGCGCTTCGAGACGCTCGGCGCGCCCGGCGACGACGCGCCCGACGGCGCCGGCCAGCCGGGCGACCTGCAGCTGGTCCGCCGCGACGGCACCCGCATGCTGGTCGAGCGCTCGCTGTCGTCCATCCACGACCGCGACGAGCGGCTGGTGGGCGCGGTCATGGTGATGCGCGACATCACCGAGTCGCGCGCGCTCAGTTCGCGCATGACCTACCTCGCCCACCACGACACGCTGACCGGCCTGCCGAACCGGCTGCAGCTCAACGAGCGGCTGGGCCAGGCGATCACGCACGCGACCAACCACGGCAACGGCATCGCCGTGCTGTTCCTGGACCTGGACTTGTTCAAGCACGTCAACGACGCGCTTGGCCACCACATCGGCGACGAACTGCTGCAGCAGGTGGCGCGCCGCCTGCAGCGCAACATCGGCAACCTGGGCACGGTGTACCGCACCGGCGGCGACGAGTTCGTGGTGCTGCTGCCCAACGTGGTCACGCGCGACAACGTGCTGCAGATCGCCGACCGCCTGCTCGCGCTCGGCGGCACGCCGTACACGGTGGCCTCGCACGAGCTGCACCAGGCCTTCAGCATCGGCATCAGCCTGTTCCCCGAGGACGGCTACGACGCCGCCACGCTGATGATGCGCGCCGACGCCGCCATGTACCTGGCCAAGCGCAACGGCCGCAACGCCACCCGCTTCTACACCCGCGAGCTGGCCTCCAGCGTGGACGCGCGCATCGAGCTGGAGAACAGCCTGCGCCGCAGCCTGCGCAACGGCGACCTCTGCCTGCACTACCAGCCGCAGGTCGACCGCGTCAGCGGCCGCATCGTCGGCGTGGAGGGGCTGGCGCGCTGGCAGCGCGGCGACCGCCTGATGATGCCGGGCGAGTTCCTGCCCATCGCCGAGGAGACCAACCTGATCGTCGACATCGACCAGTGGGCGATCCGCGCCGCGTGCCGGCAGAACCGGATCTGGCAGCAGGCCGGGCTGCCGCCGATCCGCGTCTCGGTCAACATCGCCGCGGCGAACTTCGATACCGACGACCTGGTCGGCACCGTGGTCGAGGCGCTGCAGGACAGCGGCCTGGCCGCCGAGTTCCTGGAGCTGGAGGTCACCGAGACCACCCTGATGCGCGACGTGCAGCGCACCGACCGCACCCTGCGCGCGCTGAAGGCGCTGGGCGTGCGCATCGCCATCGACGACTTCGGCACCGGCTTCTCCAGCCTGAGCTACCTGGGCAACTACGGCTTCAACGTGCTGAAGATCGACCAGTCCTTCGTCCGCGACGTGTCCGAGCCGAACCAGGCCGCCATCACCCGCGCCATCATCGGCCTGGCCGCGCAGCTGCAGTGCCGCACGATCGCCGAGGGCGTGGAGACGCCGGAACAGGCCGCGTGGCTGGCCGCCAACGGCTGCGATGAGCTGCAGGGCAACTACTTCAGCAAGCCGGTGCCGGCGGCGGAGTTCGCGCGCCTGTACGCGCGCGGCAGGACCTGGCACATCCCGCAGGCCGCGCCCGCCATCCACGCCCACTGGTCGTGACGGCGGGCGGCGCGGGCGACTAGCGCGCCGCCGGCGCCGCCAGCTGGTTCTGCTTGCGCACGATGCACATCGCGATCTCCAGCGACTGCTCGTAGTTCAGGCGCGGATCGACGGTGGAGCGGTAGGCGCGCTCCAGGTCGGCGTCGGTCAGTTCGCGCGCGCCGCCGGTGCATTCGGTGACGTCCTCGCCGGTCAGCTCCAGGTGCACGCCGCCCAGCCGCGTGCCCGCCGCGGCGTGCAGGTCGAACGACTGCTCGACCTCGCCGCGCACGTTGTCGAAGCGGCGCGTCTTGAAGCCGTTGCTGGTGCTTTCGGTATTGCCGTGCATCGGGTCGCACACCCACAGCACGCGCCGGCCGTCGCGGCGCACCGCGTCCAGCAGCGGCGGCAGCTTCTCGGCGATCTGCGCCGCGCCCATGCGGTGGATGAAGGTCAGGCGCCCCGCCTCGTCCTCGGGATTGAGCACGTCGATCAGGCGCAGCAGCTGGTCCGGCGTGACCGACGGGCCGACCTTGATCGCGATGGGATTGCGCACGCCGCGCAGGTATTCCACGTGCGCGCCGTCCACGGCCGCGGTGCGCATGCCGATCCACGGATAGTGCGTGCTGAGGTTGAACCAGCCCCATTGCCGTGGCACTTCGCGCGTCAGCGCTTCCTCGTAGGGCAGCAGCAGGGCCTCGTGCGAGGTGTAGAAGTCGATGCGGTTGAGGTTGTGTACCTCGGCGCCGGACAGCGTCTCCATGAACCGCACCGCGTCGCCGATCGAAGTGACCATGTGCTGGTACTCGTTCGCCAGCGGCGAGTAGCCGACCCAGTTGAGGTTCCAGTATTCGGGATGGTGCAGGTCGGCGAAACCGCCGTCGATCAGCGCGCGCACGAAGTTCATCGTCATCGCCGAGCGCGCGTGCGCCTTGATCATCCGGCGCGGATCCGGGCGGCGCGCCTCGGCGGTGAATTCGGGCTGGTTGACCAGGTCGCCGCGGTAGCTGGGCAGCGTGACCCCGTCGCGCGTCTCGGTATCGGCCGAGCGCGGCTTGGCGTACTGGCCGGCGAACCGGCCGACGCGCACCACCGGCAGGCGCAGGCCGTGCACCAGCACCAGGCTCATCTGCAGCAGCACCTTCAGCCGGTTCGAGATCAGGCCCGACTCGCAGTCGCTGAAGCTCTCCGCGCAGTCGCCGCCCTGCAGCAGGAAGCGCTTGCCTTCCTGCGCCTCGGCCAGTTGCTTCTTCAGCGCGAAGATCTCCCACGAGGTAACCAGCGGCGGCAACTGGCGCAGTTCGCCCACCGCCTCCTCCAGCGCGGCCTCGTCGGGATAGGTCGGCAGCTGCAGGGCGGGACGCGCGCGCCAGCTCTCCGGCGCCCAGTTCGGGGGCAGGTTGACGGCGCGCAGGTTACGGTCGGTCGTGGTCATGGCGGGCTCCTCGCGGCCCACCATGGTGACAGAATGGTGCGCCGCGTCAATTCAACGGAAGGTGGAGGTCTTGCGGGCGCGGAAGCCGATCCACAGCGCCCAGACGGCGAGGAACGCGAACCACGCCAGGCTCCACATCGGCATGGTCAGGCCCAGGAAGCTCCAGTCGATCGTGCTGCAGTCGCCCTTCGCGGACAGCACCTTCTGCACCACGCCGAGCCAGGTGTTGGTCTCGATCATGTAGTCCCAGCCGGGGCCGCAGCTGGGCATCAGCGGCGGGAACAGCTGCACCCAGACGTGGCGCCCGGCGATCCCGATGCCGGCGGCCGCGGCGAGGAAGGCCAGCACGCCGTACACGCGCCGCCCGCCAGGGCGACGCGGCCCGTGCAGGGCGCCGAGCAGGAACAGCACGCCGGTCGCGGCGAACGCCAGCCGCTGGAAGATGCAGAACGGGCACGGTTCCAGTTGCTGGACGAACTGCACGTAGAGCGCGTACCCCAGCAGAGCCGCGCAGGCCAGGAAGCCGAGCAGGCACTGGGCGCGGAAGGACCAGCGGAGTGGATTCATCGATGTCCGTCGCGGGCGGGTGATGCCGCATTATCCATGGCCGCCGGCCCTGCCGCCATCCGCGTCCTTTTGTCGCAGCGAGCGCGTCGGGGGCGTAGCCCCAACCTGCCGTAGGTCGCCGACGCACGCGGATGTTCGCGCCTCCGCAAGCGTCCCTCCCTTGATCGCGCCCGATGCCGGCCAATTCAGACCGACGCGATGCGGCCGGAAAAGGGGCGCGGGGGGAATGCGCCCTCGCACGGGAATCCGTGCCACCAAACAAAAACCCCGGCGCGGGCCGGGGTTTCTGGTGTCCTGCGGGAGGCGGGGCTTACTCGGCCGCCGCTTCCGGACGGTCGACCAGCTCGACGTACGCCATCGGCGCGTTGTCGCCGGCGCGGAAGCCGCACTTCAGGATGCGCAGGTAGCCGCCCGGGCGCGCCTGGTAGCGCGGGCCGAGGGTGGTGAACAGCGTGCCGACGGCTTCCTTGTCGCGCAGGCGCGAGAAGGCGAGGCGGCGGTTGGCGACGCCGTCGACCTTGCCGAGGGTGATCAGCGGTTCGGCGACGCGGCGCAGTTCCTTGGCCTTCGGCAGGGTGGTCTTGATCAGGCCGTGCTTGATCAGCGAGGCGGCCATGTTGCGGAACATCGCTTCGCGATGGGCGCTGGTGCGGCTGAACTTGCGGCCGGCTTTCTGGTGGCGCATGGGTTGGATTCCTAAATAAAGAGTGGGACGTTGTACTTCGCTGTCGCCATCCAGGCGTTGGAACGGTGGACTGCGGGTGGTCCGGACCGGCCATCCCTGACCGGAGCGTCGCGGGCCTTCAGGTCCGTCGACGTGAGTTGCACTACTTCACTTGCGGACGGCATCCACTCCGGACAGGACTGGATGCCATCCCTGGCGGCGCACTGCTGGCTTCGGAACGCCCGGCCCGGTCATCCTGACCGGTCGTTCCAAGCCGCGGCAGACGCCTTGAAGGCGTCCGCCAGCACGCGGCTTCTCACCCAAGCATGCCGTGCTGGGCGACGCCGGCCGGCGGCCAGTTCTCCAGCTTCATGCCCAGGGACAGGCCGCGCTGCGCCAGGACTTCCTTGATCTCGGTCAGCGATTTCTTGCCGAGGTTCGGCGTCTTGAGCAGTTCGACTTCGGTCTTCTGGATGAGGTCGCCGATGTAGTAGATGCTCTCGGCCTTCAGGCAGTTGGCCGAACGCACGGTCAGCTCCAGGTCGTCGATCGGGCGCAGCAGCACCGGGTCGACGCCGCTGGCGGCCTGCTTCGGCGCGCCGCGGTCGCGGTGCGTGAAGTCGCCGAACACCGACAGCTGGTCGCTGAGGATGTCGGCGGCGGTGCGCACGGCTTCCTCGGCGTCGATCGTGCCGTTGGTCTCGATGTCCAGGACCAGCTTGTCCAGGTCGGTGCGCTGCTCGACGCGCGCGGCTTCCACCGCGTAGGCGACGCGGCGGACCGGCGAGAACGAGGCGTCCAGCACCAGGCGGCCGATGGCGCGGGTCTCTTCGTCCGGACGGCGGCGGGCGGCGGCCGGCTGGTAGCCGAAGCCGCGCTCGATCTTCAGGCGCATGTTCAGCGCCGTGTCCTTGGTCAGGTTGCAGATGACCAGTTCCGGATTCAGGATCTCGACGTTGTGGTCGGTCTTGATGTCGCCGGCGGTCACCACGCCCGGGCCCTGCTTGGCCAGGCTCAGGGTGGAGGAATCGCCGGAATGGATGCGGATGGCCACATCCTTCAGGTTCAACAGCACTTCCAGCACGTCTTCCTGCATGCCTTCGATGGTGCTGTATTCGTGCAGCACGCCGTCGATCTCGACTTCGGTGATCGCGAAGCCGGGGATCGACGACAGCAGCACGCGGCGCAGCGCATTGCCGAGCGTATGGCCGTAGCCGCGCTCCAGCGGTTCGATGACCACCTTCGCGCGGTTGCCGGTCAGGCGCTCGATCTGCGGGCCGCGGGGGCGCAGCACTTGCTGAGTAATACCCGTCATGTTGCTTTGTCTCCTGCGGTCCCCCGGTCGCCCGGGGGTGCGTGAATGAATTACTTCGAGTACAACTCGACGATCAGCGCTTCGTTGATGTCGGCGGGCAGGTCCGAACGGGCCGGGACCGCCTTGAACACGCCGCTGAACTTCTTCGCGTCGACCTCGACCCACGACGGGTTCAGGTCGAGCTGTTCGGCGACGGTCAGCGATTCCTGCACGCGGAGCTGCTTCTGCGCCTTCTCCGACAGCGCGATCGCGTCGCCGGCCTTGACCTGGTAGGAAGGCAGGTTGACCGGCTTGCCGTTGACCAGCACGCCGCGGTGCGAGACCAGCTGGCGGGCGGCCGGGCGGGTCACGGCGAAGCCCATGCGGTAGATGACGTTGTCCAGGCGGGTTTCCAGCAGCTGCAGCAGGTTCTCGCCGGTGTTGCCCTTCTTGGTCGAGGCCTTCTTGTAGTAGTTGCGGAACTGGCGCTCCAGCAGGCCGTAGATGCGCTTGACCTTCTGCTTCTCGCGCAGCTGGGTGGCGTAGTCGGACAGCTTGCCCTTGCGGGCGGTGGCGCCGTGCTGGCCGGGCTTCTGCTCCAGCTTGCACTTGGAGTCCAGCGCGCGGGCCGGGCTCTTGAGCGACAGGTCGGCGCCTTCGCGGCGCGCGAGCTTACAGGTAGGACCGATATAACGAGCCATTTCTTATCGCCCCCTTAGACGCGACGCTTTTTCGGCGGACGGCACCCATTGTGCGGGATCGGCGTCACGTCGATGATGTTGGTGATCTTGTAGCCGACGTTGTTCAACGAACGCACGGCCGACTCGCGGCCCGGACCCGGGCCCTTGATGCGGACTTCCAGCGACTTCACGCCGTAGTCCAGCGCGGCGCGGCCGGCCTTCTCGGCGGCGACCTGCGCGGCGAACGGGGTCGACTTGCGCGAACCGCGGAAACCCGCGCCGCCCGAGGTCGCCCACGACAGCGCGTTGCCCTGGCGGTCGGTGATGGTCACGATGGTGTTGTTGAACGAAGCGTGGACGTGGGCGACGCCGTCGGTGATGACGCGCTTGATCTTCTTCTTGACTTTGGCAGCAGCTGGCTTGGCCATGATGGTCGCCCCTTACTTCTTGATGGCTTTGCGCGGACCCTTGCGGGTACGGGCGTTGGTACGGGTGCGCTGGCCGCGCAGCGGCAGGCCGCGGCGGTGGCGCAGGCCGCGGTAGCAGCCCAGGTCCATCAGGCGCTTGATCGCGATGCCGACTTCACGGCGCAGGTCGCCCTCGACCACGTACTTGCCGACTTCGGCGCGCAGGCGCTCGACTTCCGGCTCCGACAGGTCGCGGATCTTGGTGGTCGAGGCGACGCCGGCGGCTTCGCAGACCTTCTTGGAACGGGTACGGCCAATGCCGTAGATGCTTTGCAAACCGACCCAGACATGCTTCTGGGCAGGCAGGTTGACACCTGCAATACGCGCCATGACGCGGCTCTCCAACAGTGAGTATTGGCCCGTGTGCGGTCGTCCCGGGCGGGATTCGCGCAAAACAGGCGGAGTGAACTGGAAATTGTAGCAAGATCCGGGGTTTACTGGAAGCCCGCGCCGGCTGAGCCGGCGGTGGACCCGGCATGGGGAGTGTGCCCATGCTCCGGCGCCGGAACCCGCCTGGACAGGGAGGGGTCGCCCCTCCCCTGCCCGCCCGCGCTACTCTGGCGCAGGGACTGGCCGGTTCGCACCCCCGCACCGGATCGCTGCGGGAGCCGCCCATCTAAGTCAGCCGGCCGTGGCGGCCGGGCTGGTGCGGGAAAGCCCCGCATTGTACATCAACCGCGGCCCAGGCCCCGCGAGCCGCCCTTCAGGTTGGCCTTCTTCAGCAGGCTCTCGTACTGGTGGGACATCAGGTGCGCCTGGATCTGCGCGATGAAGTCCATCACCACCACCACCACGATCAGCAGCGAGGTGCCGCCGAAGTAGAACGACGTGCCGAGCTGCGTGCGCATCACTTCCGGCAGCAGGCAGACCGCCACCAGGTACAGCGAACCGATCGCCGTCAGCCGGGTCAGCACGCCGTCGACGTAGTCGGCCGTGGCCTTGCCGGGACGGATGCCCGGGATCAGCGCGCCCGACTTCTTCAGGTTCTCGGCGGTTTCCTGCGAGTTGAACACCAGCGCCGTGTAGAAGAACGCGAAGCCGATGATCATCGCCGCGAACACGATCATGTGCAGCGGCTCGCCCGGGGCCAGCGCATTGGAGATGCGCTGCAGCCAGGTGGTGGCGCCGCTGTTCTGGCCGGACCACATCGCCAGCGTGGCCGGGAAGGCCAGGATGCTGGAGGCGAAGATCGGCGGGATCACGCCGGCCATGTTGAGCTTCAGCGGCAGGAACGAGGTCTGGTTCATGTACGCGTTGCGACCGCCCTGGCGGCGCGCGTAGTTCACCGTGATCCGTCGCTGGCCGCGCTCCACGAACACCACCAGGAACGTGAAGCCCAGCACCACCACCGCGATCACCAGCAGCGAGATGAAGCTCAGCGTGCCGTCGCGGAACGCGCCGACGGTCTGGATGACCGCGCCCGGCAGGCCAGCCACGATGCCCGCGAAGATGATCAGCGAGACGCCGTTGCCGATGCCGCGCTCGGTCACCTGCTCGCCCAGCCACATCAGGAAGATGGTGCCGGCGGTCAGGGCGACCACCGCGGTCAGCACGAAGCCCATGCCCGGCGCGTACACCACTGGCATGCCGCCCGGGGCCATCTGGTTCTGCAGCGCGGTGGCGATGCTGCCGCCCTGCACGATCGCCAGCAGCACGGCGCCGATGCGCGAGTACTGGGTGATCTTGCGGCGGCCGGACTCGCCTTCCTTCTGCAGCGCCTTCAGGCTGGGGAAGATGTGCACGCCCAGCTGCATCACGATCGATGCCGAGATGTAGGGCATGACGTTCAGCGCGAAGATGCTGAAGCGGTGCAGGGCGCCGCCCGAGAACATGTTGAACATGTCCACGATGCCGCCGCCCTGCGCCTCCATCATCTTCAGCATGGCATCGGGATTGACGCCCGGGACCGGGATGAAGCAGCCGATCCGGTAGACGATCAGCGCGCCCAGCACGAACAGCAGGCGCTGGCGGAGTTCGGTGAACTTGCCCGCGCCTGCCAGCGCACTGGCGGCATTACCCTGCGCCATGCGTCGGTTACTCCTGCACGCTGCCGCCGGCAGCCTCGATGGCGGCCTTGGCACCGGCCGTGGCGGCCACGCCCTTCAGCACGAACGCCTTGGTCAGTTCGCCCTTCTTGACGATCTTGGCGCGCTTGGCGGTGCTGGGCACCAGCTTGGCGGCGCGCAGCGCGGCGAAGTCGATCTCGCCGGCTTCCAGCTTGTCCAGCTGGTACGACAGCACTTCGGCGCAGTCCAGCTTCAGCTTGGAGCGGAAGCCGACCTTCGGCAGGCGCTTGATCAGCGGCATCTGGCCGCCTTCGAACTTCGCCTTGATCTTGCCCTTGCCGGCGCGCGCGAACGAGCCCTTGTGGCCGCGACCGGCGGTCTTGCCCAGGCCGGAACCGATACCGCGGCCGACGCGGGTGCGCTCGGTGCGGGCGCCCTCGGCGGGCTTCAACGTATTCAGACGCATGTTGATTACTCCTCGACCTTGACGAGGTAGTGGACCTTGGCGATCAGGCCGCGCACTTGCGGGCTGTCCTTCAGTTCACGCACGTCGTTCAGCTTGTTCAGGCCCAGCGCCTTCACCGACAGGCGGTGGCGCGACTGGGAACCACGCAGGCCGCGCACCAGGCGCACCTTGACGGTCTTGTTGGACTCGTTAGCCATTGAGGAGTTCCTCCACCTTCTTGCCGCGCTTGGCCGCGATGCGCGACGGCGACTGCATGTCGGACAGGCCCTTGACCGTGGCGCGGACCAGGTTGATCGGGTTGCGCGAACCGGTGGCCTTGGCCAGCACGTTCTTCACGCCCACCGCTTCCAGCACGGCGCGCATGGCGCCGCCGGCGATCACGCCCGTACCTTCGGAGGCCGGCTGCATGAACACGCGGGCCGCGCCGTGGCCGGCCTTCACCGGGTGCCACAGGGTGCCGTTGTTCAGGTCGACGTTGGCCATGTTCTTGCGGGCGTACTCCATCGACTTCTGGATGGCGACCGGCACTTCGCGCGCCTTGCCGTAGCCGAAGCCAATCTTGCCGGCGCCGTCGCCCACCACCGTCAGCGCGGTGAAGGTGAACTGGCGGCCGCCCTTGACGGTCTTGCTGACGCGGTTGACCGCGACCAGCTTCTCGATCATGCCGTCGTCGATTTTCTCTTCGCGGTTGCGGTCGCGATCGCGACCCCGCGGCTGACGCTCTTCTGCCATTTTCGGATTCCTTGGTTGTTGGATATGTACGGCTTCTTGCCGCTTATGGTTGTGGTCTACCGCGGTGGAGCATCGGCCGCTACAGAAGAGCGGCCGCGCCCGGCGCATCCCGCGCCGGCAGGTCGGGGCATGGGGACGGCCCCATGCCCTTCAAGGTCAGAACTGCAGGCCACCCTCGCGGGCGGCGTCGGCCAGCGCCTTGATGCGGCCGTGGTAGCGGTAGCCCGAGCGGTCGAAGGCGACCTTCTCGACGCCCGCCGCCTTGGCGCGCTCGGCGATGAGCTTGCCGACGCGGGCCGCCGCGTCGCTGTTCTTGCCGTTCTTCAGGCCGTCCTTGACGTCCGCCTGCAGCGTGTTGGCGGACGCGATGACCTTGGCGCCGTCGGCGGTGAACAGCTGGGCGTAGATGTGCTGGCCGGTGCGCAGCACCGACAGGCGCGGCACGCCGAGCTCGCGGATGTGCGCGCGGGTCGACTTGGCGCGGCGCAGGCGGGCGGTGTTCTTGATGCTCATGATCTGGTTCCTCGAAGCCGAAGGCCCGGTTAGGCCTTCTTCGCTTCCTTGCGGATGATGGTTTCGTCGGAGTACTTCACGCCCTTGCCCTTGTAGGGCTCCGGCGGACGGAAACCGCGGATCTTGGCGGCAACTTCGCCAACGCGCTGCTTGTCGGCGCCCTGCACCAGGATCTCGGTCTGGGTCGGGGTGGCGATGGTGATGCCTTCCGGCGTCTTGAACAGGATCGGGTGGGAATAACCCAGCGACAGGTTCAGGTCCTTGCCCTGCATCGCGGCGCGGTAGCCCACGCCGACCAGCTCGAGCTTGCGCTCGAAGCCTTCCGACACGCCCTTGACCATGTTGGCCAGGATCGCGCGGATGGTGCCGGTGATGGCGTCGTCGGCCGGGGTGGCCGGCGACAGGTTGGCGGTGCCGTTGTCGACGTTGAGGTCGACGCCGGCCGGCTTGGCGATGGACAGGGTGCCCTTCGGGCCCTTGACGTTGAGGTTGTCGCCCTGGACGCTCAGTTCGACGCCCTTCGGGAGAGTGATCGGCTTCTTGGCTACGCGGGACATGTGTGGACTCCTTCGCTTAGGCCACGAAGCACAGGACTTCACCACCCACGCCGGCCGCACGGGCCTGCGCATCGGTCATGATGCCCTTGGAAGTGGAGATGATGGCGACGCCCAGGCCACCCAGGACCTTGGGCAGTTCGGCCTTGCCACGGTACTGGCGCAGGCCCGAACGGGACACGCGGCTCAGCTTCTCGATGACCGGCTTGCCTTCGAAGTACTTCAGGACGATTTCCAGCTCGGCCTTGTTGTTCTCGGTCTTCGTCACGCGGACGTCGCCGATGTAGCCTTCCGACTTCAGGACGTTGGCGATCGAGGCCTTGATCTTGGAGGACGGCATCTTCACCGTCGGCTTGCCCACAGCGGCGGCATTGCGGATGCGCACCAGCATGTCGGCGATGGGATCAGTCATGCTCATTAGAGTCTGCCTTATGAGTAGCACCGATATCCGCTTTCGCGAAAATCTTGCGTTGTCCCTGGAAACCCCCAGGCGGGCGGCCGGTTCCCCGGCCCTCCCCCGGCCAGGCCGCGGGAGCCGAACATTGTACAACAACAAGTCCGGCCTGTGCCGGACTCGTCCTTCCTGCGTCGGAGCGCCCGGCGGGCCGGGCGTTCCGGGCGGTTACCAGCTGGCCTTGCGCAGGCCGGGCACGTCGCCGCGCATGGTGGCTTCGCGCAGCTTGTTGCGGCCCAGGCCGAACTTGCGGTAGACGCCGCGCGAACGGCCGGACAGCTCGCAGCGGTTGCGCTGGCGGCTCGGCGAGGAGTCGCGCGGCAGCTTCTGCAGCTTGGTCACCGCCTCGGCCTTCTCCTCGTACGAGGCGTTCTGGCTGGAGATGATCTTCTTCAGCGCGTCGCGCTTGGCGGCGTACTGCTTGGCCAGCTTTTCCCGCTTGATGTCGCGGTTGACCATCGAGGTCTTTGCCATGATGTCGGTTTCCTAGCGAATCAGTTGCGGAACGGGAACTTGAACGCTTCGAGCAGCGCCTTGGCTTCGGCGTCGTTCTTGGCGGTCGTGGTGATGGCGATATCCATGCCGCGGATCGCGTCGACGGCGTCGAAGTCGATTTCCGGGAAGATGATCTGTTCCTTCACGCCCATGTTGTAGTTGCCGCGGCCGTCGAACGAGCGGCCCGACACGCCACGGAAGTCGCGGACGCGCGGCAGCGAGATGCTGATCAGGCGGTCCAGGAACTCGTACATCTTGGCGCGGCGCAGGGTCACCTTGCAGCCGATCGGCCAGCCGTCGCGGATCTTGAACGAAGCCACCGACACGCGGGACTTGGTCGTGATCGGCTTCTGGCCGCTGATCTTGGCCAGGTCGGCCACGGCGTTTTCCAGGATCTTCTTGTTGGTCGCCGCTTCACCCACACCCATGTTGATGGTGATCTTGGTGATCTTCGGCACTTCCATCGGATTGGTGTAGCCGAACTTCTTCATCAGAGCCGGCGCCACTTCTTCCTTGTACATTTTTTCGAGACGGGTGGTCATGACCTCATTCCTCAGGCGTCGAGCGCCTCACCGCTGGAGCGGAACACGCGCAGTTTGCGTCCATCCTCCAGCACCTTGAAACCGATACGCTCGCCCTTGCCCGTCGCCGGGTTGAACAGCGCGACATTGGAAATGTGGATCGAGCGCTCGCTCTCCACCACGCCGCCCGCGATGCCGGCCTGCGGGTTCGGCTTGGTGTGGCGCTTGACGACATTCACGTTGGAGACGACTACGCGGTCGCCGTCCACGCGCACCACGTCGCCCTTCTTGCCCTTGTCCTTGCCGGTGATGACGACCACCTGGTCGCCCTTCTTGATACGGTTTGCCATTTCTATGTCCTCCGCTCAGAGCACTTCAGGCGCGAGCGAAACGATCTTCATGAACTTCTCGGAGCGCAGCTCGCGGGTCACGGGCCCGAAGATGCGGGTGCCGATCGGCTCCTGCTTGTTGTTGAGCAGCACGGCGGCGTTGCCGTCGAAGCGGATCAGCGAGCCGTCCGGGCGGCGGACGCCCTTGCGGGTGCGCACGACCACGGCGTCGTAGACTTCGCCCTTCTTGACCTTGCCGCGCGGGATGGCGTCCTTGACGGTCACCTTGATGATGTCGCCGATGCCGGCGTAGCGGCGCTTGGAGCCGCCCAGCACCTTGATGCACATCAGTTCCTTGGCGCCGGAGTTGTCGGCCGCGTCAAGGTAGCTCTGCATCTGGATCATGATTCAGATCTCCTCTTATTCAGCCGCGCGGGTGATGATTTCCACCACGCGCCAGTTCTTGGTCTTGGACATCGGGGCGATCTCGGTCACGCGCACCACGTCGCCTTCCTTGCAGCTGTTGTCCGCGTCGTGCGCGTGCAGCTTGGTGGAACGCTTGATGTACTTGCCGTACAGGGCGTGCTTGACCTGACGCTCCACCAGGACGGTGACCGTCTTGTCCATCTTGTTGCTGACGACGCGGCCTTCGATGGTGCGTTGCGCTTTGTCTTTGTTATCGCTCATCTTGGTCGCTCCTTACTTCTGGCTGCCCAGCAGGGTCTTGACGCGCGCGATCTCGCGGCGGACCCGGCGGGTTTCATGCGTCTTCGGCAGCTGGCCGGTCACCTTCTGCATGCGCAGGGAGAACTGCTCCTTGCGCAGCTCGGTCAGGTGGGCCTTCAGCTCGTCGGCCGACTTCTCGCGGAGTTGCTTGAGTTCCATTAGCGCACCGTCCGGGTCACGAAAGTGGTGGTGACCGACAGCTTGGCCGCGGCCAGGCGGAACGCCTCGCGCGCGATGTCCTCGCTGACGCCTTCGATTTCATAGATCATGCGGCCCGGCTGGATCTGGGCGACCCAGTACTCCACGTTGCCCTTGCCCGAGCCCATGCGGACCTCGATGGGCTTCTTGGTGATCGGCTTGTCGGGGAACACACGGATCCACATCTTGCCGCCGCGCTTGACGTAGCGGCTGATCGAGCGGCGGGCCGCTTCGATCTGGCGCGCGGTCAGCTGGCCGTGCGCCGTGGCCTTCAGGCCGTACTCGCCGAAACTGACGAGGTTGCCGTTCCAGCTCAGGCCTTCGTTCCGGCCCTTGTGCATCTTGCGGTATTTGGTTCGCTTGGGTTGCAACATGACTGATTACCTCGCGTCGCGGTCACGAGCCGGGCGCGACGGGCGTTCGCTGCGCTCGGGGCGCGCGTCGTCCTGCTTCTCCTGACCCACCTGGCTGAAATCGAAGATTTCGCCCTTGTAGACCCACACCTTGATGCCGATGATGCCGTAGGTGGTCTTCGCCTCGGCAAAACCGTAATCGATGTCGGCACGCAGCGTGTGCAGCGGCACGCGGCCCTCGCGGTACCACTCCGAACGGGCGATTTCCGCACCGTTGAGGCGGCCTGCGACGTTGACCTTGATGCCCAGGGCACCCAGGCGCATCGCGTTGCCCACGGCGCGCTTCATCGCGCGGCGGAACATGATGCGGCGCTCCAGCTGCTGCGCGATCGACTCGGCCACCAGCTGGGCGTCCAGCTCGGGCTTGCGCACCTCGGTGACGTTGATGTGCGCCGGGACGCCCATCAGGTCACTCACTTCCTTGCGCAGCTTTTCGATGTCCTCACCACGCTTGCCGATCACCACGCCCGGGCGGGCGGTGTGGATGGTCACGCGGGCGGTCTTGGCCGGACGCTCGATCAGGATCTTGGAGATACCCGCCTGCGCCAGCTTCTTGCGAAGCATCTCGCGCACCTTCAGGTCCGCGGCGAGGTAGTCGGCGTAGTCGCGCTTGTTGGCGAACCACTTGGAATTCCAGTCCTTGGCGATGCCCAGGCGGATGCCGGTCGGATGAACTTTGTGACCCATACTTATTTGCCCTCGCCCACGACCACGGTGATGTGGCTGGTGCGCTTAAGAATGCGGGTACCGCGGCCCTTGGCACGGGCCATGAAACGCTTCAGCACCGGACCTTCGTCGACCATGATGGTCTTGACCTTCAGCTCGTCGACGTCGGCGCCCTGGTTGTTCTCGGCGTTGGCGATGGCGGACTCCACGACCTTCTTGATCAGGTGGGCGGCCTTCTTGTCCGAGAACTTCAGCAGGTTGACGGCGCGTTCGGCCGGCAGGCCGCGCACCTGGTCGGCGACCAGGCGGGCCTTCTGCGGGGAGATGCGCGCGGTGCGCAGGATGGCTTTCGCTTCCATGGTCATCTCTCCTTACTTCTTGCCGCCGGCTTTCTTGTCGCCACCGTGACCCTTGAAGGTACGGGTGACGGCAAACTCGCCGAGCTTGTGGCCGACCATGTTCTCGTTGACCAGCACCGGAACGTGGTTCTTGCCGTTGTGCACGGCGATGGTGAAACCCACCATCTCCGGCAGGATCATGGAGCGGCGCGACCAGGTCTTGATCGGCTTCTTGCTGCCGCCCGCGGCCTCCACCTTCTTGACGAGGTGGTGATCGACGAACGGGCCCTTCTTGAGTGAACGTGCCATGGTCGATTAGCCCCTACGATCGCGGACGATGAATTGCTGCGTGCGCTTGTTCTTGCGCGTCTTGTAACCCTTGGTCGGCACACCCCACGGGGTGACCGGGTGCGGGTTGCCCTGGCCGGCCTTGGCCTCGCCGCCACCGTGCGGGTGGTCGACCGGGTTCATGGCCGCGCCGCGGACGGTCGGCTTGATGCCGCGCCAGCGCTTGGCGCCGGCCTTGCCCAGCTTCTCGAGGCTGTGCTCGTCGTTGCCGACTTCGCCGACGGTGGCGCGGCACTCGACCTGCACCTTGCGCATCTCGCCGGAGCGCAGGCGCAGCGTGGCGAAGCCCTGCTCGCGGGCGACCAGCTGCACGGCGGCGCCGGCGGCGCGGGCGATCTGCGCGCCCTTGCCGGGCTTCAGCTCGATGCCGTGGACCGTGGTGCCGACCGGGATGTTGCGCAGCGGCAGCGTGTTGCCGGCCTTGATCGGCGCGTCGCTGCCGGCGATGACCTGGTCACCGGCCTTCAGGCCCTTGGGGGCGATGATGTAGCGGCGCTCGCCATCGACGTAGCACAGCAGCGCGATATGCGCGGTGCGGTTGGGATCGTATTCGATCCGCTCCACGCGCGCCGGGATGCCTTCCTTGTCGCGCTTGAAGTCGATGATGCGGTAGTGCTGCTTGTGGCCACCGCCGATGTGGCGGGTGGTGATCCGGCCGTGGTGGTTGCGGCCGCCGGACTTGCTCTGCTTCTCCAGCAGCGCGGCATGCGGCGCACCCTTGTGCAGGTCGGGCGTCACCACGCGGACGGCGGAACGACGGCCGGCGGAGGTGGGTTTGAACTTCATCAATGGCATGTGGGTCTACCTCAGGCCTTGGCCGACACGTCGATCGCCTGGCCGTCGGCCAGACGCACGTACGCCTTGCGCCAGTCGCCGCGGCGGCCGGCGCGGTTGCGGAAGGACTTGTTCTTGCCCTTCACGTTCACCACGTTGACCGTCTCGACCTTGACGTCGAACAACTGCTCGACCGCGGCCTTGACGTCGGCCTTGGTGGCGTCGTTCGAGACTTCGAAGACGTATTGGTTGGAGAGTTCCTGCAGGCGCACGGTCTTCTCGGAGACGCGCGGAGCACGCAGCACGGCAAAAATCTTTTCGTTGCTGATCATGCCAGCCACTCCTCGATCTTCTTGACGGCGTCGGCCGTGATCAGCACGGAGTCGGCACCAACCAGCGCCGCCGGGTCCAGGCCCTGCACGTCGCGCACTTCCACGTAGGGAAGGTTGCGGGCGGACAGGTACAGGTGCTCGGAGGCGTCTTCGGTGACGATCAACGGACGCTGGCCCAGGTCCAGGCCCTTCAGTTTCTCGATCAGGGCGCTGGTCTTGGTGGCGTCCACGTCGAACGCTTCCACGACCTTCAGGCGGTTCTGGCGGTTCAGCTCGGACAGGATCGAGCTGATGGCCGCGCGGTACATCTTGCGGTTGACCTTCTGCGCGAAGCTGCGCGGCTTGGCCGCGAAGGTCACGCCGCCGCCGACGAAGATCGGCGCGGTCAGGGCGCCGTGGCGGGCACCGCCACCCTTCTGCTTCTTGGACTTCTTGGTGGTGCCGTTCACTTCGGCGCGGGTCTTCTGCGCCTTGGTGCCGGCACGACCGGCGTTGCGGTAGGCAACGACGACCTGGTGGACCAGATCCTCGCTGAACTCGCGGCCGAACACGTCGTCGGAGACCGACAGCTTGTTGGCGCTACCTGTAATGGCTAGTTCCATGGTCGTTCTCCTCAACCCTTGCTCGCCGGACGCACGATCACGTCGCCACCCGGCGCACCCGGCACGGCGCCGCGGACGGCGATCAGGCCGCGCTCGGCGTCCACGCGGACGACTTCCAGGTTCTGCGTGCTCTGCTGCACGGCACCCATGTGGCCGGACATCTTCTTGCCCGGGAACACGCGGCCCGGCGTCTGGCGCTGGCCCAGCGAACCCGGCGCGCGATGCGACAGCGAGTTGCCGTGGGTGGCGTCGCCCATGCGGAAGTTCCAGCGCTTGATGGTGCCCTGGAAGCCCTTGCCCTTGGTGACGCCCTGGACGTCGACGATCTGGCCGACTTCGAAGATGTCGGCCTTGATCTCGCCGCCGACGGTGAAGTCGCCCAGCTTGTCGGCTTCCACGCGCAGCTCCCACAGGCCGCGGCCGGCTTCGACCTTGGCCTTGGCCAGGTGGCCGGCGACCGGCTTGGTCACCAGCGAGGCGCGGCGGGTGCCCACGGCGACCTGCACGGCGCTGTAGCCGTCGGTTTCCGGGGTCTTGATCTGGGTGATGCGGTTCGGGGTGGCTTCGATCAGCGTCACCGGGATGGACTTGCCGTCCTCGGTGAACACGCGGGTCATGCCGGCCTTGCGGCCGACGAGACCCAACGAATATTTCTTCGCGGTCATGGTCGTTGGCCTCAGGTCAGCTTGATCTGCACGTCGACGCCGGCAGCCAGTTCGAGCTTCATCAGCGCGTCCACGGTCTTGTCGTTGGGGTCGACGATGTCGAGCACGCGCTTGTGCGTGCGGGTCTCGTACTGGTCGCGCGCGTCCTTGTCGACGTGCGGGGACACCAGGACGGTGTAACGTTCGATCTTGGTCGGCAGCGGGATCGGGCCGCGCACCTGCGCGCCGGTCCGCTTGGCCGTCTCAACGATCTCGCTGGCCGAGCGGTCGATCAGACGATGATCGTACGCCTTGAGCCGGATTCGGATCTTTTGGTCCGCCATGACGGAAGTTTCCTTCGTTAAAAGAGCGACGGGCGCGGCCTCTGGGATGCCTTGCCCCGGTTAGTCCAAGCTGTTCCAGTTCCCCACCGTCCGCGTGGATTCCACGGACGGGCAGCACCGGAATCGGCTGGGGATTCTTCCTGAAAAACTAGGCAGGCCGGTAAACCGGCCCGCCCAGACATGAAAGTATAGGACGCGTGACACACCCCGTCAACCACCGGGGCGCCCTGCCCGGCCCGAAGGCCTGCAGGAAGGCACGCGACACTCCGTGTCTGGCGAACACGAGGCGCTTCCTGCACCTCTTTTCGCGGTAAGGCCGGCGGCCTCCCAGGGGGCGCCGGCGGATGATGCGATTCCCGTTCACGGCGCTGGGCCGCGAAAGGCCGCGCAGTATAGCGGGGTTTTTGCTGTTTTGCAGCATCCCGGCGGTGGAATGCCGGGGTCCGGCGTCTCCGGGAGGCGAACCGGGAGTTCCGGCCTGCCTCGCCGGGATCCGGCGTGCCGCTGGGCTCGCGGGTCCCGGTCCTTTCTGCTGGAGCCCCTCCCCTGCCGTGGCCGGGGAGGTGCGAGGTGGTTTCGGGCGTTGCGGCGAGGCGCTGGATCCCCGCCTGCGCGGGGATGACGGCCTGACAAAGCCGGGTGGGCGGTGCCCACCCGGGTCAGGACGTCACTTGATGATCTTGGCCACCACGCCGGCGCCGACCGTGCGGCCGCCTTCGCGGATCGCAAAGCGCAGGCCTTCGTCCATCGCCACCGGGTTGATCAGCGTGACCACCATCTTCACGTTGTCGCCCGGCATCACCATCTCCACGCCTTCCGGCAGCTGCACCGCACCGGTGATGTCGGTCGTGCGGAAGTAGAACTGCGGACGGTAGCCCTTGAAGAACGGCGTGTGGCGGCCGCCCTCGTCCTTCGACAGCACGTACACCTCGGCCTCGAACTCGGTGTGCGGGGTGATCGAACCGGGCTTGGCCAACACCTGGCCGCGCTCCACGTCGTCACGCTTGGTGCCGCGCAGCAGCAGGCCCGCGTTGTCGCCCGCCTGGCCCTGGTCCAGCAGCTTGCGGAACATCTCCACGCCCGTGACCGTGGTCTTCTGGGTCGGGCGGATGCCCACGATCTCGATTTCGTCGCCCACCTTGATGATGCCGCGCTCGATGCGCCCGGTCACCACCGTGCCGCGGCCGGAGATCGAGAACACGTCTTCCACCGGCATCAGGAACGGCTTGTCGATGTCGCGTTCCGGGGTCGGGATCCAGCTGTCCAGCGCGTCCACCAGCTTCAGGATCGCCGGCACGCCGATCTCGCTCTGGTCGCCTTCCAGCGCCAGGCGCGCCGAGCCCGAGATGATCGGGGTGTCGTCGCCCGGGAACTCGTACTTGGACAGAAGCTCGCGCACTTCCATCTCCACCAGCTCCAGCAGCTCGGCGTCGTCCACCATGTCGGCCTTGTTCAGGAACACCACGATGTACGGCACGCCCACCTGGCGCGAGAGCAGGATGTGCTCGCGCGTCTGCGGCATCGGGCCGTCCGCGGCCGAGCACACCAGGATCGCGCCGTCCATCTGCGCCGCACCGGTGATCATGTTCTTCACGTAGTCGGCGTGGCCCGGGCAGTCCACGTGCGCGTAGTGGCGCGTGGCCGATTCGTATTCCACGTGCGCCGTGGAGATCGTGATGCCGCGCGCCTTCTCTTCCGGCGCCGCGTCGATCGCGTCATAGGCCTTGAACTCGCCGCCGAAACGCTCCGCGCCGATCTTCGTCAGCGCCGCCGTCAGCGTCGTCTTGCCGTGGTCAACGTGACCAATCGTGCCCACGTTCACGTGCGGCTTGGTGCGCTCGAATTTACCCTTTGCCATGGCTGTCTACCTTTCTGATATTTCCCGAGATTCTGTTTCGGGACCGGGGACCGGGAACCGGGGACCCGGAAAAGCAAAAGCATTTCGCTCTTGATCTTCCGGGTCCCGGGTCCCGAGTCCCGGGTCCCGGCTATTTAATTCTTCTTGACGACCGCGTCGGCGATGTTCGCCGGCGCCTCGGCGTAGTGGTCGAACTCCATCGAGAACGTGGCGCGGCCCTGCGACATCGAGCGCAGCGTGGTGGCGTAGCCGAACATCTCACCCAGCGGCACCATCGCGTTGATCACCTTGCCGGACGGACTGTCGTCCTGGCCCTGCAGGATGCCGCGGCGGCGGCTCACGTCGCCCATCACGTCGCCCAGGTAATCCTCGGGCGTGACGATCTCGACCTTCATCATCGGCTCCAGCAGGACCGGCTGGGCCTTGCTGAAGGCTTCCTTGAACGCCATCGAGCCGGCGACCTTGAACGCCATTTCGTTGGAGTCGACGTCGTGGAACGAACCGTCCACGGCCTTGATCGCGATGTCGACCACCGGGAAGCCGGCCAGCGGGCCGCTCTTCATGGCGTCCTCGATGCCCTTGCCCGCGGCCGCGACGTATTCCTTCGGCACGACGCCGCCGACGATGGCGCTCTCGTACGAGAAGCCCACGCCGCGCTCGACCGGCGACATCTCGATGACGATGTGGCCGTACTGGCCGCGACCGCCCGACTGGCGCACGAACTTGCCTTCCTGCTTGACCGCCTTGCGGATGGTCTCGCGGTAGGCGACCTGCGGCTTGCCGACGTTGGCCTCGACGTTGAACTCGCGCTTCATGCGGTCGACGATGATGTCCAGGTGCAGCTCGCCCATGCCGGAGATGATGGTCTGGCCGGATTCCTCGTCGGTGCGGACGCGGAACGACGGGTCTTCCTGCGCCAGGCGGCCCAGCGCCAGGCCCATCTTCTCCTGGTCGGACTTGGTCTTCGGCTCGACGGCCATCGAGATGACCGGCTCGGGGAAGCTCATGCGCTCCAGCACGATCTGGTTGTCCTGGGCGCACAGCGTGTCGCCCGTGGTGACGTCCTTCAGGCCCACGGCGGCGGCGATGTCGCCGGCCAGCACTTCCTTGATCTCGTCGCGCTGGTTGGAGTGCATCTGCAGCAGGCGGCCGATGCGCTCCTTCTTGCCCTTGACCGAGTTGTACACCTGGTCGCCGGCGTTCAGCGTGCCCGAGTAGACGCGGAAGAACGTCAGCGAGCCCACGAACGGGTCGGTCATGATCTTGAACGCCAGCGCCGAGAACGGGGCCTTGTCGCTGGACTCGCGGGTCAGCTCCTTGGTCTCGTCGTCGACGTCCACGCCCTTCACCGGCGGCACGTCCACCGGCGACGGCAGCAGGTTGACCACGCCGTCCAGCATGGCCTGCACGCCCTTGTTCTTGAACGCCGAGCCGCAGAACATCGGCACGATCTCGGTCTTCAGGGTACGCTCGCGCAGGCCGGCGACGATGTCGGCCTCGGACAGGTCGCCCTCGGAGAGGTACTTGTCCATCAGCTCTTCGCTGGCCTCGGCGGCGGACTCGACCATGAACGCGCGGGCCTCGTTGGCCTGCTCGACCAGGTCGGCCGGGATGTCGCGGTATTCGAAGGTCAGGCCCTGCGAGGCGGTATCCCAGTGGATCGCCTTCATCTTCAGCAGGTCGACCACGCCCTCGAAGCCGTCCTCGGCGCCGATCGGCACCTGCATCGGCACGGGGGCGGCGCCCAGGCGCGCCTTCAGCTGGTCGCGGACCTTGAAGAAGTTGGCGCCGGTGCGGTCCATCTTGTTGACGAACGCGATGCGCGGCACCTGGTACTTGTTGGCCTGGCGCCACACGGTCTCGGACTGCGGCTGCACGCCGCCCACGGCGCACAGCACGAACACCGCGCCGTCGAGCACGCGCAGCGAACGCTCGACTTCGATGGTGAAGTCGACGTGCCCGGGGGTGTCGATGATGTTGAAGCGGTGCTCCGGCAGCGACTTGTCCATGCCCTTCCAGAACGCGGTGGTGGCGGCGGACTGGATCGTGATGCCACGCTCCTGCTCCTGCTCCATCCAGTCCATGGTCGCGGCACCGTCGTGCACTTCGCCGATCTTGTGGCTCTTGCCGGTGTAGAACAGGATGCGCTCGGACGTAGTGGTCTTGCCGGCGTCGATGTGCGCCATGATGCCGAAGTTGCGGTAACGCTCGATGGGAGTGGTGCGAGCCACGACAGTCTCTCTTTTCTGATGGAGGGCCGGCGGGATGCCTGGGCCTTCCGTGGAGGGCGGATCTTCAGATGGCCGAACGCCGCCTTTCGGCGGCCTTCGGGGCGGGACGCGAAACGCGTCCCGGGGGCACCTAGATGGTGCCGAAGGCCCTTGTTCGCAAGGGCCCGCAGGCCGTTACCAGCGGTAGTGCGCGAACGCCTTGTTCGCTTCGGCCATGCGGTGGGTCTCTTCGCGCTTCTTGATGGCGCCGCCGCGGTTCTCGGAGGCGTCCAGCAGCTCGGCGGCCAGCTTGCGCGGCATGGAGTTCTCGCCGCGCTTGCGGGCGGACTCGATCAGCCAGCGCATGGCCAGCGCCATGCGGCGGGAGGCGCGCACTTCGACCGGCACCTGGTAGGTGGCGCCGCCGACGCGGCGGGACTTCACCTCGACGGCCGGGGAGACGTTGTCCAGCGCCTTCTCGACCAGCTCGAGGGCGTTGGGGTTCTTCTCGCCGATGACGTCCATGGCGCCGTAGACGATCTTCTCGGCGACGGACTTCTTGCCGCTCAGCATCACCATGTTGATGAAGCGGGCGATCGTCTGGCTGCCGTGCTTGGGATCCGGCAGGATTTCACGTTGGGGGGCAGAGCCTTTGCGCGACATGATTCTTCTTCCTTAAGCCTTGGGACGCTTGGCGCCGTACTTGGAACGGCCCTGGCGGCGCTTGGCGACGCCGGAGGCGTCGAGCGAACCGCGCACGGTGTGGTAGCGCACGCCCGGCAGGTCCTTCACGCGGCCGCCGCGCACGAGCACCACGGAGTGCTCCTGCAGGTTGTGGCCTTCGCCGCCGATGTAGCTGATGATCTCTTCCTGGTTGGTCAGGCGCACCTTGGCGACCTTGCGCAGGGCCGAGTTCGGCTTCTTCGGGGTCGTCGTGTAGACGCGGGTGCACACGCCGCGACGCTGCGGGCAGTTGTCCAGCGCGGGCGACTGGCTCTTGTACGTGGGGGCCTGCCGCGGCTTGCGGACCAGCTGATTGACGGTTGCCATAGTGGATTCTTCGTGTGAAGGCCGGAGCCTTGTTTGACATGAAAACGAAGGCAGGCCGCAAGACGGCCCACCTAGACGGAAAAGTATAGCCGGCAACCCGCCAGACCGTCAATGCGACGGTGGCCGGTGCCTGCCAACTGACTGCGATCCCGCCCTTCCTGGGCCGAAAACGAGGCGCCTCCTGCGCCTCATTTCGTGGTCTGGGGCGGCCCGGAGGCCGCCGGATGGTGCGGTTTTAGCTGGCGCTGGACTCCTCGCCGGCCTCGTCGGCCGCGACCAGGGCCGCCGGGGCGGCCTCGGCGCTGCCGCCCGACAGGGCGTCCACCTCGGCCTCGGTCAGGCCCGACGCGTTGCGGCGGCGCTGGTTGTGGTAGGCCAGGCCGGTGCCGGCCGGGATCAGGCGGCCGACGATGACGTTCTCCTTCAGGCCGCGCAGGGTGTCGCGGGTGCCGCGGACGGCCGCCTCGGTCAGCACGCGGGTGGTCTCCTGGAAGGAGGCCGCCGAGATGAACGACTCGGTCGCCAGCGAGGCCTTGGTGATGCCCAGCAGCACCGGGTCGTACTTCGCCGGCAGCTCGTTGCGGGCGGCCAGCTTGGCGTTCTCCTCGATCAGGCGCTGCTTCTCGACCTGCTCGCCGGCCAGGAACTTGCTGTTGCCGGCGTCGGTGACCTCGACCTTGCGCAGCATCTGGCGGGTGATCACCTCGATGTGCTTGTCGTTGATCTTCACGCCCTGCAGGCGGTAGACGTCCTGGATTTCCTTGACCAGGTAGGCCGCCAGCGGCTCCACGCCGAGCAGGCGCAGGATGTCCTGCGGGCTGGGCTCGCCGTCCACGATGGTCTCGCCCTTGGCCACGTGCTCGCCTTCGAACACGATGATCTGGCGGAACTTCGGGATCAGCTCCTCGTGCTCGGAACCGTCGGTGTCCTTGATGATCAGGCGCTGCTTGCCCTTGGTGTCCTTGCCGAAGCTGATGACGCCGGAGCGCTCGGCCAGGATCGCCGGGTCCTTCGGCTTGCGGGCCTCGAACAGGTCGGCCACGCGCGGCAGGCCGCCGGTGATGTCGCGGGTCTTGGACGCTTCCTGTGGCACCTTGGTCACCACGTCGCCCACGCCGACGGGCGCGCCGTCCTGCAGGTTGACGATGGAGCGCGGCGGCAGCAGGTACTGCGCCGGCAGGTCGGTGCCCGGGATGCTCAGGTCCTTGCCGTCCTTGTCGACGATGCGCACGATCGGGCGCAGGTCCTTGCCCTGCGAGCCGCGGCGCTTCGGATCGGTGATCTCGCGCGAGGCCAGGCCGGTCAGCTCGTCGGTCTTCTCGATGACGGTGACGCCGTCGACGAAGTCCACGAAGCGCACGAAACCGGCCACTTCCGACACGATCGGGTGGTTGTGCGGGTCCCAGTTCGCCACCGACTGGCCGGCGGTGATCTGGTCGCCGTCCTTGACGGTGATGGTGGCGCCGTAGGGCAGCTTGTAGCGCTCGCGCTCGCGGCCGTGGCCGTCGAGCACCGACAGTTCGCCCGAGCGCGAGACCGCGACCAGGCTGCCGTTGGCGTGTTCGACGAACTTCAGGTTGTTGAACTTGATCGAGCCGGTGGTCTTGACCGTGATGTTGTCCACCGCCGCCGCGCGCGACGCCGCGCCGCCGATGTGGAACGTGCGCATGGTCAGCTGGGTGCCGGGCTCGCCGATCGACTGCGCGGCGATGACGCCGACCGCTTCGCCGATGTTGACGATGTGCCCGCGGGCCAGGTCGCGGCCGTAGCAGTGCGCGCAGACGCCGAAGTCGGATTCGCAGGTGATGGTGGAGCGCACCTTCAGCGACTGCACGCCGGCCTCTTCCAGCTTGGCCACCCAGGCTTCGTCCAGCAGGGTGTTGCGGGTGACGATCGGGTCCTCGTCGTTGCCCGGCAGGAACACGTCCTCGGCCACGATGCGGCCCAGCACGCGGTCGCGCAGCGGCTCGACCACGTCGCCGCCTTCCACGATCGGGGTCATGGTCAGGCCTTCGACGGTGCCGCAGTCGACCTCGGTGATCACGACGTCCTGCGCCACGTCGACCAGGCGGCGGGTTAGGTAGCCGGAGTTGGCGGTCTTCAGCGCGGTATCGGCCAGGCCCTTGCGCGCGCCGTGGGTGGAGTTGAAGTACTCCTGCACGTTCAGGCCTTCGCGGAAGTTGGCCTTGATGGGCGTCTCGATGATCGAGCCGTCGGGACGGGCCATCAGGCCGCGCATGCCGGCCAGCTGGCGGATCTGCGCCTGCGAACCGCGCGCGCCGGAGTCGGCCATGATGTACAGCGAGTTCATCGACTTCTCGTTGATGGTCTCGCCCTTGGCGTTCTTCACCTTGTCGGTGCCGATGGTGTCCATCATCGCCTTGGCGATGCGCTCGTTGGTGCGCGACCAGATGTCGACCACCTTGTTGTAGCGCTCGCCGGCGGTGACCAGGCCGCTCTGGTACTGCTCCTGGATCTCCAGCACTTCCTGCTCGGCCTCGCCCAGGATGCCCTTCTTCTCGGCCGGGATCAGCATGTCGTCGATGCCGATGGAGACGCCGGCGCGCGTGGCGTACGCGAAGCCGGTGTACATCAGCTTGTCGGCGAACACGACCGTGTCCTTCAGGCCCAGCATGCGGTAGCTGGAGTTGATCAGGCGGCTGATGGCCTTCTTGTTCAGCTCGGTGTTGACCAGGGCGAACGGCAGGCCTTCCGGCAGGATCTCGGCCAGCAGCGCGCGGCCGATCGTGGTCTCCACGATGCTGCTCTGCTGGCTGCGGCCGCCGTCCTCGTCGATCACGGTGCCGCTGATGCGGACCTTGACCTTGGCGTGCAGCTCGACGGCGCGGTTGTCGTAGGCGCGCTTGACCTCGGCGATGTTGGCGAACGCCATGCCCTCGCCCTTCTTGTTCTCCAGCGCGCGGGTCATGTAGTACAGGCCCAGCACGACGTCCTGCGACGGCACGATGATCGGCTCGCCGTTGGCCGGCGACAGGATGTTGTTGGAGGACATCATCAGCGCGCGCGCTTCCAGCTGCGCTTCGAGCGACAGCGGCACGTGCACGGCCATCTGGTCGCCGTCGAAGTCGGCGTTGAACGCGGTGCAGACCAGCGGGTGCAGCTGGATCGCCTTGCCCTCGATCAGCACCGGCTCGAACGCCTGGATGCCCAGGCGGTGCAGGGTCGGCGCGCGGTTCAGCAGCACCGGGTGCTCGCGGATGACCTCTTCCAGGATGTCCCAGACCTCGGCTTCCTCGCGCTCGACCAGCTTCTTGGCGGCCTTGATGGTGGTGGCCAGGCCGCGGCGCTGCAGCTTGGCGAACACGAACGGCTTGAACAGCTCCAGCGCCATCTTCTTCGGCAGGCCGCACTCGTGCAGGCGCAGGGTCGGGCCGACCACGATGACCGAACGGCCGGAGTAGTCCACGCGCTTGCCGAGCAGGTTCTGGCGGAAGCGGCCCTGCTTGCCCTTGATCATGTCGGCCAGCGACTTCAGCGGGCGCTTGTTGGTGCCGGTGATGGCGCGGCCGCGGCGGCCGTTGTCCATCAGGGCGTCGACCGATTCCTGCAGCATGCGCTTTTCGTTGCGCACGATGATGTCCGGGGCGTTGAGCTCCAGCAGGCGGCGCAGGCGGTTGTTGCGGTTGATGACGCGGCGGTACAGGTCGTTCAGGTCGGAGGTCGCGAAGCGGCCGCCGTCCAGCGGGACCAGCGGGCGCAGGTCCGGCGGCAGCACCGGCAGCACGGTCATGACCATCCATTCCGGGCGGTTGCCCGACTCCAGGAAGGCCTCGATCAGCTTGATGCGCTTGGTCAGGCGCTTGAGCTTGGTCTCGGAGTTGGTGCTGGCGATCTCCTCGCGCAGGTTCACCATCTCGGCCTGCAGGTCGATGGTGCGCAGCAGGTCATAGACGGCCTCGGCGCCCATGGCGGCGTCGAAGTCGTCGCCGTGCTCCTGGCGCGCCTGCATGAACTGCTCTTCGGTCAGCAGCTGGCGGCGCTCGAGCGAGGTCAGGCCCGGCTCGGTGACGACGTAGGCTTCGAAGTACAGCACGCGCTCGATGTCGCGCAGGGTCATGTCCAGCATCAGGCCGATGCGCGACGGCAGCGACTTCAGGAACCAGATGTGCGCGACCGGGCTGGCCAGGTCGATGTGGCCCATGCGCTCGCGGCGCACCTTGGCCAGGGTCACTTCGGTGCCGCACTTCTCGCAGACGACGCCGCGGTGCTTCATGCGCTTGTACTTGCCGCACAGGCACTCGTAGTCCTTGATCGGGCCGAAGATGGCCGAGCAGAACAGGCCGTCGCGCTCCGGCTTGAATGTGCGGTAGTTGATGGTTTCCGGCTTCTTCACTTCGCCGAAGGACCACGACCGGATCAGGTCCGGCGAGGCCAGCGCGATCTTGATCGCGTCGAAGTCCAGCGTCTGGCGCTGCTGGTTGAAGAGGTTGAGCAGGTCTTTCATGGTGTTTCTCCGTCAGGAGGAATCTTTTGTCGATGGCGGGTTGAGCAGGATCGATCGGCGCGGCGGGCAGCTGCCGCCGCGCCCGGGGTCGATCAGTCTTCCAGTTCCATGTTGATGGCGAGCGAGCGGATTTCCTTCACCAGGACGTTGAAGGATTCCGGCATGCCCGCGACCATCTCGTGGGCGCCGTCGACGATGTTCTTGTACATCTGGTTGCGGCCCTGCACGTCGTCCGACTTGACCGTCAGCATTTCCTGCAGGGTGTGCGCCGCGCCGTAGGCCTCCAGCGCCCAGACTTCCATTTCGCCGAAGCGCTGGCCGCCGAACTGCGCCTTGCCGCCCAGCGGCTGCTGGGTGACGAGCGAGTACGGGCCGGTCGAGCGCGCGTGCATCTTGTCGTCGACCAGGTGGTTCAGCTTCAGCATGTGCATGTAGCCGACCGTGGTGTGGCGGTCGAACGCCTCGCCGGTGCGGCCGTCGTACAGCTGGGTCTGGCCGCTGATCGGCAGGTCCGCCAGGCCGAGCATGTGCTTGATCTCGGACTCGGCCGCGCCGTCGAACACCGGGGTGGCCATCGGCACGCCGTCGGTCAGGTTCTTCGCCAGCGCGATCAGTTCCTCGTCGCTGAACTGGCCCAGGTCCACGCGCTCCTCGCCGAGCTTCTCGTCGTGGTTGTAGATCTGGTCCAGGAACTTGCGCAGATCGGCCACCTTGGCCTGCGCTTCCAGCATGTTCTGGATCTTCCGGCCCAGGCCCTTGGCCGCCCAGCCCAGGTGCACTTCCAGCACCTGGCCGATGTTCATGCGCGAAGGCACGCCCAGCGGGTTCAGCACGATGTCCACGGTCTCGCCATTGGCCATGTACGGCATGTCCTCGACCGGCACGATGGTCGACACCACGCCCTTGTTGCCGTGGCGGCCGGCCATCTTGTCGCCCGGCTGGATGCGGCGCTTCACGGCCAGGTACACCTTGACCATCTTCAGCACGCCCGGGGCGAGGTCGTCGCCGGCGGTGATCTTGCCGCGCTTGTCGGCGAAGCGCCGCTCGAACTCCTTCTCGTGCGCCTGGATCTGCATCTGGGCGCGCTCGATGGCGTCGGACGCGTCGTCGTCCTTCATGCGCAGGGTGAACCACTCGGACTTCTTCAGGCCGTCGAGGTAGGCGTCGGTGATCGCGTCGCCCTTCTTCAGGTTCGGGCCGCCGTTGGCGACCTTGCCGACCAGCTGCGAGCGCAGGCGGGCATAGATCGCGCCTTCCAGAATGCGGAACTGGTCGTCGAAGTCCTTCTTGACGCGCTTGATCTCGCTTTCCTCGATCTGGCGCGCGCGCTTGTCCTTCTCGATGCCGTCGCGGGTGAAGACCTGCACGTCGATGACGGTGCCGTCCATGCCCGGGGGCACGCGCAGCGAGCTGTCCTTCACGTCGGAGGCCTTCTCGCCGAAGATCGCGCGCAGCAGCTTCTCTTCCGGGGTCAGCTGGCTCTCGCCCTTCGGCGTGACCTTGCCGACCAGGATGTCGCCGGCGCGGACCTCGGCGCCGATGTACACCACGCCGCTCTCGTCCAGGCGGTTCAGCGCCTGCTCGGAGACGTTCGGGATGTCGGCGGAGATCTCCTCCGGCCCCAGCTTGGTGTCGCGGGCGACGCAGGTCAGCTCCTCGATGTGGATCGTGGTGTAGCGATCCTCCTCCACCACGCGCTCGGAGAGCAGGATGGAGTCCTCGAAGTTGTAGCCGTTCCACGGCATGAACGCGATCAGCATGTTCTGGCCCAGCGCCAGCTCGCCGATGTCGGTCGAGGGACCGTCGGCCAGCACGTCGCCGCGCGCGACCACGTCGCCCACGTTCACCAGCGGGCGCTGGTTGATGCAGGTGTTCTGGTTGGAGCGCGTGTACTTGATCAGCGAGTAGATGTCGACGCCGGCATCGGTTTCGCCGGAGATCTCGCTCTCGTTGACCTTCACCACGATGCGGCCGGCATCGATCTGCTCGACCACGCCGCCGCGGCGGGCGTTCACGGTCACGCCCGAGTCGCGCGCCACGGCGCGCTCGATGCCGGTGCCGACCAGCGGCTTCTGCGCGCGCAGCGTGGGCACGGCCTGGCGCTGCATGTTGGCGCCCATCAGCGCGCGGTTGGCGTCGTCGTGCTCCAGGAACGGCACCAGCGCCGCGGCGACCGACACGGTCTGCATCGGCGAGACGTCCATGTAGTCCACTTCGCCCGGCGGCTTCAGCAGCGACTCGCCCTGGAAGCGGCACGGCACGAACTGCTCGGTCAGGCGGCTCTTGGCGTCGTGCAGCGCGTTGGCCTGGGCGATGACGTACTCGTTCTCCTCGATCGCCGACAGGTACTCGATCTCGTCGGTGATCACGCCGTCCACGACCTTGCGGTACGGCGTCTCGAGGAAGCCGTAGCTGTTGGTGCGGGCGTATACGGCCAGCGAGTTGATCAGGCCGATGTTCGGGCCTTCCGGCGTCTCGATGGTGCAGACGCGGCCGTAGTGGGTCGGGTGCACGTCGCGCACTTCGAAGCCGGCGCGCTCGCGGGTCAGGCCGCCCGGGCCCAGCGCGGAGACGCGGCGCTTGTGGGTGACTTCCGACAGCGGGTTGTTCTGGTCCATGAACTGCGACAGCTGCGAGGAGCCGAAGAACTCCTTGATCGCGGCGGCCACCGGCTTGGCGTTGATCAGCTCCTGCGGGGTCAGGCCTTCGGACTCGGCCATCGACAGGCGCTCCTTGACCGCGCGCTCGACGCGGACCAGGCCCACGCGGAACACGTTCTCGGCCATTTCGCCGACCGAACGCACGCGGCGGTTGCCCAGGTGGTCGATGTCGTCCACGGTGCCGCGGCCGTTGCGGATCTCGGTCAGGACCTTGATGACGTCCAGGATGTCCGAGGTCTGGCCCAGCTCGGCGACCAGGCGCTTGGCCTCTTCGTCGTTGCGCGCACCGAAGTACTTCTTGTCGTACAGCACGGCCTCGCCGGTGGTCTCCTTGCGGCCCACGCGGCGGTTGAACTTCATGCGGCCGACGTTGGACAGGTCGTAGCGCTCGAAGGTGAAGAACAGGTTGTGGAACAGGTTCTGCGCGGCGTCCTTGGTCGGCGGCTCGCCGGGACGCATCATGCGGTAGATCTCGACCAGCGCTTCCAGCTGGGTCTTGGTCGGGTCGATGCGCAGGGTGTTGGACAGGTACGGGCCGCGGTCCAGGTCGTTGACCCACAGCGTGCCCACGGCGTCCACGCCGGCCTTGCGGAACTTGGCCAGCTGGTCGTCGGTGACCTCATCGTTGGCGGCCGCGAGCAGCTCGCCGGTGTTGGCGTCGATCACGTCGTGCGACAGGATGCGGCCGACCAGGTATTCGTCGGGCACGGCCAGCGCGGCGATGCCGGACTGCTCCAGCTGCTTCACGTGGCGCGCGGTGATGCGCTTGCCGGCTTCGACGATGACCTTGTCGCCGTCGGCCAGGTCGAAGTTCAGCGTCTCGCCGCGCAGGCGCTCGGCGACCAGCTCCAGTTGCACGCCTTCCGGCAGGATGTGGAAGGTGTTGACGTCGAAGAACTCGTTGAGCATCTCCTCGTTGGAGTAGCCCAGCGCGCGCAGCAGGATCGAGACCGGCAGCTTGCGGCGGCGGTCGATGCGGGTGAACAGCGCGTCCTTCGGGTCGAACTCGAAGTCCAGCCAGGAGCCGCGGTAGGGGATGATGCGGGCGCTGTACAGCAGCTTGCCCGAGCTGTGGGTCTTGCCGCGGTCGTGGTCGAAGAACACGCCCGGCGAGCGGTGCAGCTGCGAGACGATGACGCGCTCGGTGCCGTTGACGATGAAGGTGCCGTTGTCGGTCATGAGCGGGATCTCGCCCAGGTAGACCTCCTGCTCCTTCACGTACTTGATGGCCTTGGTGGACGACTCGCGGTCGTAGATCACCAGGCGCACGGTCACGCGCAGCGGGGCGCCATAGCTCAGGCCGCGGTTGCGGCACTCGCGCTCGTCGAACACGGGCTCGCCCAGCTTGTAGCCGACGTATTCCAGCGCGGCGTTGCCGCTGTAGCTGACGATCGGGAAGACCGACTTCAGCGCGGCGTGCAGGCCGCGGTCCTCGCGCTTGGCGGCGTCGGTGTGCTCCTGCAGGAACTCGCGGTAGGAGTCGACCTGGATGGCGAGCAGGAACGGGACCTCGAGGATCGAGCGCTGCTTGCCGAAGTCCTTGCGGATGCGCTTCTTTTCGGTGAACGAATATGTCGTCATGTGACTGTGCCTTTGGCAGCGTGGGCCGCGCGTCCGCGACCACACGGGGGACATTCTTTCGAACGGGGGAATTTTCAGTTGGAAGTCGCTGGTATTGCCGGCACCAGCACGCCTTCTGCCGCTACTTCCAACTACAAACTCGCTTGCGGAGCCGTGACCCGGGATTCGCGATTGGTGACTCGGAGAAGCGGAAACACCCGCCTTCCCGATCACGCGTCACGCACCACCGATCGCCGCTCCGATACAACGGCCGAAGGCCAGGGGCTTGCGCCCCCGGCCTCGGGTTGCCGCCGCGGTGTTGCTGCGGCGGCGGATTTTGCTTGACGCTTTGTTCAAGTAGCGAAACCTGGCGGGAGCCGGAGTCGTTGGGTCCCTGCGTTCTGGGAGATCCGGAGCCTGGAGGCGCTGGATCCCCGCCTGCGCGGGAATGATGCGACGGCAAAGGCGCTGGCGCTGGCGCCAGCGCGCCGTTGCATCACTTGACTTCGACGCTCGCGCCGGCGGCTTCGAGGTCCTTCTTGAACTTGTCGGCGTCTTCCTTCGACACGCCTTCCTTCAGCACGCCACCGGCCTCGGTGAGGTCCTTGGCTTCCTTCAGGCCCAGGCCGGTGATGGCGCGGACGGCCTTGATCACGTCGACCTTCTTGGCGCCGGCGTCCTTCAGGACGATGGTGAACTCGGTCTGCTCTTCGACCGGGGCGGCAGCGGCGGCCGGACCGGCAGCGGCGGCGACCGGGGCAGCGGCGGAGACGCCGAACTTCTCTTCGATGGCCTTGACCAGCTCCATCACTTCCATCAGGGTCTTGCCGGCGATGGCGTCGACGATCTGTTCGTTGGAAAGGGACATTGTGTTTACCTTTGGAAATTATCTGGGATTAGGGTTCGTAGAACCGTAAAGACGTCGAACTCAGGCTTCGGCCGGGGCTTCGGCGGCGGCTTCCGCCGGCGCTTCGCCACCACCCTGCTTGTCGGCCACGGCCTTGACGGCGCGGGCGAACATCGCGGCGGGCTCGGCCAGCACGCGGGCCAGCATGGCCAGGGCCTGGTCGCGGGTCGGCAGCGACGCCAGGACTTCCACATGGCTGGCCGGGTACAGCTGGCCACCCACGGAGACGACCTTGGCCTGCAGCTTGTCGTTGCCCTTGGCGAATTCCTTGATCAGGCGACCGGCGGCGCCGGGCTCCTCCGTCGAAAACGCGTACAGCAGCGGACCGACGAGCTTGTCCTGGACAACCTCGAACTCGGTACCGGCCACGGCGCGCACGGCCAGCGTGTTCTTGACAACCTTCAAGTACACGCCGGTCTCGCGGGCCTTCTTGCGCATCGCGGTCATCTGACTGACCGTGGTGCCTGCGTATTCGGCGGCGACCAGGGAGTGGGCCTTGGCGGCGACGTCTGCCAGTTCGGCGACTACTTCTTGCTTCTGGGACAGATTGAGAGCCATACACTCCTCACTAATTGACTCCGCTCGCGACTCCTGCCGCTTGCGGTCCTGGACGGCGTCCATCCGTGGAAGCCGGGGACGCGGAACGTCCCGTCGGTGGCCTGTCTGACTGGCGGCCTCGCGGCCAGCACCAGAAAACTTCCAGAAGGCGGCACCATCTGCGCAGGCGCATTCCCTTTCGGGGATGGATTAAGCGGTCCCGCTTGCCACGACGGCGATTCCCTGCCAACACGAGCCTCCGTGCCCGTCGTCGTTGCGCGCTGACCGCACCTGCGGTCTTTGACGGCTGCATTCGGGCGTGAACCCTTGTGCTGCCCTCAAAATTTTTTACCGGCGGCGGTCGCGAGACCGTCGCCGTTGTTCGTCATCCCGGCGTAGGCCGGGACCCAGTGACTTTGTTGCTTTCCGGCGCCTTGAAGCTTGGCTGCAAGGCGCTGGATCCCCGCCTGCGCGGGGATGACGGATTGGCAAAGCCGCGCGCTATGCGCGCGGGCCAATCCGTCACTTCAACGACAACGAAGACTGGTCCACGGTCACGCCGGGGCCCATGGTCGAGCTGACCGAGATCTTCTGCAGGTACTGGCCCTTGGAGGTGGCCGGCTTGGCCTTCACCAGGTCGACCAGCAGCGCCTGCAGGTTCGACTTCAGCGCTTCGTCGTCGAAGCTGGCCTTGCCGATGGTGCAGTGGATGATGCCGGCCTTGTCGGTGCGGTAGCGCACCTGGCCCGACTTGGCGTTCTTCACCGCCTCGGCCGGGTTCGGCGACACGGTGCCGACCTTCGGATTCGGCATCAGGCCGCGCGGGCCCAGCACCGTGCCCAGCTTGCCGACCACGCGCATCGCGTCCGGCGTGGCGATGACCACGTCGTAGTTGATGTCGCCGGCCAGCATCTTCTCGGCCAGGTCGTCCATGCCGACGGCTTCGGCGCCGGCGGCGGCGGCCTCATCGGCCTTGGCGCCGGCGGGGGCGAACACCGCCACGCGCACCGACTTGCCGGTACCGGCCGGCAGCACGGTGGAACCGCGCACCTGCTGGTCGGACTTCTTGGCGTCCACGCCCAAGCGCACGGCGACGTCGACGGACTCGACGAACTTGGCCTTGGTGGCGGACTTGACGATCTTCAGCGCCTCGTCGATGGCGTAGGCCTTGCCCGGGGTCACCGCGGCGAGGATTGCTTTCTGTCGCTTGGTCTGTGCCATCTCTTAACCCTCCACCGTCAGGCCCATGGAACGGGCCGAGCCCGCGATCGTGCGCACCGCCGCGTCCAGGTCGGCCGCGGTCAGGTCGGGTTCCTTCGCCTTGGCGATGTCCTCGAGCTGCTTGCGGGTGACCTTGCCCACCTTCTCGGTGTTCGGGCGCTTGGAGCCGGAGCTGATGCCCGCGGCCTTCTTGAGCAGCACGGTGGCCGGGGTGCTCTTGGTGATGAAGGTGAAGGTACGGTCGGAGTAGGCCGTGATGATCACCGGCACCGGCAGGCCCGGCTCCAGCTTCTGCGTGGCGGCGTTGAACGCCTTGCAGAACTCCATGATGTTCAGGCCGCGCTGGCCCAGCGCGGGACCGACCGGCGGCGAGGGGTTGGCCTGGCCGGCCTTCACTTGCAGCTTGATGTAACCGACGACTTTCTTTGCCATGTGGATGCTCTCCGGGTGCTAGCGCCTGGGTCTCAGGCTCCCCATCGGACCGGGAAAATCACGCGTCCCGGCATCGCGTTTTCTCGAACGCGCCAATGGCCGCCCGGGGGCGGCCATGACTCCTGCCCGGCATCGCCGTCAGGGAGCCGCGCAGTATATCAGGGTTTTGCGGCCCCGGCTGAACGCGCCGGGACGCCGGCTCAGGCCTTCTCGACCTGGCCGAATTCCAGCTCCACCGGGGTGGAGCGGCCGAAGATCAGCACCGCCACGCGCAGGCGGCTCTTCTCGTAGTTGACTTCCTCGACCACGCCGTTGAAGTCGTTGAACGGGCCGTCGATGACGCGGACCATCTCGCCCGGCTCGAACAGCACCTTGGGACGGGGCTTCTCGACGCCTTCCTGGACGCGGTCGAGGATGGCGGCGGCCTCCTCGTCGCGGATCGGCAGCGGACGGTCGGCGGTGCCGCCGATGAAGCCCAGCACCTTCGAGGTGTCCTTCACCAGGTGCCAGCTCTCGTTGTCCATGCGCGGGATCCCGCCCTCGTCATGGGTCTCGATCTGCACCAGCACGTAGCCGGGGAAGAACTTGCGCTCGGAACGGCGCTTCTGGCCGGAGCGCATCTCCACGACTTCCTCGGTCGGGACCAGGACGTCGCCGAACTTCTCCTGCATGCCGTCGCGGACGATGCGGTCGCGGAGGGCCTGGGCTACCGACTTCTCGAAGCCCGAATAGGCATGGACGACGTACCAACGCTTCACTGCGCGACTCTCCTCAACGGCCAAAATTCAGGAACAGCTCGATCGCCTTCTGGATGGCGAAGTCGAAGCCGGCCAGGATCAGGCTGAGCACGATCACCACCACCACGACCACCCACGTCGTGCGGGTCGCCTCCTCGCGGGTCGGCCACACCACCTTGCGCAGCTCGAAGCGGGACTCGCCGAGGAACTCGCGCGTGTCGCGCCCCTTGGCCGTCCCCAGGAACACCAGCGCGCCCAGCACCAGGCCCGCGACCACCGCCAGCGAACGCACCGGCGTGGCCCACTGGCCGTTGAACCACCACCAGGCCACCAGACCCGCCACGACCAGCGCCAGGGCCAGCACGTACTTGGCGATGTCGGCCGCGGAGGCGGCGCCGGGCTTGGAATGTTCGACCTTGCTGTTCAAGTCAGTGTCGCTCTCTGGCTCTGGAAGGAGCGGCCGAAGGGCCGGGCTCCGCATGGGAAGAAGTGGCACGCCAGGAGGGACTCGAACCCCCAACCTGCGGTTTTGGAGACCGCTGCTCTGCCAATTGAGCTACTGGCGTATCGATTTGCTGCAACCTTCCCTTAGACGGCGAAGGCGGACCGAGGTTCCGGCCCGCCTGCGCTTCGCTTCATCAAGTCGCTGGATCCCCGCCTGCGCGGGGATGACGGCCTGACAAAGCCGGGTGGGCGGTGCCCACCCGGGTCAGGACGTCACTTGATGATCTTGGCCACCACGCCGGCGCCGACCGTGCGGCCGCCTTCGCGGATCGCAAAGCGCAGGCCTTCGTCCATCGCCACCGGGTTGATCAGCGTGACCACCATCTTCACGTTGTCGCCCGGCATCACCATCTCCACGCCTTCCGGCAGCTGCACCGCACCGGTGATGTCGGTCGTGCGGAAGTAGAACTGCGGACGGTAGCCCTTGAAGAACGGCGTGTGGCGGCCGCCCTCGTCCTTCGACAGCACGTACACCTCGGCCTCGAACTCGGTGTGCGGGGTGATCGAACCGGGCTTGGCCAACACCTGGCCGCGCTCCACGTCGTCACGCTTGGTGCCGCGCAGCAGCAGGCCCGCGTTGTCGCCCGCCTGGCCCTGGTCCAGCAGCTTGCGGAACATCTCCACGCCCGTGACCGTGGTCTTCTGGGTCGGGCGGATGCCCACGATCTCGATTTCGTCGCCCACCTTGATGATGCCGCGCTCGATGCGCCCGGTCACCACCGTGCCGCGGCCGGAGATCGAGAACACGTCTTCCACCGGCATCAGGAACGGCTTGTCGATGTCGCGTTCCGGGGTCGGGATCCAGCTGTCCAGCGCGTCCACCAGCTTCAGGATCGCCGGCACGCCGATCTCGCTCTGGTCGCCTTCCAGCGCCAGGCGCGCCGAGCCCGAGATGATCGGGGTGTCGTCGCCCGGGAACTCGTACTTGGACAGAAGCTCGCGCACTTCCATCTCCACCAGCTCCAGCAGCTCGGCGTCGTCCACCATGTCGGCCTTGTTCAGGAACACCACGATGTACGGCACGCCCACCTGGCGCGAGAGCAGGATGTGCTCGCGCGTCTGCGGCATCGGGCCGTCCGCGGCCGAGCACACCAGGATCGCGCCGTCCATCTGCGCCGCACCGGTGATCATGTTCTTCACGTAGTCGGCGTGGCCCGGGCAGTCCACGTGCGCGTAGTGGCGCGTGGCCGATTCGTATTCCACGTGCGCCGTGGAGATCGTGATGCCGCGCGCCTTCTCTTCCGGCGCCGCGTCGATCGCGTCATAGGCCTTGAACTCGCCGCCGAAACGCTCCGCGCCGATCTTCGTCAGCGCCGCCGTCAGCGTCGTCTTGCCGTGGTCAACGTGGCCAATCGTGCCCACGTTCACGTGGGGCTTGGTGCGTTCGAACTTACCCTTTGCCATGGCTGCTGGTTCTCGAGTGAATCAATGGATGGAAGTGGTGCTCACGAATGGAATCGAACCATCGACCTCCTCCTTACCAAGGAGGTGCTCTACCGACTGAGCTACGTGAGCGTGAAACCGGTTGTGTTGCCTGGACTTGCCGCAGACCCTGCGCTGGCGTTCAGTGGAGCGGGAGACGGGAATCGAACCCGCACTAGTAGCTTGGAAGGCTACAGTTCTACCATTGAACTACTCCCGCACCGGGAGACCACTACAACTCGAACAACAACAAGAAAGCTGGTGGAGGGAGGTGGATTCGAACCACCGAAGGCGTAAGCCAGCAGATTTACAGTCTGCCCCCGTTGGCCGCTTGGGTATCCCTCCGGGATCACCGGACCGACCGGGCCGGGAGGCCAAATCGAACCAAGGTGAAACAGCCCGAGATTTTGGCGCGAAGGCGTCCGCCTGTCAACGCGCTGGACGCACTTTTTTTCTCAGACGTTGAACCGGAAGTGGAGGACGTCGCCCTCCTGCACCCGGTATTCCTTGCCTTCCAGGCGCAGGCGGCCGGCGTCGCGGGCGCCGGATTCGCCCTTGTAGCGGATGAAGTCGTCGAAGGCGATGGTCTCGGCCCGGATGAAGCCCTTCTCGAAATCGGTGTGGATGACCGCCGCCGCCTGCGGCGCGGTGGACCCGGCCTTCACGGTCCAGGCGCGGACCTCCTTCACGCCGGCGGTGAAGTAGGTCTGCAGGCCCAGCAGCCGGTAGGCCGCCCGGATCACCCGGTTCAGGCCCGGCTCGTCCAGCCCCAGGTCGGCCAGGAAGGCGTCCCGGTCGGCGTCGTCCAGCTGCGACAGTTCCTCCTCGATGGCGGCGGAGACCGGCACCACCTCGGCGCCCTCGGCGGCGGCGCGGGCGCGCACGGCGTCCAGGTGCGGGTTGTTCTCGAACCCGTCCTCCAGCACGTTGGCCACGTACATCACCGGCTTCAGGGTCAGCAGGAACAGGTCGCGGACCAGCGCCTTCTCCTCGTCGTCCAGCCCCAGCGCGCGCCCGGGCCGGCCATCGTTGAGCCCGGCCTGCAGCTTCTGCAGCACCGGCTTGCGGGCGATGGCGTCCTTCTCCCCCGCCTTGGCCGAGCGCTCGGCGCGGTTCAGCGCCTTCTCGACGCTCTCCAGGTCGGCCAGCGCCAGCTCGGTGTCGATGGTGTCGATGTCCGAGATCGGGTCGATCCGGTTGTTGACGTGGATGACGTCGTCGTTCTCGAAGCAGCGCACCACGTGGGTGATCGCGTCGACCTCGCGGATGTGGGCCAGGAACTTGTTGCCCAGGCCCTCGCCGCTGGCCGCGCCCGCCACCAGGCCGGCGATGTCGACGAACTCGACCGCCGTGGGGATGCACTTCTGCGGCTTCACGATCTCGGCGAGCTGGTTCAGGCGCGGGTCCGGCACCGGCACCACGCCCACGTTCGGCTCGATGGTGCAGAACGGGAAGTTGGCCGCGGCGATGCCCGCCTTGGTCAGCGCGTTGAACAGGGTGGACTTGCCGACGTTCGGCAGACCCACGATGCCGCATTTAATGCCCATATTCGAAGAGTGAGTAGTGAGAAGTCAGGAGTGAGGGACTTGCGTCCCTCACTCCTCACTGCTCTCCGCTCATCCCTGCTTCGGCGTGTGCAGCCGCGTCATCGCGTCCATGAAATTCCCCGCCACCGCCAGCGGCAGCGCGTCCAGGGCGTCGTCGATGGCGCGGGCGATCAGGATCTCGTCGTCCTTGCCGGGCTTGCCCAGCACCCAGCCGGTGACCCGGTCCTTGTGGCCCGGATGGCCGATGCCGATGCGCAGGCGGTGGAACTTGCCGTGCCCCAGGTGCTGGATGGTGTCGCGCAGGCCGTTCTGGCCGCCGTGGCCGCCGTCGAACTTCAGCCGGGCCGCGCCCGGCGGCAGGTCCAGTTCGTCGTGCGCCAGCAGGGCCTCTTCCGGGGCGATCTTCCAGAACCGCAGCGCCGCGGCGACCGACTTGCCACTCAGGTTCATGTAGGTGGCCGGCTTCAGCAGCCAGACCGGCTGCCCGGCGACCACGACCTTCGCGGTCTCGCCGAACAGCTTGCTGTCCAGCCCGAACCGCTCGCCCTGCCGTTCCGCCAGGGCGTCGACAAAATGGAACCCGGCGTTGTGCCGGGTTCGGGCGTGCTCGGCACCGGGATTGCCCAGTCCGACGATGAGGCGCAGGCCTGCCATGGGACGCGTCGCGCGTCCTTCGCCCGCCGGAGCGGGCGAAGGTTCACGCGATTACTTGTCGTCCTTCTTGGCGACCTTGACGGCCGGCACGTCGGCCGACTCCGCCGGGGCTTCCTCGGCCTCTTCCTTGCCGTGCTTGGCGATCACGACGGCGACGTCGTGCTCCTTGCCCAGCTTCAGCTCGGGGATCGAGACGCCGGCCGGCAGCTTGACCTCGGACAGGTGGATCACCGCGCCGATGGCCAGGTCGGCCAGGTCGATCTCGATGAATTCCGGCAGGTCCTTCGGCAGGCACTCGACGACGACTTCGTTCAGCTCGTGGGTCACGACGACCTCGGCGGACTTGCCGGCCGGCGACTTGTCCTCGTTGAGGAAGTGCAGCGGCACCGCGGTGCGCAGGGTCTCGTTCTCGTTCACGCGCTGGAAGTCCAGGTGCATGATCTGCTGCTTGAACGGGTGACGCTGGATGTCGCGCAGCAGGACCTTCTGGATGTCGCCGTTGAGGCTCAGGTCCAGGATCGACGAGTAGAACCAGTCGTTCTGCGACGCCAGCCAGACTTCGTTGTGGTTCAGCTGGATGCTGACCGGCTTCAGTTCGCCACCGTAGACGATGGCGGGCACGGTGCCGGCGTGACGGAGGCGGCGGCTCGCACCCTTACCCTCGTCCTCGCGGCGCTGCACCTTGATTTCATGCGTGGTTGCCATGTTCTTCACTACCTGGGTTGATGGACCGCCTCGCGGCGATCTGATGAAAGGTTCACCCGCGACCAGATGAACCCGGAAAGCCGTGCGCCGATGGTCCGGCGCGCGGCGGAGACTCAATCCACGTACAGCGAACTCACCGACTCGCCGAAGGCGATGCGGCGGATCGTTTCCGCCAGCAGTTCCGCCACCGACAGCTGGCGGATCTTGCTGCAGCCCTGCGCCTGCGGCGAGAGCGGGATGGTGTCGGTGACGACGAGTTCGTCGAGCACCGAGTTGTTCAGGTTGTCCACCGCCGGGCCCGAGAGCACGGGATGCGTGCAGTACGCCGCCACCTTGTTGGCGCCGTGCTGCTTCAGCGCCGCGGCCGCGGCGCAGAGGGTACCGGCGGTGTCGACGATGTCGTCCACCAGCACGCAGTCCTTGCCTTCCACGTCGCCGATGATGTTCATCACCGTGGCCACGTTGGCGCGCGGGCGGCGCTTGTCGATGATCGCCAGGTCGGCATCGTCCAGCCGCTTGGCCACCGCGCGGGCGCGCACCACGCCGCCCACGTCCGGCGACACCACCAGCAGGTTCTCCGTGCCGTAGGCGCGCCAGATGTCGGCCAGCAGCAGCGGGGACGCGTACACGTTGTCCACCGGGATGTCGAAGAAGCCCTGGATCTGGTCCGCGTGCAGGTCCACCGTCAGCACCCGGTCGGCGCTGACCGCGCCGAACATCTTCGCCGCCACCTTGGCCGTGATCGGCACGCGCGAGGAGCGCATGCGGCGGTCCTGGCGGGCGTAGCCGAAGTACGGCACCACCGCGGTGACGCTGCTGGCCGAGGCGCGCTTGAGCGCGTCGATCAGGACCAGCAGCTCCACCAGGTTCTCCGCGCTCGGCGCGCAGGTGGGCTGCACGACGAAGACTTCCTGCCGGCGGACGTTCTCCTGGATCTCGACCTGCACCTCGCCGTCCGAGAACCGCGACACCAGCGCCTTGCCCGGGCGCACGCCCAGCTCGCGGCAGATGCTGTTGGCCAGCGGCTTGTTGGCATTGCCGGAGAAGACAAGCAGGTTGCGTTCGTCTTGCATGGGTCGTCTCGGCAGGCGCGGCTGGGAACTGCGTGGATTGGCAGGGGCGGAAGGATTCGAACCTACGAATGCCGGGATCAAAACCCGGTGCCTTAACCACTTGGCGACGCCCCTAGGCGTGTTTCTCCGTTCCGCGACACTGCTCCAGCACGCGCAGCAGCGGCGAGCGCGCGGCGCCCTCCACCACCCAGGCACGCAGCCCGGACGGCAGGGTCGCCAGCGCCGCCTCGGCGGAGGCCCGGTCGGCGAACGCCACGAAGCAGCCGCCGCCGGAGCCGGTCAAGCGTGGCGCGCCGACCCGCGAGAGCGCCTGGAAGACCGCCTCGATGGCGGGCTCCCGGCGACGCACGACCGGCTCGAACGCGTTGCCGAGCAGTGATCCCGAAACGAAGTCCGATATTTTCGCGGGTGCAGCATCACGCGTCAAATCCGGAGAGGCGAACAGCGCCGCGGTGGGCACGTGGACGCCGGGATCGACGAGCAGGTACCAGGCCGGCGGCAGCGCCAGCGGGGTCAGGACTTCGCCCACCCCCTCGGCCCAGGCGTTCCCGCCGCGCACGAAGACCGGCACGTCCGCGCCGAGCTTCAGGCCGAGCGCCGCCAGCCGGTCCACGCCCAGGCCGCCGCCCCACAAGTGGTCCAGCGCCACCAGCACGGTGGCCGCGTCGGACGAGCCGCCACCGAAGCCGCCGCCGGCTGGAATGCGCTTTTCGACGCCGATGTCGACGCCTTGGGCGACGTTCGCTTCTTGCTGGAGCAGCCGCGCCGCCCGCACCAGCAGATCGTCGGCTTCGGCGACGCCCGGCACGGATTCGCCGACCCGCCGCACCTGCCCGTCCCCGCGGAGGCGCAGATGCACGGTATCGCCCCACTCCAGCAGCTGGAATACCGTCTGCAGCAGGTGGTAGCCGTCGGCCCGGCGCCCGACGATCCGCAGGGCGAGGTTGAGCTTGGCGGGGGCCGGCCAGGCCGACCAGCCCTCGGCGGCGGGGAACGGGCTCACCGGGGCGCCAGCTGCCACTGGTCGACGGCCAGCTTCACCGCCGCGCCTTCCCGGCGCGCCTCGATCCGGCGCGGCATGACCGGCTGGTCGCCCTGCGCGGGGAACCAGTCCAGGTAGTCCACCCGCCAGCCCTGCTGCCGGAACGCCCGCAGGCGGCCTTCGGCGTCGTACTCCTGTCCGTCCGCGGCGACGTCCGGATCCTCCAGGCCGCGCGCCCAGTGCACCATCGACGCCACCGGGATGTCCCAGCCAGTGGCCTCGCGGAGCAGGCGCGCGGCGTCGCCGCCTTCGCGCGGGCCGCCGTCCAGCCCTTCCAGCCGCCCGGCGCCGGTCCGCAGGTCGCCGCTCAGGCGCCAGCTCTGGCGGGTGACCGGCGCGCTCAGGGCGACCTCGTAGGCCGCCGCGGCCTGCTGCCAGTCGATCCGGCCGCTGCCGCCCTTGCCGTTGGCGTTGACCGCCACCCGGCCGGCGAACGACCAGTCGGCCTGCGACGCCAGCCAGGCCGCACGGGTGGCCTGGGCCGCCTGCGCGGCGGCCAGCGCCTCCGGGTCCTGGAGCACGGGCGAACCGGCGACCGGGCCGCGCGTGGCGCAGCCGGCCATCGACAGGGCCGCCAGCCCCGCCAGCAGGAATCCTGGAAACCTCATGCGCCCGTCTTCTCCAGCGCCCGCAGCAGCGAGCGGTTGTCGGGGTCGAGCTTGCGCGCCTCGTCGAAGTAGCGGCGCGCCTCGTCCTTCTGCCCCATCACCCACAGCACCTCGGCGACGTGGGCGGCGATCTCGGGGTCCTTCTGCAGGGTGAACGCGCGGCGCAGCTCCACCAGCGCCTCCACGTTGCGCCCCAGCCGGTACAGCACCCAGCCGTAGCTGTCGATGATGGCGGCGTCCTCCGGCGCGGCGGTGCGCGCGCGGTCGATCAGTTCCAGCGCCTCCTGGTAGCGCGTGGTGCGGTCGGCCAGCGTGTAGCCCAGCGCGTTGAGCGCGGCCACGTTGTCCGGCTCGATCACCAGGATGCGGCGGAAATCGGCTTCCGCGTGGTCGATGCTGTCGCGCCGCTCCCAGGCCAGCCCGCGCGAGTACAGCAGCGCGAGGTCGTCGGGATAGGCCGCCAGGCCGCGCGCGAAGACGTCCAGCTCGCCTTCGTCCTGCCCGTCCTTCTGGCGCAGCTCGGCCTCCATCAGGTAGGCGTCGCGGCGGGCGCCGTCGACCACGCTGGCGTCGGCCTGCAGCCGGCGCGCCTCGGCGAAGGCTTCGTCCTTGCGCTCCAGTTCGAACAGCGCGTTGATGGCGCGCAGGCGCGCCTCGGCCCGCTGCTCGCCGGCGGGCACGCTGCGGTACCACTCAAGCGCCTCCTCGCGGCGCTTGAGGAACTCGGCCATCTGGCCCAGCAGCAGGCGGCGGTCCGGGCTGTACTGGGTCGGCTGGGCGCCGCCGTCGGCGGCCTGCTTCAGTTCCTCGTACAGGGCGGTCAGCGCCTCGGTGTCGTCGGCCTTGGCCAGCAGCTGCGCGCGCAGGCCGTAGACCAGCGTGTCCTGTGGCCCCTGCCCCAGCGCGCGGGAGGCGGCCGCCGGGTCGCCCAGCCGGTCGTACTCTTCCGCCAGCTTCAGCCGCAGGGCCGCGTCGCCGGCGGCCCGCGGCAGCAGGCCGTCCAGCACCGCCCGCGCTTCCTGCCTGCGGTCGGCCTGCAGCAGTTGGGTGGCCTGGAGCAGCGCCACCTGCGGCTCGCCGGAGAAGCGCTTCACCACGTCGCCGACCATCCGCTCGGCCAGCGCGCGCTCGTCCATCTGCTGGGCCAGGCCGGTGAAGGCCAGCCAGGCCTGCAGCCGGTCGGGGATGGCGCCGTCGTCCACCAGGTCGCGCAGCAGCCGGGCCGGGAGCGCCGGCTCCTTGCTGCCGCCCGCCAGCGCCGACAGCGCGTAGCGCCAGCCGAGTTCGTCCGGGTCCTGCATCAGGCCGGCCAGTTCGCGCCGCGCGGCCCGGGCCTGCCCGCGGCGCAGCGCCAGCGTGGCCTCGGCCCCGCGCAGCGCCAGGGTGCGCGGCGAGCGCGCCCGCCACAGCTTGATCGCCTCGGCGGCGCGGACGTCGTCCTTGGCCAGCAGCGCGATGCGGGTGGCGCGCTCGGCCAGGCCGGCATCGTCGTCGTCGCGGCGGGCCGCATCCAGGTACCAGCGCGCCGCATCCGGCAACTGGCCCGCCTGCAGGGCGAATTCGCCCGCCATCACCGTGGTCAGCGCGTCGTCCCGCTCGCCGCCGGGCGGGGCGGTGGGCGCGGCCGATGCCGGGGACGCGGCGGCCGCCAGCGCCAGCGCGGCAAGCAGGGTGCGAATCATTTCGGGCATGAACGTCACGTCGGCCGTAAAATGGCGGCCCTGATATGAGCCAGCAGCTTACTGCAAGCACCTGAACGATGACGCTGTGGGTCCTCGGATTGAACCACCAGACCGCGCCGGTCGACCTGCGCGAACGGGTGGCGTTCGACGCCGGCACGGTGCCGCACGCGTTGTCGTCGCTGCGCGCGCTGCCCGACGTGGCCGAGGCCGCCCTGCTGTCGACCTGCAACCGCACCGAGCTGTACGCGGTGGCCGGCGACGGCGACGTGCTCGCCAGTTGGCTGGCCACCCACGCCGAGGGGCTGGAAGGCTACCTGTACCGCCATCGCGACGCGGACGCCGTGCGCCACCTGTTCCGGGTGGCGACGGGCCTGGACTCGATGGTGCTGGGCGAGCCGCAGATCCTCGGCCAGGTGAAGGACGCCTGGGCTACGGCGCGCGAGCACGGCGCGCTGGGCAACCGCCTGGACCGCCTGTTCCAGCAGACCTTCGCCGTCGCCAAGCGCGCCCGCACGGACACCCGCGTCGGCGCCAACCCGGTGTCGGTGGCCTCCACCGCGGTGCGGCTGGCACAGAACTCGTTCGCCCGCCTCAACGATTCCACCGTACTGCTGGTCGGCGCCGGCGAGACCATCGAGCTGGCCGCCAAGCACCTCAGCGAAGGCCGCGTGCGCCGCCTGCTGGTCGCCAACCGCACGCTGGCCCATGCCCAGGACCTGGCCACCCGCCACGGCGGCTACGCGCTGCCGCTGACCGAACTGGACCGCCACCTGGCCGAGGCCGACGTGGTGTTCTCGGCCACCGCGGCGCGCGAACCGGTGATCCTGCACGCGCAGGTCGCCGGCGCGCTGGCCAGGCGCAGGCACAAGCCGATGCTGCTGTTCGACCTGGCCGTGCCGCGCGACATCGAAGCCGCCGTGGCCGACCTGCGCGACGCCTACCTCTACACCGTCGACGACCTGGAGCGCGCGGTCGAGGACAACCGCCGCAGCCGGCGCGAGGCCGCCGACGCCGCCGAAGCGATCATCGACGTGCAGGTCGGCCGCTTCATGGAAGGCCTGCAGGCCGGCGCCCGCCAGGAGCCGCTCAAGCGCCTGCGCGCGCTGGGCGAATCGACCCGCGAGGACGTGCTGGCGCGCGCGCGCCAGCAACTGGCCAACGGCCGCGACGCCGGGCAGGTGCTGGAATTCCTGGCCCACACCCTGACCAACCGCCTGCTGCACCCGCCGACGGCGGCGCTGCGCGAGGCAGCCATGAACGGCGACGCGGAACTGGCGCGCGCCGCCGACCGGCTGTTCCCCGCGCAGCCGCCCTACTCCCACCTGAAGAAAGACGATGACGCCGACGCTGCGCCGTAAGCTCGAAGCGTTGGCCGAACGCCGCGAAGAACTCGAACGCCTGCTCGCCGACCCCGGCGTGATCGGCGACGGCGAGCGCTTCCGCAACTTCTCGCGCGAGTTCGCCCAGCTCGAACCGGTGGCCACCGCGCTGGCCGAGGAGCGGCGTGCGCGCGACGACCTGGCCGCCGCGCAGGCCATGCGCGACGACCCGGAACTGGCCGAGCTGGCCGGCGAGGAGATCGCCGCCGCGCAGGCCCGGCTGGCGCAGTTGGACGAGCAACTGATGCTGCTGTTGGTGCCGAAGGACAGCCGCGACGAGGGCAACCTGTTCCTGGAAGTGCGCGCCGGCACCGGCGGCGACGAGGCGGCGATCTTCGCCGGCGACCTGTTCCGCATGTACGCCCGCTACGCCGAGCGCCAGGGCTGGAAGGTCGAGATCGAGTCCGACAACCCCGGCGAGCACGGCGGCTACAAGGAGATCGTGGCGCGTGTGGTCGGCCGCGGCGCGTACTCGCGGCTGAAGTTCGAATCCGGCACCCACCGCGTGCAGCGCGTGCCGGAGACCGAATCGCAGGGCCGCATCCACACCTCCGCCGCCACCGTGGCGATCATCCCGGACGTGGAGGAAGTGGACGAGGTCGCGATCAACCCCGCGGACCTGAAGGTGGACACCTTCCGTTCCTCCGGCGCGGGCGGCCAGCACGTCAACAAGACCGAGTCGGCGATCCGCATCACCCACGTGCCGAGCGGCGTGGTGGTGGAATGCCAGACCGAGCGCAGCCAGCACGCCAACCGCGACAAGGCGATGAAGCGGCTGAAGGCGCAGCTGCTGGAGGCCGAGCGCAGCAAGCAGCAGGCCGCGCAGGCCGAGTCGCGCCGGCTGCAGGTGGGCAGCGGCGACCGCAGCCAGCGCATCCGCACCTACAACTTCCCGCAGGGCCGCATCACCGACCACCGCGTGGAAGGCCTCACCCTCTACGACCTGCCCAACATCCTGCAGGGCAACCTCGACGAACTGGTCGAACGCCTCGGCCGCGAGCACCTGGCCGACGAACTGGCGCGGCTGACGGAAGCGGCCTGATACAGGAGGCCGTTCAGCGCCGACGATGTCCTTGCCGGCCGCCAGTGCCTGCCGGTAGCGCGGGTTGTTCTTCAGCAGCCGCACGTCGTCGGCGAAGCTCCTGTCCGCCCCGTCGTCCCGGCGCAAGCCGCGACCTGGCGACCTAGCGACTTGGCCTGCCGGCCATCCCGGCATGGCCGGGAGCCGGCGACCCTGCTGGGGCAATATCCAGTTCGAGCAAGCATGGAAGGCGCAGGATCCCGGCCTGCGCCGGGACGGCGGCACCGGGGCCGGTGGGCGTACCGTTGGCACCCCCGCTTTGACGCAAGGAAGGAACCATGAGCCTCTCGATCACCCGCGCCACCGTCGACGACGTCGACACCCTCGCCCCGCTGTTCGACCTGTACCGCGTGTTCTACGGCCAGCCGTCGGATCCGGTGCTGGCGCGCGACTTCATCCGCGCCCGCCTCGCGCGCGGCGAATCGGTGATCCTGCTCGCGTCCGCCGAAGGCGAGGCGGTCGGCTTCACCCAGCTCTACCCCGCGTTCTCCTCGGTCGGCGCCGCCCGCACCTGGATCCTCAACGACCTGCTGGTCGCGCCTGCCGCGCGCCGCACCGGCGTGGCACGCGCCCTGCTGGCGGCGGCCGCCGCGTTCGCCCGCGACGACGGCGCGCTGCGGCTGGAACTGGAGACCGATCACGACAACGCCACCGCGCAGGCGCTGTACCGCGCGATGGGCTGGGAAACCTACGACGGCACGCTGCGGTTCCGGCTGGCGCTGTAGCAGTCGCCACTGTGGGAGCGACGTCAGTCGCGACGTTGGTGTTCCGGTCGCGACTGACGTCGCTCCCACACGAGGCCCCCCAAGCCCCCGCGCCATGCGTTGGCTTCCACGCGATGGCGCGTGCCGAGGCTTGTCCCGCGCCGCCGCCAGTCGCTAGGCTGCGTGCCCATGGTCTTCGTCCCGCGCACTGCCGCCCGCGTCCTACACGCCCGCTTGCCCGGCAGGCGCCCCGCGTGAGCGCCGACGCTCCGCGCAGCGAACGCGACCGGCTGCGCCAGCGCGTGCAGCGGGCGCCGCAGGATTTCGTCGGCTGGGTGATGCTGGCCGATGCCGAACTCGACCAGGGCGATGCCGACGCCGGCCTGCGCGCGGCGATGCAGGCGCTGCGGCTGCACCCGGAGCATCCGGAAGCGCTCGCGCGGCTGGGCCGCGGCCATTGGCAGGCCGGGCGGCACGTGCAGGCCGCGCAGGCGCTGAGCCAGGCCCTGGCGCAGGCGCCCGGCCATCCCGGCATCGCGCTGTGGCTGGGCCATGCGCTGGAGGATGCCGGCGAAGCCGAGGCCGCGGCGCAGGCCTACGAACACGCGCACCACCTGGCGCCGGACGAACCGGTGTTCGCCGCGCACCTGCTGAACTGGCGCCGCAAGCTCTGCGACTGGCGCGACCTGGACGCGCTGTCGGCGCAGGTGCGGCGCGCGGTGCGCGAGGGCCGGGGGGCGGTCGAGCCGTTCGCCTTCCTCAGCGAGGACGCGACGCCCGCCGAGCAGCGGGCCTGCGCCGCGCTGCGCGCGCAGGCGGTCGCCCGCGCCGTCCGTCCCCTGCCCGGCGACGCCACGGTCGGCGATGGCGCGCCGCTGCGGCTGGGGTTCCTGTCCAACGGCTTCGGCGCGCATCCGACCGGCCTGCTGACGGTCGCGTTCTTCGAGGCCCTGCAGGCCATGGACGACGTGGCCGTCCACCTGTTCGCGCTCACGCCCGACGACGGCAGCGCGATCCGCCAACGGCTCGCGGCCGCCACCCGGCTGCACGACGTCGCCGGCCACGCGCACGCACGCATCGCGCAACGCATCCGCGACGCACGCATCGACGTCCTCTACGACCTGCGCGGCTGGGGCGGCGGCGGCACGCCGGAAGTGCTGGCGATGCGGCCGGCGCCGGTGCAGGTCAACTGGCTGGCCTACCCCGGCACCTCGGGGGCGCCGTGGATCGACTACGTGCTGGCGGACCGGTTCGCGCTGCCGGACGCGCTGCGACCGCACTACAGCGAACAGGTCGCGTGGCTGCCCGGGGCGTTCCAGCCCTCCGACACGCGGCGCACGGTCGGCGCGCCACCATCGCGGCAGGCCTGCGGACTGCCCGGCGCCGGCATGGTCTACGCCTGCTTCAACAACAGCTACAAGCTCAACCCGGCCAGCGTGGCGCGCATGCTGGACGTGCTGGCGCAGGTGGACGGCAGCGTGCTCTGGCTGCTGTCCGGGCCGGGCCGCGCCGACGAGCGCCTGCGCGACGCCGCGCGGGCGCGGGGCGTGGACGCGGCGCGGCTGGTGTTCATGCGCAAGCTGCCGCATGCGGACTACCTGGCGCGCTACCGCCACGCGGACCTCTTCCTCGACACCGCCCCCTACAACGCGCACACCACCGCCTCCGACGCGCTGTGGGCCGGCTGCCCGGTGCTGACGCGCCCGGGCGCGGCCTTCGCCGCGCGCGTGGCGGGCAGCCTCAACCACCACCTGGGGCTGGACGAGATGAACGTGGCCGACGACGCGGCCTTCGTCGCCGCGGCCGTGCGGCTCGGCCGCGACGCGGCGGCGCGCGACGCGGTGCGCGCGCGCCTGCGGGCGGCGGTGGCGACGGCGCCGCTGTTCGACATGGACCGCTTCGCCCGCGGCTTCGCCGCCGTCGCCCGGCGCATGGCCGACCGCCACCGCGACGGCCTGCCGCCCGCCGCGCTCGACTGACGCGCGATTGCGCTACCCTGCCGGGCATGAGCCACGCCGACGCCCTGATCCCGCTCCACCTCTGCGTGCTGACCGTCTCGGACAGCCGCAGCCTGCAGGACGACCGCTCGGGCGACTACCTCGCCGACGCGCTCGCGCACGAAGGCCACCGCCTGCACGCCCGCGCGCTGCTGCCGGACGACCGCTACCGCCTGCGCGCGCAGGTGTCGCAATGGATCGCCGACCCCGCCGTGGACGGCATCCTGGTCACCGGCGGCACCGGCTTCACCGGCCGCGACTCCACGCCCGAGGCGCTGCTGCCGCTGCTGGACAAGGAGATGCCGGGCTTCGGCGAACTGTTCCGGCAGGTCAGCTTCGCCGAGATCGGCACGTCGTCGCTGCAGTCGCGCGCGTTCGCCGGGCTGGCCAACCAGACCTTCCTGTTCTGCCTGCCGGGCTCCACCTCGGCCTGCCGCACGGCATGGGAAAGCATCATCCGCGCGCAGCTGGACGCGCGCACGCGCCCCTGCAACCTGGCCATGCTGCGTCCCCGCCTGAAGGAATGAGCAAGGAGCCCGCGATGTCGCTCGACACCACCCTGCGCCTGCTGGCCAAGGCCAGCGGCCTGACCGCCGCCGACCTGGCCGCCGCCATCCCGCGCGCGGGCGTGGCGACGGTGAAATCCTGGATGGCCGGCGACAAGCTGCCCGGCCGCGACCAGCTCAACGCGCTGGCGCGCGCGCTGGGCGTGCCCGCCGGCGCGCTGCTGTCCGAACTGGCCTCCACGCTCGATCCCGCGCGCACGCAGGGCGAGCACGACCTGCTGGCCGCCTACCGCGCGCTCAACACCCGCCAGCAGGGCGCGCTGCTGGAAGTCGCGCGCGGCCTGGCCGGGCACGCGCGCCGCAAGCGCTGATCCGCTCCCCCGACGCAAGGACGACGCGATGAAACCGCTCAAGCGCAAGGACTACGAAGCCCGCCTCAAGCCCCTGCAGCTGGAACTGGCCGCGATGGCGCGCTGGGCCTCGCACTCGGGCGCGCGCATCGTGGTGGTGATGGAAGGCCGCGACACCGCCGGCAAGGGCGGCGCGATCGGCGCGATCACCGAACACCTCAACCCGCGCCAGTGCCGGGTGGTGGCGCTGCCCAAGCCCGGCGAGCGCGAAGCGACGCAGTGGTACTTCCAGCGCTACATCGCGCACCTGCCGGCGGCGGGCGAGATCGTCCTGTTCGACCGCAGCTGGTACAACCGCGCCGGCGTGGAGAAGGTGATGGGCTACTGCACGGACGAGCAGTACGCGCGCTTCCTGGCGCAGGCGCCGGTGTTCGAGCGCGGCATCGCCGACGACGGCATCCTGCTGTTCAAGTACTGGCTGTGCGTGGACCAGGCGCAGCAGGAGGAACGCTTCGCCGAGCGCGCCGAGGAACCGCTGAAGAGCTGGAAGCTGTCGCCGATCGACCTGAAGGCGCGCGAGAAGTACGCCGAGTACACCGCCGCCCGCGAGGCCATGCTCAAGGCCACGCACACCGCGCACGCACCCTGGACGCTGGTGGACTTCAACGACCAGCGCACCGGCCGCCTCACCCTGATCCGCGACCTGCTCGACCGCCTGCCCGACACCCGGGTGCCGCTGGAACCGCTGGGCCTGCCGCCGCTGAAGGGCAAGCCGCACAAGGAACGCTACGGCGTGCTCAAGCCGATCAAGCCGTACCGCGGCCGCTGACGCGCATGCGTTCGCCGCTCCTGGCCGCGCTGTGGCTGGCCGCGTCGCCGCCCGCCTTCGCGCAGGAAGCCCCCACGACCGACGACGCTTCGGCGACCACGCTGGAGACGCTGACCGTCACCCCGGACCCGGAGGAAGAGGTGGACCTCTACCGCTTCCGGAATCCCGTCGAGGTCGAGCCCGGCGCCTTCGACCGCGGCTGGCGCGAACCGACCAGCCTGGAACAGCTGGGCAAGAACGGCGGCATCGTGCCCGTGCTCGTCGGCCTGGCGGCGCAGCAGGTGCAGAAGGGCGCGCGCAGGATCCCCGGCTGGAAGGAACCCGAACAGCCCGCCATCGCGCGGCCGCCGCCGCTGGACGACGCGCAGGCCGCGCGCGCGCGGCGCCTGCACGAGGCCGGCGGGCCGTAGCGCCGCCGTCAGCCGGTGGCGAAGCCGGCGTCCACCGCGCCGTCCCACGCCATGCGCGCGACCGCGTCCACGCGCGCGGCGGGCGGGCCCTGGTGCAGCCAGGCCTCGAGCGCATCGATGGCGTCCGGCGCGCCTTCCACCAGCACTTCCACCCGCCCGTCCGGCAGGTTGGTCGCGCGCCCCGACAGGCCCAGCTCCAAAGCGCGCTCGCGCGTGGAAGCGCGGAAGAACACGCCCTGCACCTTGCCGCCGACCAGGAAGCGCGCCTTCATCCTCACGCCTTCGGCTTCGGGCCGCCCGCCGCGGCGATGGCGGCCTCGATCTCCCGCCCGGTCACCGGCCCGAGGAACTGCTTGGCCACCTTGCCGTCCGGCGCGATCAGGTAGGTCAGCGGCAGGCCGCGCGGCGTGGCGAAGTCGGCCGGCGGGTCGTACACGTCGAGGATGGCGACGGGATAGACCACCGGCCGCTCGGCCAGGAAGGCCTTGAGGTCGTCGGGCTCGATCTCCTCGTACGCCAGGCCGATCACTTCGACGTGGTCGTTGTCGCGGTCGAGCGCGGAGAGGTCGGGCATCTCCTTCAGGCAGGGCGCGCACCAGGTCGCCCAGAAGTTCACCACCACCCACTTGCCGCGGCGCGCGGACAGCGCGTAGTCGGCGCCGTCCAGCGTCTTCACCTGCAGCACGGGCACCTCGGCGGTGCGGTCGGCGGGCCGGGTCGCGGCGGGATCGACCGCCTGCACGTGCGGCTCGATCGCCGGTTCGGCCGCTTCGGGCGGCGCCGGGCCGGCATTGCACGCCGCCAGCGACAACACGGCGGCCAGCGACAGGGAGGGAACGGACTTCATGCAGGCTCCTGGGGGGGTTCGGCGAACAGGTCGCTCACGCGTTTCTTCAGCAGTTCGCGCAGGGGCACGCGCAGGTCGTCCAGCGCGGCGCGGGCGGCGCAGCCCAGCGCGTCGTCGTGGAACGGCAGGTGCGCCTCGGCGACGGGGATGCGCAGCTGGCAGGCTTCGTAGAGCTCGCACAGGGTCAGGTCGTCCAGGTCGCGCGCCAGCAGCCACTCGCCTTCCTCGTCGCGGCGCAGCAGGCTGATCTCGGACAGCTGGCCCAGGATCTGCTGGATCAGCGAGTCGGTCAGCATCGGCTCCAGCGCCAGGATCTGGTCGCTGTGCAGGCCGCGGCCCTTCTCGCGCGCCTGCGCGAAGCGGCCCAGCATGCGCAGCAGGCCGTACAGTTCGTAGCCCAGCGGCAGGCGCAGCGCCACCGGCTGGTAGCGGAACGCCGCCATGCCCGAGGCCAGCGACGCCCCCAGCAGCACCGCGATCCAGCACAGGTAGATCCACAGCAGCAGGATCGGCGCCGCCGCCACCGCGCCGTAGATCTTCTGGTAGGCGTTGAAGCTGCCCAGGTAGGCGCCCAACCCCCACTTCGCCAGTTCCAGCAGCACCGTGGCCAGCAGCGCGCCGGCGACCGCGTAGCGCCACTTGATGGTCCGGTGCGGCACCACCCGGTAGATCACCACGATGGCGGCGAACTCGATCAGCACCGGCGCGACGCTCAGCGACAGCGTCTGCAGCCACCGCCCGCCGCTGGTGGCGAACACGGGCAGGGAATAGAAGCGCGCCGACAGCGCCAGCGAGGCCGCCGCCATCAGCGCGCCCAGCGTCAGCACGGTCCAGTACACCAGGAAGCGCGACAGCTTCGGCCGCGCGCTGCGCACCCGCCAGATGCGGTTGAAGGTGGCCTCGATGCTGTTGAGCGTGATCAGCAGCGACACCACCAGCGCGATCACGCCGACCGCGGTGAGCTTGCCGGTGTTGGCGAGGAAGCCATCCAGCTTCTCCTTCAGGCTGACCGCCGCGCCCGGCAGGAAGTTGGCGAAGATGTAGTCGCGCAGCTGCGCGCTCCACTCCTGGAACACCGGGAACGCCGACAGCACCCCGAACACCACCATCGCCAGCGGCACCAGCGCGAACAGGGTGGTGTAGGCCAGCGAGCCGGCGGCCTGGAACAGGCGGTCGTCGAGGAAGCGCTTGGCCAGGAAGCGGAAGAACGTGCCCATGCGCGCACGGTCGCGCATGCGTTCGGTCCAGCGGTTCAACGAGTCCAGCGGCTCCATGGGCGGAAGGGTAACCGATGCGCTCTGGAGCGTGTGGCGCCCCGCCGCCCTGCCCGCCCGCGGCGACATCGCCGATACTAGGCGCCTCCCAAGCGACGAAGACGGCCGCCCCATGCCCGAGATCCTGGTGCTCTACTACAGCCGCGGCGGCTCCGTGGCGCGGCTGGCGCGGCAGATCGCGCGCGGCGTGGGCGAAGTGGACGGCATGTCCGCGCGCCTGCGCACGGTGCCGCCGGTCGCGGCGGTGACGCAGCAGGCCGCGCCGCCGGTGCCCGAGGACGGCGCCCCCTACGTGGAACGGCAGGACCTGGTGGAATGCGCGGGCCTGCTGCTGGGCAGCCCAACCCGCTTCGGCAACATGGCCGCGCCGGTGAAGCACTTCATCGACGGCCTCGGCGCCGAATGGGCCAGCGGCACGCTGGTCGGCAAGCCGGCCGCGGTGTTCACCTCCACCGCCACCCAGCACGGCGGCCAGGAATCCACCCTGCTGTCGATGCAGGTGCCGCTGCTGCACCACGGCTGCTTGATCGTGGGGATCCCCTTCACCGAGCCGCAGCTCAGCACCACCCGCACCGGCGGCACGCCCTACGGCGCCAGCCACGTCGCCGGCGGCGACGACGATCCGCAGCCGAGCGAGGAGGAATCCGCGCTGGCGCGCGCGCTGGGCCGCCGCGTGGCCGGCATCGCCCGCCGGCTGGGAGGAACCGCCTGATGGAACGTTCGCGCCTGTTGCTGGCCGGCCTGTTGCAGCTGCTCGCCATCCTGTACGCGGTCTGGTTCTACGGCGACCGCCACTACACCGCCGTGCTGCTGGTGTTCTGCCTGCCGCCGGTGCTGCTGATGATGGGCGTGATGGCGCGCCGGCGCAGCGCGCCGTTCTGGGCCGGCGTGCTGGGCCTGTTCTGGTTCGCGCACGCGGTGATGGTGGCGTGGTCGCGCCCGGCGGAAGCGGGATTCGCCTGGGCCGGCATCGTGCTGTCGGTCGCCATCGTGCTGGCGACCAGCTGGCCGGCGCTGGGCAAGCGCTTCGGCAGGAAGGCGTGATGCGCGCCGGCGCCCCGATGCGATAATCGCGGCCACACCGATTCAACGCCGGGCGCCCCGCGGGCACCGGCAGGAGCAGGCAATGGAAGAACTTCTGATCGTCACCACCGGCGGCACGATCGACAAGATCTACTTCGACGACAAGTCGGACTACCAGATCGGCGACCCGCAGATCGGCATGATCCTGCGCGAGCTGGGGGTGACGTTCCGCTTCACCGTCATCCCGATCCTGCGCAAGGACTCGCTGCACATCACCGACGAGGACCGCGAGCTGATCCGCGCCACCATCGCCGCGCAGCCCACCCGCCACGTGCTGGTCACCCACGGCACCGACAGCATGGTGCAGACCGGCCAGGTGCTGCGCACGATCCCCGACAAGACCATCGTCATGACCGGCGCGCTCAGCCCCGCCCGCTTCCGCGGCTCGGACGCCGAGTTCAACATCGGCTGCGCCATCGGCGCGGTGCAGTCGCTGCCGACCGGCGTGTACATCGCGATGAACGGCCGCATCTGGGACCCGGCGAAGGTGCGCAAGAACGTGGCGGCGAACCGGTTCGAGGCGGTTTGACGGAAGGCGCGGCCACGGCGATCGCGCGAGTTCCGGATACGTCATGCACAAGAAATCCCCGGCCTGGACCGGGGATTCCCTTTGACGCGCATTTTCGCGGCGCGCGTCAGCGCGTGGCGGTGAGCGTCACGCCGGAGAAGCTCGTGTAGGCCTTCACCCGGATGTGCCACGTGCCGGACTGCGGTGCGTTGAACGTGCAGGTCTCGTTGTTGCCGTTGAGGTAGGGGCGGCAGTTGTACGCGGTGTCGGTCGGCGCGCTGCCGTAGCGCACGTACAGGTCGGCGTCGCCGGTGCCGCCGGCGATGGTCACCCGGAGCTGGCTGCTGCCGGAAGGCACCTGGAAGGTGTAGTTGATCGAACTTCCGGTGCTGCCCGACAGTCCGCCGACCGGCACGCCGTTCTGCAGCTGGTTGCCTCCGCCACCGCCGCCGCCCTGCGCCGCCACCACCGCGCCGTCGGCGTTGGCGATGCCCGCGCCGCAGCCGCCCGAACACGTGCCCGGCAGCGGGCGCGCGGTGTTCTTGAGGATGGTTTCGACCTGCGACGGCGTCAGCGGCGACGGCGCCGCGGCCTGCATCAGCGCCACGATGCCCGCCACGTGCGGCGCCGCCATCGAGGTGCCGTTGTACGACGCATAGGTGGCGCTGCCCGGGGTGGTGGTGCCGGTGTTGAGCGTGGACAGGATGCTCTGGCCGGGCGCGGAGACGTCGATGCCGGTGCCGTAGTTGGAGAAGCTGGCGCGCGAGCCGGCCGAGGTCGTCGCCGCCACGGCGATGACGTTGGGGCAGTTCGCCGGCACGGCGCTGGACACGTTGGTGTTGCTGTTGCCCGCGGCAACCACCACGGTGGTGCCGCGCGACACCGCGCCGTTGATCGCGTTCTGGTAGGTCGTCGAGCACGAGCCGCTGCCGCCCAGCGACATGTTGATCACCTCGGCCGGGTTGGCGTTGGCGGGCACGCCGCTCACGCTGCCGCCCGAGGCCCAGGTGATGGCGTCGGCGATGTCGGAGGTCAGGCCGCCGCAGCGCCCGAGCACGCGCACCGGCACCACCTTGGCGCCGAACGCGGTGCCGGCCACGCCGGTGCCGTTGTTCGTCACCGCGGCGACGGTGCCGGCCACGTGCGTGCCGTGCCAGCTGGAGTTGGTCACCGGCGAGCCGCTGTAGCACTCGCCCGCCACCGGGTTCCAGTCGCCTTCGTCGTTCGGATTGGAATCACGGCCGTTGCCGTCGCGCGAGACGAACGTGTCGCTGATGAAGTCGTAGCCCGGCAGGATGTTGGCGTTGAGGTCGGCATGGCTGGTGATGCCGGTATCGATGACCGCGACGACCACGCCGGCGCCGGTCGACTTGTCCCACGCCGGCCGCACGTTGATGCCGGCGGCGGTGGTGCCGAAGCCCCATTGCTCGGACAGGCGCGCGTCGTTCGGCGTCAGCACCGCGTACATGCGCTGGTCGACCTCGACGTACTCCACGTTCGGATCGGCGGCGAGCTGGCGCATCAGCGATTCCGCCTCCACCCGGTCGAGCTTGCGGTCGGCGCGCACGACGTCCGCGCCGCCGGCGGCCAGGCGGCGCAGCTTCTGCAGGCCCAGCGCGCGGCCGCCGCGCTTGGCCACGCCGGTGCTGGCGGCGGCGCTCAGCGAGCGCTCCAGTCGCGCGGCGTCGGTGCTCTCCGCGCTGCCGTCGCGGTACTTCACGATGAAGCGGTCGTAGCCGCCGGGTTCCTCCACCTGCAGGCCGCTCATGTCGACGCGTCCGGCCATCGCCGGCAACGCATACAGCGATGCGAGCACGGCGGACGACAGGCACAGCAGGCGCACACGCGAACCACGCTTTGCGATTCCAGACATCAGACTCTCCCTCAAGGTTGAAAAGAAAAGCCGCCAGGGCGGCAATGGCCCGGTCGAGGGCGCAGGCGAGTACGAAGGGGATGGACGGACGGTTGCGTTCGACCAGACGTGCGCGCCGTGCAGCGCATGGCGCGGGAACGACGCTAACGGAGCGCGCAGACATGAATCAGCGATGACGCACACACTTCGCGGCATCCTGTTTCAAACGTAATCATCCGGATACACGCATGAAGCGGAAGCCACTGGTAGACAGCGCCCGGTAGATTCATTTACGTGTTCGGCGCGTGAGAAAAGCGAATTTTTTATTCGCGCGCGTGCATCTTGGTTACGCAAAAAAAAAAGCCCGCCTTGCGGCGGGCTTCTTTCCACGGCTCCGATGTTCAGTCGCGCAGCTTCACCAGCCAGCCATGGCGGTCGGGGATGCGGCCGTACTGGATGTCGGTCAGTTCCTTGCGGATGCCCATCGTCACCTCGCCGGCCGGCGCGCTGGCGTCGCCCACCGAGAAGCCCTTGCCCTTCAGCTCGCCGATCGGCGTGATGACGGCCGCGGTGCCGCAGGCGAACACTTCGCTGATCTCGCCGGACGCCACGCCCTGCTTCCATTCGTCGATGGAGACCTTGCGCTCTTCCACCGCGTGGCCGCGGTCGCGCGCGATCTGCAGGATGCTGGAACGGGTAATGCCTTCCAGGATGCTGCCCGACAGTGCCGGCGTGACGATGCGGCCGTCCTTGTAGACCAGGAACACGTTCATGCCGCCCAGCTCCTCCAGGTACTTGCCTTCCACCGGGTCGAGGAACAGCACCTGCGAGCAGCCCTGCGCCTGCGCTTCCTGCTGCGGCAGCAGCGAGGCGGCGTAGTTGCCGCCGCACTTGGCCGCGCCGGTGCCGCCCTTGGCCGCGCGCGCGTAGTCCTCCGACAGCCAGATCGACACCGGCGCCACACCCTTGGCGAAGTAGGCGCCGGCGGGGCTGGCGATGACGTAGTAGCCGGCCTGCTGCGCGGCGCGCACGCCGAGGAAGGCTTCGGTCGCGATCATGAAGGGGCGGAAGTACAGGCTGGTCTCCGGCGCCGACGGCACCCAGTCGCCGTCGACGGCGACCAGCTGGCGCAGCGATTCGGTGAACTCGGCCACCGGCAGCTGCGGCAGCGCCAGGCGCGCGGCCGAGCGCTGCAGGCGCGCGCCGTTGGCGTCGGGGCGGAAGGTCCAGATGGAGCCATCGGCGTGGCGGTAGGCCTTGATGCCTTCGAAGATCTCCTGGCCGTAGTGCAACACCGACGCGGCCGGGTCCAGTGACAGCGGACCGTAGGCGCGCACTTCGGCGTCGTGCCAGCCTTGCGCCTTGTCCCAGGCGATGGCGACCATGTGGTCGGTGAAGTGCAGGCCGAACCCGGGGCTGGCGAGGATGGCGTCGCGCTCGGCCGGGGTGCGGGCCTTGTCGGAGCGGTTCACGCGGTAGGTCAACGGGGCGGCGTTCATCACGTTCATCTCTTCCTTCCTGGCGGGTTCTGCGAAATGGCGGGCCGGCGGCGGCTCACAGCATGCCGGTTTCCAGCTTCGCGGCTTCGGACATCATGTGGCGGCCCCACGGCGGGTCGAACACCAGTTCGACGTCGGCCTCGGCGATGGTGGGGATCAGTTCCAGCTTGCTGCGCACGTCGTCGACGAGGATCTCGCCCATGCCGCAGCCGGGCGCGGTCAGCGTCATCTTGACCTCGACGCCGCGCCGGCCGTCGTCGCGGGTGTTGAGGCTGGCTTCGTACACCAGCCCGAGGTCGACGATGTTGAACGGGATCTCGGGGTCGAAGCAGGTGCGCAGCTGGTCCCACACCAGCGCCTCGACTTCCTCGTCGCTGGCGTCGTCGGGCAGCGACAGCGGCTCGGTGGGCTCCTTGCCGATGGCGTCCGCGTCCTTGCCGGCGATGCGGAACAGGTTGCCTTCCACGAAGACGGTGTAGCTGCCGCCCAGCGCCTGGGTGATGTAGCCGTAGCTGCCGGCCGGCAGGGTGACGAGTTCCCCCTGCGGCACCAGCACGGCGGCGCAATCGCGGGAGAATTGGACGGGTTCGCTGCTGCGGGAGTACATGCCGGACCAGATGGGGACGCGCGCGGGGCGTCGCAAGACGGCCCATTGTAGCGCCCGGGCCCCGGCGGCCGCGCCCAGGCCTTATCCTTGGCGGCCGTTCCGGAGTCCCCATGCCCCCTGCCCCGCGTCGTTCGCCCCGTTGGCTGGTCCCGCTGCTGTTGCTGCTGGGCGGCGGCAGCCTGGTGCTGATCTGGGTGATGCTGTCGCTCTACCTGCAGCGGCAGGCCGGGTGGATGGCGCTGCTGGCGGCGGTGGATGTGGTGCTGGCGCTGCGCCTGGCCGGCATGGCCGGCGGCCGCCGGCGCGCGGCGCTGGCGGTGCTGGCCACCGTGGCGATCTGCGCGCTGTCGCTGTGGAGCATCGCCGCGACCCAGCTGGGGCTGCCGCTGGGCCTGAACCCGTGGGAATCGCTGTCGCGGCTGGGCGTCCACCACGCGTGGACGCTGGTCGCGCTGGCCACCACGCCGCTGGACTGGGCCGCCCTGCTGCTGGCGCCGCCGCTGGCGGCGTGGTGGGCGCGCTGAGGCGGCCTCAGGCCAGCCCTTGCGCGCGCATGCAGGCGGCGAACACCTGCACGGCCTGTTCGATCTCGGCCACCGACATGCTGGCGAAGCCCATCAGCAGGCCGGCCTGCGCCGGCGGCCGCCGGTAGTACGGCGCGATGGGGTAGAGGTCCAGCCCCTTCTCGCGCGCGGCGAGGATCAGCGCGCGCCCCTGCGCCTGGTCGGCCCGGCGCAGCCAGGCCACCAGGTGCATGCCGGCGCGCGAGTCCGCGACGTCCAGCGCGTCGCCCAGTTCCCGCGCCAGCCCGGCGAGCAGCGCGCCGCGCCGTTCGGCCAGCGCGCGCCCGGCGCGGCGCAGGTGGCGCTCGAAGCCGCCGTCGGCCATGAAGTTGGCCAGCGCGGCCTGCTCGATGGCGGAATTGCCGAAGTCGTCCTGCCATTTCGCGTTGAGGTAGTCGCGCTGCAGACCCGGCGGCATCACCAGGTAGCCCAGCCGCAGCGACGGGAACAGCGCCTTCGAGAACGTACCCACGTAGACGACGCGGCCGTCGCGGTCCAGCGAGCGCAGCGCGGCCAGCGGCTGCGCGTCGTAGCGGAATTCGCCGTCGTAGTCGTCCTCGAAGATCCAGCAGTCGTGCCGGCGCGCGTAGGCCAGCAGTTCCAGCCGGCGCTCCAGCGACATCACCACGCCGGACGGGAACTGGTGCGACGGCGTCACGCACACCAGCTTGGGCGGCGGCGCCGGCAGCCGATCCAGCCGCAGGCCCTGCGCGTCCACGTCCACCGCGTCCACCTGCGCGCCGTGGATCTGCAGCACTTCGCGCATCGCGGTGTAGTGCGGCTCTTCCAGCACCGCGCTCTCGCCGACGTCCAGCAGCACGCGCGCGGTCAGCGCCATCGCCTGCTGGGTGCCGGCGACGATCAGCACATCCTCGGGCACGGCCTGCACGCCGCGGCGGCGCGCCAGGTAGTCGCAGACCGCTTCACGCAGCGTCGGCACGCCCTGCGTCATCGGGTAGTTGGGCGGGGTGTAGGCGGCGGCGCGGCTCAGTTCGCGCGCCCAGGCGTTGGTGAGCGCCGGGTTGGTGTACGGCACGCCATAGGAGAAGGCGTAGCGCATGCCGGGCGTGGCGCGGCCGGGCATGTGGGCGTGGTCGTGGAAACGGCGGCCGCGGCGGGCGAACGCGGACTGCGGGGGCCGCTCGGCCTGCGCCGGCGGCGGCGGCGCCTCCGCCTTGACCGGGGGTGTGACGAAGCTGCCCGACCCCACCCGGCCGCGCACGAAGCCCTCGGCGCGCAGCTGTTCGTAGGCCGCCAGCACGGTGTTGCGAGACAGCCCCAGCTCGCGGGCCAACTGGCGCGTGGCCGGCAGCCGGCCGCCGTCGCCGAGGCGGCCGGCGAACAGGGCCACCTTCAGCGCCCGCGTCAGCTGGGCATGCAGCGGCCCCTGGCCGTCCATGTTCACGTGCACCGTGACCTCCCCGGGTGGATTGGCCCTATTCCAGCCGATGGAATTGGACCTTGATAGTGCCACTTTTCCGCGCGTTGATAGGGCCAATTCTCCCGCCCGAGGCCTCCCGCCATGCCTGCCCTCCTCGCCCATCGCGCCGATCACCGCCTTCCCCGGCCGCCCTGGCTGCTGCTCGCCGCGCTCGCCGCCGCGGTCCTGGACTTGGGCGTGGCCGCCCTGTTCTGGGCGGCGGAAGGCGTCGCGCCCCTGCGCATCCCGCAATCCATCGCGGCCTGGTTCCTCGGCCGCGCCGCGTACGCCGGCGGGGCCGCCACCGCCCTGGCGGGCGCGGTCTCCTACGCGGCGCTGATGTGGCTGCTGGCGCACCTCTACCTGGCCGCGCTCCGCCGCCATGCGGGGCTGCGCCGCCATCCGCTGCGCGGCGGCGCCGCGTACGGGGCGTCGATGTACGTGCTGGTGTTCCATCTGGCGGTTCCCCTGCTGGCGGTGGAAGGCGCGGCGCCGACGCGCCCGGACTGGGTGATCGTCTGCCTGCTGGCGTACGCCGGCCTGGTCGGCGTGCCGATCGCCTGGGCCTGCGGGCGCGTGCTGCGGCGGTGACGCGGCCGCGCGCGTGGCCCCGTGCGCGGGCGATGCAATTGGATCTGTGAATGCGCCGCCGGCATGCGTCCAATCGCAGCCCCGACGCCCTCGCGCACCTGGACATGAAGCCTTCCGACCTCCGCCCCGCCGCTCCCGCACTCCTGCTCGGCGCCGCCCTCGCGGGCACGCTCGACCTGCTGTACGCCTTCGCGTTCTGGGGCGCGAAGGGCGTGGGGCCGGTACGCATCCTGCAGTCCATCGCCTCGGGCTGGCTGGGCCGCGACGCCTATGCCGGCGGCGCGGCCACGGCGGTGCTGGGGGCGGTCTCGCACTACGGCATCGTGCTGGCGATGGCGTGGACCTACTACCGCGTGGCGCGCGCGTGGCCGGTGCTGGCGCGACGCCCGTGGGTGTTCGGCCCGCTCTACGGCGCGGTGCTGTATGCCGTGATGACCTATGCGGTGGTGCCGCTGTCCGCCGCCGGCACCGGGCAATGGCCGGGCTGGCAGTGGAGCCAGCTGGCGCACCTCGCCGCGCATATGGTCCTGGTGGGCACGACCTGCGCCCTCGCGGCCGCGCACGCGCTGCGCGATGCGCGTGGGTGAAGCCGCGGCGGCGGGCGGCCGCGCGCTCACCCGGGCCCGCATGCCGACAGCGGCAGGTCCAGCGCCTGCAATCCCTCGCCGGTCGCGGACGACTCGGCGAACAGCACCAGCCCCATCGCCTGCGCGTCGGCGCCGGCGGGCAGCGGAACGCGCGCCTCGCCCCGGTGCGCGTCGCCCTGCATCCGCCAGGGCCCTTGCAGGTTCCTCACCACGCGGTCGTGCCGCAACGTCCTGCCGGCGTTCTCGCCCGCGGTCACGCGCGTGCTCAGGCCGTCCTGGTACAGCGCCAGCCACAGCAGGGGCTGCGTCGCCGGCGTCGCGTCTAGCAGGCGCGCATCGAACGCCACGCGGAGCCCGTCGCCGTCGTCGGCAACGCGCAAGGCCAGCCCCAGCCCCGGCGCCTGCTTCCGTTCGCCTGAAAGCAGCGCGCCGAACGCCGCGGCGTCGCGCCAGTCAACCAACACGTGCCGGCCGACCATCACCTGCGGCGTCACCACCACGCGCTTTCCCGCGAGCATGACGCGCGCTTCCTGGCGCCGGCCATGCAGCGCGGCGCCGAACGGGTCGCGCCAGCCGATGTCGTCCCAGTAGTCCACGTGCAGCGCCAGCAGCGCGGGCCGCTCGCCTGCCGGCCGTCGCGCCAGCGCCGACATCCAGCGGTCCGCCGCCGGGCACTCGTTGCAGCCTTCGGCGGTGTACAGCTCGACGAGGGGCATGCGTTCCGCCCCGCTCGATGCCGAGCAGGCGGCGCCCGCGTCCATGCACGCGGCGATGCCCGCGACCCAGCAGACGGCCTGCAACGCGATCCGCGCCATGGCGGCTCCTCGCCCCGAACGAAGGCGCAACGCTAGCGGCACGCGGCCGCGCGCGATGTGCGCGCGCTGCGCAAGTCGTAGCCCGCGGCATCGAGGCGCGCGTCACAAGGCGCCGCGCGGCCGGATGATCAAGCGGCGCATATCGTTTTCGTCGTGGTGCGCGCAAGCCGGGAGTTAAGAACTCGTGATGCTAGCGGGACCCGCCGACGCCGCGCGGGCGATCCCATTCCATCACGGAGCTTTCCCATGACGTTGCAGCACAGCCCACTGCGCGAGGCCATCCGCATGGCCCTCGCCGCCACCGCGATGTATTCGTGCGTCGCGGCGGCCCAGGACCGCGCGCAGACCACCACCACGCTGGACCGGATCGAAGTCACCGGCAGCCGCATCCGCCAGGTCGACGTGGAAGGCGCCGCGCCGGTGCTGACCATCGGCCGCGACGACATCGAGAAGCAGGGCTTCCAGTCCATCGCCGACATCCTGCAAAACATCTCCGCCACCGGCGCGCCGGCGATCAGCCGCGCCATGCCGCTGTCGGCGGGCGAGAACGTCGGCGGCCAGTTCATCGACATGCGCAACCTCGGCACCGTGCGCACGCTGGTGCTGGTCAACGGCAAGCGCATCGGCGCCAGCACCAGCGGCCTGCAGGACATCTCGCTGATCCCGACCGCGGCCGTCGAGCGCATCGAGGTGCTCAAGGACGGCGCCTCGTCGATCTACGGTTCCGACGCCATCGCCGGCGTGATCAACATCATCACCCGCTCCGGCTTCGACGGCGCGCAGGCGCAGGCCTACTACGGCCAGTACGACGAAGGCGACGGCGCCATCACCCGCGCCGACTTCGTGATGGGCTTCGACGGCGAACGCGGCTCGCTCACCGCGGCGGTGGAATACCGCAAGGAAGACGAGGTGATGGCCGCCGACCGCCCGTTCTCGGCGTATCCGCAGGGCCAGTGGCACCCCACGCGCGGCTGGACGACGGTGAGCCAGTGGGGCGTGATCAACCTGCCCGCCGCGCTGGGCGGCAACCGCGTCCTCGACGCCGGCGCCGACTGGCGCGACATCGGCAACTTCCACGCGCTCAACACCAACACCGGCACCGGCGCGGCCGATCCCGCCGGCTCCCCCGTCGACAAGAGCAACACCAACCTGCAGACCCACCTGCGCACGCCGCTGGAGAGCCGGTCGCTGTTCGTCGACGGCATCCTCGACCTCAGCGAGAACATCCGCTTCCGCGGCAACCTGCTGTACAGCCAGCGCGACGCGGAGCGGCAGGTCGCCGGCTATCCGTTCCAGAGCGCCTCGTTCGGGCTGATCATGTCGGAGGACAGCTACTACAACCCGGTCGGCACGCACCACGGCTACGCCGACCCGACCGCCGTCAACTTCTCGCGCCGCACCTGGGAAATCCCGCGCGTCGACAAGCCGACCTCCACCACCTGGCGCTTCACCGCGGGCCTGGAAGGCAGCTTCGGGATCGGCGAGCGGTTCTTCGACTGGGACGCGGGCTACCTGTACAACAACAACAAGGTCAACCAGGAGAACTACGGCAACCTCAACCTGGCCCGGGTGGCGCAGGCGGTGGGCCCGTCGTTCCTGAACGCCAACGGCCAGGTGCAGTGCGGCACCGCCGCCAACCCGGTCCCGCTGACGGACTGCGTCGCCTGGAATCCCTTCATCCCCTACGGCCGCACCGGCGACGGCGGCCTGACCGGCAACCAGGCGCTGACCGACTTCCTGTTCCAGGCGCTGAACTCGTCCGGCGAGACGGAGACCGAGGCGTTCACCGCCAACCTGTCCGGCATGCTGTTCGCGCTGCCGGGCGGCGACCTCGGCTTCGCGGTGGGCGTGGAGAGCCGCAAGGAATCCGGCCGCTTCATTCCCGACGCAATGGCGGTGACCGGCAACTCCACCACCCTGTCCGCCGGCCCCACCAGCGGCAGCTACCGCGTGGACGAACTCAACGCGGAACTTTCCATTCCGCTGCTGGCCGACCTGCCCGGCGCGCAGGAGCTGAGCTTCAGCGTCGCCACCCGCTACTCCGACTACGACACCTTCGGCGACACGCTGAACAGCAAGTTCGGCTTCAAGTGGAAGCCGGTCGAATCGCTGCTGGTGCGCGGCACCTACGCCGAGGGCTTCCGCGCGCCGACCATCAACGACCTGTACGGCGGCGGCTCGCAGACGTTCAGCTTCTTCACCGATCCCTGCGACACCCTGTTCGGCGCCTCGGCCGGCAACGCGGCGGTGCGCGCGCGCTGCGCGCAGGACATCGCCAACGCGGACACCTATCGCCAGCTGGCGCAGGGCTTCGTTCCCGCCGGCGCGCCGAACTCGCAGACGCCGGTGGCGTTCTTCAGCGGCTCCAACCCGGACCTGCTGCCGGAAACCTCCGAGTCCAAGACGCTCGGCGTGGTGTGGAGCCCCGGCTTCGTCGACGGCCTCAACGTCAGCCTGGACTGGTGGAACATCCGCATCGAGGACACCATCGTGCCGGACACGCCGACGCAGATGCTCAACGACTGCTACATCCAGAACGACCCGGCGCGCTGCTCGGCGTTCACGCGCGACCCGGCGCTGGGCTTCGTCAACGCGCTGGCCTTCAACGGCATCAACGCCGGCTATCGCGAAGCGGAAGGCTACGACCTCGACCTGAGCTACCGCCTGGCCACCGAGTCCGCGGGCACGTTCCGGCTCGTCTGGCAGACCACCTACACCGCCCGCGACGAGATCAAGACCGACACCAACCCGGCGACGCTGCCGCAGCAGCTGGTCGGCTACGCCACCTCGCCCGGGTTCATCGGCACCTTCCGCGTCCGCTCCAACGCCAACCTGACGTGGAACCTCGGCAGCTGGGGGGCGACGTGGGGCGCGCGCTACTACTCCTCGCAGAAGGAGACCTGCCTGTCGGCCGCGCTGTTCCCGGACGAGTGCACCGACCCGGGCTTCGTCGCCGCCAACCCGGCGCAGTCGCGCGCGGTCAACAAGCTGGGCTCGGTGACGTTCAACGACCTGGAGATCCGCTGGACGTCGCCCTGGAACGCCACGCTGTCGGTGGGCGCCAACAACGTGTTCGACCGCGAAGGCCCGCAGTTCTACAGCCAGCCCAGCGCCAACGTGTCCTACCACGGCCAGTACGACATCGGCCGCTTCGTCTACATGAAGTACCAGCAGCGGTTCTGACCGGCGACGCCCCCGGGCCTGCCGCCAGGCCCGGGGACGCGATGCGCATGGACGCACATCCGTCGCACGGGTGCGGCGCATCCGCGGCGCACGACGGGCACGGCGACCGCGCCGTCCTTGCGGGATGCTGGCGCCGTCCACCACGCCGCACACTCTCTCCGGCCAGACCCGGCGCCAGTTCCCGCAGAGGAACGCCCTGCGCCCTCGAACGTGGACGTGCCCGGCCTGGCCGGGCGCACTTTTTCCGGGCGTCCGGCATCCCGCGTGGGAACGTGTCGCGGACGGATGCGTCCACGTCGTGGCGCCGGATCCTTGGGCGGCAGGGCACGTCGGGGACGTGGCCCCGACCTACGAGACAGGTCGGCCCTGCGCGGTCGACGCCTGATGACCCGCGCGCTTCCGCAAGCTCCCGTTCCCGAGATCGCTCCAGCGCCGGCGAAGCCCTTGCCCGGTGCCATGCACCCGCGGAAACCACTTCGTGGAAGGCCGTCTCCGCATCGGAATCCGGACATTCCTTTCCCAACGCCCGCGCAGGGCGGACCGTCGCCTCCGCCACGCATTGGCCCCCGTTCCATGCGCTGAATTGGCACTCAAAGATGCGCCATGCGGCGCCTAGAGTGGCCTCGACGCGATGCGTCCCGCGCGTGCATGCAGAGGGCCAATACGATGCGCATACTCCACTACAGCCTGAGGTTCGGCGACGGCCTCGATCTCTCCCGCCTGCCCGGCGACGCCTTCCACCTGCTGCACGCGCGCGGGCGCGGCATCCAGGTCGACGCGCCCGCCGGATGGATGTCGCTCTGGTGGCCCCTGCACGGCCCGCTGGCCCTGTCCGCCGCCGGCTGCCACTGGACGCTGCCCGCGCGCCACATGCAGGTGTGGCGCGACGGCGCGCTGCGCTGCCGCGCGCTCGGGCCGCACGGATGGCTCGCGCTGTGCGCGCCCGCCTCCGCATGGGAAGGCGCCGCGCAGGCAGGCGAACCGGCGCCGATGCTGCTGCCGTGGCGCGGGCGCGCGGGCCGCGACGCGGCCGGCCTGTTCGCCCGGCTCGCCCGCGACGGGCACGCGGGCGATGCGCGGACGCCGGGCGATCCCGCGACCCTGCTCGACGCGCTGCGCGCCGCGCTGGCCGACCGGCAGGGCGACCTGCAGGCCCATCTCGCCCGCTGCAACGGGCGCACGCTGGCGCGGCGCCAGCAGACGCTGCTGCGCCTGCTGCGCGTCCGCCACGCGATCGAATGCAACCCGGACGTGCGGCTGGACCTGGACGTGCTGTCGGGCATGGCCAGCTACTCGCCCTGCCACCTCATCCGCATCTACCGCAGCGTGTTCGGCGAGACGCCCACCGAGTACGCGGCGCGGCTGCGCGAACGGCAGGCGTGGGACATGGTCAGCGGCACCGGCCTGCCGATCTGCGAGATCACCGGCATGCTGGGGTTCGAAAGCCAGAGCGCGTTCTGCCGCGCGTTCAAGAACGCCTTCGGCCAGACCACCTCGGAGGTCCGCCGGCTGCAACAGGCGCACGAGGGCGAAACGGGGCGGGCGGTCGCCGCCTGAGCCGTCCGGCGCCGGAACGCCGGGATGCCGCGCAAGGGCATCGGCGACCCCGGCCACGCGGCTGGCCTGCCTCACGGGCCAGCCGCGCACGCACCCGATCGCGACTGGACGGCCCGCAGCGGCATTCCCCGTCCCCCACGAAAAAGCCGGGCGAAATGCCCGGCCTTTTCGTCGCGCGCGCGATGGCGACCGCGGTTCAGTGCCCGCCGTCCAGCGCCTTCAGTTCGCTGACCAGCGCATTGGCCATGTCCGAGCCGTCGCCGTACAGCATGCGGGTGTTGTCGGCGTAGAACAGCGCGTTCTCGATGCCGGCGAAGCCGGTGCCCTTGCCGCGCTTGATGACGATGGTGTTCTTGCTGTTCACCACGTCGAGGATCGGCATGCCGTAGATCGGGCTGGCCGGGTCGGTCTTCGCCACCGGGTTGACCACGTCGTTGGCGCCGATCACCAGCGACACGTCGGTGTTGGCGAACTCGGGGTTGATGTCGTCCATGTCGGCGATCAGGTCGTAGGGCACACCGGCCTCGGCCAGCAGGACGTTCATGTGCCCGGGCATGCGGCCGGCGACCGGGTGGATGGCGAACTTCACCTTCACCCCGCGGTCGATCAGCTTCTGCGTCAGCTCCCAGATCTTGTGCTGCGCCTGCGCCACCGCCAGGCCGTAGCCGGGCACGATCACCACGCGCTCGGCGTAGGCCATCATCGCCGCCACGTCGGCGGCCTCGATCGGCTTCATCGCGCCGCCGATCTCCTGCATCGCCGCGCTGCCGCCGCCGAAGTTGGAGAACAGCACGTTGCTGATCTTGCGGTTCATCGCCTTGGCCATCAGCCGGGTCAGCAGCATGCCGGCCGCGCCGACCATGGTGCCGGCGATGATCAGCGCCTCGTTGCCCAGCACGTAGCCCTCGAACGCCACCGCCAGGCCGGTGAAGGCGTTGTACAGCGAGATCACCACCGGCATGTCGGCGCCGCCGATGGGCAGCGTCATCAGCACGCCCAGCGCCAGCGACAGCGCGAAGAAGGCGACGATCCACGGCATCGCCAGCGTGGCCAGCGCCATCACGCCGCAGGCCACCGCCGCGAGCGCGACGAGCGCGTTGAACCACTGCTGGCCCGGGAAGGTGTAGCGCTTGTCCATGCGCCCGTCGAGCTTGGCCCAGGCGATCACCGAGCCGGTCAGCGACACCGCGCCGATCAGCGCGCCGGTGACCGCCAGCGACAGGGTGAAGGTCGACGGCGCCGCCGCTGCCCCACCCGAGTAGCGCACCAGTTCCACCGCGCCGATGGCCGCGGCCGAGCCGCCACCCATGCCGTTGAACAGCGCCACCATCTGCGGCATGTCGGTGATCGCCACCTTCTTGCCCCAGATCCAGTTCAGCGCCACGCCGATCACGATGGCCGCGATCATCAGGCCGATGTTGTGCAGGCCCGGCAGGAAGAACGTCGCCACGGTGGCGATCAGCATGCCCGCGCCGGCCCACTGGATGCCGCTGCGCGCGGTCTTCGGGCTGGCCATGCGCTGCAGGCCGAGCAGGAACAGCGTGGCGGCGACGAAATAGCTCAGCTTCACCAGGGTCAGCGCGCTCACTTGGCGTCTCCCGGCTTCTTCGACGACTTGAACATCTCCAGCATGCGCTCGGTGACGACGTAGCCGCCGGCGGCGTTGCCCGCGCCCAGCAGCACGGCGACGAAGCCGATGGCCTTCTCCAGCGTGGTGTCGGCGTGGCCCAGCACCACCATCGCGCCGATCAGCACGATGCCGTGGATGAAGTTGGAGCCGGACATCAGCGGCGTGTGCAGGATCACCGGCACCCGCGAGATGATCACGTGCCCGGCGATGGCCGCCAGCATGAAGATGTACAGCGCCACGAACCCGTCGCTCATCCGCTCCCCCATCCTGTTCCGTTGTCGGCCCCGCCGCGCGGCGCGCGGGGGGTGACCGGCATCATAACCGCACCTTAACCCGGCGGAGACCGCCGGCCGGCCTGTCAACCGTGTCCCGCGCGGTGCGTTTCCATCCCCGCACTCCCGTCCGAGGACCGACCATGCAGCGCATCCCGCCGTCCCGCGGCGCCGGAACCGACGAGGCCCGCGGCCGCGGCGACCGTCGCCGGGACCGCCGCGGCTGAGGCCGCGCATCGACACGGCTAAGCTATGTTGGTGAGCACCGCGCCCAGTCCGTCGCCGGAAATCCCGTCGCCCGCCCCGCTGGCGGCGACGCTGGAGCTGTTCCTGGCCGACATCGGCCCGCGCGCGTTCCGCTTCGCCGAGGCCGGCCTGCGCCACCGCGAGGACGCGCTGGACGCGGTGCAGGACGCGATGATGAAGATGCTGGCCTACCGCGACCGCCCGGCCGCCGAATGGGCGCCGCTGTTCTGGAGCATCCTGCGCCGGCGCATCGTCGACCTGCAGCGCCGCGCCGGTTTCCGCCTGCGCTGGCTGCTGCCCACCGGCGACCGCGGCGAGGAGGGCCCGGTGGACTGGGCGCCCGACCACGGCGCCGGCCCCTCGCAGGCCCACGACCAGCGCGAGGCCTACGCGCGGCTGGTGGCCGCGCTGCGCGCCCTGCCCGCCCGGCAGCGCGAGGCGTTCACCCTGCGCATTCTCGAAGAACTGGACGTGGCGGACACCGCGCGCGTCATGGGCTGCTCGGAGGGATCGGTGAAGACCCACCTGTCCCGCGCGCGCGAAGCCCTGCAACGGCAACTGGAGGAATTCCGATGAACCCCGCCCACGACGACGGCCACGGCTTCGACCGGCAGGCGCGCCGCCTGCACCAGGCCGCGCTGGCACAGGTGTCGCCGCAGACCCTGATGCGGCTGCGCAGCGCCCGCCACGAGGCCCAGCGCGACGCGCCCGCCGGCGGCCACCGCACCTGGCGCTGGCTGACGGCGACCGCGTTCTCGGCGGTGCTGGCGGTGGGCCTGGGCCTGCAATGGCTGCCGCACGCGCCCGACACCCCCGCCTCGCCGGCGTCCGCGCCGTCGCTGGCGCAGGCCGACGGCGACGCCGGCGAGGAACTGGGCGTGTCCGGCGCGCTCGACGAAGATCCCGACCTGTACCTGTGGCTGGCGTCCGCCGACGCCCAGCCCCTCGCCATGGAGTGAACCCCATGAACATCCGCTCCACCACCCGCCTCCTCGCCCTCGGCTGGCTGCTCGCCAGCGGCCACGCGCTGGCGCAGGCCGCCCCGGCGCCGCTGCCGGAATGGGACAAGCTGACGCCGCAGCAGCGCGAAGCGCTCATCGCGCCCCTGCGCGACCGCTGGAACCGCGAACCGGAAGAGCGCGGCCGCATGATGGAGCGGGCGCAGCGCTGGCAGGCGATGACGCCCGAGCAGCGCGCGCAGGCGCGCCACGGCATGAAGCGCTTCGAGGGCATGAACCCGGAGCAGCGCCGGCAGGCCCGCGCGCTCTACGACCGCATGAAGGAACTCACGCCCGAGCAGCGCACCCAGCTGCGGGAACAGTGGAAGAAGATGACGCCCGAGCAGCGCGACGCCTGGATGCGCGAGCACGCCCCCCGCCGCGGCGCACCGCCCCGGTCCTGAGGTCCAGGCCCGGGATACGGCCCTCCAGGGTGCCTCCCTGTAGGAGCGACGTAAGTCGCGACCGGGTACCCGGGACATCGGGAAGCGAACAACGCGGATGAGAGCAGGGACCAGGGCCATCGCCCTGGTCTTTCTTTGCGCCTGGTCCTGGTCCAAGGGCCCGTCGAATCCGCGGTCGCGACTGACGTCGCTCCTACAACAGACGGTGGCTTGGGGACGACGGCCCCGTCGCGGCTTACGCCGCTCCCACGGCCGGGGGGGTCGCCGGCGCGGCGTCGGCCGGCCGCTCGGGCCAGACGGTCCTGGCCAGCAGTTCGTCGTCCCAGTCGAACTGGAGCGCGCCGTCCCTGACGAACAGCGCGACGAAGTTGAGCACGTTGCGGGCGTACATCTCGCTGGCGTGCACCGCGCCGAGGCTGGCGAGGTTGAGCGGACCGGCCACGGTGACGCCTTGCTGGTCGTAGGTCTCGCCCGGGCGGGTCAGCTCGCAGTTGCCGCCGGTCTCGGCGGCCAGGTCGACGATCACGCTGCCGGGCCTCATGCCCGCCACCATCGCCGCGCTGATGATCTTCGGCGCCGGCCGGCCGGGCACGGCCGCGGTGCAGACGATGACGTCGACGCCCTTCACGTGCTCGGCCAGCCGCTGCTGCTGCTGCGCGCGCTCCTCGTCGGTCAGCTGGCGCGCGTAGCCGCCCTCGCCGGCCGCGCTCACGCCCAGGTCGAGGAACTTGCCGCCCAGCGATTCGATCTGCTCGCGCGTCTCCGGGCGCACGTCGAAGCCCTCCACCTGTGCGCCCAGGCGCTTGGCGGTGGCGATGGCCTGCAGGCCGGCCACGCCGGCGCCGACGATCAGCACCTTCGACGGGCGGATCGTGCCGGCCGCGGTGGTCAGCATCGGGAAGAAGCGCGGCGCCAGCTGCGCGGCGATCAGCACCGCCTTGTAGCCGGCCATGCCGGCCTGCGAACTCAGCACGTCCATCGCCTGCGCGCGCGTGGTGCGCGGCAGCCGTTCCAGCGGGAAGGCCTGGATGCCCCGCGCGCGCAGCGCTTCGTCGCGCGCCGGGTCGGCGGCCGGTTGCAGCACGCCGACCAGCGTGGCGCCCGGCTTCAAGCGGCCGATGGCGTCGGCCGGCGGCGGCTGCACGCACAGCAGCAGGTCGGCGCCGTCGCGGGCCTCGCCGTCGACGAGTTCCGCGCCGGCATCGGCATAGGCCTGGTCGACGAAACCGGCGGCCTGGCCGGCGCCGCGCTCCACGGTCACCCGCGCGCCCGCCGCCAGCAGTTTCCGGACCGTTTCCGGCGTCGCGGCCACGCGGCGCTCGCCCGCGGCGGTTTCCTTCAGTACCCGAACTTCGACCGCCATGCGCCCCTCGTCGTTAGGTCACCCGTGCCGCGATGCTAACAGAGCGCGGCGCAGGCGCGCGGCGGCGGCGATGCCGCCGTCCGGTCGGGTCAGGGCGATGCGGCGGGCGACGGCGCCGGCTCGAGGCGCTCGATCACGCCCTGCATGGCGCTGTCGAAGGCGTCCTCGCTCTGGTGCGTGCGCAGGCGGCCCAGGCGCACCATCACCGCCAGTTCCTCCGGCGAGGCCACGCAGAAGCGCACGCCGCGGCGGTTGACGAACAGCAGGCGCGAGGAGATCGGGCTGATCCACGACAGCTTGCCCGGCTGCACCTTGTTGTCCTTGTCGATGAAGTCCAGCCAGGTACCGATCGCCAGGCCGCGGAAGTGGTCGGCGTCGCTGTGGTCGAAGTCCAGCGTGTCCGCGCCGCCGACCAGCTGGATCGGGGCGGTCTCCTCGTCCACGGCCGGCTTGGGCAGCACCACCTGCGGCAGTTCCGGCAGTGCCTTCTCCAGGTCCGGGCGCGCCGCGGCCACCGCCTGCAGGGTGTCGTGCAGCGCGTCCACCGCGCCGCCCGCCGCGTCCTGGTTCATGCCGACGCTGGCGAACACCTTCAGCAGCGCCGGCCGCCACGCCTGCAGCCAGGGCTTGCCGACGACGTGGCGCTGCGCCTCGGTCAGCTCCTCCAGCAGGCCGTCGGCCAGCGCGAGCGATTCGCGCAGGCCCTCGCCGTCCTCGCCTTCGCGCAGCACGGTCATGGTGACGTGGTGCGCCCACGGCTGGCGCAGGAAATCCTCGATGGCCTGCGGCACGCGCCGGTCGGCCAGGCGCTCGTCCAGCTCGGCGGTCATGCGCGTGCGCGCGGCCTCCAGGCGCTCCTGGCCGCGCTGGATCTCGGCGGCGCGGCGCTCGGCGATCTCGATGCGGCGGCGGTGCTGCTCCAGGAACGCGCGGAACTCCTCTTCCAGCGTCAGGAAGATCGCGAGGTTCTCGTTGAATTCCGCCACCAGGCGGTCGATCACTTCCTCGACCTTGGTCAGCAGCGTACGCTCGGCCGCGCTCTCGCCGTTGTTGCCCTCGCAGGCCTCGGCCAGCACGTTGAGCAGGCGGCGCGCCGGGTGGGTCTTCTGCACGAACATGCGCCGGTCCAGCAGCGCGACCTTGACGAACGGCACCACCAGCCGGCCGATCAGCTCGCGCGGGCGGCCTTCCAGGTCGCGCTCGTCCAGCATCACGTCGAACAGCATGCCGACCAGGTCGATCGCGTCCTCGTCGACCGGCGCCAGCCGCGCCGTGGACGGGTCCACGCCCAGCTGCGTGGCGCTGCTGAGCACTTCGTTCTTCAGGCGCTGCGCCAGCGATTCGCCGTTGTCGCCGATCGCCGCGCGCAGCGTGGCGCTGGGCGAGGCCTGCAGCAGCGACAGCACCGACAGCATCTCGCGCTGCGACAGGTCGCGCTGGCGCTGGTCGGCCACGCGCGGCTCCGCGGCCTCGCCGGCGTCGCGCCCGCGCCGCGATTCCTGCAGCAGGTGGTGCAGCGCTTCGAGCAGCACGCCCTGCGCGCCCGGCGCCGGCGCGTAGCCGGGAGGCGCGTCGCCGAAGCCGTCCATCGCCGGCGCGGCATGCGTGGCCTGGAGGCCGCGGTTCACGCCGGCCATGCGGTTGAGGAAGCGCGCGGCCCAGGCCGGCGCGCCGGGCTCCTCGCCGCCGTCGCCGTCCTGGTCGAGGTCCGGCGCGGCGTCCGCCTGCGGCCTGGGCGCGGGCGCGCGGCGCGCCGGCAGCTCGGGCATCACGCCGACCTGCGCCAGGCGCTGGTCCAGCGCCGCGTAGATGCGCGCGATCGCCGGCACCAGGTCGCGCTCGCACAGCTTGATCACCACCAGGCGCACTTCCGGCGCAAGGTCGCAGGACGCAAACGCCTGGTGGATGGCCACGCCGATGTGCTCGGGGCCGATCGGGTTGAGGTCGGCGTCCAGCGCGAGGTCGCCGGCGATCCAGCCCAGCCGGCGGTCCAGCCGCGCCAGCACCGGCTTGCATTCGCGCTGCACGACGCTGGCCAGGTTGCGCACCGCCAGCCGCGATTCGAGTTCCTGGTCGGACACTAGGCTCAGCGTGTCCTCGGCCGACTCCAGGAACACGCGCTCGCTGGACAGCGGCTGGCCGTCCTGCAGCGCCTTCCACGCGCGCTGCAGCTGGCCGCGGAACCGCCCGATGATGTCGTCGCGGCGGCGGCGCAGTTCGCGCATCGCGTCGAGAAACGCCATCTGCGACGGACCGGCGCGCTCGGCGCGGTCGAACAGGGCATCGTCGAAACGTCCCAGCGCGACGGCGAACGCGTCGATCAGCGGCGGGATCGCCGCTTCGCGCGCCTGATCCAGCAGGCGCGTGTCCCGCCCGGGGCGGTCCGCGATATTGAAGACGTTCGACATGCGCAAGGTTCCCCGCCTTGGCAGGCGAAAGGAGTTCGGGGGATACGGACCGGGGATCCGCACCGACATCGTAGGTAATCCACCGGACAGGCAACCGTGATGGCCTCGGCAGTTTAGTCCCATGCGCCAGTGCCCGCACGCTAAACTTGACGCATGTCGCCTCACATGCCCCTCCAGTTCCTCGACGCGCGCCGCTCGGTGCCCTCCCGGCAGCTCGGCGCGCCCGGCCCCGACGACGCCACGCTGCTCCGGATGCTCGCCTCCGCCGTGCGCGTGCCGGACCACGGCAAGCTCGTGCCGTTCCGCTTCGTCCGCATCCAGGGCGCGGCGCGCCACGCCTTGGGCGAGCGCCTTGCGGCACGCACCTTGCATCTGGATCCCGGCGCCGCCGACGCGGTGGTCGAGAAGGACCGCGCGCGCTTCTCCCATGCGCCCGTCATCGTCACCGTCGTCGCTCGTCTCACAAAAGGCCACAAGGTGCCGGAGCAGGAACAGCTGCTGACCGCCGGCAGCGTCTGCTTCGCGCTGCTCCAGGCGGCGCAGGCGCTCGGCTTCGGCGCGCAGTGGCTGACCGGCTGGATGGCCTACGACCCGGCGGTGGCGGACACGCTCGGCCTGGCCGACGGCGAGAAGATCGTCGGCTTCATCCACATCGGCACGCCGCAGCTCGAGGCCCCCGAACGCGAACGGCCGGACCCGGCCGCGCTGCTGACCGACTGGACGCCCGATGCCTGAGCCGGCCGCCGCGCGCCCGCTCTACCTGGTCGACGCCAGCCTGTACGTGTTCCGCGCCTGGCATTCGATGCCGGACGAGTTCCAGGACGCCGACGGCTGGCCGACCAACGCGGTGCACGGCTTCGCGCGCTTCCTGTTGGAACTGCTGGAACGCGAGCGGCCCGCGCACATCGCCGTCGCGTTCGACGAGGCGCTGGACAGCTGCTTCCGCAACCGCCTCTACCCCGCCTACAAGGCCAACCGCGATCCCGCGCCCGAAGAGCTGCGGCGCCAGTTCACCCACTGCAAGGCGCTGTGCGCCGCGCTCGGCCTGAGCGTGCTGGCGCACGGCGAATACGAGGCGGACGACCTGATCGGCAGCGCGCTGCACGCCGCGCGGCCGCAGGGCTTCCACGGCGTCATCGTGTCGGCCGACAAGGACCTGTCGCAATTGCTGCAGGACCGCGACGAGCAGTGGGATTTCGCGCGCGGCCTGCGCTGGGGCATGGGCGGCGTGAAGGCGCGCCACGGCGTGGAGGCGCGGCAGATCGCCGACTACCTGGCGCTGACCGGCGACGCGGTGGACAACATCCCCGGCGTCAGCGGGATCGGCGCCAAGTCCGCGGCCGTGCTGCTGGCGCACTTCGGCGACCTCGACACCCTGCTCGCCCGCGTCGACGAAGTGGCGTTCCTGCGCCTGCGCGGCGCCGCCACGATGGCCGTGCGCCTGCGCGAGCAGCGCGAGCACGCGCTGCTGTGGCGCCAGCTCACCACCATCGCGCTGGACGCGCCGCTGGACGTGGCCGAACCGGACCACCGGCGCGGCGACGCCGACGGCGGCATGCTCGCCGCCCTCGCCGACAACCTGCGTTTCGGCCCGATGACGCGCCGCCGGCTGCGGACGGCGGCGGGCCTGGAGGACGCCGGCCCCTGACGCCTGTCAAACGTCATCCGCACCGGCTAGCATCGCTTCCATGGACGCACGCGACGACGACAGGCGCAGGCAACCCGCCCGGGTAGTCTGGGAAGGCAAGTACCAGCGGATGGTGGTGCGCGGCACGTGGGAATACGTGGAGCGCGCCCACGCCGGCGGGCTGGCGGCGATCATCGTCGCGGTGACGCCGGACGACGAGGTGCTGTTCGTCGAGCAGTACCGCGTGCCGCTGCAGGCGCGGACGATCGAGATGCCGGCCGGCCTGGTCGGCGACATCCACGCCGGCGAGTCGATCGAGACCTCCGCGGTCCGCGAACTGGAGGAAGAGACCGGCTGGACCGCCGACCACGCCGAGGTGCTGCTGATCGGGCCGACCTCCTCCGGCAGCAGCAGCGAGAAGATCGCCTTCGTCCGCGCCACCGGCCTGCGCAAGGTCGGAGAAGGCGGTGGCGACGGCGACGAGGACATCACCGTGCATGCCGTCCCCCGCGCCGGCGCGGCGGCGTGGCTGGCGCGGAAGATGCGCGAGGGCTACGAACTGGACGCCAAGCTGTGGGCCGGGCTGTGGATGATCGACCACGACCTGGACGGCACGCCGCGCGGCTGATGCGGCTCAGGCCGCCTTGACGGCGTAGCCGGCCAGCCGCCAGACGCCTTCGTCCTCGCGCCGCAGGGTCACCGTCTCGCGATGCGGCGCGGCCTGTTCGCCGAACACCGCTGCGAACTCCAGCACCGCGTACGTCCCCGGCTGCCACTGCGGCCGCTGGGTCGGCTGGTCGACGCGCACCGCCGCCCAGCGCCGGCGGGCGCCGCACCCGAGCGCGCCGTGGCGCTGCGCCAGCAGCATGACGAAGGCCTCGCGCCCCAGCGTGCGGCGGATCGATTCGGAGGCCGCGTCCCACAGGACGTCGTGCCGGCCCTGCTCGATCGCCTCGATGAAGCGCACGGCCGCCCTCCCCAGCCGGGGAATGTCGACGTCCTCCAGCCCGAGCCCGTACCTGGCCCCGTCCCCCTGCATCTGCATCGCCTGTGCCGTCATCGCTGCGCCCGCCCCGGAATCGCGTGGTCCCCGCCGCTGCTCCCGGCAGGAGAAGTCGGCATCCACCGGAAACGTTCGCGGCCGCGCACGGGCACCGGACATGGCGCGGCGCCGGCCTGCCCTGCCGTTGGCTTAATGGCGCGGCAACCCCGGGACTCCGGACGTCATCGCGCCGCCCTGCCATGCGTTCCGCCGTCGTTCCCCCACGCTGGAGCCGACATGCGCCTGTCCCGCTGGACCCTCGCCGCCCTGGTGGCGGCCGCCTCGCCCGTACTTGCACTAGCGTCCACGCAGGATCCCTCCGGCCAGTGGCAGCCCGAGGTGGAGTCCAATGCCCGCCTGCTGCAGGAAGCCGAACGCGCCATGCCTCTGCCCGCGCCGCCAGACCGGGGTGAACGTCCTCCGCGCGGCGGCGGTGGGCCGGGGAGCGGCGGCGGGCCGGGCGGTCCCGGCGGGGCGGGCGGCCCGCCCCCGGGTGGCGGCGGACCGATGGGGCCTCCGCCTGGCGGCGGACCGAAGGGCCCTCCCCCGGGCGCCGGCCCCGGTGCGGGCGGCCGTCCCAGCCTGAAGGGCCTGCTGCCCGCGCAGGGCGCGTTCGCAGCGCCCGAAGAGGCCGTTCTGGTGCTGCAGCGCATGCGCGAGTCGGTCGTGTTCGGCACCGCGGACGGCACCGACGTGGTGATCGTGCCGCTGTCGGGGACGCTCGATTTCGCCGACGGCACCCGCGCCACGCTGCGCGACGACAACGGCCGCCTGACGCTGCAACTGGACGTGCCCGACGGCCGCCGGGCGACGTACCGCTACACGTACGCGGACGCCGCCTCCGGCGCCCTGCGGATCGACATCACCGTCGAGGGCGACCGCCTGCCCGGCGGCAGCGCGCGCCTGCAACGCGTGTACCGGCGCATGAACGTGGACGTCGCCGCCCCGCAGCCGGCGTCGCCCTAGCGCGGCGCGCGCCTCAGCGCAGGTACCGGTCGAAGAAGGCCAGCGTCCGCTGCCACGACAGCGCCGCCGCGGCCGCGTCGTAGCGCGGCGTGGTGTCGTTGTGGAAGCCGTGGTTCGCGTCCGGGTAGACGTGCGCCTCGTAGGCGACGCCGGCCGCCTTCAGCGCCTGTTCGTAGGCGGGCCAGCCTTCGTTGACCCGCGCGTCGAGCGCGGCGAACTGCAGCAGCAGCGGCGCGCGGATGCGGGCGGCTTCGTCCGCCGTGGGCTGGCCGCCGTAGTACGGCACGCCGGCGTCGACGAGCCCGGGCAGGCGCGCGGCCAGCAGGTTGGTCACCAGGCCGCCGAAGCAGAAACCGACCACGCCGAGCCGGCCGTTGGTGCGCGGCAGGTCGTGCGCGAACCGCGCGGCCGCCTCGAAGTCGGCCAGCACTCTGGCGCGGTCCAGGGTGGCCTGCATCGCGCGCCCGCGGTCGTCGTCGCCGGGATAACCACCGAGCGGCTGCAGCGCGTCGGGCGCGAAGGCGATGAAGCCGGCCACCGCCAGCCGCCGCGCGACGTCCTCGATGTAGGGATTGAGCCCGCGGTTCTCGTGCACCACCAGCACCGCCGGATACCGTCCGTCGGCGCGCGGCACGGCGAGCAGGCCGCGGCCCTCGCCGTGCCCCTGCGGCGACGGGAACGTGCGGTACACGGTGGCGATGCGCGGATCGTCCGGCGCCACCTGCGCGGCGAACGCATAGCGCGGCGACAGCGCCGCCAGCATCGCCGCCGCCGTCGCGCCGCCCACGGCGAACCGCGCCGCGCCGGCCAGGAAGCCGCGCCGGTCGGTGCGGCCGTGCACGTAGTCGTCGTAGAGGTCCAGCACGCGCTGGTCGAACGCGGAGGCCCGCAGGCGCTCGTGGTCCATCGTGGTTTCCCTCGCAGCGGTTGGAAGCGATGGCGGACGGCGCGCGCCGCCGTCAGGCGAACGCGTCCGTCGCCCGCACCAGCGCGTCGGTGTTCTCGGCCTCGAACGCCGAATGGCCCGACGCCGGGGTGATCTCCAGCGCCGCCTTCGGCCAGGCCTGGTGCAGGTCCCAGGCGTTGGCGACCGGGCAGACCACGTCGTAGCGGCCGTGCACGATCACGCCGGGGATCCCGGCGATGCGGTGCGCGTCGCGCAGCAGCTGGTCCTCGACCTCGAAGAAGCCGCCGTTGACGAAGTAGTGGTTCTCGATGCGCGCGAAGGCCAGCGCGAACTCCGGATCCTCGTGGCCGCTGACGAAATCCGCGTCCACGTGCAGGAAGCTGGTGGCGCCTTCCCACACGCTCCAGGCCTTGGCCGCGGCCAGCCGCGTGGCGGCGTCGTCCGAGGTCAGCCGGCGGTGGAACGCCGAGATCAGGTCGTGGCGCTCCACCGGCGGGATCGCGGCCAGGTAGTGCTCCCAGGCGTCCGGAAACAGCCGGCTGGCGCCTTCCTGGTAGAACCACTCCAGCTCCCAGCGGCGCAGCATGAAGATGCCGCGCAGGACGAGTTCCGTGACGCGCTGCGGGTGCGTTTCGGCGTAGGCCAGCGCCAGCGTGGAGCCCCAGCTGCCGCCGAACACCTGCCAGCGCTCGATGCCGAGCTTGCCGCGCAGCGCCTCGATGTCGGCCACCAGGTCCCAGGTGGTGTTGCCGACCAGGTCCGCGTGCGGCGTGGAGCGGCCCGAGCCGCGCTGGTCGAACAGCACGATGCGGTACTTCGCCGGATCGTGGAAGCGGCGCATCTTCGGGCTGCACCCCGCGCCGGGACCGCCGTGCAGCAGCACCACCGGCTTGCCGTCGGGATTGCCGCACTGCTCGTAGTACAGCGTGTGGCGGTCGTCGACCTTCAGCGTGCCGGTGTCGAAGGGCGCGATCTCGGGATACAGCGTGCGCATGCGGAACTCCCTGACGAAAGGCACCTAGTTTAGCGGCAGGCGATGACCCTGCCGTGCCTGCGGGCCGCGCCTGCGATGCGCTTGTGCGATGGCGAGGGAAAAGCATCGCGCCCTTGGGGTGCTCCCATCAACGCGCCAGCCCCCACCTGTAGGAGCGGGCCATGCCCGCGATGCTCTTGCGCAGGGTGAAGGAAAAGCATCGCGCCCTTGGTGCGCTCCTACGGCGGCAGGCGCCCCAGGCTGACGCGGTCGCGTTGCTCCAGGTCGGTCTCCGTGGCCACGTCGGCGAAACCCGCCGCGGCCAGCAGCGCGCGGATCGCCGCGCCCTGGTCCCAGCCGTGCTCCAGCAGCAGCCAGCCGCCCGGCGCCAGGTGCGCGGGGGCGGCGGCCACGATCTCGCGGATGGCGTCGAGCCCGTCGGCGCCGGAGGACAGCGCGCCGGCGGGCTCGAAGCGCAGGTCGCCCCGCGCCAGGTGCGGGTCGCCGTCCGCGATGTAGGGCGGATTGCTGGCGATCAGGTCGAAGCGCTCGCCCGCCAGCGGCGCCAGCCAGCTGCCCTGGCGGAATTCCACGTTGGCGATGTCGTGCGAGGCCGCGTTCGCGCGCGCGATCCGCAGCGCGTCGTCGCTGACGTCGGTCGCCACCACGCGCGCCGACGGGCGCTCGCCGGCCAGCGCCAGCGCGATGGCGCCGGTGCCGGTGCCGAGGTCGGCGATGCGCAGCGGGCGGTCCGCCGGCAGGCGCGCCAGCGCCAGTTCGACCAGCCGCTCGGTTTCCGGCCTCGGGATCAGCGTGGCCGGCGACACCTGCAGGTCCAGCGTCCAGAAGCCGCGGCGGCCGACGATGTAGGCCAGCGGTTCGCCGCCGGCGCGGCGGGCCAGCAGGGCGTCGAAGAGCGCCGCGTCGGCGGCCGCCAGCGGTTCGTCGCCATGCGCGAACAGCCAGGCGCAGTCGCGGCCGAGCGCGTGCAGCAGGAGCTGCTCCGCCTCGTGGCGCGCGTCCGGGCCGGGCAGGCGCACGGCGGCGGCGCGCAGGGCCAGGTCGAGGCGGTGGGTGGGCAGCGTGTCGGTCATCGCCGCGCATGGTAGCGGGCGCAATGGCCATCGGACGCCCTGCTCGCCGCGACGCACCATCATGGGACTCAATGGCGTATGGCGGTCGCGGCCCCTGGATCGGGCGCCGTCGGACCACGGATTCAGGCGGCTGCGGCGGCCGGGGCGGGCGACGCGCCATGGCGGCCTTGCTGGTCCGGGGCAGGCCTATCTCCAAAAAAACCTTTAAAAACATGAGGTTGAACCCCACATCGGGACAGGCAGATCCATGGCCGAGGGACACGTTCGGCCGCCCGCCAGCCTGAACGATAGTCAAAAACTATCTATTCAATTCCATCAATCGATTTGAGGAATCAATAGTCCCCGCCTACCATGGCGCCATCGCTTCACCACACCCACTCCACACACGAGGATGTCCGATGTCCCTGATCAACACCCCGGTCCAGCCGTTCAAGACCAACGCCTTCCATAACGGCGAATTCGTCGAAGTCACCGATGGCACCCTGAAGGGCAAGTGGTCGGTCCTGATCTTCATGCCGGCCGCCTTCACCTTCAACTGCCCGACCGAGGTCGAGGACGCCGCCGACAACTACGCCGAGTTCCAGAAGGCCGGCGCCGAGGTCTACATCGTCACCACCGACACGCACTTCTCGCACAAGGTGTGGCACGAGACCTCCCCGGCAGTGGGCAAGGCCCAGTTCCCGCTGGTCGGCGACCCGACCCACCAGCTGACCAACGCCTTCGGCGTGCACATCCCGGAAGAAGGCCTGGCCCTGCGCGGCACCTTCATCATCGATCCCAGCGGCACCATCAAGACGCTGGAAATCCACGACAACGCCATCGCCCGCGACGTCAGCGAGA